>Ga0209726_10000003_pt1 | contig 660562 bp, 692 predicted proteins | sample Subgrocontami54m_FD_187453 | JGI IMG/M metagenome (GOLD analysis project Ga0209726, IMG submission 187453) | Subsurface groundwater microbial communities from S. Glens Falls, New York, USA - GMW46 contaminated, 5.4 m (SPAdes) (version 3) | ecosystem: Environmental > Aquatic > Deep subsurface...
GGAATTCCCCCCACACCCCCCTTCCGCCCGCCTCGCCTTGAACCGGAGCGGAAAGGTAAACTGCCAAAGAACCTGTCAAAAATGTCGGCTCGGACTTTATGAAGCCCAAAAGCGGGCTTTTCTTGAAAGAATTAAGATTTTTTGATATCATAATCTTGAAAGCATCTTATGATTTGATGATATCAAAGTTTTGAAACTATGGCAACAATAGGTGAAAATATCAAAAAATACCGTAAAAAACTTGGCTTAACGCAAGACGATTTAGTGAGAAAGTCTGGTGTAAAGCACACTACCCTCACGAAAATCGAAGGGGATTTTGTGCAAAAGCCGAGTGTTCAAGTTATAGCGAAAATCGCTAAGGCATTGGGCGTATCCGTTGAAGATTTATTGAAATAATATGGACAAGAAAAATTCTATTATTCTAATACTTGTTATCGCTCTAGGAGTGGCGATTTATTTTGTTTTTCAAAATACCCAATCTCCCCAACAGGAAAGTTCCGCCACAAACGCAATTTTGCCAAGTCAAGAATTAAGAGTGGCTTACGAGGAATCCTCGCAACGTTCTGCGATGGCAGATATTGCGGAGCTTTCCTGTTTTCCAACAAGTCGGTTTGATTGTGGCGGTGGAAGTTGCACGTCAGCCGCTCCGGCTACTTACTTTTTCGTAGATTATGGAACGGAAAGCGGAACATATTTTAGGTGCGACGCTAAAAGTTGCGACCCTTATCCTGTTGAAGTAAATCCATCAGGAGAATTTACACAATTTACCCCGACACAAGGTCAAGCAATGTTGTTTAAGGTCGCAACCGGAGATGTGTTGGGTAATAAAGGAGATTTTATTGATATAGCAACGCTTGGAACTGGAGCAGTTATATCCTCCGGAAAGTGTGAGTTCACAAAATAAATTATGAGATTAAAGAAAATTATATTTCCACTTTACAAGACAGAGAAGCATCATTTCCTCGCAGAAAAATCGTGGTTTCGTTTAATTATTGTCTTTTATGCGATTGGCGCTTTCGTTGTGCTTGGTTCGATTTGGTCTAGTTTTTCAAACGCAGAGTGGGGTTGGTGTTATGACAGCTTATATCTTTATGTCGGAAATGATGCGGAATTTACCCAACACTTCAATCAATGTAAGGAAATATGGAAAGAAAGCTTTGCGTTGGTGGTTTTGGCAACCTTAGTTTCTACTGCGGTTATTCACTATCTCGTGCAGTTTGTATTTTTTAAAATCGTCATCAATTTTATAGTTCTGGGTGGTAAGAAAGAAAAGATATGAATTACAAAAAGTTAAGAAATAAATTTGCTCCCGAATTCTTTACTGTCAGATTTTATAATTATATTTTTACTCCCGTCCGAGTGGAAATCTTTTTAATTCTTTTTGCCTTTTGGATTATTGATGCTGTTTGGTTGAAAATGGATATTACTCAGTGGTTACCGTTTTGGAGTCAGGAGCTTTTTGATTTAATAATAGTGAAGATGATCTATTTGCTACTATCTGTTGGAGTATTTACGGCAACGTTTTTTACAATTCTTATAGAGATTATCAAAACTAAGAAGAACTTAACAGCGCAAAACATTACTTATCTTTGGTCTAATTTATTCAAATATACGAGCTATCCTTTTGTTGCCGCAGTAGTCATTGGAGCGGTGATGTTTTTTAGAGATGCTGGATTATATCAAAACATTTCTTTTTCAGTCTTTTTGTTATTCGTATTTTTAACACTCAATTCTTTCTATACAACTACCAAGATGGCAGAAATTTTGGTAAATGAATCTTGGACGCAGGAGCAAAACGAAAGTTAAAGAATTTGCCGCCAAAGAAAAACTTGAAATCGTCCTTTCCGCTCCGGTTCAAGGCGAGGCGGGCGGAAGGGGGGTGTGGGGGGAATTCCGCCCGCCGAGCCCAGCCAGTTCCGTTCGGATATTTTCAAACAGACACCGCCAAGAATGAGTGGGGCAAGTACAAGAACTATCACGAACACTACCCAAGTCACAAGCGAATGCGGAGCAACACCAAGCTGGCATCGTGATGAATAAATATTTTTGGCGTAAAATAAGAGTATGGAGCAAACCAATCAAAAGCTACACGCATGCTCAGAATGCCATTTGAAATATAAGGATAAGAAATGGGCAGAAAAATGCGAACTATGGTGTCGCGAACACCATAGTTGTAACTTGGAGATTACTGCCCACGCGGAAAAACCAGAGAATGATGATTCGGAATTACAAAAGGTAGTATAAACTAGAACCCCAGCTTTTCGTTCACGAATATCACATGGGATTTGCGCCCCATAAACGGCTGTTCGCGTCTCACAATGAGAACCTTTGACGTATATGTTCCCATACCCATTGCCTTTTGCATGCGCTCGTCTTCAAGAGGGACAACGTGCTTTTCAAGGCGATCAAACATATCGGCAGGCGTTGGCACAATCTTTTGCGCACCGACGACAAAAATTAAGTTTTGAGACGTAAAAGTAATATGCGGGATTTGACTGCCAGAATTGGAAGCAATCAGCAACTCTCCGGTTTCAGCAACGGCATGAACGCTGCCCACATAATAATCTGAGAGTACCGACTGCTTGCGCAGCGCGGCTTGTTTTGCCGGATCTTTTTCGGCAAGAATTTCCTCGTGCAGATTATTCCAACCGTGCTTGCCTTCTTTGAGGTATGTCACAAAACGGATTTCTTCAAGCGTTCGCGAAGAGCCGTTCAGGACCGATGCCCCAGCCGGAATCAGTGCTTTAACTTTCTCCAGCGCCTCGGCGCGTGACCCTACCAACTCTGGCATATGGCCACGTTCTTTTAGAGCCTCGATTGTTTTTTGGATAACTTCTTTTGAAACAAGTGTGTCGTAATTCATAGTTTAATTATTTATTCGTGTTTATTTGGTAAACTTGTCGCCAATTTTTTGAGCAGACTAGCCATATAAGAAACATTAACCGAATACAGCACCTCTTGGCCTTGCCGCCCATCCTCGACCAAATTGGCCGATTTTAATACTTTCAAATGTTGTGACACCGCCGGTTGGGGGATATTAACCCGCTTCACAATTTCCCCGACAGTGAGCGGACCCTTCATAAGAGTCTCAAGAACACGGTAACGATTTTCATTGCCGATGCCTTTACCCATATTAGCGATTTCTCTGCATAAATCCGTCATATGCATATATTAGCATATCTTTATATAATAATGCAAGGCCCTAACTCAAGATTGCCCGATACCAGGGGAACCGCCCGCATAAGCGGAGGCGGTTCGCGCAAGGTGCAACATTTCACCGCCTGGGGTCAGCCGTACTCACCCGCCAGAGGCAGTCCACCTAGAGCAGAAAAAGCGCTTGAGGAGAAAACCCTTATAGGTTGGCATCCTCCTGCTTCCGCAGTTTTAGCGCATAGGTTCGAAGAGGCTGAGAGACCTCGTTATACGACTTTTCTCTCCGAACCATCAACAATCACTGCTTGGTCGTCAGTGATGGGAATAAGCTCAAATCTCTGATTTGCAGGATCGTCCATTATCTTTTGATAAAGTGGCGAATATTTTTCCTTTCCATAATGTGGCAAGACAACAAAATCAACCAGTCCTATGCCATCAAGAGATTTCAAACGCGGCGCCTTATCGGGTTCATCAAGTAATTTGATCGGCTCAAGTGATGGACCAACGAGAACCGCGCCCGCGCTGGAGCCAATATAAATTTGGCCACTCGCAGCAAAATCTTTGAGTATCTCATCGAATCCGCTTTGTTTTGCTTGCTCAAGGAGGTAAAAGCTATTGCCACCTCCTACGCAAATGATATCCGCTTTTTGCAATAAAGAAATTAATTCTTCCTTCGTTTTATTTTTAATATCGACGTCAAAAACTTCAAATCCTTTTTCTATCAAACCATCTCGATCGGCAATCAGCCAGTCCGGTTGGCCATCGTAAGTATCGGCCGCAGTCGGTACAAAGGCTACCTTCAATCCCTGAAAATTCGGCGGTAAAATTGCATCAAGCTTATTGATGCTTTGGGCAACTACGGATGCGAGGAAAAATTTTGCCACATAAGAAGTATGTCATCGGAGAATGATATTGTCCAAATCAGATAGCGACCGAAAGGCCTCAAAAGAGCTTCTAGACCAAGACACACCGCCCAAGCTCAGTACTGATACTGATCCACGAGTAATCCTTGTCGATCGTAGAGATGCACGGTATCGTGCTGCGGATCTAAGAAAATCTGGCTACCCCATAGCCGCCATTCATTTGAATAGAAATCAGCATCATTCTGGTGCTGCTCATAACAGCTTTTATACGTAATACCATTTAGAAAATTCCGACAGGCATTCCCCTCTGCATTTCCGGGAAAGCTATTGTAGATTGTCGGATTGGGAAGGGCGCAGCTCGACAAAGACCGGATATAGGTTTGGCATTGCCCTGAAAGACCGGCTATATTTTGCTCCGATGGAAGCGGGCAGTTCTGCGGCAGTGGCGGATTAAACGAATAAATATTGTTCAAATACCCGATGCATTTATTGAGCCGAAAATTGCGACTCAAGGGGCTAATGCCGCTCGAAATCACCACTGTGTTATTTCCCTTCAGAATAATATCGGAAGGTGTTGAAAATCCGGCGGGCTCATAAGAATGAATGGCTTGGGTAATCACTATTTCCCCCCGATTACTTTTTATTTTCCACCCGCTGATGTTCGCCGTCTCCCCCGAGTTTAAATACGCCAATAATCGAATTTCTTGCCTCGCCCCGCCGAACGTATTGAAGGCCGAACCAATTCTTACCTTCCCGAACGAAGATGATAAATCCGCCCGGGTAAATCCCTGAGGAATCTGCGAATCGCTAATAGAAGAAAGATAGCTGCTGTCCGAGGATCCCCAAGAAGGCGAGTTCGATCCGGAATACGTAGACCATCCAGTCGTCGGCGTTCGAACCACATTGGGGTTCGCCGAGAAAGACAGCGGCTCCAGCCATTGCGGGGCTTTCCCGATGAGATACAGAACAAGCGCCAAGATGAGGATTAAAAAGAAAATTAAAGCGATGGGTTTCATGCTTCTATAACAATATTAAGAAGGCGATTAGGAACAAAAATCATCTTTCGCACGGTGACACCGGCAACAATTTGCTTTATCTTATCGCGATTCAAAGCGATTGCTTCGGCTTCTTTCTGCGGCGTGTGGCGAGGAAGCTCCACTTTATCGCGAATTTTTCCGTTAATCTGAATAACCAGCTCGAATCTATCCTCTTCAATTAGCTTAGGATCATAAGCCGGCCATGGCTGCTGGTGAACGCTGCCGCGCTTTTTGAGCCGCGACCATAACTCCTCCGCCATGAACGGAGCAAACGGCGCAAGAAGAACCAGGAATTTTTCCCAAATCGGCTGCGGAATTTCTTTTGCATCCCCGAACTTGTTGACCAAAACCATCAAACTTGAAACCGCCGTATTAAACGCCAGCACCTCGATATCTTGATCCACTTTTTTAATAGCCCGATGCAAGGCTCTTTCCAATTCTTTATCCGCCGTCTTGGATTTCGGTTTTGCGATTCCCGCGTCCCAGACGCGCGCCAAAAACCGAGAGACGCCGATTAATCCCCGATGGTCCCAGGCGATCGCCTGATCAAACGGGCCCATAAACATTTCATAGATTCGAACCGCATCGGCGCCGAATTCTTTAACTAAAGCATCCGGATTGATGACATTTCCCCGCGACTTCGACATTTTCTCGCCCCCCTCCCCCAAAATCAGGCCGTGCGACGTGCGTTTTTGGTAAGGCTCGCTAACCGGCACAATGCCGATATCGCAGAGAAATTTGTTCCAAAATCGGGAGTACAGGAGGTGAAGCGTCGTATGCTCCATGCCGCCGTTGTACCAGTCGACGGGCATCCAGTATTTTAGCTTTTTGGCATCTCCTAAAACTTTATTGCTTTTCGGATCGATATAGCGCAAAAAATACCAGGACGACCCCGCCCAATTGGGCATCGTATCCGTTTCCCGCCGGGCCGGACCCTTGCATCGCGGGCACTTCGTATTAATCCATTTGGTTTCGCGCGCCAGCGGCGATTCCCCGGTATCCGTCGGTTTGAATTCTTTAACGTCCGGCAATTTCACGGGCAAATCTTTTTCGGACACCGGAACCCATTCTTTTTCTTTTTCGCAAAAAACCAAAGGAATCGGTTCTCCCCAATACCGCTGTCGGGAAAAAATCCAGTCGCGAAGATGATATTGCGACTCTTTCTTCCCGCCGACGAACTTTGTGATTTCCCATTTGGCTTTTTCGGAATCCATCCCGGTGAATTTTCCGGAATTGATTAAGTGGCCATCTTCATTATGGATAATCAAATCCGTATAGAAAGAATTCTCCGCAAGCCACCCCCAAACCCCGATTCTGCTTAATTTCTCACCGCAGAACTTTGCCGCTAAATCATCAATCTTTCCTTCATTCTGAAGATCGAGGATGATTCTTTGGATCTTCCCGTTTTTATGCTTAAAAAGAAAAACCGTATCTTTGAAGAAATATTCATTCCAAAAACCAGGCGTCATCTTTTGAGCTACGAGCCTTTCATACTGGCTGATTGATTTCTCAGGGATTTCAATCTTCCTATCCCCTCCCTTTTCCGCCCCAAGGATGACAATACCCAATCTTTTCAAATCTTCATCGGTTATATCCGCAGCCCCCATAAGATAGCTTCGAATCGGAATATTTTTCTTTCGAACCACCTGAACCACCGGTAACTTATACTTCTTAGCGAACGCAAAATCCCGCTCGTCGTGCGCGGGCACTGCCATAATTGCTCCGGTTCCGTAACCGCCCAACACATAATCCGCTACGAAAATCGGGATTTCCTTTTTGTTTGCGGGATTAATCGCTCTGATCCCCTTAATTTCAATACCAGTTTTTTCTTTATCGGCCGCTGTGCGTTCTTCTTGCGACTTTTGCTTTGCCCTTTTAACATATTTTTCAATCTCCGCGCGATTTTTGATTTCTACTTTTTTATTCGACAACAACTCATGCTCCGGCGCTATAACCATAAAGGTTGCGCCAAAGAGCGTATCGGGCCGCGTCGTAAACACCTCAATTGAAAGTTGAGAATGGGAAATTGGAAATTTTATCAACGCCCCCTCTGATTTCCCAATCCAATTCTGCTGCTGAATCCGTATTCTCTCTAGATAATCAACTTTATCTAAATCCTGGAGCAAACGATCCGCATACTTGGTGATTGCCAAAAGCCACTGCTCTTTTTCCCGCTCCTCCACCGGGTGACCGCACCGTTCACAATTTCCATTCACCACCTCTTCATTCGCCAAGCCGATTTTGCACCGCGGGCACCAATTAATCGGCATTTTTTTCTTATAGGCCAATCCGCGCTTCCACATCTGCAAAAAAATCCATTGCGTCCATTTATAATAGGCAGGATCGGTCGTGTTGATTTCCCGGCTCCAATCGAAGGAAAAGCCGAGTGATTGCAGCTGCCGCCGAAACGTATCGGTATTCTTCTTCGTGACAATTTTCGGATGGATGCCGGTTTTAACGGCATAATTTTCCGTGGGCAACCCAAAAGCATCCCAGCCAATAGGATAAAGCACATTATACCCCTCCATCCGGCGTTTCCTGGCGATAATATCCATCGCCGTAAACGACCGCGGATGCCCGATATGCAGGCCGTCTCCAGATGGATACGGAAATTCAATAAGGCCGTAGAACTTCTTCTTCCTCATCCCGGCCGCTGAATCATCAGCCCGGTAGATACCGGTGGTCTGCCATTTTTTCCACCATTTCGCTTCAATTTTTGAGTGGTCAAACCTCCTCATCATTCCCTATGATAGGCGGCTTCGTATCTTTTTTCAATTTTTTCCCCTATCGGCTCAGGCCGATCACAATATCGTCGACCCGAGGGCCGTTGGCCTCTGTCGCCGATAGAAAAACTTTGTAGCGGAAATAACGTTTATTCGCATGATGCTGGGGGTTCAACGGAATAATCGTATCGGCGTCACTCGGTATATAGTAAGTGGTTGCCGATCCATCGGGACCGATAAAATCCCAACTGCCCGTGTTGCACGCGGGAGGATTCGATTCGCCATTGGGACAGTTCGAAGAAGTCGCTTGAAACCTTACCGATGCGCCCGAAGGAAAAGCGCCAAGCCAAAAAATATTGTTCATCGCGATGCCGGCGGTCGAACTCGCATCAAAAACTGCTGAAGTTAGGTTTCCATTTTGAGCGCCGGAACTGAGGTAAATCGACCCGGTTGAACTCGCGATGTCGATATTGGTCGATGCGGCAAAAGTATTCACGGGAACTCTCACTGCTTCTTGTCCAGGAACCGCTCCGCCAGACCAATCCGTCTGAACCCAAGATCGCGTTCGGGCTCGAGTAAGATATTGCGGCATCGCAAGTGATTCATTTCCCCAGGAAACAATAACGGTAATTTTTTGGGTCAACGGATCCTCGGCAACGTACCCTGCTCCGCTCTGCATGCTGCACGGCATCACCGATCCCGGCGTTATCCTTCCGATACCGCAGGATTCCCGATTAACATTCTCAATCGAAAAATACCGGATGAATGTCTGCCCTTCCCGAGTCGTGGTTGTCGTTCCCGCGGCAACTTCATACGACGTGCTCGTCGGCGTAATAAAGAATTGCGACCCCTCTCCCTTGCTTGCGGGCGGGTTATAGACAGAAGACCAGTTCGATTCGGCGATAGATTTCAATTGATCGAAATATTCCTGCGTTAAAGAACCGGCTATTTGAGTCATTCTCGCCTGATGGCTTTGTCGGATATAGAGCGCGATGCCCGCCGCCGCCACGGTAATAAAAACCGCCCCGATCGCCAAGGAAACAATAATCTCGCTGATAACTTGCCCTCTTTTGCTAGTAAGAGATCGTTCCATTGGCATTAATGATAATCGTTCGGGTCTTCGTGGCATCCCGACGAAGAACGATCTGAATGGTTTTTTCCGCCGATGGCAGCCCGGTTAACGCCGCAAAAGTAACGCCATCATCCGCGCCGGCGCCAGGCGATCCAAATCGAACCGTTCCCAGTAAGGAGTAATTCCCCATTATGTCGCCCGCGGCAGGCGGAATCGTCGCCCCCTTAAATACCGCGTACGTGGGAGCTTGGCTGTTATTGTTCGAAAAATACACGCCCCATATTTGCCCGTTATCATTTGCTCTTGAACGACTCTGCGCATTGCGAAGAGCGGCGGCAATCTCCCGCGCTACATCATCCAAATCCTGCGAACTTCGGAAGCCGGTTAAGGAAAACGTCACTCCTCCCGCGATAACCAAAATAATGGCTACGCCGATAATCACTTCCACCATGGTAAACCCCTTCATATCGATCTAAGAGAATTGACCGATAAATTGATACACCGGGATAATAACGGAAACCGCAATCGCTCCCACCATAACTCCCATAACAGCCAAGAGAATCGGCTCCAAAAACGTGGTAAGTGTCTTCACGGATGCTTCAATTTCTCCCTCATAGAAGGTCGATAATGTATCCAAAATATCTTCCGTATGGCCGGCCTTCTCCGAAATAGCGATCAAATTAATGAAAGCGCTTGGAAAAACCGCCTCCCGCCGGAACGCTTCGCCGATAGTCAGCCCTTTTGTAATTCCCTCGCGAGCGATCCGATGAAGACTGTTTTTCATCTCCTCGTTACCCACCGCATCGGCCGTAATTTCCAAAGCGTTGAGAATCGGAATTCCTGCCCGCAACAACGATCCCAGTGTTGAAGCGCATCGCTGGAGCGCGATCTTCTTGAGAAGAACGCCGACGACCGGAATACGAATGCTGAAGAAATAAAAAACCCGCCGAGCGGCTAAGGACCGGAAAGCCAGATACCAAATACCGACCATCGCCAACGCCAATACTCCGAAAAAGAAGATCAAATGATCGTTTAAGAACATCCCCGTTCCAAAGACAATTTTAGAAAATGTCGGCGGATCGACGTCGCTCGATAGAAAAAGTTTGGAGAGCCGCGGGAGAACGAAAACGACCAGGAAAAACAACAGCAGCATAGACAGTCCGAAAAGTATTGCCGGATAAGCGATAGCGCCGCGGACTTTATTCCGCAGCTCCTGTTCCCGCTCCAGATCTCGCGATAACCGGTCAAAAACGCTCTCGAGATTACCCGAGGCCTCCCCCGCCCGGATAAGACTTACGAAAACCGGAGAAAAATATTGAGGGTATCGAGCAAAAACCGTATGAAAAGGCTGTCCTTTTTCCAGGGTCGTCCGGACTTCAAAAAGCAGCGCCTTCATCACCGGTTTTGAAAAATCAGCAAGAAGAATGTCGATCGCCCGCAGCAAATCGGTTCCCACCTTGAGCATTAAAGAAAGGTAGCGCGTCAGAAAAATCTTATCCGCGATCGTAATCCGTTGTCCGAAGACAGCCCGCGACCGGACCTCCATTCCTTTAACCGCCTTGATAGAAATGGGACGAAGCCCCTTGCTGGCGATTAACGCCAGCACCTCGCCGGATCCCTGCCCTTCCGCGTCTCCTTCAATAATCCGTCCGTCTGTCTGTGATGCGATGTAATGGAATCTCATAACTCTATTCTCGCATTACTCGAAGCACTTCTTCAATCGTCGTTATTCCCGTCTCGACCTTCCGTAATCCGTCTTCAAACATCGATAGCATGCCGCTCTTTTTCGCCACGTCATTTAAAGAATCAAGAGAGAAGTCTGATCGGATCATAATTTTCCGCAGATCATCGGTAAGCTCCAAAACTTCAAAAATACCGATCCGACCCCGGAACCCCGAATTGCCGCATACCGTGCATCCCCGGCCTTTATACAAAACGCGAGGCACTCCGATACGGCTATTGCTGTTTACGGATTTCAATTCTTTTTCCAGAAATGCCTGCAAATCCTTTTCGGGCGGATAAGAAATAATGCAATCTAAGCAAATTTTCCGAACCAACCGCTGGGCGATAACGACATTCAACACGGCGGCGACCAAAAATGGAGCGACTTTCATATCCACGAGCCGGGGCACCGTTGTCACGGCATCGTTCGTGTGCAAGCTCGATAAAAGAAGATGGCCGGTCAAAGCGGCGTGAACAGCTATCTCCGCCGTTTCTTCATCGCGAATCTCCCCCACCATAACAATATTAGGATCTTGCCGAAGAATAGACCGAAGACCGGCCGCAAACGTGATTCCCGCCAAGGGATTGATCTGGGTTTGGTTGGTATACTTCATGTCGTACTCGATCGGGTCCTCAATGGTCACGATGTTTACTTCCGGACGATTCAACATATTCATCAAAGAATAGAGTGTCGTTGTTTTTCCGGATCCCGTCGGGCCGGTAACCAAAATCATTCCGTAGCTTTTCTTGATATTTTCCTCCACGATTGCCCGCATATCCGGCAATAACCCCAATTCCTCGAGCGACAAAGGCTTCTGCGATGAAGTGAGCAACCGCATGACCGTCTTTTCTCCGTAAAAAGTGGGAATAATGGAAACCCGAATATCCAGGGTCTCTCGCCCAACGCGGTACCGAACTCGGCCGTCTTGCGACTTCATATGCTCGTCGATTTTCAGAGCCGCCAAAAGCTTAATGCGGGCCACGATGGCGGGATGGGCTTCTTTGGGAATCCGGATAATTTCATGAAGAATGCCGTCGATTCGAAAACGAACTAGAATCGTATCTTCAAGAATCTCAATATGAATATCGGATGCGCGAAGGGCGTTCGCATAGGAAAAAAGGTTGTCGACGATGGCGACAACCGGCAACCCCCGAGCTGCCTCCTCAATTGTGCCGGCCTGCGTTTGGAGCGAAGCCCGGATGTTTTCTTCGATTACTTTCCGAAAATCCTCGGTTGTCCGGCGGCCATAAAGAACAAAACCTCGGCGCAAGTCTTGCGGAGTAGCGAGAAACGCTTTGATCCGCGTCTTCAATCGCCGTTCGAGAAATTCAATCGTTTCAAGGTTCGACGGATCCTCCATGGCCACATCGATCGTTCCATTCACCTCTCTCCCGAAAAGAAGAATCCCTTTTTGGCGCGCCAGGTCTTCCGGAATCTGAGACAGGAGGCTTTCATCCACCTTACGATTGCCGAGATCCGCCAATTCCACGCCCAGGTAATGCGCCACCAGGTTGTACCAATAATCCGCCGTTACAATTCCTTGCGAGATCAAAATATCGACGATATCCTGGCCCATTCGCGTAGCCTGGGTCATTAATTTATCGAAAGCCGGCGCGTCGATAAGCCCTTCGCGAATTAGAAATTCTTTAACTCGATCCGCCGGGATAGAGAGCATAGCTAAGTCAAAATTTAGAAACCAAAATGTATTTTCTATTTAGATCTATTTTGATTGTGATATTGCGCTTATCAGAACGATAGCTGCTTCCACCAGGCCAACGGCGCGAGGTACAAAGTTTCCATAAGTATAACAAAGATGGCAATCGGGAGCCATAAATAATAGAAAGAGATGCGGCTGCTCGAATTACGGAAAGTGGCCAAAAAAAGGAGGTGAATAAACAAATAACCGACCAGCAATAGAATCAAATAGATCATCCAGCCAGGGTGTCCGGTTAAAAAAACCGCGATCGCCGCCAGATAATACTCTTCGGCGTAGAAAAACTTTTCTCCATACCGACGATTCATCCTCGTCATGACATAAAAAACCAGTCCGGCAGCCGCCAAAGAGACGCCATACGGAATAAAAAAACGCATTCCGACATAAAAAAGAAAATAAAAAATGCTTTGATATGGCGGAAGAAAATACTTGGATATTTCGCTGCCGAGCCATAGCCGATATTGTGCAAAAGAAAAATATAGAAGCAGGAAGGAAAGGAGAAGAACACTCGCAAAAAAGACTTTTTTTAGCGCCGATGCTTTATCAAAACGAAAGGAGCGTCCTTTATAAAGGGACGCTCCTAACGCGAAAACAAGAATTCCTAGAGAGACTACCAAAACCATAGGAATCAAGTTTAGAGGTCTAAACCAGAATCTGTACCGACCTCGTAGAAGCACTCATCTTCCGTGTAGGTAGACGGACAGGTATTGTGCGATCCACCATCGCTCGTCATCTGCCCTCGATATTTAGTGCTCTCTAACCGGGCATCCAGTTCGAATGTCTTATTAGTAGCATCGCCTTTGTAGGCGTAATAGTACTTACCGGTATTGGTTGGATCAGTGGGCAGAGCGGAAAGCGGCGAACCACCGGTTGCTCCCGTAAGATCAACCTTAACCCATCCATTACCATCTACCTCGGTCGTTGCATCGGATGTTTCATCCGCAGCGCCGGCACCCGTACCGAAAGGTCCATCTTCCGCCGTGGCACCCGGACATCCATCTGCTGCCGTATCGTTAATCGTACAGGTTGGCCCCGCTGCTACAGCCGGCGATGACGCCGTACTTAGGTAGAGCGCGATAGCGCTTTTCACGCTCGATAGATCCGAAATGCGCTGTGAATCTCGCGCCTGAGCTAATAACTCAGCCGGATTCAAAACCAAAACCACAGCAACAGCCAAAATGGCCAAAATACCGATAACGATCAAAAGCTCAATTAAAGTAAAACCTTTTTGCATGATTTTCATACTATTCGCTCGACCTTTAAAATCATTTCCATAAATATCAATGAAAAATTCCCCCGAAAACCCTTGGATTCTCTTTAGAGGGATAGATCCGATCCGGTTTCGTAATAAGTCCCCAGGGTTCCGCCGTCATTAGCCCGCACATCATTAGGCGATGTCGTAAACTTGGCGCTTTCCATCGCTGCTGTGAGCTTAAATACCAGTGTGCTCGTATCTCCCTTCCAAGCATATTGCAAATTAACGGCGCCGACACCGGTGCCGGCATTTGACGGATCCAAAGGATACGCAGCTAAGGGCGATTTCAGCCCAGCCGGAAGTGATGTGAGATCAACACCCACCCATCCCGTTCCGGCAACCGAGGTAATCCCGGAACTCGGAACCGTACACGTGGTGAAAGAACATGTGGCGTTAGCGGTGCTAAACGGCCCCCCGGCGACAAAGGAAGGCGCGGATGCATTCGCCAAGTAAAATCCGATAGCGCTTTTGATACTGTTTAGATCCGAGATCCGCCGAGAATCCCGAGCTTGCTTTAAAAGCTCGGCAGGATTTAAAACCACCACAACCACGGCGGCTAAAACCACCAGAATGCCGATAACGATAATCAGCTCAATTAAAGTAAAACCTTTGCCTTGATGCGAAGTCATTGAATGTTGCTTATAGTATATCATTTCCGCGATTCATCGCATGTGGATAACCGCTCCTAGCCGCTATTTATCTCCCGAGGAGAAGAAAAGTCGAATCTTTTGCACTAAATCATCAATGGAGGTTTTCGCTTTGACGAAATATTCGATCACACCCAGTTCTGTTCCGCGCCGCACGTCTTCCGGCTGGCCCAGGTTCGAGATGATGATAACCGGAATCTCCTCCAAGGCAGGATTTTTTCGAACTTCCGACATTACTTCGAATCCGGATTTTTTAGGGAGAATAATATCAAGGAGAACCAAGTTGGGCTGGTCCGTGGACAATGTCTTTAATCCCTCCTCGCCGTCTCGAGCAACGGCGATATCAAAACCTTCTTTGGATAATCGATTCTTCAAGAGAGAAGAAAGGAAGGGATCGTCTTCGATAATTAAAATCTTCTGGGCCATAATCTAAGTTTTAAAAAAACAACTTGCCAGCCCCCACTACTGGGCAAACCATCCGGTCACGATATTCTTCTTCAACAATTCTTCGAGCTCCTGCTCGCCGAAATATTCGATGAAAATCTTATTCCACAAGGATTCCTGGTGATGGTAGAGATATTTGATCAAATCCTTCTCCTTGATCAATGACATGAGGGTATCGACCAAATTAAAACTCACCAGGATTTCCGCGCCCGTTTCCACCTTGAAATAATCCCCCACCCAATCCAGATTTGACCAGAAAGAGAAATCCGCGTACACATCCTTGAAACTATTCTTCACTTTCATCAGATCGGCTTCGGCGCGCACCCAAAAGAGAGCTTCCGACGATACGTGCGGCTCAAAAAGCCGCCAATCATTTTCGTCGTATTTCGCCACGTAACTCGGCAACACCATCCACTGGAGGCGGTCGGAATCCGGCAGCCGCTTATCGAGAATATCCACCCGGAGCGCGCGAATAGTCTTTTCTGCAAAAGAAGACGGGTCTTTAGCCAATCCCTCCAAAACATCAGAATAAAACTTCACTTCGTGAATATAATGGAGCGTCAAAGTTAACAGCCGGGTCGTCTCCCCGAAAATGCCGAGCGCGGTTGGCGCCACAAAAACAAAACCCAATTCCTTAAGATGAGAAACGTTTTGATATTTTTTCGCCAAAAAGTGCTGGGCAATGCCTACCCATTTCTGCGGCAGCGATTTCACCACCATCGGCCGCCGCTCGAAGTCGGCGGGCGAAAGCGATGTATAAACCCGAGTAAAAACCGCATTGAGCCAGTCACGATCGTCAAAAAGACGAACGGCCGCGTAAATCTCTAAAACATCCTCGCGCGCCAAAAGCTCATTAACGTCCCGATATCCCAAATATTTAATGACTTTTTCCGGCGGTACCTGTTTTAAAATTTCGGCGGCTTTCTCTTTTTTTAGAAAAAATCCCTCGGGCAACGGATGAACCTCTCGAATTTTCGCCAATAAGAAATCGACATCCTCCTGAATGATAAACGAAGGCTTCCCCATCGCCTTATACAGCTCGAGGTCGTCTTCTTTGATTTTATTCACCAACGCTTCGTAGATATCTTCGGCGCCCAATTGCGAACCGAATCCGTGAAGCTGTAACCGCTCCTCCATGAGCTTTTCATTTTCTTCCACAATCTTATCAATAACATTCTTCTTCCCGGTCAAAACTTCCGCTTTTTCCGAAAGGACTCGGATTACATCGTGGTCGGTTCGAAGAATTCGGGAAATTTTCTGAATGGAGCTCAATTGAGTCATATATACATAAGTATACTGCGATCAACAACAAACAACAATAAAGAAAGCCGCGTTGAAACGCGGCTTTCTTCCCAAGAGAATTTTTTCAGTCATCCCAGAATAATCGAAACTTAAGGCTCTCCTGGCACGCTATTGAAAAATCAATAGTGAATCAGGATCTCGACAAATCGCCGAGACTCGATCAATACCTTGTGCACATTTTCATATGCGTCGACTTCTTTTTAGTGTAGTTGGTCCACCGACAGCTTCCGCTACCGGTGCCTTGTTACGACTTAGCCCATGTCACCGAGCTTGGACTGATCCGCTAAAGCGAACTTTATCCATTCCCGGCTCCCTTGGCTTGACGGGCGGTGAGTACAGGACTCGAGAACGTATTCACCGCGCCATGGCTGATACGCGATTACTAGCGATTCCGGCTTCATGAGGGCGGGTTTCAGCCCTCAATCCGAACTGAGGCCGACTTTGATGGGATTAGCTCCGCCTTGCGGCTTGGCAACCCATTGTATCGGCCATTGTAGCATGTGTGTAGCCCAGGGCATCAAAGGGCCATGCGGATTTGACGTCATCCCTACCTTCCTCCCAGCCCGCAGCGCGCGAAATTTTTCGTGCGTTCCGGGCTGGGCGGTCTCCCGTGACACTTGTAACACGGGACAGGGGTTGCGCTCGTTACCCCACTTAAGGGAACAATTCAAATCACGAGCTGACGACAACCATGCAGCACCTGTGCTTGGCATCCTTGTGAGATACACCTGCCTTTCGGCGGGTTTTTCCAAGCATTTCAAGCCCTGGTAAGGTTCCTCGCTTACCCTCGAATTAAACCACATGCTCCACCGCTTGTGCGAGTCCCCGTCTATTCCTTTGAGTTTTAGTCTTGCGACCGTACTCCCCAGGCGGCCGACTTAACGCGTTAGCTTCGCCACTCCGAGGGTCGACACTCGAAACAGCTAGTCGGCATCGTTTAGGGCGTGGACTACAAGGGTATCTAATCCTTTTTGCTCCCCACGCTTTCGCGCCTTAGAGTCAGGGACATCCCAGCAGAATGCCTTCGCCTTTGGTGTTCCGCACGATATCAACGGATTTCACCCCTACACCGTGCGTTCCATCTGCCTCTGGTGCCCTCTAGCCGTGCCGTATCACATCCAGTTTCCAGGTTGAGCCCGGAGATTTAAGATATGACGCACACAACCTCCTACGCGCGCTTTACGCCCAGTAAATCCGGATAACGCTCGGGGTCTCTGTATTACCGCTCCTGCTGGCACAGAGTTAGGAACCCCTTATTCAGCTGGTACTGTCAGCTTGCGCTTCCTCCCAGCTAAAAGCAGTTTACGACCCGAAGGCCTTCATCCTGCACGCGGCGTCGCTCCATCAGGCTTTCGCCCATTGTGGAATATTCTCGACTGCTGCCACCCGTAGGTGTACGAGCCGTGTCTCAGTCTCGTCGTCGGGGATCAGCCTCTCAGCCCCCCTACCGGTCATAGCCTTGGTGAGCCATTACCTCACCAACTAGCTGATCGGACCTAGGCCGCTCCCAAAGCGTCTTGCGACTTTACCCAGCCTCACTTTTGGCCTCAAGCAAACTACTACTGATTCTTTTCAATAATTCGTGTTTGCTACTACCATGATGCTTTAATCGCGACTCACGCATAACAGCATCTTTTTTCGAACGATATGCTTCCGCATAGACAAGCGTCCATTTACCATTGCGTCGACGCGTTGATTTATTCGAATTACTGTTATGCGACGCCAATCTCTGCTTGAGGTTGGAAGTTAAGCCCATGTATATCTGATGATTAAAACTATGTTCAATCACGTAGACTACATACATAACTTGAGCGTCGCATACTTAAAGCCAAAAGTGAAGCTGGGACCATCGGGTATTAGCCAACCTTTCGGCTGGTTATCCCCGACTCTGGGGTACGTTCCAGGGTGTTACTGACTCGTTCGCCACTAAACACGTTTCTCACTTAAGGGTCCGCACAAATTGTATTGCTACTCTCCGTACTTCACCCGAAGATCAAAACAAGTTCCGTTCGACTTGCATGCCTTATCCACGCCGCCAGCGTTCATCCTGAGCCAGGATCAAACTCTCAATATTAGTACTCTAAAGTCATACGAACTCATGCAGGCTAGATTCAGCCAACATAAGTTCGCACTTACCCTCCAGAGACATGTTAATCCTGGGACAACTAAAAAAATTCTCTTAGAAGGCCGTCTTCGCTTTTCGCGAATTACGGCTTCTTAGACTCCACACCCTTTTGTCAAAAAGGCGTCGGAGTTTTACTCTCTTGGAATTTACCATTTATCTACCCCGCACCTTGTGAGGCGTCGGGGTTGCTTCAATTGTGAAGATGCTATCCAGCCAGCCCTTTACAACGAAAACATCCCTCCCTTCTCAGTTTACCGTCGGAAACTGCGAAGGGACGGATGTCTTCCAAATCCCACCTATATTGTGGTTTCCCCTTATTTCATGTGCCTCCCTATTATAGAGAGACGCTGAGACTTGTCAATACTTAAAAACCCTGCTAGAGTATCCGCGATATGAAAAAAGATATTCATCCGGCTTACTACCCCGAAGCCAAGGTAAAATGCGGTTGTGGCAATGCCTTTACGGTGGGCGCGACTAAACCCGAAATCCAAGTGGAAATTTGCAGCAACTGCCATCCGTTCTATACCGGCAAACAAAACTTAATCGATACGGCCGGCCGCATCGAAAAATTCCGCGCGCGCCGGGAGAAAGCCGCCAAAACCCCGAAGAAAAAATAGAATTGGAAAAATATTCCGGCAACGGAGTATTTTTATTTACCATTATTTAATGCAAAAGGTAATCCTAGAAATTCGAGCGGGCGCAGGTGGCGACGAGGCCGCTATTTTCGCCGGCGATATGGCGCGAATGTACCAGCGCTATGCGGCACGGCGAGGATGGCGCTTTACGGCACTCGACTCCAACGAAACTTCGCTCAATGGCTTTAAAAGTTTTACCGCGGAAGTAGAGGGCGAGGGTGTCTATGACTCGTTGAAACAAGAATCTGGCGTTCATCGCGTCCAACGAATCCCCAAAACCGAAAAAGCCGGGCGCGTGCATACCTCAACGATTTCCGTTGCCATCTTGCCAATCGTCGAAGCCAAGGAGGTTGATCTTAAAGATGGTGATCTCGAAGTTACCTTCTCCCGCGCCGGCGGACCGGGCGGGCAAAACGTGAATAAAGTAGAAACCGCCGTACGAATTTTGCATAAACCGACTGGGATCGTCGTTGCTTCGCGCTCAGAACGCGCCCAGCATGCCAACCGGGAAAAGGCGATGCAAGTCTTACGCGCTAAATTATACGAAGAGCAGCAACGCCAGGCCGTAGGTTCGATCACCGATCTCCGCCGGGAGCAAATCGGTTCCGGGGATCGGTCCGAAAAAATCCGGACCTATAATTTTCCCGACGACCGGGTTACGGACCACCGCTTCAACGCAAAAGTCCACAATATAGAGAAATTGCTCGATGGCAATCTTGATATGCTACTTGAAAAAATCAATAAAAAATCCTAACTCCTTAGATGGTGGTATAAGGCCTTATACCACCAAGGATAAAAAATATGCAGAAATTTGTCCTCTTTGATTTCGACGGTGTTATCGCCGACTCTTTCGAAAACGCTTTCGAGGTGAATCAAAAATTTACTCCCGGACTTACCCGTGACCAAATGCGATCCCGGTTTTTGGGTAATATTAATGAGTCCTGGGAAAAAGAAAATGGCCGGCAAGCTACCGCCGCCGATGACAAGGAATTTTTCGACGCTTATGTTCCCGCTCTTTTCCGTTCGCCAATTGTTCCGGGCATTCTACTCGCGCTCGAATCTTTAGCGAAGAGATATACGCTGATTATTATCTCCTCGACCATATCGAGCCCTATCCGGGAATATTTGGAAAGCCATGGGGCGGCAAGTTATTTTACCGAAATTATGGGAAACGATGTTCACCGAAGCAAGGTGGAAAAAATCAAAATGGTTTTTAATAAATACAGCGCGACCGCCAACAATTGCGTTTTCGTCACGGATACCGTGGGCGATATCCGAGAAGCGGAGAAGGCTGGTATTAAGAGCATTGCGGTCAGCTGGGGATTTCATGGAAAAGATATGTTTTTAGAGGCAGCGCCATTCGCCGTCATTGATAGCCCCGCGGAATTGCCCGGCGCCACAGAGAAGGCCCTTGGCGAATAACCACAACTTTATTTAAGAAATAAAGAGGGTGGCCCCGAGTTAGACTCGGGACCACCGGGCGAACAACTACCGACTACCCGCCGTGCTTGCCGTGGTCCTTGTGGTTGACCATTGCCACACCTCCCCTCAATGTACGATTTCCTCCCAGAAAAACTCTTCCTGGAAGGGATCGGGTACCGTTTTCAATAACGACAAACTCACCGCCAGTAACCGATCTCTTCCCCGAAGAGATCGGTATGATGCGCCTTATAAACTGATCTTTGATAACCCCTCTGATTCATATTTTATTCTGAATTTTAATCTAGATTCCTTAGCTACTGTAATTTTTAACCTATCCTCGAATCATTTCTGTAAACCCAGTCGGTTAATCATGAGCTTGTATCCCCCTTTACCATGATCGAGCCATCGCTTAATCCGGGCGATTGTCCGCGAACTCATCCACGTTTCATTGCCAATTTCCTTATACGGGATTTTGGCCGCAAGCATCCGGGCCACTTTCCAACGCGCAGAAAACTCCTTAATCTCCGACTCGGTCAATAAATCCCGGAAAAACCGCCGAGCTTCATCCAAATTTCGGAGTTTCAAAATGGCCCGAAAAAGATGATCCGAATCCACATTTATCCATTTTTCCTTACTATGCATATATTTTTGGTAAAGCCGTATTTCCCGATACTTTACTTAAGTAAAGTATAGCCGTTAGCTAAAATATGTCAAGAGGCCGTGCTTTATCATGATAAAGCACGGCCTCGGAACTATTGGCAATACACACTATATGGCCTAAGAACTACTTGGGTTGCCAACTAGTCGGCTGAAGAACGCCGAAAATATTTCCCTCGGTATCCCGGGCTCGGGTAAACCATCCGATTCCCGCCATTTCCCACTTCTCCTTCCCTTCCCACGGCTGGATTTCACCGCCATTGGCTTTGATCGCCTGAATCGCTTCGTCGATATCCTCCACTGCAATCGTGCAATCGTAAGTATTTAATTTCTTATCGGCCGGCCTCTTATACATGCCGCCGTTAATCCCCGGAACGCCGTCAGGGCCGGTTGTAAGCATCCAATAATCCATTCCCACGCTTTCCCCGCTCCACTTCTCTATCTTCCAACCAAACGCGTTTTCGTAAAACGATTTGGCGCGCTCCGGATCATCCGCTTGAATTTCAAAATGAATTGGTCTTCCCATAAATAGAAAAACGTTGAACGATATTCGATATTACCAGCGGCGCCAACGAGCCAAATTCTATTTAGCTCGACGGAACCGATGCCGTAGAACCTAAAACGTCGATATCGTCCTGGAACGATTTCGCGTGAGCAACAACGCGTTCCCCGTAGGTCCATAGATAAGACCGCCACCGAGCGCCCGCGTAATATTTTGCCGCCGCGCATCGCTCAACATCGGTTTGCCGGCTATAGACATCATCACACCCCTCCTTCGCGTCTTTAATATAGAGCGCTGTCGCCATAAACGCATCCGTATGCTTCCACGGATTCGGCGGATTATTCCCCGTCATCGCTGCGATCCTATCTTTATAGATCGCCCACGTTGACGGGATAAATTGAGCCGGCCCCATGGCGCCGCCATAAGCTCCATCGCTATTTGCGCAGGAAACCAGCGTTGACTCCGGATTCATCCCCAACTCCTGGGTTATTTGAAGGAAAACCGGTATGTCGCGGCGCGGATGCATGGCTGTTTTATAACTGCATCGCCCGACATTTTTCCCGAGCGCCGATTCCCGATCCAAAACGGCTAACACAAGAGCGGCGCGGACACCCGTCGCCTGCTCAGCGAACCGAGCCAGCTTATAAGCCTCTCCGAACGACAGCTCACCGCCGCCCAAGAGCTTGAAGATTTGCTGGCGAATCTGCGCGGCGGTTTTCTTCGATTCCGTCAGTAATTTTTGATATTCGGATTCTTTACCCTTGGTTGCTTTAAGCAGCGTGGATTTCTCGGACTGGGTTCTGGCGATTACCGCCGCTTGAGCCGCCTGATACGCTTTCAAAGCCGCCGCATCCTCCCGCTCGAGAGCGAGAATTTCCTTTTGATCCATTAACTCTTGCCGCTTCACCGTAATTTGCCGGATGACGTCGCGAATGCTTTCTTGGATAACCAAAAGATTATTCACATCGGCGATAAAATCCGATAGCTGGGGGTTCCGCAACAAAACCTCGATCAATCCTTGATGGTCCGCTGCGTTTAGATTTTGAAGAATGCTGCTTAACCGGACTCGATCGGCCGCCAAACTTTCCTCGGCGCTTTTAATATTCTTTTGGGTTACCGTAATTTCTTGATCCAATTTCGATAAGCTCAAATTGATCGCTTTAATCTGCAAATTCAGCTTGGCGATCTGCGATTCCAGTTTTTTAATCTCTCCTTGAAGCGTCTTTCCTTGTTTGCTGTACTCCGAGATTTTTGATTCGTATTGGGATATCTGCCCTTCGAGTTCCGCCAATTGCGCCTCTAATTGTTTTCGCTGAACCTCAGCGTCCTGCGCGGCTACCGAAACCCGGCTGGTCGGCGCTGCAGCAAATCCGACGAAAAAAATCGCTAACGCTCCTGCAACAAAAAGCGTTTTAAGAAGAGAGCTTACCCGGATCGTCACTGTTCGCCCCTCCCCATCTTTATCAAGCCGCAGAACGGGTTCTAGGCGAACCGGTCTTTTTCTAGCTCGTATATCAATAAAAACTCGCGGTCGCATGTACCTTATAGTATACCACACTCGGCAACGGCCGCCTTACCGTTGTTATTCCTTTGTTATTCCTTCGCTTCTCCCTCAGCTTGCGCTTCCGCTTCTTTTTCCTTGCGTTTTTCCTCTCCCTCCACCTTCACTTCCTCCACGCTCACCGGTCCCGTTATCACTTCCTCCACTACTGGCGGCACCACCGTAACCACCACCGTTTCGGCATCTACCAAAATTTTTACCTTATCGCTTACCGCAAGATCGCTCACGCGAATACTCGCGCCGATGTCATCCAATTTAGCGAGATCCACTTCGATTTCCGGCGGCAAATCGGCCGGCAACGCTTCTACCTCCAATTCCTGAATGGCCCGCACCAAAACGCCTTCTTTTTCTTTTACCGCCGGGGCTTCCCCAATAAAACGAAGCGGAACCGTTGCCGTCAATTTTTCATCCATCCGAACTTCGTAAAAATCGACATGCATTACCATCCCCGTTAAGGGATCTTCCTGAATATCATGAATTAAAACATTACGGTCTCCCTGGCTATCAGTTTTTAAAACGACCACCGTGCTTTCTCCCGCTTCTTTGAATACCTTATTGAATTCCTTCTCCGCTACCGTTAAATGAAGGTTATCCGTGCCATGACCATAAAGCTCGGCAGGAATAAGCCCTTCGTCTCGCAAGGTTCTCACTTTCTTTCCCAAGGTGTCCCGATTTTTGGTTTGAAGCGTCAACATAGATTTAATTTTGAAGTCTTACCAGCTTAAAGGAAGTCCCCAAAAAAGACAAGAGATCCTCATTAAAACAAGAAAGCCGCCGGGGGAATGCGACTTTCCCCGCCCGGCGGGCGGCCTACTCAGTGTGCTCCCTATCGCCTTCGAAGACTTTCCCCCGCGTTCTCCATGAAACGGTCGAAGGCGTGCAGGGGGTGACAAATGATGAGCCAGATTTTGAGGGCGATTTTCATGCGCACCTCCAGAATCGCCAGCGGGTTGGACTATAGGCGTTTCCTTGGCCTCATGTCGTTGCGCCGCCGCTTGTACTGACTTTTCGATTCCTTGTGCAGCTTGCCCGACCGATCCCGGATCAGTTTCCTGGCCCACGAAGGACGCTTCATGCAAGCCCTCCTTGAAGTTCGATGCCACGAGTCGTGGCGTATAGATTCTTTACTATACTTTTACTCCGGGCGCAACCGCCGCCACTGGCGCTAGGATCGGAAGTTCAACAACGAACCGCGATCCTTTACCCTCTCCGTCTGACTCGGCCCAAACTTTCCCACTGTGGCCTTTAACGATTTCTTTGGCAAGGTATAATCCCAATCCCGTTCCCGCGATCGTTTTAGCCGCCTTGGCATCCCGATTGAATTGTTCAAAGAGCGTTGGCAATAATTCCTTCGACATTCCCCGCCCAGAATCACTCACCACGATCCGAACATTTTTAGAAACCTCCACCTCCACCCTCACCCATCCTTTTTCCGTATATTTGATAGCGTTATCGATCAAATTCTGAAATACATTCGTCAGCCGCCCGACATCCGCCCTGACCAAGACTTTGGCAGCCGGCGAATGAAAGGAAAGTTCCAAACTTTTCCGAACGGCCAATGGCTTTAATTCTTCCACCATCTTACGCGCCATATTCACCACATCTACTTCTTCAAAGACATATTCCATCTTACCCGATTCGATCTTCCGAAGATCCAGGAAATTTTCAACCAGCGTGATTAACCGATCGGCCGCATCCCTCATTTTGCCGATCGTTTCTTTCGCATGATCCGGCAGGACGCCATAACTCCCATCGATCAACAAACCGGTGAACCCTTTGATAATCCCGATTGGCGTTTTGATTTGGTGGGATACAAAGGAATAAAACTGCGACTTCATCCGGTCAATCTCCCGCAAACGCTCGTTTGCCTCTCCTAGTTGCTCGGTGAGTACCTCCAATTGCTCGCGCTGCTCAACCTCCTTGCGAACGCTCCGAATCAAAAGAAAGCTGAAGGATAAAACAAGCGCAAAAACCACGACGCGGAACATCAAAACATCAAGGCTGTTTGCCGAGACAACTTCTGCCAAGGAAACCACAGCAAGAATAAACGTCAGCACCTCCGTCGCAATAACTTTCACATTTAAAAGATGATGTTTGATGATGGCGTAGGAGGTGAAACCAACGAATGGAAAGATAAAAACGGGGGCTAAGGGGATAAGACGAAGTTCATTGAAAAAAACTGGCAAGATTAAATTAAATGCCACAATTAAAGAAAACATCGTAATCGTACCAAAGAAAATATACCTAAATTGAATTCTTTCTATCCCCTTAGAACGATGCCATCCGCGCAACAAGAGAAATATTCCTCCAGCCACCAATAAAGCGACAACCAAGGCGAACAAGATGATACCCGGTCCGCGCTCGGGATTAGTTACTTGTCCAGCCCCAGCCACTTCCGTCAACCTAGTAAAAACGAATGGGGTAAGGGTCAAAAGAGACGTCAAAATAACAATTGGCAAAAGAGTGAATTTATACAAGAAAGAAAAAGAGGTTCTTTCCGCTGGAAAAACATAGAATAGCTGAAAAAAAGAGAAAGCATGCCAAACCGCGAAGAACAAGGTGGAGCGTAAAAGCCAAAGAATTAAAAGAGGGGAAGAAATATGGTAATTAAGATAATTAAAAGAACCGTAGGCAATAGTAAGGAGGGAAAAAAGAAAAAAAGTTCTATTCGTAATACTTCTATGATTATTTAAAAAAACGGTAACACCAAGAATACCGATAGAGGCTATAGCGATACCAACCGAGAAAAGATCGATATTCTGACCGCTGAAAACCTGAAGAACCTCTCTAAGCATAAATATTGGCCGGCAATCTCAGCGACCGTGCGGTTGGCCGAGAACCATGACCTATTCGAAACGCCATTGCGATTGTTTTATTTTTTCCATCTAAATCAAATACTTGTTCAATCTCGCTGTATGCATATCTTACTATTTTTTGGTGCAAATCAGAAAGATCATCGCAACCTGCGTGAACCCGATGTCGCAGGAAAAGAATCCCCGTTAAGGGTTGCAAGGAAAGATTGAGAGAAGTGGCTGCCAACCACACTCTTTCGAATACCCGACCGGCTGTGATAAAAGATTCCGGAGTATTCGCATCAATCGCAATACAACCTACCGCCCCAGCGGAAGAGTAAATGCGGGCATTAGATTTGGCTAATAGATCTCCGATCCTCAATCGTTGAATTCTTTTTAACAAATTCCACTTCCCGAAGAGTCGGAAAATCGGAATAATTGGAGCTGGAATTTCAAGTTCTTTGATATAAAAACCTAACCGTCCCTTCTCCCCTTCTCTTCTCTTCCAGTTGATGTGTTCATAGAAAAAGCGGTGGAGGAATTCATTTTCAAAAAGTATCTTCTCATTCAAAGCAACAGCCCTACCGAAACGACGTTTCGAAGGACCGTAATCAATAAGATGCAATCCGTGGGGCAATCTATCGTGAGCTGCCTCGCGCAAAACTCCCTTTTCTTCTTCCGTTAAACTCTTCTCCTTGTAGGGCTTTCTGTTCGTTGATCGATGAAAAATGGCCTGAAATAAAGAATCTGAGGCGTTGGAATTTTTCGAAAACTCGATAGAAGCGATTAAATTTTTTTCTTCATTGGGAAAATATTCAGCCTTAGCTGAATAGCCGTAATGTTCCGCGGCAATGGTCATATTCTCAATTACGGCGCCAATAGCTATAAGCGAGGGACGCTGCTCCCAACTATAAAGCGATGTGTCTCTTTCTGGAATATTGAAGACATCAATTTGGTTATTACCGCATAAGCGAAATTTCCATGGCTGGCAGTTATCTCCAGACGGAGCCAGAATCCCCGCTTCAACAATTTTTATAAGATCATCTTTCATTTTTTCATCCGGAAAGATTCAAGGAATCTTTTTGTTTCATTCCGCCGAGCCTTTATCCGCTTTGGAGAGTCGAAATTACGCTCGAAAATCCTGTCCAAGTTAACATCGTATTTTCCGCTTGGTATATCCTCTCCGGTAGCCATTCTCCGCACCACATACGTGAGCGCCGAACCAGAAAGAAAAGCCGCGCCTCCCAACTGAGGCCAAGCATACAGCTTCTTACCAACAAGAAGAAGAGATTTTTTCATCCGACTAGTTACATACTGAACCCCCACCATTTTATTTATCAAATCAAACTGTTCTTGAAAAGTTGCTTTTCGAAGATGATCGAAATCTACCCTTCCCAATAAGCCGTGATAGATCTTTCTCTCTGGTTCTTGGTCAAACCGCTCAACATCTACGACCGCATTATCACCATTATCCGCCGCTGAAATGACGGGAATTTTCATCTTACGCGCTTCTTCTCTCAGGCGAAGCTTTAAAATCACATCATCCATTTCGTCGATAACCACGTTTAAGCCCCCTAGAAAGCGACTCAACTCTTCCTCAGCAACACCATTCTTCCAAACTTCCAAATTGGCGTAAGGATTAAGCTCGTATATTTGCCGAGCCGTCGCAACGGCTTTATTAAGACCGAGGTCTCTAGCTCCTCCGCGAATACGATTTAGATTAGACAGGGCAATGTTATCATGATCCGCCAGACGCATTGATTGACAACCCCCTTCGAGAGCAATGCACAAGGCAATACTATTCCCCACGCTCAACCCGATAATCCCAACCTTGAAATCGCGGAATGAATCTTGTTCGCTTTTTGAGATAAGGTTCCTGTTCCTAGCGGTACGCAACTCCCCATATTCTCTTTTTGATAAAACATGGACCAGCGTCTGATCCCAATCAAAATATATCCAATTACCAGTCTTCTCCAAAGAACGCGCACTCTTTTTAATTAAATCTTGACTCAGACGATAAGCCCTACGGGGATCCATTTTCAAATCGGGATTACGTGATAAAAACAATTCCCTCACTTGTTCCACGAAATCATCGATAATCCGAACACAACTTTTCTTTCGCAAGCGTCTTATCAAGACCCAATCCTGCTTGTTTGTAGGATTAAGAATGATTGGCTTTTCAGATTGATAAGTTCTCATATATATTTAGGCTTCATTCCAGCCTTAAAATACTTTTCCGATTGATAGGGCCACAACACGACGCGGGGGCGCAAATCTTTCTCTAAATTATTGCAAAGAAACAAGTATTCCATATTTATTTCTTTCAATATTTTCACAAGATGGGTTTCGATCTGCCGCTTCATCACATCACTTCCCTTTGCGTTATGCCGCAACTCAACATTAATTTCCAAATACTCATCCATGTTTTTCCAATAGTCTTTTCGCATGACAAATTTACCGGTAATCTTTTTAAGTAACGGCGCATGATTAAGAGCAGCATGGATATGCTCCGGATAGATATTAGCCGCGTAAAAAATTACCGTTCGATCGCTTCGCCCCTTAAGGGCCACTAAGGGCAAATTCCAGCGGGGACGCGGAGCGCGAGGTAGAAGATTCCGGATCTCCTTTAGCGAAATAATTCTTCCACTATCATGAAGGTTAAAGCGGATAAGCGGTAGACCGCTCGCCGAAGTGAAAAGAAGCTCATTCCCTGCTGCTTCGATAAATCGAAATAACGGATTGTATTGAAATAGCGATGGAAGCGGGCCGTCTTCCATTATCCGCTCTTGCAACGAGCGATCCTCTTCAAGCTTTTCCCGCAACGCGATCGTGAAAGGCGTTTCGTGGCCAATAAGCAAAAACTCGGAAGCTCCGTAGGTGCTTATAATTGTCTCGGAAGACGACATTCCCGCTTCGCGAAGAACGTATTGCCGCCATTCCTCGCTAAATCCTTCGCTGCAAAACATCATCCGCAAACGCTTCTTAGCCCAAGGAAAACCGTCTTCTTTTCCAGTTTCCACTACGTCTTTGATAAAAAACGGATGCCCCACTAAAACAATCTGATCGTAATCCGGCGCCAAGGATCTAACCACTCGCAGCAACTCTTGTTTATTATTACCAACACTCACCACCGTCATGCCGCATTTATTGGCGACCGCGAGACTTGGAAGCAACGTGGCAATTCCAGAAACATAAACCCCCATCGGGAACCCGATGAGAAGCAGGGTGCGGTGACGATCAATACGGAAAAGATATCGGTAAATTAACTCATGGATAACTGCCGCTTCAGACTCCTGAAGATATCCCCGGGGCCAAAACGTCGGTGCTCCCGTCGTTCCCGAACTTACGGCGACAAGACTGCTCTTTTCAATCCGGCCACCCCATGTCCGGGCTTGTAAGGGATAATTCGTAATATAGTTTTTCTTGTCCGTCCAGGGAATCAAGCCGAAATCGCTGCTATTTTTTATTTTCTCGTGGTTGATTTTATTTTTTTTAAGAAAATCCCTATAGGCCGGCACTTCCTCGGCAGCCTTATGAAAAAGAAAAAGCGCTCGTCGCGCTCCAGCATTCATCCAAAAATCCTCGCTATTTCCCCGAAGCAGCCTCTCGAATCGACTTACCGAAAATCCAGCCTTTGCGGTTTGCGATAGGTTATTCAGTTGACGGATTAAGGGAATCATTTTGCATCCCAATCTTCGGCTTTCAACAATTCAACCAAGCGAGGCAATTCTCCGGACATATCGCGATCATCATATACCGGCGGGAAAATTCCTTGGATTCTCTTCATGGCGGTCTGCACCGGCAACGAAAGATCATCCATTATTCTTTCCGCTTCCACTGCCTGCGATAAGACGATTCCTTCAATAGCAAAAACGATATAGGCATTCTCGATCACTTTCGCCAACATCAGCGAGGCATCCGCTCCCATGCTGACGATATCCTGATTATCGGCGTTGGTCGGAATCGAATGGACGCTATGCGGAAAAGCCAACGATTGACTGTGCGCGGCGGTCGAGGTGGCGACAAATTGCAATCCTTGCAGACCCAACGTCAATCCGGGTTGCCTCAAATTGATAAACGGCGGGAATTTTTTATTGATCCCTCGGTGAAGAAAAAAATTAATGCGCCGCTCGGAAAGCATGATAAGCTTAACAAGGCGGGCCTTCAATTCATCAACCGTTGCGGCGATTGATTCTCCATGGAAATTGCCTCCGTGCAAAATCTGTCCATTTTCCATATCAACCAAAGGATTATCAGTCGCAGAATTCATTTCGGTTTCGACAATCTTCCGGGTTCGAAAAATTGCTTCCGCTACGGGACCAACGATCTGCGGAATGCACCGCAGAGAATACACGGATTGCACCTCTTCATCAATTTTATGAACCGATTCGTCTTGGTTCGCTACCGACGGCAGCATATCTCGCTGCCGCATTCGCTTCGACGACTCCAGGAGTACGCGAAGGCGTTTGGCTACCCATCGCTGCCCCTCATGAGGACGCAACTGATGCAGACGCTTGGAAATATAGTCGTCGAAGGCCTGAGTAATCTCGAGCGCCGCTCCACCCCACCGCAAAGAAATATCCAAGAGTCTTTCGGCCTCAAGGGATAGAACCGCCGCGATGCCCGTCATAAAAGAGGTTCCATTAATGAGTGATAATCCTTCTTTAGGCTTTAAAGAATAAGGAGTGAGGCTGACTTCTTCGAGTACGTCTCGCGCTCGCCGCCGCCTACCTTCGTAAATCACCTCGCCTTCTCCGATCAATGCTAATCCAATATGCGCCAGCTGCACCAAGTCACCACTGGTTCCCACGGCTCCGTGCTCGGGAATAACGGGAATTATTCTTTTATTAATGAAAGCTAATAATTGTTCCAGAAGCTCCCGAGAGACTCCGGATGGACCTTTCACTAACGTATTGAGGCGAACCAACATAGCGGCCAACACAAACGACGAAGAAACCGGCTCCCCCATGCCCACGGCATGACTACGGATAAGATTCCTCTGAAGGTTAACCATCTCTTCGTAATGGATAATATGAGAAGCCATGGGCCCAAAACCCGTGTTTACACCATAGATGATTTTTTCTCGCATCGCGTCTTCTAGGAGCCGCCGCGAATTCCCCACCACTGTATAGGCGGATTCCGTAATAACGACCGGTGACCCTTGAAGCAAGGGAAGGATATCTTCGAGTCGAAGCGTGTTGCCATCTAAACGGATTTCATTCCATTCGGGCGTTTTGGGCGGATCAGCAAAGAGTCCTGCTTCCTGCACAGATTGTTGCGTCGGTTCATCACTCATACTTTAGCGCTTCTGTTGCGCGATTATTTCATTTACCTTCGCCACAACATCATCGGCATCCTCCGTCTTTTTGATATAATCGACGGCGCCGATTTCGGCCGCAAATTTATCGTCGATTGCCGCAGCCTCGCTCCGCGGCTCGGCAAAATTAGTTAGAAAAATAACTTTTATATTCTGATTGGCCTCCCGCAACTTAAAAAAAGCCTGGATGCCATCTGTTCCCGGCATTTTCACGTCCATCAAAATAAGATCGGGGTGGTGCTCTTTTGCTTTCTCTACCGCTTCGGCGCCGTCCGACGCTTCGATAATGGTATACCCCGCCTTTTTTAATTTTATAGAAAAAATTTCTCTAAAATCTGCTTCGTCGTCCGCTAAAAGGACGACTTTATTGTCACCCTCCATAAAGGAAATTATACCATACGAAACCCCTATCACACTACGGAAGCTTCTTTACCAAGGTTAATCGCTGCGGCGGAATAATCGGATCCGAGCCTCCGCTACTCTTTGTACGGAATCCACTGCTCGTCCCAGCAGCTTATAAGGAGCAATCTCATCCGGATTGATTTTTAGGGAGTCCTCCAGGGCCTTCCGCCAGGCTACCCGAAGCTCTGTGGAAATATGGATAAGAGCAATTCCCGCTTCGATGGCTTTTAGGAAATCCTCATCTGCAATTCCCGACCCCCCATGAAGAACCAGAGGTACGCCGGCTTTTTGCCGAATCTGCCGAATTCGCTCGGCGTCCAATTGCGGATTAGGCGAATTCGCCAGCATACCGTGAATATTTCCCACGGCCGGGGCGAATAGATCCACACCAGTTTCTTGGACAAACCGTTCCGCCTCCTCGGGTTTGGTAAATTGCTCAGCTGTTACGGCGGCGCCCTGGGGAATCTCCTTCAATATAGAAGAACCGGAACCGATATACCCTACCTCGCCCTCCACCAGGGTATTGGGCGAGATGCTTTTCACCATATCTACCGCTTTTTTTGTAAAGGCAATGTTTTCTTCAAGGGGCAGTTTACTGCCGTCGGCAATGATCGCGTCGAATCCCGCCTTAGCCGCTTCTTCGATTTTTTCTAAAGAATGGGTGTGGTCAGCGTTTAAGAAAATCGGGAATTCATTTTCTTCCCGCCCAGCGACTGGGCGAGGCTCGCCCCCTGAGGGGGCGGCCCGCAGACTTCGAACCAGTGCGGCGATTTGCTTTACTCCCAGAAAATCCCGCTCTCCTTCGGAAACCCCAATTACCACCGGCGCATTTAATTTGCGCGCGGCTTCAAAAACCGCTTTTAAAGCGACGAGATCCGACACATTAAAATGCGCCAGGCCGATTTTATTCCTTTCTGAATCCACAAGGACTTCCCGAAGCGATTGCATCGTTACTAATTATACCATAAATCACTCCAGGTGGACTTCCTTTTCAAATTGATTCAAGCGCTCTTTTAACAGCGGACGCCGCTCCAAATCCGGATCCTGCGCTAATAATTCCTCCGCCCGAACCCGGCTCTCTTTTAGCAAATCGGGATTTTGGAGAGCCTTCATAGCCAAATCCGGCATACCGGTCTGCGACGAACCCAAAAACTCTCCGGGACCGCGGATTTCTAAATCTTTTTCCGCCAGCTCAAAACCATTTTTTGCCGTAAGGAGCGCCGCTAACCGATCCTGCGTCGACTGTCCCGACGATTCCGTAAATAAAAAGCAGAATGATTGATGTTCGCCGCGTCCTACCCGGCCCCGGAACTGATAAAGCTGCGCCAGCCCGAATCGTTCCGCTCCCTCGATCATCATGATCGTGGCATTCGGAATATCGATACCCACCTCGATGACAGAAGTCGAGACTAGAATATCAATCTCTCGGTTCTTGAACCGCTTCATGATCTCCTCTTTTTCTTTAGCTTTCATCTTCCCGTGCAGCATGCCCACCGTGAGATCCGGAAAAACTTTGGTTTTTAATTTTTCGTATTCCTCGGTAACATTTTTCACCTCCCAATTGACTAATAACTTACGACTGGTGATTAACGACTCCACTTCGGTCGTTTGTTGTTGGTCGTCCGTCGTTGGTTCTATTCTGGGACAAATCACAAAGGCTTGCCGTCCTTTCCGCGCTTGTCCGCGAATAAATGCGTACGCCTTTTCCCGATTCCCGGGTTCAACAATTTTCGTGATAATTTCTTTTCTCCCTCGGGGCATTTGGTCAATAATCGATAAGCTTAAATCGCCGAACAGAGTCAACGACAGAGTTCGTGGGATCGGAGTTGCGCTCATACTGAAAAAATGAGGCAATTCGGCATCTCCGTGAGCCAGTTCAGCTCGCTGACGCACCCCGAATCGATGCTGCTCATCCACCACAATCAAGGCCAGCTGATCAAACTCCACCCCTTTTTGCCCGCCCCTACTAGGCGAGGTCTCACCTCTGGCGGAAATTAAAGCATGCGTACCGATAATAATCGCGATTCTGCCGTCGGCGACGGCTTTTATAAAATCTTTTTTGGGCATGGCGGTTTCCAATTCCTCTCCGTAAAAAATCCGCGCTTCGCCCGAAGTTAAAAATCCCACGCCCCGCTCAAAAGAAGAGAAGAGTTTTTTAAATGTCTCGTAATGCTGCCGCGCCAAAACTTCCGTGGGTGCCATAAACGCCGATTGCAGATTTTCCTTGGCTACCGCCAGTGCCGCAATCGCCGCGACAATCGTTTTTCCGGACCCCACGTCGCCTTGCAAAAGCCGGTTCATCGGGTGTGGTTTCTCTAGATCGCCCAAGATCTCCGCCAATGCTTTTTGCTGGCTTTCAGTCAGCGAAAACGGGATCTGCTCGCTCACCGATTTTACAAAACTGCTGCCCACCGGGATCGGATAGGCTTTAGCGCGACCCAGCGCTTCCCGTTCTCTTAAGTGCGCAAGCTGCAATAAAAACAGATCCTCAAAGGTGAACCGGCGTCGGGCCTGCTCTGCCTCCTCAAGAATATCCGGAAAATGGATGTGCCGGAGCGCCGTCGTTAAATCCGGCAATCGCTCTTTATCTAAAAGCTCGTCTGGCAAAGAATCCGGCAGCTCCCCCAACTCCTCTAATACTGGCTGCATCACGTAGCGGAGCATCTTAGAGGTTACACTTCGCGTCTCGGGGTAAATCGGAACCAAGCGTCCCGTGTGCTTCGTGCCAAAATCGCCATACGAAACTACCGATTGCGGAATAACCTCATAAATCGGATGCGTGATAGCCAAGCCGCTCTGAGAATCTTTCACCACCTTACCGGCTAAATTCACCAATCTTCCTTTTTTCAAAATTCCCAAAAGAAACCGCTGGTTAAACCAAATCGCCTTTACTTTCCCCGTCTCGTCTTCAATTACCACTTCTATAATAAACATCCGGCGCTTCCACGTGCGCGACATTCGAATACTTGCAATAACTCCCTGAACGGTCACCTGCTCCCCGATCCTCAAGTCCGCGATTTTCCGGATATTGGAAAAATCCTCATAACGCGAGGGAAAATGCCACAGCAAGTCTTTGACTGTGCGCAACTGAAGTTTTGCTAATTTTTCGGCTAAACGCGGACCGATTCTTTTTATCAAAGAAATCGGCGCATCCAAAGAAATCATTGCCGAAATTTTATCATATATAAAAGAAGGTCGCCCGCCGACAAGATGCGCCGGCGGGCGAGACCATGGAGCTGATTAGAAGCCATGCGGCCGATCGGCGAGCACGCGCTCCTTGATACCCTCGAGCTCGGCGAGTAGCTGAGCGGCCCTCGCGCTCAGATCTCTTTCGGGGGAGGCAGCGGCTACCTCGTGCTCACCACCCATGTCTCTCTCGAGCTGAGCGGCGAGCTCGTCCGCCTTAGCGGCGAACCGCCTCCTCCTTGCGTCATCCGGCCGCATTCGCCAGATGACGGCGGCGTCGTGACCGATGACGCAGTCTGTCGCTTCTCGGAGTTTTCTCATCGAGCCCCTCCCAAGGTTCAAATTGCCGCACTGGTATGCAGCTTGCCCACACTCAAGCATCTCGAAAAATAAATGTCAATTAACCAAAATTTCCAAATCTTTCTCAAACGCATTTCGTAAATATTCCTCAAACGATTTTCCCAGCCAAACGTTTGTAGCCCATAAGAGCCAGGGAACGCGGTATAGTTTCCTCCTCAGTTCAAATTCCTCGCGATCTAACGGCTTACCCTGCTGCTCAAAATACTCGTAATAATGCCGGATATCTTCTTTATCAACGAAAGCGAATTCCCACGCAGGATCGCCCGATGCGGCCCATTCAAAATCAATTAGGGCCACAATTCTACCGTCTCGAACAAGAATATTTCCGGGATTCGTAATATCGCCTGTCAGAAAACGCCCGTTCGCGTACTGCAAATGATTTTGGTATTTTTCAAAAAACTGCTTTAACTTTCCTTTAATCCTTTGATTTTTCTCCACCGCTCGATAAACATTATCGCACCAAATTTCCGATCCTGAGCGTAGAAACCCCATCCAATCTTCGTATTCTCCCCGAAGAAAGCCATCTTTGACTGTTAAAAATCCGTATCCAGAAATTTTTATCTCATGAAACTTCCCCAAAAATCGCTGAGCATCCCTTGCCAACAATTCATAGCCGGGGAAAATAATATCGGCAATATCTTGTCCCTCGTCGCTTTCTTTAAAAATTCTTTCGCCCAAGGGTTTTCCCTCGATATATTCTTGCACGGTATATAGCTTTCCATTCGGCAGTGTTCCTGCTAAAAAAACCCGGGCAGTAGGGATATCCGGATATTTTTCAAGGACTTTGGATACCTCATAGATTTTTTCATTCACTTTCTGTATGAATTGCTCCTCAAAAAATCCCTTAATATGAATAATAATCTTCCCCCGGTCGGACTCGGCCATATACACCTTTCCCGCCACTCCCTTACTGGGTAATTCACTAAAGGAATCTTTGCGGACCTCAAAGCCTCTTCGGACGAGCTCTCCAATAATATAATCCGCATCAATACCCTCGGATAGAAAAGACATGGCCATACTGATTTTCAATTATCTCTAGCTTCTTTCTTGAACTCCTCAATCACATCCGCATCGTTCCCTTCGATTCGACTGCCGACGCGGGTGGCCACAAACTTGTTATCTCTCCGCTCTAAATCAATAAATTCCCCGGGTTGAAGATCGATAGTCTCTCCATCCGCAAAAACTCTGGCGATAAACGTCCCCATCGCACCGTGCGTTACGATAATAATGCGATACGCTTTATCCTGCAGATGATTGAGGCGCGCCAGCGGTTTAATAATGCGTTCCGTCGTCTTATAAAATTCTTCGATCTTATCTATCTCAGCGACGAATTCCTCCGGCAATCCATTTCGCACTTCGGCCGGAAGTTTCTTGAATTCTTCGTCAATCCAATATTGGGCGTAGCCAAGATTTCGCGGATTCGTTTTCGCCTTATCGATAGCAAACCGATGACCAGCAAAGCTCACCTCGCCGCCGTCAACTACCGGCAAAAAAAGTTCCCTGGAAAAATTTTTAATATCAGCCAATTCCTGAAAAACTTTAATGCCGGTACCCACCTCCCTTTCCCCATCCTCTCCAGCTAGACCAGTCGGCCGAAGTCGAATCCCCCGTTCGCGCAAAACCTCCGCGACGATTTTCGCCGTCTTCAGCGTCCGCCCGGTCGGCGATGCCCAAATCGCAACTTCCTCATCGGAACTTATAAGATCGGCAAGTTTTTCTGCATTCTGCCGCGCGGTTACCTCTCCTTCAGGGGTCAAATCATCCGCTTCCTCGATCGGCACTTGATCCTGAAGATACTTTGCTTTGCCGTGCCGGAAAATATCAACATGGAATTCAGTCCTCGGCTCATTCGGCTCCGACATTCCTTTTTTCATTTCAGGCATATCGAGTTAAATATTATTTTATTTACTATAATAATCCTCTTTAGCGTCTTCCGGCTCCCCTAACGCATTATAATCGATCAAAATTTCTTCTCCGGCGGCAATGTCACGCGTTGCATAATATTCCCAATCATCATCAACGATTGGCCCGGGAGCCGCGTTACAATTTTTTGAGTGATTTAAATACCAGCCGACGGCCATAGCTCCAAAATCCGGAGGGCATTTCCACTGATCTCCCCGGTCCACGGGATAATCACGAAATGGAACCGGAACTTCCCCTTTCGGCAACAATCGGCTTTTTGCCTCGCTAAATAAACGAAGCAAAGTACCTTTTTTAATATCGTGAGTCGCAAAAACACCAATCCCTCGTTGGGATGGCTTCAGAATAAAAGAGAATTCCGACGTCGTATCCATGGTGCCCTCGCGAGGAATCGAACCTCGATTACAAGATCCGCAATCTTGCGTCCTATCCGTTGAACGACGAGGGCGTCAAACTGCTTTTAGAAGCCTATCAGATTTTGAAGAGCGTCCGCCATCGATTTCTCATACTCCTCTCTGGGTATATAGCGAACCAAAAAATCTTGAATTTTCCCCTCATGATCCGCGTGGATATTGATCTTAAGATAAGGAGAAAACCGAGAATGAACTTTGATCAGTAGTTCCTTATATTCCTCCGCCGCCTCATGAATGTCAAATCCTTCCATCATTTCCCAGGAATACATTTTCTCCGCCAAATTGCTTCCAGGGCGGCGTATAGTCAGTCCCTTATCGTGCAGGGAAAACTCCCACAGGGGCGGGAAACGATTAGCGAGAGCGACAAAAGTAAACCAGGCAATCGTTACGAAGACCGCAAAAAGAAAATTCCGCTCCCATAGCGCGAAGGCCACCAGCCCCATGGCCGCCAAGAACGATATCCAAAACCAGGAAACATCTTTAGGCGCATAGTCGAACTCCGGCGCCTGCCATTCGATCGTGGCTGAAACGAATTCCCCTTCAATCACCACCGGAACGATTTCCGCCGGCTCCGCGCCTTCTTTTTCTATCTTTTCAACCTTGTTGTGCTTCTTTGGACTCTTCATATAATATAAGGCCAGTATAAGCAGTTTGCCCCTGTAGCTCAATGGATAGAGCAGCGCTCTTCTAAGGCGTTGATGTGGGTTCGATTCCTACCGGGGGCGCTTCAATTATCTTATTATTAAATCATGGGCCGCTGGTCACGCCAAATACTAAATAGCCTTTACGTCATTATCGGCGTGGTTTTTATCTGGCGCGGCGCCTGGGCGCTTCTCGATATTTTTGAATCTTACCTCTTCGGAACGATGAATATCGGGTTTTCGCTTGCTCTCATTATTATCGGCGCTGCCCTAATCTACCTTCACGATCATCGGTACGATAAAATGGATCACTTTTAATCAGCCTCCTTAACAGGAGAAGTTCCAAAAAATTGACTATTATTGCAAAAAGAAGCATGGAACGATATACTCTGAGCGCGAATATTTGATAGATTTAAAAATTGCCGAGGTAGCTCAGTGGTAGAGCGCATCCCTGAAGAGGATGGCGTCGGGTGTTCGATTCACCCCCTCGGCACCACACAGTGGAATTATAGCGTTCTGTGGAATATAACCACAGATGGGTTGGTTTACATCCTTGCGGTTTAGATGTAAACTAAAACAATGCCATTAGTAGGCTGCAAAATCTGCAAAAGAAGTTTCTACGCAAAGCCGTCTTGGCTTAAATTAGGTTTTGGAAAATATTGCTCCTCACTCTGCCAACGCCTAGGGCAGCGCACCGGGCGTACAATCAATTGCCATATATGTAATAAAAAAACTTATAGATCAGGGAAGGAGCTGCGGCATTCAAAAAGTAAAAAATACTTTTGCAGTAAATCGTGCCAAACAAAATGGCGAAATTCTCAAGTTTATATAGGTGCTCGTCATCCCAATTGGAAGAGTGGTAAATTTGCTTACAAAACGGTACTTCGTCGCCATAATATTCCGGAAGTATGCCGATTATGTAGAACGAAAGACAAGCGCATCCTCGCAACGCACCATATTGATAAAAATCATTTAAATGATAAACTGAGCAATCTCGCCTGGCTTTGTCATAATTGCCATTATCTAGTCCATCACGATAAACAGGCAGAAAAAAAATTCATGGAGGTATTGGTGTAGCAGCAGCACGGCGCTCTGTGGCAGCGTTAGCAGGGGTGCAAATCCCCTATACCTCCCACTTCAGGATATAACCGAATCTCTTACAATACCGATCATCACCCGCCGTCATCGCAATCGATGAGTGGACGCCGGCTAAGGCGGCTCTCTCCGTTGCCTTCCTGGCGATCGACGGGACGATTACGGTCATCATCTACTTCCGCTCTCGCTCGACCTCAATCAGGGCAAGAGCACAGGAGGCGATTCGCTGATGAATCGCTTCCCAGTCTTTTACTCACCCACCCCCAAGGCTCCTGGCTAACACTAGGAGCCTTTCTCGTTAAGCCACGTTTAATTCTTTCATTTAAATCCCCATATTCTATGAGGTTACTTGAGTTCCGACCTGATATACTTTCATCATGGAAGTTGGTGAGATTTTAGAAATAGTTCGCAAGGAAGCATTGGAAGACACATTTAGGCGGAGAGCCATCTCCTCGCAATATCCAATACTACTCCCGCTTATTCTTGGAGTACGTCGATTCTTAAATCATTTTAAAAACAGCCTCAATCCGAATATAGCCAGACGAAAAAGCGACGTCTTTTTTAATTGCACTATAGCTCGGCATTCATCGCCGCTTTTCAGAAAATTAGGCGATTCAGACTCAAAACTGCAGAGAGGTAAGGTGCAAAATTTAAACGTAGCCATACGCGCATTGTCGGGCTTGATCATTCTGCCCAATAAGACCTTCTCTTTTTGGAGCGTGGTTGGAGCGACTACCCCAAAGAATGGATATGTAAACGGCATGCTTCTCTCTGATGGAAAAGTTGCCGAAGGGATTGGCGGCGGGCTTTGTCAGCTTTCCAATTTATTATATTGGCTTTTCTTGCATAGCCCCGTTCAAGTTGTTGAACGGAGGCACCATTCTCGAGATGTATTTCCTGATAACAACCGCACCATGCCTTTTGGCACGGGGGCAACAATTTTTTATAACCTTATCGATTTGAAAGTAAAAAACACATCTCAATATCCTCTACAGTTAAAGCTATGGCTTTCCGGTACTCATCTTAAAGGGCAGATTGTCTCAACTCATTTTTCAGAAGAAAAGTATCATCTCAAGGAAAAGGAGCACTATTTTGTTCAGACAACTCACGGCACGTATCGCTACAATGAAGTATGGCGTGATACTTTGGTCGGTGGTCGCATAATCCGCGAGGAAAAGTTAATGACTAATTGTGCCTTGGTCATGTATACTCCCGAATCCATCGATTTGTATCTGGATCAATAGCGCATCATTGGGTGGGGTACATTGTGGACTGTGATTGCCGGGTCGTTCCGTCGCCCCCCCCTTCAGGCTCCCGCCAACCGGCTGGAGCCTTTCTCGTTTAACAATACAGCAATTCGGTTAATTCGACGCATCAATCAGCTCCGCGACTCGGATAGCTTTTCCTTTTTCAAGCTCCTTATCGGCCAAAAAACCTTCCACCTGGAGATCAACCATCTCTTTATACGTCGGGCACGTCTGCATCAAATCTTCATGCCGGCCGTGGCCGATAAGTTTTCCATTCTCGATCACCAGAATCAGATCAGCATCCCGGACCGTCGATAACCGGTGCGCAATAATAAGCGTCGTCCTCCCTTTCACCAACTCGCTGATCCCTTGTTGGACTTTTTTCTCGGTGATGCTATCGAGGGCGCTTGTCGGTTCATCTAGAACAACGATCCGCGGATCCTTGAGGATCGCCCGAGCGATTGCCACGCGTTGCTTTTCGCCGCCGGACAACCGAATCCCCCGCTCGCCAATAATAGTCTCATACCCTTTGGGTAATTTTTTGATGAAATCGTCGGCGTGCGCCTGCTTGGCGGCGCGGATTATCTTTTCCCGCGATGCCAAGGGGTCGCCATAGGCAATATTATCCGCCACTGTTTCGTTATACATCGCATTTTCCTGAAGCACCGTTCCCACGTATCGCTTAATCTGCTCCAAATCAAAATTCCGGATATCCACGCCGTCAATGGTAATGTTGCCCTTCGTTGGATCTACAAGACGCGACAGGAGCATCATTATCGTCGTTTTTCCGGATCCCGAATGCCCGACTAAAGCCGCCGTTTGACCCGGCTCAATCGCCAACGAAACATTTCTTAGCGAAAAACTGCTTTTTTCTTGAGGGTACGAAAAAGAAACGCGATTAAAAACAATCTTGCCCTTTAACTCGCCTATTGTCGCCGGTTCATCGGGATTTTTTATATAGTCTTCTTTTTGCAAAAGTTCTATAAGTCGCGTAATGTGCTGCGCCCGCCGCGAGTACTCCGGAAGAATATCTCCCAACAAGTGGAGCGGGGTCAAAATCTCATTAAGCAACCCCATAAACATAAACAGGGTTCCCAGCGTAATAGACCCGTTCTGAACAAAAAAAATTCCGGTTCCTAGTACCAAAAATCGGGCGAAGGCGTCGGGATTCAACATCTCTGCCAGTCGCCATTTTTCATTAAGCTCAATCTGCGCGTTTCTTGCTCGGTCACTGTATTTCTTGTGGCGCTCAAAGAAAATATCTTCGTGGGGATTCAGTTTATAGGTCACGATATTGGCAACCTGATCCGCGAGGTGCTCGCTCTTTTCCTCCCACATCCGATTCACCTCCCGCTGTCTCGCTTCGTACTTCTTCACATGCCGGACAATAAAGTAAAGCGTGGGCGGAATAACCGAGACGGCGATCACCGTCATCTGCCAACTTACGGATAAAGCAATCGCGAGCATTCCCGCAAATCCCAAAAACGCGGAGCTGAACCGGCGCAACCACCAATTCGTCATTACCCAAATACTATTATCGGCATCATCGATGATTTTCGAGTAACGGCTCGAGTGCGTTGCCATATGCGATGCATAGTCCAAGCGCAACAATCGCCGATATCCGCGCATATGAGCATACTGCGCGCTCCCGTTGCCGATCTTCCAGCCCAAAAAATTCATTTGCGCGCTCGCGATATTCATAATAATCGCCAGCACAAACCAAATCGCCACCGCCGTGAAAAGCGTCTGAATTTGTTCCGCGACAAAAATCCCGTTAAAGAGGCCGCTGGTCAAGGTGTCCACAACAACTTTGTATAAATACGGCTCCGCTAACCGAGCAGCGACACTCAAGACAAGCAAGGCGATAAGCGCCCAAAACGCCCGCCCTTGCCGCGCGGCGAGCGTCAAAATATATTTCAGATAATTCGTATTTTTTATATCAGCGTCGTTCATGGCTTGTTCGTTCGGAACTAGACAAATATAATATATATATGGCTAAAAAGCGACCCTTCAGCGAAATCCGGACTGGATCGAGCGGCGGTAAAAAATTTTTTCATGGGGACAAATCGAGCGCGAGGAAAGCACATCCAAATGAGTGAGAAACCGCATCCCTTTGAATCCCGATTATTCTACCCTCGCAACATCGAGGGTCGTCCCAACACCAAACCCTTAGAAGCCGTCCGTCATATTGAGGAATTTTTACGAACCAATTACTTCACTGCCAATAAGAAACTTGTCGGTTTAGCTCCTTACGGATCAACAATGAAGGGATACAACTTTTCAGAATCCGATCTCGACATTATCATTCTCTATGATGCCCCGCGCGACACAATAGATGCGCGACGCGAATTTACAACACTGAGTCGAGAAACCTCACTAGAACTCCAACGACGCGGCCTGCCCGCTAACGTTGCTTTACAGGCACAAAATCTAAATCGCGATTTTACTTTTCCCCTCAACCCCGATAGCGAAGATTATGGGTGGTTTGTCGGAGCCATTGCCAATATGTCCCGTTTAGTTACCGGGTCTGTAATCCGATCTTACCGAGAGTGGTATAAAAATGAATTTAGAAAATTACCTGCCACTCTTCAAAACGAAATTCTTGAAGATGCTTTATTGACTATTTTAGAGTCAGAAACGCCAGAAAGTTTAAGGAAGTTTCTTGAACGACAGGGAACCCGAGATCCCAGCGAGGAGCAAATAGAAACCCTTGCCGCCAAACGGAAGGTTCTTTGGGAAAGACGACTAAGAAACCTATGGCATTTTTAGTATTCCAGCTTCACCCTTGACTTTTAAAAGCGCTTCTTTATACTTCTCCCTACATATGATGACCGGAACGAGGACTAACAGCGGCTCCTAACGGGCGTTTTTTCATACGTCGGTTAAGAGGCCGCGACAACGCGGTTTTTTGATTGCTTAAAAGCAATCATTCCTGAGTTTGCTGAAGGATTCGTTCTGAAATCCATCATACGCAACTTGAGAAATACGAACGTCTCTCCCTTAGAAGAGATTCGTTATGAAAATTATTCGAGTCCTCGCATCCCGAATAGGGATGAGAGACAGTAAATAAGGGCGTATGGTGGATGCCTTGACATCAAACGGCGAAGAAGGACGTAGCGTCGCTGCGATAAGCTCCGGGGAGGCGCTGAGCAACCCGTGATCCGGAGATTTCCGAATGGGGCAACCCAATATCGTAACCCGATATTATCCGAGCAATCGGATGCTAACCCGCTGAAGTGAAACATCTCAGTAAGCGGAGGAATAGAAAAGAACTACCTTAATAATTGCATGAGGCTATGTCGCTTCGGCGACGAAGCTTTATGCAAATTATTAAGGTTCCATTCCCTTAGTAGCGGCGAGTGAACAGGGAACAGCCCAAACCTAATCTATCCGCAAGGATAAGTTGGGGGTTGTAAGGTAGAGATTACTTTTTAGCTTAAAGCTTGGCGTTTTTGCGACAAGCTCTAAGCTCAGAAAGGGTTGGTTACAAATTGTTTCGCTAGTTGAAGTCGCTGGAAAGCGACCCCAAAGACGGTGATAGGCCGGTAAACGAAAGCGTAGCAACCAACTTTATCTTTATTCTTGAGTACCTCGATGAATGAACGCTTCGAGGGAATCCGGGAGAACTATCTCCCAAGGCTAAATACGTTTGATGATCGATAGTGAACTAGTACCGTGAGGGAAAGGTGAAAAGCAGGCCGGCAAGGCCGATGAAATAGAACCTGAAACCATATGCTTACAAGGAATCGGAGCTTTATTCCGTCGCAAGACGGACGAGTGACGATGTGCCTATTGAAGAATGAGCCAACGAGTTTATTTGTACTGCTAGTCTAAGCTCTACGGAGCGACGGCCCAGGGAAACCGAGTGTTAATAGCGCGTCACCTTGAGATGTGGGACGTGGGCTAAGCCCCTACGTCTCACTTCTTTTGGTAGGCAGTACGACTAAGACCCGAAACCAAGCGAGCTTACCTTGGCCAGGATGAACGCCGAGTAAAATCGGCGGGAGGTCCGAACCGGTTGATTGTGCAAAATCTTCGGATGAGTTGAGGTAAGGAGTGAAAAGCTAATCGAGCTTGGTAATAGCTGGTTCTCTCCGAAATAGTTTTAGGACTAGCGTCGCGCAAAAACGCATAGGGGGTAAAGCGACTGGTTCGGGGGTAAAGGGCGAAAGCTCGACTCTCGAGTCAAACTCTGAATACCTATGCGCCGGGTGCGGCAGTCAGAACGTGGGGGCTAAGCTCCATGTTCGAAAGGGAAACAGCCCAGACCGTCGTCTAAGGTCCCTAAATGTATGCTCAGTGTTAAAGGTGGTGATTCGCCATAGACAGATAGGAGGTTGGCTTAGAGGTAGCCATCCTTTAAAGAGTGTGTAACAACTCACTATTCGATTTCCCGCAAGGGAAGTGGCGAGTTGCGCCGAAAATTTACCGGGGCTTAAGCATACTACCGACGACACGGATTATGTGCCTGAATTTTGGAAACATAGAACATTGTACCGAGGGAGGTGAGGGAGAATGCCCAAGCCGTTCAAAGAATGGGTGGCTAGCGTCATCGACGAAGAGTTACCTACTCATTGCCCTCGCAGCGTGCTTCCCGAGCCGACGCAGGAAGCCTTGCGTCGAATCGAGACACGAGTAGCCGAGGCGATGGAACACCTTCATCAAGAAACCGGGTGCCGCTGCGGCGACGCTCACATCTCGAAAACCTCGTAGCCGGGGAGGTCGTCCTCCCCTTCCAAAATTCAGGCACATAATGGTAGGAGAGCATTCTATATGCTGCGAAGATCGACCCGTGAGGGCGATTGGAGCGTATAGAAGAGAGAATGTTGGCATGAGTAACCAGTAGCCTGGCAAGAAACCAGGCCCCCGAAAATCCAAGGTTTCCTCCGCAATGGAAGTCAGCGGAGGGTTAGGCGGTCCTAAGGCAATGGCGAAAGCCGCAGCTGATGGACAGATGGTTAATATTCCATCCCTTGCGATTAGATCGATGGAGGGACGAAGGAAATAAAATGTGGTGTCTTAATGGTTTGGCATTGCTGCTTTCAAGAATAGCTCTGACGGCAAATCCACGGAGCTGCCTTTAATGGCGATATTCGGAAATGGCAGAAGGTTTGGTTTTACCAGACTAACCACGTCGAAGAGCCTTCCAAGAAAAACTTCTAAGATTATCTAATCGTGAACCGTACCGTAAACCGACACTGGTGGACGAGGCGAGGAGCCTCAGGGGAACGAGTGAGTCCTCGTTAAGGAACTAGGCAAAAAAGCGGCCGTAACTTAGGGATAAGGCCTGCCTGCCCCGATGCGGAGCATCGGAATGACGAATTTCTAATTTTCAATTTCTAATTTATGATGTTTGTCGAACGACAAACTTTCATAATTAGATATTAGGATTTAGATATTGGGATTTCCGCTGCTCTGCAGCGGGTGTGGGCCGCAGCGAAAGATTCTCTAGCGACTGTTTAACAAAAACACAGCTTCCTGCGAACTCGTAAGAGGATGTATAGGAGGTGACGCCTGACCGATGCGAGAAGGTCAACGGTGGCGGTGTGTGCAGCACAAGTGACTGATGACTAACAACTAATGACTGACAACAGGAGAAGATTTATATCCCCTCTTGTCGTTGGTTGTCGGTCGTACGTTATAAGTTACTCGTGCTGTGCATGCTGACTGCCCGAAGCCCTCGTCAATGTCAGCGGTAACTATAACCGTTCTAAGGTAGCGCAATTCCTTTCCGGGTAAGTTCCGGAGCGCACGAAAGGCGTAACGACTGGAGAACTGTCTCAACGAGGAGCTCGGTGAAAATGCGATTCCCGTGAAGACGCGGGATACCTGCAGCGGGACAAAAAGACCCCGGGAGCTTTACTGTAGCTTGATATTGTCTTTAGAGTTTATATGCGTAGCGTAGTGGTGAGAGGTTGAAGGGCTGGTTTCGGCTGGCCTGGACTCGTCAATGAAACAGCCATCTTATACGCTTTAAAGACTAACCAAAGAAGGACATTAAAAATGAAATTTCTTTGAGACAGTGTCTGGTGGGCAGTTTTTCTGGGGCGGAATCCTCCAAAAGAGTAACGGAGGAGTTTATTAAGGTCAGCTTAGCGCGGATGGAAATCGCGCGTGACGTGTAAAGGCAGAAGCTGGCTTAACAGCGAGACGGACATGTCGAGCTGGTGCGAAAGCAGAACTTAGTGACCCGACGATCCTTTATAGGAAGGTCGGAGACAACGGCTAAAAGTTACCCCGGGGATAACAGGCTGGTCTGGTCCGAGCGTTCCCAGCGACGACCAGGCTCGGCACCTCGATGTCGGCTCGCCCTAGCGCGGGGCTGGAGAAGGTCCCAAGCGTGTGGCTGTTCGCCACTTAAAAGGGCACGCGAGCTGGGTTCAGACCGTCAACCACAATGAACCCGAGATAGACATCAACCAAACGGCGGCTTCCGCTAGTAATGGCGGAACGAATCTTCGATAACCAGAAATATCGGAGCAAAATCGACTCATATCGGTGAAGTCCTTCATAATCTGACCTGGTTGTGCAGGATAATACCGAGGGAATGATTCAACCTCGCTCACCAAGAGCGATACGAATCACCCGTAGAGACTGTCCGATGAACATCGGACGAATCAAATTTCAAAATTTGATTAACACGTCGATCCCCAGTCCCAGTTTGAGAAAACTGGAGTTGGGTGATGGTATAGTCCAACCCCGTTAGTAATAACGGCAAAGAAAAACCCTCCTTCGCTCTTTAAGAGCTTCGGACGGGCAAATATGCGTGAGACAGGTCGGTCTTTATCTGTTGCAGGCGTTGATACTTGAGGGAAGTTGGCCTTTGTACGAGAGGATCAGGCTGAACGAACCTCTGGTCTACCGGCTTTGGTACCAACTGAAGCGCCGGGTAGCTATGTTCGGAAGGGATAAGTGCTGAAAGCATCTAAGCACGAAGCCCCTCCCAAGATTAGGTATCATTAAGACTCGTGGTAGATGACCACGTTGATAGGCTCTCGGTGTAAGGCGAGCAATCGTTTTAGCCAAGGAGTACTAATAAGTCGACGCTGTTTCTCTTCCTTTTTACGGGATGCGAGGACTCGAATAATTGAACTTACGAATTTTGATAAGGTAACACCAGAATTTTCATTTGCCGGTGTTTAACCTACGCATGACCCACGCGTTCCCATTCCGAACACAGCCGTGAAAGTGCGTAAGGCTGATGATACTTGCTGCTTCGGCGGCTGGGAAAGTAGGCTATGCCGGCATGTGAAAGCACTGGTGTTTTTTTATTTTGTGAATTTGAACGTGAGAAGGAAGTTATCGAAAATTTTTAAATACTGGTCCGCCTTTTGATCATTTTCATGATAATTAAGAAAAATTTTATAAAGAGAGGAGTTGTGGGCGATGTATATTCCAATTTCTTGTTCAAGAACCTTATCGGGGTAAGAAATCCCGGCAACGTTTTTCACAGCATTTTCTTCTCCGACTTTCATAGAAACACCCCGCGAATAGATTTTGTCAGCTCCTCGTAAATCTTCTTCCACAGCTATTTCAATTTGTATGTAAGGATGTTTGGAAATGCTTATGGACGCACTTCCCCGAGGTAAGACGCCTCCTTCTCCGTAAGTATTTCGAGGTACGGAAGTTAACTCAACTGCTCCAAAATCCCCAAAGGGATTAAGAAACCAGCCTGAGGGATACCCCACCTCAAACCCATGCTTCTCGCTTCGATAAGTCTTCCAATCTGCCGTTTGGTCAACTACCGGCTCCTCCGTCTTTTGACTCCCAGTTTTCCATGTAGAAACATGATCAATAAACCTGAAAGTAGAGATTATCTTAGTAGAAGTTGCTGTCTGGAACTGATCTTGAATACTAAAAAAAGTGTTATCCCTTTTGACCAAAGTTTCATAAAAGCCAAACGGCCCGATATTATCGCAACCATAGGCTGATTCCCCCGCAAAAGTTATCGCTCTGCAATTCTCCCGGGTCATTTCAGGATCATTCAATACCGCACTCCAATCCTTTCCTCCGTATTCAGTCAAAGCCTCAATAGCAATATCAACGGCATCCGTAGCTTCATGAGAAGCTTCAATAATCATAACTGTCGATGATGACCGATTGAGATGAATCCAACCAGGAGGATATTCAATTGCAAATCCATAAACCTCACTCCGATAACTTTTCCAATATGTCTCTGCCGCTTGCGGCGTCGATGTCGCTTGCGGGCCGACATTTTGATTTTTTTCCGCCGGCTGGCGGATTGCATTTTGATATACCCACCATCCCCCGCCAGTGAAAACAAGAATGACAACCGCCCCTAGAAAAACCGCTATAAGAGCAAAGCCTTTTGCTGGATTTCCCATTACCTCAAAAATAGCACGAATGCGGAAAAACCTCTATAATATTATTCATAAATGGATATAAAATTCGTTGTTCACTGATCCATGAACCTCGATACCCGCCAAATAAAACAACTGATCTACGGAGGCGTTTTTTTGTTAATTGTTGTATCGCTTTTAGCCGGCGCCTATTGGGTTTGGCTCAAGCCCGCTCCTTCCTGCATTGATAATACGCAAAATGGTAACGAGACCGGCATCGACTGCGGTGGATCCTGCGAATCCTGCGAGATTCGGACGCTCACTCCCCCTACCGTTAATTGGACCCGTTTCTTCAATGCGGATGGACAAACCATCGTCGTGGCGGAAATAAAAAATTCCAACGAATCGTACGGTTCTCCGCTTTTGTCGTACACCTTCAACGTGTATAACCGGGGAGATGAAAAAGTTACTAGCCTCTCCGGAACCTCATTCCTCTATTCCCTGGAAACAAAATATCTTTTTGGCCTCGTCCCACTCAATCTCGCCACGGTTGGCCGGGTAGATACCCTACTCGAGGTCTTGCGCTGGACGTCCGCACAGGAACTCCCGAAACCGTCATTAGAAGTCCGCGGTGTTAAAACCTCCACCTCAACTGCTGGCGTCATCGTCACCGGAACCCTTGATAATCAAAACGCTACTTCGCTCTCCATCCTTCAAGCCATCGCTCTCCTTTTTAATCAAAACAACGATCTTATTTCTGCTTCAAAAACCGACTTAAGCCCGCTTCGAGGATTCGATTCGACGCCGTTTACCATCCTTTTCCCTAAAAACATTGTCTTCCCGTCCTCGTCCCCCACGCCGGCTTTTTCTTATGTCTTTTCCCGGGATTTATCCGTAGGGAGCGACGGAGACGATGTACGAGAACTGCAACGCTTTCTCGCCTCGCAAGGATTTTTCAAAGCGGCGACTAGCCAGACCTTTGGCGCGGTAACCAAACAAGCGCTCCTCCAGTTCCAGAAAAAATTCAACATTAATCCGGCAACAGGATACTTTGGCCCCAAAACCCGCGACTACATCAATTCGATCACCCAACCCCAGCCGCAGCCTGCTTTCGACCCCAATGTCATTGATCCCAGCAAAACCAAGGTGTATGTTGACGGAATCAGATAATGCGCCACTAGCCCTCTAGCCGCTTATTGCATGGAGTCGCGATACGATCACAAAGCCGTCGAAGGAAAGATTTACGAAGCCTGGGAAAACTCAGGCTACTTTAATCCCGACAACTTGCCGGGCGAACGACCGACGCCGTTTACCATCATCATGCCGCCGCCCAATGCCAATGGCTCGCTCCATATCGGACATGCTCTCTTTGTCACCCTTGAGGATATTATGATCCGATTCAAACGCATGCAGGGACATAGAACCCTGTGGCTGCCGGGCGCGGATCATGCCGGATTTGAAACACAGGTCGTTTTTGAAAAAAAATTGGAGAAGGAGGGGCGCAATCGCTTTCAAATCCCCCGCGAACAACTTTACGAAGAAATGTATGCCTTTACCCAGGAAAGCAAGGCAACAATGTATGGCCAGCTTAAAAAACTCGGCGCTTCCTGTGATTGGTCGCGCGAAAAATTTACACTCGATCCGGATATCGTTAGGAAAGTCCAAGAAACATTCATTAAAATGTATGGCGAAGGGTTTATCTATCGCGGCAGCCGGATTATCAACTGGTGCCCCAAACATCAAACCACGCTTTCCGATCTTGAGGTGGAATACGAAGAGCGCACCGACCCGCTTTATTACTTAAATTACGGCCCCTTTACCATCGCTACCGCCCGTCCGGAGACGAAATTTGGAGATAAATACGTCGTCATGCATCCAGACGACGAACGATACAAGCAATACTCTGACGGGGAAAAAATCGACTTAGAATGGATCAACGGCCCGATTACGGCGACAGTTATTAAAGACTCCGTTATCGACATGGGTTTCGGAACGGGAGTGATGACGATTACCCCCGCGCACGATACCGTCGATTTTGATATCGCCGAACGGCATCACCTCGAAAAGATCCCCGTTATAGATAAATACGATAAACTACTTCCCGTCGCGGGAGAATTCGCTGGCCTGCATATTACCAAAGCGCGGCCACTCATCGTTGAAAAGCTAAAAACGAAAGAGCTTCTTCAAAAAATAGACTCCGAATACAAACACAATGTCGCCGTTTGCTATAAATGCCGAACGCTCATCGAGCCGCTTATTCTGCCGCAATGGTTTGTGAATATGACCGAGAAACCCGCTGGTTATTCGAGTTCTTTCCGTGATCTGGGTATCCCCCCCATCAAAGAAGGACGAGTTAAATTCATCCCAGAACGCTTCGAGGACATCTATTATCAATGGATGGATAATTTACGCGACTGGGCATTATCGCGCCAGATCGTTTGGGGAATTCGAATTCCGGCGTGGCAATGCAAAGGTTGCGATAGATGGTCAGTCTCTATCGAAAAACCGGCTATGTGCAAGGAATGTTCCGGTTCCGACATGGAACAAGATCCCGATGTTTTAGACACTTGGTTTTCTTCGGGACAATGGCCTTATCTAACACTGGGCTTTCCCGACAATCCCGACTTTCAAACCTTTTACCCGACCTCGGTTATGGAAACCGGATGGGATATTCTTTTCAAATGGGTTTCCCGCATGATTATGTTTGGAATGTACCGAACCAATAAAATCCCCTTCGAATACGTTTATCTGCACGGCCTTATCCTTGATAAGGATCGCCAGAAAATGTCGAAGTCCAAAGGGAATGTAATCGACCCTCTAGGGGTTTCGGAAATCTACGGGACGGATGCAGTTCGAATGGCGCTTATCGTTGGCAATGCGCCAGGGAGCAATACAGCGATCTCCGAAGATAAAATCCGTGGCTATCGGAATTTTGCGACCAAAATTTGGAATGCGGCTCGATTTGTCTTATCGAACCATGATGAAAAATTCAACGAGATTAAACCGGAGTTTACCGCCGAAGACCAAACGATTCTCGCCGAACTCCGCTCCACGCATCAAAAAATAACGGATGATCTTGAAAACTTCCGCTTCCACCATGCGGCGGAAACCGCCTACCATTATTTCTGGCATACTTTTGCCGATAAAGTCATCGAATCTTCGAAGCCGCGCTTCCGTTCGGAGAATATCGTCGATCGCGCCACGGCTTTTGCGCTCAACCTCGAAATCCTCACGACCTCTCTCAAGCTCCTTCACCCCTTCATGCCGTTTATCACCGAAGAAATTTGGCAAAAAATGCCTCTGGCGAAAAAAGAGCTACTGATGATCCAAAACTGGGAATAACATGATTTTCTTCTTCGTTCTTCTTGCCTTTCTCCCCTCCTTCGCCTGGCTGCTCTTTTTCCTTCGAGAAGACAACCACCCCGAGCCCAAACGTCTTCTCGCTACGCTATTTATTGGGGGTTTTATAGCTGCGGCCTTGGCCCTCGCGGCGCAGATTTTCCTAACCCAAACCATGGGTCTTCCCGAACTTTCCCAATTTTCCAGGCTTCCCACATCGTTTCCCTTAGCAGTCACTGCCTTCCTGGTGGCCTTTATCTTCGGCGGCACGGAAGAAGTCGGCAAGTTCATCCCTACTTACTTTCTGGTTCGAAAAAACAAATCCTTTGACGAACCCGTTGACGCTATGATCTATATGACCACCGCCGGTTTGGGATTTGCTTTTATTGAAAATGCGGCTATTCTTGCCTTTTCTTTCGAGCATGCGCTCATCGGCAATACCATCGGCCTTCTCATTCTCCGCTTTGTCGGGGCCACTCTCCTTCACGCGTTAAGTTCCGCCGTCGCGGGTTACTTCTGGGCTCGCGCCATGGCCCACTGGCAATCCCGAGCCGGAAATGGAGGCGCCCATCCGGAATTCATCCAAAACCATGAACCGGTCCATGCCCGGATTTTTATCGGCGGCTTGCTTTTCGCATCTCTCTTGCACGGTATTTTTAACTACCTTATAATTTCATCACAAGAACTTTTGATCTATCCCACCGTCTTTTTAATTATCACTGCCTTTTTTGTCTTTTGGGATTTCGAGAAATTGAAGAAACCGACCCCGGCAGAAACCGACGACGCCCTGCCTCAGAAAATTACTATTTAGAAATTCGGCGACTAATATTATGGATAAAGACGCAAAATCCTTTTTCGAAAAGCTCTCCGGCGTAAAAAGAACGACGGAGGATGACGATGACGATATTGCCATGCCCATTGTCGACGAAGCCGATACGGAAAACGCGGGCGAAAGCAATTCTGACAGCGAAGAATCGACTGTTGATTTTTTTGAAGAAGCCGAGGGACAACTAGCTGTCGACGTCTACGAGACACCCAATAATTTTGTCATTAAATCCGCCGTAGCGGGAATCAGCGAAGATAAACTCGATATTGCCATCTCATCAGAGTCCGTTACCATCCGGGGCAATCGAGAAGAAGAAAAAACCAAAGAAAAGGATCAAAAATATTACGTCCAAGAATGTTATTGGGGCCGCTTCGCCCGTTCGGTTATTCTCCCGCAAGAAATAGACCCGGATAAATCCACGGCATCGCTGAAAAACGGCATATTAAAAATTACGCTCCCTAAGATTAATAAAGGAAAGACGAAGAAGATGAAAATTAAGTTCGAATAATCTTCGAGACTCAGTCGCAATCCTTTTGGTGAAATGCGAAGGCGGTCGGTGCAAAGCACCGGCCGCCTTTTTCGGAATTTCCGTTCTAGCTGCTGCCCGGCCGCGGCGACGTCGCCATGGCCGCCCACGCCTGCCCCACCGGATCGCAGGAGATCTCTTCGACGACGAAGAGGATCGCCTCATGATACGAAGCGGGGTCGAGGCAACCCCCGAATCCCAGGGCGTCTTCGATCGACGGGAAATCCTTGATCCAGCCCCGCACGGCCACTATCCTCCGCTTCCTTATCGCTTCTCCCGCCTTCGCCGCCGAAGGCAGCCCGCACCACGGACAGTAGTTGAACGCGGAGTCGAAGACGAGGCGCTTGCAGTCGGAGCACTCCCAGAACGTTCCTTGTTTCTCGAACGTTACGGTCTTCATCACGTCCTCCCCTTACTCGCGACGGCGCGAGCGATTTTGGGCATTCTCCACCACGCACCAAGGTAAATTCGGGCCGCTTCATAGTCAATCGGCCGAATTCCCTCTTGCTCCCCCAGCGGAAGAAGATCGGAAAAAACCTTCCATACCGCATGAAGATCGACGCCAATTCGCGCCAGTCTCTCTCGTCCCCCTTGTTCTCGATCCACGACGGCAAGGACGTGACGAACGCGGAGTCGCGGACTCCTGCAACTCCGGAGCGCCACGATCGCTTCCACCGTGTTGTTCGCCTCGGTCACGGTATCTTCTATAACCAAAACCGCGACCTCGTCCTTCGGAGGCTTAAGCGTCAATTCTCCGAGAGATCGGTAAAATTGATCTCCCGTGTAAATCCGCTTCTTACCCCTCCATGTCATCTTGTCGAGCCAAAGGAGGGGGTGAGAACTCCGAGCGAAATCCCGCGCGAGCGCCTGCGCTCCCTGGGGAACTCCCACGACCGCTTGAAAGGGAAGATTCCCGAGTCTGAAATCCAAATCCTGCAGCAGACCGCCCAATCGCTCGATATGCCGCTCCGTAAGCGGCGGGGTATCAAAAACAACTTTAAATGGCGACAGGGGAGCGTTGGGGTACTTTTCGTGATACTTCAGCCGGAATTCACCGGGCTGAAGGATGAGTGGAAGAAGTTCCTTGGCGAGATCTTGCCCCAGCATTCTTGAGCCCTTTCCATTCCGTCCTCGGTCGGAATTATTTTAGATTTTCGAGGTTCAACTGATCCAGCTCAATTCGTTTTCGGGCCCGATTGCCCGATCGAACGTCGCTGGATTATCGCCCTAAGGTTACCGTATTAAAAAAATTGCCACAAACCAGGTTATAAACATTTAAAACTTCTCATTTTGCGCGCGATTATTTTCCGAAAATTAAAATAGGGGCTGAAAGAGAACTCACAGGCCAGACGCCCCCAGATCTGGTCTATGGTGGAGCTGCTTGATCAGGTCGTGGCGGCTTCGATCTCGTCGACGATCGCTTGCGCGGCCGCGGCCTTGTCGACGGCCTGCGTGATCGGTCGTCCGACCACCAGGTAAGTGCGATCGCCCCCGGCTTGAATGACCGTTGTCGGCGTCCCGGTCCGCGCCTGATCTTCGCCTTTCACCTTCTTCCCGCCGGGCCGAACACCGGGAATGACGAGCGCGCCAGCTTCCCAGGCCTGACGCAGTGATCCCACCTCTTGAGGCGAGGCGATCACGCCGTCGAGACCGACATCACGAGTCAGCGTAGTGTACCGAAGAACGCAGTCCCGAACCCACTCCTTGCCGATCCTCTCGGGAGCGTCTTCGTTGAGCTCCGGAGCGAGTCCTTCCTGGACGTAGTCGGCGTACCCGCGACTGGTGAGCACCGTCACGCCGAGCACCAAGGGGCGCTCGATCTTCGCGGATTCGGCTCCCTCACTCGCTCCCGTCGCCGCAGCAAACATCATGGTGAAACCGCCTGAGCAGTGAACGTTGAACATCTGGACGCCCAACTGCACGGCAGACCGGGCTGCTCCTTCCACCGTACTCGGTATGTCGTGGAACTTGAGGTCGAGGAAGACCTTGAGTCCACGATCGTGCGCCGCCTCGACCGCCGCCGGGCCGGCAACGGTGAAAAGCTGCTTTCCGATCTTCACGCCGCAGCCGATCTCCCTCAGGGGGTTCATCAGAGCGATGGCGTCACCAAGACTGCCAACATCGAGCGCTACGTACAGCCGACTCTTTGCTTCCAATGTACTCATCGTAACTTATCCTCCTGCTATCCGAACTATTAAGTGCGCTACCCGGCCCCATGGCCGAGCTTCGGTGTAAAACCTGCCCGCATACTATCGCAATCCCTAATCTTCCACAAGTTTGGAAACGAATAAAAAAGAGCCCGGAATGATTCCGAACTCTTCTTTAAAACACTCTCTCCGTCTACTATACTGTCGCGGGTAAAGCGGCCGCCGCGGATTTTTTTATTCCAGCCCAGAGCGCCCACGCGCCGACTACTAGATGCAATGCCGTATCGGCTGGGTTTTCGAGATTCGCGCCCCACAGCATAGTGGATCCCACCGCGCTATAAAGGCCAACGAGAACGCCCACCACACCGACAACCACCGTGACGATTTTCTGGATGTTCGCCGGAGCGACGAAAGCGAGAAGTAAGGCGACGACGCCAAGAACCAAATGCGCCCAATTCTCGGCATTATCGAAATACCACGCTGATCCAAAAATACTATCGCCGGGCATTGGTCCTAAAATACCCACAAAACCAAGGATACCGACCAATACCAAAACGCCACCACCTATCTGAAGAAATTGTTTTGGATTCATAAAGAATCTTCGATTCGATTAGTCGACCTTTTAGATAACCTTACTCTACGTTAATTATAAATCGAGCTCTTTACGTCGCAAGCAGCTTATCCACCATCTCGATCTCCTCATAGATTCCCGGAATAAGATCCAGGCCTTCAAGTTCCTTGAGTGTTGCCCAAGCGTAGTCCACATTTTCTTTATTAAGCCTTACCTCCCCCGACTTCCACTTCGCCCGATAACTCAAGACAACCACCGGAACGCCATCCGGCCGGATAAAAACCACATCGCAAAGATATCGAATATCGCTAATTTCCAAACCCGTCTCCTCCCTCACTTCTCGAATCAAGGCTTTCTCAACCGCAAAATATCACTGATCCGAAGCTGGGCCGCTTTCCCGATGCGTGGGGGCCTCCTTAATGTAATCCTCTTGAGAGAGACCTCCGCCGGGAACATGCCACTTCCCAGGAACACATTTGTCTCCCCGCTCCGGCGCAAAACCAAATACCGACCATCTTTAACGATGACCGCTCTTGGAACAACGCGGTGCAGCTCATTTAACGGAACCGCCATTCCTTTATTCTAAACCGCCGCCGTACCAAACGCGATACCACTCCCGCATTTGGCCAATCTCCTTAGTTTGGGCAAGAATGATATTTTCTGCGAGTCTTTTCATCTCGGGCCGATCCGAGGACCGGAGAAGCATCTCCGCCATCATCACCGCCATTTGGTGGTGAGGAATCATATTCTCGATAAACTCTTTATCGAAAACCGGGGCGCGCTCCAATGCCGCCAGATCCCCGTCGGCCCCCATCATTCCTCCATGCATCATCATTCCCATCCCATGCCCCATCTGCGCACTGATATTGGGAACCGATTTATCAAACCATTCTGCGTACCATGTTTCCATCTCCTTTATTTCTCCGGATTGTCCTTCAATAATACCCCCCGCCAAGGTTTTAATCTCGGCGTGTTCCCCCCCTCGCAAGCGCCATCGTAGCCATCGTGATAGCGTCTTCATGATGAGGAATCATCTGCTCGATAAAGTGCGCATCAATAACGTTCCCGGTCATCCATCCACTTCTTGCTGACATCATATTCTTCCCTATAAATGACGACGGCAAAACCTGGGGCGCAAGCAAAACACCTACTACGAACCCCGCCACAACTCCTATCGCAATATGTTTAGTCATGTATTTTTATCTACGTTATACGCCACATCCCCCGGAAGATCCTCCTGTTTGCGGCTCTCCGCTTTCCACGCCGCAGCCGCTCCCGCTATTCCCTTGCGGCACCACCTCGGCGGCAACCCGCCGATAGCCCGACGCGCTCGAGTAGGTTCTTCCCAGCAGATCCTGGGGAGCAAGAGTATTCCATTTTATTCCTTTCGCTTTTAAGTACGCCGCGATTGTAAGGTATTCATTGGGAAACCAATACGAATTGAGTGTCAGCGCGGCAGTCCACATCTCCGACTCGCTCACCCCTTGATACGCCATTAGCTCCAAAAAGCCCAGCATCGCCATGCCATGATTGCAATCAGGAAAATGCGTGGCGTTATCGCAGCAGGGCCGGTATATTCCCCGGGAAATCTTATCGACCAATGCTTGCTGGGAAGCGGAAAGCGGGAAGAACTGATGGCGACTATAATGTTCCATCGGATTGCCCCGAGCGATAGTCCATCCGGCGGTCGAGGCGAATCGATCCGGCCCGCCATAAGCCGGATTTACCATTTCCCCTTCTTCGAGGATGGGATTCTTATTGGCAAGCCCCAATGCCCACAACGCATTAAGTAGCTGTCCAGCATTCGATTTTGTGAGCGCCAACTTATCCGGGCTTTCTTCAAGGAGCTTCTTATAACCGCCGGTCGGATCCCGGCCCTCATAAAGATCATTCCACTTTTTAGGATCAATGACGCCAGCTTCCACCAGCCGCTTCCCGATGTCTCCCCAAACTACCGGCAATATCAGCGCCTCTTCTTGATGAAGACTCACCACCTCCTCAGACGCGCGAGGAGCTTGAACCTCTCTTGCCTTCTCGCCTGTCGTATAAATCCAGGCAGCGGCGATAATAACCGCGGAAAAAACAATACTTAACGGCAATAGATGGTTTTCCCAGGAACGAGAGCTTTCCTCTTCGTCATTTTGCAGATCATTCATTGGTGTTTCATTTTCCATAAGCAGGTATTAACAACAATCTTTCATTTTCTTTTCTAATTCATCGACTCGTTGGCGATGCTCCGAATCCCGGGATACGGACCGAGATACACGACCCCTCGTAAATCCTATTCCCAGACCGAGACATAAAGCTAAGGCGCCCAGCAAAAGAAGCCAAAGCGATTGAAGAGCGCTATAGACAACGACGAATCCCGCCGGAATAAAAAGCGCCTTCCACAAGAGAGAAGATCGATTCGGAGGAAGCCGCTTTTCGACTTGATAGGCAATGCCGACAATGGATCCCCCCATAAGAATGGCGACAGGAAGCTCGAAGTCGCCGGCCGAAAGTTTCCCCCACATCATGCCCCCGAGCGCCCATAACCAGGTTCCCGCAACGCCGGCGCATATCGGGCAAATGTTAAGCGACAAGAATCGCCGCGCCGCCCACGCCGAAGCAGTGATAATCACGATCGAAAAAACAATAATGAGAATCGGCATATCAGAGCGCGAAGATGAAAAGGCCCAAAAGAATCATGGCAATGCCTCCCCATAATCGCATATTTTTATTCTCGGCCTTTTTCCATGCCCGCACTTTTTCGAGAAGAGCGCCGTTGCTCGCAATAAGGAGGATGACGACAAGGGGCAGAATGAAGATCAAATTATAGAGCACGAGATATCCTAATCCCGCCATATACGTCTGCTGATCGTGGAGCAACCCCAGCACCATCAAGTACGGCCCGCCGGTACAAGGAAATTCACAGAGAGCAACTAGGGCGCCCAAAAAGAATGCGGTTCCCAAAGACGCTTTTTCCATCAACTCCGCTATCTTTCGATGAGCAACCTCAGGAATGCGGATTTTCACCGGAAAAGACGGGAAAAATTCGTTAATGAGATTAATCGCCCCAAGAACGAGGAGGAACGACGCGCCGACTTTCGCCATAAAATGAGGCGTATTGAAGAGGTGAAGCGCTTGGAGAATTCCTAGCCCGATCAACATGTAGACCGCGAAAATTCCCAGGATATAGAAACCGCCGATCTGCAGGATGCTGGTTCTCACTTTCCCTATACTCAAGAGAAAAGCGATCGTAAGAAGAAGAATGGAGAACGCGCAGGGATTAACGCTATCAATCAAGGCGGCGACGCCCACCAAGGGCAGGAGCCACTGCCCTTCGTTGCTTAAATTCCAGAGAGCCGCCGTACCCATGGTGCCCCCTCGGAAAAAGATTACCGATCCAAAAAGCAAGATGGCGATTCCTGCTAAAACGAAAAAATTCTTATTCATGTTTTTACGGCGTTACCGTCGCCCGGAAAGAGAGCTCAATGGGATTTCCGGCGCTATTTTCCAACCGAACGACCCGGTCGATCCGACCGACACCGGCAGGTCCATGGGCGGCAGGGTCAAAAACAACCTCCACCGTCCCTTCTTCGCTGGGATTAATCACTTGATCAATGCTGGGAATAAATCCGTGTCCGGCCATGCCAAAAGGCCCCCATCGTTTCCCCGGAACATTAAGCCAGGCCGTGGTGCACATGCACGAGGTATATACTTTTTTGATCACAACGGAATTGGCGCTCTTATTTTTAAGAGTGAAAACGGTTTTAACCTCTCCTTTTGCCATGGAGATGGAACCGAAATCATAGAAACGATCCCCGTCCACCGTTAACTCGCCGCCCGAAAGATCCTGCGTCCGCTGCTCGCTTCCGGAAGAAGGCTGGGCAATCCAGACGATACCTCCTAAAAGCAAAACGGCGACTCCTAAACTAATAATTGTTGTTTTTTTCATAGTTGACGTTTAAATGAGAAAAAACCCAAAAGGGTTTTCCGAAACGCGCGATCCGACAACTCCCCGACAGAAGTCGCCCAATCGGCGTCGTCTTAGAACGTCGGACTATTTTGATGAAACGCCAGCCAATCGGCGCGCTTCTGTTTCGAAGAAAAACTGCGGTAACTCGAAGCTCTAACCCTTTCCGGAACAAAAGTAGGGAGAGTTGCACCCGCGAGTCCTCCCCTTCCGGTTGCCATAATTGCCAGAAGAATGAGAGAGGTAAGGGCGAACGCATTGGTTAAGGTAACGGTGGCCAGATCCTTAAAGGCGTCGACATGAAAAGAAAGGAAATCTAAAAATCCGTCTTTCTGGGGACAGTCCGTTCCCTGCGTTACCGCCGCAATACAACCGCCGTTGTGGCTTTGCATCCCCTGGTGAATACTCCATATACCCAATAGAGTGAGGACGGTAAAGCTCGCAATTAAAATAAGGGAAATTCCTTTCATAATTATTTCATCTTATCGTAGAGGGGAGCCCGGCGCAATAGAAGAGCGTTAATGGCCACAATAATAGTCGACAGCGACATTAACAAAGCCGCAACAGCCGGCTCGAGAAAGATTCCCCGAGATGCCAAAACCCCTGCAGCCAATGGAATGGCAACGACATTGTACCCGGTCGCCCAGAAAAGGTTCTGAATCATCTTTCTATAGGTTAACCGCGACAACCGGATGATTTTTACAATATCCTGAGGATTATTCCGGATAAGAATGATCCCGGCGGATTCAATCGCCACATTAGTTCCCGCGCCTATCGCAATCCCCACGTCCGCCTGCATTAAAGCTGGCGCATCATTAATGCCATCCCCCACCATGGCGACCTTCCGATTCTTTTTTTGCAACTCCCGAACTTTCATTGATTTGTCCTCCGGCAAAACGCGGGCAAAATAATCATCGATGCCCAGTTCCCGGCTTACCGAGGCCGCTACGTCTTCCGAATCTCCGGTAATCATCGCCGTTCGGACACCCAGAGCTTTTAGCGATTGAATCGCTTCCCGCGATTCTTCTCGTACCACATCCGCCAGAGCCATTGCCCCGAGGATAACCCGGTTTCTCATTACAAAAATAATAGTCTGACCTCGTTTTCCCGCTTCATCAAGAGATTTCTTTATCTCGGAAGGAAAAGCTGCCCCTAAATCTGTAAGCAGAGCTCCTCCGCCCACCATAATCTCGTCTCCATCGATTTTCGCCTTTACTCCCTTGCCCTTAATGGCTTCGAAATTTTTCGGCTCCTTAAGCGAAAGATGGCGAGCATGCGCTTCTCGCGTCACCGCTGCAGCAATAGGATGCTCCGAGAAAGCATCAAGAGAGGCGGCTAAGCTCACCACCTCATCTTCGCTTACGCTTCCCAAATTCCAAATTTCCATGACGCCGAATTCCCCTCGCGTCAGAGTTCCGGTTTTATCAAACAAAACCGTATCCACGCGCCGAGCGGCTTCGAGCGCCAACCGCTGCTTGACGAGGAAACCGTTTTGAGCCGCCCGCGTGGTTGAAATCGACGCGACCAAAGGAACCGCCAACCCCAGAGCATGAGGACAGGCGACTACCAGTACAGCTACCAATCGCGCCACCGCGAATCCAATCTCCGCTCCCGCGACGAGCCAGACAATAAACGTAAGGGCGCCGCCTACAACCGCCACCACCGTCAGATAAAATGCCGCTTGATCGGAAAGTATTTGCAGGCGGGATTTAGACGCTTGAGCCTCTTTAACCAGGCGCATCACGCCGGCCAGAAACGTTTTCTCTCCGATATGAGACACTCTGACCTTCAAGGCGCCATCGCCATTTACCGATCCGGCGATAACCGCATCCCCATTCTTTTTTAGAACCGGCTTCGATTCTCCCGTCATCATAGATTCGTTAAGGTCGCTCTCGCCGTCGATAATTTCCCCATCGGCGGGAACTTTCGTTCCCGGCTTTACCAAAACCGTATCGCCTTCCCGAAGTTCAGCGAGAAAAATGGTTTCTATCTTCCCGTCGCGGATGATCTCTGCCGTATCGGGCAGTAATTTAGATAACTCCTTAAGCGCGCCCTGGGCGCCGCTTACCGCCCGCATTTCGAGCCAATGCCCCAACAGCATGATCGTGATAAGCGTGGTCAGCTCCCAAAAGAGGGTTTCGAGGCTAGTGAGAACGGCATACACGCTCCAAAAAAATGCGGCCGAGATCGCGATCGCGATCAGGGTCATCATTCCGGGCAGACGCCCTTGAATTTCCCGCCGCGCGCCAGCAAGAAAAATCCATCCTCCATAGAAGAAAACAATGGATCCCAGGATAAGCGGAATGTAATCCGAACCCGGAAAAACCGGCGGCGACCAGTCGAATATTTTTTTAATAATATCGGCATAGAGCACCACCGGAATTGTGAGAACCAAACTGATCCAAAATTTCCGCAAAAACATCGCCGTGCTATGACCGGCATGCTTGCCCGCTGGAGTTCCCTTTTGCGCGTGATGATGGTGAAGATTTTTGGAAACGGCGGTTTCTTTGCTTTTAACCAGCGCCATTCCGCATTCGGGGCACATTCCGGGTTTATCTTCCTTTATTTCCGGATGCATAGGGCAGGTATATTGAATTTTCTCCATATTATTTTCTCTTGGATAATTTATATACGGACAAGATTTCTTTGACGGCTCTCGCCTCGCCCCCCGATTTCATCTGATGGACCACGTGGCTTTGGAGGTGGCCCTCGAGCAATAAGTCTTCAATGCCCGAAAGAGCGCTCTTTATGGCCAACGATTGATTGATGATATCCACGCAGTATTTATTAGCCTCAATCATTTTCTGGAGTCCCCGCACTTGGCCTTCTACGATTTTGAGACGACGCAAAGCGCGCTGGTTTGATTTTTGTGCCATACGACAAAAATACCCCCTGGGGGTATTTTTGTCAATGGCGGCCGTAGTGTATCTTTACAGTACGGCTCGAAATCATTTCATGCGAAATTGCTGACGCAATTTCGCTAATCTCTGAAATCCGCTCGGGTGCGCCGGAAGGAGGGGGTTGGGGGGGGGGAAAATCAGTGGCACGCGCTTCGCGCGGCCACGGAAAAAATTGGCGTTGTTGCAGAAAGTCAGATTTTGGTGCCCAGGGCCGGAGTCGAACCGGCACGCCGTATTATCGGCAACGGATTTTAAGTCCGCAGCGTCTACCAATTCCGCCACCCGGGCGTAAAACTACTTTACCAATTTATCGACAAATTCTTCAAGCGGAGTCCGCCAGTCGCACAGCTTCCCGACTTGGGCGGAAATTTCATGGAGGCCTGGGCGGGAATCGAACCCGCGTATGTGGGTTTTGCAGACCCATGCTTTACCACTTAGCAACCAGGCCGATCTTTCCAAACTCGAGATCGGGATCCCGACGTCCTGTTTTCAATCAATCGCGCGTCGGGGCAGACCGCTTCCAGATTGTAATATAGGGATCCCCGAAGCTCAACTCTTCACGGGGGGCACAATCAGATGATCCCCCACCGCAATCGTCGCGCCCGAGTCCACCATTAGCCCGCATTCGTCCCCGGCGTTAACCACATGAGTATCTTTTTTATTCTGTTGCAAATTCGTAATCCGGCCGGATCCCAACTCTTCCGTCCCCCTAATCACCTTAAATTCCACATTATTTTTTATTTTGCCGGCCACCACCTTTCCGCCCACCACCTGCTTACGCCCTTTTTGACTAAAGACTGCCAAGACTTCCAGGTCACCGTCGGGACCGGGAGATTTCCGCCTTTGCACCTCGTCTTCGAGCGCCTTCATTAATTCGTAAATAATTTCCGAGGATAGAACCGAGACATTTTGCGCGCGCGCTAAATATTCCGCAGCTTTATTGGAGGAAACGCGAAACCCCACAATCAACGCCTGAGATGCCGCCGCGCTTTTAATATCGCCGTCCGTCACATCCCCCAAGGATTGGCTGATAATCCGGATTCCCGGCATGGATTTAATGATTTCCGAAATGACCTCCAAAGATCCCGCCACATCCGCTTTAATGACAACATTCACTTCTTCATCGGAAGCTTCCCTCGCCTGCGGGGCCGAAGCTCCTGCGACGGGCGCTGCCATTATATAGGGAGTGGCGCCGGTCTTAAATTCCTCGCCGACTTCCGGCAACGCATCGAATCCAATAACCAAGGCAGGCGAAGACGGCGCAAGTTCCGTCGCCCGCTCCCCCTTCCAGTTTTCCAATACTTTTATTTTTCCGGAGGCGGTGGGCGTTCCAATGTGCATTCCTTCTTTTAAGACGCCGTTCCGGACAACAGCCGAAGCGATAATGCCGCGCCGGCGATCGAGTTTTGCTTCGATAATTACTCCCGTTGCCGATGCTGCGGGGTCATAGGTTAATCCTTCTACCTCGGCAGCTAAAAGAATCAGATCTAAAAGATCATCGATTCCTTCTCCGGTTTTAGCGGAGATTCCGTGCCAGCTGGTGCTGCCGCCAAACCCTTCCAGAAGGACGCCGGCCTGCAATAAATCGTTTTTAGTCCGCTCGATGTCGGCGTTATTCTTATCTATTTTATTGATAGCGACAATAAAAGGCGTTTTTGTAGCGGTTAGAATTTCGATGACTTCCTTGGTCTGCGGCTTTACGCCGTCATCGGCGGCCACCACCAAAATCGCCATATCGGCGAGCGTGGCGCCGCGAGCCCGCATCTTGGAAAACGCTTCGTGTCCCGGCGTGTCAATAAAAGTAACCGGCTTACCCTTATGAACCACCTCATAAGCGCCGATGGATTGCGTGATACCGCCCGCTTCCCGCTCCGCAACGGAACGAGGCTCGCTCTCTCCATGAGTGGCGCGGGTAAGAAAATCCGACTTTCTCAAATAATCGAGGAGTGTCGTTTTTCCGTGATCCACGTGGCCCATGACCACGACGATGGGCGGGCGCTCTAGTGAATGGACGCTGGATTTTGGATGCTCAATGTCTTTCATGGAGATTTAAAGGCTACCAGAAAATCCCTTAATAAACAAGGAATTTACTTCTTTTTCTGGTTGATGGTGGCCCAGAGATACATAGCCGCCAGAGTTCGATGCGGACTCCACTTGCTCACAATCTTTTTGGCCTTATGGATCGGCGGGTGCTTGCGGAAACTATAAAGCTTCATCATCGCGTTCCGAAGCCCCAAATCGCCATACGAGAAAACATCCGGACGCTTCAGCGTGAACATCAAGAACATTTCCGCAGTCCACCGACCGATGCCTTTGACTTGCGTGAGCGCTTCGATTATCTCGTCATCCGACAGTCTATGGATCTTTTCTAAATCAACTTCTCCGGTTTTTACCGCGCGGGCGAGATTTTTAAGATATTCTGTTTTAGCGCGAGAAAGACCGGCGCGGCGCATCAACGAATCTTTAATCTTTAGCATTTCCGCCGCTTGCGGAAATTTTCCGCCACAAAGATCGATAAACTTCCTTTCGATAGAATCAGCAGCCTTGCCGGAGAGCTGCTGGCGAATAATGGCGCGGGCTAAAGCGTAGAACCGATCTTTGGGTCGCCTATCCTGCGGCAGCATGATCGCCGCAATCGCCTTTCCCAAAATAGGATCCATTTTTATTAAGTATTCTCGGGCTTCCTTTCGAGATGGCATTGTATTTCTACATTCTTTTTCTTATTTAACTTCCTTTTTCATTTGTTCATCTAGCCGAACAAACTCTCGCATTCCTTCTGGGTAAATCTCTTTAATCGTCTCCGTAAGTTTTTTCCATGCCGGTATGGGAACGGCAGCCTTCGCATCATAATTCTCGAAATAAGCCCGGTATAGTTCTTCTCGCGGTATTCCTCTGTCGATCAACCCCTGCAATACCTCTCTTTCTGTATCGTACGAACCATCCGACTCCCCTAGAAGATCAATTGTAATTCTCTCTGTTATGGCTTCGTTTAACCATCGAAATCTTGCTTTTTTCTTGTCGGCCCACGCGCTTGCAAAACGAACTCCCAACCGTTGGTGACCCAATCTTGGCCTCTCGCCACTTTGATGGATAACGGTTCTTCCTGATAACGCATGAATGCTCTCGTGGGTGATTGCGTGATCCCAATAAGCTTCGGGCACATGAGAACCGATACGAATATGTTCAGTCTCAACGTTGTGATCTCCGTCGAAATCATCAAATTGGTTCTCCACCGAATCGCACAATTCAACGGTCGTTGCCTCCATGCGCCGGTCTAACTCCTCGACTGTTATGGGAAGATAGCCGCTGGCAATCGCCTCTAGGGCGCGCGACCGAAAGCGTGCTTTTATTTCAAGAAGTTTTTGAGCAAATTCGGCGGTTTTTCTTTTAAAGTTCTCTACGTGGATTCGAAGCATTTCTTCAAAAACTTCGTCATCCAACTCGCCGCTAAGAAACTTCCTCATAATTATTATTTTGGGAGTATCGCCTTCGGGCGGCGTATCGGTAACCAGTTCTCTTATTCGGCCAGCAAATGCCGGTGAAGCGATGATATCCTCGAAAAAACGAGAGAAGCTCATTATGCTCGTTTCGCTAAACATAAGAAGTTTCTTCCTCTGACTCCTTAGAAAACTCTTGACTTCAACCTCTCGCTCGACGTTTTTTTCTCGCCTCCATATGTCAACCAGCTCAAGAGTAGCCTCGCCAAATGCCCCTAGTACTTGAGGGCCCTTGAGATGCGCCAGTCTTTTGCGATGCGCTTCAAATGCCGCAGAATTTACTGAAATGCGTTCTAATCCTCCTTCTTTCATTCTTAAATCCTACCCCGGTTTTTTCTATATTTAAACCCTTGAGGAATGCCTTAAAACCGCTTACACTGGGGGCATTGGAAGCGTGCCAGACCACCGCCTCGGCGGGGCCCCGCTAAAAGCGGTGGGTGGCCGATAAGATGTTTTCAATCTATATCCTAAAAAGTCTAAAAAATGGTCGATATTATATTGGATATAGCCAGGATCCCATAGAACGATTGCGACATCATAATTCGGGAGCCACTACGTCAACGCGTAATGGCCGCCCATGGATTATTATCCATAAAGAAGAATATCCTGACAAAAAATCTGCTTGGTTGCGCGAGCAATAATTAAAAAGCTATAAAGGTGGAGAAGCTTTTAAAAAATTAGTTAGCTAAACGGAAGCGTGCCAGAGTGGCCGATTGGGACACGGTGCTAACGTGTTAAAGGGGTAAAACCCTTTCGCAGGTTCGAATCCTGCCGCTTCCGCACTTAGTTTTTCTTAACGAGGAATGAGTTTAGAAAAACAAGTGCTCCGACTGAAACGTCGGAGCCGACAACATTTTTTATCGAGTGACGGAATTTCTAACCGTTCAAGCATCTCATTGTGATGAATGAAAATTTTACCCATTTGCGAGCAGAAATATTAAAAACTCGTAACTGTGGCTTAATCCATTGTGAATTTATAGAAAGAGATAAAGATGATGATATTCGATCATCGTTGATTAAATTTTCCGAGAATCAAGGTTTTAAAATCGTTGAGTTCGATGGAGGAAGATTGGAAAAAATTAATATAGAGCTAGCTCAAAAAATTCTAACTTACATTCTTCATTATGATTTAGCGTATCATTCTGAGATCATGCCGATAGAAAATGCCTCATTATTAGCTCGAAGATTCCTCAAATTATTTTCACCAGATATTAAATTCTTTTCGAATAGTCCTGGAACTGAGGAAGTGAAAAATGAGATAGTTTCGATGACTGGATGGCTTCCTATAACTCAGGCTACTTTTGATACTGGAGTAATTGCAGTTGATGGGAATCATATCGGTTGTTTATGGGTTGAAGACGAGGATTGATCTAACCGACCGAGACATCCTCAATGGTGATCTAGAAAATACCTCAAGAAACCCTTATACTGCCTCAACAGCGGTAGTTCTAGACCGACTCACACCGCCTTCGGTCGGCGGACGCTAAAATGGAAATATTTTTATGTATCGATTTTTTGAAATCCTTCCGGGGCTATTAACCTGGGGAACCTTTCTCCTTCTTGCCCTCCTTTCTTTTACCCAGCCGATCTTAGCCGCGCTTTTGGTGCTTCTTTATTCCACGTATTGGGTCCTCCGGGTCCTTTATTTTCATTTTCATCTCCAAAGCTCTTTCCGGCAGATGCGACGAAATATGTCGATCAACTGGCTCGATCGGGTTAAATCCTTAACCGCGAATCAGCAATCTCAATCGATCGCCTGGGAGGAAATCTACCACCTCATTCTTCTCCCTATGTATAAAGAACCCCATTCCGTGGTTCGGGAAACATTTATAACCATCCTGCAGGCCAATTACCCAACGGATAAATTCATTGTCGTTCTGGGACTCGAGAGCCGCGGCGGCGAGGAGTCTCAGGATACTGCAAAGAGAATCGAGGAAGAATTTTCCCGATATTTTCATCGATTTCTCATCACTACGCATCCCGAGGGCTTGCCCAACGAAATTCCCGGCAAGGGCTCTAATGAGACCTGGATGGCCCGCCAGGCAAAATCAGAGATTATCGATCCGTTAAAAATTCCCCATGAGAAAGTTCTCGCTTCGGTTTTTGACGTCGATACGCAAATTTATCCTGACTATTTTGGACGGTTAGCCTATCTTTTTCTAACCGCCAAAAACCCTCAACGAGCGAGCTACCAGCCCATTCCTCTTTTCATGAATAACGTTTACGATGCGCCGGTTTTCTCCCGGGTGATTTCCTTTTTCCCGACCGCGTGGCAATTAATGCAGCAATCGCGCGAAGAACAGCTCACCACGTTTACCTCCCAGTCGATGCCTTTTAAGGCCCTAGTGGATGTCGATTTCTGGGATACGCATTTGGTTTCCGAAGATTCTTTGATTTTCTGGAAATTTTATCTCCACTACGACGGCAACTGGCGGACCGAGCCCATGTACTACCCGGTTTCTCTCGACGCCAACGCAGCGCCAACGCTATCGGAAACCGCTAAAAATATTTACAAGCAGCAGCGCCGATGGGCATGGGGCATTGAAAACATCCCCTATATGATTACCGGGTTCTTGAAACGGCCGAAAATCTCTTTCCGCCAAAAAATTTTCTGGTCCTACGTCTTTATCGAAGGATTTTACTCCTGGTCCACAACGCCTTTCGTTATGTTTCTAGGGGGATGGTTACCTATCCTCTTAGGAGGCGATGTTTTTAATACCACCTTGCTTTCTTATAACCTTCCTCGGATCAGCGGATTTCTGATGAATTTTTTGACACTCGGCTTAGTCGCTTCCGCGGTTTTATCCATCACGCTTCTACCGCCCCGCCCTACCTGGTTTCGGCGATGGCATTATCTTATCTACATCATCCAATGGGCGCTTATTCCTTTTGTGATTATTGCGTTTAGCGCCATCCCGGCAATCGATGCCCAAACCCGCATGATTCTGGGAGGCCGCTTCCGGCTCGGCTTTTGGCCGACGCCTAAAACCCGGCGACCAGCGCCGCCGTTGATCAATAAAGAAAGAGTGTTCTGATTTGTCGGGCCGCCGGGAATCGAACCCGGTCTACCTGCTCCCAAAGCAGGCGTACTACCGGTATACTACGGCCCGCTTAAAAATCCGGGACGGAGAACATATGCTCCGTTAGGTGATAGCCCAAGCTTACCACCGACTATCGAATTCCTCCATCGCCTCGCTGAACTTCGCGTTCAACTCATTGATGGTTTTCGCTTCCTGGTTAATCTTGCTAATAAGTTCTGGAATTTTTTGTGATGGCTCCTTTTCGACGAATTTGTTCCGTAAGGCTTCGAGCAACTGATTCAAATACTCATTGTAGGTAATAAGAGTTCCGATCAGCGCCGTCTCCGACGTCAACGCCTCAAGAGCTTTTTGGCTCGCCGACTGGGGGGAAATCGAGGATATATTCTTCGTCATCTGTTCCAGCTGAACCGACAAACCGACGGCTTTCTGACGCGCTTCGCGATTCCGTTCCAATTCCTGAGAAACTAAGACCAATGCTTCTGTATAATTTCTTTGGTTGTCTAATTCCGCTACTTTCGCCAAATTTTCCGATGTTTGGTTTGAAAGATTGACAATATCCTGAGCAATGAGCGAAGCCTCCGTTCTTGCTTTTAAAAATTCCGGCGGAATACTCTGGGTTTCGATGAATAAAAAACGGGCAACGAAATATCCCGCTAAGATAACAATAATCAATGCCGCTATCCAACGGATTCGAGCAGGGATCGAATTCAGAATTTTAGGCATAATTACAGAATAAAAGCCTCAGCAGAGGCTTGCTCCAAGATTAGCATGAAGCATTGAAAAGCGCAATAAAAGCAGGGAATTCCCTGCTTTTATTGCGGGAGTCTTATTCTCTTCTCTCTATTAATTCTGCTTACTCTGCACGTCTTAGTTCATCGACGAATTTCAGAGCTTCCCGGCGGACGTGATCGGCAAGCCGCGGATCGATGATGCTTTTAATTCGTGCTTTCTCGATATCGCGAGCTGCTTCGGTTTTAAAATCCAGGATGGTCTCTGCCGCAGCCATGACGGCATCAACCTCCGGGTTCTTAGCAAGCGCCGTTGCAACAATTCTTGGCTCTCGCGCCGCGGCCGATGCCACTCCCCTCATGCCGCCTTTTTCCAATCCGCGAAAAACATTGCTGGTTCTCAGGGCGGTATCGATAAGCTCGAATTCATTCGGATCCAATAGATGCGCCACGAAACGCGCGTGTTCATCCATGATGTTGGCCCAAAAAGTAACAACCTCTCGACGATCCAGTTCGTAATTTTTTTTGGATAATTGCTCTAAGCGGCGAACCCATCGTTCCGCTTCATGCCGTGTATGTTCAAAAAACAGGGGCCACACAAGACTCCGCAAATTACCTGATTCTTGCGCCTCTTGCTGCTCCTGCTTGTATTCAATGAACTGTTTCATTTCGTCGGTAATCTCTCTCACGAAGGAAGGAACATCATCCGACTCCAGGCTATCCATGGCATCAATCTTCTCATGCATATTAGAAAATATTTCCGAAAAACGCAGAGCCTCTTGCCGCTCCTTAGGTGCAATGTCCTCGGGCATTAGAAGCGCAAAAAACAAACCATGCTCAGCCATAATGTCTGTTGCAAACCGAGCGTCCGCCCAAGCATGACGGGCGAAATCTTTATCATTTTGATCCGGGAGAATAACGGGCTTCTCAAAATCCCCTACCGCATCCCCATTACTCCGCGTATAAATCTTCAAACGTTGTTTTAGTCGCATAGCAAGGCGATCTCTTCTAAATAGCAGAACGCTTTGATTTCATTTTTCTTAAAGTTAATCTTGCGTTATCTAAAATAAAACATTGAAAAACGCATTAAAAACGGTATAATAAGCCTGTTTGCGGGTATCGTATAGTGGCAATACCACAGGTTTCCAACCTGTTGCCGGGGGTTCGATTCCCCCTACCCGCTCCGCCTTTGGCGGAGCGAGGCTCGCCGTAGGCGGCCCGCTCACGAATCTAACTCATTTTGAGTTTGGGCGAGTAAGCCTCCGACCAATAAGCTCTAATATCACCCACGAACTCATTCATGATAAGCGCTTTCGTGATTCCCTCTTTTGGAATACTCTACCGCTTATTGCGACCAATCCTTTTCCTTACAGATTCTGAATCCATCCATATCCATTTGACTCGCTTCGGAGAATTTCTCGGCCGCTCCTGGCTGCTACGCTCTTTTATTGGCTGGGGATTTCGAACCCGCGATTCCCGGCTCGAGCAGACTATTCACGGCATCCCGTTCCCCAACCCTATTGGACTCGCCGCCGGATTTGACTATGAAGCAAGGCTGCCCGGCATCCTTCCCGCTTTAGGATTTGGTTTTGGAACTGTGGGAACCATTACTAATCATTCCTATGAGGGAAATCCCGGACCTCGTCTGGGCCGCCTGGTTAAATCTAAGTCGCTTTTGGTTAATAAAGGGTTCAAGAATTTAGGCATTCAAGCCACACTGGGGCGGCTGCAATCTTCATCCTTTGCGATTCCGGCGGGCTTAAGCATCGGCAAAACCAATTCGCAAGATCCGATGACGCAGTCGGAAGCCGTCGATGATATCTTATCGGCCTTTCGCGCCGCCGAGGTTTCCTCCATCCCTTTTGCCTATTATGAATTGAATATCAGCTGCCCTAATCTCTGGGGAACGGTTGAATTTTATTCTTCTGCTCACTTGGACGAACTTCTAAACCGACTCGATTCCCTAACGCTCCGCAAGCCGCTTTTTATAAAAATGCCGATCGATAAAACCGACAACGAGACGCTTGCCATGCTCCGTGTCATCGCCCTTCACCGCGTCCAGGGAGTTATCTTCGGTAATCTTCAAAAGAATCGCCGCGATCCCGCGCTTAATCCGCAAGAAGTTGCCGGATGCGGGCGGGGAAATTTTAGCGGCATGCCAACTCAGCAACGATCCGACGAATTAATCGCTCTTGCCTATAGAAATTTCGGCGAACGGATGACGATCATCGGATGTGGCGGCGTTTTTAAGGCCCGGGATGCTTATCGAAAAATCCGATTGGGCGCCAGTTTAGTCCAATTAGTGACCGGCCTTGTTTATGAGGGGCCGCAGCTGGCGGGTCAAATCAACCGCGGCCTACTCTGGCTTTTAGACAAGGACGGATTTACCTCGGTGACGGAGGCAATCGGCGTGGATGCCCGCTAGATTTTTCCTGCCGGCAACCCTTAAATTTTACCAACGAGATCCATTCCGGGCGTTAAGGTATCTTTACCCGGCTCCCAACTCGCAGGGCAGACCTGCCCTTTGTGCTCGCGCACGAACTGCGCGGCTTTTAATTTCCGCATGGTTTCCTTGGCGCTCCGTCCGATATCGTTGTGGTGAATTTCTATGGTTCGTAAAATTTGGTCCGGATCGATGATAAACGTGCCACGCAGAGAAAGCCCCTCCTCCTCGATGTAAGTGCCGAAAGTTCGGCACAAATTGCCGGTCGGATCGGCTACCATGGGATAGGTAATCTTTTTGATCGCCTCCGAAGTGTCGTGCCATGCCTTGTGAACGTGAACGGTATCCGTGCTAATAGAAAGCACTTCGGCATTCAATTTTTGGAATTCCTCGTAATGAATCGCCGCTTCTTCCAATTCCGTAGGGCAGATGAATGTAAAATCGTTGGGATAAAAAATCAGCACCAGCCACCTTCCTTTGTAATCGGAAAGTTTGATCTTCTTAATCTCCTCATTTTGGTAAGCGTCGAGCTCGAAATCCGGGATCGTTTTGCCGATTGTCATCATATGCAGGTGATAAAACTTTTATCGTTATATTTTCTTTCCGTACTGGTCATGAATATGGACTCTTTCAATGTTGGCCCGATGGGATATCTCTTCTTGGATGGCTTGAGCAACGCCGCGGGGGATCGCGGGAAGAAATTCATCGCTGTTTTCCCCTTTTTTATTACCGTAGTCATTGATGTCAACCGTTAATTCGATAATAACATCGCTTAAACCCAATAGTTGATACAGCAAACTTTCATGCGTATCGATTCCTTTGATGCGCCGGTACGGAATAGCGGTTTCTTTCACATGGATCATACCGCGCCGAATCTCCAATGTATCCGATCCCATCTTATAGGCATACCGAAAATATTCTAATCCCGCAATCGCAACCGCCGCTGCTAATAGAAAAACGGCGCCCAATATACTGATCCCCGATACGAGATCAAAAACCTCTCCGGGAATGGTCGACGTAATCAATGGTGGTTTCCATATATCCTTATACAATTTTGCGACAGGAGCCGCCACTGCGACGACGATTAGCATAAAGACTATCGCCGACCGCTTAAAAACGAAAACTAAAAAAGTCCGCCAGTCCGGTTTTTGATATTTGCCGATTACCATTTCCATAAAAAGTTATCCCAAAAAACGAGACTCGACGGCGCTCCAATCTATGGCCTTCATAAACGCTTCGATGTAATCCGCCCGCTTAATGCCGTAATCCAGTATATAGGCATGCTCGAAAACATCTAGGATGAGAAGCGGTGCACAGCCGGCTAGATGCCCCATATCATGTTCATTAACCCATACATTAAACAATTCTTTTGCTTGTGGATCATAATATAGAATCGCCCACCCGATCCCCCGCATTGTCGCTACGGTTCGAAAATCTTTTTCCCAATCTTCTAAAGATCCGTATATACGCTTAATGCTTTCTACTAAGACATTCGATCCCGAAGGAACTGGTGTTTTTGTCATATTGCCGAAATACAATTCATGCAGCCGCATTCCATTCCATTCCCAGCCTAGTCGACGCTGAACTTCGGCATATAAAGGAGTATTCGATTTCCCTTCTTTTGTTAATTCACCCAAAATTTCTATGCTTTTATTTACATTCGCCACATACCCCTGATACAAAGTAAAATGGTTCTTCAGTAGTGGTTCGCTAAAACCCGGAAGGCCGACTAAATGGTCATAATTCTGGGATTGGTACATATAATTGATAAATTTCTAAGTCCTAATATCTAAATCCTAAACAAGTTCCAAAATATCAGATTCAAATTTTAGAAATTAGAAATTCGAATTTAGGATTACGAGAGGGCTAACTCAAGCAGCACATCGTCGTATTCCAGCTTACCAGATTTCACCGCAACGTCATAGTCGGCGAGCTGGCGGAGCAACCCGCTCGTTAAATATCGGCTAACGGCCAAAATGTTAAAAATCTTAGCTGGTTCTTCGCGATGCAAAAACAAATGTTCGAGCGCGACGATTTTTTCCGAGGGCAATAACCGCTCAACGCCATTGATAAAAGCGAAAAGATTCGATTCACCCCTCCAATCCGCCACCGCCTCCATATTATTAACGTCAATTGCTTTCCCCTCTTGCGTCAAAGGATGCAGTCTTAACTTTTCCAACTCTGTAACAATAAACCATGAACTGCCGGCGGAAATCTTTTCTAAAGCCCGTACGGCAATAGGCATTAAACGGATTCCCCTCGCCCGCGCTTCTTCGTTTATAAAATTTTGAAGATCAACTCCTTTGAAGAATTCGAATTTCCGGTGATCCACGGACTTACCCCGCAGAAACGGATATTCTCCACTTCCGGCTTCTTCCTCAGAAAGGACGAGGGTATAGCCCTTTGCCTTGACGGCGCCCTTAAGAAACGCCTTTATTTCCACAACATCCCATTCAAAAAGTCCCGATAAAACCGCGGATTTCCTGGTGGCAAAAAGGGAATCAGCCCGAGTAAACTCTTCAAGCGAATCCAATTTTTTGCGGGCCTCTGCTTCCGTCCGAGCCTCGCTGAAGTCGAATCTCTCCACTAAAACGCCCTCCCGCTTATAGCCCTCGATTATATTCCGTAGCTCCTCATTGCGGCGGTACGAATCCGGCCCATAGAGAAAAATAATCATTTTTTCTTAACCGCAGCCTTGATGAATTCCCGGAATAAAGGATGAGGTTTCAACGGCCAAGACTTGAATTCGGGATGGAACTGGGTCCCCACGAAAAACGGGTGTCCGGGGAGTTCAATGATTTCCACCAGCTCCCCATTCGGAGAAACCCCGGAGAATTTCAATCCTTTTTTTTCGAGCCGCTCTTTATAATCGTTATTAAACTCGTATCGATGGCGGTGCCGCTCGCTGATTCGATGGCTCCCATAGGCTTTTGCCACGAGGGAATTTTTATCGAGAACGGCAGGGTAAGCCCCCAGACGCATCGTAGCGCCGTAGAGCTTTCGGGAAAGATGCTTTAATTGTTCGGGCATCAGATGGATCACCGGGGTTTTCGCCTTGGAGTTAACCTCCGTCGTGTGAGCATCTTTTAAACCGCATACGTTGCGGGCAAATTCAACCGTGGCCAGCTGCATTCCGTAGCAAAGCCCGAAATATGGGATCTTCTTTTCTCGGCAATATTTAATCGCGGCGATCTTCCCTTCGACCCCCCGGCCGCCGAATCCGCCGGGAACAATAATGCCATGATAGTCGGAAAGTTTTGAGAGGCTTCGGGAGTTCTTTTCGAACTCTTCGGCGTCAATCCATTCAATGGTCGGACGGCGCTTTTCGGCAACCGCCGCATGCTTAATCGCCTCGATAACGGAAATATAAGAATCGGCGAGGGTATAATCACCCGTGCCAAAATATTTCCCCACGATGCCGATTTTAATCGGCGTTGTGGTGGCGCGTATCTTTTTCACCAATTGCTTCCAATCCCGCATGTCCCGCTGCCGCGATTTCAACTCCAATTTCCGAAGAAGCTTGTCACTCAACCGTTCTTTTTCAAAATTAACCGGAATTTCATAAATCGATTGGACATCGGGCGCAGAAATCGCATTATCCGGCTCTACGCCGCAAAACAGCGCCAAGCGCCGGCGGCGGACCGCATCAATGGGTCTTTCTGCCCGACAAAGTATAAAATCACACTGGAGACCGGCGGCATTCAAAGTCCGCGCCGCATATTGCGTTGGTTTTGTTTTCATCTCACCGATCATCTTGGGAATCGGCAGATAACTTACCAAAACCAGAGCCACGTCCCGGGGACGCTTCAGTTTAAGGATGCGAATTGCCTCCAGAAACAGTATATTTTGGTATTCTCCCACGGTTCCGCCGATTTCAACGACAACAATTTCAGCTTTTGCCTTTCGTCCCGCCGCATCAACGCGACGAAGAATCTCATTCGGGATATCCGGGACCACCTCAACATCTTCGCCTTCATAACCAAAACTGCGCTCCCGATCAATGACCGCCTGATAGACCTGACCCGTCGTAACATAATTATCTTTAGTCGCAGTAATCCCCGTGAAGCGCTCGTAATTGCCCAGATCCTGGTCCGCCTCGATCCCGTCTTCCCCGACAAAGACTTCTCCATGTTCTGTCGGGCGCATCGTTCCCGCATCGATATTCACATACATGTCGCATTTTACCATCGTCACGCGGTATCCTCGTCCCTGCAAAATGCGACCGATCGAAGCGGTGGCGACTCCCTTCCCCACTCCCGACATGACGCCCCCGACAACAAAGATATACTTCATAATAGGAAATAGAATTTAGAAAATAGATAATAGGGCAGAAAAATCATAGCTATTCTCTGCTCATTAGCGCCGAAACAATTCTTGCGAGATCGGCGGCTTCGTGTCGAAGACGGGAAAAATCGTCTTCCTTTATTAATTCCATCTTACGCACAATCGTTAAAATAGCAACCACCTCAAAGATCGATCCTCGGCTATTTTTATAAAAGTTCTTCTTGTCCTTAGCGGTAACCCGTCCCGATCCTTCGGCTAAATTCAATGGAGCTGAAATCCCAGCGCCAATCAGTTGATCTCGTATCCGCGAGTAGACGGGGGGAAGTTTTGATGCGATAGAAGTCAATTCGACTGCCCAATCCAGCATGCGCTGATATACCTTTAAATCTTCAAAGATAAACCCCTCATCTTGCATATCCTATTTTCTATTCTCTATTGTCTATTCCTCTTCGTATACCACCTCTTGCTTGGCGACAAGACTCGCGTCCGTAGGAATACTAAAGAAAAATGTTGTTCCCCGACCCAACTCCGACTCTACCCAAATATCGCCGCCGTGGCGGCGAATAATATTCCGAACAATATAAAGGCCCAACCCCGATCCATCCGGGGCCGTCGCGGAGGCATTCGACGCCCGGAAGAACTTCGAAAAAAGCTTCTGCACCTCGTCGCCAGGAATTCCAATACCGGTATCGGAAACCGAGATGATAACTCTCGATTTTTCGGGCTCGTTTTTCACTCTCACGGTAACGCTTCCATGAGCCACATTGTATCGGATGGCATTATCCAAAAGATTCATAAACGCCATTTTAAGTTTGCCGGAATCGATCGTTACCGGCGGCAATGCCGTTTGCGGCTTTTCCAGGTATAAATCGATCTCCAAATGCTTGGCAAAATCGGCGGTTTCCTTTAAGGCGCCGTCTAAAAACTCCAGGATGTCCGCTTTTTCGAAAGCATAGCCGAATCGTCCATCCTCGATTTTCGAGACGTCCAATAAATCATTGACGGTCTTCAAAAGCTTGGCAGCCGCCCCATAGCCGGTTTCCACCAATTCTTTCTGCTTATCATTCAGCTCTTCACTTCGCAATCCCTCGAACGTCCAATTGATGGCGGTAAGCGGCGTTCTTAATTGATGAGCAGCAACGCTAATAAACTCTCGCTTGGATTTCAAAAGCCGCACCTCGCGCGTTCTATCGTGAATCAGTTTTACAAATCCCAGGAGATTGCCCCGCGGATCCGTAATCTTGTCTGTGGTCACCCGAAGCTCAAGATCGGGATCCGAAAAGGTAAAATCCATCACCTGGGGATAGACGCCGGCATCGGAGCGGCGAACGGTGGCTGGCGCTAAAGAAGGGAAAATAACCTGAATTACCAAACTCATTCCATCTTCTCGCATCCGGTCGGGCGAAAGCTTTTTCCCGACCAAATCACCGGGCATTCCCAAAATCGATTCCGCCGAACGATTCACGATCAATACGCGAAAGTCAGGGTCGTAAGCGATGATCCCGTCCCGAAGATTCCCAACGATGCTTCCGAGCTCATTCCGCTCCACTTTGACTTCGAGGTTGCCGCGCGCCAACCGCAGATTACTGACAAAAATAACCGCGGCGATAGCGAGCAAGAATCCGGCGTTGATAAAAAGCGATAGCGCGGGCAGATAAATCGCGTCGATAACAAAAAGGATGATTACCAAGACCAGAATAAACCAAAAAAGCCGCATTTCCGGCAACCTAGCGTAAGAGAGAAAGTTTTTAAACGAGGTCATAAGGCTACGGCAACATTAATCCATAAAGCTTACTATCTAATCGGTTTACAAAGAAAAGCCGCGTAGGGGAAACTTTTATCTTTGAAATATCAAATTGCCGGTCGGAAGGCAGCGCGAGTCCTCGCACGTCATTGGCCGACGTATCGAATTGATACAGGAAATCGGCGCCGAAAAACGAACCCTGAAGATAGTCATCTGGCAGAATTGCGCGTGATCCGAGCGCGGCTGGAATAGCGCAGTAGATAAACGAACCAGCAAAAGAACATTTGGAAGGCAACGCTGCCGTGTCGAACTTTCCCAGGATTTTCCCTTGAGAATCGAATACCCGAAGATCTATCGCCCCATTAATAATCGTTCCGACCAACCCCTTTTTGGCGGCCGGATCCCACTCCACCATTAATCCCTTCCCCTGCGCCATTCGCGTGAGCGTGGCGGCCTTGGTGTCATAAAGCCACGCTTCGCCATCGTAAAACGCCGACGGTTTCGGAACCAAAAGGATCGTTGTGGTGCCTATCCAAAGGATATTAGTGTCGTAAACATTGAGCGACAAGGCGGTTTTTGTCTGCGGCTTTGCTCCCTGCGCGTCTCGGATAATTAAACTGTGGCGCTCCGGAGAGCTTCCCTTCTCCCAATAGACCAGGGATTTTCCATCCGGGGAAAAAGCGCCGGCGCTCGCTCGAGAGATCATTTGCCAAACCTTACTCCGTACATCGAACAATCCGAGTACCGAATCCGCGGCGCCGCCCGAAGCTACTGCGATCATGGTTCCGTCCGGAGATGCTTCGAGTGTTTTTAAGCCGGTAATTTCGTTAGCAGAAAGAACTTCTGAATCTCCGTCCTTCAGCTCAACAATTTTGCCGTTCTCGCTCATGTAGAAAAGCCGACTCGAAGAAGACCCGTTGGGCATCAACCAATAATCCCATACCGGCTCCGCGGTCACGCTTCCAAACGATAACCCTCCCTCCTCGGTCGTTCCCGAAACCGCGAGCGTTCCCGGCGTTCTTTCGCCCGCGCGGGGAAGACTTCCTGTTTCTTCTCCGCTCGGAGGATTCAAAATCTCTTTTGATTTCATCCAGGCAAAATAGACCCCGCCCCCGACGCCCAGAAAAATAACCAAACTAAGAATGAGAAAGGTGGATTTTTTCATTATGATCTCACTAAGACATCCCAATGACGGGGCTGATAATTTGCATCTCCCGGCTTTCCGGTTGCCGGTTCGTCTGCATAGATCGTACCTCGAGGAGACTGATACAAAACGGAGCCGTCACTTCGCGTACCGACTCGGGTATACGTAGATCGGATAAAAAAATCTAAGGTAGAATTCGGTCGCAGATCAAATTTATTGCCGCTCGCGTGACTCTGAGGACCCAACGCATGAGATCCCTCCGTTACGCTCGTTACATAAATAAGATTAGGCAATAAATCCGCATTATAGCTGCTCGCCTTATAATCTGTCTGAAGCTGCCGCAACTCATCCATGGTCGACAACCGAACATTTTGAAAAGAAACATTGTCTTTGAATTTCACCCCTATCTCTTGAGCCAGTTTTCTCCCCCCCGTGTCATCCAATACTGTATTGGAACTTAATGTCGTATTAGATACCCCATATCTTGAAGGTTCTGCTCGCTCCGGCACTACTCCGAAATCTGTCGATAGATTATTCACCAATCCCGGATTGATGGTGTAGAGAATCAGATAGGCGCCTAGCAATAATCCCAATCCCCACAACCCTCCCTCCATCCATTTCCTTGCCTCTCCTTGCGTCGATGCATTGCCGGCCGAAACCGTATAAAGAATAGCTCCAAAGATAATCACGCCAAAAGCGGCGGCGCCCGATAACCCCAATCCCAGCATATAAATTTCTTCAATCAGCTCGCCGGGATTCTGTGAAGCTCCAGAAGGTTTACACCAGGGATAATGAAATTTATTGCAGGCCACATCAATGAGGGGAACCGCGTGGGCCGGTTGCGCTAAGAAGTAAAAATCGGCAAACAATAAAATCCCCAAAACCGATATGAGTAAATATTTGTTAATCGTCATGATTCTATCGGACCATCATTGTCTTAGAAATATTTCCCATTTCCAGCGGGCTCGCATTATTCTGAGCCGTGAGGCCGATCTCAATCGGGGTTCCCAAGGGAACCGATTCAGGAATGCTCAAGGAGAAATCCCAGGGCGAATCCTCCGATCCTTCCGATCCCTGGTTGGCCGCCGTCCAGGCAAAACGAAGATTGCTTAGATTCCGAATATTAAAAAAGAAAGGAAATCCTCGAAACATCGTCTCCCCGCGACCGAGCGTTCCATCCATCCTTCCTCCCTGGATAATCACTTCCGGATGGGCGACCGGAATCCGAAGAATTTTATCGACCGAGCTTCCTTTGTAGTTCGGAATCGAAATCCGAACCTCGGTTTCATTCCCCGGGTAATCGCTGGTTTTAAATTGATACGCCGTGATTCCCAAGCCATGCGCCTCATTGCGAACCAACTCGTCATTCACATACCATCGGACTATGGATTTTGATAAATTCACCGGTTTCCCGTTATCGATCAGTTCGAAAGCGACACGAATGAGGCTATTCCGCGTTGGTAAAGCTTTTCCCGAATACCATCCGGGAACATAGGAGTCTGCCTCCCAGGTCACCATAAACTGCGATGCTGCAAAAGCAAACGCCGGGAAGAATAAACCGTTTATAACGACTAGCGAAAAAATACCTGCAATGGTCACTTTTTGCATGAAAGAAAGCCTATAAAGTCAGTATACCCCGGCATCTTCAGCATGGCAAAATCATTTTTTTAACGAAACCAACTCTTCTTCAAGCATTGCGGCTAAACGGAGTCGATTTATATCGGATAAATCATCATAGACATCCAACCAATACTGAAGTTCCTCTTTATCTTCGCCAAGCTCAATAAGCCGGTCAACGATTCCAATTATTTTTTGCTTTTCCATATTGGAAATTATGCCATTTTCTTTTTATATTCCTCTATCTTCTTAATTTGACGTCTAATTTGCTCTTCAGCGAGCAATTCAACTCGAGCGGTAATTTCTGGATTCCTAGCCATGAACTCTGCTGTTGCTACGAAAATCCTTGCTCCTCTTACTGCTCCCCGATTTGCTAATTGAGATCCGATTTTCTCCATAAGCGCGACTCCCTTGCCCACAATCATCACCCTATCCATCTCTTTCGCGTCGACAAAGTCTAGCGCTAAGCTCCCCGCTGCCATTGCGGCGTGAATAATACGCTCCTTACCAGTCATTTTTTTCCCTTCTACGGATTTTCCGACGACTGCCTCAAGAGCCATCTTGCCGCTTCCCCAAAAGGGGACAGAGTTTAGCTCATTACTTACCATCACGCTGGAAAATTCATCAGCAAGGATTCCTTCTCGTTTTTTTCGAAAAGATTCCATAGCTGCACTGCTTCTCTCGACTTGATGATCCTCTCGTAATTCGCCCTTGGAACTTTTATCATCAACAATCCTCTGGCGGTGTAGTTCCTGCGGTAACCATTCAGAAGAAAATTTCATAGTTTTTGTGAAATTTACAAAATTAAACAACCCGCTCACTGACTCGTATCGATTCTGCTCGCGCCCGAACAGTAGGTTGTAGATCTATTTTCTTTTGCCGCAATATATCAGAAATCTGGTTAGGTAATTGACGATAAAATCTTTCCACTAAGTGGGGGTAACGAGAAATATCCGCAACCTTTCGTAAATGCCCATGCATAATATCTTCGATTATTTCTGTAATTTCTTTAATCTCCTCTTTAACAAAATGGTTAGTAAGGAAAATAGCGATGCATAAAAATACTGTTCTGGTTGGAAGGACTCCACCGGTTATTCCGTCGACGGAACTCCCAATGATTATAGTAAGAAGCCTCTTCACACCCAGTTTGATAGCACGTCCCTTAAGAAACCCAACATTACTCCGAAAGATAGACCAGAAAATAAGCGCTATGGAAACACACCAACCATAAACATAGGCCAATAGCCAAATGGATATACCGACTCCCGTCGTTGCGGATAATGCACCAAGTATCTCAAAGAGGTCTGCTGAGGCAGAAATTAGGACGACAAGCAAGCCTTCTATTGGGGAGATATGAACTCTATTTACGGCCTCATACCGCTCTATTGCATCCCCTACGCTATTTTTTACTTTAACCACGTTTAATTTCCTTTCTCTATTTATTCTTTCTTCATCTCCAATAACTCCGCCGGGTTTGTCGTGATAATCTGATTCTCGAAATACGAGGCTATGATCTGAATGGCAACGTGTTTTAATCCAGCGAAAAACAATCCCTCCCCGACATTCGCCTCCAAAAGCAACCCTTTTTCCGCCTGGCTCAATCCAAAAGCCTTTACCACCAGATCGATCGTTGAGGGCGCTTGCTTTAAAAGCAGCTGCAAGGATGAGTTCGTTATAATGGGCCGCCCGTAGGGAGAATTCAAAAAGTCTTCAACGTCCTGCGTAATCGTCGAAACGCCCAGATAGTATTTTCGAGCCCGCTTCACCAAGCTGAAAAGGAACGCTGCCGAATCTGGGTATTTCATCATCCACCAGGCCTCATCGATAATCAGCAATCTTTTTTTCTGTTCCGCCCGGATCAGATTCCAGATAAAATTTAAAATAATGTACATCGCGATCGGCCGAAGCTCATCTTCAAGATCGCGGATGGAAAATACGATAAGGCGGTTTTTGATATCGATGTTGGTCGCTTGATTGGTAAACCCCGCATAACTGCCGCGCGTGAATTTTTCGAGACGCTGCGCAATGCCTCGCCCTCCTTCCATATTCTCCAAAACAATCTGTAAATCACCCAACAAGGGCGGCGTCATTTGCGTAAAATCTTTTTTATCCGCTGTAATATCCCGCGAGGCATAAGTTTCGGATATCGCTTTGTCGAGCAGCGCATCTTCCTCGGGCGTAATCGATCCCAGCATCAACTTTAATAATCCCGTGAGATTTAAAATATGTGATTTGAAAACGTCGCCCGGCGACTCCCCCTCAGGGATAGCTGGGATATCGAACGGATTAATCTGGTTTTCGGATGTGAGCGAAATCCGGAAATAGCTCCCACCCACGGACTCCGCCAATTTCTGATACTCATTCTCCGGATCGATCACTAAAATATCCGTACCCATCATTAGCGACCGGATAATTTCCAATTTTGTCGCATAAGATTTTCCGGATCCCGACTTGGCAAAAACAACCTGGTTGGCGTTTTCCAACGAGAATCGATCGAAGATAACGAGTGTATTATTGTGACGGTTGATTCCATAAAGAATGCCTTCATCCGTTGTAAGGTCCGTCGATACGAAAGGAAACATCGAGGAAATCGGCCCTGAGTTAAGCGGCGCATGGACCATCAGCTTATCCTGCCCCAACGGAAGCGTGGCTCCGAACCCGTCAACTTGTTGGAATGTCGCCGGCTTGGCATACACCAGTTGCGCTTCAAGCAAGGAGCTTACTTTTTCTTCGATTTTATTCAGCTCATCGAGCGTATCGCCCAACAGGGTAATGTAGACGCCAGCGTTAAAAAGTTTTTCTTGCGCCTGCTGCAATTGATCCCGAAGCATCTCTACATCTTGATAAGCCGTTTCCAATTGCGGGTCGCGGACCAAACCTTTTTCTTGACGGTCCATTAATTGGGCCTCAATTTGCGCGGTTTTTTTGCGGAGATTCCGGAGCGCGGTTCCCGTATCAACTGGATGAACAAAGATGGTGGCATCGAATAGATTCGGGAGATTAATAATGGGATCAAACCAACCGCTTGCTAGATAGCGGGGATACGTCAGTAAAAAGATGGTCCGGATAAATTTGTTCCCGAGCTTTACGTAATTGCTATTCACCTCAAGACCTGCCGGCGCGATAACATTCCGAATGTCGCCCTCGCCCGCCGAATACGCCTGAGGAAGTTTGATTTTATCCATAAAAATTATTTCTTCTCAGCAATGGCCAAATCTTTTCGTTCGACAGTTTCGGGATTATATAGATTATAGAAAAGCTCGATTAACTCTTTTTGATTCAAAGCGACGGCGCGGAGGCCGATCTGGGATAACCCGCTCACAACGTGATCGGTTCGTTGATTGAGCTGCGTCATTTTCTGATCCATCGTTTGCTCCGTGGTTACCCCGGAACTCTTCCCAATATTCAAGAAGCCGAGAAGGCTTTTCCCCTGCTTGGGGATTATCACGGGATCATAGGGAACAATGGCGAAAAAGGTTTTCGTCATCACCGCGTTCATCTCCACGAATTCCCGAATAAACTCTACGTATTCGCTGATCTGATTTTTTAAAAGCTCGTTTTCCTCTTCTTTCTCCCGGTCTCGCAAAACATCGAGATACCCCTGAATATTCAGCTTGCGGGAATGAATGACCGTTTGGAGCGAGAAATCGAGCGTATTCAAAAAGTTCTGATAACTGAAAGTGATTACATTCTGTTCTTCTTCGGATTTAAGCTCAAAGTTGATCCCGGAAACCATAAGCACCCGCCGGAGCGATCCGTTCTTCAGAATAACCATATCTTCCTTAATTTCTTCAACGTCGACAAACTGCTGTGTCGGCTGGGCTTCAAGTTTCGGCATAAAGATAATTAGTAATTTGTAACTAGTAATTAGCGGGTGGTTTTTACCCCTACTTCAACCTGTTTTTTAGTTATGTTTATGTAGCCATTTAGTTTTCTGTGGAGGCTATATAGTTTAGATTTTAAGCTTTCTTTAATTTCCTCTTTAATCTTACCCCGTTTAGACAGAACCTCCAACCAATGGAGGCTTTCTAATAATGACCCTCGAGCATTATAGTTAAACTTATTTTTATCAAGGTAATGAAATCTTCCGAAACCCTCCGCTATACTAGCTCCTATCGAATCAACGGCGGATACAAATTGATCTCCCATAATCTTTTTATCCGGCCATGATAGGATTTTATAGACTCTCCACGCATCATCGCTTACGTCAATCGCTAACTTATAAATTTCTAAGTCTTCTAAATTCATTCTAATTACTCATTACTGTTTGCTAATTACGAGAGTCGTCATCGGTAATCCACCCGCTTTGCGATTTCCCTGTCTCCGGTGACTTTTCGGAATAGTTGAAATTTCTCCCGGGAGGCGCTCCGCCATTTGGCGGCGGCAATCGATTTTTCCCGCTTAGGGATGGGAGCTTTCGTTGTCATCAAATCCTGCCAAAGCTTCTTAACCGACGACATCTCGAGAAAAGCCTTCCGGGAAGACGGCTCCTTATACCGGAATTCGATCACTCTATCTTTGAGTTCCCGCTGCCATAAGTATAAGCGCGGCCGCCAAAGATAAAGGAAGGCAAACCAAAGGATCCGCGGCAAGGGTTGATTATTGTACTTGATGAAAGCAAGAGCGATGCCCGTTGCCCCCGCGAAAACGGCGACAAGAATCCAAATCCAGAAGACAAGAACGAAGAAAGAAAGGAAGACGACTATGCCGGCGGCGGCGATATATAAAAACTGCCGAAGCGACAACGGACCGATGATTTTATCTTCTACATCGATAAATTGTGGCACTTGAAATTGCATGGATCTACGAATAACGAATTATTACTAATTTACGAATTTTTCTCGATATTAACTAACCTTTTAAACTGAACTCCTTCAGTTCCAAAATTAATAAGCAGGGCTAAGCGAAGATTGTTTGTTCTTAAATACTCGACAACCTGATCGATGTGCGTTTTGGCAAATCGACTTCCCTGCTTAATTTCTACCACAATTTTATTCTCAACTAAAAAATCTAAGAAGCGGCGCCCGATTGTTTTCCCTTGAAAAATGATTCCGACGCTTAGCTGCTCTTTAAAATGAATCTTTTTACTAGAGAAAGACTCTGCTAATGCCTTCTCATAAACCCGCTCTTTGTGGCCGCTTCCAATAGCGTTATAAACATCAAAAGCGCTTCCGATAATCTCGTAGCTTAATCCTGGATACAATAAATCTTCTCGCCTTAATTTCTGCACCTGCGTTGTCATAAATTGGAATCGTATACTCGGTCTAAATTCATTATTCGCTAACCAGAATTTACATCTTCCCCAATTCGTTATTCGTTGATTTACAAACTCCTCAAGTCGATTATTTCGTCGCTTGGTTTTGTTTCTTGTTTTATTTCCGGCTTAGAAGCTAGACCCGGAGGGATCGGCGGCGCTAATGGAACTGTCGGCTTGTCGGGCGAAGGCATTCGGCTTACCTCTTGCTCCTTCCGCCAATCGGGATTCAATTTATTATTCGCTGGCTCAAGACCCGCATTTTCCCCGATTCGTTTATTCGTATTCGATTCGTTATTCGTTGATCTACTAAACATTTTAGCCAATCGGCCGGAGCCGGCCGAAAGATCCCGCGAAAGATCGATGACTTTATCGGTAACGTGATGAGGAACTTCATTGATATTAGCCATCGGGTCCCCCACGGGTAGATTGGCTGGCGGTTCCGCCTTAGAAGATCCCTCAACCGCTTGGCTGCTCGCCAAATCAATAATATCGGCATCGGTTGCTGCCGGGATAATTTCTTTTTCTACCGGCGGCTGATCGCTTTTCTTTTTTTCCAGAATCTGCGGATTCGTATAAGTGGTTTTAAATATCGACTCCGCCTCTGAAATGGCGGGCACTTTGATTTTTTCGCTGGATACCAGTGCTTGATCTTTTGCTTTAATCGCCGTATCCGCCGCCGCTAGATCATCGCTCGTCGACGGGCCATAATGGACAATTTTTATTTTTTCTCCGGATTTTGTCACTCCTTCGCCATCGTGTTTGATCACGACACCGGGAACAGCCGCAGACCGCGTAACGGGCTGGGAGCCCGGGGTGGATTTCAGCTCGTTGCCCGAGGCCGGCGTCGAGCCGCTCCGGGCCGACATTCCTAAATCGACTTCCGCCCGCACCGGTTCTGACGTCTTTCTTTCGCTTCGGCCGAAAAATCCCATCAACCCTCCCAATGATCTTTTCTTTTCGGTTCCGGCTGGAGTCAGTAATTCTTCTCGATGCAGGATGACCGGAGCCTCGTCAAAGGCCGCGGCAGCCAAACTTGCTTCGAGCTTCATGACGCGCTGAGGGGATCGTTCCACGGGCCGGGCCGCTCCCCCGGCAAGGATAGCCCGCGCCTGCTTTTCTTTCTCTTCTTTTTCCCGTTCGCGAGTATCCTCTGCCGACCGGTCCTGCACGCTCAAGATGGCGGGATTTTTTAAGTCGATCACCGTTTCCGGCGACAATTGCGCCGGTTCAAATTTTCTTTCCTGCCAGACAATGCTTCCCCCTTCTTCCTGCCTTCCCGCGGCAACGGAACTCTCGACTAACGGCAGGGCGCTTCCAGAGGGCCGATATACTCTTTTTAAATCTTCCCGGACCGGCTCAAAAATTTTTTTATCGATTTCTGCGGCAATCGTTTCCGCAATCCGCCCATCGATTCCCGTGGCTTCTTTAATCTCCCTGCTGTAATCAGTGTCATGAATAAAACCTAAAAGCACCCGTCCCGCGAGACGACCCACCATCGACGCTTTCTCCCGGCTTAAATGATTCGCTTCACAGATCCGGTGAATCTCATCATTTACGGCCATCGAGAAAATCGCGTCCTGTAAAACCGCGGGGAGCGTATCAAACCGATCATTCGCTTGTTGCTTGGTAACGGTTATCATGCCTTATGTCATTAGTTCTTTTTTTTCTTCGTCCTTTTCTTCTTTTAAGGCATCGCCGCTCAAATTATCCTTTAAGTCGACACCAAGATCCCTCGCCACATCGGATTCCGTGAAAAATTTATAAAAACCTTTGTTATAGAAGGCGCTTCCGGGTTCCCACAAAACCTTTTTCCTGTTTTCCAGCGTTACTGTCCAGCTTGGATCTCTCTCAGCTCTTTCCTTGATTTCGTTATCCAGAGAAGCAATGATCGCCTCGTGAATTAAATCGCGTTCACCTTTTTTACAAGATCGATATAGGGTTGCCGCACCCTCGGAAGTTACTCCCTTTGCCAAAGCTTTAGCGAGGACGGGCGCCGCGTATTTTTTCCAATCCTCCTCCGACATATCACCCCTAAATTCTCCAATTAACATATCACGCCATTGCGCCGCAGAAAATTTTCCCGGCGATAATTCTGAAATAAAGGCCTTCAGAGCTATGTCCGCGTCTTCTCGGGATTTCTTCGCCTCCTCACTATCTCCCACTCCTTGCTGCAAAGCCTTTAGGATATTCACCTCCTTTTTTTCTCCCAACCTGTCGGTTATGACTTGCTTTGCCAATATCGGAACAACTTCGGTAATATCCTTCCCCCGGAGCTTGTGTTTCTGCATTTGATCGACGGTTTCTTGCAGCTGTTCCGGAGAGGCGCCTCCTTTCTTTATTAGAAGCTCCACATCCCTTGTTTTCCGCAATGATTGAAGAATTCCTATCCTAGTCTGCATATCCGCGTTCCCCCAACGCATAGCCCGCTCGTCAGGATTAGGAAGAGCATCGATCTCCTTCTCGGCCTCTCGCGCATACTGCACTGGATAGGTGGCAGCCTCCTTACCCAAGGTTCCCAGACCGCGAATTGGCGTGGTTACCCAGTTTCCCAAAGTTCCCAATCCCTTGCCCTTTCCGCTCCACCCTGCTCCCACGCGCTGCAGCTTATCGGCCCAACCGGAAACTTTTTTCAACCGAAGAGGATACGTGCTTGCTCGTATTCCCTTTCTTGCCGCCCAGCCCTTCACGCCCTTCCCCATGGCGGTGGCGCCCTTCAGGGCCAATCCACCCCCCGCAATCCCAAAAGAATTCGCTACAAGTATTCCCGCCACCAAAAGCCCGCAAGCGATAAACAGCCGCATAACATTCTGCCCGAAACCTGTAGAGAGCAACGAACTCGACTCAAACGCCTTAGCCGCTTCTCCGGCGGAAGCCACTATCGCCGCGCTAAACTTATCTCCCTCTTTTACCGGCGCGCCCGCTACCCCCATTCCATTCATGCCCGCGACGGTCAAATAGATGAAGAAGAGAACTGCCGGACCGAAAAGATTCCATCGGATAAATTCCTGCCACCATTTATTCCAATACTGTCGGGTCCCCGGAAAAATCCAGCAAAGCCAAATAATCGGAGACGTGATCAAAAGAACGACCAGCGCGATGACGCGAATCAAAAGCATCAAGAAAAGGGCAAAAAATACCAGAACCGCAAGAAGCGTAAAGATCACGACAAAAACGATACTCGACACCCAGGCCAATGCCCAACCAATCTCTCCATTCAATAAACCCCAAATAATCTTAAAGGAACTCGGCTCCTTGCCTTCGTTGATGTTAAAACTTTGCGGCTGGATCGCATTACCTAAGGCTTTACTCAACGAATCCCATCCGGTGGCGTCTTTAAAAACATTCATCAGCACCGTGGATATTGAGATAAACGCCCCGGCGATAAAAAGGCTAAAATTCACCAAAATCGCCGCGACGATAAGCCGCCAGAGCGTCTGCTTTAACGCATAACTTTCCACTCGAAAGATGGTCGCAAAAGCAATCACCACAATCGCCAAGACGAATCCCAGATTGGCGAAATTCAAAACAATACCCCAGCCTCTGGTAACAACCTCCAACTCCAGCACGCTATTGCCGAAATTGATCATCACATCAATTCCCCAAGCGGCGAGCGACAACAATCCTCCCGCCACCCACGCAATATTACTGGCGACAAATCCCACCTCTTTAATTTTTTCGGACGGAGGCGTATAGGTTCTGGTCGGCGGCGGCTGCGGCGAACCTTCCTCGGCTGCGGCGAATTCTAAAAGTCCGCTTACTCCCACCACGAGGAAAGCTACCATCATTCCCGCTATGAGAATCTTTATTTTGTTGTTGTTTAGTCGTTCCATTTTATAGTTGAGGCTCCGACCCCGGCAGAACGCACTGATTTAGCCGCGCCTGCGTCGCTTGAACTTGGGTATTCTTATTTTGCTTTTCTGCTTCAGCGGCGGCTCGGGCGGTTCCCTCCGTCATCGCCCCCAAAAAGCCAGCGGTTCGATACGGCGCAAGAAGCGGCGTTGTGGAGGCTACCGTGGCATTAAGCGACGCCTCGTCCTCCGCATCCAGCAATTCCGTTATGATGCTCTGAAGCTGCGTGCTCGACGCATTTAATCTGGTGATTTCCGATTGCAACCGATTCACCTCGCTCTGAGCGGTTTGAATTTCCGCCGGGTTCGTGGGCGACGGGCAGTCTAGCGGTTCCATTGTCCGGAGGATATCCGTGGTCCGCATCGCTAAAGTGAGCGAGGTCTCCTTGGTTGTCGATAGACTGTTTACCTCCGCTAGGTATTCTTGCGGCTCCTCCAGGAACTGTTGCCGCTTATACGCGAGATCCCGGGCGATAATTTCTCCATACGGCGTTCCATCAGACGGATCGTAATCCGGCTCTTCGGAAAGAGTATCTTGAACGAACCCCTGGATTCCCAGGATTCCTTCCTTCACGACGCGATTGATCGCGGCATTAACCAGAGCCGCGCTCCAGGACTGGATGTTCGCCGCCCAGTCCTTGTCCGATGTCACCGCCGAGGCCAGAGCAGCTCCCACCGTTTGGCCCGGCGTCAGCACTTCATATTTATCGCAACCCACTTGAACATCCTGGTAGTTAAGGCAACTCCCGCCCGAATCTTCCTCCACGCACTGCCTTTCCATCACGGGACTGAGACATTTCCCCTTAACGTTAAGGAAGCCGCCTCCGGAGAGCGCTTCGTTTTGCCGCGCCTGCGCTTCCGCAATCTGGCGCCGCGTTAATTCATCCTGCGCGATAATCCAGGTTCCAAAAAGGTTATTGGCGGGATAAAACGATTCCGTATACCCAATCCATCCTCCCTTACTGAAATCCGTATAAAAGTTTTTGACGTTTTGAACAACGCGGTTTAACGTACACTGAACCTGGTCACCGAATCGAGGGATGGGAGTAAGGGCTATGCGAAGATTGAGGGAAAACGGATCGCAGAGACTTCGTCCGGTAGCCCCCTTCAACTCCCGATCCAAAGAATCAAAAGCGATATCCCAGGCGTCCTGAAGGAAAGTTTTCCAATCCGTAACGAATCTTGGCTTTCCGCCGCCCTGGATCCACTGGATAGTCTGGTCAACGATATAATCGATAATGCGTTTGGCGATTAGATCGCGGATACTTTTCATTAAATCCTGTCGCACCCACTCTAAGAATGTTTTGAGATAAAAAGCCCAATCTTTCAAGTTAGAAGCGGCTTTTTGCTTACTAGCGGCAGCATCAAAAACCGGAACCACTGCCTGGACTTCCCGAGGGACCACAATGAGACCGACTGATCCCGCGAGAATCGCGAATGAGAGAATTCCGATGATTATTTTTTTTGTGATATCAAACATAATTAATCTACATAGCGCCCGCGCCGGAAGAAAGCCCGCATCCGCAAATGCCGGTCTGTTGATCAAAAATCGCGGGACCATTAGTGCAAACCGCATTCAAGCAACCTACGGGGTAACCCATAACGCGACAATTGCAGCACGGCGCCGCTAAATTTGATCCCACCCCTTCGCTGCCCGCTCCAGATCGAAAACACAGAGCCTGCGCTTGAGCGATTGGAAAAATCTTTCTGGAACTCACTAGGGGCTGCAGAGTCCATGGTGTGGACGGTTCCGTTTGAGCCGAAACCGCTCCTCCAAACTCCATTTCTAAGGTTTTAGGCCAAATGACGGTAAAACCCCGAAAAAAATTAGAATATTCTCCCTCGGAAATCGTTCCGCTCTTTAAAAAATATTCCAGAGATTCGCGCGTAAATGCGAAAACGTCACCTACGGTATCAAGAGGAACTATTCTATCGGGAGGAACAAAACGTTCTTTTTTAAAAAGAGAGTCCAAGGATCGGAGATAGGACAGATAATAATCTGGAAATATCCGATTCGCTAATTTAGCTTCGATGGTTATCGTTTGGGGAAGGGCTCTTTCCAATACATCCCGATCTTCAGATTCCGATACCGGTGCCGGAACATTAAAACTTTCTTTTGATATTTCGCTTTCTGCCCGCTCAAGACGAGCAAAAAACTCCCGAGCCTTCTCTCGTTGCTCTGTTTTTTCCTCGACGGCGCCGACGGATTGATCAATGCCCTGATACACCATCTCCTCAAAAAAAGACCGATCTTCCGACAAAGCAAAAGGAACTATTTTCTTGGCGTCTTTCGCGGGCGCCGTCTGGCGTCTTTCCGAAGAATCATCCGAGAAAAAGATTAATATCAGACTCACGGCGACAAGAGCGCTCCCCAGTATTAATCGAAGATAAAAAGCCTTTTTATTCATAGGCATCACCCCTCCATTCCTACTTCTTTAAATTTGGGTTCCAGGGCGGCCTGAATTTGATCGGACCGCTCAAGGAAAGAGGGCAAAATCTGAACCGCAAGATATCCCTTGATGGGATCCGCGGAACAACTCGCAATCGCCCCATAGATCAAGCTCATGCTGTGGAAATAGGAGACAATATCCCGGTGAAGCGCGTACCAATCCGCGGGAACTAGAAGATCAGCATAATCCGACGCGGCAGCTCCGTAAGCCGCTGACAAATCCTTATTCGGCGACTCGCCGCCGCCAAAACAATCATTGTTAACATCCGCGATTAATTGCTCGGGATCGCGGCCGTATCGATCGTCACTCAATCGATGGCTCGAAATCGAAGCGACGCTATCAAGATATCTTTTTTTTGCCGCCGCCGTTGCCTCAACGGTATGAATTTCTTCCGGTCTTATCGCAACCGTGAAAAGATCTTCCGAACCGCCCAAGCTTCGTATTGCGTCGTTGATGGCTTTTTGATTTTCCGGATCTTCCGGATTAAATTTCGAAAAGGGTTCTTTTCCGTCGGCATCCAATCCCTTAGCTCGATTGAAAAGCGACTGCGCCACGAGTCGGGTTAAATTAATCTCCTCTGTCTTTTTTTCGCCATCATCGTTGTTCCTGGCAACCTCACCGATAAAATTCTTTAAGGTTTCTGTCCATTCAAAGGGTTTTTCCGAAAGCGCGGCGAGAGACTTTAGAGCTTCCGTGGAACTTGCGACTGCGGGGCCGGTGGGAATCGTTTTTACCGATCCCTTAAGGGTAAAATACGACCCAATAAGTCCTGCCCCCACAATCATAACTACGGCCGCTATTTTGACGGATTTCATCTAGGTTAGTATACCAGGAAAACCTGGGGAAATGGTGTGGATAAAGGCTTATTCCCAAGCCTCAAAGAGATTCCGGAGGTCGCTTCGGCTCAAATTCTGAGGTCGATCTCCGGGGTCCATGCCCACCCCGTTGATGACTTTGATCCAATGCTCCCGATTATGGGGCGATTCGCCGTCCAATCGAGGAACCAACCGCAGATTGTTTAAGATCGTCTTCCTCGGCTGCCTAAAAAGAACCCGGAGGAACCGGTAATACTTCAAAAGCTCCGAGTGCGAGAAGTCCGGCGGCCGCGGAGCTAATTCCAAGACGGCGCTATCAACCTGGGGCTGCGGCTTAAAGTGTCCTCGAGAGACGCGGAATAAAATCCGCGGTTCCGCCCAAATTTGTATGCTCGCAGCCAAAAGATTCATGCGGGGCGGGGCGGCCACAATCCGCTCGGCGACTTCCTTTTGGATAAGAAAAACGGCTCGTTCGGGTTTTTTTTCCAATTCGCCGAGGAGCCGAAAAAGATGCCCCGTAATGTAATAGGGAATATTGCCGACCACCTTGCAGTGACCGGTTCGCGCCCAGCGGCTCACCGTTGCCGGAAAAAGTTCGAGCGCATCTCCGACAATGATTTCAATTTTTTTATTGGCCTTGAATTTTCCGCTGAGAGCTTCCGCCAGTTTTTCATCCTTCTCGATGGTGGCTATTTTAGCTTTCGGCTCCTTATCGAGCAATCGCTCAGTCAATTCCCCGTGCCCCGGACCAATCTCAATAATCGCATCGCCCGGCTGCGGATCGACAGCATCAGCGATTCTCTGAAGCGTCGGCGAATGAAGAAGAAAATGTTGGCCTAATCGCATAAAAACTTATATTCCCTATTCCTTCTCCCGGATTCTATAATGAAAAGCTTCCGCCAAGTGAGCGCCCGAAACGCGCTCGCTCTGATCAAGATCGGCAATGGTGCGGGCGATTTTTAAAATTCGATAATAGCCGCGGCCTGATACCAGCGCTTTTTCCAAAATCGATTTCAGAAACTTCTCTCCACTGTCATCAAAAACCACCAATTCATCCGCATTTTTAGAGCTCATCTGGGAATTCGTCCGAAGGGAGATCTCAGCCGCCCCAAAACGCTCTTCCGCCATCCGCCGCGCTTGTCGGATTTTTTCCTTGAGTGCTCGTACCTGAGATTGATCCGCATCGCTTACCTTCCGGCGGAGATCTTCCACCTTCACCCGCGGCACATCGATCTGAATGTCGATGCGATCGAGCAAGGGTCCCGATATTTTCTTTTGGTAGCGGAAAACTTCATTGGCCGTGCAGCGGCATTCTTTCTCGGGGTCGCCAAAATATCCGCAGGGGCATGGATTCATGGCGGCCAAAAGCATAAAGCGGGCGGGGAAAGTTAGCGTGCTTTTAATCCGAGCCACGGTCACCTGCCCTGACTCTAGCGGCTGCCGTAGAGCTTCCAAAAGATCCCTCCGGAACTCCGGCATTTCATCCAAAAATAAGACGCCGTTGTGAGCAAGGCTGATTTCTCCCGGCCGCGGATCCGCCCCTCCTCCCACAACGGAGACCGGCGAGGCGGTATGGTGCGGGCTCCGAAACGGACGCTGGCGCTTCAGGGCAAATTCTTTCATCAGCCCCGCCGCACTCCAGATTTGAGTCACTTCCATGGCCTCGTCGATAGTCGGCGGCGGTAAAAGCGATACAAAGGCTCGGGCAAGCATCGTTTTTCCGGCGCCCGGACTCCCCGAAAACAAAAGGTGGTGGCCGCCGGCCGCCGCTACGGCTAACGCGCGCTTAGCCGCTTCCTGCCCCTTGATCTCCGCGAGCGCCATGTCGTCTTCATCGTCGAGAATAAATTCACTAGCCGGCTGCGGATCAATGAATACCCGCTCTTCCAAATGCGCCATTAATTCTTCCATGGAGACCAGAGGGATGACCGTGATTCCCGCAACGAGCGCCGCTTCTTCCGCATTCGCCCGGGGAACGAAAAGAAATCGAAAGCCTTCCCGCTCAGCAAGTTTGGCGAAATTTAACGCCCCGCTTATTTCCCGCACCGTTCCGTCCAGTGAGAGCTCGCCTAAAAATAATTTATCGCTCGTCTCGAACGGTTTGATCTGGTTCGACGCCAGCAAATATCCGACGGCGATGGCCACGTCATACTGCGATCCGGTTTTTTTTATATCCGCCGGCGCGAGATTAACCGTTATCTTTCGGTTTTCGCGATTCGGCGGTTTTACGTTGCTATTCTTCAAGGCGGAACTCACGCGCTCTTTCGCTTCTGTTGTCGCGCGATCCGCCAACCCCACAATATTAAAAGCATGAAGGCCGACGTTGATGTCGATCTCTACTTCGATGATTTTGGCCTCAATGCCGTCGAGCTCTGCGGAGAAAATTTTGGCAAGATGTTTCATGTTCTCCTTGAGACCGCCGGCCAGATCTACTCCTGCGATTGCCGCTTACAGTCCTTGCACCATCTGGATTCGGGAATCAAATCCAATACCTCGGAAGAAATCTCCTGGCCGCACCGTTCGCAAAATCCATATCGCCCCGTTTCAAACTTCTCCAGGGCATGATCGATATTAACCAGACGCTGTCGCACAGACTGCGCTAAAGAGGTTTCGTTTACGAAACTTTCCGTTTCATGAGTTTCCTCATCAGAATCCACATCATCGCCAAAGTCTTCCGGCTTGGCGCTTTTAACTCGACGCAAAGCTTCTTCTTTTGTTCTCTCAAGCTGACGCTTAAATTTTTGCAGCTCACTTTGATCCATATCTTTTCTTATTGCACCGGCGGCATTTTAAGAGGGAAGAGCCACGGGAAAATGACATAGTAACCTAGAAGCCAAAAGAGGGCAATCAAAACAATTCCTCCTCCGATCATAAAAATCAATTTTACCGTCTGGCTCTTGCCCGATTCTGCCTCGATTTCTCGAGCCAACGGAATATTTTTTGGCTCAAAAATAGCTTTTTCCGGACCGGAATATCCCGGCACAACAAAAGATGACGATTCCTCGGCCGGCGTCTCGGTTTCAAACGATGGACTAAACGCTTGGGGCGTCACGCCGATGCCGCCGCTCGTCGTTAACGACGCTAAATCCGATACCATCGTCCGAATCGTCATTTCGGGAGGCGGCGGTGGTGTTGTGATCGATGAATTCTCCATAAACGATTTAAAGACTCCCCATCGGGGAGTCTTTCGTTAGTCTATTTCGCTCGCCTCTCCCAAGGAATCGCCGTTCTTATCGGCCACCCCGACTACCTTCCATTCACCTTCTTCGGGGAGATCGAAGGTAATCTTAATCTTTATTTTACCCTCTTCTTCCATATCGACCGCCACATCCTTAATCGGCGCTATTCGACGATCTCCGGCTGATTCGAGCGTCACGGCGCCCTCTTTAAGCTTCCGGGCGATATCCATGCCCTGAACCCAGGGCTCCAACTTTATTTCCACCTGCCGAGTCGTTTCAGAATTGTTTTTTATTTCTCCTCCAAAATTCATTTCACTCATATAATTTACCTTACAATAATTGCGCCCCCTGTCAATTGTGCGCGGGGGGAGACTTGAACTCCCACGGGTTTCCCCATACGCCCCTCAAACGTACGCGTCTACCAGTTCCGCCACCCGCGCGATATTACACCGCTCCCCCGACTTTTTGACTAATTTTTTTCTTCGAGAGGTTCCGAAGGAAATAGAATTTCGATCGATGAATTTTTTTGGGAGAGCTAATAATCTTTACCTTGACCACCGTCGGCGCATGAATCGGATAGACCTTTTCAACACCCACGCCGCCCACCGTTCCGCGAACAGTAAAGGTAGCTCCGGTCTCCTTGCCGTGCTTCCGAGCCAAAACAATACCCGAAAAAGTTCCAAATTTATCCTGAACCGCCACCGTGGCTCCCGGCTTAATTTGCTTTAAAATCTCTTCCGAAATCATAGGCCTACATTAACGTAGTGCCGAAGGAACGTCAATACGTCCCATAGCTTCCCACGCTTTCTGAAGATCATCGGGCAACTCCGATTCGAAGCGAAACCGGCGGCCACCCTCGTCGCTCCATTCAATGGACTCCGCATGAAGAAACTGCCGGCTAAGTCCCAGGGGATCCCGCTTCGGCGCATAGAGCAAATCGCCCACCAGGGGGTGGCCCATCGAAGCGCTATGAATGCGAATTTGATGCGTTCTTCCTGTCTTAGGCCGCACTCGCAACAGAGAGAAAATTTCTTCTTTATCTTTTACTTTCCATGTTCTCATCGCTATCCTTTCGTATTCCGTTACCGCCGGTTTTGACATTTTTCCTTTGTGCACCGTCCGTTTCGTCGATCCGGATTTCAGCTGGATCGGTTTATCGATACGGCCGGTGGATGGCTCTACCTTCCCCCACGCCAGCGCCAAGTATGTCTTTTTGATCTTTGACTCTGCAAAAAGTTTTTTCAGATAGTCGAAGCAGGCTTGCGTCCGGGCAACGATCATCACCCCTGACGTATCCCGGTCGAGCCGATGAACGATGCCGGGGCGGATTGGGGAATCGCCGACTCCCCGGATTTCCGGATATCTCCTTACCAACCAATCCGCCATCGTCGGCTCTGTTTCGGCTAATTCTTTTTCTTTAGAAATTGGGACAGCATGCACCAAAAGACCCGCCGGTTTATCGATCACTAAAAAATCCGCGTCTTCATAGATCACCACCGGTTCTTTCATAATCGGAATAATACCAGATATGGAAAAACGTGCTCCGCAAGATGGAATCGGAAAAATTTAGAGATCAAGAAAATCGCGGGGGCGCTCTCTAAACGTTAGCCGATTAAAGAATGACGAAGTCGGCGCATTTCGCCGAACCAAGCGATACGCGATGTAGAAACTCCACACCGAAAGAACGCTCACGAACGTTGCCACGCGTGCGGTGTCTGAAACTCCAGTGAACGGAATTTGGGTAAGCGTAATATACGAAGCCAAAACGGGATTGAACCGCTGGCCTTGCAGCGTAGTAAGCGGAGCTAAACCTACGCCCCCTCCCGGAGGAGGACCGCCTCCTCCCCCGCCACCAGGCGGCGGAGCTCCGCCGCCGCCACCGCCGCTTGATGCCGTCACATTACAGGTGGCCGTGGCCGACGTCGCATCGGTTACTGTCGCTGATCCTGGACCCGGATTTATAAATGTTGCCGTAAGCGTAGGGCCAGTGCTCGTTGCCGGATTCCCGGTGCTGGTCCAAGAATATGGAGCCGTACCGCCAACCGCATTAAATGTCGCTGACCCTCCCGCAGCGATTGTCTGGGTCGCGGGCGAGCAGCTTAAGGCCGCCGCCGGAACCGCATTGATGATAATTCGAAGAGGACCGGTCCCCGTGCCGCACTCATTACTGGCGCTAACGGTTGCATCCGTTGTTCCCGCGGCCGTCGGCGTTCCGGAAATAACGCCCGTTGTCGGGTTCAAAGATAATCCGGCCGGCAACGGCGCCGCTCCAAAAGACGTGGGACTATTGGTTGCCGTAATCGTAAAAGAAAACGGTGTTCCTACCGTGCCGGTAGTCGATGTTGCACTCGTAATTACGGGCGGAGGAACGGGGCAGGCTGCCGCGGGCGGAGCAGAAGAAATAGATTGGGGAGGCGGAAGATCTCCAGCGCCATCACCCGGAGGGGCGCCATCACCACCCACACTCCCATCGACATCACCCGCCACGCTACCATCAACGTCACCGCCAGAACTGCCATCGCTTACGCCTCCGCTGCTTCCATCAACGTCTGCCCCAGAGCTACCGTCACCGCTGCCGCCCGAACTTCCATCGCCGCTACCTCCTGAACTTCCATCACCATCACCCCCGGAACTTCCGTCACCTTCCGCATAGGCAAACTGAGTATCCAAACGAAAAGTTGGTTCGTTATTAAAAAAATCGCCGAAAAGCCTCCCGGTTAATAGAGGCACTAAAGCAAATGCTATAAAAATTATTTTACGTTTTCGACTTATCATAAATATAAGAACTGCTGCTGGGGGAATATGCGATTGCATATTCCCCCAGCCTTACCTACTCTCCGTCGTTTACCACGACGTAGAGGTCGGTGACACCCACCCGCTGTGAGTGCTGAAACGAGATCGTTGGCTCGAGCATGGCTGCCCGACACCGCTCTCTGGTCGCGGGTCCGCAGCTCACGAGCTCATGGGACTTCGGATAAGCGAGAGGCAAGCTGGCCGGCAGCGTTACTGCATAGGACATTGTCAGCCTGGCCCACTTCGGCTTGATTCGGGCCTTAAACGCTCCCGATCCGCCGCAGGCGTCAAGCGCGAACTCCGGCGTCACGGGTTGAACGATCGCTTTGACCTTCGACTTTCCCTCGGAGATCCAAACCGTGTCCTTCTGGATCTCTCCCGGCTCGAGATCGAACCATTCGAACCCCACCGAAACACAGGGTTCGTAGAAAGCGATCAACTTCTTCGCGATCGCCTCCGTTATCGCCTCGTCGAGATCGATGCTCTGCTTTCCCCGAACCTTGTCGCGCAGCTGCTTCAGGATCTCTCTTCCCTCCTTCGTACTATTCCTCATGCTGAAGAGATTCACCTGCCAGGTGCGGACCTTGTCGGGCAGCGGAGGCATCGCGACCGACAGCGGAGGACCTTCGAAGATCTTCCATCCGTAGGCCAGGTTCTTGCAGCCCAGGGGCAAGACGACCTTCGCCGTCACGTTACCCCGGGTGGCCGTGTAGAGATGTGCCATGGGTGTCGGGGGTTCTCCCCTTCGCGGCTCCCAGGCCACGTTCAACACAACCCGTACCGGTGAACCGAACGCCATGCCGGCGAACTGATCGCCGGGTCGAAGCGTCACCTCCTCGTACGTCTTCGTCACCCGGTCACGAACGCGGGCCAAAACTTCCGGGGTAAGCCGAAGCTCGCCCTCAAAGTCTTCAATCGCGAAGAATTTGAAGCAGGTCTTCGCGATCGCTTCCCGCATCCGATTCTTCTCGGCCTCCGCGACGCTCGCGTCGCGGATGAATCCGAGGAGTTCCTGCCGATCGATCGTGCCCTTTTTGATCAGGGCAACGAGATCGGCCTTCAGCTCCGCCGACACCTCCATGTTGTTTACGGCGGCCTCGACGGAATCGCACATCGGATTCTGCCCGACGTGCGACCATCGGTAAATCGGCGCAGCCGAGACCATCGTAGCCGTCAGATTCACGAGCATCGCCACGAACGTCGCCACCAGGAATCGCTTCATGCGGGTCTCTCCGTGTTCCGCCCGTGCGGAACGAGTTAGAGGAACAGCTACCGATCGAAACGATCGGGGTAGGTGAAACGAGGACCGGGCCTTTCCCGGACTGACGCGCTTGGACAACAGTCCGGCCGCGTCCGCCGGGGTTCTTTCACTCGAGACGACGCCGCAGATCGCTTTGCCTCGCGGCGAACGATCGCAGCCTTGTCTTTCTCTTCAACGACTATCTTGATCGGCGAGCTCGAATCGAGCTGCAGCCGGATCGGCTTGTCGGGATCAACCCGAAGAATGATCGTTTCGGGAACCCGGAACGGCGCCGACCGTATGACGGTTTTCTCCGTCACGGCGACCACCTCTTCCCGGGGAAACCACGCCGACCACACTTCCCACGGCCACCGGCTTTTCTGGATAGAAAAGACCAGGAGGACCATGACAATCACGAGGAGCGTCAGGGCTCCGGCGGCCCGAAGGAACCGCACCCGGTGAGAAGGGACGATAAGTAGTCCCCTTCGCCACGGATAGGGCCATACGGCCGCCTGAACGGCAAGAAGCGTGATAAAGATCACGAGAAATAGAACAACGACACCGGTTGCTGACATGCCACTTCCCTCTTTCGGTTGGTTCGAGCGGACTCTCGACTGGTTTACAACGTGCAACTTTCCTCGTTCGTCACACCAAGCAACGCTTACGAGGAAGTATCTATAGAAGAAGCGGTAGATCGCTCCTCCGGCAGATAGCTCCTCACAAACTCTGCCTCCACCACGTACCGCTTGTTCTCCCAATTCTCACCCCGGAACCAGCAAGTAGTTAAAGTTAACAAGCTTTTCCCGGGCTTGAAGTCCACAATTACATCCTCGGCATCGCCAATCCGCATGCCGGTAACTCGATACTCGTATACCACGCCAGAGTACTTTATGTCAATTTTATCGCCGGTGGTTAGCTTTTTTATGTCATTAAAGGCCCGGTAGCTCGAGGACTCCGGGACCGGCAATACGGTGCTGTGCCCAAAGATAAAAACATTACCCGTTTCTCCCGGCAATGCGGAATACGGAAAATGCACCACTCCTTTTTTGAGCGCCGCTTCCAAAATATCGATGTCGGCGCTCGGAGGGAAAACAATATCGGCCGTTAACTCAACGGACGGAATGATGAGCGTCGCCGAACCGCTTGGAGTTCGTATTGTTAACCCCTCCATCTCTGATGTCTTCAAAATTAACGGATCGACCGCCGATGATTCGGTTACGGCAGAGGCAAAATTGCTTCTAAGAAAACCAGGGAATGAAACCATGGTCGTCCAGTTAATAGCCGGTATCTTAAAAGACGGGCGGGAAAAGGATATAGACGGCATTTCTACAGCAGGAAGATAAAATGATCCGAGTAGGGAAGCCGTCCTCCCCGTTAGATAAGCGGCGTTCTCACCGTAGTCCTTAAAAGATGCCATCACCCGCGGGACAATAGGCGCCTGGAGCGCCGGTTCTCCTATTTGGGCGATGGACCGCGGAACGAATCCCGCTTCGTAAAGGATGAAAAAGGTTCCGGCGAAAACCGATACGAATAACGAGGCAAAGAGCAAAAAAGAGGCGGCGTACTGCAGCAAGGTCCGTCCCCGCGTCATTCCCCTCACGGGGGCTCCGCGATCCATTAAATTCTGATACAACGGCCACATAAGTTAATTTGTTATGTAATTTTAGATTTTATATACCGTTAACATGTGTAATCGGATGAACCTAAAAACGGGCTTGTCCATTGATTCTTTCTCGACAGACTATTGACTTTTTGCTATAAATCTAGTATTATAGAGAATACCTATGGCTAAAACCACCGAAATCATCTATCCCCGGGAGGCTCATCCCGCGACCCGCGTCCTTACCCTTGTGGGAACGCTTTTTTTGATTAGCCTCGTCGCGCTCCTTATTGCCTTTAGCGTAACACAAATTATAAATCCTGGCAAGTACCTGGCGACATTGAGCGACGTTGTAAACGGCGTTACCGTAACGACCTCAACCCCCGAAAACACTGGCGTTGTGGCAACAAGTTCTCCGGAATCCGCCACAACCACCGAGGAAACCCCGGCTGCCCGAGAGCCGGGAGTCACCGCGGCACCGCTTACTCCCGGTGAGCAGAAAACAACCACCTACCCAGTTGTCGTGAGCGGCACCGTTTCCCTGCCCAATGGCATTCCGGATCTATCGATTACCATCATCGATACCGGCATCATTAATGCCGCCGGGAATTTTATCCGCGCAACCTCAACCAATTCCGGAGAGCAGACCGGCGTCGTATTCGAGGTTTCGAACCTCGGAACCGCAGCCTCCGGACCGTGGCGATTCACAGCTCACTTGCCTACCCTTGCTGGGGACTTCACATCGGAACTCCAGGATTCTTTAAACCCGGGAGAGAAAATCCGGTATACCATCGGTTTTCAATTATTGCGGAATCAGGGTCAAAATTCGGTTTCCATCGACGTTGATCCGACTCGCCAAATAACCCAAGAGGTGAATCGCAACAATAATACCGTGGCGACTATCGTCATCCGCAATTATTAAATCGCTATTATCAAAAGAATCCGGCCTCGCCGGATTCTTTTGATTTTATAAACTTCGCAGCTGCTGCAGTTGCACTTCCAGCGATTTCATCAAATCCTGCAAAGTTTTTATCTTCTCATTAAGCGAGGCTTGGTTAAATGCAGTCGGGAAAGTTATACCGGGGAGCACCGTGGCGGTTGCGGCATCGCCCGGCAGCTTCGCTGCTTCGTTTAACTTCGCGCGGGTCGCCCGGCCCACCAATCCCCAACCATCCCCCAGACTCCCGCCGCAAATGATTTTCTGATCGCATTGAAATTGGCGAATAGCTTTCTGGGTTAGCGGACCAAAGAAACCCGTTGTGTTCCCAGCCAGCAAATAATTTCGCGCCGCCAAAAAGCTTTGCAGCCGGGAAACTTCCGGATCTCGCAGACCAGGGTACAGCGGCTTTATAAAAGAAACGGTTGAGGGAGAAATCGAAGGAACGGATTGGGAAATCGAGGAGGGAATTGATGATGAAATAGACGGAGTCGACGGAATAGGAACTGACCCGGGGAAACGCTCCTGAGGAATCGAAGACGTGCTGGTCACGGAAACCGACGGCACGGAATTTACCGACTGGCTTTGCTGGGGAATCACGGGCGAAGGAGAAGGCGCGGGAACCGGTAGGGGCGCTTGAGGAACCGGAGAAGATAGGGTTCCCCCGTCTAAAAGAAACTGCGTTACCCGGCCGTACGGCGACCCCTCCCAGGAATATAAATTCGCGATATCCAAATAGGGACGGGCACCGCCGTTTATGCCCTTGTCCAAGTACTGCTGAAGCTGGGCCGTTGCCGCCTGATCTTTATTTTTTAACGCATACCACGCCTGAGGGTCAGCCATGGTTAGCGCCGTTCCGGAAGACTCTCCCTTCGCCGCCAGATCATTCGGATTAACGTAATATCCGAAATTCGCATTCCGCATATTCCATTGCACGAATCCCTGGACGATATTTGAAGCCGTCGCATCCGCGGGCGCTTCATCCAGATATGCAATCAATCCCCGAGTTAAATACCCCAACTGGAAAGCCGCCTCCCCAACTGAGCCGCAGCAAAGACTATTCTTGGCGCCGGTTGCCGGATTAAGGAGCGGTTTAAGATATTTGGCGATGAAATTTTGAGTGTCTGCGATGATGGCCGGATTTCCGGTAATCCGATAAGCCTGCAAGGCATTCGACAACGCATGACCAATGGCGCGGCTTGCCGTATCCGGAAAAGGATCCCGATTATTTAAAAAAGTTCGGCGGAATTCCCCGATGAATTGATACCAATCTTTTATCCAGGGATTGCCGGCCGCGTAATAAGCTTCCTCCACGTGATAAAACCATCCGTGCTGGTCATCTCGGGGCAACGACCGCTCGCTGGTTCCCGGAAGATAAGCCCCGTCTAATTTCCGGGCCGCTAAACTTCCATTTGGAACGTTCGAGTCATACTTTCGCCAACTCGTCCCCGCATACGGATTCGTCGACGGCTGCAACAAAACCCAGTCCCGATCATACGAGTATCCGGCGATCCATTGGGGTCGTCCATTTAATTCTCCGATAGCAGCGCGCTCGGCTTCATAAACATCCGCCGGATCCTCCGTTAAAATCCATTTACTGCCCCCGCTCGGAACTCCGCCGGCCATGGAGGGAGCCATCTTGCGGTCGATATCGAGATAAAAATTATCCCACCCCCGATGGGCCGCGTCGACAACGCCGGGCTCTCGCCGATTAGCCTTGGCGCTCGCTGAATCTTTGGGGATAATCCCCGAGAGATCGAGGGTGGCCCGCGTCTGGGCATACCACGCGGTCGGCATTAAGCCTACCGGCGGATATTGGAAGGTCTGCGGGTGACTCGCGCCGCCGAACCAGTACATAACTTCAAAATAAACCTGCCGCATATCATCCAACCAATAGAGACCATCGGTCCAGGCATTTAAGGCGGGGATGAGCTCCACGGCATCCGCCGTCACCCGCCCCTGCATCTCGTTTTGATACCGCATGGTCGCGGCAACGCCGCCCGGCCGATTAAGACTCAACGAGCGAAAATACAAGGGAGCCGCGTACACCTTATCCCGCGACGAATTCTGTAATTGATAATCGACTTTCAAAAAAGGCTTTCCGGCATAGGCATAGAGTCGGACTGCCCATCCATGCGTATGATTAGAAACGCTTTCGTATTTCGTGGGCGCTTCGGCTCGGATCACGGCTCGCAGCGGACCGATTTCTTCAATCGTCACGGCAACATCCGGACGCGAAAAAGAAAATCGGGAGACGCCTCCTTTATCCGTAAACGTCGTGGTTACATCCCCGTCCGGCGTCGTGATCTTAAACGGATTCCGGCTGATCCGAAAAGTGCTCACTCCGGTTTCGATTACAATTTCTTTTCCGGAATCGGTCACCGAAACAGGGTTCGCCGGCATCGGGTTATTGCCGGAGTCTTTGAGATAATATACGGCGTTGCCGCGGCCGGAGACTGTCGGCTGAAATTCAATTTTTACGTGCCGAAGACTGTTATCCCTGTTCCACCATCGGTTCAAAACCGTAAACTGGGCGGGGATAGGCGCTCCCCCACTATTTACTAAAACAAACTGGCTTGTTGTTTGATATTTCCCGTAGGGAAGCGGGACTACCACAGAAATGGGATATCCGGTTGCGCCGATACCAACCACTTCTTTTACGGTAATAGGAACATTCAAGGGACCACTTACCGTCGGCGGCTCGAGCGGGACAATCGGCGACGGGGAAACTGTCGAAGGAGAGGGTATCGCGATCGATGGTGTCGTGGTTGCCGACGGCGCCGGGAGTGGCGCGGGGGCAGGGGTAGGCGCCGGAGAAACGGAAACCGGCGTTGTCGCCGTTTGATTGCTCAGCCGATAGACAAAAACATTCTGAGAAATCGAATTAACGACAACGAACAGATTCTTAGCAGGAATATACCGGAATCGGCCAAAGGTTCCGTTTGTCTCCGGCGCCGTCGGCGTTACCGCATTCGTAGACGCTGCTGTTTTTTCCGTCCACCTCCAGGTTGCCGGATCTAATTCGTAAACACTCGTCCCTCCAGCCCAGGCAATAAATTTTCCGGTCGGCGGATAATATTCGAAGCCGGGCGCATTAGCTTTAACCACGGCATCCCCGCCGGCAGTCACCGGCTGCGTCAGCTGCCACGTATTTAAGTTCCACACGCGCAAACGGCCCTGCCCCACCATGACGAAAAGACGACGAACCGGATCGATAGCCGCGGTGGAATCCGCCTCCCACATTCCCTCGCTGATTGTTCCCCGCTTTATCCAACTCCCCGTAACCGGATTGTATTCATCAAAAGAATGGTCCGTCTGGGAAAATATATGTTGCGTCGTTGGATCATAGGCCGTAGATGTCCAGGTTCCCACTTGCGTGGAATTATCTTTTTTCTGCCACGTAAGCGTCGAGAAATTGAAGACCCAGGTTCCCCACGTGCCATTACCATTACTGTATAAGGCGCCGCCCGTAGAGAACATCTGATCGGTCGAAGGAATATATTGGATTCCGCCATAGGTGTGGCGCGACGCCGGATTTCCATCGGGATACGCATCGGCCGTCGTCCCTCCGATGGGGGGAATTTGAACATTGGCCGTCGGCCCCCAAATGCGGGACCACTGCAGAGTATTAAGATCGAAGGAATAGATTTCATTACCCGCCCAATCCGCATGCCCGCCACCCCAGATGATCAAGCGATTGCGAGAGGTATCCAAAACTCCGCTGTTCCAGGCCTTCATAATAGACTGCGGCCCGCCCCAATTCGGCGGATACGGATTGGGCAAAACCGTTTCCAATCGGGAATTCGAAACTTCTCGCCATTCTCCCGGAGCAATGTCATCCAAAGAAATCGTCGCCGTATTCGCTGGTGGCGTTGTCGTTATCGGCGTCGACGGAACCGCGGGAACGCTCGACGAAGACGCCGGAGCGGCATCGGGGGCAACCAGCATCGTTGCCTCTATTTCCGACTGGTTCAATGTTCGGCTGTAAATCCTCAGCTCATCAATAGATCCATGGAAATAATCGGTATTGTATCCGCTCCCGATCCGCAACGGCTCCGAATAGGGGCTTGCGGTTTTTGTCTCCTTTCCGCTGTACCGCCGCGCTCCATTCACGAACAATTCGACGGTATCGTTAGCATCGCTGTAAACCGCCGCAACGTGATACCAGACATTCGGCTCTATATCGAGTCCTACCGTTTCATGATATTTATCGCCGCCCGAATGAGCCCACACCAATTCATCCCCAACAGTTCGCAAATACCAATTCGCATAAGATCCGGTTTTCGAGGCGATGACATCCGTTCCTTCGTTTGACGATTTCTTGATCCAGGTGGTTACGGAAAAATCCCCGATGATATTCGGAAAATTCGCAACACTAACATTTTGACTTCTACCATCAAAGGCGAGTCCGCTGCTAATCTTGCCCTCCGACCACGTGGCGCCCGCGAGCGTCCCCGTCCGGTTGTACCCGGAAAAATCCATGAGGCTCGCCGCATTGCCTTCATCAAACCGATAATAACCTTCGAGCTTATCGACAGGCGGCTCGACGGCCTGCGCGGAATTAAAACTCCCCAGGGGGCTCGCTAGAATCCCTAAAAACAATATTCCGATCGCAACGGCTAACCGAACCAAGCCTCTATGCATTGCCTACATTGTAATAAAAACAATCCGGTATAAAAAGAAGCGCCCCTTAGGGGCACTTCTTAAGAACTTCGCCGGAAATAGTTACCGCAGCTTGAGACGAAGTAAGCCGTTGACGTTAAGCGTTGAGCTCACCGTAGAACTCGCCGTTGTGGAACTGTTATCGAATCGGATTTTCATTCCGACACCGACGTTCAGATAAATTTTCGCCTCATGCGCTTTCCGAAGGGCCTCTTGCGCCAGTTCAAACGCCTTCGCGTAATCCTTGGCCGTCACTTTGACCTTCGCATCGACTATCAGACTCTTTGCCGCCGCCAGCGTCGCTTCGGCTTTGGCCTTGGCGTCCGCATTGACGCGGTCATCCCGTCTCTCGATGCTCGCCTCCACCGAAGCGATCACATTCTCCGCTGCGCCGATTTTTCCCAGAGCGGCGCTCTCCGTGGTAGACGCATTCACTCGAACTGCCTCGTCCTTTTCCGCCCGCATGCGAATTCCCATGAATTTACCGAGGACGTTATCGAGACGAAGAACGATCGGTGTGCTAGTTCCCGTGGTCGATGTGGCATTCGCGCTGGCTTCGAGACGCGCCAAGATGGCTTTATGCGCTTGAAGAGCCGCTTCGAACCGTGTTGCCACATCGGTTGCCGCCTCCACTCTGCCTTTTTCTTTCATCGCTTCGATTCTTTGCTCGACGCGATCCGCGAACGCCTCGAATCGGTTTTTCAATTCGACTTCGTTCTCTACGCTCACCTTACCTTTCGCTTTTAACTGCGCCGCTTCCTCTAATCGAAGTTCGGCCAGCCGGGCATTCCAATTCGCCTTCGCTTCGTCTGAAAGTTGAAAGGCGCCTGCCACTTTTTCGTTGATGCTTACCTTTACAGGATAGAGCGTATCTCCCGGAAGCGATCCTTGCGCCGCCAATGACGTTCCCCCTCCTGCTAAGACTAAAGCTGCAATCAGTGCAAATATAGGCATAGGTTTTCTAAAGAATACCATTATCGACCTTTGCCATGTTCGGCGATCATCCCCGCCGGGTCTTAACACGCGCTCTGCCCGCTGGACTTCGATGGATTGCAAAATAAACTGCAGCATTTCTTCTTTCCGCTGCGGATCCAGCCGTATATCCTTTTTCGCTTTTTGTATTTTATCGCCAAGCCACATATTTTCTTAATTCCCTTAATCCTAATGATCCGACACCTTATCTCGTAACTTTTTAACAATGCGGTTTAATTGAACAGAGATGGTATTGGCCGTTGTCTCCATGATGTGGGCGATTTCCTTGGGATCAAGATCGTCCACGTATCGCAAAATGAATATCTTCCGCTCTTCTTCCCGCAACTCCTCCAATTCGTCGAATATCTCCTGGTAGAGCGATTTTTGCTCCGGCGTCATCCTTTCGCTCCCCGCCGGGTCAAACCCCTCCCGATCCCGCAGACCCTCTAGGCTGTCTATGGTCCGCTTTCGCTTTTCATCAATAATGAGATGATCGGCGATGCGGTAGAGAAGTCCTCGGGGGTTTTGGACCACGTGGCCCTCTTCGACATACTGCCACAATTTCAAGAAAGCTTCCTGCATCAACTCTTCCGCCCGTCCTTTGCTGTAGATGCGGAAGAAAAAATGCCGGTAGATTGCCTCCGAGTTTTCGTTATAAAGTTGGATAAACTTTTCTCGCTCGGGCTCCATACTGTTCGGCGTCGCAAAACGGTTACTCTTAACTATAGCAGAAGATCTTTAATCGTCTTGTCAATTGATCCCGGTAACTATATATTTCTCGTAATAGGGCCCGTAGTAAAGTGGCATTACACGGCATTCGCATTGCTGAGGCGGGGGTTCGATTCCCCCCGGGTCCACTGCTTCGCCTACGACTACGCCAAATGGAATATATTCTGACCATTCAAATTCGCTTCCCTTTGAGGGTCGAGAAGGTCTTAAAGCAAGAGAAAAATCGCTTCGTTAAAATTTATGGCAGTGGCTATAGATCCGAACCGCACATAACCTTATATCTAGGACGTTACACAAAGCCGGGTTTCCATAAATTGATCCCCGCTTTGCAAAAGATCGAGGAAAAGCGATTTACCATATCCCTGCAAAAGCCGGAATCCGTAATAAAGAAGAAAGGGCGAAAATTCTTTTTTGTTGGCATAGCAAACAATAAAAAACTTTCTCTTCTGCATAAAAAGGTTCTATCAGCGGCGCGAGTCAAATTCGTGACAAGGAATTGAAATTAATGGCTGAACGCATCCGGACTATGCGACAATTTGCGATTCCGCAATTTACTCTTGGAATGCCCGCGCAGCAGCTTAGGGAAACAGTTGATCGGTGGAATGCCGATCCGTCGGCTTATCTTAGCTATGAAAAGCGTTCCTTGCCAAAGGCGCAAATAAACGGTCCTTGGCTTGAATTTCCAAGCTTTATCGATTCGCGGGATACTGCGAGATTTTATTGCGCATTTGAGCCAAAATGGCGATCGGGTTCTACCATCGGATCGATCGTCATTCCACATTGGAATGCAACCTCGAAAAAATATATTTCTGGCACAGCCTGGATCAGAAGATTTTTCATTCCAACTAACACTTTAGTTTATGTTCCCGAATATCATGATGGCCGGTTGTATGCGGGTGGGCCACAGTATCATGTATTGGGGCCTAATATTTATAATACAATTCGTCGGGTTCAACAGGATGTTTTGAATATTCAGTTTGCTGCAGCATGGCTGCGTGATGCAGGTTGTACTGAAATTGGTTTATGGGCATACAGCATCGGGAGCCTTCGCGCATGCCTTGCGGCACTCTTTGCACCCAATTTTTTTGATTTTTTCATCTGGCATTTTGCCTGTGACAACTTTGCCGAGGCTGTCATGGATGGGATTGCAACAGCTGATATCGCTTCCGCAATCAAGGATAATATTTCCCGAGATGACCTCGAGTATTACTGGTCGATTATCAGTCCCGGTCATTATTCAGATTATTTGCATCTCCTGCCCAAAGCCACGCGAGTGGTTCAGGGAAGGTATGATCCGGTATTATCTCCTCCCAATGTGCAAAGAATGACAGAGAAATTCCGAAAATATGCACCTCATGTAGAGGTTTATACCGGCGAATTCGGGCATGCAACCCTTGGATCTTTCGCCAACGCAGCAAGGGTCCTCTCTGGTAATATCCGTTTCTATTATACCCATACCGGGCTTAGATTTATTTAAAAATCCGAGAATAATAGCTTAAGTTTGAAAAAGCTAGACAACACTAAGGATAGTTTACCAACCAAAAGGCGGCCCAATGCGGTGGGTCGCCTTCTTCAGAACCCAACTCCCCTTACTCTTCCTCGCCCTCGGTTACTGTCTCGCGCGACGGAGCGGCAGTCACCACCGAAGATGCAATCTGTTCTTCGATCGCTATCATGTCGGTTAACGCCTGCCGGATCCGCGCTCGACTATGGGACAAGAGAGTTATGTTCTCTTTGACCTTTTGTAATTGTTGTTGGATGTCCATTTACATCCTCATACCTACGCGTTTTATATGCGAGAGGGGACGGGATCCCTCGTCGTACGCTCCGCGAAACGGCGCTTCAGAACTTTGACCGCTCGATTCAAGCGCACCGAAACCGTGTTCGGGCTCACGCTTAAAATCTTTGCGATGTCTTTGGGACCGAGATCGTCAAAGTATCGCAGCGTCAAAATCTCCTGTTCATCCTTATCCAAGGTGTCCAACACATCGCGAACCTGCCTCAGCAGAAGGTTCTGCTCCGGATTTTCGCCATTTATGGCCGGGGGGTCGAAAGCGTCGGCGTGGGTCATTAACCCTTCGAGACTCTCTTCCTTCTTCCGGCGATACTCATCAATGATGAGATTGGTGGCGATTCGATAGAGCAAGGCCTTTACGTTCTCGATTTGGGAACCTTCTACGAAGTAATGCCATGCCTTCATAAAAGTCTCCTGCGTCAGATCTTCGGCCTTCGTGCGGGATGAAACTCGGAAATAGCAGTGCTTGAAAATCGCGTCAGCGTATTCGTCGTAGGCTTTGAGAAATTCTTGTTTTTGTAGCTCATTCGTCATACTGACGATTGGCGAGCCTAATATCGAAAGACGATATAGCTCACCTATTGTTACAGCAAGTTTCCTTAGAGAAAAATGCCAAAATCGACCTTAACCAAGGGTTAACCATGTGTCGTATATATAGAGTGACCGTCTTTGCCCTCTAAACGTCTTCTTGTCGGGCCGCTGGGAATCGAACCCAGTCTTTACGCACCCGAAGCGCACGTACTGCCGGTATACTACGGCCCGTCATCATCTCGGTTAACGGACAATCCGCCTAAGAAATGAGGACGTGGCTATCATATCATGAATCAAAGGAATTTCTAGAGTTAACGCAAAACACCGCGTCGCGCGTGGTGGAAGAAAATTTAACAAGGGTTAAAACAGTTGAACGAGAAACTACTTCTTGATAGGACTTTACCGATACGACCCGCAAAACGCAATACCCAGGAAATTCACAGGATATCCACAGTCGCTAAATCCCAATTTTCAACGACCAACTTTCCGGTTAAGAAATTTTACTTCACGTAAAATTTTTTCTTGATTTCCTCTTCTTCGACATTCTCAAATTCCTCTTTTTTCTCGCGCGCAGTTTTAGCGAGCATGTTGAGCTCCCCATCTTCCCGATGATGCAGTTCCTGGGCGCGCGATTCCAGGTAGTCTTTGGTGTTGCGCGAGGGATCATCGAGCACTTCCTCCAAAAGGATGCTCAGTATAAATCCCACGCGAGGGCCGGGCTCGATTTTCAACAACGCCATCATATCGTTGCCGTTCATTTTAAGCATCTTAGGAGAAATCGGATCCTGCTTCACTTTTTCGATCATAAAAAGCAGATGCCGGATTTTATATGGCACCGCCTTCGGAACGCCGGATCCGATGCGATCAGCCTCGCGCACTTTGATTAAATCCGGCACCAAATCCGGTCCCACGCGCCGCAAGAACCGCCGGACGCCAGCCTCGGTAACTTCGCCTACGTTGTAATAAAAAAGATGAAACCGGACGAGATCGGTTACCCAATCTGTAATCTCCTTGGAAAAACACAAGGCTTCGAGCATTTTTCTCGCCATCTTAGCTCCCACAACCTCATGGCCATGAAAAGTAGAATCCGGCCCTTCGCCGCGCTTGGTCCGCGGTTTCCCCACATCGTGCAACAAGGAGGCGAGGCGGACCTCCAAGGAATATCCCTTTTTTGCCGAGTATTCTAAGGCGCGGATATTATGCTCCCAAACCGTATAAATATGGTGTTTGTTCTGTCCGACGCCGATTCCTTCCCGAAGTTCCGGGAAAATGTAGAGCAGCAATCCCGCTTCTTCCAGCCGCTCAATTCCTGAGGCCGCCTCCTCTGCCAGTAAAATTTTTGCCACTTCATCCCGAATCCGTTCTCTGGCGATTGACCCCAGCGCGGCAGCATTTCGCCGCAGGGCGGCAGCGGTTTCTTTTTCAATCTCAAATCCCAATTCGGTTCCCAATCGAACCGCGCGCATCAAACGAAGCGCATCTTCGCTGAATCGCTCATCCGGATCTCGCACTGCCCGGATTATTTTTTTCTTTAAATCATTTTGTCCCTCAAAGGGGTCGATAATATTTTTCGCTATCCCATCGGCCAGGTTCAGAGCGAGCGCATTGATGGTAAAATCTCGCCGGGATAAATCGTCTTCAATGGTTTTCACAAACCGAACCTCATCGGGGCGGCGCTTATCCGAATACTTCCCCTCCACTCGAAAGGTGGTTACCTCGACGACTTTCAACCGATCATCCAGGGAGTCGGTTTTTACCCCGACCGTGCCGAATTCGTTTTCATAAAAACTCTCCGGAAATAATTTAAGAATTTCATCCGGCATGGCATTCGTGGCCACGTCCCAATCTTTGGGTTCTTTATTGAGAATCAGATCCCGCACGCAACCGCCTACCAAGTAAGCTTCATGGCCGGCTTTGTGAAGCGTTTCCGCAATCCCTAAAACTTCTTGAGGAATTTTATTTTTCATTCTTTCGTGTGTCCCCGGAGGGAATCGAACCCCCACCAACAGGTTCGAAGCCTGTTATGATATCCATTTCACCACGGGGACCTTACCGCGGTATTGAGATTCTACGTCGAATGCAGCTCGGCGACAAGATTCTTGGTCTCTTATAAAAATATGAAGCGGCCCCGTCAAGATTCGACGGGGCCGCTGACTGCACGAAGGTACGAGCGGGTCAGTTCAGGGGCAACGACCCGCCGAAGAGGTAGAGAACGCCGGCCAGCACGAGCGGCGTCCCCACCAACACGCCGACGACGATCAGACCCATCGACCGGACGGCAGCCGGATCGGGACGCGCCGAGGCGAAGACGTGGCGCCGACCGTGATGATCGTCGACGAACCGCCGGCCTTCTGCTTGCCGAACTTCGCGACCGCGACGATGTCGCGATCGCCGCCACCGGTCGGCCACAGCGTCGTGACCGTATTCACCGAGTTGACGCCGATCGACGCGACCTCCGACGCGCCCGAGGTCGACAGTTTGGCCGACGTCACGGAGATGAACGGCAGCAGGACGAAGACGGCCAGCGCGAAGACGATCGCAATGGCCAGAATCGAGGGAGCCCGAGTGCGCATGCGCGCCTCCTTCTGCGGGATGAAAGAAAGGACAGACGCCGATTCCCGCATATCGAGCGTCGTCACGTGCCACTATAATTTTGGATTAACCCCTACCTTCCGTCAAGCCACTCCTGCTAGCATTTATTGCCATCTCTTCTATTTTACTGTTTAATTCCTACTGGATTTACCACAAAAAGGATCGCTAGCTCAACTGGCAGAGCAGCTCCCTCTTAAGGAGACGGTTCCGAGTTCGACTCTCGGGCGATCCACTCAAATTTTTTGCGGTGCCGAGGGAGGGAGTTGAGCCCTCACGCCCTTGCGAGCAGGGAATTTTGCCTGTCCGCCGCAGCGTTTCGCGAAGGCGGAAGTCCTGCGTACCCTGCACAAGTGGTGCCGCGGGAGAGAGTCGAACTCTCATGAGGTTTCCCTCGCTGGATTTTGAGTCCAGTGCGTCTGCCATTCCGCCACCGCGGCACCATCTATGCACGGTAAATCTGCCAGTTCCACCACCTCGGCGTTAATTTCGCATTGATCTTACAGAAATTATTTAGTACAGTAAAGCCATTATGGACGATCTGCAAAATTCTTGGCCGCAGCCAGCCGCGCCCGACGAATCTTCTCTTCAACCCGACCCGTCCCCGGCTGAACCGGAAAAGCCATTCGTTCCCATGGAACCCGATGAGCTGCCGTCCGCGTACCATTCCGAACAGCTCCCAGACGAAACGCATATGAAATCCGAAGATGCGAAGCCTGCTCCGTCCCCTACCGTTGCGGAGCCGCCGCGGGCGGACCCGCAGCCTCGGCCGACGGCCAAGCGTTCCACGCCGGATGCCATCTTTCATATTGAAGTTGAGAAAATCAAACCGAATCCGCACCAGCCTCGGCGGGATTTCGACGAAGAAGCCTTAAAAGAATTAGCGGCCTCAATTCAAGAATACGGCATTTTGCAACCGCTTGTCGTTTCGAAAATCGAACGGGACACCGACAGCGGAACCGCCGTGGAATATCAATTGATCGCCGGAGAGCGGCGGCTTCGCGCCGCCCAGATGCTCGGCTGGGAACGGGTTCCGGTTATTATCCGAAGCACTGTCCATCGATCCGAACAATTGGAAATGGCGATTGTTGAAAACCTCCAGCGGGAGAATCTCTCCCCTATTGAGACCGCCCGGGCCTACGCCAAACTCCAAGATGAATTCGGCCTTACCCAGCGGGAAGTTGCCAGCCGCCTGGGAAAAAGCCGCGAATCCGTGGCCAACACTTTGCGATTATTGAACCTCCCTTCAGATATCCAGGACGCGGTAGCTAAAAATCAAATCAATGAAAGCCAAGGGCGGCTGCTCCTTATGATTGAGGATCCCAAAGAACAACACCGCCTTTTTGAGGAACTATTAAATCGCACGATGACCGTTCGCGAACTTAAAACCCGCGTTCACGCCAATAAACCCGGCCGCCGCAGCATCCTGGCGCTTGACCCCACCATCAAAACTTTGGAAGAAGAACTTTGCGAGCTTTTGGGGGCTAACGTTAAGATCGAAAAAGAAAAAGCCGGCGACGCCGGAAAAATCATCATTACTTTTTATTCTCCCGAAGAGATCGAGGGAATCATCCAGAAGCTTCACCCCGACAACCAATCGGATTCGCTTAGCGTTTAACTTTCTTTTTTTGCCGCAAGGCCGCGCGAACGCGTTTTTTCGCTGTCGCCGTTTTGATGAAGTTGAGCCAAGACTCCGACGGCTTTTTGCTTTTTTGAAGGAGAATCTCAATCACGTCGCCGGACTGCAATTTATGATCCAGCGAAACAATTTTATCATTCACTTTGGCGCCCGAACATTGATCGCCCACCTGACTATGAATCTGGTAGGCAAAATCGACCGGCGTCGATCCGGCCGGCAGATCAATCACCTGGCCGCGCGGCGTGATGACGAAAATCCGGTCGCGGAAAAAATCCACTTTCAACGATTCCAAAAATTCCTTGGATCCAGGAAATTGCTCCTGCCAATCGCGGAGTTGCGCTACCCATGCGAACCTCCGCTTATCCTTGGGAGAAGTTTTTCTATGGATAAAGCTGCGGGGATTTTTAGCCTCTTCGTAAATCCAGTGCGCGGCAATGCCGTTTTCCGCTTCTTCATGCATCGCAATGGTCCGTATCTGGAATTCCGTCGGCTTGTTATCCAAGCAGAAAACCGTGGTATGCAAACTCCGGTATCCGTTAGGCTTGGGGAGCGCGATATAATCCTTAATCCGTCCGGGAAGCGGCGGCCATAACTGATGGATGACGCCCAGCGCCGCATAACAATCTTCCACCGTCCGTACGATAATCCGCATGGCAATCAGATCGTAGACCTGCTCGAGATTCAAATCATGGCGCTTTAATTTTTTCCAGAGACTCGACCAACGCTTGGCGCGGTAGTCAATTTTTAAAACCAAAATACCATTGTCTTTTAAGGCCTGCTCCAAGATCGGGCGGACGTTATCCAAATACCGTTCCCGTTCCTCGTATTTTTCCGCTACATTTTTCTGGAGCCAGGCATATTCCTCGGGATAAAGATAAGGAAACGCCAAGTCCTCCAATTCGCCGGCCAAATTCTGCATGCCCAGCCGGTAGGCTAACGGCGCATAGATTTCGGTTGTCTCCAGAGCGATCCGCCGTTGTTTCTGGGCCGGCAAAGCCTCCAGCGTCTCCATGTTATGGAGCCGGTCCGCAAGCTTAATCATCACAACCCGCAAATCTTCGCTTAGCGCCAAAACCATTTTGCGAAGATTTTCCGCCTGGGCTTTTACGCCGCGGTAGCGCACGCGCGATAGTTTCGTTACCCCGTCCACCAAAAACGCGATCTCGTCGCCGAAATCGCGTTTCAATTGCTCCAATGTATAAGACGTGTCTTCCACGACATCATGGAGAAGGCCCGCGATGATCGTCGGAGCATCCAGACGCCATTCCATGAGGCGGAGCGCCGTAAAGTAGACATGCCGGAAATACGGTTCTCCGGACTGCCGCGTCTGCCCGTGGTGCGCCTCTTCGGCAATGCGAAAAGCTTTTCCCATCAACTCCACATCCTTCTCGCTCCGGGAAATCTTATTAAAAATTTGAAGTAGGGATTCCATAAAAAATGGCTACACTAATTCTGACGATGAAGGCAATGTTTACTATACTCCCGCTCTTCCTTCAACGACAACCAAACTATTGACATAGTATATGATATGTGGTGTTTGTCAAGCAACCCTCACCTGCTATATCACAAAGCAACGCCCCACCGACGCCCTCAGGAAACTATCGGTTTTCTTAAACCCTACTTTATTCTTCCGTCTCCGTATCGTCACTTCCTTCATTCTCTCCGGCGGCTACCGCCACCTCCTCGGCCACCGGCTCCGCAGGATTCTTCCAGGACGCATATTTGCACTCCGGATACCGAGAGCACCCGAAGAAAAACCGCCGATTGCGACTCCTCTTTCGAATAATTTTTCCTTCTTTGCAGTCCCCGCAAAGCATATCGTTTCCATCCTTATCCTTGATCAAAAACTGAGCCAAAAACGGCTTGGTGGTTTTGCACTCCGGAAAACCGGAGCAGGCCAAAAATTTTCCAAACCGCCCGAACTTAACCACCATAGGCTTCCCGCAGTTGGGACAGACTTCATCCGTGGTTTCCACCTTGGGCCGCTGGGCCTCTACTTCCTCAAACTTCTTTTCGAGATGCTTGGAAAACGGTTCGTAAAATTCTCGAATTACTTTCCTCCAATTCTCTTTTCCTGCCGCCACGCTATCCAGCTCTTCTTCCATCTTCGCCGTAAACTGAATATCGACGATTTCGGGGAAATGCTCCACCAGCATTTTATTCACGCTTTCGCCAATCTCCGTCGGAACGAAGCGCCGCCGTTCATCCTTCTCAACATAGTGGCGGTCTTGAATCACCGAAAGCGTGGGGGCATAGGTCGACGGGCGTCCGATTCCGTTTTGCTCCAGCGCCTTGATTAGGCTCGCTTCGTTATAGCGCGGGGGAGGCTCCGTAAAATGCTGCAGCGCTTCTACCACTTTTAAATCCACATTTTCGCCGACCGTAACCGCCGGCAATTCCCGTTCTTCAAATTTTGCGGGCCAGATTTTTAGATATCCGTCGAAGGCAAGCGTAGTTCCATTGGCAACGAGCGTATAGGAGACCGAGTTTTTCTGGGACGATTGCGCTTGAATCTCCAACCGCACTGCATCAAACCGAGCCGGCGGCAATTGCGAGGCAATGAATCGCTGCCAGATAAGCTCGTAAAGCTTAACTTCGCGGGCTTCTTTCTTCTTGAGGGAATCGGGTGTTTTTCGGGGGTCCGTAGGACGAATCGCCTCGTGCGCTTCCTGAGCTAATCGAGATTTTGTCTTAAAAACCCGGGGGTTCGCTTCTTCGTAAGCACTCCCTAAATTTTCTTTTATCCATCGAGCGGCGGCCGTTAAAGATTCCTGCGACAGATTCACCGAATCCGTCCGCATGTACGTGATAAGCCCGGCCTCGTAGAGCGCCTGGGCGTGGCGCATCGTTTCCCGAGCGGAAAAACGCAGACGCTTCGATGCTTCCTGCTGGAGCGTGCTCGTGGTAAAAGGAGGATTTGAATTTTTCTTCGTTGTTTTCTTATCAACGGAGACAATCGCGTACGCGGCGTCTTCTAATTCTCTTTTTATTTTCTCGGCCTCTTCTTTCTTGGTAATACCCAGCTTCCCGACGGATTCGCCGCTAATCTTAGCGAGCGATGCCGTGAATTCCGCCTTATCTTTTTTTAGGGTTGCGTCGATGGTCCAATACTCATCCGCTTTGAATTTTCGGATCTCGTCTTCGCGTTCCGCGATCAGCCGAAGAGCCACCGATTGCACGCGGCCGGCAGAGAGGCGCGACATTATTTTCTTCCATAGAAAAGGCGAGAGCTTATATCCCACTAAACGATCCAGAATCCGCCGGGCTTGCTGGGCATCCACCAGGTGCAAATCTAGAGTTCGGGGGTGCTCCAACGCCTCCGCGATAGCCGTTTTGGTAATCTCATGAAAAACAATGCGCCGAACCTTCGACGCATCTTTAGATTCCAATCCCAGCGCTTCTTTTAGGTGCCAGGCGATTGCTTCTCCTTCTCGATCCAAATCCGTCGCCAAAATAACGCCGTCCATTTTGGCGGCCTTTTTCTTTAATTCCGTCACTCGTTTCTTGGCCTTAACCGGAATAATATAATGCGGCTCGAAGTCCTTTTCTAAATCGATTCCGATCCGGCTTTTGGGAAGATCGCGAATATGGCCGTACGATGACTCGACGAGATAATCTTTCCCCAAAAACTTTGCAATTGTTTTCGCCTTGGTCGGCGACTCGACGATGACAAGATTCATTTTCAGGCGCTTATATAGTATATCCTTTTTCGGTTTCCTTAATATGTTGATTGATAACTAGAAGCGTAACATTGGTGGCGACGATGTGAGGCTCCAGTTTAGTAAACTGGACGATTTTGTCAATGGAAAGTGGCTCTCCGGCCTCTACAAGCACTTTAATGATGAGGGCTTGGTCGCTGTTTTTTTCTCCAGAAATCTCTCCGGGAGAAGGGCGCGCGTCGATTCCCAAATCTTCCAAGATATCTTCGGCCGACGTGACTAATCTCGCGCCGTCGCGGATCAACGCGTGAGATCCCTTGTAGTTGGGATGCGATATGGGTCCGGGAAAAACAAAGACTTCTCGGCCGGACTCCGCTGCCAATCGTCCAGTAACAAGCGACCCGGATTTATCCGGCGCCTCAATAATGACCACGGCATGCGAAAGGCCCGCCACAATCCGATTCCGCCGAAGAAAATGATATTTTTGAATGCTGATTCCCTCTGGTTCTTCAGAAAGAAGCGCTCCGCCCTCGGCCACGATTTTTTTCGCCAACGACTCATTGCGCCGAGGATAGGAAGATATCCCGCCGGCCAAAACCGCAATCGTAGGAGCGCCGCCCCGGAGGGCTCCCTCATGAGCGGCGGCGTCAATCCCCCAAGCCAAACCGCTTACGATTAAAACTCCCCGCCGGGAGAAATCTTCGGCCAGCCGACGAGCCAACGTCATCCCTGTCGCTGTTGCTTTTCGAGTTCCGACAATGGATATCGTAACCACATTGGGCGCCAGCGCGGGCAGATGTCCTCGGATATAGAGTTCTGCCGGAGGGTCAATAATCTCTCTCAAAAGCGAGGGGTAATTTTCGTCATCTAATGAAATCCGGCTTTCTTTCGCCTTCTCCATGCTTCTTACTATTATATAAGCCGATGACCTGGAGTATACCACTATTCGAGCTTTTTATCCTGCGGTATACTGGAGATATTGTGATACAGCTTCATCGCCTCAAGCCGCCTACTCTTTTTTTAATCGGCAGCGGTATTGTTGCTTGTCTTTTGGCCGGTGTCCTCTTCTATCTCTATACGGATGTTAACCGACGAAGCCAATCGATTATCAGCCTCCGCGGCGATATGCGATCCCGTCTTATCGCCATCAACTCCCTATCCGTCATCCGAGACGAATACGAGGCCCTGAAGCCTTATCTTCCGCAAGTAGACCGGCTGCTTCCTTCCCAGGACGAGCTTCTTAACTTCCCGAAAAATGTGAGCGATATCGCCCGAACGCACCGCGTGGAAGCGTCGGTTAATTTTCGAGGGGGAGCGCCCGCCGCCGCCACATCCACCCTCTCCCTTCGCCCAATTGATTTTTCCCTAGTCGCGCAAGGACCGCTCGAGGGATTATTCGCCACCCTCAATGACCTGGAAAAGAGCGTCTACCTGATAAAATTCACCTCGGCGGATTTGATGCGCCAAGAGCCTCATTTTCGCCTTACGCTCAGTGGCCAAGTTTTTTCACGATAATCTTATGAGACGAGAACTGCTCTTTTTCCTTGCCGGATTAACACTGACCGCACTTACCGGCTTCGCTATTTTAAAAGGGATTTCTTTCCTCGCCGAGGTAACCAAAAATAGCCTGAGCGCCACGCCCGCCGAAGCCACCTCGGCCACGCATTTCGACATTCCCGGCCTTAAATCATTAGGGATTCTACCCCCTGATTATTAGTGGGTGTGGAAGGAATCGAACCTTCGGCCTCTGTCTTATCAGGACAGCGTTCTACCACTGAACTACACACCCTTCAATAGCCACCTCATTTTTCCAGAAACCACTTCCCTTTGCAACATCTTCATCCTATGCAATCTTCTTGGAGTCACTGGCTTTTATGGATCGTCATTGCTGTTATGCTCTTGTCTCAGCTCTATATCAGCAGGCAATTGTGGACCGCGCGACAGGATCTGATTCTTTTTTTAGAAACAACCTCTGGTTCTCTCAACCAACTTGGAGGAGAAGATCTTCCGTATGTAGCGGAAATAAACCGCGAAATTCCTTTTGAGGCGGCGGCGGAGATTAACGATACCTTTGCGATTCCCGTGCAAACAACCGTTCCGATCAATACCGTCGTTACGGTTCCCATTAACGTGCCGCTCGTTGGAACCACGAATATTTCTGTCCCTATCCGCACCTCAGTTCCCGTAAACTTTACCGCAACCGTTCCGATCAATAAAAAGATTTCCGTCCGGGGCGTCACCGCCGTAAAACTCGACACGCCCATCCGCCTCGAAGAAAGCGCCATCGGCGATATCTTAAAAAAACTCGCCGCATCCCTGGCCGAATTGCAATCCAAACTGCAGAATTAAACCCATGACCCCCCTTTACCTGATTCATCGACTTCTATCACGTCTTCGCCTATTTGCAGACCATTGGTACGTCGGGGGATTCTATTTCTTCTACAGCCAAACGGTCTTTGTCCTGGGGCGGCTCGACCGCACCATTGCCCTTCGGATCACGCTCCGGAATCTTACCGAGCCCCTCTATCAAGATCGGTCCTTTATCGGTTATCTCTTGGGTTTTATATTTCGCTCCCTTCGTTCTCTTGTCGGCTTTCTTTTGTATGCAATACTAACCCTCCTCGCCGTCTCGCTTTACATCATTTGGGCGAGCATACCGCTTTTCGTCCTGGTTAAAATTTTCTCCAGCCTCCCGGGCGGCGTCCGACAATTTTAAAATTCCCATGACCTACTTTCACGACCCCCGATTGGAAATGAATGGCGTATCTCGCTCCCTTCTTCGCCTTCTTTATTCCCTGTTCTACGCGATTCTTACCGTTCTAGTCCCCGCCCTGATCGGCACGGATATCCCCTCACTCCAGTGGACCGGCGTTCTGCTGGGCTTATTCCTTCTCGATGCCTTCTGGCATTTGGGGAAACCGGAGAAAACCATTCCTCGCGCCTTTAATCCGCAAGCCTCGCTTAATATCGCCTCGTATACGGCGCCGAAAACCCTTCTTGCCCTCGAACGCGCCACGGACCGAACCGCGCTCACTAAAACTTCCTTTGCTCTGGAACTATTATCGCTTCTCGCTCGCGATCCCCTGATAGTCGAAGGATTGACCCGCCTTGATATTTCGGCAAGCGATTTTACCGAGCGCCTCCACAAAGTCCGGGCAACGAGCGAACCGGAAAAGAGAGATCTTTCTCCTCTTATGGAATCGGCGTTTATCGTCGCCCGCGAGCTCGGATCGGCATCCATTGAACCTTTCCATGTATTTATTGCTCTCGCCCGCTCGCCGTCGCCCTCCGTCCGTCGCGCTTTCGATTTCTACAACGCCGGACCGGCCGACCTTCAAAATGCTCTGGCTCTCGCCCGCGTTCATCGAGAGAAATCGCCGTTCTGGGCTCGCTGGGTTTCCCCCTCCACGCAACCGCGCATGAATCGAGCATGGACCGCCCGGGCGACGCCTTTTCTAGACCGCTTTGGGGAGGATTTTACCGAACAAGTGCGGCGGGAGAATTTTATGACCCGCTTCGAACACGAGGCCGAATACCAGCGCTTAATGGGGATTCTTTCCAAATCTAGCAAGCCCAACGCGCTTTTAATCGGAGATCCGGGCATCGGCAAAGAAACCATCGTCCATCGTCTGGCCGCTGCCATTATCAATGACGACGTTCCTCCGGAACTTTTTGATCGCCGCCTCGTCGCCCTTTATCTCTCCACCCTGGGGGATGCCGGAGCCATGAGCGAACGACTGCAGCGAATCGCCACAGAGATTTTGCGGGCTGGAAATATCATCCTCTACATTCCCGACATCCATAACCTTTTTAAAACATCGGGCGAAAGATCGCTCTCCGCCGCCGACATCCTTCTTCCTATTATTCACGACGATGCATTCCCTATCATCGGGTCCACCTTTCCCCGAGAATTTAAAGAATTTATCGAACCGCAATCGGAATTCGCGGCAATATTCGAACCTATTCGAGTCACGGAGATGAGCGAATCAGACGCAATCCGCGTTTTAATCCATTCGAGCATCCCCCTTGAAGATCGATATAAAACAATCATCAGCTTCGGCGCTTTGAAAACCGCTGTTACCATTGCGCATAAGCATTTCCGGCACAAGCTTCTTCCGGCGAGCGCCGAAGATCTCCTCAAGGAAGCCCTGGCAGAGGCCACCCAGCAACATAAATCGACTTTAACCGCTGACGATATAATCGCCATCGCGGAACGAAAAACCAATATTCCAATCCATCGTCCCGGACGAGCCGAAACGGAGAAACTTCTTCGTCTTGAGGAGATCATTCATCAACGCCTCATTGATCAGAACGAAGCGGTCACCGCCGTCGCGCGAGCTCTCCGCGAATATCGAAGCGGACTCGCCCGCCAAGGCGGTCCCATCGCCTCTTTTCTTTTTGTCGGCCCCACGGGCGTCGGGAAAACCGAGCTTGCCAAAACCTTGGCAGCGATCCAATTCGGATCGGAAACTATGATGATCCGCTTCGACATGTCGGAATATCAAGATAAACAAAGTTTCTTTCGCTTTATCGGCTCACCCGACGGGCGCATCGCCGGAATGCTCACGGAATCCGTGATTCAAAAGCCCTATTGCCTGATCCTCCTTGATGAATTCGAGAAATCCCACCCGGATATTTTCAACCTTTTCTTACAAGTTCTAGATGACGGGCGGCTTACCGATAATCTCGGCCGGACCATCGATTTTTCCAACACCATCCTCATCGCCACATCGAACGCTCACTCCGATTTCATTAAAACGCATATCGACGCCCACACACCGATCGAAACCATCGCCGACGAGCTCAAGAAAAAATTAACCGATGTATTTCGCCCGGAACTCCTCAATCGCTTTTCCGATATCATTGTCTTTAAAACCCTTTCCCCGGAGGATCTTAAAGCGATTGCCCAGCTGCAGCTTAATGAGCTAATCAAATCGCTCGATGAAGCCCAAGGCGTCGAACTGCGCTACGACGACGCGGTTCTTGCTCGGATCGCAGAATTAGGGTTTGATCCTTCCTTTGGAGCACGTCCGCTCCGTGCGGTTATCGGCGATCAGTTACGATCGCCCCTGGCGGAACGCCTCCTAAAAGGCGATATCGTTCACGGAGATATCGTAACCGTTAACCTGGAGAATAATGGATTTCAGTTCCGGATTAAGAAATAATGATTGTCATTCTTCATAACATCCGGAGTCTACACAATGTTGGCTCTATTTTTCGGACAGCAGATGCCGTCGGCGCGACAAAAATATTTTTATGCGGGATAACACCGGCCCCGAAAGACCGGTTCGGTAAACCGCGCCCGCAGCTCGCTAAAGTTTCCCTGGGGGCCGAAGAGAATATTTCTTGGGAAAAAATTGGGAACGCGCATCGCCTTATTAAAAAATTGAGAAGGGAAGGCTATAAAATTTTAGCCATCGAACAGGATAAAAAATCGATTCCCTATCACAAAACGAAGCGTACTCACAGACGGGCGCCGCTAATCGCTCTCCTCGTCGGCAGCGAAGTAAAAGGCTTGCCATCCTCGCTCCTTAAGGAAACCGATCGGATCCTGGAAATCCCCATGCGAGGAGCAATGGTTTGGCAAGCGCGCCATCCCCGGCATGCGCACCAGGGAAAAGAGTCCTTAAATGTCGCCGTGGCGTTTGGGGTTGTCGCCTTTCATCTTCTTCCAGCGTGAAGATCTTCTAAACTTCTTCGCTCAACGTATAAAAATTCTCCAGCAATTTCGCCACGAGAATAGGCCCCGTGCCGCCGGGAGTGGGCGTGTGCCAGCCGGTTAAAGATTGACCATCCGATGCCGGAGGAACGAAATCGCCGGATAATTTGCCCTCCGTATTTACTCCGTACCCGAAATCAATAACATTCACTTCTTCTTTAAGCATTTCCGGTTTTATTAAACCCGGAATCCCTACGCCGCTGATTACCAAATCCGCGTTTTTCAATAAGGAAAAATCACTACCTTTATCCAACTCCAATAACTCTTTGACCTGGCTCCGGAGCCACTCCGCGATCGGCTTGCCCACTAAAAATCCAAGGCCCACGACGGCTACGGTTTTCGTTGTCAGTTGTAAGTTGTAAGTTGTAAGTAATTCTTGTACGACTCCGACCGCAGGCGGCAACACTGGGTTGCCTCCGGCAGAAAAACTTTCGCGCGCTTCCTTGCCCAACACATCGACATCCTTTCCCTGCGGGATAACACTTAGAATTTCTTCCCGGTTGATATGCGGCGGCACGGGCAACTGAACAATGATGCCGCCCACGGAATCATTTTCCGCAATGCGGCGAATCTCTTCTTTTAATTCGCTCTCGGGCAAGGATTCGCCCAAGGAGTAAATCCGAAAATCAACGCTCAATTCTTTAGCCGCTTTTTCTTTTTGATTTAAAAAACTTATCGAGGCGGGGTCTTTGCCAACCAAAACGGCAGCCAGAATTTTAAGTGGCGTCGGTCGGGATTTAAGTCGGGCTAGAATTTTTTGGGCAACCTCGCGTCCGGGAATAATTTCCATGTCATGCGTACGATTTTCTGATCGGAAACCGGGCGCATAACCGGCGAACTTCCCGGCGGATCACGGCCGCGTTTTCCCGAGCAATCAACGTTCTGTGCAAAAGAGAGGCAACCTCTTTCATCTCTTTTTCTTTCATCCCCCGCGAAGTAAGGGCCGGCGTTCCTAAGCGGATACCCGACGGGTCAAAGGGCGATCGCGCCTCATAAGGAACCGTGTTGCGGTTTACGATAATGCCCGCCGCTTCCAATAGATCCTGCGCCTCCCGACCCGCCATGCCGATCGAGGTCAGATCGATCAACATCAAATGATTATCCGTCCCGCCGGAAATAAGATCGAATTTTTTAGAGACAAGCGCTCGCGCCAACGCCCTGGCATTTTTTACAATTTGGCCTCCATATTTTTTAAAAGAAGGCTGCAATGCCTCATAAAGCGCCGTCGCAATAGCCGCTGTCTGATTGTCGTGCGGACCTCCTTGGAGCCCCGGAAAAATTGTCCGGTCGATCAAGCGGCTAATGCTTACTTCCTTATCTCCCTTCTTAATCATCCGGGTATTGCGACTAAAAATCATCGCGCCGCGGGGACCCCGAAGTGTTTTATGCGTCGTCGTTGTCACGACATCAGCATAGGGAAACGGCGACGGATGAACGCCCGCAGCCACCAACCCCGCAATATGCGCCATATCCACCATTAAAAAGGCGCCGGCGTCTCGCGCGATTTTCCCGAATTTAGCGAAATCGATAATTCGCGGATAGGCGGTGGCGCCCGCGATAATCATTTTGGGTTTTTCCTTGCGCGCCATCTTCGCGATTTCCGCATAATCCAACCATCCATCCCGCTTTACGTTGTACGAAGCGATTCGAAATAGTTTGCCGGAAAAATTGGCGGGGCTGCCATGCGTTAAATGTCCTCCGGAAGTAAGATTCATTCCCATCACCGTATCCCCCGGTTCTAGAAGGGAAAAATAAACCGCCATATTGGCGGGAGCGCCGGAGAGCGCTTGGACGTTTACCTCCCAATCCTTGCCAAGGCGGAAAAGTTTTTTTGCCCGCTCCTGCGCCAAGGCTTCTACGCTGTCGATAATTGCATTTCCGGCATAATATCGCTTAAGAGGATATCCTTCGGAATACTTATTGATAAGCCGGGATCCCGCAGCATGAAGCACCGCTTCTGAGACGATATTTTCCGACGGTATTAAATCGATGGTCTCTTCCTGTCGTCGTGATTCGGCGCGAATCAGCTGCTCAAGTTTTTTATCCGTCATTCCCTCAATTTAGCAGAAAAAACGGCGACGCGGAATGGCCACCCAGCCGCCCGCTAATCTTGTGCGACAGAATATGCTATGCTGCCCCCATGGCGGATATTCAGAAACTCCTTACGGATTATTTAAATTATTTAGAAATCGAGAAGAATCGATCCATTAAAACCCGGGAAAATTACGAACGATATTTGAGAGCATTCATTGGCTTTTCCAAAATAAAAACCGAGAAAGAAATCTCTCCGAAGCGAATCCGGGATTTTCGGCTGGCGCTCGCCCGAAAAGATCTGAAAAAAGTTAGTCAAAACTACTACATCATCGCTCTGCGGAATTTTTTAAAATATCTGACTAAAAACGATTACGCAGTCTTGGCGGCCGATAAAATTGAGCTACCGAGAATTCCCGACCGGCAAATTGAAATCTTGGAATATAAGGATTTGGAGCGCCTATTAAATGCCCCCCAAGGCGACAGTTTGCGGGCGCTCCGCGACAAAGCAATCCTGGAGACGCTCTTTTCCACCGGGCTTCGAATTTCGGAACTCTGCGCCCTGAACCGATATCTGGATTTAGACCGCGGGGAAATCACCGTGCGCGGCAAAGGAGAAAAACTGCGCGTGGTTTTTCTTTCCGACCGGGCAAAAAAAACCATCAAAGCCTACCTCGATAAACGCGCGGATGCGGAAGAAGCGCTCTTCATAAGCCTAAGCAAAGTCACGAGCAGTAAATCGCAGGTGCCGGCTAAAGTTTTGGGACGCATTATTCCCCGCGCGGTCCAGCGCTTAGTTGCGTATTACACAAAAAAATCCGGTATCCCGGATCATGTAACTCCGCATCAACTCCGCCACCAATTCGCCACAGATCTTTTAATGGGCGGTGCCGATCTCCGTTCCGTTCAGGCACTCTTAGGACACTCAAACGTATCCACAACTCAAATTTACACCCACGTCACCAATAAAGAACTTAGAGAAGTGCACCAGGCTTTCCACGGCCGCCGGAGGAAATAAAAATCGAAGGAACGAGAACTCTTAAAACACGACTCCAACAAGTCCACATTATACCGCCTAGGCGGTATAATGTCGTACGCTTGACATAAATTCATCGGGGAATTAATCTGGATTTACAACACGCCTCGCGGTCCAGAAGTCATCAACATAGGCACCTCTCTTGAGGACCTAGACCTACTGGACCGCGAGGCGCCCCCGCAAGCTTTCGGGCTTGCGACAGCACCTCGACAACGACTCAGTGTGGGGACAGGGGGAAATCAGGCACTGCAGGACGCCGGATTAGATACCCGGCGGATGGCGCCAAGAACCCAGGCGCCCAGCTAGGATAGCGGTGGAACGGGTGTGCTGCCGATAACCGGCGATCGAAGCCGATGCAATTCGGAGCAGCACCGATCCAGGGCCCGTTAAGCCCGGGGATCGCCCGACCGCTTCAAGACGAGAGCGTTTCGTGTTCGAGGCAGAAGCGCGGCGAGCCAACATGTCGCCCCGCGAAGGAGCCCTCCCTGCTCCCCACTTCATTTCACAACGGCCTCAGACTTCATTGAGGCCGTTTGCACGTATAAAAAGATTTTCTTAGCTGCGAAGTTTATTTGATTTTCGCTTCAACTCTTGTTCTTTTTTCCATACCATCTGCGAAGTCGGCACTACGATATCGGGATTCAACGACATTGACTCGATGCCTTGTTCAATCAAAAATTCTGCGAAGTCGGGGAAGGTAGACGGTGCGTCGCCGCAAATTCCCACGTATTTTTTCCGCCGCTTGCATGCTTTAATCACCTGAGCGACGAGATCTCGCACGGCGAGATCTCGCTCATCCGCGATACCGCGGAGTCGGCTCCCCGCATCTCGATCAATCCCCAGAGTAAGCTGCGCCAAGTCATTGGAGCCGATCGACATACCGTCGAAAACATCAAGGAATTTATCGGCCAAAACCACATTCGACGGGATCTCCGCCATGGCAAAAATTTTGAGATCATTGCTTTTCGGAGAATTTCTCGGGGTTTTTCTTCTCAATCCGTTTTTCGCCATCATTGCCACAACTTTCTTCCCCTCATCCACAGTGCGACAAAAGGGGATCATAACCGCTACATTCTCGAATCCCATATCTTCCCGGACTTTTTTTATCGCGCGGCACTCTAAGGCAAAAGCCGGCGCGAATCCCGAATGATAATACCGCGATGCGCCGCGCCACCCGATCATTGGATTTTCTTCCTCCGGCTCATAAAGATCACCACCCACTAAAGTTCGGTATTCATTTGTCTTAAAGTCCGAGAAACGCACAATAACCGGCTTGGGATAGAATGCCGCGCCGATTTTAGCGATGCCGTACGCCAGATTATCGACATAAAAAGTCTCACCGTCTTTCCACCCGGCAATGCGTTCCTCTATTTTTCGCCACACTGCCGGTTGTTCTGTTTTGATCTTCTTATCCAGTAGTGCCATCGGATGAATGCCAATATTGGAAGCAATAATAAATTCTTCCCGCGCCAGCCCCACACCGTCATTCGGCAAAAACGATTTCTCGAACGCGGTATCCGGCGTCGCAATATTCATCATGATGTGCGTTTGGGGCTTCTGGATTTTCTTTGTATCATGCTCAACGATTTTGAAGGGAATCATACCGCGATAGACGGAACCCTCCGAGGCTGAAGCATCGACGGTCACTTTCTCGCCGGTTTTGATCTTTCGTGTCGCCGCTTCGGTCCCAACAATGCAGGGAATTCCCAATTCCCGCGAGACAATGGCGGCATGCGAGGTCCGTCCGCCCTTATCGGTTACGATCGCCGCGGCAATCTTCATGATCGGCTCCCAGTCGGGGTCCGTCATATCCGTTACTAAAACCTCCCCCGCTTTAAATTGGCGGACATTTTTGACGTCCAAAATCACCCGCGCCTTGCCCGCAGCAATCTTGCTTCCCACCGAGGCACCGATAACGATAGGCTTCGCGCTATGTCCGTCGCCCAGACGATATTCTTTAACTCTGGTAAAATCCCGGTCCGCATGAATTGTCTCGGGCCGCGCCTGAACAATAAACAGCTCTCCGGTTTTCCCGTCTTTGGCCCATTCGATATCCATGGGCGTCCATTTTTTATTCCGTTTCGAATAATGTTCTTCGATCTGCATCCCCCACTGAGCCAACTTCCGGATTTCTTCCTCGCGCAGAACAAACTGGCACTCATCCTGGGCGTTTACGGAAACGATTTTCGTGGGGTGGGCACCCGACGAATAAATCATTTTGCGCTTTTTGGCGCCCAACTTTTTACTGATTAATGCTCCCGTCTTCTTAAAAACAAGAAATTCATCCGGCGTCACTTCACCCTGAACGATCATCTCTCCCAATCCCCACGCGCCATTGATAACCACCACGCCCGGAAAACCGGATTCGGTATCGAGTGTGAACATGACGCCCGAAGAGGCCAAGTCCGAACGCACCATTTTCTGGACGCCGACCGAGAGAGCAATCGACAAATGATCGAATCCCTTATCGACGCGGTAGGAGATCGCCCGATCGGTAAATAACGACGCCATAGCGCTCCGGATAGCCCGCAAAACCGCCCCCTCACCGCGAATATTCAAATAGGTTTCATGCTCTCCGGCAAAAGACGCTCCGGGAAGATCTTCGGCTGTGGCGGAAGACCGGACCGCAACGTCCGCCGCTTTTCCATATCGCTTCTCCAAATCTTTATAAGCGACGGCAATTTCCTGCTTTAAATCGCCCGGAAACGAGGCGGCTCGAATTTTTTCACGAATTAGTTTTCCGCGCCGGTTCAATTCATCTAGATTTTTCGTATCCAATCCGCGAAGCGCATCTTCGACAAAACCCGCTAAACGCGTCTCCTTTAAAAAATGGCGATATCCAGTGGCCGTAACCACAAATCCGTGGGGAACGCGGATCCCCCGGGGTTCAAGATGTTGAATCATCTCTCCTAACGACGCATTCTTGCCTCCCACTTCGCCAACATCTTGTATCCCGCACGAGCTCAAGGAACGAGTGTATTTCATAGCCTTATCATATCACAAATCGGAGGCTCTATCGCCGCAGAACAAGCATGAAATCCGCAATATTAAACCCTCGTTGATCGGCAAAAACCAAACCGCGAGTTTCGAGAAAAAAAGGATACGAGTCGTGCGTTCCCAGGAACTCTCGCGCATCGAGATTTTTTTCTTTTGCTTTTTTCACCGTTGCCCCATCGGCCATGGCCCCGGCGGCATCGGTATTATCCCGGCCATCAGAGGCTAAAGACGCAATCAGGACGCTCCGAGGCAGCAACGAGAGCGCTCCCAATACCGCCTCTTGATTTCTCCCTCCTTTCACGCGCCGTCGCGGAGAACCTTCCGATTTTTGAAGCGTTACGGTTGTCTCTCCCGCTGCGATCACCGCTTCTCCTCTTTTTATAGTCCGTAAAAAAGGCGCAAAAAGAGTCCTCGCTTCGCCGCGAATGACGAGCGAGCGAATACGCGGCTTAAAGCCCAGCCGCCTTGCCTCATGCTCCATGGCGACAGCTGCGTCGGCATTGGACGCGATGAGAATACTGGTTACTTTTTTAAAAAATTTCTTGTCCTTGGGAGTCTCCCGTAGGAAAAACTGCCGGGGATTCAATCCGTATTTTTTCAAAATCCTTACGGCGCTGTCTTTTGTGGTTCGATCCCGCGCCAGGAGTCCTGAGGCCACCATCGACACATCATTCCCCAGCACATCAGAGGCAACCAGCGAGAAAACGGTTGCCGGGTAACATAGCCTTGCCAAACCTCCTCCCTTGATCGCCGAAAGATGCTTCCGAACCGTGTTAAGTTCCAAAATATCGGCGCCGCCGGCCATCAAGGCATGGGTCGCCCGGCTAACGCTATGAAATTCCTCCCGCGATCCCATCGCCAGGGCAGATCCGCCGCCGCAAATAAAAAAGAAAACGGCGTCTTTCTCCGTAAGATTTTTTGCCAGATCGATGATTTTCTTCGTCGCCCGAACGTTTTTCTCCGAGGGAAAGGGATGAGTTCCCGTTAACACCGCGCATCGGGAATTTTTAATTCGAAGCGGCGCCACATCGAGAGCAATCGCCCGGGTCAGCTGCTGGCCCAGAATATCGGCGAGCGTTTTCGTCGCTACTGCGGATCCTTTGCCGATACCGACCACAAAAATGCGATTGAAATCAGCGAGATCAACATAAATGCACTTTTGGTTGACGTCTTCAATACAGAGCGTTCCCTTAGTGCGTCGAAATTTTCTTTGAACCAGCTTGCGGATATCGATCGCTTCGTACCCGGCATTCAGAATTCGAAGCGCATCTTTCCGAAGCGGTGTCGTGGCTAGTTGTTTCGCGTTAATGATCACAGTTTTTTGATTCCGATCCACAGGCGTTCATTTTCAATCTTGGTATCCGTCTCAGCGTCGAATTTTGAGGTGGGTCCCAGGGTTACGGTTTTTGCCCCGACTTCCTTTTTAAGGAACGCGCTATGCCGATCCGCCACTTGTTCGAGCGCTTTATCCCCTTCAATAAAAAGAGCGATAACATCCTGGGGAGCCAACTTAGCTCCTTGCCGCAGACCTTGCACCGACCGAATCAACTCCCGGAGCAAACCCTCTTCTTTCAGCTCCGGCGTGATCCTCGTATCGAGAACCAAATCCACCTTTAACTTTTTATTCACCACCACCTCTTTAACATTAACCTCATCTTTTAAGATCTCGATCAAATCTTTTTGCCGCGCCGCATTCCCTAACCCCCGAACCTCCACCCTCTGCAAGGGCTGCCGGACTTTAATTCCCGCTTCCGCTCGTTTTGCCAAAGCGAGACTTGCCACGTCTCGAACTTCTTTCATGGCGGCAATAAGCCTTACATCAACCAGCTTTGAATTGTACGTTGGCCAATCCGCGAGATGCACCGACTCCTCGCCTTTAATTCCGATTGTCTCCCGCAGCGCTTTGTATACCGCCTCCGAAGCGAAGGGGGCGATGGGTGCCATTAATTTCGCCGACTCAGCCAAAACTCCACTCAACGTTTCTACCGCCGCTCTAAAATCTTTTACATCCTCGGGACGCTGCAGGCGGCGTCGAGACCGGCGGATATACCAATTCGATAGATCATCCAAAAACTCCATCAAGGCGCGGCTTCCATCCGTCAACTCGTAGGCCGTCAGAGCATCGGTCATAACCTTAATCGTTTGGTTTAATCGGGCCATGATCCAGCGGTCTAAAATATTCGATGTTGGATGCTTGAGGTTCGAAACTTTTTTTCCGGCGTAAAGCGCCAGAAAATTATAGCAATTCATTAATCGGTCTACGGTCTTATTCTTCGTTTCCTGAACGCCTTTATCGGAAAATCGATAATCCTCCCCGATCGGCGTCGAGGAGAGCAAAAAATACCGCAGGGCGTCCGCGCCGTATTGCTGGAAAACGATTTCCGGTTCCGTGTAATTTCGCAGCCGCTTCGACAACTTCTGACCGGATTCCGATAACACCAGGCCGTTTACAATGACGTTTTTAAACGCGGGCTGGCTTTTGCCCAAGCCGATATTCGCCATCGTGAGTGCCGTCCCCAAGACGTGCAGGGTATAAAACCATCCGCGCGTCTGATCTAATCCTTCGGCGATAAAATCTGCGGGGAACGTCGACTCTACGAATTTTTTATTCTCAAACGGATAATGCCATTGAGCATACGGCATAGATCCCGACTCAAACCAGCAATCAAAAACTTCGGGAATGCGCGCCATCTCGCCCTTGCAATGCGGACAGCGGAGTTTCATCTGGTCGATATACGGACGATGAAGATCCACGGCGCCGTTTGGGGCGTACGGCAAGGATAACAATTTGATTTCCCGCAGCTCCCCCGGTTTCAAATACTTCTTCTCACCCAGCTCGTTGATTTTTTTATTCGATAAACCTAACGCCGCGCCTTCAAGAATCCATAACGGATCGCCATGGCTAACGATCAGGATTTTTTTACCCTTATGCTTTGCGTCAATCTCCAGCAAAAAATTCATCACCCGCTTCCGAACCTCTCCGAGTGTCTCCCCGCCCTCGGGCGCCTCGGCGAAACGATCCTGACCCTTCATAGCTCTCATAAAATCTTCGACCGGCTTCCCGTTCCAGATGCCAACATTGTACTCTTCGAGGCGTTGGTCGGTATGAACCGGAATATTCAGTTTTTTTCCGATCGTCTCCGCCGTTTCTCGGGTACGCCGAAGCGGAGACGCAAAAATCATATCGATTTTCTGGCGCTTCAACTGCGGAATGATTTTTTCGATCTGAGCCCGCCCTTGCCGGGTAAGCGAAATATGAAACGGCTCCGGCCGGGAGTCCGAAATATCAAAAACATTGGAATCCGCCTGGCCATGGCGGAGAGCAAAATACCGATTGCCCGAATGAGGCGTCAATCGATCTATCTCTTTAAGAGACCCGATCGAAACATGTTTATGGCAAGTTTCGCACTGATATACGGGCAGCGGGGCTCCCCAAAAACGATTCCGCGAGATTCCCCAATCCGGCGCTTCCTTGAGCCCGTTGCCAAATCGGCCTCGTTTCACATGATCCGGAATCCAATGAATTTTTTCATTATTCTTAATCATCTCTTTCCGGAAGGCGGTTACTTTCACATACCAGCTCTCGCGGGCATAGTAGAGCAACGGCGTATCGCATCGCCAACAAAAAGGATAGCTATGGAGAGTATTCTCTTTCTTAAAAAGAAGATGGCGATTGTCGAGATTTTTAATAACATCGGGCTCCGCGGCTTTTACGAACTGGCCCGCCCACTCGCTCACCTCCTCGGTAAACCGCCCGGCCTCATCGACTGTATGCTTCATCGGCAGATGATATTTCTTTCCCAATTCAAAATCGTCTTGCCCATACATAACCGCGGTATGAACGATTCCCGTTCCCTCGTCGAGCAAGACAAAATCCGCGGAGACTACCTGAAAAGCGTTTTCTATATTGGGAATCTCTTGTTTTGCCAAGCTGTCGAACAACGGCTCATACCGGACCCCCGCTAAATCCTTTCCTTTTATTTTCTTAACGACGGAGTACGGCTTTAAAATAAGATCGAGTCGCTTTTCTGCGAGAATATAATGCTCTTCATCCTTTTTAATCACGACATAATTCGCGTCAGGATTAACGGCTAACCCCACATTCCCGGGCAATGTCCACGGCGTCGTCGTCCAAGCAAGAAGAAAAGCCGGGGCTGATAATTGCAACCGCTTAGCCTCGGTTATTTTAAACTTCACATAGACTGAGGTCTCTTCCACGTCCTTATACCCCAGACTTACCTCAAAGTTCGACAGCGGTGTTCCGCATCGCGGGCAATAAGGAGAAACCCGGTAATCCTTGTATACCAATCCTTGATCCCATAGTTGCTTGAATACCCACCAAACGGATTCAATATAATCGTTATCGAGCGTCGCGTAGGCGTTCGAATAGTCCGCCCACCGTCCGGCTCGCGCCAAAGTTTTTACCCATTCTTTCTGATATCGGAAAACCGACTGCTTCGCCGCGTCGTTGAATTTTCCGATTCCTAGCTTTTCGATATCGCGCTTGGACTTAAGCCCCAGTTCTTTCTCGACTTCATATTCCACCGGCAACCCGTGGCAATCCCATCCCACACGCCGTTCCACTTTGTACCCCCGCATCGCCCAAAACCGGGTGACGGTATCTTTTATAGCCGAGGCCAAAATATGCCCATAGTGCGGAAGACCATTGGCAAACGGAGGCCCATCGTAGAAAGAGAACGATTTCCGGTTTTTCCGCTTCGCGATCGATTTTTGAAAAATCTGATTCTCCTCCCAGAATTTGAGAACTTTCTCCTCGAGCTCGCTAATGGATAGATGTTTGATATCGCGGAACATAGATAATCTACAAATTACACCAGAACAGCCGATATTTAAAGGGTTCACCAATTGCAGAAATAGCTAAGCTTTGATCCACCTGTCCGCCCGGCGCGCTTTTCGTTTATAATCGAAGCATGATCAATCAGGAACTGGCCAAGATTTTCAAAGAAATGGCCGAATATCTCCTCATGGATGATGTGCCTTTTAAACCGCAGGCCTATGAGCGCGCAGCCATGAATTTGGAAATGTTTGATGGCGACCTGGAGCGGATTTATAAAGAAGGAGGCGGCAAAGCTCTCCTTGCGATTCCCAGCGTGGGCAAAGGAATCGCCGATAAGATTATCGAATACATCGAAACCGGCCACGTGGACGAATATGAAAAAATGCGGAAGGCCGCCCCGGTGAATCTCTCAGAACTGCGGAGCGTCGAGGGCCTGGGGCCAAAACATATCCGATTCCTGTATGAAAAATTAGGCATCCGGAATGTCAAAGATTTAGAAAAAGCGGCCCGAGCGAAAAAGATCCGGGCTCTTCCGGGATTCGGCGAAAAAAGCGAGGAAAAAATCCTGAAATCTATTGGATTCTTTAAAAAACGATCCGATGGACGAACGCTCCTCGGAACCGCAGCGCCGTTCGTCCGTCTGCTCGAGAAACGGCTCGCGAACCTCAGAGAGGTGGAACAGCTTGTCGTTGCCGGTTCCATTCGCCGCCGCAAAGAAACCATTGGCGATATCGACATCCTAATCATTTCCCGCGAACCGGAGCGTGTGATGGATTTTTTTGTGAAAATGCCAGAAGTAGTGGCTATTCTGGGGCAGGGAAAAACCAAATCCAGTGTTAAAACCGCGATGGGATTAAATATCGACCTCCGTGTTCTCCCCCAAAAATCTTATGGCGCGGGGCTCTTATATTTTACGGGATCAAAAAAACACAATGTCATCCTCCGGGAAGTCGCTATCGAGCGGGGATACAAACTAAGCGAATATGGCCTATTTAAAGGGACAAGACAACTCCCCGCGGAAACCGAGGAAGATATTTATAAAACCCTGGGCCTCGATTATATCGAACCGGAGCTTCGCGAAAATACGGGCGAAGTCGATCTGGCTCAGCGCCATAAGCTTCCCCGTCTCGTCGGCTACGGCGATCTCCAAGGCGATCTTCAGGTACAGACCGAGTGGACCGATGGCAAGCATTCAATTGATGTCATGGCAAAAGCCGCGTTGGAACGCGGACTCGCCTATATCGCCATCACGGATCACACCAAACATCTAGCCATGACCGGCGGCCTCGACGAAAAAAAGATCGTTCGCCAATGGAAAGAAATCGATTTGGTGAACAAAAAATATGCGGGAAAAATTAAAATTCTTAAAGGAACAGAGTGTGACATCTTAAAAGACGGGTCGCTCGACCTACCAGATAGCATCCTATCCCAACTCGACGTAGTGGGCGCTTCGATCCATTCCTACTTTAAGCTGACGCGGAAAGAACAAACCGAGCGGATTCTTCGAGCTCTTCAGAGCCCGTACGTCGATATCATCTTCCATCCCACCGGGCGGGTAATCGGCCGGCGAGATCCTTACGAGATCGATATCGACCGCGTGATCGACGCGGCAAAAAAGACGGGAACCATCCTCGAAGCCAACGCCTACCCGGATCGCCTCGACTTAAAAGACGAGCATATCCGAAAATGCATAGACGCCGGGGTAAAAATCGCCATTAATTCCGACGCCCATTCCTCCGCTCATTTTGACCTGTTGGAATATGGCATCGCCCAGGCGCGGCGAGGATGGGCGACCAAGAATGACGTTATTAATGCTTGGCCCCTAGCAAAGATGGCGGCTATGCTTAAAAAATAAGTCATTCCGCGGTTCGTCTCAAAAGGAAAACTTGGTACAATAAAGATATGCGGGAAATCTCAGCCGGAGTAATCGTCTATCGGAAAACGCCGCGCGGCATCAAATTCTTGATTCTCTACCATGGGAATAATTATTGGAATTTCGCCAAGGGGAAAATCGAGTCTGAGGAGAAAAGCTGGGAAGCGGCGGTTCGAGAAGTCCGGGAAGAAACCGGGCTCAAGCTGCACGATCTTAAATTTAAAAAGAATTTTAAAACCTCGGAAAAATTCTCGTTCTGGCGTGGCAAGGAGAGGGTTTTTAAAGTCGTCATCTTTTACCTGGCAGAGACGCAACAGCCCCGCATCACCATTTCGAGCGAACACGAGGGATATGGATGGTTCACCTATCGGGAGGCGGTAATCCTTTTGGGAAAATTTAAAGACAGCCAACGGATTCTGACGCAGGCCTATCAATGGATTCGCAAAGGAGAAAAGCCCAATCATCCTCCCCATAAACCCCAGCCGCATCACGCATAAAACCGGAAACATTTATTTCTCTTCTAAAATGTGGTAGACAGAATATTACTCTGTTTCCAGCGGAGTACGGAGGTGCACCTTTCGGTAGTCTAACCCAATCTGCGAAGGAGAATTTCCCATGGCGTTCGAACAGAAACTCCTGCGATGCGAGTTCGAAGCTCGACCCGAATCGGGATTCGTCACGGCATACATCGAAGTAAACTGTCCTCAAGGATACTCGGCGAAGGTGGCGTTCCGTCCGCTTCCCCTGGGGTCGATCGGGACTCTGGCGGACGGCGTACAGGCCTTCTCGCTGAGTCAGGGCACGGAAACGTGCTGTGACTGGTGCGGTACGAGGATCGGCATCACGAATCGAATCAAATCACAGATCCTCCATCGCGCCATCGCGTGGGCACGAGGAAAAATCAAAGAACTCCTCCGTGGGCGACCGCAACTCTACCTCATCCCCGGAAAAAAAGGGGGCGTCCCGGCATAGGCCGGCCGCCCCCTTCGTCAACTATCACCAAGCCTATTTCACGCTCTCCACAATTTTCGCAAAGGCCTTCGGTTCGCTCTTAGCCAGGTCCGCCAGCGTTTTTCTATCCAAGGCAATATTTTTCTTCTTCAACCCTCCCATCAATTTGCTATAACTCAAGCCATGCTCGCGGGCAGCAGCATTAATCTGCGTTTGCCAAAGGCGTCGGAAATTCCGCTTCTTCTCCTTCCGCCCCTTAAACGACCGCGACAACGCATGGAGTAACGCTTCTTTGGCTGCTCGCTCCTTGGATTTCCGCCCCCAGCGGAATCCCTTAGTGCGCTTCAATAATTTTTCTCTTTTCTTGTGGGCGACAACGCCCCGTTTTACGCGTGCCATAGTTTAAATATGTTTCTTAATAACATTCCGGTCGATAGTGCGCATCCTTCGCTTGTCGCTAATGCGGCTGTGATCTTTTTTGGCTCGAAAATGGCCTTGCCCCATGGATCGGCGCAGGATTTTTCCGGTTTTCGTGATCTTTATCCGCGAGGCGATCGATTTTCTCATAATTATTTTTTTCCGATGTGAATCATTAATCCCTTGCCGCCAAACCGAGCTTCAGTGATTTTTTTGTGATCCGGCGTGATCATGGCCAAAAAATCTTTGAGTTTCTGATTGGCCCAGTCTCGATTGTATTTTTCGCGGCCGCGGAGCACAAGCATAACTTCTACTACATGCCCCTCGCCGATAAATTCCTCAAGTTTCTTGGCTCGAATTTTAAGATCGTTCTCTTGAGCCCGGGCACTGATGCGAATTTGCTTCAACTCGCTTCCTTTTTGGCCTTGCCGCTGTTTCTTAAGCTCCTTTTCCTTTTGATAGCGGAATTTGTCGTAACTGATAATCTTCGCCACCGGCGGCTTGGCCATCGGCGCAATCTCGATAAGATCCAAGCCTTTCTCGTGAGCGATTCGCAAGGCTTCGTCTTTAGGGAGAATGCCGAGGTTCTCACCCGTCTCCATGACCACGCGAAGCTCCGGCGCGGTTATTTGATTATTGGTTTTGTAATTAATAATTTATTCGTCCTCGCTCACTCGAATTTTTGTCGAGAAAGCCACGCAAAAGGAAATGTGGGTTAATGGTATCGAAAAAGATTTTGAAAAGCAATACCCAATTGATTCCGATGCATCGAAATCTACTCAGTGTTGCTTCCGACCCCGGCGGCGCCCAGGCGCGCGTCGGGGTCGGGAAGGTCAGTGATCGAGGACCTTGCGGACAGGGTGCCTCTCGTCCCGGACATCGTCGCTCTCGATGCGTTGCGTCTCCTTGCCGGGCTCGAAGCGGAATCGCTCACCCCGGCTGTTGACCAGAATCGATACCCCAGGGATTCGGCTGAAGAACGCCTCGAGGTCGAGCTGGTAACGCCGCGCGAGCAGGGTCTGCGTCTGCGCGTCGCAGTTACCGGTGACGAGGAGACCGTTCTTCCTCTGGAGCTTGCGGATCTCCCCACTCATCACGCTCCCGTAGACGCCATCGAACTCGATGTCCGCCAGCCCCTCGGAAAGACCGAGCAAGAACGCCAGCAGGGCATCCATGTGAGGGCCGGTGGATCGCGGTCCGAAATTAGGGACGATCGAGCACTTCATGAAGGTCGCTCCTTCGCTCAGCGGGTGAGTTGCCATTACTCCTTCGGCCGCAGCGCTTCGCGCACCTCCTCCTTAGTGAGTGGAATTGGGTCTTTCCTGCGGGCCCAGTAACCGATTTTCTGAGCCAGGGATAGATGCCTCCAGACTCTCGGATCGCTCTCGGCCCCTTCGCTTTTGAGGCCAGCCTTGAAGGCCCGGCTCTGCATCTCATCCGTCGTGAGCGTAATCTCGTCTCCATTCTCGAGCCGGATTCGCATCGCTATTCCTCCCGGAAATATTATCGCAGCAGGCGACTCTCAATATTTAAAAACCGTCTGCTACGATAACTTTTAAAAACGAACTGCATCATAACTACCACGATTTCAAACAAGGGTCAATAAATTCCAGAAACAAATAAGGAGCTCTAAACAGCAGAGAGCTCCTTGAATGGAAATTAGAGAATGCTACCCGTGGGTGAGTTGTCCGGGGGAAGGGCCTCGAATGAGATGAACGCATCGCCGGCCGTTTCTCACGACTACCTGAAACCCCCGAATCTTCTCGGGGTGAGGGCGAGAAGGCGGCTTCCTCTTCGCCGCCATCTTGGCGACCAGAGGAGAAGCAGATGGCGCTGGCGGAGGAGCAGAGACTGCTTTCCTCGGCTTCTCGCTTGCCTCTCTGTCGATGTCGCCTTCCCAGGGAAAGACTCTCTCGAAGGAGTCTCGGTCTGCCCTTCGAGAATACAGAGAGAAGGGTTTTTTCTTAGCAGGAACAGCGGGAACGTCGGGCCGAATCGCCGCGAGTTGGCGCGCGTACCGCTCCTCGCCCCTCCTGACGACGAGGAGGAAGCGAAGACGGATCTCTTCTTTCGTCACGAAACACCTCCTTGCGAGACGTTCTAAGACGTTGCCGGGATACCCCAGGGAGAAAATTTTTGAAGTGCGGTATAAAAACGCCCCACAATCCACAGTTGAATTGTCGAGGCACTACATTAGCATAGCTCCAACTCCATCCATAATTCAAGCGGCAGCTGCCGCATCCAACCCTTGTCGCAACGAACTTACCAACTATACTCAAAGCATGGAATACGCGCAGAACAGACGCGCCCAATTCGACTACGATATTATAGAAACCTACGAAGCAGGCATTGTTTTGCGCGGGTATGAGGTAAAAGCGATAAAAAACGGCCGGGTCAACCTATCGGGTTCCTATGTTATCATCCGCGACAACGAAGCCTGGCTTCTCAATGCCGACATTCCCCCTTACCAGCCCTTAAACGCGCCGGAAGATTATGATTCCAAACAAACCCGCCGGCTGCTGCTTAAAAAGTCAGAAATCAAAAGTTTGATCGGCCGCGTGGCCGAAAAAGGCTTGACATTAATCCCCTTAAAGATGTATAGTAAAAACCGCCGGATAAAGCTCGCCATCGGACTCGGTAAGAGCCGCAAGAAGACGGATAAGCGAGACGTTTTAAAAAAGCGCGACATCGAAAAGGAACTTCGACGAACGCTGTGATTGTTCCTCGCCCGCACCGATTTTAGTGGATCGGTGCGGCTGGGGATGCAAGGCTTCGACAAGGAACGGACTTTAAAAACGCAGGCGGAGCGATCGACTCCTTAAACCGATCAAAAAACCTACAACTGCCAACAGAAATGTTGCGCCCGCGTTCGCTTTCGCGTAACCCTTCAACGAAAGTTCAGGGTTTATCCCGAGTTTTATCGAGGGATAACACGGCATCCGCTCCAGAGGCTTGAATTTGGAGGTTCGGGTGTAATACCTCAAGCTAGCGGCCTATCGCGCCGAGGATAGGACGCAAAACAATATCGGCAAAAGATTAAGAAGTTTTTCGTCCCGGTTTTTGCTTCTTGATCTTCAATGAATCGGGACTACGCCTGTAGATATTTTTAGAGAAATTTCTTGGACGGGGTTTCAATACCCCCATCTCCACCAAAAGCAAGACGCCATAAGGCGGTTTTGTTTTGACAAAAATAGGTAAAGCTTCTATTTTAAAAATACTTTCTGCGTGGCACAAATCATGCAGTGAAATCGCACCTTGGAGGCGAACATGGGACTGTTCAGGTGGCTCGCCGTTCATGGTCTTTCCGAAGCGGATCGCGAGATCGGAGACCAGATCTACGCCGCGCTTCACGACGTGGAGACCGGCGAGATCCCAGACGCATTCGGAAGCCTCTTCGAGGATGATCCCGATCGGTGTCGCCGCATCGCCCGCGACCTCATGAAGAGGGATCCCTTCCTCGCCGGCCGGATCGAAACCTGGCCCGCCGCCAGAGACTGCTTCCTACTCGACTAGGGCTCTAGACCGCGGTTCGCCTTCGGGCGGACCGCGGCGTTGTTCTTTTTACGCTTGACTCTCAGTAAGAATTTAAGCTATATATAAAATATGATTTTGAATAGCTACAACGTGAGCCGTCGGTGGACCACTGGTTATACCCAGGGGTCGGTTTAATTTTTATTCCGTAATTATTTTTTTCAAACAGCCCCTGGACTATCCAGGGGCTGTTTTTAACTTTATGAAAACTGTTGGCATTATCGGCGGGCTAGGTCCCGAAACAACTTCTAAATTCTACTTAAATCTCATTTCTTCTTGCCAAAAAGTGGCTACTCAAAGGCCGTCGCTATTAATATACAATGTGCCGATACCCCATGAGCTAGAAAAGAAAGAAATCTTAGAGGGAAAGTGCTCTCCGGAAACCAAGAGCTTACTACTGAAGGCAGCAAAAATATTGGAAAAATCCGGCGCAGATTTTATTGTCATGCCCTGCAATTCTCTTCATGTTTTCGCTCCCGAGATTCAGAAAGTTGTCGGCGTCCCCTTCTTAAGCCTTATTGAAACCACGGTAAATTTCTTGGAGAAGAAGAATATGCGGCAAGTTGGCGTTCTATCAACTCGGATTACGAGAGAAAAAAAGTTGTACGAGAATCCCTTGCGCGAAAAAGGAATACAACCCGTGACCCCATCCCACGACGAGCAAAAGATATTAAACGAAATTGTTTTAAAATTAACTTTTGGACGGTACCGGAAGGAAGATCAGGTTAAACTGGGGGAAATAATGGCTGGCCTAAAAACCAAAGAGGTTGTCCTAGCCTGCACCGATCTGCAGCTTATCGTTCCTGATGTACCCGGTATTACTATCTACGACACGATGAATATATTGGCGGATGCGACGCTTTTAGAAATGCTAAGGTAGCCTTATTTTCTAGCATAAATACGACGGCTAATATAAACTAGGATTATGCTCCGAAACCAGATTATTGCCGCCTTAAAAGAAGCGACGGGCTCTGCCGACGTCGAGCTTTTTGCGCCCGAAAACCCCGCGCACGGGCATTATTCGACCAATGTCGCCATGAAGCTGGCAAAGACGCAAAAGAAGAATCCTTTGGAAGTAGCCCAAGCGCTCAACCAACAGCTGACCGGCAACCAACAACTTTTCGAAAAAATCGAGGTCGCCTCCCCCGGCTTTATTAATTTCTGGCTCGCCCCGCAGACCCTGGAAGAAGAGCTCCGCCGGATTAGAAACGATGAGCGCGTAAAAAATCCGAATCTCGACGGCAAAAAAATAATGGTCGAGTACACCGACCCCAATCCGTTTAAAGAATTCCATATCGGCCATCTCTATACCAACATCATCGGCGAAACGCTCGCCCGTCTTTTAGAAGCCCAGGGCGCCGTCGTAAGGCGCGCTAATTACCAAGGCGACGTGGGAATTCATGTTGCCAAAGCAATGTGGGGGCTCGCGAAAAAGATGCGAGAGGAGAATGAAACCGTCGACAGCCTGGGGCAAAAACCTCTCGAAGAAAGAATCCGCTTTATGGGGCAAGCCTATGCCCTGGGCGCGGCCGCGTTTGACGATGATGCAGCGGCCAAAGAAGATATTACAAATCTTAATAAAAAGATCTACGACCTCGATCCCGATATACGAAACCTATACGAGCAAGGACGGCAATGGAGCCTCGATAAGTTCGAAGAAATTTACAAGCGTCTGGGAACTCAATTCGACTTCTATTATTTTGAGCGCGAGGTAGGAAAAGTCGGCTGGGATCTCGTTAAAGAAAACCTCGCTAAAGGGATTTTTGAAGAAAGCGACGGGGCTGTGATTTTCCCCGGAGAGCGCTACGGCCTCCACCGACGGGTCTTTATAAATAGTAGAGGTCTCCCCACTTATGAGGCAAAAGATTTGGGGCTAGCAGCGCTCAAAGCCCAAGATTTTCCCTATGACCTGTCGATTGTGGTAACCGCCAATGAAATCAACGAATATTTTAAGGTCATCCTGGCAGCCTTAAACCAAATCCGGACGGATTTGGCTTCCAAAATCAAACACCTGGGCCACGGCGTCGTTCGCTTCGCCTCCGGCAAAATGTCGTCTCGCACCGGCAACGTGGTAACCGCCGAAGGATTGCTCGACGATATAAAAAATCGCGCCCAGGAATTGATGGCGTCGCTTCGCAACGAGTTCACTACCGAAGAAAAAGAAAATATTTCCGAAACGGTGACGCTCGCCGCCGTGAAATACGCCCTTCTCAAATCCCATCTCGGACAAGACATTATCTTCGATTACGAAAAATCTTTGAGCCTTACCGGAGACAGCGGCCCTTACCTGCAATACACCTACACCCGCCTGCGAAGCGTTTTAGAAAAAGCGGGGGCGGAGGCTTCCGTCATCGATTTATCCCTGCTCGAAAAAGACGAAGAAAAAAACCTGGCCCGGCAACTGCTCTATTTCCCCGAAGAGGTAGCCCGTGCCGCCGACCGCCTCGAGCCTAATATTGTCGCCGACTATCTTTATAAGTTGGCCAATGCCGCCAACTCCTTTTACGAGCATGCGCCGATCCTCAAAGCTGAGGGCGACTTGCGGCAAACCCGCTTAGCGCTTACGCAGCTTGCGGCTACCGTCTTAAAACAAGGACTTTATCTTTTGGGCATTGCCGCCCCGGAGAAGATGTAGCGAAGGTATCGGCCGAATTTTAGTCGACATTATAAAGCCTAGGCGGTATAATGTCGACTAAGATAATTCCACTTTTCTCTATTTTCCTATTCCGCTAATTTCATATACCAGTCACCGGTTCGCTCACGGAACCGGACTCCTTCTAGCTGACCGGTCTTTCCCTCGGGATAGGGATCTCCTCCTCCGGTAATTACCCTCCATTGGTTTCTAAACCACGCCTCGTATCCATTGCCCGTCACATAGCTAGAAACATCCATGACCAACCAATAGGTAGTGCTCGCCGTTACCGAGACCGCCGGCGAAAACGTGAAAACTCTCTCCCGGCTTGAATCCGGCCGATAAACCTCGTCGATCGTCGACGATCCGAGTTCATTTTCCAGATCCGGAAGGCCGCCGTCATCGGGGACAAGACGCATCCTTAAATTTCCCGCGTCTCCAGCCACCGGCTGACTCACGCGAACCGCTACTTTATGTAAATTCCTATTCTCGGTGGAGACCATGCTCTGAGCAATCGAATAGGCAGTTCCAGTTCCGTCTTTTTTCCCGAAAACATCACTGCTTTCCGTATCGGCAACCTGTTCCCAAAAAACATCCGCGTCGGGATATTCCCACGCCGTGGTAAGAGGCGTTGATGTTACGCCGAACTCATCTACGGCCCGAACAGCAAAGGAGAGTGAATCGCCGAAAGAAACCGGCTCGGTAACTTGAGCATTCCCTACCGCGATCCATGACGCCGAAGAGGTCGTCTGATATTCGTAAGCGAGCCGCGAATCAATTGTGTCGGGATCCGTGGCGGCTGGCCAAGAAAAAGTGACTTCAGAATTAGACTCGTCAAACGTCGACGAGACGCTACCCGTTAATACGGGCGCCTGATGCACTGGGGAAATCGTTAAAGAATGCTTTGTCTTATCGATAGCCGCCAGCTTAAGATGGGGAACACGGCCATCGGATGGTCGGATGCTAAAGGTGGAGTAGAAAGCCATAGTCAGATAATCAGCGCTTCCCAAATCCGATGACCGAACAAGAAAATGTCTATCTTCTAACTCATCCCACTTTAAAGAAACATTATAGGCGCCGCCGGGCGTTCCGCACCGATCAACAGTATCAGGAAGCATGAGCGAGACTCGCGCCGTACGCCCACCAGCACAATTCTCATAGGGAACCGCCACGGTATTTGCGCTATCAGTTGGTTCCCATGACGCATCATCCAGATATTCCTCGCCGACGGGATCATTATTTCGATAGAAAACGACCGCTCGCCAGGCTCTGTCTTCTCCCACATTGGGGATAAAAGGATATTCATTATAATTCCCTTCGATAATATACTGCCCAACTTGCTCCGGGTCCTGGTGCCAAAAGAAGCTGCTAAAAAGACCCGGAAACTGATAAGCAATGCTGGACGTCGCTGATTCAAAACCATCCCGATCAACCGCTTGCAATATAAAATGATAGGTTCGATTGACTTCGACAACAGACTTCGTCCATTCCGTTGCGGTGGTTAGACTCGACGTCGTATTGTTTTCCTCCCAAACCTTATAAGACACCGACGACGTTGCCCCGGATTCATCGGCCACCGCCTCCCACCGTAAGAGAACGTCCATTGTCGAGGTACTATGAGAAACATTCGCGTCGGGAGCCGCAAGTGTTCGAGGCTCCGGCAAATTATCTTTATTTTGAGGTCTGGCTGCCGCGCGCGCTGTGAACTCTTCGACATCGCATCCATTTCCCCCAAATTCATTTTCGCCATCAGCGGCCACGCAGATACCGTCCAAAACTGCTTTTCGCTCGTAGGATTGGCCGTCATCAAGAGCTGCGGGGTCATAAGACATTTCATCGACAGTAGATTCCCCGTCCAGAAGAGTAATCTTGGTTGAGGTCGTCGTAAAAAGCGACTTCGAGGACCGGTTAGCATCTGCCGCTGAACTCGAGACATTTCCATACTCATCAAACCCGATCAAAAAGAAACTTCGCCCTTCTATCACCTCGCTGCTCGGAAAAGAGATAAGCGATATTTCCGTTGTTTCGCTCAATTTCCTCTCAACGATCGAATAAGTTCCTAAATTAATAGCGGTCGACAACGGATTATACAACTCAATAAAATCTGCATTAGCCCCCGTCTGATCTGGGTAAACCTCGCTAATGACCACATGAGCGGCTGTCGACGAGGAATAAAAAGAGGCGCTTGACGCCTCTTCACAGGACCCTATCTGCCCCTTAGGATCAGGACACGTTTTTAGTTCAAAGTCGTATTCATTATTATCCGTATCCATAAATGATCCATTATTTTGCTTCCGACTCCAGCTCTGATTAGCTCCGGGATTAGACAATCGACTACCCTCAAAGAAAATATTTTCTGCATTGCCCCATCCCACGCTATCAATAATCGTCCCCGTGTCCGCCGCCCCCAGTCGTATAGCGATACCGTTATCATTCGCTATGCTCGCTGACGTGGTGCCATCAGGGGTTGCTGGAATATCGACATAATCGCTATTAGCCCAAAGATAATATCCACGCGGCGAGATTACTATATCGCTTGTCCATGATTTGATACTGGTATCGGAGGTCCCTGTTTTTGTTCGCTTTACTAATCGATATCCGTTCAGATTAATTGCCGCCTCGTTGGGATTATAAATTTCGATAAAATCGTCACCCGTCTGCCCGGAACCACCAGTAATCTGGAACTCGGTAATCAATAATTTTGTCGCATTGCTTACCGGAACGATGGAACTCGCCACAGACCCTCCGCCGCCGATAGGCGCATTATTTTGCTCAATGCTCACAAGCGAGTTTTCCTTTCTTGGCGTCCCGCCGACGTCCGCAGAGGTATGCCAACCAAAACCGCTCCGGTCCCTCTCCATCGTTTTCTTTAAACCGTTGTCGCCCGCCGGCCAAGGAGAACTCGTCAGAACCTCATCGATTAGATTGCAGTTCTCATCAAAGAGGCGCAAGCCATCATCACCATTACCGATGCCACCCACGTAGATGAGATCGGCGGGCACGCCGGGAGCAGAATCGTCATCACTCCGCTCGAGGAGGGCAAAGCTGCTGGCGGTCATTTGCATTTCCGGAAAATCAATCTCGATGGTTTTTTTCTTATTATATAAACGCCACTGCGAAAGATTCACCGCCTGGTTCGATATATTTTTCAATTCCATCCACTCATTGGCGGCATTTTCTACGGTTCCCATCCACGCGATTTCGTTCAGAAGAACCGGGCTGTGCCGCGGCAATTGGTTAGTTTCGAAATCACACGATACGGGGATTATACCTCCGCCCAACTTTTGTTCTGGCTCGAACCGTTCAATTTCTTTTTCTTTCTTAATCAACGCTTCCCTAGGCGTGCTTTCTTCGTCTGGAGATACATCTTTCTTCTGCTTCTTGGGAGCCTCTTTGATCTTCGCCTCGCTTTTTTCTATTTTTGATTTTTTCGCGACGGTTTTTTCTTCTTCCTTCTTCTCAACCCTGCTTTTGGGGGCGCTAACCAATAAAGTCTCGGGTTGATATAATCCCTCACTTTCTGCATTGTCAGAGCTTGAGTTTAAAACAATCTCTCCGACTTTCTCGAACTCATCCTCGCCGACAAAAAGATTGGTGACGGCCGACATGCTGTCTCGCAGTCCCTCTCCAATATTCGCAAAAAATCCCTGAGTTGCCGCCATTGCTTTATCGAACAGGGAATAAAACGAAACCACGGGCAGCGTAAATAAAGGGAGATCGAGTTTAACCAAGTGTTGGGGATATTCTTTATTGATAACGGCCTCCTTTCCTTTTTTCTCGAAAAGATCGATGACGCCAGCTCCATGCAAAACGACTTGGTGCGAAAGACGAGAGAAATAGGCGTCGAGAATGGGATAGTATTCTTCCTTATTAGCAAAAGAGAAGCTCTTACTTATATCGACAGAATCTCCAGTTCTAAAAGTAACTAAAGCTAAGGGGAAAATTTCCTTATTCTCATCTTCCCCGTAGATAAACCGGTAATCTTCTTTTAGAATCTTCGGCTCTAAATATTTTGCATCATTTATCGTGTCTTTCGAGAAAAAATATTTATTTGAGTACTGAGCTAGGGATTTTAAATAATCTTCGACTGAATCTTTACTAATGGCTGAGGATTTCGATAAATCTAAAATTTTTAAATCCTTTATCGTTTCTCTAGTATATTTTCTGGCATAGTCCTCATAAGGAGATCCTATGTCTATGCTGGATATAGGCGCATGCGTATCGTTTCGGGTATGATCGGGAACCCCCATGTCTTCTAAGAGATGCAAGACGTATCCAAGCGTCTTATAGGCTTCTTCTTTATTGCCATCGGCATAATATTCCATGGCTTTTTGCCAAGTTCGATCCCCACCATAAAAACGATAAGTGGATTGGATTAAGGAGCTTTTAACCCATTGAGTCACGGGCAGCGGTTCTTCTTGCGAGAAGGCCAAAAAAGAAAATGTTTTTACCACTGAGGAATATAACTCGCCGGCTTTTTCTCCGGTCCAACCTACGTCATGGACTGGATCATAAAAATGATTAATCCAGCGAGGAGGTTCATCCTCTAAAATAGAACCTTGGATTATCCATTCTTTTTCTATTGATGCTATTTTTGTCGTTGCTGATTGATTATAAAAATCAACGATTTCCTGAGTTAAAGCAGGGTGAGTTGTCTTATCGTCATATGCTAAAACCGTATTACTAAGAAGCAGTGCTGCCGCCACAGGAAATAGAATTGTGGAGCCTGCTCTTCTCATCTTAAATTTCTACGATTTTCCAAATCCCGTTCGGATATTTCTTAAAATCAATCAGAATCGGCCTGGTTATCGCATAACCGGATTTATCCTCTGAGAAACTCCCCTCTGAACTTTGAGCCGTTTTCAGTGAGAAAATATATCTTTTAATTTGTTCCTGGGTAGATTTCTTAAACTTATTAATCTCCCCTTCTCTCTCCTCCTCGATAAAATACTTACTCGCCAATTCATAATCTCCCCTCTCAACGGCATCGATATACATCTGCAGAGTCTCTTGCGGGGTCTTACCACCGTAAGCATCTTGCATCGCCCGCTCATGTGACTCCCTTGCGGATCGCTCCATTTGTTGAGCAAGCTCATTCACGCGCCGTTGCCCTTGCCAAAGTGAGTACCACTGCACCAGCCAGAAGCCAACCACATAAATAATAAATACCCCAATGAGTATTCCGAAAAAACCAAGAAGGAATTTTCGATAATTTCGCCCTGATGCGTTCCCCAAATCGTTATCGGCCATATTCTGTCGGGAAATTGGCTAAGGAGTAATTATTGACATTACAATCCCGAACTTAACTCTCGTCAATTGCCAACTTATCCACAGCCCTTAGACGCCCTCTTCCCCTTAGTACTCATCGAAAGCTTTCGTTCCTTTAGTCGACATTATACCGCCTAGGCTTTATAATGTCGACTTTGGTTTTTAATCTCTGTCACCTACTAAAAAAGATCTAGGACTGCTCTAGAGACCGAAAAAATTTTGGATCACAGCATCGCCTCGAAAGCGAGGAAGGGTTAATGCTACAATATGACTCCGCACTTCAAAAATCGACCCGATTAAATCAATCTCTTTTTCGCAAGGATACGGCGTGATGAAGACACTCTTTTGCAAGGGATACATCTCCCAATCCCTTAGCCTTTTTCTTAGCGCATCCCGGGCTAATTTCTTAGTATTCGGGATATCGAACATGACTAATCGCCATTTTTCATCCCACACCAAAGGCTTTTCTAACCTTATTTCATCTAGTTTAAATTCCACCGCTCGATTTCGCCCCACTCGTCCCAACCGAACCTCGACGTTCTCGCCCTCTTTCTCTTGAAAGACAACCAGTCCTTGCCGCTGCATTCTTTTTAAATCGCGCCTTAATCGCGCTCGCTCGAATCTTTTCTTATATATATAACTCTTTAGCACCTCCTGGATGAGGCGGGCTCCGCTTTGCGGCGCGACGAGGCTAATTAAAACGACGCCGGACCCCAGCGCGAGATATTTAAGCAGCTTGAAGGTTGGCGAATTTTTACGGATTCTAATCTTAGCCATGTTTCTACCCTTACGACATTATACTGCTTAGGCTTTATAATGTCTATCAAGGCCGCCGAGAGATCATTAGCCCCCAAAGGACTCCATTTAAGGCGGGGCCAAAAAAACTTTCTCCCCCTCCTTATCTCTTCAAAAACTGGGGCTCATGATTGACCTTTTCATGAGTCACGGTAATATCAAAATACAGAAACTCTGAACGAACGTTAACAACGAGCAAAGCGAACGGTGGATCTGCCTTGCTCTACAAATAGATCAACAACGATCGAGCTTCGAACTCTAACCAGGGCAACAAAGGCAGGAAAGTAATGCAAAGGATGGATCTTCGCTCGCAAGTAGAACTTTCGGTGCGTGACTCGATCCGCGGAGCATTCCGGGGCTGGTCGGAACCGGATATTCATTTGTCACCCGGCCAATCGCAAATATCACTAGCGGTCCGCGATGCCGCCGCTCGACCCTTGGTCGGACACCGCACGGAGGATTTCCGCGCCTTGTTTCTCAGGGTGCAGGATAAAATCCTACGCGTGTTCGGCGTCGAGACGTCGTACTACGCCGCTGTCGTGATCACAGGATCGGGGACGGCGGCCAACGAAACCATGCTCCGCACGGCGCGGCGCAGAATCGGGCCCTCCCTTCGCCTGCTTGTCGTTTCAAACGGCGAGTTTGGCGAGCGACTTCGGCATATGGCCGCCGATATCGATCTCGAGGGGGCTTTTCTTCCCTTCCCCTGGGGAGAACCTATCGACCTTCGCGTCGTAGAACGAGAGCTGGCGCTGGGGCAGTTCGACGCCCTCGCGTTCGTTTGGCATGAAACGTCGACGGGCATGTTGAATCCCGTCCTGCCTCTCGCACGCCTGGCGCAGGACCGCGGCATGCACGTTTACGTCGACGGCATCTCGGCCATCGGGGCAGTCCCCTTCCGTATCGAAGAATCTGGCGTAACGCTCATGACCGCTTCTGCCAATAAAGCAATCGGTTCGTACCCAGGCCGGTCGCTTATCTGTGGCAAACGGCCCGTGCTCGAAGAACTGCGCGAGGAAGATGCGGGATCAACCTATCTGAACCTCGCCAGCCATTTCCGGTTCGCCAAGAACTGCCAGACCCCGAACACGCCAGCAGAACTTTCCTCTCTCGATGCGGCGCTTGATGAACTGCTCGCTGAGACGGTCGAGGGACGCTTCGAACGCTTCACCGCGCTGGCGAAGCGCCTCCGGCAAGGCCTGCGACAACTCGGCCTTGCGCTGCTTCTCCCTGAGGAGCATACCGCGCCATTCCTCACGACCGCCTCGCTCCCTGGCGGCCTCACGGGTCCGGAACTCCTCGCCGGTCTCAAGGAGGAAAGCCGGCATATCGTCTACGCAGGCAAGGGAGAGCTTGCGTCGTCTTTCTTCCAGGTAGCGAACATGGGTGCTTTAACGCCCCAGGATATTGATCGGTTTCTCCGATCACTTCGGCGAGTCATTTGTAACCGGAGAACCGATCACGCTGCCTGATACCCTCCGCCTACCACCTGGCCCGGCGCAGCGCCTCTCGCTGCCCCGGGCCATTCTCTTTTCCTATAAATAAATCTGCTTTAAATATTTGTCCGCCTGCTTCAAATCCTGAATACTGTTGATAGAAATCCAGAAGTTCGCTTTTTCGATAACCACGGGATGCTCCCGGGCCATGCGGACGATCGTCTGCGGCAGCCCGAATTCCTGCTCGCCGATGCGCGCCAACGGATAGTTAAAAATTCTTTTATCAAGGACATATAGTCCGCAGTTGATGAGCGTTCCCGCAGGGATTTTGGGACTTTCAATAATATCCTCCAACATCCCGTCTTCGATTTTCAAAATGCCGAACCGCTCAGGAGATTCCATCCGCTGCGCCAATAAGCACAAATCATGCCGCAAGCAATTTTCCATGTCGCGGCGGAGATACAAATTGTCACCCATTAAAACCAAAAATTTTTTATCGCTCAGGAAATCTTTAACCGTAAAAAGGGCGTGGCCGGTTCCCAGCTGTTCCGCTTGTTCCACGTACCGAATCGACCGGCCTGCCACATTTAACCCGATTTGTTTTTTGATGCTGTTTTTCAAATGGCCAACCACAATAATAACCTCGCGGATCGCCGGCGGCAGTTGAGCCAGCGTATGCTCGAGAATCGTTTGTTTGCCGACTTTAAGGAGAGCTTTAGGGACCTCCTCGTGCGAGCTAAGGCGAATCCCTTCTCCGGCGGCTAAAATAATGGCTTGCATAAATTATCCACAGCTTGGGAATTTCCATAATGATATACTAAATCGCGGTATGCAAAAACGGGTTCCACTTCACCCGGCAAACAGCCCCGATTAGATCGGGGCTGTTTTTTATACGGAACCGCATTCTCGGTTTTTTTATCCGCTTCAGAATTCGGGTTGAGAAGAATTTTTAATAATGTTCCTCGTAAAAACAACAGCAACCATAGTGAGTATGCTGACAAGCAGAGGGAACCACACCTGAGAAAACCAGGGGACGGGGATTAAAAAAAGGACATCGGGAGTCAATGGTGACGAGGGCCAGCGAATCGTTGCCCATAAGCCAACGTAATAGAAGATATCCCAGGTAGCGAAGACCCAAAGAAATATTGCCCAACGTTCCCGCAAAGATTTGGCGGCGACAAGAGCGATGCTAAGCAGCATGATCATGGTAGCTGCCTCCCTGAAAAGTTCTACCGTCCACAAACTCTTGGGCAATTCGCTCAAAATTTGAGCCTGTTGGTAACTATCGGCAGAAAGCCGAGCAACATCGGCAAGCGTTCCGTCATATCCAGGAAGAAGCCCTACCGCAGCGCGGAGATAAACCACGACCGATGCTTCAACGAATCCAAAGGCGATTCCGAACAAACCAGCGATAGCCAGCGTCCACTTCGAGATTACGGGGCCTTCCTTTCGCCATAAATAATACGCGACAAAAGGAATAAATATGAAAAGATTCACCCACCAAGGTTTCGCGAAAAATATAAACTCATTCATAAACTCTCTGATTAAAAACCTTATCCTGATCGAGCATACTCAGCAAGCCAGTAGAAATTAGTCCTCTTCTACTTTTCGCACGGTTGAACCGGATCGGCCAAAACCGAAAAATTGATCTTAGTGCTCTCGGCTGGAATCGAACCAGCATCACCTCCTTCGGAGGGAGATATCCTATCCATTGAACGACGAGAGCTAACCCACCAACTTCCCTATTTCATACACGATACCGAGCCCGAAAACAAGCAGTAAGATATAGAGGACGGCCGCTGGAAAGCGAGAGATGAGAGGGGCGGATGCCGGTACTTGTGAAGCCTGGCGCCACATAAGAAGAACGAAAATTCCTTCAAGACCGATAAAGACGCCGCCCGCCACGCTAATGAGCGGCACCAATTCTCGGAGTCCCAGAAGATAGAGTCCCAGGGGAACAGCGACTACGGCGGCGCCCGCAAAAAAATCGGGGAATTTAAAATCGTAAAAGAGGCTTTTCTTTACGTCCCGTCCGATAACGATATAAGTGCTCCAAATCGCGATGAGTCCCAAAACAGTAAGGAGCGAGACCACCCAGGAGGGCAACGCCTCCCGAACTCCGGTTATGGAATCCTCAGAAACCGAGGGGGAGATTGCCAAGATGCTCAGAATAAAAAGAAGATAGAGAGCAGCCGGCACCATACTCCCCAAGATTATGGCCGCTTTGGCGGCCTTCACTGGCTTACCATTGTTTCGAAAATAGCCCAGAAGCGCCGGCACCGCAGTCCGCCCCGCCAGAGAAAAAAGAATGGCACCGTACGGAAGAAAAATCAAAGAAGGATTCGCGAGCGGCGACATTACAACCCGAGATACGCCAGGAGCACCGTAGAAAAAAATTAAAAGAATGATCCCTATCATTCCCGCCATTATGATATTCTCCGATGCAACGAGGCGGTTAATATTAAAAAATATCGGAATGGAAGCCAGGAGCCAAAATCCCAGGGCAAGCATAAGGTCCGGCCCGGAGATAAAAACCTTCAAAAAACTCGAGGCCAACACCAGATAGATCATGAGCGAAAACAGAATGCCCACGATGGTCGCCACGACCGCTATCCCTTTGCCGATTTTTCCGAGATACAATTCCGCATAGCCGACGAACCGGTGATTCTCGGGCGTCCGAACAATCACGTCTGCATAGAGTAAGTGCATCAATGCCGAGACGACGGAAAAAAGAATGAGATACCCCACGCCCACCGCTAGCCCGGCGGCGGCCGTAACGTAGGGCAAGGCAAACATCCCCGCCCCCACAATGGTAGACGCAAGAAAACCGGCCGGAAGCAATAGATTCCTATACACAGACTAGACGCTGTAAACGCTATCTCCCGCCCGAACTTTTTCTCTCGTCTTCACTCCCACTGCCTGTCCTTTCTTTGCGGATTTTATATCCTTGTGATCATATTGCATGGACTTCAAATCCTGAGAGAAATCCGTTGTCGCTCCGCCAAAACGAATCTTAACGCCGATTTTAATCGGCTTTTTCCACTTAATAACGGCAACGCTAATATGACCGTAGAAATGCGTCACTTCGCCGATCGGCTTTTCCTTTTTCACCGGCTGGAGCTTGGGCGCGCTTGCCTTCTTTTTAGCTATAACCTTCTTTTTTGTTTTTGCTTTTTTCATACTTGTTATGCCTCAATCGGCTCCCGCAGATAATCCGCGTAATTTAGTTTGCGCTCGTGAGCAATGCAGGCGATTAATTTCTGAACCAGTTCCTTGGGATCATCCGAGTAGAAAATTTTGCCCTGCATCTCTTCCGCGCGATGGGATTTTTCGATAATCATTTTCAAAAGCTCATCCGTTTCCCAGCTGCCCTTAAGAATGCCAATCGGCTTTCGGTCTTCGAACGCAATCGTAAATTCATTGACCGTCCCAATGCGGCCGCATCCGACGATCACTGCGTCCGTGAGCCGTGTGAGAAGCAGATTGCGACCGGAATATCCCGCTCCCGTATAGAGAATCAAGTCGTGAAATTCCACCGGCAAACCATAAACCTTCACATGCTCCGCCTCGGTCGTAGCCGGGGAGACCCCCACCACAACGCCGCCCATCTCTTTGGCGCCCTTGGCTGCCCAAAACGGAAATCCTGTCGTCGCTCCGTCGATTAAAATAGCTTTTTGGCGAACAATCTCCCGCCCCACCTCGACTGCCGTATCAAAAGCATTGGGTCCGCACAGTCCAGTTTCGGCGGCTCCCGAAACGCAAATTTTATAACTCAACGCTTGATCCGTCATTTGGATTTATAATATCACAGATTCCCCGTATTTCGGAATATGCGCCTTAACCGCCAATTCGTCCCGGATTTTTACCGCCAACTGTTCGCCCTGATCGACTTCTCCGTGGATCAAAAAGATTTTCTTTAAAGATTGCCGCATCGGCGCAATCCAGGCCAGCAGTTTTTCCTGGTCGGCGTGCGCCGAATACCCGCTGATTGCCCGCTTACGGCACCGAACTTCCACCTCCTCCCCCAATACTGTCACGCGCCGTTCCCCTTCTAAAATTCTCCGCCCCAGCGTTCCCGCCGCCTGGTACCCGATAAAAAGAATAGTGCTATTGGGATCGGATAAATGCCGCCGCTCGTGGTGCAAGATGCGACCGCCATTCGACATGCCGGATCCTGCAATAATTACCTTGGGCGGCGCAACCTCATTAATTGCCTTTGATTGCTCGGTGGTTAAAGAAAAATGGAGGCCAGGGAAATCGAAAATGGCGTCGCCATTCCGCAAATGCGCTAAAGCCTCTTCATCCACGTAATGCGGGTCCGCAGAATATTTTTTATAGACCGCTGTTAGCTTGATCGCCAAGGGGCTATCGATATAAATCGGCAAGCGAGGAATGCGGCCTTCCTCCGCTAATTGATTCAACTCGAATAACAAATCCTGCGTCCGCTCCATCGCAAAAGCGGGAATCAGCAGCACGCCGCCCGATCGAACCGCATCCTCGATGGCGTCTTCCAATTGATCACGGCGCGACAAAAGATCTTCGTGAATCCGTCCTCCATAGGTGGATTCAACGAGCGCATAATCGACCCCGGTTATCGTTTCGGTATCTTTCACAATCGGCGTTTTCAAGTTGCCGATATCCCCGGAGAAAACCGTCCGCTTGCCGCCTTCGGTGATCACCACAAAGCTTGATCCCAAGATGTGGCCGGCGTCGTAGAACTCCGCCTCAAAAGGGCCGTGGGTTACCGGTTCGTGATATTTTCGCTTATGCCATAATCCCAAAACATTATTAACGTCATCAATCGTATAAAGCGGCGGCTCATTCCGGTCTGCCGCCTCTTTATTCAGAATATGCTCGGAGTCGAGCAGAAGCTGCTCCGCAAAGTCCTTGGTGGGAGCCGTCGAATAAATCGATCCCCGGAATCCCTGCCGATACAGCTGCGGTATCCGCCCGATGTGGTCAATGTGAGAATGCGTCACAAAAACCGCCTCAATTTCCTTGGGGTCGTAGGGAAACGGTTTGAAATTTCCGTCTTCCGCGTATCGCGATCCCTGATGCAAACCGCAGTCTATTAAGATCTTGGCCGATCCCGATTCTAAAAGAAAATTAGATCCGGTTACCTGCTCCGTGGCGCCGTAGAATGTTAATTTCATCGAGGAGCATTATACCATTTTAATTTCCAAACGGCTCAACAATTGACTGCGAATTAGCTTACAACCAAATCCGATTTTCCCAGCTCCTCTTCCACGGCCTGCCGATCATTCCACGGCACCTCTTTCCCGTTAATCGTGATCGATCGCTCCGCGCCCATGCCGGATATGAGAATGGCGTCGCCCGCCTTCGCCAGCGCCAGCGCTTTTCGAATAGCTTCTCGCCGGTCGGCGATGCGAAACAAATTATCACCCATTACGCGAGCCCCTGTTTTTTTTGCCCCCTCCAAAATTTCATCCATAATCGCCTCAGGATCTTCATCGTAAGGATCGTCCGTCGTTACGATTACGATATCTGCATAATGATCCGCAAGCTCCCCGAGGATGGGCCGCCGCCACTTATCCCGCCCGCCGCCGGTGCCTCCGATAATCGCAATCACCCGCTGAGGCTTAAACAGCCGCGTGGCTTCTAAGGCCTTTTCAAAGCTCGCTGTTTCATACGAATAATCCACAATGATGGTGATGGCCCGATTATTGGGGATTAATTCGAAGCGACCCGGCGGCGGCTTGGCAATCCGCACCGCATCCGCAATGTTCGCCACCGGAATCTTGAGCGCCAACCCCGCCGTGATCGCCGCAGCGGCATTCATTACGTTAAAACCACCCAACAGCGGCATTTCAAACCATTCGCCATTCATTTCAAATTTCGTTTCCGTTGGCGAGAGCTGGATATTAGAAATTTTGTACTGATGACCGACGACAGAGGATGAATCCGCTGCGCGCTCACCAAAGCCATATTTATTTTTAACCGGCGGAGCCAGGAAGTACGCCGCATTTTGATCATCAAGATTATAAACGCCGATCCCTTCCTTTTTCTTGGCCACTTGCTCAAAGAGTTTCACTTTGGCCGACCGGTAATTCGCGAATCCTCCGTGCCGTTCCAGATGTTCCGGCGTTACGTTGGTAAATACCGCCATATCGTAATCGACAAAACGCTGCCGATGCTGAAGAATGCCCTCAGACGAGGTTTCCACAACCGCGTGCGTGCAGCCTTCCCGGACCATTTCCCGCAATAAACGCTGCAACGCGAAGCGCCCCAGCATCGTCTGCTTGGTTTCATTCACCCATTCCCGGCCCGCAATTTTAAAACTCACGGTTGTGGCCAAACCGGCTTTGTATCCCGCCCGGGAAAGAATCTGCTCGATTAAATAGGACGTCGTTGTTTTCCCTTTAGTGCCGGTTACACCGATCACCGTCATTTTTTTCGACGGAAATCCGCAGGCAACCGCCGCTAGAAACGCGAGCGCAAAGTGATACGGTCCCTGAAGGCGACGGTAGAGCGCTCCGGGTATCATTTTTTTTATGAAAGACAACATTATTGATTGGAAAGGGTTTTGAGCGCGGCTTTGAGCTGATCTTCAAGCTTGGCAGCTTCCCGAGGAAGCGCCCGCAACGCCCCTCGAATATCCTGATCTTTATACCCTAATTTTCTTAAAATACCATGGAGCTCGTCGTGGTACTCGAGCGCCAAGGTCGCTTCTTTCGCTTCTTCTTTTTTCCATAAGTCGCGAAGTTCCAAAACGATTCGCTCGGCTTTTTTCCCGCCCACGCCGCTTATCTTCGTTAACATATCGCTCCGTCCGCTCCGAATTCCCATTTCTAATTCCGCCACGGTGGCTCCCCCTAAGATTTTTATTGCCGCTTTAGGCCCCACGCCGTTTACAGAAGTAAGAGCCTGGAACACATCGCGTTCCTTGGCATCCAGAAATCCATAAATCTCAATCGAGTCGCGGGTTAAATGAGGGATGGCATAAAACCGGATTTCGTCATCTAATTTTGGCAATTGACCGGCCGTTGTTTTCGAGACGAGAACCAAAAAACCGATGCCATTTACATCCACGATGGCGCGATCGGCGGATTTGGCGATGAGCCGACCGGAAAGAGACGCGATCATAAATACAGTATCTCGTATCGGATAGCGCGTATCAAGCCGAAGATTGACCGTTAAGGATCTTGCGTGGTATTAACTTATTCAGTCCTTCCTGTTCGTACGTCCGACCCAGCGCTACAGCGCAAGGAGATTGCCATGACCATCACACTGATCCTCGTCGTTGCCTTCATCGTCCTGACCTTCGTGATCAAAATCCATCTCACGCCTCGCCTTCACTTCCCCCGATGGAGCAATCCCATTCCTCGGAGCAAGACTGAGGCTGAGGGCATCCTGGCCACGCAATACTGCGAGGTTAGGGGATGCAGGGAGATTCGAGAGCGCCTGTATCACCCCGATGAATTCGAAACCATGATGATCGATTGATCAGGGGCACCGCGCAGCCTGGGCTCGACGGCTCCCGCAGAGATATTCGCCCAGTGGCGAGTATCCTGCGGGGCCGCGGAAATTCTTAATATAATTGACAACCCCTACCGTTTCCTTTACTCTGGTTTAGAAATTAGATATTAGAAATTTATAGAATTATGCCTATTACCAAATCTGCGGAACGAGCTCTGCGAAAAAGCACCCGGCGGCGGGCGGTAAATAGCGAGCGAAAAATCAACCTTAAAGATACCGTCAAAAAATTCAAAAAACTGGCGACGACGAATCCGGCAGAAGCCAAGCAATTCCTATCCCAGGTTTATAAACGGCTTGATAAATCAGCCAAAGTAAATATCATCAGAAAAAATACCGCCTCGCGCCTGAAATCAAAAATGACAAAATTGCTCAAATAACAAAAAACCGCCCAGCAGGCGGTTTTTTGTTTAGAGATTTTTCGCAAATTCCTCCAAATCATCAGGGCGTCCGCGTTTTTCATCCCGTCGCCGTTCGGCCTCTCCGCCGCCATTCTGCATAGCTTTCAAAGATAAACCGATTCGTCCGTCCTCGGAGCGGACTACCTTAGCTCTCACGTGGTCACCCAGGCGAACGACATCTTCCACTTTTTGCACAAACCCTTGCTTTAATTCGGAAACGTGGATCATGCCGTCGCGGCCGCCGCCCAAGTCAACAATCGCCCCGAAATCCAAAATTTTTATAATCGGGCCTTCCACAATCTCCCCAACTTTATATTCTTTCGTAATCGCCTCGATCTGGGCAATCGCCGCTTTCGCTTTTTCGGGATCGTTCGCAGAAACGCACACCTGCCCCGTCTGCTCCACATCAATGCTTATCACGCCGGTCGCCGCAATAATGCCGTTTATCACCTTTCCTCCCGGTCCGATAATTTCACCGATTTGGTCGGGACGAATCGTCGTCATAAGGATGATCGGCGCATAGGGCGATAGTTCCTTCCGTGGTTCCGCGATGACGCCTTCAATGAAGTTAAGGATATGGAGCCGGGCTTTTTTCGCATCCTCAAAAACTCTCCGCAGGATTTCCAAGGTAACGCCTTCGATTTTCACATCCATTTGTATCGCCGCGATGCCGTCTTTTGTCCCCGCCACCTTGCAATCCATATCGCCATGATGATCTTCGGGTCCTTGGATGTCCGTGAGCACTTTATAATTCCCATCGGCGCCGGTCATCAGTCCCATGGCAATTCCCGCCACGTGCTTTTTAATCGGAACACCGGCATCCATCAGTGCCAGCGAAGACGCGCACACCGTAGCCATCGACGACGATCCGTTCGATGACAGGATTTCGGAAACGATTCGAATTGTGTAAGGAAATTCTGACTGCGCGGGAATGAGCCACCGCACGGCTTTCTCCGCCAGGGCGCCATGGCCCACTTCGCGGCGACCCGGGCCGCCCAACCGGCCAATTTCACCGGTAGAGTACGGCGGGAAATTATAATGGAGCATAAACCGCCGCTTGCCGGAAGCCTCCATCGTTTCAATAAGCTGTTCGGATCCCGGCGGCGCCAGGGTTACTACCGCCAACGCCTGCGTGTTCCCCCGCATAAAGAGAGCGGATCCATGGAGCCGGCGGAAAAGGCTGATTTCCGCATGGAGATCGCGAACCTCATCGAGCTTCCGGCCGTCTGGTCGCTTGTCATTTTTGAGAATATTTTCATGCACCACGACGTCCGTTTCTTCATCGATGACACGGTCTATTTTTGCCAAATGCGCCGGCGTAGCCCCTTCGGCAACCAGATATTCCCGAAGCTCTTCTTTGAGCTTACCCATCCGAGACTGCATTTCCATTTTCTCGGCATAAAGGGCGGCTTCCAATTTCCCCTTCAAAAATTCCTTCGCCTTGAGCTTGATCGACAAAAATTCATCGTCTTGGCCGGGAACCACCTCGAGTTTTTCTTTTCCGATATACTTCACCACTCCTTCTTCAAAGGCGATGAGGGATGTGATTTCCGCCTGCGCTCGCTCGAACGATTCGAGCACATCCTCTTCTTTCGCTTCCTTGCCGGCTAATTCAATCATATTGATCTTATCCTTCGTGCCGGAGACAAACCCTTCAAAGACGATATCAGCATTATCCTTAAGCTCGCTCAATCCGGGATTGATCATGGTGCGGCCATCCTTAAGCCGCGCAACTTTCACGCCCGCAACCGGCCCATTCCAGGGAATCGGCGAGATAGCCAGCGCCGCAGAAGCTGAGAGGAGTCCGATAAAATCCGGATCGCTTTCCTCGTCATACGAGAGAACGGTAATTACGATTTGCACGTCGCGGCGCAAAGCATGATTAAAGAGCGGCCGGAGCGTTCGATCGATTAGCCGGCCGGAAAGAATCGCTTCCTCCGAGGGCCGCCCTTCGCGCCGGATAAACCGGCTGCCGATAATTTTTCCCGCGGCATAAAATTTTTCTTCATAATCAATAATGAGAGGGAAGTAATCAATGTTCCGGTCTTCCTTTCCCATGGTGACGGTGACCAAAACCGACGTGTCGCCGAACGACCCCAAAACTGCCGAGGTTGCCTGTTCGGCGATGCGGGAGACTTCGAGACGAAGCTCCTTGCCGCCGACAGTTGTTTTAAATTCTTGTTTTTTTAAATCCATATGCTTTATCTTTTAATCATTACTTTCGGAAATTCTTCCAAATTAATAAACGTTTCCGCTGCTTCTTTGAGACGCCCGGAGGCGCTTCGGCCAAAAGCGGCCACCTCCACCACCCGACCCAGTCCCCATTTCAAATATTCCACCAGCGGCACAAAGTCGCCGTCTCCAGTCACTAAGATAACGGCGTCTAAAAAGCTCGCCATGCGGATGGCGTCGACCGCCATCCCCACGTCCCAGTCGGCTTTTTTCATTCCGCCGGGAAAGATCTGGAGATCTTTCATCCGCAGTTCCACGCCCGCCTTAGTCAGGGCCTCAAAAAAAGCCGCTTCTCCCATGGCGGTATCGCTCTTTACCACATAGCCGATCGTCCGAATCAATTGCCGGCCGGCGACAAGTTCGCGGATCAGCTCGCGGTAATTCACCCGGCCGCCGTAAAGGTGCTTCGCCGAATGGTATAGATTCTGGATATCGATAAAAATACCGACGCGCTGGAATTTCGATCGAGCGGCAGCGGGAATATGAGGACTCATTTGCATTATTATAGAAGAAAGCGGGATTACTTCTTAAGCCCTAACTTTTTTATCAGGCTTGCGTGTCGCTTGGGATCCTTTTTCGAAAGATAATCGAGGAGGCGCTTGCGCTTTCCTACCATCTTTAAAAGACCGCGCCGAGAGTGATGATCTTTCCGGTGGGTTTTGAGGTGATCCGTCAATTCCGCGATCCGCTTGGTCAACAATGCCACCTGCACGTCGGCCGAACCCGTGTCGGTCTTATGCCGTTGGTGGTCGCCGATGACTGTCGTCTTTTTCCGTTTTGTAAGCATTTCTAGAATATTGAATGTTTTAGCGCACGCTTCATTTAAAAGCTTTATTACTGAAAAGTCAAATTTGTGGCGGAGTCCGGCCTACCTGTAATGCTGTGCGTAGCGTTGCAGGCGGGGCCGGACTCTCGCGGACGATTATCTCTGCGCCGATGTCCCGCGGCGAATCGCCATGCCTCTACCGCAGACCAAAACCACTCCCAGGGCGACCATCCCCATGGCCGTCGCTTCGAAAAACGGCAGCCACACAGTCTCCACCACCACCGGGGTGAAAACGTTCAGGACTGCGGCGGCGAAGGCGGCCACGATCGGCTTGTCAAACCGCCGGGCCTGATCCAAATCCACCCGGGAGACGAGGCCGATCACGACGAGATCCACAACGATCGAGACCGCGAAAGCCAGGGTCACCATGTTATCCCTCCCTGTTCGAGTTACTGCGCCGTCGCGCGAGGTTGCAGATCCGATAGATGAGTCCAGTCATGCCGAGAACCCATCCAATCAACGCAAACCCCGTAACGACGAGATGGGACAGCCTCCATTCGAAGCCGTGTGGCCCGAGGACAATCCTCGTGCCCGCCAGCCCCAGCAAAAACATGACGAGGCCAAGCCGGTAGACCGTGGTCGAATTCGGCGTCGCGAGCTTAAAAGACTTCATCACCCTCCTCAAAGTGCGCTACGACTTTTATACTGCGTAGTTTTCTATATAAAACATAAATTCGCTGACTAGTCAATAATGCAAGACTCGTTTCTTTACCTCGTTACAATTGACAGTCTCTTCGGCCTTCTATATTATAGAAACTCGTAACCCTGACTATGGCGTCTATTGCCACTAAAAAAACTGTTTCTCCGCTCGCGCAAATCATCAAAGCGCAGACGGATCTCATCTCTTTCCTTAAGGAAGGAGATCTTATCGAAGCTAAACTTATCGAATTCGCGCCACGATGCGCCTATTTTGATTTGGGGCGCTACGGCACCGGCGTCGTTTATGGATTGGAATTAATGGGAAGCCGCAGTTTGCTGAAAGAACTCGCTCCCGGCAGCGCGATTCCCGCCAAGGTGATCGACGTCGAGAATGATGACGGCATGATTGAGCTGTCGCTCTCGGGCGCCCACAAGCAGAAAAATTGGCAGGAGATTAAGGAGCTTAAAGAATCCGGCGAAATTGTTCCCCTCACCATTTCAGGCGCCAATAGCGGCGGCCTTATCGTTGAGATAAAAACTATCAAAGGCTTCCTGCCGGTCTCCCAATTGGCCACCAGCCATTACCCCCGCGTCGTGGGCGCCGATCGAGCCAAAATCTTGGAAGAGTTAAAGAAGCTTGTCGGCCAGGAATTAAAGCTTAAGATCATCGACTTTAATCCGCGGACGAATAAGCTAATCCTCTCGGAGCGGGAGGCGGTGGAAGAAAACGTCAAAGAACTTCTCGATAAATACGCCGTGGGCGACGTGATCGACGGTATTGTTTCTGGCGTCGCTGATTTTGGCGCCTTTATCCGCTTTGCTGACAATCCCTCAATCGAAGGGCTGATTCATATTTCGGAACTCGACCACCGGCTCATCGATCATCCTAAAGAAATCGTCCAGATCGACGATATGATCAAGGCGAAAATCGTGGAATTCAAAGGCAACCAAGTGTACCTCTCTCTTAAAGCCCTCAAAGAGAATCCCTGGGATTCGGCTTTGGAGAATTTCAAAGAAGGCGAGTCGGTTACCGGTTCGGTCTATAAAATAACGCCGTTCGGCGCCTATATTAACCTTCCGCATAACCTTCAGGGGTTGGTCCACGTCTCAGAATTTGGCGGCAGCGACGAGATGAGGGCGGCTCTTGAAACCAAAAAGGAACACGATTTTGTGCTCGCCGCCGTCCGCCCCGAGGAAAAACGGATCCTTCTCAAGCTCAAAAAATAACGGTTCGACAACAAAGGCGACAAGCCCTACCCGAGGAGCGGTCAGCGGACTTTGCATTATTCTTTTTTAATTATTAATCTTAAATATCTATGAAATCTCTTTCCAAAAATATTGTCTGGGCGCTAACCACTCTTATTATCGCGGCACTAGTCTTCTCGATGTTCTTTTCCCTGGGGCAGCAAACCCCGGCTATGGGACTTGATCAACTATCCCAAAAAATCAACGCCGGGCAAGTTGGGAAAGTAATCGTAACGGATGATACGCTCGGAATTGAACTGCGGGACGGCAGCAAATTCACGTCCCGCAAAGAGGCCGAAGCCGGACTCACTGAAACGCTCAAGAATTACGGCGTTGATCCGATTGCCCTCCAGGCCGTAAATATCGAAATCAAAGACCAGGGCGGCTGGCGATATTGGTCGGAAATTTTAATCCCGTCGCTTCTCCCGCTGCTTATCATCGGCGTCTTTTTCTGGCTGATGTTCCGGCAAGCCCGGACTGGCATGAGTCAGGCCTTCACCTTCGGCAAAGCCAATATTAAGCTCTTCACCCAATTTAAAGATCGCATCACTTTCAAAGACGTGGCGGGTCTCCGGGAAGCTAAGGAGGAATTAGTGGAGGTTGTCGATTTTCTCAAAAATCCTAAAAAATATCTCGACATCGGCGCCAGAATTCCCCGCGGCGTCCTTCTCTTGGGAAGCCCGGGCACCGGCAAGACTCTTATTGCGCGGGCGGTAGCCGGCGAATCGAATGTTCCATTCTTCCATATTTCCGGATCTGAATTTGTCGAAATGTTTGTGGGCGTCGGCTCGGCCCGCGTCCGAGACCTTTTTATGACCTCCAAGAAAGCCGCTCCCTGCATTGTTTTTATCGATGAGATCGACGCTATCGGCCGCGAACGCGGCGCGGGAATCGGCGGCGGCCACGACGAACGAGAACAAACACTGAATCAAATCCTGGTTGAAATGGACGGCTTTGACCGCGATACAAAAGTGATCGTCATCGCGGCCACCAACCGGCCGGACATTTTGGATCCCGCTCTGCTGCGGCCCGGCCGCTTTGATCGGCGGATCATTCTTGATATGCCCGATATCAATGACCGCGAGGAAATCTTAAAGATTCATGCCCGAGGGAAAAACATGGTGGGCGACGTCAATCTTCGACGCGTCGCTGAGCGAACCCCGGGATTCTCCGGCGCCGATTTGGCCAATCTTTTAAACGAAGCCGCGCTGTTTGCCGCCCGAAAAAACAAACGAGAGATTACCCAACAGGATATTTTCGACTCCATTGAAAAAGTTATGCTAGGGCCCGAACGCCGCAGCCGCATTCTCTCACCCAAAGAGAAAGAAGTAACCGCCTACCACGAAGCCGGCCATGCCTTGGTTGCCGCGAGCATCAAAGATGCGGATCCGGTGCATAAAGTTTCGATCGTCGCTCGCGGACGAGCCGGCGGCTACACTCTTAAGCTTCCCGAAGAAGAAAGCCATCTCCGGACCAAACGGCAATTCTTAGCCGATTTGGCGGTGATGTTGGGAGGTTACATTTCCGAACAATCAACCTTTGGCGATGTTTCGACCGGCGCTTCTAATGATCTTCAGAATGCCTCCGAGCTTGCCCGCCGGCTGGTAACTCGTTTCGGGATGAGCGAAAAATTAGGACCGATTACGTACGGCAAAACCGAGGAGCTGGTTTTTTTGGGGCGCGAGATAGCGACGGAGAAAAATTATTCCGAAAAAATCGCGGCGACGATTGACGACGAGGTTCGGAGCTTCATCGATTACGCCATTCTCCTTGCCCGCAAAATCATCACAACCCGAAAGAGCACCCTCAAGGCTATTGCGCAAAAACTCATTGAAAAAGAGACTCTCGAACGGGAAGAGTTTGATGCCTTGATTAAAGGCTTTAAGCTCAAGCCGGTTAGCGTAACGATTTAAACAAAAAACCGCCCCAGGCGGTTTTTTGTTTTTGGTCGGCGCGGAGGGATTCGAACCCCCAACCGATCGCGTATAAGGCGACTGCTCTACCATTGAGCTACGCGCCGTCGTTTTTTATAATCAACAGCTTGACTCCGGAGATTATCGCATTGCTCGTTCGGAATTCCAAGCCTCAGCAAGAAATCCGATTCCGGCAATCTTATCCTTTAAAGAAATTCGGCGGAGCATCCCGTGAAGGATGCCCCGCCGTAAAACCTGTAATACCGCTAGCGCCGGATGATCGGCCCCGGCAGCCCCTCGGCCAGGTGCCACTCGCCCACTCGGAGCTGCAGGGTCGGCCCCGCGACCCGAATCCCCGCTTTCTGGGCGACGGCGTCGCTACTCACGTAACAGCTTCCGTCGCCGCCTTTCGGAGACGCTCGAAAGGTCAGGTCAACCAGCTTCTGAGCGATCTCCGGATCGCCCACTCCCGCGGGCGGTGCAGCAATCACGACCTTGGGCATAAACACCTCCTTGCTGAATTCGTCGGACACCGCCCGACGCGTACTGAGTGGTTTATGACATAGATCAATAGAAAGATCAAGCTTCCTTTGTCTTGAAAAAACGCTTTTTTTCTCGTATTCTTTTCTCGCGTAATCGCGTGCTTAGCTCAGTGGTAGAGCGACTCGTTTACACCGAGTAGGTCCGGGGTTCGATCCCTCGAGCGCGCACCGAAAGACCGCGTAACTTTTCCCCACCTCACCGTCATAAAACCATTATGGCAGTGAGTGTTTCGACGGCAAAAAATCCATCCTTTGGACTTATCACCCGAGATGCCGCTTTCGAAAAGCTTCTCGCCCAGCACCAAGACGCCCTGGTGCATTACATCTCTCGATATGCCACTGAACGCGAGGATGTCCTGGATCTCGCCCAGGAAGTCTTCCTCCGCGCCTACGAAGCTCGCGATACGATTTTAGGAAGCAATGCGAAGGGGTGGCTCTATCGGATTGCCACGCACGTCATCTTTGATTTTCTTCAGCGGCAAGATCGACGCAAAGAGATCTCCTTTGGAGAACGTCATTACGCGCTCATCGATGAAACGAGGATTATTCCCCCTTCTGCCGATGCGGTAAGCGCGCTGGGGGAAAAAATCGAAACCGAATCCGTGGTTATGCGAACGGTTCGCCGCCTCAAGCCCATCTATCAATCGGTTCTTATCCTCTTCTACTACGACGGCTTCTCGACCAAAGAGATCTCCCGACTCTATGCGCTTCCTCTCCGCACCGTCAAAGCGTACCTCCGCAAAGCTCGCAAATCACTAAAAACACTTCTTATCGAAAACGGATTCCGACAGAAAGACGATGACGAACAAGAGCTATCGCTAACATAAAAATCCCGCCGTCGGCGGGATTCGGCGGGATTTTTATGTCTTTCCAATTTTACCGAGCGATCGTTACCTGAATCACCCGCTCCGCAATCAACCCTCCGCCATTATTTTTGGCGACAAAATTAATAGCGTAAGGACCGGCGCCTTTCCAACTCCATCCGCTAACATCGACTATCGCTTCTTTATGGGGGTAATCGACGTCGCTGTTATACATTCCATTCAATACGTCGCCGTCTACTTGCCAGAACATTTGATACTGCGAGATGTCGGCGTTCGTCGCTATCGCTTTAAAGGGCTGTGTTCCGGAGATCGTGCTGTTCTGGGTTGGCCACCAGGTATCAATCATGGACGCCGACGTGAGAGGCGGGGGCGAAGAACCGCCCACGGAAATTGTTGCCGCGGTATCATTCCAAAAAAGAACCCGGGACCAACCACTCGCGAAGACGCCGACTTTCACCGTATAATTGCCACCCGCCGAAGGCGTAAAGCTCGCTGAATAGTTTTTCGAGGCACCGCTCCCCAGGGTTTCGTTTTCGTAAAATCGCTGAAAGACTTTGCTGCCGCTCGAATCATAAATCTCGATATCGACAACAACGCCCGATGCGGCCTCGCCGCTATTCCTTACCGCTGCGTTAATTCCTGTCGCTTGATTTACCGATGGATTACTCGGATTAACGCTTGTGCTATCGGAGAAAGAAGGGGTTCCACTCGGCGGGGGCGGCGTTCCTCCGGACGGCACACTCCCAAACCATTGCGTCATCACCTGCTCTGCTTGCTTATGCTGCGGCGTGTAACCCGTATCCCCCGCTCCTCCGGCATTGGGATCGCTCGACCAATCCCACAAATAAACGCCGATGAATTCCGGTATTCCGTTCCAGAAAGAAAAGAGCGCCTCATAATCATTTGCTTGTTCAATTTGATCATTGGGGCCGCCATACGACGGATTCCAGGGTTGCGTATGAGCGCCGGTTACGTTTTTATATCCCACTTCGGTGAAAATAATCGGCTTCCCCCACCGGGATTGCAGCGGCCTTATATCGTTTTGATAAATCGAGCTCCAGGCTTGCTTTAGGGAATTTACGGACCCGTCGGTGTGCAATTCAAAATAAGCGGAGATACCAACCGCATCGAGCGACGACCAAAATGTAATGTGATTCTTTTCATCGGCAAAAGAACCGGATCCCCAATTAGCGCTATAGATCAAAAACCCTCCGTATCGCGACCGCACGGCGGCGATGATCGCCTGCCACCGGGCGCCGTTATCGCCATGAACCAGATCAGAAGCCATGCTCACTAGTTCGGTCCCCACCACCATCCCATAAGCGTTATGAGCCTTGGCAATGTCCGCGAGCTGCGTCAATCGACCCGTATAATTTCGATACCATCCCTCCCGATCGCCCGGGTCGATGTTCGCCCGCCAAACCCCATCGTAGCTATCGAGGTGCGGTTTTAAAATGACCCGCATACCCTGCGAGTGAATATATTGGATGGCAGAAATAAGCGAAGCATCTGTCGGCGTGTTCCATCCACTGTGAATATCCGTCGACCAACGATTCGATTGGTACCACGGGATAATGAGAATCACCGTATTAGCATTCGTCCGCTTCAGATTGGCGACGGAATCCTTAAAGGATTGACTGGCAAAATCCTCGCTCCATCGAGGCGATATTGAAGCTCCTTTTTGCCACTCGCTAATCCCGGCCTGAGCTATAGGGAACGGGACCTGCCCTACCAATAAAACTGTCGCAAAAGATATAGAAGCGAACTTCCATAAAAATTTTTTATACATTTATATAAGATCGATTTAATTTTGAGGACGGCAACATTAACCTTTTATTTCCTTTTGTTTCTTTTCCTGTCGCACAATATTGGTAACCCTTTCTGCCTTGTGAAACATTTGACAAAAAAGTGACAAACATCTGAAATAATTGATTTCGAAATATGTTGATTTTATTGCTATTTTTTCAATGACGTATTTTTGATGTTTACCGTGAAACACTTTGTAACAAATTTTGAGTGTTCGTTGCACTGTTTGCCGGCAAACATTCTCCTTAACCCATAAAACTTGATTTAATAGAAATAAAGAAAACTGATAAAATCATATTAATGAAGTATATTGGCTAATTTTCTGATGTTTGCCGATAAACATCGGAGTAAACTGTTTGATATGTTTCACGGTAAACACTTCATCATTTGGTAAACAATGTTTATCGGCAAACATTGTTTAACTCAAGGATCTAATGTTTACCGGCAAACACTCATGATTTTGTCCTGAACCAACAAACAATCCCTCGATGTTTGTCGGCAAACATATCATTATCTATAATTCAAAAATGACCCGACTTGGACCACTCGGTGAATCTATTGCCTGTGAATATCTTCGAAACAACGGCTTCCGAATTCTCGAACGGAACTTTCGCCGCTACTGGGGAGAACTTGACATTGTCGCACAATATAAAAACGGCCTTCTAGCCTTTGTCGAAGTTAAGACAATAAATCCGTCAAATAGTCAAGGTGTTTCTGCAGAAGATGAGCTGACGCCGGCTAAACTAAAAAAACTTCAACGCACCGCCCAACTCTATGTCGGCGAGCATCCGGAACTAATCCACGATGATGGGGGATGGCGAATCGACCTCCTTTGCCTTACCACCAAAAAATCCGATCCGCAGCGCTTGTCTGACTTCGACATTAAGCACTACGAAAATATTTAGACAGCCGCGTTTCTGTAGTTAAACCGTCATGCGAACAAACCGCTCGCTGGATTTTTTCCCGTGGCGGAAATGGAGCGTAAAAGAATCCGGGGGCAGCAGCTTTGCTATTTTTTCCGCCCATTCGATCACTAGAATATTTTTTTTATCGCGGAGAATCTTTTTTATCCCCAATTTTAAAAAATCTTTTTTCTCAGCGCGATAGCAATCAATGTGCCAGGCATTCGTAAAACCGCCAACCGACTGGCGACCTCCAACGGAAAGGGGAAACCGTTGCATTAAAATAAAAGTCGGGCTTGTAATTTTTTCCTGCACGCCCAGCGCTCGGAGGAATCCCTGCGCAAAAATTGTTTTCCCGGAACCCAAATTTCCCGAGAGGGCGAGAACCAACGCCGTTTTTAACTTCAGCGATTCGCTTTTTTTAATTTCTTCCGCCAATGAAGCGGCAAACTCCTGCATTTGCTTAGCCGACAAAAACCGGAATTCTTCATTCTTTTTCCTCATGGTAGATATTCTTTACCAGAATATCGAAAATAGCAAAAAATAAATTGACTCCCGCGCTTCCGCGTGCTAAATACTTAGCCAGCACCACACATCCGTCCGATGAAGGAGGTGAGTTGTATGGCGAAAGTGGCAATTGTCACTTCCAGCCCGAGCCAGGCGGCAATAATCGAACGGCAACTTCGGGATGTCGTCAGTCAGGAACTGAACCGCGATCTCTACTTCTGCCGCTTCGAACCAGCGGGGGAGGAGAAGGCGATGGCGTGGCTCGATCGTCAAGGACTCGCCATCTTCGGCGATGGAACAAGCTTCGCGGAGGCCAACGCGCTGGCCAAGGACTTCCGAAGCCCGCGCCTCCGGATCATGTTCATTGCCGCGAGTCAGCTCGAGCTCACCAGACATCCGCTCGTACTTCCAAGCGTGGCGGTGACCGGCGAGATCCTCTTCCATGCCCTTCACCCGGCACTCCTGCCGGCCCATGCGGCGGAATAAGGTTTCCGGCGGCGCGGCCCTCTACCAGCCGCGCCGCCACCCCACCCTTGTTTAAATTTTCCTTGAGAGATGCTCAATAGCCGCCTCGGTGGCGATCCGTCCTTGCGCGGTGCGCTCCAGAAATCCAATTTTTAATAAATAGGGTTCGTACATATCTTCGATAGCCCGGCGATCGTCGCCCAAGGCAGCGGCTAAAGCCTGAATTCCTACGGGCCGGTTCCGGAATTTTTCGATAATGACCGTCAGCAACCGACGATCGGCCGCTTCCAGCCCCCGATCGTCCACCTCTAAAAGATCCAGAGCTTCTCTTACTGTTTTTTCATCAATCGTCTCGCGATTCTTCACCGCCGCCACATCCCGGCTGCGTTTTAACAAACGATTGGCGATTCGCGGCGTAAATCGCGATGCCTTGGCGAGCGCCTGAATGGCGCCTTCTTCGATTTTTGCCTTAAGGATAGACGCGGATCGTCGGACGATGGACTCGACATCCTCCAGGGAATAAAAATCGAGATGGAATATCGCCCCAAAACGCGAGCGCAGGGGAGCCGACAAAAGATTGGGCCTCGTCGTGGCCGCGATTAGGGTAAACGGCGGCAGGTCCATAGTCATGGTTTCGCCGCCCAGGCCGCGGCCGACGGTAATATGCATTTTTCGAGATTCGAGAGCCGGATATAAAAATTCTTCCACAGTTCGATTGATGCGGTGCGCCTCATCGACAAATAAAACATCTCCCTCTTCGAGTCCGGAGAGAACCGCGGCGATATCGCCGGAACGTTCGAGTGTTGTGCCCGACGTTACTTTAAAGCGTCCCTGCATTTCGCGGGCAACCAAATGCGCGAGCGTTGTTTTCCCCAGACCGGTTTGGCCGTAAAACAGCAAGTGGTCGACGGCTTCTTTGCGACGCCGCGCCGCTTCCAAAATAATTTCTAAATTTTGCTTTATTTTTTCCTGTCCGATGTAGTCGTCAAAGGTAACGGGCCGTAAAAGCGTATCGATAAGTTGGTCGTCGTGATTAGGCATGGATCATAAAACGCGCATGAGGCTTCCCGGGCAGGGTCTTGACAAATCAAATTCGTTATGCTAGACTCCATTTACCAGACTAGATTGATTTCCTTGTTGGTTTTCTATCTAATCCTGTGGGCATTACGGGAATTTCTTTTAGTATGTCGGATGACTTGGTATTACTGGGTCTCTCCTCGAAGAAATTCTTAAATTTCCTTGCTAAGGATCTCAAAAGCCCACAGAACTAGGTAGACAACTTGCGGTACCTCTGCTCCCAGCGGGGGATTTTTCTTTTTAAAGTGCTCCCCAATCGATCGGTCCAGTCACGGACTCCACCTCCTCGATCGTCGTTATTCCTTCTACCACTTTAATGATCCCGTCTTGTTGCATGGTCACCATGCCTTGCTCTCGAGCAAACCGCTGCAATTCCGCTTCGGCAACCTCTTTGCGGATTAATTCTTCCGCCTTGGCTTCGATGGATAACAATTCGTAAATAGCGATTCGTCCTTTGTAGCCCAAGCCGTTGCAAACGGAGCATCCTTTTGCGTTATATCCCTTTCTTGCTTGGAGCCTATCGCGATTCACTCGGCTTGGCAAGCTAGTTATCAACTTTTTTATTTTTTCTTCAACCTCCTGCGGAGTCGGCGTCTCCACTTTGCACGTTTCGCATAACCGCCGCACCAATCGCTGGGCGATAATCAAATTGACCGCCGGTCCGATCGAAGCGGGGCGGACGCCCAAATCCACCAAACGGGGGATGGCGCCGGCGGCTTCATTCGCGTGCACCGTCGAGAATACCAGATGCCCTGTTAGAGCCGCCTGAATGGCGATTTCCGAGGTTTCTTTATCCCGAATTTCTCCCACCAAGATAACATCGGGATCCTGCCGCATCAAAGAACGCAGTCCCGAGGCAAACGTATAACCGCCTTCTTCGTCCACCTGCGTTTGCTCAATGCCCTCGATGCGATATTCGATCGGGTCCTCAATGGTGATGATTTTAATTTCCGGCGTCTTTTTTCGCTTCAAGAATGCGTAGAGCGTCGTCGTTTTCCCCGACCCCGTGGGTCCGGTGTTTAAAATCATCCCGTTCGGTTTTTTTAACTCTTCTTCGATAATGCGCAGGTCATCATCGCGGAGCCCCAATTCCGCCAAAGAAATATTAATGGCATCGGGGTCTAAAATACGCATCACCGCCACCTCGCCGAATTCAGCCGGCGCGATAGCCACCCGGATTTCGATTTCTTTTCCCGGCAAATGGACCGCAAACCGCCCGTCCTGCGGCTCATCGTGCACGTTGAGCTTTAACTCCGATAACAATTTAATCCGCGACAGTAAAAAAAGATAAACTTTCTTTTTCAAATCCGTAAAAACATCGTGCAGCAACCCGTCGATGCGAAGCCGCAGGCGAACATTTTTTTCACTCGCCTCCAGGTGAATATCCGACGCCCGCAGCGCCAACGCTCCCGCCAAAAGAATTTCCAAAATTTCGCTGGTATAAATATCTGTTCGATTCACTTCGCCCAACGCCTTTTTCATCTCGTCGAGCGACGTTATCTGCGCCCGCAGTTTTAGTAATTTCTCATTCGAGATGTCGATACCTCCCGTGATTTTCTCCACCTTTTCCGGAACGAATTTATAAAAATTCCACACGTGCTCCAGGCTGCTCAGGGAAACGACGCAGAGCGCCGCCTTCCAGTTTTGCGTTTCCAGATTTTCGATAATCGCCGCGATCTTCGGCGAGTCGGGCCGGACGACAACCAAAACCACTTCCCGCGTTTTCTCTTTAAGTTCGATGGTCGCGGCCTGGGCATCGCGCGACTCCGCTTCGGGAATCAAAGCGAGCGCCTCGATATTAATCGGCGTCGTTTTAAGGTCGGCGTAGGGGAGGTGAGCCTTATCCGCGCGGCGGCGCGCATCACGCTCTTCCGCTTCGCGATGCATGCGGTTTAAGTGATCATTAATCGACGGAGCTAGAGCCATTATTTTCAGTGTAAAAGCTAAAAAATTAAAGCACAATGGGTAAAGAGAGGGTTTCTCTTTCCCCTGGAAGATATATTGACAAATTTGTATTTTTATGTATTATTATAGCACTCATTTCCGCCGGTTTTTCCGGCGATGAGCGCTCTTCGACAACTCGGAATGGACAGGAGATTCTCATGACTTTTGTGATTGCCATTATGGCGCTCGCCGGGCCGCCCCTTATCTTCTTCCTGCTCTGGCTCTGCTGGAGCGAGAAACTGGTACGGGCATTCCGCTGGGCTGCAACGATGGCTGCCATCGGCCTTCTGGCCGTCGGCATGGCCCAAACCCTGCTCGGACCGCTCGGTGGACTTCTCCCTTAACCCTAGACATCCCCTTCGGGGGATAAAGAAAAGGATCGTCATGATCAAGATTCTCGTTCTCGTTCTCGCTGCGGTCGTTGCCGGTTGCACCACGATGGCTCCGCAGACCGTGACCCCGGGCATCCCGGGCATCGTCACGGTTCCCAAGGGCGTCGCCGCTCCGGAACTCGTATTCCGGGATGCGGCGACGAAACAGATCGTGAGCGCGTGGTCGCCGAGTAGCGCCGTTCGCCTCAAGATCGAGGCGGACGGCTCCTCGGTGTTCATCCACGAACTGCCGCGCGGCACAATGCTCGTTGAAGTTGCCAACGCCGCGCCAACACCGCGACGGTGGGAATACGGCCAGCTCCGCCTGGAACTGGTTCCGTCATCTTCGACACAGACGCCGCTCGTGATTCCTACGAGCTGCCTGTGGAAGGACGGCAGCACCTATAACTGGTGCGTCGACCCCACCAAGCTCCAACTCGCGATACCTAAGGCGGCCGACATCCGGAAGATCGAAGAGATCCTCCGGAAGATCGAGGAGGGAAAGCAACCGTGAAGGGGCGTCGGCCGCTGGGGCAAAGGACTCTCGTCCGGCCCCGACGACAGAACGCCGTAACGCTCCGCCTCCGGCGACTCATCCTCGCCGGGGGCAGCATCCTCTTCGCGATCGCAGTGGCCGCCGCAGCCCTCGCGGGCTGCACGACCCTGCGACTCGACGGCCGGATCAAGGGGGAGATCGGTATCACGGGGAAGACGGGCCTTGTTATGAGTCTCGTCTTCCTCAAGAAGGACGATGGCTACGCGGCCGTGTGGCGGCCGCGGGATTCTTTCCCGCGGCTTCCGCCCGGCCCCTACGCTATCGATGTTTTCCTCCGGGGTGAACTTTTCCCTCGGCGGATATTCTTCACGGTTCCCGATGAGGGGCCCTGGTTCCTCGTGATCGACACTAACGATCTACCGCCGCCACAGTCGCCCATGCACTGGGCAAGGAGAGGGTCATGACCGCTGTCGCTCTTGTGGTATTCCTCATCGCGGCGCTGGGGGGCTGCACGCAGCCCTTAAGTAAAGCGGAACTCTTCCCGGAGCGCCTTCGCGACGGGAGAGCCGGCATCATCCTCATTCAAGGGGAGCCCGCCGCGAACCTGGTCTTCCAGGATCAGGCGGGCCGGGAGGTCGAGAAATGGGGAGAGCGTGGCGCAAGCCCCGCCCTTACCATCGGCGGCCAGACGCCGACCCGGTTCTACTTTCACGCGCTTCCCCCGGGGAACTATCGCGTGGAGGTATGGCCCTTCTACTATCGGCTCACCATCGTCGGCCGGATCCGCAAGGATCTGCCGATGATGACCACGGGCGCCACGGTCACTTCCAACCCGTCGGGGTGCTACGAACCCCGCACGGCCCGCCACTACGGCTGGTGCTTGTACATTTACACCGGCACCATCCCGCACGGCGAGCCGGGCGCAATCGACTCTCCCCGCGTCCAGGTGACTGGATCGGGGCTCATCGAAGATGTTCTCAACTTCCTAAGGAGGTAGTCATGGAACATCGCGCTCCGCACGGGTTCGGCATCATGCTTGGCTCACTCCTAGGCAGCGGCCTATGGGCCTGGATGTTGGTCGTCGTCACGCTCCTCGCCGGCTGCACGCTCAAGGTCGGCGACAAGCCGATCATCGGGATCGGCAGCGATACGCCGCAGGTGGAAATTCATCAGTACACCTACGCGTCGCAGCCCCAGCCCACGCCACTCGGCGCGCCGCCCACGCCACCGAGGGCCGTCCCGGCGCCCGGCGCTCCCATCGTCGCAGCGCCCGCCCCAGCGCCGTACCCCACGGTCTATCCGCGGGGAACGGACTTCTCGGACCCGACGCTTGTCGTCGTCCGGAACGCGACGGACTTCGTCGCGTCGGTCTCGATCGACGGGCGACCGAGCTTCGAGCTGTTGCCTCATCAGGCGACAGCCGATCTGCACTTCGGCCCCGGAGAGCATCGCATCGTCGCGCTCCTCACCCGGCCGACCAGCCACCCGCAGCACCCGGTCTTCCGGTTGCGACGGGAACTTCAGTTCACTGTCCATCCCGAAGGGCGCGGTCAACGCATCATGATCTCGCAATGAGAGAGCCGCGCTCCGCACCTTCCCCGCCTGCCGTCGCTGCGCCGCCGCACGGGCAGGCCCCGAGGCCTCGCATTCGTCTTCCCGACGAATCCGCGAGGCCTCTTCATTTCTATATTTGCTTTCCGTTTAATTACTAATTACCATTTACTAATCCTGAGTAATATTAACTTTTATGGCAGGACATTCTCATTGGTCCGGCATCAAGCACAAAAAGGGGGTTGTCGACCAGAAACGCGGCCAGTTGTTTTCCAAGCTTGTGAACGCCATCGCCATCGCCGCGAAAACCGAATCCAATCCGAACTTTAATCCGCGGCTTCGCTCCGCCATCGACCGCGCCAAAGAATACAAAGTTCCCCAGGACAACATCGACCGTGCAGTGCGGCGCGCCTCCGAGGAAAAGGACCTGGAGGAAATTCTCTGCGAAGCGTACGGGCCGGAAGGGTCGGCGATTCTCATCGAGGCCATTACCGATAGCAAAAACCGAACGATTCCCGAAATTAAAAAAATTTTGAGCGATCACGGCGGCAAATGGGCGGAGTCGGGGAGCGTGACGTGGGCCTTCGAGAAAAATGCGCGGACAGACTCCGACGACCGCTGGACCGCTAAATTTCCTCAGCCGATTTCGGAATCCGCCCAGCAAAAACTTGCTGTTTTAATCGAGGCCCTGGTGGATCACGACGACACACAAAACGTCTATACGAACACTCAGAATTAATTTTTGATCCTTTCCCGATCCTTTCTATTTTGCGTTGTCATTTTGCGATTTGATCTTTACACTGTGACATATGACCATCTTAGGCCTCGATCCGGGGACGGTGCGCGTCGGCTACGGCGTTATTCGCAAAGAAACCAATGGTTTTTTATTTCGCGCGTGCGGCATTCTCGACATCCGCAGCCAGGAGAAAACCACCCGCGTCCTCCAATTGGAACGCGCCCTTTCGCTTCTTATTAAAAAAGAGCGGCCGGATGTGATCGGCATCGAAAAACTTTATTTTGTCAAAAACCAAAAAACGGGCATGGCGGTTGCCGAGGCGCGCGGTCTCTTGACATTTGCAGCAGTGAAACACAAAATACCATTACTCGAATTTACGCCGCTCGAGGTAAAGCGCGGTTTGACTGGCTACGGCCTGGCAAAAAAATCCGCCGTCGAGCGGGCGGTGAAAAAAATTTTACAGATTGAAAAAATTCCCGGCGGCGACGATGCGGCAGATGCTCTGGCTATCGCGCTCGTTGCCGGCGGATCGAAATCGCTTTTCATCCCACGATCCATTCTTACTTCTAAAGGTCGGGCTCGAATGTAAGACTTATAAACCTACCCCAATGGAAATTCTAACCGATGTTCTCGAATATCGTTCCGATATCGACGGCGACGATGATGGCTTTACCATGCCGACCGATGATGAGGAGACGGACGGCGACGAGCTGGAAGACGACGAAGCCGATGACGATGACAAGGACGATGAGAATGAAGATGGTATAATGGAATAGACGTGAACAAGAAGCATCGTTACTTCTGGGCAATATTGGGAGCGATCTCGGTCGCTCTCTTTTTGCTTACGCTATGGGGAATCGCCGCGGTGGCGCAAATGGCCCGGGAACTTCCCGATCCGGCTGATTTTTCGAACCGTTCCGTTGCCCAATCCACCAAAATCTTCGACCGGACCGGGGAGGTCCTTCTCTTTGAGATCCACGGGGATCAAAAAAGGACGGTTATTCCGTTTGATAAAATCCCGGATTACGCCAAACAAGCCACTCTCGCCATCGAGGATCAGCGCTTTTACGAACACCAAGCGATCAGCTGGCCGTCGCTCGTTCGGGCTGCGCTCGTTAACCTGCTCGAAGGGGGATTTGTTCAAGGGGGATCCACGATCACTCAACAAGTCGCCAAAAACGCCTTCCTAACTCCCGAAAAAACCCTCTCTCGCAAAATTAAAGAGCTTATTTTGGCGTATTGGATCGAAAAGCGGTACAGCAAAGACGAAATTCTCCATCTTTATCTAAATCAGGTTCCGTATGGATCAAATGCCTACGGCATCGAGGCGGCGAGCCGAACCTACTTCGCTAAACCCGGGGCGGATCTATCCCTTGCGGAATCCGCACTCTTGGCCGCCATGCTTAAAGCCCCCTCGTATTATTCTCCGTGGGGAACGCATACCGCCGAACTTCTAAACCGTAAAAATTATATTCTAGAACAGATGCGCGATCTGGGGTTTATCGATAAACAGCAGTATCAAACCGCGCGGGACGAGAAATTAACCTTTACGCCCCCGGGGACCGGAACCATCCTGGCGCCGCACTTTGTTATGTTTGTCCGCGATTATCTCACGCAAAAGTACGGCGAGGATTTGGTCTCTCGCGGCGGACTCCGAGTTGTCACTACGCTCGACGTAAAACTTCAGGAGATCGCTGATCGCGTCGTCAAAGAGGGAGCGGCTAGAAACACCGAGCTCTACAATGGCCGCAATGCCGCCCTGGTCGCCGCAGATCCGAAGACCGGGCAGGTGCTCGCCATGGTAGGATCAAAAGATTACTCCGCGAAGCCGGAGCCGGCGGGCTGCACGCCCGGGAGCTGCCAATTTGAGGGGAATTTTAACGTCGCCACCCAGGGCGAACGCCAGCCCGGATCTTCCATCAAGCCATTCGCCTATATCGCCGCCTTCAAAAAAGGGTACACTCCCGACACGGTTCTTTTTGATCTCCCCACTGAATTTTCCAAAATCTCCACCTGCCCCTTAACCGGAATCAACTACTTTGATCCCAACCCGCAATGTTTCCACCCGCAAAATTTCGATAATATTTTCCGCGGCCCGGTGAACCTCCGCCATTCCTTAGCCCAATCAATTAATATTCCCTCGGTTAAAACACTCTACCTCGCCGGCCTCTCTAATACGCTTGCTCTAGCTCGAGATTTCGGCATTACCACCCTCACTGATCCTTCTCGCTACGGCCTCTCTCTGGTTTTAGGAGGCGGCGAAGTAAAGCTTTTCGATCTCGTCAGCGCCTATAGTGTCTTAAGCCAAGAGGGGATTCGCCACACTCCGGCGACGATTCTGCGCGTCGAAGACGCGGAGGGGAATGTCCTCGAGGAGTTCGTCGACTTCCAAACGCAGGTCATCGAACCGCAATACGCGCGCCTTATCAATGATATTCTCTCGGATGTAGAAGCCCGCGCGCCGCTTTTTTCCGGCAGCCTCAACCTAACCGTCTTTCCGGATCGCGACGTGGCTCTTAAAACCGGAACCACTAATGATTATCGCGATGCGTGGGCTATGGGGTATACACCCTCTTTAACCGTCGGCGTCTGGGCGGGCAATAATAATAATCTTTCCATGCAAAAGCGAGCCGGCAGCATCTTGGCCGCAATTCCTATCTGGAGCGCGTTTCTCAAAGAAGCGCTTCCTGTGTATCCCGAGGAATCTTTTGCGCGACCGGACCCCACCCCCTCCCCTAAGCCAGTTCTCAATGGTACCTATATTGTTGATGGCCAAGCTCACTCTATTCTCTATCACCTAGACAAAGACAATCCCCTGGGACCCGCGCCCCAAAATCCTTCTGCCGATCCGCAATTCCCCAACTGGGAGACACCAATATCTCTATGGGCTCAAAGCGCCTCAGGACGTCAATCTATAGAGGAAACGATCCGCTCTTGGAGCGCGCCCTTGGCGGCGCCGAGCTCATCTACGCCGCTTTAATCGGCATCACTAAGTACAAATAAGAAGCATCATCCTCGCCGGTTATAGTTACCGGCCGAGAATCACCGGCTAGCTTTATCACCACGGTATCGGAAACCAAATCTTTCAGCCCGTCGATTAAAAATCGCCAGTTGAAAACCGCCTCCACCGCCTCTCCTTTTATTTTTGCGGGGATCATGTAATTATTCTCGCCAATTTGGCTTAAAGAGACCACCTCTAATGTCTTTGCTTTTTCTTTGACCACTACCCGAACCTCATTTAGCCGATCCGCAAATGATCCAGTTAATTTCAAAGCCTGGATTAAGTCATTTTTATTGAGCGCCACTTCGGTCTTTGCTTCTTTGGGGACAATCGCGCGATAGTCGGGGAACTCTCCTCCCACCAAGTGCGACACCACCTCGGCATTCTCATCGCGGAAAATTACCTGCGTCTCATCGAATTCCATTGTTATTTTCTTGCCGCTGTTTTTGAAAACCCGAACCACTTCGTAAAGTGTTTTAGCTGGCACTAAAATTTTAGAAGAAACAAACTCTCCTACTTCCAAATCCGAGGCGTACATCGTTTTTTCCGTCAACCGAAAGCTGTCGGTTCCCGCAACCCGCAGCAGGCCGCTCTCAAAATCAAACAAAACCCCTCGCAGCTCTGGTTTAACCGCGCCCACATGAACCGCGTTTAAGACAAACAAAATTGACTCGAGAAGAATATTCGCCGGAAGCGTTATTTGGGATTGAATGTTCTTTATTCGGGGAATGAGCGGAAACTCCTCCTGTTTCATCCCTTGGATTTTCGCTTGGTAATTATCGGTTTTTAAAATCAGCGTTGTGTTGTCTACCTGCAATTCTACCTTCTCCGCCCCTAAATTCGACAGCAAAGAACTCATAATTGCCGTTGGGATGGTTATCCCGCCTTCGTCGATAACCTTCCCCGAAACCCTCCGTGTAATGGCCACCTCCAAATTCGTCGAACTTAAAACTAACTTCCCCTCTTGGGTTTGTAAAAGAAAATTTTTAAGAATCGGCAATGGAGACGTTCCATCGGGAGACAATCGCCCCAAGCTATCTACCCCCTCTTTTAAATTATTTTTTAAAACAATGACTTTCATAAGCAACTATTCTTTTTAGATAATATAAATTAGTTGTAGTAGTTATAGGTGTTGATAAGGAAAAAATTTCTCAGTAAAACTCCTGTAAGATGTTGTCTCGTAATCCGTTTATATATTTTTAAAACTCTTTTTTTCTGGGAATAGCCTGTGGAATAAACTCGGAGAAACTGTTATTGGTTTTTATTGATAATTTCCTTGATTAGAATGATTTTTCGGTTTAGCGCCTGGTTTTTATTGACTTCCTCGGCGATTTTTTCATAAGAGTAGATAACTGTGGAATGGTCTCTTTTCCCAAGCTTTTCCCCAATTTCTGGATACGACATCCCCAGGGTATCTCGGAGCAGGAAGGCAGCGATTTGACGGGGCTCCACAACTCCTTTCTTCCGAGATCGGTTGATGAAGTCGCCCGGGAGGACCTCAAAAAAATCCGCAACCGCCTTAATAACCTGGGTGGGGGTGATGTTTTTGGAGGATTGTTGGATGATGTTGGCGATAATTTCTTCAACGATTTTCGAGGTGGGCTCAATGCCGCGGACGTCTTGATAAAAAAGAATTTTATTGACGATTCCTTCCACTTCGCGGATGTTGCGCTGGACCTTGGTGGCGATTAAATCACAAACTTCGTCCGGGAGGGTCCGGTTTCGCTCACTAAGCTTGGTTTTGATGATTGCCACCCGCATTTCGTAATCCGGATAGGTTATATCCGTGATCATGCCGCCTTCAAAGCGCGAACGAAGCCGGGCTTCGAGCGTTGGGATGGCTGCGGGCGGCCGGTCGGAAGAAATAATGAGCTGCTTATTGTTTTCATACAAAGCGTTAAAGGTATGGAAAAATTCTTCTTCACTGCGTTCTTTGCCACCGATGAATTGAATGTCGTCGACGATTAAAAGATCAATGTTTCGGTATTTAGTTTTGATGTCCTCGGCGCGCTTGTTGCGGATCGCCCAAACGACGTCGCTCACAAATTTCTCCGAAGTCACATATTTAGTTTTGAGGCGGCCCTTGTAGAGCGTTCTAATCTCGTTGCCGATGCCTTGGATGAGGTGCGTTTTTCCCAAGCCCGTTCCTCCATAGATAAAGAGCGGGTTATATTTTTTACCGACGTCTTTAACAATGGCCTGCGCTGCGGCGTAGGATAGCTCATTGGACGAGCCCACAACAAAAGAGCCTAGGGTGTATCGCGGGTGAAGATTGGTATCGGGATCTACTTTAAGTTCCGGAATCGCCTCCTGGGATTCTTCCCGAGGCGTCTCCGTTTTGGTTTTGGCGAAGACGGTTCGTTCGGTAACGACCGCATAATCGATCCTTTTAATGGAGGGATCGAGCGATCGGATCGCCCCCAGGATCATTTTATGGTACTTATTCTCCACCCATTCTTTGGCAAAGCTATTGGGGAGGCCTACCACCAGCTTTCCATCCTCGTCTTCCCGGTCGAGGGCCCGGCTGTTTTTAAGCCAAGTAAGAAAATTTGCCCGAGAGACTTGAAGTTCAATCTCTCCCAGGGCCGCCTGCCAAAGCTGGTTGATTTCCATGGTGTTGTTTCTAAAATTGCGGCTATAGATCCTCGAGAACCCTTCTCTCTCGCTCCGGCGCGCTCTGTTGCCAGGAGGAAATGAGCAAAAGGGCCTTATGCGTTTTCCTATTCTAGAAAAGCTGGCAGAGAAGTCAACGAGAGGACTTTCCGGATAACCTGTGGATAAGAGTTTTTGGGAGCTAACTTTTTTCTTTTTTCGCCGGGGCGGACGCTGTGAAAAAATTTTTTCAAAACGGTTGTCAGGAGTTGGTTCTTGGTGTAGCATAAATCAATGCCCAAACGGACGTATCAGCCTAAAAAGCGGAAGCGAGCGAGGACGCACGGATTTTTGAACCGCCGTCGACGTCCCGGCGGACGCCGTCTCTTATCCGCGCGGCGGCGAAAGGGGCGACATCGTCTCGCGCCGTAAAACGAATTTTAAAAGAAGCGCCGGCGGCGCTTCTTTTAGCCCTGGTATCGCCATGTTAGCAAAAAAGTTTCGGCTGCGGTCGGCTGATTTCAAAAAAGAAAAAGGCAAAGCCATCAAGGCGCCTCATCTTCTTTTCCGCGTCCAGTCCACCACATTTCCTTTCAGCCGTTTTGCCGTCGTCGTTCCTAAATCCATTGATCGCCGCGCGACCCGCCGGAATGCCTTGCGCCGGGCCATTTACAGAAATCTTCACCGGAATCATCTTCATCATATTGCCGGATATGATATTGTAATATACGGTCTTCGCGGTCTTAATCGGGATCGCCTAGACGAGGAGATGATTATTTTAAAACAATATCTTAACTAGCATGATGTATTTGTATAACGAGTTTCTTTATCGGCCGCTGTTTAACGCGCTTATTTTTCTTTACGATGCGATTCCCATCCATGACTTCGGCATCGCCATTATTTTGTTGACGATAGCCATTCGCCTTATTCTTTGGCCGTTATTTCATAAAAGCGCCGAGCACCAGGCGATCATGCAACGCCTGCAGCCGAAAGTGAACGAGCTTAAGGAGAAGCATAAAAATGACCGCGAAGCTCATACCCGAGCCACGCTCGCTCTGTATCGGGAGCACCGCGTTAATCCCCTGACGGGATTTCTTCTCCTTCTGGTGCAGCTCCCGATTTTAATTGCTCTCTATCAGGTTTTCCAGCATGGATTGTCTCCGTCGGGTCTCGACAGCCTTTATTCGTTTATCTCCCGCCCGGCGGAATTCCAGTATTTATTTTTGGGACTCGTTGATGTTACAAAACCCAGTATAACTCTTGCAATCTTAGTGGGGTTGAGTCAGTATTTCCTGGGGCGGATGACGCTGCCGCCCGCCGCATCCTCTAAAGATCCGGCTGCCATCATGAGTCGTCAGATGGTGTATCTCGGTCCTATCCTTGCCACATTCATTTTTATCTATTTGAAGTTATCGGTTGCTGTCGGCATCTACTGGCTTACGACGACGCTTTTCTCAATTGGTCAGCAGGTTATCATCAATCGATCGATTAAAAACAGCGAACTTTCATGAATGAATTTCACGAGACATTAAAAAAATTAATTGAATTGATGGGGTTCGACGAGCCTACGATTCTTTCTGATGAGCAGGATTTGCGGGTGACGATTTTTCTCCCCGAGGCGGAGTTTTTGAAGCGGAACCTGCCTCACTTAGTGGTGCATATCGATCATATCGGTAAGCTGATGGCCAAGAAGCAAGGAAGCTCTCTGTATCACATCGACGTTAATAATTATCGTAAAGAGCGAGAGAAGCTTATTGTAGACATCGCCCGCGGAGCTGCGAAAAAAGCGGCGACGACAAAAGAAGACATTGTTCTGCCCGCCATGAATGCTTATGAGCGCCGATTAATTCACGCAGAATTAGCCACGCGCCCGGATGTGAAAACCGAATCCGTCGGTGAAGGCCGCGAGCGGTATGTGGTGGTAAAGCCGATACTGTAAGTTTTCTTTTTCAGAACAAAGATTGCGTTCCGGGGTGGGGCGCGTTGCGGGAACTCTTTTTTAAATTTGGTTCGGAGTGGGCAGCCGGCAACGGCTTTTTTTCTTTTTTCGGTTTCGGTCCTTCCTCCAGGCGGCGGGCAAGGGATCCAAAGCCTTTTTCATTTAAGTAAGCAAGAACGGATTCTTTAGGAATTTCGGGATAGGCGGCTTCTTCTAAGCTCTTGATGGCTAGCGTGATGCCGTCATGCAGGCGCGCCAAGTCGCGAGACAGGAAGGCTTTATCCTGTTGTTCTTTAATCTTGTCGTAGCCTTTCTCGTTTTGCCCGGTGGCCAGGAAGTTTTCAAGCGTGTGATATTTTTGGATGATTTGCTGCGCGGTTTTGGGGCCGATGCCCAAGACGCCCGGGATGTTGTCGGAATTGTCCCCGACTAGTCCTTTGTATTCCGGCAGTTTTTGCGGCGGCAATCCGTAGCGGGCGATAACGGTTTTTTCGTCGTAGGTCATTGTTTCACTTAGTCCTTTTCGCAGCGTCTGCAAGACAATCCGCTCGCCGATTACAAGTTGCAGCAAATCCAAATCGCCGCTTACGATCGTGATTTTTAAATCCGGTTCGCTTCGAAATCGTTCCACTGCGGCGCCGATTAAATCGTCGGCTTCGTACCCGGGCGCCTCGAATGTTTTTATCCCGAATGCCTTGAAAGGTTCCTGGGCTCGAACCAGTTGATGTACGAGTGCTTCATCCGCTTTGGGCCGGTGGATTTTGTAATCCTTAAACGCTTGCTTTCGTAGCGTTGGCTCCGGACGATCGAAGAACGCCATGATATAATCCAGTTTTTCTTCGCGGAGAATTTTTAGCAGTAAACTGCTAATGCCATAAAGAGCTCCGGCTGGGTTCCCCTCCTTATCGGTTAGGGGTGGGAGGGCGTGGTAGACGCGATGAATTAAAGCATGGGCATCAATCAGCAATAGCCGTTTCATAACTTATAACTTACAACGTACAACCACCCACCACAACTGCAGCCTCCGGAAATTGACAACCTGCGCCGCGGCTCCTATGGTTAGCCGTATGGATCCTTCTGATTCTCGATTAAATCTTTTCCGCGATGCTTCCGGACGGCTTATTGGTTTTTCCGATTTGGTCCAGGAGATTAGCGCTTTTATTAAAGCGGACGACCGGCGATCCTATAAGGTGATCGTTGGATCGGATTCTCAGGGTATTTCTGATGAGTTTTGCGATTTCGCAACTGCTATCGTCGTTCACCGTGTTGGCAACGGTGGGCGATATTTTTGGCGGCGGTTGGAGTTGCCCAGGTTTTACACCCTGCGCGATCGCATCTTGCAGGAAGTTCTTTTGTCGATCGACATTGCCAAAGAGATTTTGGAGCGTTTAAGCGGCATCGATGTTCAGTTTGGGTTTGAGATTCACGTCGACGTGGGAGAAAACGGCGAAACCAAAACTATGCTGCAGGAGGTCTTGGGCATGGTCCGCGCGTATAATTTCGAAGCGAAAACCAAGCCGCAAAGTTTTGTAGCGAGTAAAGTCGCCGATCGCTACGTTTAATAATTTACTGACGGCATGAAGTCCATTTATTTGGATTACGCCGCGACAACGCCGATCGACCCGGAGGTTTTGCGCGCCATGCAGCCTTATTTTGGAAATTCGCCCGTCCGCATCGCTACGCGAAGCGTTGCGGGCTGGGGCAATCCCGGGTCTCTTCATTCTTTTGGACAGAAGGCGATGGCAGCATTGGATCAGGCGCGGGAGGCTGTGGCCCGCGCGTTGGATCTCTCCGCGCTCGATGGATTCCGGCAAATTGTTTTTGCGGGAAGCGCGACGGAGGCGAATAATCTGGTGTTGCGGGGCGTGACGCGAGCGGCCCGCGAAAAAAAATCTCCCCGGCGACCGCGGATTGTTGTCTCGGCCCTGGAGCATGAGTCGGTTTTGGAAACCTGCAAAGAGCTCCGTGAAGAGGATGGCGTGGAGTGCATGTATGTGAATCCGGGCAAGAACGGTATTGTTGATCCTCGGGATGTGGAGGAGGCTTTAAACAGCCGCACCATTCTTGTTTCCATAATGTACGCTAATAACGAGATTGGCACGATCCAGCCGATTAGAAAAATCGCTAATGCAATTGCGGAGTTTAAAGCTAGGGAGCAGCAAACATCAAGCTATCCTTTGTTTCATACCGACGCGGTGCAAGCGTTTCAATTTCTGGATTGTCGCCCGGAGACGCTGGGCGTCGATTTTCTCACTCTTTCTGCTCATAAGATTTATGGGCCCAAGGGAATTGGCGCTTTGTACGTCCGCGATCCTAAGCATATAAAACCTATTATCACCGGCGGCGGGCAAGAATTCGGCTTGCGATCGGGAACAGAAAATACGTCGTCTATCGTGGGGTTCGGCGAAGCCGCGCGGCTTGCGATGGCGCGCCGGCAAAGCGAGGCGGAGAGAATAAAAAAACTCTGCGACGATTTCTGGAGAGGAGTAAAAAAGATTTATCCCCGGGTACAGCTAAATGGAGACAAAGATAGCCGCCTACCCAACAATGCCAATATTTATTTTCCTGGTTATTGGGCGAATGATCTTTTGTTGCGGCTTGATTTGGCGGGCGTCGCGGCCTCTTCGGGATCCGCCTGCCGAGCGCGGTCACCGGAGCCATCGCCTGCTCTTTTGGCTTGCGGGATGGCTCTCGGACGCGTAGAATCAAGCGTACGATTTAGTTTCGGTCGCCCGACAACTAAGCAGGAAATCAAGGAGGTTTTACGCCGGATGCAAAAGATCTTTGTTAGAATTTAGTTATTGGAAATTCCCGCCAGCGGCGGGTATGGCCCTATCGTCTAACGGCTAGGACAAGTCCCTTTCACGGACTAAATCGGGGTTCGATTCCCCGTGGGGTCACAGAGTAGTTTTTTAATGGAAGCCGCCTTGACTTGCTAACAAGGAGATGGGAGTCTGTAAACGGTCCTTATTTTGTATCGTGTGCGAGGAGGCGGGGCAACACAAGGAGAGCCGATCGCATGGATTGCAACCGATGTTCGAAGCCGTGCCCGCCGGAGAGTGTTCCCAGCAGCGAGTCGCCTTACCTCGGCGAGTGTCATCGCTGCGGTAGGCGGGTTTGCACTCGTCAGGTCGGAGCAGCCGTCGTGGTCGCCATGGGACGCCAGCAGGTGTTCTGTCCCTCGGACGGAGCCGCGACGCTCATCGCGTCTCGCTCTATGGCCGTTCGAGCCTGAACGAACCCGCCCCGCTCCTCGCATTTTTTTCAGCCCGCGACATACATCGTCGCGGGCTTGCTGTTTTTTATGGTGTATGAAAAACTTTCGGATATGCGGATTTTAGCGATTGAAACCAGCTGCGATGAAACCTCTTTGGCCGCGCTCGATGCTCGCGGCAGCTTAACCACCAAAACCCGGCCCCGTTTTAAAATTTTGAAGCACGTCGTTTCCTCGCAAATAAAAATCCATCGGCCGTTCGGCGGCGTGGTCCCCGGACTCGCGAAGCGCGAACACCTCAAAAATCTTCCCCGGCTTTTTAGAAAGTCCGGGTTTCATACGTTTCGACCGGATTTGATCGCGGTTACCGTAGGACCCGGGCTTGAGCCGGCTTTATGGACGGGAATTGAATTTGCCAAAGAGCTTTATAAAAATATCCGGCAACAGACGCCGCGCGTTAAAATTTTAGGAGTCAATCATATGGCGGGGCATCTCTATTCCTTTTTGCTACCACAGAAGAGCCCGGCTGCCAATTACCATTTGCCGATTACCAAGGCTTTTCCTGCTATTGCCCTTATTGTGAGCGGCGGCCACACGGAACTCCTGCATTTGAAAAACCTCACGGCGTATAGAAAATTGGGGGAAACCCGGGATGATGCGGCGGGCGAATGTTTTGATAAAGGCGCGCGGCTCTTAGGGTTGCCATATCCCGGCGGTCCGGAGATTGAAAAAGCGGCTCAGCGGGGGAATTCCCGGGCGGTTTCCTTTCCGCGGCCCATGCTTTATCAGAAAAACTATGATTTCAGCTTCTCCGGCCTTAAAACTTCTCTGCTCTACTATATTAAGGAACGGCGTCTTGGGGGTCGGACGATGCGGGCTGGCCTGCGGGCGGATCTCGCTGCTTCTTTTGCGGAGGCCATTTTTGATGTTCTTATTCAGAAAACGCTCCGGGCCGCTAAAGCGCATAAAGCAAAATCCATCCTATTGACCGGAGGCGTGTCCGCTTCCGCAGCGCTCCGCGAGCGATTTCGGGAAGCTTTGTCCCGAGAGATGCCCAGTGTTCCTTTGGTGGTTCCGGATTTCGAGTTTTCAACGGATAATGCCGCGATGATCGGCGCGGCTGCATATGTCAGCTATTTGGGGAAGAAGGATTTGCCGCTCGTAGCGGATGGCACCCTTGATCTTTAGCCGCCAATTTTTAATTCTATAGACAAGCGAAGGCTTTCTGCGCATTTATGTTGTATCGTTTGGATTGGCCATTGCTCGCCGGTGTTTTGGTCTTAATCGCCGCGGGACTTTTAGTGCTCGCGTCGAGCGACGTCAATCTTTTTTATCGCCAGCTGCTGTGGCTGGGGGGCGGCATCGCGGCCGCTGTTCTGCTCGCCTCTATCGACTGGCGGCCATTTTTAAATTACAAAAGCATTCTTCTTGCTCTGTACGCCCTTCTCATTTTTCTTTTGTTATTAACGTTGTTTTTTGCTCCCCAGATTCGAGGATCGAGGGCTTGGTTCTCTTTTTACGGATTCCGATTCCAACCATCGGAGTTCATGAAAATCGTTTTAATCCTCATTTACGCCAATTTTTTTCGCCGCGCCCACGTTTCCATCGCTAATCTGGGGAGCATTGTTCAATCCTTTCTTTATCTTGCGGTTCCCGCAGCGCTTATTCTATGGCAACCCGACATGGGATCCGTTCTCACCCTGGCCGCCATTTGGGCCGGTTTCCTTTTGGTTTCCGGTATCCGGTTGAAGCATCTCTTTATCGGACTTCTTATTATTATGGTAGCAAGCGTTTTTCTTTGGCAGAGCATTCTTGCGCCTTACCAGAAAGCCCGTATTTTGGGGTTTTTGGGAGCCGAACAAGATCCCCTGGGCGTCGGCTACAATGTTATCCAATCGAAAATCGCCATTGGATCCGCGGGATGGTGGGGAAAGGGGTTTGGGCAGGGAACGCAGGTGCAGCTCGGTTTTTTGCCGGAGGCGAAGACCGATTTTATCCTTGCTGCTTTTATCGAAGAATGGGGGCTTCTCGCTGGCGTCGCTCTTATCGGCGTTTTTCTTTTTGTTATTTTCCGCACGGTTCGCCTGGGCATTGAAGCCGATAATAACTTTAACCGTTTTCTTTGTTTGGGGGCGGTTCTCTATTGGCTAGTCCAGTTTGTTTTAAACGTGGGATCGACAGTGGGACTCACTCCGGTTATCGGCGTTACTTTTCCGTTTATGAGTTACGGGGGGTCGAGTTTGTTGACCAACCTGATTCTCCTTGGTATTTTGGAATCCGTTGCGATAAGGCGTTCCTATCGATGATAAAAGCATCTATTGTTATTCTTCTCCTCGGCGGATTGGGGGTTTCTCTTTTTTTAGTCGCTAGCGTATATAACGATCGAGGCGCTTTGGGACCTTTTATTCTTCTGATTCCTCGCGGGGCAAGCCTAGGCGACATTGCATCAATTGCCGAAGAAGCAAATCTCCTTTCTTCTCCGCGGATTTTTCGCGCCTGGGCAACTATCGCGGGGTATAGTGGTAAGCTGAAGCCCGGCCGATATCGTTTTGACCAGAAGCCTTCGGTTGCCGAATTGATCTATCGCCTCGAGGAGGGGCCTCGGGAAATCGTAGTCACCGTGGTTCCTGGCATGACTATTCGAGAGGTTGATGATGTTTTATCCCGCGCCGATTTGATCGCGTCCGGCCAGCTGATTGATTTCTCCGTTGATCCGGTTCGGGGCGAGTACCCTTGGATTCCTCAATTGGTTCCTTTGCCTGGAACGCCGCTTGAGGGATTTTTGCTGCCTGATACTTACCATTTTTATGAGGGCGAAGGGGTGGGGGAGATGGTGATAACCATGCTTGACAATTTCAAAAGAGGGGTCTTGCCAAGAATTTTAAACCATGATACGCTCTATCGAACCGTAACGATAGCTTCGATACTTGAAAAAGAAGTGAGCGATCCTCACGACGAACGTCTTGTTGCCGGAATTTTAGAAAAACGGCTGAGCGTTGGTATGCCGCTTAACGTTGATGCCACGGTCGTCTACGTGGCGTGCGGAGGACGGTATTTGGGGTGTGGGCCGGTAAGGAAGAGCGATTACAATCGTCCATCGCCTTATAACACTTACTATACTGCCTCGATACCTCCCGGTCCGATTGGGAGTCCGTCCCTGGCGGCCATCGACGCCGCTCTTCAGCCGATGGAGTCCGAATACTGGTATTACCTCAGTAATCCTCAAAACCGCGAAACGATTTTTTCCAAAACCCTCGATGAGCAAGAGAGAAATCGTGCCAAATATTTAAAGAATTGAACGAACGCATTCCGTAAGTGATGCGCTAATACCCGCACTGTCGCATGGGAAGGCGTTTCTTCGTTTTTATATTTTAACTACATTTCATGGATTTACCGGTTAAAGTTTTCGCATCTCGCAAGGAGGCCTTAATCGAGCAGCCTTTCTTGGCGGAGGTTCAGATCGCGTCGTGGCGCTGGTTTGTGGAAAAAGGATTGAAGAATCTTTTTGAAGAAATCTCGCCTATTCGGGATTACTCCGGCAAGGAATTGGAGCTGTATTTTAGCGATTATTATTTTGATGAGCCGAAATACACTGAAGAGACAGCGAAAGCCCGGGACTTAACGTACGAAGCGCCGCTTCGAGCGAAAGTGAAGCTCGTCAATCATCGGACTGCCGATGAGAAGGAACAGGAGGTTTACCTCGGTGATTTTCCGGTGATGACTAAGACGGGGACTTTCATTATTAATGGCGTGGAGCGGACGGTGGTTTCTCAGTTGATTCGTTCTCCGGGCGTTTATTTTACGGCGGAATATTTCCGGGGAAAGAAGTTATTCGGAGCCAAAATTATTCCGAATCGCGGCTGCTGGCTGGAATTTCAAACAGAACCGGACGGAGCCATTGGCGTCAAAATTGACCGTCATCGGCGGGCGCCGGTTACCCAACTTCTCCGAGTCTTCGGCGTTACGGATGCCGCGGCGCTTAAAATTGTTGCGGGAACCGACGATGCGGCTCGGCGCGCGATCGATGCCACTCTAAAAAAAGACGCCGCGAAGACTGTTCAGGAATCTTATTCGGAAATTTATAAACGGCTTCGCCCCGGCGATTTGGCGACTCCCGAAAATGCCAAGAGCCTTATTGATGCCATGTTTTGGCGGAAAGACCGCTACAGTTTATCGACGGTGGGGCGCTATAAGATCAACCAGCGGCTTCAGATCGAAAGAAAAAAAGAGGAGCAGATTCTGGATCTGGAAGACATCACGCTTGCCGTCAAAGAAATCATCCGGCTCAACAACACTTCGGGAGCCGCGGAGCCGGACGATATCGACCATTTGGGGAATCGTCGCGTTCGAGCCGTGGGGGAGCTTTTGGAGAATCGTTTGTATGTCGGGTTCGCCCGGTTGCGGCGGAACATCCAAGATCGCATGTCGACATTGGACATCAAAACGGTGACGCCGATCCAGCTTATTAACGCGCGACCGTTGGTCGCCGTGGTTAAGGAATTTTTTTCGTCATCACAGCTTTCGCAATTCATGGATCAGGTTAATGTTTTGGCAGAATTGGAGCATAAGCGCCGATTGAGTTCCATGGGTCCGGGAGGACTGACGCGTGAACGGGCGGGGTTTGAGGTTCGCGATGTTCACAGCTCTCACTATGGCCGTATTTGCCCCATTGAAACGCCGGAAGGGCAGAATATCGGTCTTATCAATCACTTTGCGAGTTACGCCCGTTTGAATGACATGGGTTTTTTGGAGACGCCGTATCTTCCGGTTGAGAAGGGCAGGGTATTAGAGAAAGTGGTCTGGATGGATGCGTTAGCCGAAGCTAAATATGTGATTGCCCAAGGGAGCGCTTTGCTCGACAAAGATCGGCGAATCATCAATGACATTGTCGAAGCTCGCGTTTATGGAGCGCCAGGAACCTCGCGACGAGAAGATGTTCAATTTATTGATGCGGCTTCGAATCAACTTTTATCGATTGCCACATCGCTTATTCCGTTTCTCGAGCACGACGACGCGAACCGCGCCCTTATGGGATCTAACATGCAGCGGCAAGCAGTTCCGCCGATTATTCCGCAGGCGCCTTTGGTTGGCACCGGCGTTGAGGATAAAGCGGCGCGCGATTCCGGGCGACTGGTTATCGCGGAAGCCGACGGCATCGTTAAAGATGCGGATGCGCGCCATATTGATGTTGAAGATCCCAAGACAAAAAAGACAAAGACATACGACCTCCACAATTTCCGGCGCTCCAACCATTACACGATTATCTCTGAGCGCCCGATCGTGAATGTGGGCGATGCTGTAAAAAAAGGCCAGGTTTTGGCCGATGCCGCTTCTTCGGATAACGGCGTCTTGGCTCTAGGGCAGAATGTTCTTGTGGCTTTTCTTTCCTGGGAAGGAGCCAATTTTGAAGATGCCATTGTTCTTTCCGAGCGGATCGTGAAGGATGATTATTTTACCTCGGTCCATATCGAGGATTTTTCCTGCGATGTGCGCGATACGAAGCTGGGGCCCGAAGTGATCACGCCCGACATCCCCAATGTGTCCGAAGAAAAACTTAAAAATTTAGATGAAGAGGGAATTATTCGCGTTGGCGCCGAGGTTTCGGCGGGTGATATCCTCGTCGGGAAGATTTCTCCCAAAGGGGAAGTCGAGCCGACATCGGAAGAAAAATTGCTCCGCGCGGTTTTCGGCGAAAAAGTGGCCGATGTTAAGGACACGTCGCTGGTTCTGCCGCACGGGAAAGCGGGCCGAGTGGTCAATATTAAGATTTTCTCCCGAGACCGCGGCGATAAGCTCGAGCCCGGCATTATTAAGCGTATTCAAATTGAAATCGCCCAGCTTCGAAAAGTCCGCGCCGGCGATAAATTGGCAGGACGCCACGGCAACAAAGGCGTTATTTCGCAAGTCCGCCCGGTGGAAGATATGCCGTACCTGGAGGACGGGACGCCGGTTGATATCGTTCTTAATCCTTTAGGCGTCGCCTCCCGCATGAATTTGGGCCAGATTTTGGAGACCCATTTGGGCATCGCGGCGCATCGGTTGGGGTTCCGAGCAGTAACGCCGGTTTTTATCGGCGCCACGGAGAATGATATTAAGCGGGAGCTTACGGCGGCCGGCTTGCCGGAAACCGGAAAGATAAAATTGTATGACGGGCGAACCGGCCAACCTTTTGCCAAGGACGTCACTGTGGGCTACATCTATATGATGAAGCTTAATCACTTGGTGGAAGATAAAATTCATATGCGTTCTATCGGTCCGTATTCCCTTATTACGCAACAGCCGCTGGGAGGAAAGGCCCAATTCGGCGGACAGCGATTTGGAGAAATGGAAGTGTGGGCTCTTGAAGGATATGGCGCTGCCTACTCGCTTCAGGAGATGCTTACGATTAAATCGGATGATGTTTTGGGACGATCGGCAGCCTTTGAATCGATTATTCGATCGGAGAAGATCAAAAGCCCTTCCACGCCGTCGGCATTTAATGTTCTGGTTTCCGAGTTGAAAGCCTTGAGCCTTTCTATTGAAACCATAGGCGAGGATGAGAATGCCAAGCGCCCTTTGCGATTAGCTCGTCGGGAGTCGGCTCAGTCGCGGGAATCATAACGACTATGAATATCGAATCTTTAAGATTAAAAATCGCGTCACCGGATGAAATTCTCTCCTGGTCTCATGGAGAGGTGATCAAGCCGGAGACCATTAACTATCGCAGCCAGCGTCCGGAAAAAGACGGATTGTTTTCCGAGAAGATTTTTGGACCCACCAAGGATTATGAATGCTATTGCGGCAAATACCGCCGCATTCGGTATAAGGGCGTGGTTTGCGACAAGTGCGGCGTTGAAGTGACTCGATCAATCGTCCGACGAGAGCGCATGGGTCATATTGCGCTCGCGACGCCCATTGCGCACATCTGGTTTCTGCGGACCGTTCCTTCGAAGATTGGCCTTTTTTTGGATGTGCCGCCGCAAAAACTGGAGAAGGTTGTTTATTACGCTTCTTATATTGTTACGAGAGTAAATGACGAGGCACGCCGGACCGCGCTCGAGGAAGTAAAGCGTGAAGTAAAATCTCGGAAGGGCAAGGAGTCATCGAGTGATTTAGAGGAGGCGGCCCGAAAAACCGAAGAAGATCTCTTGTCGTTGCGACCCGGAAAGATTTTTTCCGAGACAGAATATGTAAATCTCGCCAAGCGATTCGCCCATGTTTTTGAAGCGGGCCGCGGAGCGGAAGCGGTGCGGAAAATTTTGGAACGCATTGATTTAAAGAAGGAAGCGGCCGCCGTTGAAGCGGAGCTTAAGAATGTAAAAGACGCCGCGCGGGAGTTGCGGCTTCTCTACCGCTTAAAGCTTTTGCGGTCGTTCTTAAAAAATAATATGCGGCCGGAATGGATGGTAATGACGATTTTGCCGGTTTTGCCGCCGGATCTCCGTCCGATGGTTGCCTTAGACGGCGGGCGATATGCGACGTCTGATTTGAACGATTTGTATCGGCGCGTCATCAACCGGAATAACCGGCTTAAGAAATTAATGGAGCTTAAGGCGCCCGAGGTCATTGTGACGAACGAAAAGCGCATGCTTCAGGAAGCGGTAGACGCCTTGATCGATAACGTGACCCGTTTGGGATCCTCCCCGCAGATGAGCGCACAGCACCGACCCCTTCGGTCGTTGGCGGACATGTTGCGCGGTAAACAAGGACGGTTCCGGCAAAATCTCTTAGGAAAGCGCGTCGATTATTCCGGCCGGTCCGTCATCGTCGTTGGCCCTGAGCTGAAGCTTAACGAATGCGGGCTTCCCAAGAAGATGGCACTGGAGCTTTTTAAACCGTTTGTCATCGCCAAGCTCATTAGTTCTGGTCAAGCTCATAATATCCGGAGTGCCAATCGGTTGATCGAGCAGGCGACTCCTGAAATTTGGGCATCGCTTGAAGAAGTAATCCAAAATCGAAAAGTTTTGTTGAACCGGGCGCCGACGCTCCATCGCCTGGGAATTCAGGCATTTCGTCCGGTTTTGATCGAGGATTTGGCGATTCGAATTCCACCCATGGTTTGTACGGCATTTAACGCCGATTTCGACGGCGACCAGATGGCGGTTCATGTTCCTTTAACCGAGGAGGCGCAGGCTGAGGCGGAAACGCTCATGCTTTCTTCGAGAAACCTTTTAAAGCCGTCGACCGGCGAGCCGATTATTATTCCGTCGCAGGATATCGTCTTGGGGTCGTACGCCTTAACCCGGTTGGATGACGACAAAAAAGAAGCGCAGAAAATTTTCACGACGGCGGAGGAGACGCTTCTTGCCCATAGTTTCGGCTACGTTGGCCTTAATGAAATGATCAAAGTTCCCGCTTCAGCGATTAAGGGCAATGATGGCAAGGATGGTGCTTGGTTTTCGACCACGCCGGGGCGGCTCATCTTTAACAGCATTTTGCCCCAGGAATTTTCTTTTATTAACGTGACTTTGAAAAAGCGCGATCTCCAGAAAATCGTTGCCGGGCTTATCGAACAATATGGCAGTGAAGTGGCCTGGCCGATCTTGGATGAGGTGAAGCGTTTAGGATTCCGCCACGCCACGCTCTCCGGCATTAGCTGGGGCATGGAAGATTTGGTGACGCCGGGAGAAAAGAAGAAGATCGTGGAAATTGCGGAAGCAAAAATCAAAGAGATCGAGGGACAGTACCGAGAAGGGCTTTTGACGAATGCCGAACGGCAGAGTCGCGTGATCGATGTGTGGGACAAGGTGAAGATTGAGGTCACGAAGATTCTTCCCCAGCATTTAACCGCGGATGGATCCATCTTTTCCATTATTGATTCCGGTGCTCGAGGCAGTTGGGCGCAGCTATCGCAGATGATGGGTATGAAGGGTTTGGTGCAGAATCCCAAAGGGGAAACGATTGAATTGCCGATCAAGGCATCGTACAAGGAGGGACTGTCGGCGTCGGAGTTCTTTATTAATACGCACAGCGCCCGGAAGGGATTAATTGATACGGCGTTAAAAACCGCCTCGGCCGGATATCTTACCCGCCGACTGGTGGACGTCGCTCAGGATGTGGTTATCCGCGAGTTGGATTGCCGCGTTACCGAAGGCATTGAAGTTTTTCGAACTGACGGCGATGAATTCGGTTATCACTTTGGAGACCGTTTGTATGGCCGAACAGCCCTCGATGACGTGAAGATTGATCGTAAAACGGTGGTGCGGGCCGGAGAAATCATTAATCGTGACACCGCCGAGCGAATTCAAAAATCAGAAATTCCCTCGATAGTTCTTCGGTCGCCCATAACGTGCCGTAGTTCGGAAGGAATTTGTTCCAAATGCTACGGTTTGGATCTGGGGCGAAATCAGGCGGTTGAACGAGGCGAGGCAGTAGGCATCGTGGCGGCGCAGTCGATCGGAGAGCCAGGAACACAGCTGACGTTGCGGACTTTCCATACTGGAGGAATCGCCGGCGTCGACATTACGCACGGTCTCCCTCGGGTTCAGGAGCTTTTTGAGGTTCGCGTTCCTAAGGGAAAGGCGATCTTAGCCGATGTCGATGGTGTTGTGGATGACATTGAAGAGCGGGGCTCCAATCGTATTGTAAAGATGAAAGCTCATAAGGAGAAGGGTAAAAAAGCTCGCGCCGTGGAATATTCTTTTCCTGCAGCAACGATGGTCTTCGTAAAAGCGGGCGATAAGGTTGCAAAAGGAGATCAAATATCCGAAGGAAGCGTTGACCTCAAAGAGTTGTATCTCTATAAAGGAAGAAAGGCGGTGGAGCGCTACGTGGTGAATGAAATTCAAAAGGTGTATGTTCCTGAGGGAACGGCTATTAACGATAAGCACGTGGAAATCATTCTTCGTCAGATGTTTGCTCGCGTCATGATCAAGGATTCGGGCGATACGGATTTTGTGGTTGGTGAGGTGGTGGAAAAGCCCCGCTTTCTTGAGATGAACCGCGATATTAAGCGTCGCGGCAAGCGAACAGCGCGAGCCAAGCAGCTGCTTATGGGCATAACGAAGACCGCTCTTTCGTCGGAAAGCTTCTTATCCTCCGCTTCTTTCCAGGAGACGGCTCGGGTTTTGGTTCGAGCGGCCGCCGAGGGCCGCACTGATCGCTTGCGCGGACTCAAAGAGAATGTCATCATTGGACGGCTTATTCCCGTGGGAACCGGCTACGGAGCCCGGTTTACGGAACCGGCGAGTGATAACGAATAATCATGATAACGATTAACGAAGGTCAAAATCGATACGAGATGGTCTTTCTCTCGCGGACGGAAGAGGCTGCGGCAGAGGTGAAAACCCTTCTCGCAAAGGAGGGAGCGGCGGATTTTTCCGTTCGGGCCCCTCTCCGGACGCGCCTGGCTTTCCCGATTAAGAAAAACGATGCCGCGCATCTGGGAGTCATTCAGTTTACTTTGGAAAAAAACCGCCTGGGCGACATCAGCCGCTTGCTGCGACTTAACGCTAACCTTCTTCGATTCGAAATGGTTAAGGTAATCGAGCGCGACGAGGCGACGGCGCCCCTTGCGGAGGAGAACCGGGGGGAAGCTAATCGCGAGGCGACGGAGCCGGCATCCGATCGACGCGACGCTCCTCGTTCCGAGCGGCGATACACAGAACTGAGCAATGAAGCCTTGGAGAAGAAGCTGGAGGAGATGCTTCGATAACATTCGGCGGTCGCGTTGAGCTTTTGAAGCCTGCATGATACACTACCGCTAACTGCACGCTAAACGCCGCTTATGAATCTTAATAAGGTATTTATTATCGGAAATTTAACTCGCGATCCGGAGTTGCGGACGCTGCCTTCGGGCACGGCGGTTGCCTCATTCGGCGTGGCGACGAATCGCGTTTGGAAAAACGCCCAGGGCGCGCGGCAGGAGGATGTTCAATTTCATAATCTTGTGGTTTTTGGCCGCCAGGCGGAAATTGTCAGCCAGTATTTAACGAAAGGAAGTATGGTTTATGCGGAAGGGCGGCTTCAGACTCGTTCCTGGGATGCCAAAGATGGGTCTAAGCAATCCCGCACCGAAATTGTCGCTGAGCGGATTCAATTTGGGCCTCGGAGCGGCGGCGCTGCGGGCGCTCGCCCCGCCGGTTTTGCCCGGCCAGCGCGCGAAGGATTAGATACGCCGCCGATGGATGATCTTCCGGCAATTGATCTGGGAGACGAAGACGTTAAGGCCGAAGATTTGCCTTTCTAGGTAAAACCCTATAAGCTCTCTTTTGTTATGCAATGCTTTTTTTGCTCTCAAGATGCGAGGACCATTGATTATAAGGATATCGAGCTTTTGCGTCGGTTTACTTCGGGCCAGGGGAAAATCATCGATCCGCGGCACACGGCAACTTGCGCCAAGCATCAGCGGATGCTTGCCACGGCGATTAAGCGAGCCCGATTGATCGGACTGCTTCCTTTTACTCGGAAGTAATTCCCGTCGCGATGGAAATCGACCTTTTTTTATTTAACTTAATCCACGGATTTGCCGATAGAAGCGGCTTTATCGACGGCATCGGTATTTTTTTTGCTCGATTCGTTCCGTACCTTTTAGTTCTTGTCGCTCTCTGGATTCTTGTCCGGATCCGCGGGTGGCGTCATCGTTTTTATTTTTTCTCCCTTGCCGCGTTGGCGCTCATTATAAGCCGAGGAATCCTCACCGAAGTAATTCGTTTTTGGGTTAATCGGCCGAGGCCGTTCGAGCTCTTGTCGTTTACACCGCTGATCTCCCATGATGCCGGCGGTTCCTTCCCATCGGGGCACGCCACCGCTTATTTTGCCCTGAGCTTCATTGTTTTTCTTTTTCTGAGGAGTTATCCGGTTGATAGTCGGCGATGGGGGCTTTGGTTTTTATCGGGGTCGGCTTTTATGGCTTTGGCTCGCGTTTTTGCCGGCGTTCATTGGCTCTCCGATGTTTTGGGAGGCGCCGCGATTGGCCTGGGAAGCGCCTACCTAGTTTGGAAAGTTTTGCCTTTGCCAGAGCCCGGCGAAGGGAAGGATTTTAACTAAGTTAAAACTTTACCGCTCTTTACTGCGCCCCTTCTTTTTGAAGATCTTGACGATGCTCATTGATACTCACGCCCATCTTCAATTCGATGCGTTTGCCGAGGATCGCGATTCGGTGATTCAAGAGTGTCTCGACGGCGACATTTTTATGATTAATGTGGGAACGGAGCGGCGATCGTCGGAGGCCGCTGTTTTTCTTGCGGAACAATTTTCCGGCGGAGTTTTTGCCTCTGTGGGCCTCCATCCTAATCACCTGTCGGCTGAAACCCAGTATCCGGATGATCAGGAGGCGGCCGTTATCGAACGGGAAATTTTCGACCCCGAATTTTATAAGGATCTTCTTCGCAAGAGTCCCAAAATGGTTGCCATTGGGGAAACGGGTTTGGATTATTACCGGCTGCCGCCGGGCAGCAATGCGGAAGCCATCCGGGCCCTGCAGCGGGATGTCTTCCGGCAGCATATCGAATTGGCTTTAGAGCTACGCAAGCCGCTTATTATCCATTGCCGGAACGCCCACGAAGATTGCATCGGGATTCTCCGGTCGTATTTCGCTCACCATCCATTCGACTTGCGAGGCGTGATTCATAGTTTTGGCGGGACTGTCGCGGACGCGCAGGCTTATCGATTACTCGGTTTCAAAATTGCCTTTAATGGGATTATCACGTTTGCCCGCGATTATGATGCCGTGGTGCGAGCGACGCCCCTCGACGATTTATTAATAGAAACCGATGCGCCGTATTTGACGCCCGTACCGCATCGCGGGAAACGCAATGATTCACGGTACGTCCGGTTGGTGGCCGAGAAGATTAGTGAATTAAAAGGGGTTTCTTTTGAAATGGTTGCCGAGAAGACCACCCAGAATGCCCGGCAACTTTTTGCCCTCTAAGAGGTCATCCTTGATAGGACGACGGCCTTTTGATATAGAGAGGGTACGGTCAAGGGCGGTCTTTGGTCGCTGAACCTTCGAAGGAGAAAGTGATGCGGAATGAAGATGGTTACAGACCGTGCGACGTTCTCGTCATCGTGGTCCTGGGCCTCCTTCTGGGGCTGGCCTGGCTCTTCAACCTTAAAGAACCCGGAGCTCCGCAACCTTCCGATCCCGCGCCTTAAACGCGGGATTGACTTTTTTCTTCGCTCCGAGTATGGTTTGAGCAAGTGTTCGCCTTCCGGCGAACCTTTTTAAAATAAATTATGATTGATTTAAAAAATCTTAATCGGGCTATTGAGCAGATTGTTAAAGAAAAAGGCATTGATGCCGCGTTGGTTTTCGGCGCGGTTGAGTCCGCCATCGCCGCCGCGTATCGCAAAGAATACGGAAAGCGAGGGGAGATTATCAAGGCTAAAATTGATTCCAAGGTGGGCAACCTCCTTTTTTGGCAGGTAAAAACTGTCGTCGATGAAACCACGGTCCGCATAAAAAGTTCTGACGAGGAGGGGGAGCCGAAGGAACGGTCTTCTGCCGAAGAAGAAATTCCCGTTTACAATCCGGATCGGCATATTTTTCTGGAAGAGGCGAAAAAGGTGAAGCCGGATGCTGCGGTAGGGGACGAACTAGAGTTTGCCCTGCCCGAACATGAAGATTTCGGGCGCATCGCTTCGCAGGCGGCTAAGCAAGTGATCCTTCAGCGATTACGGGAGGTGGAGCGGGAGTCCGTGGAACGGGAGTATAAAGGAAAAGAAGGAGAAATCGTGAGCGGTGTCGTTCAGCGCGCCGAACGGGGCAATGTTTATATTGACCTCGGCCGCGCCGCCGGCATCATGTTCTATAACGAGAGCATTCCGGGCGAGCATTATCGCATCGGCGAGCGCTTGCGGTTTTACCTTTTGGCAGTTCAAGAAGAATCCCGATTGCCGGGCGTAATTCTAAGTCGTTCCCATCCCCGATTTGTTTCCAAGCTTTTTGAATTAGAAGTCCCGGAAATCCAGGAGGGGTTGGTGGAGATTAAAGCGATTGCCCGGGAACCGGGTTCCCGGACTAAGATAGCGGTTTCGTCGAATGCCGAGGGTGTTGATCCCGTGGGCGCTTTGGTGGGACAACGGGGAACGCGGGTAATGGCGGTGACTAATGAGCTGGGGAATGAGAAAATCGATATTATCGAATGGTCGGAGGATCCGGCCAAATTCATTGCGTCGTCACTTTCTCCTTCCAAGGTTCGTTCTGTTGAGGTTTTGCCTCGGCGAACCGCATTGGTTTTGGTTCCGGAGGATCAGCTGAGTCTGGCGATTGGACGAGGCGGACAGAATGCGAGGCTGGCGGCGCGGCTTACGGGCTGGAAGATCGATGTTCGTTCGGCGGCGCGGCCGGAAATTGCTCACGAGGGCGGCGTTGTGGGCGAGACCAATGATGACGGTATCGTTGATGATGGAACGTTCGATGAGGGAACAAAGCCCGCCCCGGACTCTCACGGAATTTAAAAAATTAACTTAACTTAGGTATAATATACCGATATGACTATATACCAACTCGTTTTTTTGCCGATCGGCGCCGCGCTTCTCTATAGCGGGTACGTTATGTGGTGGCTTAGAAAGCAGGATAATGGCAATGCCGAGATGCAGGAAATTTCGAGCGCCATCCGGGAAGGAGCGAAGTCTTATTTGAATCGGCAAACGAAAAGCGTGGGCCTTGTCGCCGCGATTCTTGCTGTTTTGATCTACGCCTTACTAGGCTTGTCTCCGGCCTTGGGATTTCTTTTGGGTGCTGTTAGTTCTGCCTTAGCGGGTTATATCGGCATGAATGTGGCGGTGCGATCGAATGCGAAAACTGCGGCAGCGGCGAGGCGCGGCCTGATGCCGGCGCTTTCTCTGGCTTTCCGAGCTGGGTCGGTAACCGGGTTTTTGGTTGTGGGGTTGGGACTTTTGGCGGTTGCCGGTCTTTATTTTGTAACGGAAGATGTTCGCGTTTTGATCAGCCTGGGGTTTGGAGCAAGCTTGATTTCGGTTTTTGCCCGCTTGGGCGGCGGTATTTATACCAAGGCAGCGGATGTGGGAACCGATCTTGTCGGAAAGGTGGAGGCGGGAATTCCTGAAGACGATCCTCGGAATCCTGGCGTTGTGGCGGATCTCGTGGGGGATAATGTGGGCGACAATGCTGGAATGGCGGCTGATCTTTTTGAGACCTACGTGGTAACTTTGGTTGCTGCGATGCTTTTGGGAAACGCTTTGATTGGCGAGGCGGGCGTTCTTTTTCCCTTGGCATTGGGCGGCGTGGCTATCTTAGCTTCTATTATCGGCAGCTTTTTTGTCCGGACTGGAAAATCACAAAGCATTATGGGGGCGTTGTATAAAGGGCTGGCTGCGTCGCTTGTTGCCGCTTTAGTCCTTTTCTACTTTTTAAACGCGTCGTTTTTTTCCGTTTGGGAGCTGTATTATGCGGCGGTCATCGGCTTGCTGGTTACCATCTTGATGGTGGTTGTTACGGATTATTACACCGCGAAAAATTATCGACCGGTTAAAGCCATCGCGGCTGCCTCGAACTCCGGTCACGGAACCAATATCATCATGGGGCTCGCAATCGGCATGGAATCGACATTCCTCCCCGTTTTAATCATCGCCGGAGGCGCTCTATTGAGTTTCTATCTGGCGGGTCTCTATGGCGTGGCCATTGCCGCGACAGCGATGCTTTCGGTAGCCGGCATTATCGTGGCCATCGATTCTTTCGGGCCCATTACGGATAACGCCGGAGGAATTGCCGAAATGTCGAACGAACCGAAGGAGGTTCGCGAAATTACGGATGCCCTCGACGCGGTGGGAAATACCACCAAGGCGGTAACTAAGGGTTATGCAATTGCTTCGGCAGGTTTGGCGACTTTGGTCTTGTTTGCCGGTTATGCGGAAGAGCTTCGGGCGTATACCGCTGCAACGTTTGATCTTCAAGATCCGTTTGTAATCACTGGACTCCTTTTGGGCGCTGCGCTTCCTTACCTCTTTGGATCTATGGCTATGCGAGCGGTTGGGAAAACCGCGGGCGCCGTGGTGGAAGAGGTTCGGCGGCAATTTCGAGAGATTCCGGGCATCATGGAAGGCAAGGCCAAGCCGGATTACGGCCGTGCGGTTGATATCGTGACTAAGGCGGCGCTCCGTGAGATGATTGTGCCGGCCTTGCTCCCTATCGTCGCTGTGGTGCTGGTTGGATTTCTTCTGGGAGCCGAGGCTTTGGGAGGATTACTAATTGGATCGATTGTCTCCGGTCTTTTCGTCGCGATCTCGATGACCACCGGGGGCGCGGCATGGGATAACGCAAAAAAATATATCGAAGCCGGTAATTTCGGCGGCAAAGGATCCGATGCTCATAAGGCGGCAGTCACGGGCGATACGGTAGGCGACCCTTATAAAGATACGGCTGGCCCGGCGATCAACCCGCTTATCAAGGTAGTAAATGTTGTTGCTTTATTGCTGGTTCGATTCCTAAAATAATTTATGCCTAAACCATTGTTTAACGAAGAGCAGTATCAGTATTTGATACCCACGGTTATCGAAAAGTCCGCGTTTGGAGAACGGGCGTATGATATTTATTCGCGGCTTTTGAAGGAGCGGATTGTCTTTATCGGCGGCCCTATTAACGATCAGGTGGCGAATGCCGTGATCGCTCAACTTTTATTCCTTGAATATGAAGATCCGAAAAAAGACATCAAGATGTACTTGAATACGCCGGGCGGGGTTGTGACCGCGGGGCTCGCGATCTACGATGCGATGCAGCATGTGAAAGCCGATGTCTCAACGATCTGCGTCGGCATGGCGGCGTCGATGGGGGCAGTGCTTTTAACCGCCGGGAAAAAAGGGAAGAGGTATATACTGCCTAATTCCGAGGTTTTGCTTCATCAGGTGCTAGGGGCCACTGAAGGCCAGGCGGTTGAGATTGAGATTGCCGCGCGGCATATTATCAAGATTAAAGATAAATTAAATCAGATTATCGCAAAGCACACCGGTCAGCAGCTCGCCAAGGTGGAACGGGATACAGATCGGGATTTCTGGCTTAATGCGGAGGAGGCCAAGGCTTACGGATTGGTGGACGAGATTATCAAGACGAAGAAGTAGATGTTCAAAAATCGCCACACCGGCGATTTTTTGGTAGGATTTTAACATGGCTGATTCCTTGAGGCCCAAGGTTGGAGTTGCTGTGATTGTTATAAAGGATGGAATGGTGGCGCTTGGAAAACGACGAGGTTCTCACGGTGACGGCACATGGGCATTCCCCGGAGGTCATTTGGAGTTCCAGGAATCTTTGGAGGATTGCGCTCGCCGAGAGGTATTAGAAGAAACCGGATTAGAAATTAAAAATATTCGTTTTAGCACTATAACCAATGATATTTTTTCTGCGGAGAGTAAGCATTACATTACAATATACATGATTGCTGATTACAAAAGAGGAGAATTGAAAATTATGGAGCCGGAGAAATGCGAATTTTTCGGCTGGTTTCCGTGGGGTGAATTTCCCCGTCCGCGTTTCATTCCTTTGGAAAATTTATTAAATCAAGACTATAAACCCTTATGAAAATCGCTTTTTTCGAGGTGGAGGACTGGCAGAAGGACTATTTGGAAAAGAAAGTTTCTTTCGCGGAATCCGTTTCTTTTTTCAGGTCATCGCTTCAGGATACCGATCTTGCGAGTTTCGATTTTGAGGCGATTTCTCTCTTTATCGGATCTACTTTAACCTCCGACCTCATGGCTAAATTCCCGAACCTAAAGCTTGTGACCACGCGGTCTACGGGATTCGACCATATTGCCAAGGATTTTTTGCGGGAGCGCGGCACTGCGCTGGGTTACGTGCCCGGGTATGGGGATAATACCGTGGCGGAATTCACCTTTGGACTCATCCTTTCGCTCTCCCGTCGCCTCTATGACGCCGTTCATCGCATCCGCGAGGCCGGCGATTTTTCTTTTGAAGGCCTGCGCGGATTTGATCTAAAAGGGAGGACTTTGGGCGTGGTGGGCGCCGGTCGGATCGGCTGCGAGGTACTGCGGATCGCTCAGGGATTCGAGATGAATGTTGTTGCCTACGATGCCTTTCCGAAGCCCGAAACGGCAGCTGCCTGTCACTTCGCTTACGTTTCTTTCGAGGATCTTTTGGCGAGGTCTGATATTATTACGCTCCACGTGCCTTACAGCGTATCCTCGCACCATCTGATCAATAGCGATAATGTTTCGAAAATAAAACGCGGCGCTATTCTTATTAATACGTCGCGAGGGGCAGTGGTGGAGACTAGTGCTCTTGTGCAGGCTTTGCGCGATGGTATTTTAAGCGGCGCCGGGTTGGATGTTTTGGAGGAGGAAGGATTAATCCGCGATGAAAAAGAACTTCTTTCCGGCCAGCTCGACGCTCTGAAGCTCCGAACGGTTTTAGGAAATCACGTTTTGATGGATATGCCGAATGTGATTGTAACACCCCATATGGCATTTAATACCACGGAAGCGATCGAGCGCATTTTGGATACGGATATTGAAAATATCAAGACGTTTCTAGAAACCGGCAAAGCAAAATATTCTATTCCAACTGTTTAGCCGGCGGCTATATGATTATTTATCTCGTTTTTTTCGCCGCAATTTTCGCCATTAATCTTTTGCCGGTTTTTGCGCCTCCCACTTGGGCTGCGCTTCCCTTTTTTGTTTTTAATCTTGGATTGAGCAATATGCCGGTGGTTGCCGCGACGGCGGCTTTTGCGGCGAGCGTTAGCGCGCTGCTCTTGGCTCTAGTAACCGTAAAATTTGTTCGTCCGCGCCTGTCGGCGGGGAGCCGGGGGAATCTTGAGGAGCTGGCTAATTTTCTGCGGGGGCGTTTCTGGTTGGCTCCTGGAATCTTTTTCCTTTGGGCGTTAAGCCCCTTGTCGGCGGGCTTGCTGTGGATTGCTTATGGCCTTCTGGGATTAGGGCCTCGAGCGGCACTCCTTTCGTTTTTCGCCGGACGGTTTTTGGGGTATTGGGGATGGTCGTATGCTGTTTCGCAAGCCGCGTGGCAATCAGCGGGCGATCTTTTCAGTTCCGCCGGTTTTATCAGCGTTTCTTTCATTGTCTCACAAGTTATTGCTCTTATGTTCTTCGGTCTTTTCGTGAAATTGGATTGGCGAGCCCTGCTTCAGGAGCGGCGGTTGCAGTTTGTTGGGCGACAAACTCTGGCGGGTTTGATGAAGCAGCAGGAGGAAAAAGTTTTGCATTAATGCGTTTTTCCATAAAAACAGGGGAAAATATCCGGACTTTCGGGCGAACGATTGGTTACCGGCTGCTCGATGAAAAAGGAGGCGAGTTTAATTTTGCGCGTCCTCTGGGGGTAAATGATTATCCCCGGTTTCATGCGTATGCGATGGCCCGCCCGGGCGAGATTATCGTTAACCTTCACTTAGATCAAAAACGGCCTTCGTACGAAGGCGCTACGGCGCATAGCGGAGAGTATGAGGGGCGATTTATTGAAGAGGAAGCGGAGCGGATCAAGGCGGCGGTTGGGGAATCGAAGATCTCTAGACCTCTCGACGTCAGCGATTACTGATTAGGAAAGTTTTTCTTTTAAGAAAGAGTTTAGATCGGATATTTTTATTCGTTCCTGTTTTGCGGTATCCCGATCGCGGATAGTGACGCTATCATCCTCTAGCGTTTGGAAATCGACAGTGATACAAAAAGGGGTACCGATTTCATCCTGCGAGTAATAGCGTTTTCCTATATTTCCCCGGTCATCCCAGGCAATGGGAAGCAATTGGCTATTGGTAATTAGTAATTGGTAAATGGAGCGTGCTTTATCGACGAGGTCTGGTTTGTTGGCCAATAAAGGGAAGACGGCGGCTTTGTAGGGTGCCAGCTTAGGCGGAAGTTTTAAATACGTCCGCTTGCCCCCCGAAGCTTCCTCTTCCGTGTAAGCTTCGAGTAGTGTGACAAGAATGGAACGATCTAGTCCGAAGGTTGGCTCGATCACATGGGGCCAGAATTCCTCGCCGGTCTCCTGGTTTTTATATTTAAGGTTTTGACCGGAAAGATTTTCGTGGTTTTTAAGATCGAAATCGGTTCGGTAGGCGAGTCCGTAGAGTTCTTTCTGACCAAAGGGATAGTCGTATTCAAAATCGACGGTCCGCTTGGAATAATGCGCGCGATCTTCTTCGGGAACCTCGATTTCGTGGACGTGGCTAAGATTTACCCCTAGTTCTTTAAGCCATTTCCGCATCTCCTCGCGCCAATAGTCAAACCATTTTTCCCATTCCTCTTCTCGGACGAAATATTCCAATTCCATTAAATTAAACTCTCGTGTTCTGAAAATAAAATTGCCGGGAGTGATTTCATTCCGAAATGCTTTCCCCTGAGCTGCTATGCCGAAGGGAAGTTGCTGTCGTGTTGTGTCGAGCACTTGTTTGAAATTAACAAACATTGCTTGGGCGATTTCCCCGCGAAGATAGGCGAGCGCCTTTTCTCCCTCTACAGCTCCCAGCCACGTTTTCATCAAAATATTGAATTGCCGAGGTTCAGTCAGATCTTTGCGCCCGCAATTGGGGCATTCTTTTTCGATTTGGTCGGCTCGGTACCGTTCGTGGCATTTTTTGCATTCCACCAGGGGATCGCTAAAGGTTGCCACATGGCCGCTTGCTTCCCAGACCTTGGGATTCATTATGGTGGCCGCATCGATTCCTACCATATCACTTCGGGATTGGACAAATCGTTGCCACCAGAGTTTAGAGATGTTGTTTTTGAGCTCCACGCCCAACGGCCCATAATCCCAGGAGTTTGCCAGCCCGCCATAAATTTCCGATCCCGGAAAAATAAAACCCCGTCTTTTGCAAAGACTTACTATTTTCTCCATTAAATTATTTTGATCTTTTTCCATTCGTTTACGGAACAACGACGCCCGCTCCCATGGTGTTTATTGCATCGTCCAAATCGTCGCTTTCTACGCTCGGTGCGGCAGCGCGGAGTTCGGTGTTGGTGAAGTCATCGATGGCGACGAGCGTTATTTCGCTAATGAGCGGCATCGGCTGATTAATCTGCGTTATATTAGGGATTGCTTCGATCTGAAAGCTGGCTTCCACAGGAGCCCCGATCACTCCTTTGGTTGCGGGAATGCGATCAATGGTCCATGAAATTTCTCCAGTTCTTTCGTTCCAGACGGGCGCGGACGCAACATTACTCTTAATTTTACCGGTTAGCCGAACTCCGGCTTGAGTCGACGCCTTAAGCGTCACGGTTCGCATATCGGTGCTGTAATTGGTCAATATCCATCGAATAGTCGCCTGAGTCGGAACATTGACCCTAAGCGGCACGGGACCCTTGTTGTCGAACCCCGATGAGTCTTTGACTGCCGCTCGCCGCAACAGTCCCAATCGACCGCCCACTTTTATTTCATGGCGGGCGACGGCCGTTGTTTTATCCGATGCGACATAGTAAGGGATGGTGGGGGAAGAGATATCGGCATCCACGACAATCGTAAAATTTTTATCGGATAAGCGGCGGATAGGATACTGTTCTTTTAGGGGCGCCTCAAATTCCACCGAGCCTGCGGAACCCGGTCGGACGACGCGGAGATCGGGAATACTCGCCGCATTCCAGGTGATCGTATTGTTGCTGGAATTAAAAAATCCATTCGTTCGGAGGGTGGGGAGGTTGAGCATGGTTCCCGTGAGCCGCGCCTTAACAATGACGTCATTCATTGCTACATCGGTGTTGTTTCGGTAGGTGACGATATACCGCACGGCTTGTCCCGGGTAGGCAATACTGGTTCGCCCCTCGGTTTCGATGGCGAGCGCCAGTGGCGATTGCGCCATACCGATGGATGCGGTTTTCTCGGCAACTAGATTATCGTTGTCGGAAACCCGGGTTTTTACTTCAAAGAAGGATTCATCCGGGCCGGTGGCAACGAGGCGCAGGGTGATGGCGCCGCCGCTGCCTTTGGGAAGATCCCGGATTACCCATTCTTGGGTGCTGGTTGCTGGGGCGGGTTCCGCGCTCGTTAGCCGGACGTTCGCCGGTAAAAGAAGGGTGATGGCGGCATTGCTGAAATTGTAATTCGACTCATTGGCATAATTTATTTTTACAGCAAAGGCGCTATTGTTTAAAACTTGTTGCGGGGATTCGATATCTAACCGGATGGCGGGATCTTTGGCGGTAATGCTTATTTTTTCCTCGGTATTCAAAATTGCTCTTCCCGTGGCGCCGGCAAAAGTATAGGAAGCGGTGGCTTTAAAGGGATAGACCGTATTGGCGGTTTTGTAGAGAATAATCGGAATGGTAACGCTTGCTGTTTGGCCCATGGTTACCGGTCCTATTTCTTTTGTCACGAACCGCTGATCGCCTGATTCCTCGGTTGCGACTGCCCCCTCGGGAAGGAGAAGCGTTATGGCGACATCTTCCAGATCTTTGGAGGCGTTGTTTTCCAGGTTGATGTCAATTTCAAACGGGGCGCCGAGCAAGATATCGTTGGGTGCTTCGAGGGTCACGCTTACATCTTTTTGCCCGCTGTATTGATAGATGAAGAATCCGACAACGACAAAGAGGATAAGAGAAATCGCCGTTAACCCCCAGAACAGCCATTGGCCTGTGGTCTTAAATTTCGTTACATCATTCATACCTTTTATTATATACGGGTTCTAGAGAGTGAGCCAAATTTTTGGGTCCAGAGCATTTTTTCCCTTTTCCCCGCACGACCGGCAGAGAAAAATAAAATCTTCTTTGTTGAAATGCCGGATGACGCGGGAGTCGCAGCGGTCGCAGTCGGCAAATCGAGGGTCAAATCCGAGGACGGCAAGCAAGGGCCGGTAGTCGGGTCGAACCGAGGCTTCGGTGAGAATTTTGCGAACTGCTTGCCACAGGCGGCCGTCCGGGGCCAGCGGCGGGGTCATCTGGTCGATAAAGCCGAGAAAATCTAGCATATCGGGATTTTTGGCGGCAATGCGGATGGTTAGGGCGTCGGCCAAACGAAACCCGTTTTTGTGGGCTAGTCGGACGCGAACGATATGAAGCGGCTGGAGGTGGCCAGCCAGTTTCGAGGTAATCTTGCGGGCCGAGGTGGCGGTGGCTTCCACTTTGCCCCAGCGCTCGGTCAGCAAAGAGACCAGGGCATCCTGTTCTCCTTTGGGCTCGTTTTTTAGGACGATGGCTGTTGTGGATAGTTCCTCCATAGAAAGAATTGTCTTTCAGTTTATCACAGATTGCGCTCAATTTTTTTCTTTGTTATGATGGCTCGGTGCTTGATTATTTTTCCTGGGGCCAATTGTTTTTAGGGATTTGGATCATTGTTTCACCCTGGCTGTTGGGTTTTTCGGATATTGGGCCGGCGTTGTGGAGTAATGTTATCGGCGGCGTGCTTATTGCTTTGGCTTCACTCTGGAAAATATTTCTCCCCAGGGAGTAAATTCCTAAATTCAAAATCTTGATTTCTGAAAGAATTTTCAATTTTAAAATTCAGGATTATTTAGGATTTAGATATTAGGATTTGGAAATTTCATGATGCTATGTACGATTTGATTATCGTGGGCGGCCCGCTTAGGAGCGAGGCTCGCCAATAACCTTATGGCTTATGATTTAATAATCATCGGTGGCGGCCCGGCGGCGGTGGCAGCCGGGGTCTATGCGGCCCGAAAAAAGATAAAAACGGCTTTAATTACCGAATCATTCGGCGGGCAGTCGCTTGTCTCCGCGGATGTGCAGAATTGGATTGGCGACGTGTCGCTTACCGGTTTAGAGTTGGCGGAAAAATTAGAAAAACACCTGCGAGCTCAAGAGGATATCGACATTATCGATGGCGATTTGGTGGCGAGCGTCCAGAAAATGGAGCCGGCCGCTGAATTTTTGGTAACCACTAAAAAAGGAAAAGTTTTGGAGACCAAGACCATTTTTGTGGGGTCCGGCAGCCGGCGCCGCCATCTGAATGTTCCGGGTGAAGATAAATTTGAAGGCAAGGGCGTGGCGTATTGTTCTATCTGCGATGCGCCGGTTTTTGCCGGTAAGGACGTTGCGGTGGTTGGCGGGGGAAACGCAGGGCTCGAAGCCGTGATTGATCTTTTGCCCTATGCGACGAAGATTTATTTACTGGAGTATAACAGCGCTCTTCGCGGCGATCCGGTAACGCAAGAGAAGATTAAAAGCGATCCGAAGGTAACGGTTATTTTTCATGCGAAGACCGTGGAAATTGTGGGCGATCAATTCGTGACCGGTTTGAAGTATGAAGATACGGAGGCTAAGGAAACTAAAGAACTGCCGGTCGGCGGCGTGTTCGTAGAAATCGGCGCGGTTCCTAACGCGGATTTCCTGGGGGATTCAGTGCTCAAGAACAAATTTGGCGAGATTGTCGTTGATCATAAAACACAGCAGTCCTCTCTTCTGGGCATTTGGGCCGCGGGCGATGTCTCGGACGTTCTCTACAAGCAGAATAATATTTCGGCGGGCGATGCGGTGAAAGCCATCCTTAACATTTACGATTATCTAAAAAAGGGATAATTATTCTTTGCGATACCGGTCCCAGATCTTTGGCGAAGTTTTTACTGGTACAATATAAGGATCATGCTTGTTCATGTGAATATTAAAATTGAAGGGCTGACGATTAGCCGAGTGGTTCGATATTTTGTTCTTGCTGATCTTTTATTTTTGACTGCCTGGGGATTGATCCATCCGCTTCTTGCCGTTTTTGTCGTGGAAAATATTCCTCAGGGAACGGTTTTCATAGCTGGCAGCGCGCTTGCGCTTTATTGGCTTACGCGGGCAATTTTGCAGCTTCCGATAGGAATTATTCTCGATCAGACCGAAGGGGAGAAAGATGATTTCTACGTGCTTATCATTAGCCTTATGCTGGCTGGTTTTGCGTCGCTTCTCTTTCTGGGGGTCAACAGTGTCGCCGGTCTTTTTGCTGTTATGGTTCTCGAGGGAATCGCTTTTTCACTCTATACTCCGGCTTGGGGTTCGATTTTTGTCCGGCATTTGGATCAGAATCACATGGCTTTCGATTTATCGCTTGGCAGCGCGGCTAGCGGTTTAGCTATCGGTGTTGCCTCTTTTGTTGGAGGGGCGCTTGCCAAATTTATCGGGTTTCATGCGGTTTTCATCGGCGCGAGCATTCTGGCATTTGTCTGTGCTGGGATTCTTCTCTGGGTTCCCGACCTGATTCTTCCCCGGGGATCCACCCGAAATCTTTTTAAAAAATCTCCGGTAACGGAACCCCCTCAAGCTCCCCCGCAATCCTAGCGGCTTGGCATTTTCTTGACGGTCGGAGGTTGATGCCCGATACTTTTTCTATCTATGCGATTTATCGCCGATTTTCATATCCATTCGAAATATTCCCGGGCGGTCTCTCGGGAAATGGTGCTGGAAGAATTAGATCGTAAGGCGCACGATAAGGGGATTCTCGTTATGGGGACGGGGGATTTTACCCATCCGGCATGGTTTAAGGAATTAAAAGAAAAGCTGGAGCCGGCTGAGCCCGGACTTTTTCAATTAAAAAAAGGATTGAAGCGGGGAACGCTGCGCGGCGGGATGCCGGAGACGCGGTTTATGCTGACTGTCGAGATTTCGAGTATTTATACGAAAGATGGCAAAGGACGCCGCGTGCATAATTTAGTATTTGCGCCGGACTTGGAGACCGTGGAGAAAATTAATACGCAGTTATCGTGGGTGGGGAATTTGGCATCCGACGGTCGGCCGATCCTAGGATTGGATAGTCGGGAATTGGTGAAGATCGTTTTAGACTCCAACCCTCGCGCGGTGGTGGTGCCCGCTCATGCCTGGACGCCGTGGTTTAGCGTTTTTGGATCGATGTCCGGATTTGATTCGATCGAAGAATGTTTCGGCGATTATGCTAAGCATATTTTTGCGATTGAAACCGGGCTTTCTTCGGATCCTTTGATGAATTGGCGACTTTCTAAATTGGACAATATTGCCTTCATCTCCAATTCCGACTCCCATTCTTTGGAGCGAATCGGCCGGGAAGCGAATATTTTCGATGCGGAATTGTCCTATGACGGGATTATCAATGCCATTAAAAATGGTTGCGCTAACCCACAACTAACAACCAATGACTCACAACAGAGATTTGTTGCGACCGTCGAATTTTTCCCGGAAGAGGGAAAATACCATTTCGATGGGCATCGGGCGTGTGGTGTGGTGATGGAGCCCAAGGAGACCCTGGAAAAAAAAGGAATGTGCCCGAAATGCGGGCGTCGCGTGACCGTTGGCGTTTTAAACCGCGTGGAAAAATTGGCAGATCGTTCGGCTATTGTTCCGGAGCAGGTTGGCAGTTTGCGGAAATACGCCAACCGGATTCCTTTTCACAGCTTGATGCAGTTGGATGAAATTATTGCAAAGTCGTTTGCCATGGGAACTGCTGCAAAGAAGGTAAGGACCGAATACGAAACCATGATAAAAACGTTTGGGCCGGAGTTGGAGATTCTTTTAAACAGTAAAAGCGAGGAGCTGGTTCGTTCTCGTGTTGATGAGCGGATTATCCGGGGGATTGAAGCGGTGCGGCAGGGAAAGGTGGTGTTTGATCCGCCGGGCTACGATGGAGAATACGGAGTTATGAAATTTGCCGGCATCGAACTATCCCCTAAGCCCTCGGTTGCGCAGGCGTCGCTATTTTAGGTTTTTCCGAGGAATTCTTGCAAATTTTGCTCTGTTTCTGTATCTTTTTCTAGCTATGGCGTTATCCATGAACGAAGTGAAAAATGGGTCTCTTATCGTTATCGACGGCCAGCCGTACGCCGTATTGAAGGTGGAACACTCTCATATCGGGCGCGGGGGATCGAATGTTACGGCGCGGATCAAAAATTTGATGACCGGAAAAGTTTTGGAGAGGACTTTCAAGCCGTCCGATGAATTTGATGAAGCTGATGTGGAAAAAATGAAGAGCTTGTTTATTTATGAGAGCCGCGGGCAGTATTGGTTTACGGAGCAAGGGAAGCCGCAAAACCGGTTTTCTATAAGCAAAGAGACATTGGGCGAAGTGGCGCAATTTTTAAAACCAAATCTGGATGTGCTGGCGATTAAATTCGATGGGAATGTGATTGCGATCGAACCGCCGATTAAAGTGGATTATGTGGTTAAGGAGGCTCCGCCGGCGGTCCGAGGGAATACAGCGCAGGGGGGGACCAAAATTGCCGTATTAGAGACCGGAGCCGAACTTTCCGTTCCTTTATTTATTAATGAGGGGGATATTGTTCGGGTGAATACGCAAACGGGTGAATATGCGGAAAGAGTGGAGAAGGCCTAGCCCAGATGGGCATGGTCGTTCCAAACTAAAAGGCGCCAAGCCGCAAATTTTTCATTGGCGGGATCGAATGCTAGTACGGTAATCCCGGTATTTTTTGTTTGTGCAGCCAAGAGAAGTCGCTTACTTTCGTAACCATTGAAGTTATCTTCAAAAAGTACGATACCTACCACAAACCTAATGAAGGCGCCATGGCTTACAACCAGGATATTATTTTCAGGTCGATTTTCGAGATAGCGAACGGCTTGAGTTGCGCGCTCTTTTAGGTCTTCAAAGTTCTCTTCATCGGAAAGTCGAAAATTGGGCAATGTTAAATTTTCGATCATGGTTTTGATTTCTTTTATGACCGTTGGATCGTCGCGATGTTGTCCGTAGTGCCGAGTTGGATGAGTTCGCTCTCCGAAAAGAGGCACTGATTCTATTGGTTGGTTAACTTTTTTCTGAATTATTTCCGCGGTTTGTATGGACCGCGTAAATTTGCTTGCGATAATTATTTCGATTGGCAATTTGGCAGCGCGTTCCGCTAAAAGAGACGCCTGCTCCCTGCCTTTCTCGGTTAGGGGCGCCTCGGGACCCCTGAGGATTGGATCTGTGTTTGCTTCGCTTTCTCCGTGGCGGACGAGATAGACCGTTTTCATAGGCCCAAGCCGCTCAATGACAGGGTTTTCAGGTACACCGGCAGCAGGAATACCATGCCGAGGAGAGGGAGGACGATGACGACGATGCTGATTATTAGCGTCGCCAGAAAATAGCGCCGTGTTTTCTCTACGGATTTATAAATAGCGTCGATCTTTTTCTGCTGCTCGTCTAATTTTTTAAGAAGTTCAGGGTCCATGGCGATCTTCCCTTGTTTTTAAATATTACTATAATACTACTGCTTATGAAGCGGGAATCCAAGCAAAAGAAGGTCTTTGTAGCAACATACACGAATGAGGGGCTTAAGTTTCAAATGGTTTTAGGCCCGCTGAAGTTTGAACCAAGTAAGAGGGGACGTCCGACAGCCACGATCTAGACCAAGACCATCCGATTTGCCATTTATTTGCCCCGGTGGCGAGCTTTGTCCCGGGGATCGACGTTTGCCCCATCTTGCGCCTTGGCCAAGCCGTTTGAACAAATTTGAACCCTTGGCACGATTTGCTTAACTTAAGCAAATATGACCGATTATTCTTCCGGAGGAAACTCCTCTTTGACTCTTTCCCGAAGATCATGCGTGTTCCCGTGACTAAGCAACCCGAGGTAAGATGCCACCGACGACTCGGCTTGCTTCTGCCTTAAATTCCGAAACATTCTCTTCTTGGTGGACGTTCGCGGTATCCTATGATGCGGAAAATGCACCCAGCCGAGAAAATCCACGCCGGACGCCCATGTTTTTATAAAAACCTTATCCGGATGCAGAGACAGTTTTAGCCGCATCTCAAGAAATTCGGATATCTTCGGGAGAAGGTTTTCCAAGTATTCCTTGCTCTCATGCAGAATGACGAAATCGTCGGCATACCTGACGCAATGGGCGACTTTCATATCTCGTTTTAGGAAATGATCGAACTCGTTCATGTAAATGTTTACCAAAAGCTGGCTGGTGAGATTGCCCAAGGGCAAGCCGATGTCCGGTCTGTCCTTGGTGTGGAAACTTTTGACCACTTTGCTCAAAAGCAAGATCGTATTTCCGCTCCTGATATGCTTTTTCAAAATATCACCCAAAATTTGATGATTGATGTTGGCGAAGAATTTTCTGATATCGCATTTAAGAACCCAGACTGTCCGCGTATGATTCTGCGAAACTTTGCAGGCTTGATCGCGGAAGCGATTTATCGCTCGGTGCGTGCCTTTGACGCGCCGACAAGAGTACGAATCGAAAATGAACTTGGGATCGAAGTACGGATATAAAATTCGGTATATGGCGTGATGCAGAAGACGGTCCCGGACGGTCGCTTTGTGAATGTCTCGCGGTTTCGGATCGTTGATCCGGAACGACTTATAAGGTCCGTGTTGATAAGTTTTATCAAAGAGCTCGCGGTGCAGGGCGAGGATATTGTCGGTCAGATGAAGCGAAAATCGTTCGATGTCTTTGCGGCCACGCTTATTTCGGAGAAATTCGCGCCAAGCGGCGAGTAAGTTTTCGACAGAAATGATATTATGGTAAATATGACTCGCTCTGTGAATTCTCCCCCCCCCCCCCCCCCCGATTTTCAACTCCGCCTCGATTTTGAATCGAATCAAAGAGGGATATTTGATTTGGGTTAATATTGTTCCTCATATCGCCAAAGGAGCCCGGTACACCATAGGCTCTAGAATTGAAAATAAATTCCTTGATCTGCTGGAGCTTGCGTATGTCGCTTATTTTACCGAAAAAGAGAAGAAAGCGGAAAAGATAGCCGATTGCATATTGGTATTGGACACGCTTAAATTCCTCGTTTCGGTCGCATGGGAGGGCAAGCTCATTTCAAACAAGCACTGCGAAGACGTTTCTTTAAAGCTTGAGGAAGCGGGCAAGATGTTCGGCGGTTGGAAGAAAAATCTTGGTAATCCGGAAAAGAAAAACCGCGACGTGTAAGCCGCGGAAAAGAAAAGAGTTTCGGAGACGGAACACGAACTTGTTGTTCGGATTCCACTCGTTGTCGGGTTTCGCCCAATTGTCGTTCAGCCACAAACCGTCGTCGTTGCGTTCCAGCTTGAAGACGTTCGGGTTGCCGTCGGAGTCGGTGTTTGTGCGACACGTCATCCGTGACACTGTCCATCTGGTGCGCGTGGCGCAAAAGACCGGACTGTATTTTATGCGTGATCGAGAATCAACCGACGCGTCGCACCAAGTATTTTCTTTTTTATTGACTGACATGCGAATCCTCTCCGCCAAACCTTGGCCGGGCGGACTCTCAATTCACATGAGCCGAAAGGGTCTTGAAAAGCCGTAGCCGTTCAATGTAACCGATCTGAAATCAGTATACCAAAACCTCCTTTATTTAAAAATGAATTTTTGCTAAAGTAATGTCATGGAAAAGCATCCGTTACACCTCAAAAATCCCGAACTGCAAACATCTCCCGAAGTGCAACGGGCGGTTGAGCGTGAGGAGCAGAAAACGGGGGAAAAGGTACCCAATGACCCGGCCGAGCGCATCGAGGCCTACATGGATCGACTCGAGAATATCTTTCTCAATCCGGACGAGCGAAAACGCGAGCGCAATCTTGAAATGTTCCGGGACAAGATATATGACGCGCTCATCATAAAGCGAGAGAATTTTCCGGACAGTTATTTTGAACTGCAAAAGCGCATAGCGCGAGAACGCGGACAAGCCGTCGAGGAAATTCCGGAAAACGTCCGCGAGCAGATGATGGATGTCGCCATTGAGGATCAGAAAGCGTCACTTGACGCATGGATGGACTATCTCACTTCGGAGGATGCCGTTTACCCGGCGTGGTTTAAATATTTCGTTTGGAGAAACGTCACCAAACTTTCCCAGTTCGACAAGGAGCGCGGCGAATTCAAAAAACGCACCGACAGCACGGTCGCTCCGTATCCGGATATCTACCGTGAACCGCTCGCGCAGATCGCCGACGTTTATGAAAAAATAAAAGCAGACAATAAGAATCTCAAAGAGCCGGAGATCAGGGAAGCCTTTTCAAAGAAGTTTCCTAACCTTTATGCCGAGCTTATCTCAAAATCTCTCGCCGCTTCGATGGAGAACCGCGAGGAAATTCGGGGCGAGTGGGTGAAGTACGAACAGGGGAGAGACGGCGATGCGGAGAAACTTTTTCAGTCGCTCGAGGGCAAGGGCACCGGTTGGTGTACGGCCGGACATTCTACGGCGCAGACGCAGATAGAAAGCGGTGATTTTTATGTGTATTACACCAATGACTCAAGCGGTGAGCCGACGCAACCGCGTCTTGCGATACGCATGGACGGAGACAATAGGATCGGCGAGGTGAGAGGAATTCTTCCGCATCAAGGTGTTGAACCTGTCATGCAGGAAGCTCTCGACAGCAAGCTTTCCGAATTTGGGGGAGAAGCCGATGCTTACCGCAAGAAAAGCGAGGACATGCGAATGCTCACCGCTCTTGAGAAAAAGCGTGAGAATGACGAACCGTTCACCAAAGACGATCTTGTTTTGCTGTACGAAATTAACGGGACTATTGAAGGCTTCGGCTATCAGAAAGACCCGCGTATCGACGAACTTCGCCAAGGAAGAAATGCCGAGGAGGATATGCTCGTAATTTTTGAATGCACCAGAGAACAAATCGCTCACGTCCCAAGCCAAATAAACGAAAACACAAAAGCCTACGTCGGTCAGCTTGAGCCGGGCATATTCCAAAGACTGCCGGAGAATCTAGAGCATGTGTATACCTCGTTTCCCGATAAAAAAATCCGCAGGGAAAATGTCGAGATAGGAGGCAAGTCCGCCGAGCAATTGATATCCGAAATGGAAGCGGCCGGCATCAACATTTCCGACTACGCAAAATCAATGCTCAAGAATAGGGAATTCGTGCCGGGTAAAAATCCGGAAGAAGCTACGCTTATTCGACTCACTGTCGCCGATCTTGGATTCAAGAGCAGTGCCACCACCGATCAAATCTATGAACGCGCTCAAAATCTCGGACTGGAACTGTGTCCTGCCGATACCGGTCCCAATTATCGTTTGAAGTACCGTAACCAACCTTTAAATGAATGGATTTATATGGGTATGAAGCAAATCACCGACTCCGACGGCCGCCCGGACGTCTTCGGGCTGGGACGCCACGACGACGGTTTGTGGCTGGGCGACCGTTGGGCGAAGCCCGACCACGAGTGGCATCCGACGGGTTCGTGTTCCGTCTCCGCAAGTCTGAATCTTAGACCTTTTGTTTCTTTATAATTCTTGACCCTTTGGCTCTTGGACTCTTTGATCCTTTGCATTCGCTTGCGGAGCAAGCTCGCGCCAATTTTTAAGAATCTACCTAAAAGTGACTGAAGATACGGAAAAGACGCAACAAGAATTGCGTCTTTTTGAGTTGGTCGCCCTGAACTCGAAAACTTGCCTGATCCGAGGGAAATTAAGCAAAATTGCTTACGGGTTGCGTGACAGCTTGGTTGCCGGCCGATCAATCAAAAAACCTATGAACAACAATGTATTAACGTATGCCGAATACCAAAAAAGACTGAAAGAATTGAAAACGCCTGAGGATATCGCCTCGTTCGCCCAAGAGCTTATCGCTCCCGCCCTTGCCGGAAATATGACTCCAGAAAAGAAAGAGGATAAGCCGGACGAGCCGAAAGACGAAGCTCCGGAGGAACCTCGCAAGAAGCGCATCCTTCTGCCGAAGGAAAAGCTGTATGCGATCCGAAAGCTCCAGCTCACGGATGCGAACGTGATAAGTCCGTGGTACGACGTGGTGGGCAACGATACCGATGCGATGGTGATCAGCCTCTATGCCAAAGGTCTGACGACGCGCGACATCTCAAGCTACCTTAAGAATATGCACGGGATCGAAATCGCGCAACCGTCGATATCCGCAATCACCGACAAAGTGTTTCCGTTGGTAAAAGAATGGCAAGCGCGATCTCTTTCGTCATGTTATCCGGTCGTGTATCTCGACGGTCTGCATTTCAAAGTCCGCGATGCAGGCAAGATCGTGTCCAAGGTCGCTTACATCGTGCTCGGCATAAACCAGTACGGACAAAAAGAGGTGCTTGGCATCTGGGTGAGCGAATCCGAGGGGTCGAAGTTCTGGATGCATGTGCTCAATGACATGAAGAATCGCGGCGTCGATGACATTCTTGTCGCTTGCGTGGACGGCCTGAAAGGTTTTCCGGAAGCGATCAAAGCGATCTACCCTCACGCCGACGTGCAAGTGTGCATTGCACATCAGATCAGACACACGATCATGTTCATTCCGCACAAGGATAAGAAGCAATTCTGCGACGAGCTGAAAGCCATCTATACGGCGATGAACGAAGAACTCGGTATGGACGCGCTCAAGGATATGATGGAACGTTGGCCGCAGTATCGCTCATATCTCAAGAGCTGGGAAACTCGATGGTCTGACTTGATCCCATTCTTCGGCTATCCGCAACCGATCCGAAAAATGGTCTACACCACGAACGCCATCGAGAATCTCAATCGGCAGTTCCGCAAGGTGACCAAGACGACGACTATCTTTCCTCATGATGACGCGCTTATAAAGCTGTTATGGCTGGCGCAGGCCGACATCACGCAGGGATGGGTGCTTACGACAAGGAATTGGGGAGAAGTTATGGCTCAACTCAATATTCTGTTTCCGGATCGCGTGCACTTCTAATCACCGATCCAGTCGACATTAATTAACTAACCGGCCGGTCCAAAACTCCGCACCCAGCAAAAGCCGCTCATCTCGAGCGGCTTTTGTATCTGTCAAATTTAAGGAGTCATTTTTGTCGACCTGTCCAGACGATAAAAGAGATGGGACAAAAGACTCAATGCGTCGAGGCAATCTTTTTCAGTGAATAAACCGGAATCTTTCAAGTCCGACACCACTTCGTGGGCAACCACGTTCCTCCCTCCGACCACTATTCCATGAGAAAACTCACGATGGGCATTTTTGATATTTTTTATCGTATCCGGATCAAAGTCCGTCCCATCGGTTCTTTTGAAATTCTCCGTAACGGACAGGACTGGCGTTGCGAGCTGGAAAACATTTTCCATCATCGAAGCGGCGTCCGCGATTGTCGATCCTGACTTGTTTTTTACCGCGTTTATATATACCTTGGCGGTTTCCAAAAAAGCGGTGTAATAGTTTTCATCTTCGTAATATTGCTTTGAAGCTTTTTGAACCTCGGGATGCATGTATCGCCAATGGTAGAATGCGTATTCGGGAATCAATCCGTGAATTTTCTTGACCGCGCTTCCCATGGACTCGACCGGAAGTTCCGAATCTCTTTCCAAGGTTTGAATGAGAGGTTTTACCTGATCTCTGATTTCGGTCGGTAACTTGCTAAACCATTCAGGAATATTGACGCCAGTGGTTTCGGACAGTTTGTTTTCGCGCTTCGCCGCTCTTTTATTGCGCCAATCTTTTTCAAGCCAGCGAATCAAGCTCTGTAAATATCCTTTCAGCTCGGCCATTTCCGGATGATCCCAAATTAGGGACTGACGATTGGTTTCAATCACATCTTCCGCAAGATCGTCTATAAAATCGACTTCCAGCCATCCGGTCAAATATGAAAAGAAGTGGCTCGACTCGCTATCCGAGAAATACTCGGCTTGATTCACCAATTTATTTCTCGAGAAAAGAACGATGCCCCGCATATTTGTTTTCGGGGAAATAGGTTTTTCGGTTGCGATAAGATGTCCGGTAACTTGAGCTTTTCGCGCATAGTCGCTTTCCATGCCGATATCAGCAGGCACATCCCATTCAATCTCTTTGTCGAGATCCGCATACTTGCGCTCATTCGTCACCTCAATGGAAGCGCCCAAATTGTGTTGTAAAGTGATTTTGAAACTGGCGTCAATAATAAATATTTTCGAGAGACTTGTGGCTATGTCTTCAGGCAAAAAGTCCGAATCTCTCTGAAGCTTCCTCAAGGTGATCGTTGTGCCATGCTTTGCGGCGTCGCATGATTCGTCTTTCTTTACGATTACGGGAGCGTATTCTTTGTCGGCTCCCTTGATATCTTCCCATCGCATTATGAAAACATTCAACTTGCCGTCTTTTTTTGTAGCGATTTCGATTTCATGCGATATCCCAAAAAAAGAGAGTTTCCCCAATCCTTTTTTGCCTATGGCTTTTCGTCCTTTTGCCGAGGCGGAATCGCCATCATCATCTCGACGATTTCTGCCAATTCTTAAAAACTTGGTATTGATGTCGTCGAAGCTCATTCCAATCCCGTCATCTTCAATCGTGATCTCTTTATCAGCCGTGTCGTCTTTAAGATTCAATTTAATATTCTCCGCATCCGCGTCATAAGAGTTAGCGATAAGCTCCGCCAAAACCGGCGGCAAAGTCGAATACATCCGAACGCCGAGATGCTCTATCGTATTCGGATCAAACGTCATTTTTAATTCTTGTCGTGGCATGTGATGGGGGAGGGCATTACTGGACGGATTCGACAATCTGTCTGCCGATTATTTCAGCGAATTTTGGCGGCACGGCGTTGCCGATCATTTTGGCGATGGAAGCGATGCTTGTGCCTATAAATTGATAATTTTTGGGGAATGTTTGCAGTGTCGCTCCCTCTCTCAAAGAAATGGCTCTGTCTTCCTCCGGATGAGCGAAGCGTCCGTTGCTGATGCTAAAAAACTTTGTGGTAATTGTCGGAGACGGCCGGTCCCACCACATGCGCCCGTAGGTGTCATAAAACTTTTTCTCTCCGGAAGCGTAACAATCCAATTGATATCCTTTCTTATTTTGCCACTTTGACCGATCTCCGCCGTTTTTTTCCGTCATCCGCAATCGCTCGATATTTTTGTCGCTCAGATTCGCGGCGGTATGGAGAAACGGATCGCGGTCAATCCTGCCGGCTTTTATTTTCTGAAATCCGTTTTTTGTTCCGAGAACGTCTCGAACCGTTTTTTGTTTATTGCTGGGCTTCGGCAAAGAGATCGTCGAAACTCGAGAAGCCAAAAGAGTAAAGCGTCTCCTTTTCTGCGGTATGCCGTATAAAGACATGTCCGTAATGTCGTGCGCCACGTTATAACCCAATGATTCGAGTACGGCGATAAAATTTCCCATCGGACTGTCTTTCTTGGAAGAAATGCCGGGGACATTCTCGACCAAAACGATGCCGGGCATAAAATATTCGACGAATCTCTGAAAATCAAGGATTAAATTCTTGGTCTTTTTGGATTTTTCCTTGCTTGTGCGAATGATGCTCCAGAATTGACACGGAGCGCAACCGGCGAAAATCATATCGTCGTCGTTTCTTGAGATTTGCAAATCTTGCTCGAGATCGGCCGGTGCGTATTTGGTAATGTCTCTTTCCAGGAAAACCGCTCCTTTATTGTTTTTTTCAAAAGTGGCCTTGCACGATCCGTCGTTATCGACGCCGCCAAGAACCTTGATGCCTGATGCCATCAGTCCATTGGTAAGACCTCCGGCACCGGAAAAAAAATCTACAGCTTTTAATTGATTTCGTTTTGCCATAATAATGGATGCTTGACTCATTTTAGCATTTTGACGTCGAATTTGAAATCTTTCTTTTTCAAATTATGCTCCCAAATTCGTACCACTTTCCAACCCATCTTTTTATATTCGAGATTGGTTTTTTGATCCCTTGCCTTATTCATTGAAATTTTCTTGACCCAGAATTTCTTATTGGATGCCGGCATTGTGCCGTGCCATCTGCATCCGTGCCAAAAACAGGAATCAACGAATATGACGGTCTTTTTATCGATGAACGCGACATCGGGCGTTCCGGGCAATTTTGATACGTGCTTTTTATAACGAAGTTTTGCCTTGCTCAATTCGCTCATCAAAGCCGTCTCGATTTTTGAACCTTTGCTTTTGACACGCGACATTATTTCGCTTCTCTTTGTTTTATCAAAAATATCCATAACTAAGTCTCATTCGAGGCGATTGTTTTGGCCTCGTCGCAGAGCTGCTTAGTGAGACTGACGTTCCATGCGCGCATAGTCTTGTGCCACTTGCGATATTTTAGAAATTGAGCCCAATTCAGCTCGATCATTTTTACCAAATCATAGTGCTTGTCGATGACCACCACGATGATGTATTCAAATTTTCCTTCTTTTTCTTGAACGCCGGGCTCGGACAAGCCGTAGAAAACACCCGTTGTTGATCCGGGCAGAGAGATCGTTTTGATGCTATAACGTTCGCCTTTTCTGCTCAATGCGTCGACGTTTTGCGTTCCCTCCGGAGCAGCTTGGAGTTTGGGCATGCCGGGGATCTTGTTATAAGTTTCTATCGCCAAAAATTCTCCTCTCTCGCCGACAATGTTGCGCGTTCTGACCAATCCTCTTTCTTTCAACTGAAGCGCGACGTAGGCGTACAGCGACCACAAATCGCTCTCCGAAATCTTCTCTATCTTCTGTTTCAGATCAGAAAGCGACGAACTTACGTTCGGTATTGAGACTGGCGTTTCCTTTTTTGGCAGTGCTGTTTTCATGCGTCATATCTGTATCTGCCAATCTGATGGCAACACAATTTTGTCGTAACCTCGTTCTTCCACAAACGGTTTTATTCCTTTGCTTGATGGGAACTCCGCATCGAATTCCCTCTGTACATCCCTAAGCAAATTTTTGCCGAGATTGTCTCTGTATTTTTTGCTGAGGCAAAGTTTGTACCATTCGTCCAAGTCATTGATCGTAATTATTCCTTGAATCCTTTCGCCCCATCCAACCTGCAAGAGCAACGCTTCGATTGATTTTCTTTCCGTATCCAGACACACGATGACTATGCGATCCGCAGTCACACTGTCGGCAATGTCTTCCATGAGTTCCGGAGTAAGGGTAAGATGCTTGACCTGTATGGCCGGTCCGAAGTTCGCCCAAATATCCAAACCTCTGTCGGCGGCATTGGTCACGCCGACTCGGTACAATGCTGCTGGCAAAATAAGTCGGGTCTGTTTTGAATCGATGCCGAGCACCATTTTGATAAAGCGTTCAAAGTCCTTGAGTATTTCCGCATCCTTGTTGCCGATTTCCAAAGTTACTTCGGCTTTCAACGCTCGAACGAGGGTGGCGAACAAAGCATAGACCAAAATTTCGTACATCTTGTCGATGCTGCGACGCAATCCCGGGGTCGTCTGAAAAAACGCCACCAATTCTTTCAAAGAGAACGCGTCCGGCGTGGAAGATTTTATATATTTCTCTACGTCCCGAACCGATGAGAGGCGAGCTTCCAAAGCCTTGTAAATATAGGCCTCGACGAAACCTTTGCCTTTCTTGTTTTCATTGCCCAAATCGACCATCAAAGCCGGTGGCATCGCATTCGCTTCAAAAATGTTGTCTTGGAATTTTTGACTGGAGGTGCTGCGGCGACCGACCAAAAGATTTGACACCTCGTCTCTCCATTTCTTTGAAATGTTGCGATAGGATTCCAGATCGCTCAAATCCCAATCTTTTTCTGTTCTGTGATGGTAAAGGATCTCCGCGATCTGAATCGGTTTATAGAGATGGACTCGGGATTTGCGGATGACCGTATCGAGTGCTTGTTTCGGAAGATTGGTTTTATTTGTGGGCATAAATTTTTTCTACTTTCTCCTCGTTATTGAATAAATCGACTCGTACCGGTCTGGGCGAGCGAGGGTTCTTGCTCATCGCTTGTACCATCGCTTGAGCTACGGCTTGGATCTTCGGGACTACCACGCTGTTACCGGCCTGCTTCCTCGCTTGGTTGTCCCGTACCACAATCTTGTAGGTGTCCGGAAATCCCTGCAGACGGAACATCTCCCGGGGAGTGAGTCGCCGCTCTCCATTAACGGTCAGATAGTTATATGATCCGTTTGCTCGCAAGGCGCATGAATAAGGATGGATACCGAGGTTGCTTCCTTTATTTTCGTGTAAAACAGCCGGTCGATACGTCAAAGTTTTATTTTGCTCTTTGAGTTTTCGCTTTATTTTGTCTCGCATGTGCTGACTCAAAAAATGCTTCCGGTCTATCTGACCCTCCGGCTCCAAAATTTCCGCAAGAGTTTTTATTTCCGCTCCTTTAGTCGGAAATTCAAAAGGAAAATCCTCTTTGAATCCGACGATCATTATTCGCTCTCTCTTTTGAGGTACGCCGAAATCGAGACCGTTGAGAACTTTGTAGTGGACGAAATAACCCAATCTTTCCAAAGTGTCGAGTATAACCTTGAACGTCCTGCCGCCGTCATGCGAGGTGAGCTGTTTAACGTTCTCGAGCAGAAACGCTTTCGGTTGTTTCGCTTTGATGATGCGCTCGACGTCGAAAAATAACGTGCCGCGGGTATCCCCGAATCCTTTGCCGTGACCGATGATGCTGAATGCTTGGCACGGGAAACCGCCCGTAAGAATATCGTGATCCGGAATTTCATCGGCATGGATTTTTGTTATGTCGCCGTGAGGTTTATGGCCAAAGTTCGCTTCATAGGATATTTGGCAAGGTTCATCGAACTCCGACGTGAAAACGCACTCGCCTCCATTGCGCTCGAATGCGATCCTGATGCCGCCGATACCTGCGAACAAATCTATAAATGTGAATTTTTTGTTGGTCTTTGTCATAAAATTATTTCTTGCGCTGGGCATTGCTAGTTTTGTCCAGAAAAGCTTTCAGGTCTGACTCCTTTATTCTCCAAACTCCGATTTTGGAAGCCTTGAGTTTTCCGGATTCAATATAGCGCGTGACCGATCGACCGCTGACCCGCAAAATTTTGCCGATTTCCTCTATGGTAAAAAGTTTTTCCATGCTTGAATTCATTATAAAATCTGTGCCCATAAATTATGTATCTCCATTTTACCGCATCCGCAAACGCGTTGTCAAAGATGGCGTATTTTGTCATAATAACTTTACGTGAGCATTGAGTACAAAGATAAAAATGAGCATGAAAAGCATGAATGATAAAAAGAGCTTCATCAAAGCTCTCATAGATCAGCTTGATAACCTGCCGCGCGTGCCGGCTAAGGTCTATTTCAATTACCATTCCTCGAAGTTTGATATTGGCGAGCAGAAAGAGGCGCTAGCGGAGTTCAAAAGGAAAAAACTGATATCGAGCTACCGATGGGACAACGACGATTTTATAATCACCAAACCGAGCAGGAGAGGTATTTTTGAATATTGGAGAAACCTCAGCGTCGAACAGGTCCCGAAGCAGATGCCTACGGATACAAGAATAATTTTTGACGAGAAGACCGGCGACATAAGCCGGGGCGGTAAAGTATGCCCGATTACCATCAACACAAATCAATATTTTCTCTGCAAGGCGTTGTTCGCCGTTCCTTTCGGTACTCCGGTAATGGAGATCGACATCATGGAAACGGCGGATTTGGCCAGAAGGGAGCCGAAACGGAGCATACGCGACGCCCGCCTCGCGGTGAATAAGAAAATCAAAGAAAAATTCGGCATAGACGAGTTTATTTGCTGGAAGAAACAGAGAGCTTGGATCAAGAAGTAAACTGCGAGTCCGGGTGACTCGAAAGTGAATCACGGGCGCGAGAGCAGACTGCAAGAAAACAGTCTGTTTTTTATTTATGAGAATAAAAAGGTCGCCGCAATTCAAAATCGAAACTGTTTACCGGGAAGTGCCGGACAAGAAGGATCGCATCCGGCAACTTTGGGATTTACTGATATCCCTGCCGGAGCCGGAAGACAAGAAACCCAAAAATAACAATAAACATCATTATGAAAATCAAAAAATCGCAACCAACGTATAACACCACTGACTTCTATCTGAGCTGTTTTCTTCTGGCCAGGGGCATACAGCTCATAGGACTCAATCAAACCGACGAACCGGGACGTCGGTCATTTGTGTTTGTCGACTCGGAAATGCGCTCCATTCTCATGGACGAATACAACTTCGATGCGGAAGCTGAAATCAATGTGAGGGATTTCATATCGGCGATGCAGAAGCTGAAGACCCTTTTATACGAAAAATAATATGGCCAACATCCCGAATACAACCCAAACCCCGAATATCATCTTCAACGGCCTGATGAAGGAGATGTCCGATACAGAGCTCCGTGTCGTGCTTATCGTTACCCGGGCCACTCTCGGCTGGGTTTTGGATCGGGAAAAGGGAATGCGGAAAGAGGAGGATTGGATTTCGCATTACCAGCTCAAACAGAAAACCGGTCGGGAGTCCGGAGCCATATCGAAGGCTATCGACCGGTGTATCCAGAAGGGATGGATAGAAGCTAGAGATCATGATGGCGAACTTTTGAACACTAAGGACAAGCGACGTGGCAAAAATATCTATTACCGTTTGGGTCCGGCGATCCTCTTGAGGACATCTTCGGAAAGCGAAGATGTGTATGTAACATCTTCCAAAAGCGAACTTCATAAACCGAATTTCGTAAAGCAAAGTATACAAAAGGTAATCCCTACAAAACTAAATATACAAAAAACTATTGCACCGGTCCCGGACAATATTGAGATTCCGATGACACTCAAGGAATTCGTGGACTGGTGCAGTAAGAGCTCGCAGAAATACGTTCGGATCATAGGCAATTGGGCTGATACCATCGAGCCGGATTTTCAAACCAAGAAGCAGTGGGAAGCATTTCTAAAAAGGAACCTAAGAGCGGCCAAGAATCTAGAGCCATTCGAGGATAAACGGCTCATTGAGGGATTCAAGAAAATCCAGGAAGCGGCGAAACAAGGATGGCTCAAGAAATATACTCTTGAGACGCTCTTTAAATTCATCGTATGAAATACAACCAACCGGCGGAAGCCGTAAAAACCGAATACGATCTGAATAATCCGGAGGAAAAGAAAGCCGTCAGGGATTTTGAAATACTGATTGAGAATCTGAAAACCGTACCGCTTAAATATCCGCTCTGGGTTTATGGAGAACCAAAAGAGGTGATCCCTGCTTTCAAATTCGGCAAGCGGGAATTTCCGGAAAGCAAAAACCCAAGACGTGTTCGCAATGACATCGTCGGCCTTACCGATGCCGGTATCGTTCAACACCTGCTCGAGGTCAAAGCCATATCCCTTCGACACGTGAAAAAAGAACATCCAAATTATGGCTGGGCGGTGGGTCCCGATTTGAAAGCATACGAAGATTTTTATCAGAAAAAGCGAGCTCTCGAGGAACTCAAAGATAAACGTGCGTACGCCGAGCAAAAAGACGAGGAGTCATTTGACGCGCTTATCGAAGGTCGTGAGGAGCTAATCAAATCAATGAAGCCATGAATAAATACACCGAAGAAATGGAGGACGCTCTAAATGTGCTCAAAAGAAACCCAGTTAAAGGGGCGGAAATATTAGTCTCCTTGCTTCAAAGCAAAAATGACATGGTCAAGCTTGAAGCGGCCATATTTATTCTTGATCGGGTCATGAGGAAGCCAAAAGCGATGCCAAACAGGGGTCGAAGAAACTCTACTTAACACAACTTTTTATGGCCAAACTGAAACACATAACCAAATACCACGAGCGAGCGCTCGAGCTGAAATATAAAGGCTATTCCTATCAAAACATCGCCGAGGACATCAATCGGAAGTTTGAAAAAAGTAGAAAAGCTAAATTCACCGAGCAAAGCGTAAAAGATTGGTTTAAGCAATCCGGAACTCTACAGGAAACCTACCGGCTCTATGCGCAGGAATTGGATCTCATCCATCAAGAAACCGTGGACATAGTCCGGAAAGCCGGTGTGCGTGTTCGTGAACAGAATTTCCGCTTGGCCAATGAGATGCTTGTAGCCCTTATGGGAAGTCAGAACGATGGTGTGAAGTTGGCGGCCATCAAGGAACTGCTGGATCGTGTGGAAGGTCATCCGAAAGATCGAATCGAGCTTAGCAAGATCAACTTCAAAGATATGGCACCGGGCGACCGCTGGGAGTTTATCCCTTACGAGATGCAACTGGCTTTGGCACGCAATCAATACCCCGATGCCAAGGCCGCGATCATAAAAAAGTGGCTTGCGGACGGAGAACCAGCTGTGGGCAACTCGAGCTTAGCGGATGAGCAAAATTAGTATAGGGTGTGTCGTGACCAGGAAAATGAGTATAAAAATATGAAATCAGTCCTTTACGCCCGGGTTTCAACCGAGGAACAAAAAAGCAATCAGACCATCGACACTCAAATCCATGGCATCGGTGGAATGTTGCAGTATGCAATCAATCACAAACTGCCGGTCCCGGACGAAACGATGATGTTTATTGACGATGGCTTCAGCGGAGCAACACTGATCCGTCCAGCACTTACAGCCTTTCGTGAGTATCTAAAAACGCATGACGACGTCGCATATTTCTTAGTCTATGACGCCGACCGAATCGGCCGAGATACTTATAACCAGCTCATCATCCTCGAGGAGCTTAAAAAGAAAAACGTTACCATCCATTTCAAGACCGGCGAGCTTGGATCGACACCAAATGATAAATTGCTCTTTACCATCCTTAGCGCATTCAGTGAATTCGAGAGAGCGAAAATAATGGAGCGAACCCAGCGCGGAATGAAAAGGAGAATCGAGTCTGGGAAATTTAATGGAGGTCGGCCGCTGTTCGGATACCGATACAATTATACGATCGGCAAACACGAGCTCGACGAAACCGAAGCCAAGGTGGTGAAGATGATTTATGACTGGTACACCGAGGACAAGCTCAACATCAGACAAATCCAAGCTAAACTGTTTGAGCTCAAAATCCCTACCAAATATGATGCACTGAAAAATACCGAAAAGAATCGCAAGATGAAAGGACTGAAAAAGTTTCCGTTGGGGTGGTGGAGCGAGGTGACCATACGAAACGTTCTGGCCAACGAGGCCTACACTGGACGGTGGTACTGCTGTAAAAATCAGACTATAAAATTGGATGTGGCAAATCTCCGAACCGGAAAGCCGAAAGTCAGGCAAATTAAAAGAGCCAAAGAGGAATGGTTTCCGATAGAGATACCGAGGATCGTCTCCGATGAACAGCATAAGAAAGGACTTCTGCAAGCCAGAAAGAATTTGATGTTCGCCAAGCGATGCACCAAGCAGACATATTTATTGCAAGGACTTATCCGATGCGGTAAAGACCATCTCAAGTATCGCGGCCATCAGGAAAAAAGCGGCGTCATTTATTATTACTGCAAAAGCCGGATGAATAATAATCCGGTAGAGAATTGCCATAGCCCGTACCTGCGGGCGGATCAGATCGAGCCGATAGTTTGGAACACGGTCCAATCGATCTTGAAAAATCCGGAAGATGTTTTTAACACTTTTCGTGACGAATCCATATTGAATGAAGAACGAGCCAAAAGTATAGAAGGCCGATTGGATTATATATCCGGCGCGATCAAAAAACTTGAAGTAGCCAAGAAGCGAATCACCGAAGCTTTCAAGGCCGAAGTGATGACACTTCCGGAATTAAGAAAAGAGAAAACCGATATCGAGCTGAGCGAGGAGAAACTTATTTCCGAACGCGATGCCTTGATGATGAAGCTCAACGTCCAGCATGATGTGAGTGCAAAGATCGATCTGTTTAAAGAAACCTGTCACAAGTTTTTGAGCAAGATAAACGATCCGAAAATAGTGACAGAACGTCTGAAAAAAGATATAATCAAACTCTTAATTGATGAAGTGGTGATCGAAGGCGAGAGCGTCAAGATTTTTGCCACCATCCCTCTGCCGAATAAGATTCACGAACGGGAAATGGACAAAACTGACATTCCCGGTACTTTTAATGCTGGGGCCACGTTAGGCCCGGTGAACGAAACGAATATGGCCAGAATTTGGAATAAACACAAACAAACAAATACCCCTCTTAAAAGAAAGGTCTTCGTGGCTATGTCTGGCGGCGTCGATAGTTCGGTTGCTGCCTGGCTTTTGAAAAAGCGGGGCTATGATGTCGTCGGGGTTTTTATGCGTTCCTATAATATAGATGGGTGCGCCGAGCGGGACGCAGAAGATGCTCGCCGCGCAGCGGGAAAAATCGGAATCCCTTTTTATGTTTGGGATTTTGAGAAGGAATACAAAAAGAAAGTCGTTTCGTATATGATCGAGGGTTATCGTCGGGGGTTAACGCCTAATCCCGATGTGATGTGCAACAAGGAAATTAAATTCGGATTGTTTTTGGAAAAGGCGCTCGAGTCGGGCGCGGATTACGTGGCAACCGGTCATTATGTCGGGTTGCGAAACGGAAAGTTATTTTCCGCGAAAGATTCCAACAAGGATCAGAGTTACTTCCTGTGGACATTAACTGCATCCCAATTAGAGCGGTGTTTGTTTCCGATCGGAGATCATCTAAAGTCCGAGGTTCGCGCGATGGCGCGGAAAGCCGGTTTGCCAACCGCGGAGAAAAAAGATTCCCAGGGAATTTGCTTTCTCGGCAAAGTGACCCTTGCTGATTTTCTGGCCGACTATATTCCTCCCCGACGGGGAGCGGTTTTAAATGCGGCGGGGGAGAAAATCGGTGAACACCGTGGGGCGCACTTTTATACCATTGGGCAGCGCCATTTGGGAATTAAGCATCTGGATTTGGGGATCAAGCGGCGACAGGAAACGAAGCCGGTTTATGTGGCGGCTAAAAACATAAAGGCCAATACGCTTATTGTGGCGGAGGGGAGCGATCACCCTTCTTTATATAAGAAGGAAATCACAATGGATCGAGTCAATTTTATTGCGGGGTGCCGGTTGCCCGCTGCTGTTTTCGCGCGCGTTCGGTATCGGCAACCGCTGCAAGCAGCAAAGCTAGCAGTCAGTAATTCGAAATTAGGAGAATCCTCAGCTGCCAAATACCAATTACTATTTACAAAACCCGTCAAATTCGTTGCTCCCGGCCAGTCGGCGGTGTTTTATTCGAAAAACGGCCAAGTTTTAGGTGGCGGTGTCATTAAATAAACCTTTGCTTTTTTGAGATTTTTGCTAATATTTAATCATGTTTAAAGCTGAACAATTTGCCGGAGGAGCCGGAGAGACGCCGGAAGAGAAAATTAGGACTAAGAAAGCCGAAGAGGCAAGGCTTAATGAGCAAATAGTTAGATTGTCCAGGGAGCAGAGGCCGCAAGATACCATGGCTTTTGAGAATCGTTTGCGGGTTATGGAGCATCGAGCCAATGAGCTTCGTACGGAAATCGAAGAATTAGAAGCCAAGCTTGCTGGCCAGGAAGGAGAGCTAGCGGCTCGCTGATTCTTTCTATGCTCTATACGCGGAAGGGCGATAAGGGGAACACCTATATTTTTAGTTGCGATCAGAAAATGTCGAAAAGCTCCGAGCGGGCCGAGGCCTTAGGGGCGGTGGATGAGATTAATTCCTTGCTCGGGCTTCTTAAGGTTAAATCCGAGAATTTTCAATTTTCAATCATCAATAGCCAATTGATGAATATTATTGAAAGCATTCAGCAAGACCTTTTTATCGTGCAGGCAATCCTGGGCGGTGCGGATAAAGTTTTAACGGCGGAGAGGGTAGCTCACATGGAGGGCATTGTCGATGCTATCGAGAAAGAAATGCCGCCCATCCATTCGTTTTTTCTTGCCGGTGGGACGGAACTATCGGTTCTTTGCGATTACGCCCGGGCTGTTGCCCGACGCGCAGAGCGGCGTGTCGTTGCCCTTCATGAGCAGGATCCATTGCCGGCCGAGGTGTTGCGGTATCTAAATAGGCTCTCTTCATTGCTCTATGCTGTAGCTCGGTGGGTTAATGTAAAAGCCGGCGCCGGGCAGAAAACTCCTCGCTACTAATTTTTTCACGGAGGCATGAGGATTTACGATATCGCTTTTTATGCCGCGGGGTTCTTTCTTGTCGGCGTTTTTTTGGCGTCGAGCGGATTATCTCTTTTCTTTATACTTGCTCTCGCTAGCCTTTTAGCGGTTACCATCGTATTTTGTTCGTTTTTGAAGAGATCGCGGAAGCTAATCTGGGCCGGCGGATTATCGTTAATGATCGTAATAGGCAGCGCTTATCTGTATTTCTATCGCGCCGGGCAAGCCCAAGACGTAAAAATAGTTTTTGATAGGAAAATTGATGTTCATGGCATCATCGTTCGGGAGCCCGAGCGCGGCACCGGACAGCAATTCGTTCTTGATCTTGCCCCGCCTCATTCCGGAAAAATTTTGGTGCGCGAACGGCTGTATCCGCAATTTTTTTACGGCGACACTATTCATCTCAAGGGGGTGATTCAGGAGCCGCAACCGGAAGGTTATGCGCATTATTTGGCCAAAGACGGCGTTGTGGGGATTTCTGTATTCCCCAAGACGGAAAAAGTTGCCGGGGGTGGCGGTTCGATCATCCGGCGCGCCCTTTTTGCCACGAAGGGAAAAACCATCGCGGTCTTCAATCGTATTCTTCCCGCTGAGGAAGCAGCATTTCTCGCGGGGTTGACCCTGGGGGAACGAAGCGGTTTCTCCAAGGAGCTTATCGAGTCGCTTAAGGCTAGCGGGACCACGCATTTGGTGGCTCTCTCCGGCTATAATATTACGCTTATCGTTGTTGCCATTCGTCGAAGTCTCGGCAGAATGCTATCGCGCCAATCCGCTTTTTTCCTTACGCTCGGCCTTATCAGTCTTTTTGTCGTTATGACAGGCGCTGAAGCGTCGGTCGTCCGCGCCGCTATTATGGGAGCCATTCTCTTACTCGCCCAGGAAATCGGTCGACCGTCAAGTTTCCGGAATGCCATTACTCTTACCGCTTTTGGCATGGCACTTATCAATCCCTTAATTGTGCGGTTTGACGTGGGATTTCAACTCTCCTTTTTATCATTGTTGGGCATTACTTACCTCGCACCCATCACCAAGAAAATGCTTCGATTGAAGGATGCGCCTGGATCTTTTGAGTGGCGAGAAAATTTGGTTGCCACGATCGGCGCCCAGCTCGCCGTCGTGCCTCTTCTCATTTTGTATTTTGGGACTCTTTCTCTCACTTTTCTGCCCGCCAACATTCTCGTTTTGGGATTAGTTCCTTGGACGATGACTCTAGGGTTTGCGGTCGGTGTTTTGGGATTCTTCTCCTTGTTCCTCGCCCAAGCTCTCGGTTGGTTTTTGCATCTCCTTTTGGCCTACGAGCTCTTTGTCATCCGGTTCTTCGGTCAGTTTTCCCCGTGGAATTTCGATTCCATCAAGCTTCCAGCTGTTTTTTTGTATTATTCCATTCTTTTATTTTTTGTCGTCATCTATAGCCGTCGGACGAAAGGTGGTATAATGCCTTATACCACCAGACTATGAGAAAACAATTGCGGGAAGATATTTTGGAGATACCTAGAGAAAAGCTGTGGGACGAGTTGTATCGATGGACGAAGGGCGCCGCTTCGGGGAATGATCTGCGGCTGCTTTTAGGCCGTTTTCTGACGACGAAAGAATTAGCCATATTAGAGAATCGCTTTGGTGTTGATTTTTATCTGCATCGTTCGTTATCACTTCGGGAGATCGCAAGAATTCTGGGGACAACAAGAAAGACAATTAGTTTTGTTAAGAAGGGACTGAAACGGGTTGACCGCCAACCGCGTCATTCTCAATCAACGCTTGTCAAAGCAAGAGTTCGGCGGCAATCGCGTCGATCGATATTGCCGCCGCGCGGAAAAGGCCGTTGGAGATTTTTGCAGGAATAGAAACTTATAGGTGGTATAACGTATTATACCACTAACTGTATGACGACGGTCGTCGAATTTATGGAACGATATCAGAGGCGGTTGCATGCGGTAGCTGCGATTCTTTTAGTTGCTAATGCGTATGTTTGGTGGGTTGTTCTTGTTCAGGGGCCGCCCGCTCATGCGTCGTTTTATTTTTTGGATGTTGGCCAGGGCGATAGCGGGCTCGTCGTTTTTCCCGGCGGCGTCAAGATGCTGGTTGATGGTGGGCCGGGGAACCGCGTGATCCGGGAGCTGGATAAAATCCTTCCTCCCAATGACCGGTATATTGATCTGCTGCAATTGTCTCATGCCCAAGCCGACCACTTTGAAGGTCTGATTGACGTTCTTAGGCGATATCGCGTCGGCGTTTTCTTGTGGAATGGCCGACCGGGAACCGCCCAGAGTTTTGCGGATTTAGATCGAGCAGTTCGGGAATCCCGGGTTCCGGTCGTTAGTGTCGGCGAGGGGGATTCGATTACGATTGGTTTGAGCCGAGTCGATGTTCTTTCGCCTTCAGTCGACCTTCGGCAAAGCAAGGAGTTGAATGACGGGGCCGTTGTTCTGCGGGTTAAGACGGCGGATGCGTCGGCTCTTTATGCTGGCGATATCGGAATGAAAGTAGAGAAAGCGCTTTGGGGAAAATACAGAGACAAGGATTTGCTCAAGGCTGACATTCTTAAAGTTCCCCATCATGGCTCTAAATTTTCATCGAGCAAGGATTTTATCGAGGCTGTTGATCCTGCCGTCGCTGCGATTGGCGTGGGGAAGAATTCTTACGGACATCCGACAGCAGATGCCCTGAGCCGTTTAGCAGAAGTTACGGGCAGTATTTTTCGGACGGATCAGGATGGAACCATCAAAATCACCGCCTATGGCGGTAAGCTTCAGATTCTTAAGACCGGAAAGTGATCCTGCTAGTCGAGTAGGGATTCGATGAATCGGTTGGTATCGCTTGGTCCGGAGACGCGAAGGCAGTCGATGCCCGTCTTGGTTGCCGCATAATCGTTGCCGCCCGGGAAGAGAGCGTCGCCGATGAATAACATATCCGCAATGGGGACGCCTAAAGATTTTTCAATTTGCTCGACGCCATAGGCCTTATCGATTCCTTTCATGGTTATATCGATGGTCGTGAGGCCTCCTTGGCGAACTTCAAATTCGGGAAGATATTTTCTTAAAACTTCCATCAATTGGGGGCGGACGTCATTTTCTTTGTTCCACTTCTCTTTTACTTCCAAGGGGGCTAGTTGTCCGTGCGCCGAGAAGGAAACCTGAGATCCCCGGTCTTCTAAAATATCTCCGTAAAGATTGCTCGGGTGCGTGTAGCCGGTTTCTTCATATGCTTTTTCGAAAGCGCTGATGATTTTCGTTTTCTGGTCTTCGGTTAGGAAATAGGCATAGACTCGTTTCCACGCATCGTTTTCGTATCGGTAGAATACGGTGGAATTCGTCGGGAATAGGAATAAATTTTCGAGGCGTGTTCTGGGCATTAATTGCTTAACCAGCTGGCGCTCGAATAGCTCGTATTTCCCCCCGCCGATTACCGCAATCCTTTTCTTTTCGAGGAGGCGCGCCAAAAGCGCTGCTGTCTCCGGCGTCATGTCGGTTTTGCTTTCGGCGAGCGTGCCGTCGAGGTCAAAGATGAGAACCTTTTTGTTTTTTACGGCGGGAAGAGCGCCGATCGCGTCCATAGATTGAATTTGTTCCTGTGTTTCTTTCATTGAATTTTAAACAAGTTTCCTATTTAATGATAGGAGCCGTCATTCATAGACGCGGCGATTCTTGGTTTGTTACGAAATGGCAAAGAAAAAGAACGGAAAAAACGGATCCCGGCGGGACGATAAGAAGAATGGCGATCGGACGGGGCGTCATTCTGAAGAGCGGGAACCCCGGCTTCATCACGAGGTTAAAAAAAGCATTTGGGCGCTCATTTTTTTTGGTTTCGCGCTGATCTTGATCTTAGCGAGATTCCACCGGGCTGGGCCAGCGGGAGAATTTTTCTTCCGGATGTTAAACGGTCTCTTCGGCGTCGGATACTTCCTTCTCCCGGGGATCCTTGTCATCTTGGGAGTGGTTTTTTTGGCTTCCGAACGCCGTCGGATTTACGCATCGACGTTTGCCGGCGCCCTTCTTTTTATTTTATCGGGATTGGGGCTGCTCGATATTATTATCCCGCAAAGCGCTGGGTATATCGGGCGCTTTGCCGGGCTTCTTCAGGTTCCCTTTGGTCCTTTGGCCGGCGGCGTTTTAATGGTGGTTATTACGCTCATTAGTATCGTTTTGACGCTGAATTTGCGGTTAAAGCTTCCCCAGTTCAATCGGCAGGGAGAAGAAGGAATCGATGAGGTCGCTGACGAGGAGATTGATATTATTCTTCCCCGAGAAGCGCCGGGAAAGAAAATAGAACCAGAGGATGAAGGTGAAGACGATGCGGCAATCCCGGACGAGGAAGAGATTCTCGAGGTGAAGAAGCCGGTGGGGTCGGGGAAAATTTTTGCCAAGCGGTTTAAGAATTACGTGCCGCCGCCCCTCGATCTTTTGAAATCATCGGTTGAAAAACCCACTTCCGGAGACCTTCGGGCCAATGCCAATATTATTAAGCGGACGCTCGAGAGCTTTGGAATCCTGGTTGAGATGGGAGAAATTAACATCGGGCCTAAAGTCACCCGCTACACCTTGAAACCGGCCGAGGGCGTGAAATTAGCCCGGCTTACCGCCCTTAATTCCGATCTGTCACTTGCTTTGGCGGCTCATCCTATTCGCATTGAAGCGCCTATTCCCGGCAAGTCGCTCGTAGGGATCGAAGTGCCCAACAAATCCGCTGCGGTGGTTCGGCTGGGCAGTTTGATGGCATATCCGGAGTTTTCCCAAGGCGGGTCGTTGTCTTTTGTCTTGGGCCGCGACGTGAACGGCGATCCGCAGTTTGCCGATATCGCTCGGATGCCGCACCTGCTCATTGCCGGCTCCACCGGGTCCGGCAAATCCGTTTCTATCCATGCGTTGATTACATCCCTTCTTTATAAGAATTCTCCGGAGACGCTGCGGTTCGTGCTTATTGATCCCAAGCGCGTAGAGCTCTCCCTTTATAGTAATCTTCCGCATTTGGTTTCCCCGGTTATTACCGAACCTAAGAAAGCCGTTGGCGTTTTCCGCTGGGCTATTTCGGAAATGGACCGGCGGTACGAATTATTGGTGAAGGCCGGTTCCCGTGATATTCAAAGTTTCAATAAAAATAAACCGGAGGAGTCGCTGCCTTACGTGGCGATTGTCGTCGACGAATTGGCCGATTTGATGTCGACGTATGGCCGGGAAGTGGAAGGGTCGATCGTTCGATTGGCGCAAATGGCGCGCGCTACCGGCATTCATTTGATTTTGTCCACGCAGCGTCCGTCGGTCGAAGTGGTGACGGGATTGATTAAAGCTAATATCACCACGCGTATCGCCCTCCAGCTTCCGTCGCAAATTGACTCTCGAACCATTCTTGACTCCTCGGGTGCCGAGAAGTTATTGGGTGGCGGCGACATGCTTTTTGTTTCCTCGGAGTTTTCGAAGCCGCGCCGTATCCAGGGGGCTTACCTTTCTGAAGACGAAGTGAAGAAAGTAACGGATTTTATCCGCGAGAATAATGCGGCGCTGGAGGCCGAGGAATTAGTCCTTGAAAATGGGGAACGCGAGGGGCCGCTGGCGCCTTTAAGCGATGAAGCGCTGAGCGAGTATTCCGCGGACGGCGACGATGATTCGCTGTTGGATGAGGCTGTGCGGGTGGTTCGCGAAGCTAATAAAGCCTCGGCTTCTTTGCTTCAGCGGCGGCTGAAAGTGGGGTATGCTCGGGCGGCGCGACTTCTTGATATAATGGAAGAACGTGGTATTGTAGGACCGGGAGAGGGAGCGAAGCCTCGAGAAGTTTTTACGGGAACTGATGATTAACGAACAACAACTAACGCCGTTCGTAATGGCTCAAACCGATATTCGGACGCTTAGAGAAATTATCCGGGACGGGTTGGAATCACGGGGACTCACGCCGCAGCGTTTGGCGGAGTTGGCGGATATTCCGGAGCGGTATGTCATCGCGATTTGCGAGGGCGATGTTAAGCATTTGCCACCAGCTCCTTATGTGCGCGGGTATTTGGCGATGATTGGCGGATTTTTGAATCTTGACGGTCAAGCCTTGTGGCGTTTGTATAAAGAAGAATTTCCAATCCGTTCCTCCGGCGGCGCCGATACTTTGCCGGCGAATCGTTTTGCGGCGCAATCGTCGCTTAAAAAGCCTATTATTTTTGCGATTTCTTTGATTCTCATCGCGTATGCCGGATGGCGATTGCCGGCTTTCATCGGCAAGCCGTCGATTGAGCTTTTAAACCCGCCGATTTCCCCTATGGTTGTCCGCGAATCATCGATTCGGCTCGTTGGGAATATTGGCTCTTATGATGCGCTCCTGGTCAATAACCAAGCAATATCCGTGGACTCGAATGGTCATTTTGAAAAAGAATGGCCGCTCGAACCCGGCATGAACGGTCTTCAATTGGTCGTGAAAAGATTTTTGGGGAAAGAAACCAAGTTGGAGCAGCAGATTATTTATCAGCCGCAATAGAACTTATGAAACCTGGAAAATATTTACCGGAGAATGATAACAATAATTCTCGAGAAGATATTGAGTATTTTTTGGCGTTTGAAGAATTAGGGAAAGCCAAAGGCTTAAAAGAAGGCATAGACAACGCTCGTATCAAAAAGTTTGACGAATTGGATAATTTTTTACCGTTTTTGACGACAGCGAGAGCAGAGCGCGTATGGGATAATTGGCAGGAAAATTTTCCCGCTATAAAAGAGCCTGAGGTTAGGGAAAAGCTGGAAGAGCTTTCTCGGCTTGCTTCTAAGGTGCACGGGCGGATGGTTCTCGAAGGTCCCGAGGAAAAGACTCACCGAGAAGAAGCTCGTCTCGCCGCCCAGAAAATGATCAGTTTACTGGAAGATGAGAGGGTACATCGTGTTGTCGAAGAAGCAGTCAGGTATTGGAGGAAAAATTAAATATTATGGCGGCTAAAAAAGACGAAAGAGGCGATTTGGACGCATTGATGAGCTCGCTCCGCGATAAGTTCGGCGAAGGAGCCATTATGAAGTTGGGAGAGGTGAAAAAAGTTGACGTAAAGGTGATTCCCACTGGTTCTTTTTCCTTGGATCAGGCGTTGGGCGTGGGTGGGTTGCCGCAGGGACGCATTGTGGAAGTTTTTGGGCCGGAATCGAGCGGCAAAAGCACGCTGGCGCTTCATGTTATTGCTGAAGTGCAGGGTCAGGGCGGCAAGGCGGCCTATATCGACGCTGAGCATGCTATGGATCCGGATTATGCCAAGAAGCTAGGCGTGAAAGTGAGCGATCTTTTGATCTCTCAGCCGGATTCCGGCGAAGAGGCGTTAAATATCATGGAAAGCTTGGTGCGGTCGGGAATCATTGATCTTGTTGTGGTGGATTCCGTGGCGGCGTTAACGCCGCGGGCGGAAATTGAAGGTGAGATGGGACAAACACACGTGGGATTACAGGCGCGATTAATGAGTCAGGCGCTTCGAAAAATAACGGCGCTTTCCGATAAAACTAATACATTGATTATTTTCATCAATCAGATTCGGGAAAAAATCGGCATGATGGGATACGGAGATCCGACGACTACGCCGGGCGGCCGAGCGCTTAAGTTTTATGCTTCGATTCGGATCGAGTTGAAGCGTATCGCTCAGGTGAAAAAAGGCGAGGAGGTGGTGGGCAGTCGCGTGCGGGCAAAAGTCGCCAAGAATAAGGTGGCGCCGCCGTTTCGTATAGCTGAATTTGATATTCTGTATGGGAAAGGAATTTCGTACGAGGGAGATATTTTGAACGTGGCGATTAAAAACGGCGTTGTTAAAAAATCCGGGAATACGTTGATGTTTGACGGAGAAAAACTGGGCGTCGGGCTGGAACAATCGCGGGAAAAACTCGTGGCGGATAAAAAATTGCTAACTGAACTAAAGAAAAAAGTGGTGAGCGCCGGTTCGGCGCCGGTAGAGGTTGAATAAGAATATCATGAAAATCGCTATCAACGGGTTTGGCCGTATTGGTAGAATCTTTTTCCGGCAAGCGTTCGGACGCCCCTCTTCGGCGGGTAATCCGGATTTTGATATTATTGCTATTAATGATTTAGGCGATCCGGAAAATCTAGCGTATTTACTGCAATACGATACGGTGTATCGCCGCTACGAAAAGAAGGTGGAAAGTGAAACGGGAAAACTGAGGGTGGATGGGAAAGAGGTTATTTTTCTTCAGGAAAAAGATCCGTCAAAATTGCCCTGGAAAGAACTGGGTATTGACGTTGTGGTGGAATCGACCGGCGTTTTTGAGTCTTTTGAAAAAGCGAAGATCCATTTGGATCAAGGCGCGAAGCGCGTGGTTTTAACCGCGCCGGCTAAAGACGAAGATGGGTTGGGGCAGACGGTTCTAGTGGGAATCAATGAAGACGAACTCCAGGAGACGAATCTAACCTCGAATGCTTCGTGTACGACCAATTCCGCCTCTCCGGTAATGGCTGTTTTGGCGGAGGCGATCGGGATCGAGAAAGCGGTCTTAAATACCGCTCATGGATATACCAATACCCAGGCGATTGTTGATTCGCCCGTTAAGGGACGCGATTTTCGCCGCGGCCGCGCTGCGGCTCAGAATATTGTTCCTTCGACGACGGGAGCAGCCATCGCGGTAACCCGCGCTTTGCCGGAATTGGCCGGTAAATTCGACGGCATCGCTCTACGGGTGCCCGTCGTATCCGGTTCGATCGCCGACATTACCTTTGTTGCCAAGCGCAAAACGACCGTGGAAGAAGTAAATGATATTTTAAAGAAAGCCGCCGCTTCGCCCCGATGGCAGGGCATCTTGAAGGTGACGGAAGATCAGGTTGTTTCCGCCGATATTATCGGCGAGCCGTACGGGGCGATCGTTGATCTCAGATTCACCAAGGTGGTGGATGGGGACTTGGTGAAGGTTTTAAGTTGGTACGACAACGAATGGGGATATGTGGCGATGCTCGTCCGCCATCTTCTGGCGCTTAAAGTCTAAGTTTTTGCGGGGTTATGACTATTTATCTCGGCGCGGACCATCGCGGGTTTTCCCTTAAGGAAAAAATCCAGATTTTTTTGGAAAAACGAGGTTTTTCGATTATTGATCTCGGGGCCGCAACCTATAATAAGAAAGACGATTACACGGATTTTGCCAAAAGAGTAGCTTCATCCGTCGCCCAAAAACCGAGGTCAAGCCGTGGAATTCTTGTGTGCGGATCCGGGGTGGGGATGGACATCGCCGCCAATAAAGTTAAAGGAATTCGGGCTGCGCTTGTTACGTCGGTCGGGCAGGCCAAGGCCAGCCGCCGAGATGACGCCGCGAATGTGCTGGTTTTAGCCGCGGATTTCACTCAAGCGCCCCTAGCGCAAAGGATTGTTTCGGCCTGGCTCGCTGCCCCCTTTAGCGCTAAGCCGCGGTATGTCCGCCGCCTCCGTAAAATCGCCCGGCTTAAGCCGTAGATCGGATTCGTTGTATTTTTTATGCAAATCATTCCTGCTCTTATCGTGCATGATGATGATGCGAAGAACGACTTTGAGGAATTAAAGTCCAGATTTTCTCGGATTCAACCTATATTGGCTTCTCTGGGAGGTTGGATTCAGCTTGATATTACCGACGGGAAATTTGTTCCGGCGATGACCTATTTGATGTGGGACGAAATCCGATTTTTTACGCAAGCCGCCCAAGTCGATCTGCATTTGATGGTGCAAAATCCAGAGACGATGATTGATAAATGGATCGTGACGAAGCCTGCCCGAATTACTTTTCACATTGAAGCAACGAAAAAGCCTGAAGAAATTATTGCGGCGTGCCGCGCCGCTGGTGTCGGCGTGGGTATTGCGTTAAATCCCGAAACACCTTTTTCCAGTATCCAACATCTAACACTAGACATCGATCTGTTATTATTCCTTGGCGTTCGCCCGGGCCGCGGCGGTCAGGCATTCATTCCCGAGGTTATGGAAAAGATCAAATCTTTATCCACTTCAGGAATAGATTTGACGCATGTTAAAATAGGAGTGGATGGTGGGGTAAACGGGGAAATCGCCCGCGCGTTAAAGAGCGCGAATGTGGATGTTATTATGGTCGGTGATTACCTGTTTTCCTCTGACGATATTTCGTCAAGAGTAGTTTCTCTGAGGTAGCGCGTGTCGGCGTTTTCTCAATCAATATAAAATTAATCAAAAATTTATGCAGATTCGTTTCATTAAAACGGCCGCCGGGGTTTTATCCGGCTTTTTGCTGGCCGGGAGCGCGTTTCCGGTTTTAGCGCAGATTTCCCCCGAAGACCGGCTGCCCGGCGCGGTTAAAAATCGGGTTGAGGAAGTCCGTGAGAGAGTCGAAGAGAAGCGAGAGGTAGTTAAGGAGCGAGTTGAGGAAAAGCGTGAAGTGGTTAAGGAGAAAGCCAAAGAAAGAATTGAAGCAGTAAAACAGAGGGCCGAAGAAAAAAAGCAGAATGTGGAGGAAATCATAAAAAATAAAAGGGAGAATACTCGCGAAGCGGCTAAGGAAAAAGTTCAGAACGTCCGTGAACGGGCGGAGGCGAAGCGGGAGGAGGTAAAGCAAAAGCTAGAAGAGCGGCGCGAGGCCGCTAAGCAAAATCTGGAGGCGGCTCGGGAAGAGGCGAAAACCCGTCTTGCGGCAAAGCGGCAGGAGGCCGTGGAGAAGCTTCGGGTGGTTCGTGACGAGAAGAAGAAGGCCGCCGCTCTCCGCATCGATGAGCAGCTCAATAAGCTGAACCAGAAGTGGACGGCCCATTTTGAAAATGTCTTAAATCAATTGGAAGGGGTCGTGGGGAAGATTGAGACTCGAACGGATAAAGCGGTCTCTCTGGGGAAAGACATAACCGCTGTTCGGGCCGCGATTACGGCAGCCGAGACGTCGATTGCCGCCGCTCGCGCCGCTGTGGAGAGTCAGGCTCAGAAAACCTATACGGCTACGATTACATCCGAGGATAAGCTAAAAACTGCCTTTGCCGCGGTTCGCGACACTCTGCATAACGATCTTAAAACTTTGCGGGATGGATCGATGGCAGGCGCTCGCGAGAAGGTTCATCAAGCGGCTCAGGCTTTGGCGGGGATTCCCCGCGTGAATGATGATCCCGTGGATGCGGCGACCACCACGGCAGTAACGACAACATCCTCCGCGCAATAATCTTTACGAATATGGAAAATCCGAACATTCCCAATATGCCGAATGTGCCGAATATTGGCGGCACGCCGCCGGTTCTTGCGTCATCCAGCCGGAATAAATGGATGGGGATAAGCATTGCGGTCGTTCTTCTTGTTTTGGGGTTGGCTGCTGGATGGTTTTTCTATGGAAAAACATTTTTCGCTCCGGTGGGCGAGCAGCCCGCGGCGGCTCCGGTTTCAAACGAGAGCGGATCGTCCGCTTCTTTGGAGAGCGATACCACGGCGCAGATTGGCCAAGACATCGATTCCATTGATTTGGGCAATGTTGATCAGGATACTGGCAGTTTAGACAGCGATCTGAACCAGCTATAGGGTTCTAAACAAAAAACTCCCCGCGGGGAGTTTTTTGTTTTTTTTGGTCCTTAAAAATGTTAAAATCAGTGAACTATGGATGTTCTTCATGATCAGAAGGTGAAGGCTCTTGAGGAATTGGCGAATAAGATCCGCCAAGATGTGATAGAGATGTTGGTAGAGGCAAAGTCCGGCCACTCCGCGGGCCCCTTGGGGATGGCGGATATTTTTACCGCTTTCTACTTTCATATTCTGCGGCATGATCCGAAGCGTCCGGATTGGCCGGAGCGCGATCGTTTAGTGCTTTCGAACGGCCATATTTGTCCGGTTCAGTATGCTGCGCTTGCTCGGTCGGGATATTTTCCGGTGGAGGAACTAAAAACTCTCCGAAAATTAAATTCCCGCTTGCAGGGGCATCCGCACCGGGGTTCTTTGCCGGGCGTCGAGACGACATCGGGCCCGCTGGGGTCTGGATTGTCGCAGGCGATCGGCATGGCTTTGGCTGCTCGATTGGACGGCGCCAAATTCCGGATTTATTGTTTAATGTCCGACGGGGAGCATGACGAAGGAAACGTATGGGAAGCGGTTCTGCTTGCCGCCAAGTATCGTTTGAATAATCTTACGGTTGTTCTCGATCGGAATAACATCCAAATTGACGGTTATACGGAGGCGGTAATGCCTTTGGAATCGCTTCGGGAAAAGTACGAAGCGTTTGGCTGGCACGTCTTAGAGGTGGATGGGCATAACATTGCCGATTTTGTGGCGGCCGTCCACGAGGCACAGGCTATCTATGAAGCTCCAACGGCCATCATTGCCCACACGATTCCGGGCCGCGGAGTAAGCTTCATGGAGAAGGATTTCCATTGGCATGGCATCCCGCCGAATCCCGAACAGGCGAAGGCTGCCCTTCTGGAATTACGCACATTAGGTGGTAGAATAACGAGTGAACATCAATAGCTATGGATACGCAAAAATCAACTCCCCGCGACGTTTTCATGCATTTGCTGCATGTTGTCACGCTCTATGTGAGCGCCGGCAGCGCGATTACGCTGCTATTCCAATACATTAATCTGCTTTTTCCCGATCCGCTAAGCCCTAATCATGGGATGGCGGATGCGATTCGGTGGGCTCTTTCTATTTTGTTTGTCCTATATCCCGTGCTGGTTTGGACGGGATGGTTTCTGGCGCGCGATATCCGCACTAATCCGTGGAAGGGAGAGTCGAAGATTCGAAAATGGCTGTTGTATCTTACGCTTTTTCTCGCCGCCGTCCTTATCATTGGAGATGTGGTTACGCTTTTATACAATTTCCTCCAAGGCGATTTGACGGTGCCTTTTATCCTGAAGATTCTTTCCGTTCTGATCGTTGCAGCGGCGGTCTTTTGGCATTACCTCTATGAGTTGAAGCGCGGCCCTGGAGAATTTTCCCCGTCGGCTCGCCGATTCGTTTGGGGCGTGAGTGCGGCCATTGTTATCCTGATTATTTACGGATTTATCGCTGCGGGATCGCCCTTTCGGCAGCGGCTGGTTCGATTCGATGCTCAAAAAGTGAATGATCTTCAGATGATTCAGGGACAGATCATTTATTATTGGCAGCAGAAGGGTCGATTGCCGGAGACGCTGGCGGATCTGCGGGATACGATTTCGGGTTTTGCCGCTCCCCAAGATCCTCAGAGCGGTGACGCCTATGCTTACACGAAAAAGAATGATCTTGATTTTTCTCTTTGTGCCCGTTTCAATTTGGAATCGGAAGCGAATAGTCGTGACAGCGTCGCGAAACCTTTGGGGCCGTATGAAGCGCCTTTCTCCTGGCAGCATGCCGCCGGCGAAGTTTGTTTTGACCGTCACATTGACCCCGAGCTTTACAAACCCCTGCCTCCGCGTTAGCCCTTAATCTTGGTATAATTAATCTATGACGCTTGTTGCGGAGGCGAAGCTCAGTGCTAAGCTTTTTGATGATGAAATAGAACAAATCCCGACCCGCGACGGATATGGAAAAGGGTTGGTTCGTTTGGGCGACGATAATCCTTCTGTCGTCGTTCTGTCGGCGGATCTTACGGAATCCACGCGGTCGCTGGGATTTTCCGAAAAATTTCCGGAGCGGTTTTTCGAGGTGGGCGTGGCGGAACAGAATATGGCCGCCGTAGCGGCCGGCCTCGGCGTTTCCGGAAAAATTCCCTTCATTTCTTCGTATGCCACGTTTTCTCCGGGTCGCAACTGGGAGCAGATTCGGACGGCGATCTCTTATAATAATTCCAACGTAAAAATTGCCGGACATCATGCGGGGATTTCCGTGGGGCCCGACGGAGCCACGCACCAAGCGCTTGAGGATATTGCGACAATGCGGGTTATGGCGAATATGACCGTGATAATTCCCTGCGATGCCTTGGAGGCTGAGAAGGCGACAATGGCTGCTGCCACACTGTGGGGGCCGGTTTATCTCCGGTTTGCTCGTGAAAAAACGCCCCTTATAACCACTGAAGGGTCACCTTTTGTCCCTGGAAAGGTTCAATTATTGTGGGATTCGCGAAAGCCGCAGGCGGCTTTGATCGCCTGCGGTCCTTTGGTTTATAACGCGCTCGAGGCCGCCCGCGAATTAGAGAACAGCAATATTAATGTTCTTGTTCTCAACAATCATACGGTGAAGCCTCTTGATGAGAAGAAAATTCTTGAAATTGCGGAGCGCGCCGGCGCGGTGGTGACGGTTGAGGAGCATCAGGTTCAAGGCGGGATGGGGAGCGCCGTGGCGGAATTTTTGGCGCGAAAGTATCCCGTGCCGATGGAGTTTATCGGTATGCAGAACCATTTCGGCGAGAGCGGAGCGCCCCAGGAGTTGATTCAAAAATATGGCATGGGGGTGAAAGATATCGTGGCGGCGGTTAAAAAAGCAATCAAGAGAAAATAAATATGCTCGACGTTGTAACTATTGGAACGGCGGCCCGAGACGTTTTTTTACAAAGCAAGTTTTTTAAAATCGTCCGCGACCCCGTCCACTTAAAAAAAATCGGTTTCGTAACCGGCGAAGCAGAATGTTTCGCTCTGGGCGGAAAAGTGGAAGTGGATGATGTGACGGCGACTACGGGCGGCGGAGCGGCCAATGCCGCAGTGACGTTTGCAAGACAGGGGCTTAAAACCGGAGCTTTCATACGGGTCGGGCAGGATGCGGCAGCGGCGAGCATTATCAATGATCTTGAGAGTGAAGGAATTTCGGTAAATCCGCTTCGACGCGGGAAAACGGCATACTCCACCATCCTTCTTTCTTCGGATGGCGAACGAACGATTCTGGTTTTCCGCGGAGACTCCAGTCTTGTGGCGCCGGATTATCTTGTGAAACGTTTGTCGGCTCGGTGGGCTTATGTGGTGCCGGGAGGTATTTCTCTTCCCATTCTTCGGCGTATCTTTGATCGGTTGCATCGCCAGGGGATTCGTATTGCTTTTGCGCCCTCGCGGCATGTTCTTGAGGCGGGTAGGCGGCAGGCCGGTTCGCTCTTTGAGAAATCCGACATTGTTTTAATGAACCGGGAAGAGGCGGCGCTTCTGACCGGCGTTGATTTTGGCAAGGAACGCGAAATTTTTAAATCTCTCAATGCCCTTGTCGCGCCGGGGATTGCGGTGATGACGGATGGCGGCCGGGGTGTCTTGGTTTCCGATGGAACCGTTATCTACGAAGCTGGCGTTTTTCGAGAAAAAAAATTGGCGGACCGAACTGGGTCGGGCGATGCTTTTGGAAGCGGATTTGTCTCAGCGCTTATTCAGCAAGGGCTTGCGGCTAAGGATCGGCAATCGGCAGAAAAGATTAAAAAAGCCATTCGGGCGGGATCGGCGAATGCCACCTCGGTGGTGGAGCATATCGGCGCGCACGCCGGCATTCTGACGGCGAAGCAATTGAAAGACAAGCGATGGTCTAAATTTTCAATACAGATCCGCCGCTGGTAATGCCCCGCGTTCGGTGACTTTCTTTTGAGATTTCCCATCTCGGTCATTTTACTTTTCTTTTTTTTCACTTTAAACTTTTTACCATGGAAGCTTACGAAAAGATTGCTCGAATACTTCGGGTGGACCGAGATGTAACGCGGGCGCTTGAAGAGCGGTTGAGCGCGATCACGGGCAAGAGTCGCGTTTTAGACCATATTATCCAGAAAAACGAGGAGGCTATGAGTGATCGCCTTGTCCGGTTGGGTGTACGCCGCGACACATCGGCCCGCGAGGTGTATGAGGCGTTGATCCATAAGATGGGCGCCGATGATCATGCGCTCGCGGCATTTCTCGACGGGCCCCAGGCCGGGACGCTCGCCGGATGCCAGTTGATGATCAATGGCATTCATAAGTTGGCCGGAACGCCGCGGGGATTTTTCATCAAGCTTGATAAGGCTCGGGAACTGATCCAAAAGGAACCGCCGCCCACAATCATGAAGCTTCTGGGCTACGCGAATGTGAACGATCTCCTCGATAAGGAAGATTTGTTCGATATTTGGAGCGCCCTCCGGTTTATCGAGGGAAGCAAATGGCTCAATACGACTTTCTTCCCTCATTATCGAGATTTGACGCCGGAGGATTTTGAGGAGCGCGATGTCGAGATTCGGGTGCTTTCCGATAAATGGCGCGAAGCGGCAGAGGGTTTCGTTAAGAAAAAATATCATAATATCAGCCACCTCAAGGAGTTGGGCGTGATTTTCGTGATCCCGGTGACGCTGGGAATCCCCGGCGAATTGCTTCGGAATTTCAACTTGCTGCTTCATTATGTGAATGAAATACCCTTTTATTCCGGCATTTTTCGCCGCTTTGCTCGGGATCCGGAGACTTTTGTAGCCAACATTTCCTCGTTATTGCGGGGAGATGTTTTAGATTCCCGTCCGCCGGCGAGTAACGACGGGAAATTTCAATGGCTTGTTGTCCAGCGTTATCTATCCAAGGACGACGAGAATGATTGGCGGCTTTTTGCTCCGCATGTGAATCCCGAGGCGCTCCATTGGGAACGAGCGGTACGGACTTTTATCGGCGGTGCGCGTTTCTTGGATCATAATTCGCTCGATTTTTCTTTCTGGCACGATTTAAATTGGGTGGGTGATTTTTTCCGGACAGACACGGGCATTGATGCCTTAGTGAGTTTTAATCTTGTCGATACGGCGATGTCGTTGGTTCAGGAAAAAGAATTGGTGAAGTATTTATATCACCACCAGGAAGCGTTATGGAATAAAATCTTCACCGAATATATGAGTGAAGAAGAAATGGAGAGGTTGATTCAGGAGAATATCGTGAAGGGATATTTCGAGGTGTAGGCAAAACGTTCCTCAATGAATTCCGGCGGGGAGCTATTTTGTCAAATCTTTGACCAGGCTTTTCCCGGTCATTTCCTGGGGCTGCGGGATCCCCAGGAGTTCCAAAATAGTGGGCGCCACGTCCGCTAAGATGCCGCAGGTTAGCGCTTCGCTGTCGTTTATCTCCGCCGGAGAGCGGAGCCGCTCGAATTGCTGGGCAACCAAATAAATCGGCACCGGGCTTTTATCATGCTGGGTTTCTGTCTGTCCGGTCATGGGGTTAAACATCCGTTCGATGTTGCCGTGATCCGCCGTGATTATTAAAATCGTATTGGTTTTAAGGCTGACATCGACAATCTCTTTAATTTTTTTATCCATAATGCGGATGGCTTCGAGCGCCGCTTCGTAGTTGCCGGTGTGAGCGATTCGATCGCTGTTGGCAAAATTGACTAAAATAAAATCGAATTTCTCCTCGATGGCGGAAACAGTTCGCGTGGTTATCTCCTCGATTTGCATGGCGGGGTGCGCCTCGGGATGGAGGTCGGTAAGCGAGGGAATAATGACGCGATATTCATTAAGAAATGGTTCGTCGCGCAGGGCATTGAAAAAATAGGTGATGTGGGCGGATTTGTACGCTTCGGCGATGCGAATCTGATTTTTTCCATGATCCGCCAGAACTTTGCCTAAAGGATTTTCCAATTCCTGGGGTTCAAAGATAACCGGCAGGGGAAAGGCGGGGTTGTACGGAATCATGGTGAGCGTGTAGAGATTTTCCGGCAGCGCGACCGGAAATTCCGCGAAAGTTTTGTCGGCAAAAATGCGAGCCAATTGCCGGATGCCGTCCTCGCGGAAATTGAAGAAGATCAGGCTATCATGGGGCTTTAGGCCCTCGTAGGCGGCTACCTTGGCGGGCGCAATATATTCGTCGGTTTGCCGCTTTGCGTAGGCTTTTTCGATATGCGCCGATGGGTTTTCCATGACAGGGCATTGGCCGGTCAAGGCATTGTAGGCCTGCTGGGTTCGTTCCCAGTGCCGATCTTTATCCATGGCATACAAGCGACCGGTCAGCGTAGCGATTTTTTCGTGAGGAATTTTTTCGAGAAGGTGGAGCGCTGATTGCGGAGGGCTGTCGATGCCGTCGGTAAAAAGATGAAGGTAGTAGGAGATCCCTTCTTTCTCCGCTATCTCCATTAAGGCGCGAAGATGTTCGAGCGACGCATGGATGTTGGATGCGGAAAGGATCCCCGCTAAATGAACCGCGGATCTGTGTTCTTTGCTCTGTTCAAAAGCTTTTCGCAAATTTTTATTTTTAAAGAAGCTGTTGTCGTGAATGGCCAAGCTGATTCGCGGATAGTTCTGATAAACGATGCGCCCGGCGCCGATATTAAGGTGGCCGGCCTCGCTGTTTCCTTCTTCGTTCCAGGGGAGGCCGACGCTAATGCCGGATGCCTGGAGGCTGCCGGAGGGGAAATGGCTTTTGACGTAGGCGATGGTTTCGGGGTTCGCCTTGAAAATAGGGTTCGAGTCGCCCTTGGAGCCGATGCCCCATCCGTCAAGAATTAAGAGAATAACCGATTGTTTTGACATGGCTATAGCCCCTCTATTATACTGGGTAAAGTCTTAGTAAAGGAAGTTCCTAACGAATCCCATGGAGAACTTAAGGAACATTAATTATGTCTTATACGGCACTGGCGATTGCGGGTGGTCTTTTGGTCGGAGCGGCGCTCGGATATAGCGTTCGTTATTTTCTTGCTCTTCGGCGAAAGAACTCGGCGGAGCGGGAGGTTTTGCTTGCCACCGAAGAGGCAAAAGTAAAGTCTAATGAGATTGTTTTGGAGGCGCAAAAACGCGCCGCAGCGCTATTGGAGGAGGTAAAAAAAGAAGAGCGGGAAGTAAAATTGCAGCTGGGGAAAAATGAGGAGCGTCTCTTGGCGCGGGAAAGCGACTTGGCTCGGGAGGCGAGGGAGCTTAAAGACAAAGAGGCGCATCTTACTCGGGAGACCGAGCGGCTTAAAAAATTGGAGGAGGATGTAAGGGAAATTCGAGAAAAAGCGGTAGTCGAACTGGAAAAAGTGGCGGGTTTCTCGGCGAAGGAGGCCAAGGAGCAACTTCTGGTGGATCTTAAGACCGTTTATGGGCAGGACATCATCCGGTTGGTTCAGAAGTTGGAGCATGAAAAAAAAGAGGAAATCGAGCGAAAAAGCATGGAGATCATGACGACCGCCATCCAGCGGTACGCCCGTTCGCACGTAGCCGACGTGACGACGTCAGTTTTTCAATTAAAAGATGAAGATATTAAAGGAAAGATTATCGGCCGGGAAGGGCGGAATATCCGGGCTTTGGAGCGGGCGACCGGCGTGGAATTTGTGATCGATGAGACGCCGGACACCATCATTATCTCGTCGTTTGATCCTCTTCGGCGGGAAATCGCCCGACTGGCGCTCGATAAGCTTATCCGGGATGGCCGCATTCAACCGGCCAAGATCGAAGAGAAGGTTGAGGAGGCAAAGATGGAAATGGATAAGCGAATGTATGAGATCGGGGAGCAGGCGGCCTATGAAATCGGCGTGTATGACCTTCCCAAGGAGATCATTCAATTGGTGGGGCGTCTCAACTTCCGCACTAGCTTCGGGCAAAATGTTCTCACGCATTCTTTGGAAATGGCGCATATCTCGGGGATTATTGCGGCGGAATTGGGCGTCAGCGTCGATATAGCGAAGCGCGGCGCCCTGTTGCACGATATCGGTAAGGCGATTGATCACGAGGTGGAGGGAACACATGTTGAGCTGGGGCGCAAAATCCTTAAAAAATACGGCGTGAATGATGCCGTGATTGCCGCCATGCAGTCCCATCACGAGGAGTATCCTTTTGAAACGCCGGAATCCTTTATTGTGACGGCTGCCGACGCCTTGTCGGCTGCCCGCCCCGGAGCGCGGCGGGGAACCGTGGAGAATTACATTAAGCGATTGGGAGATTTGGAGCGCATTGCCAAGGAATTTCCGGTCGTCAAAGATGCGTACGCGATTTCTGCGGGACGGGAACTTCGCGTCTTCGTGACGCCTGAAAAAATAGATGATTTCGGAGCCTTGCAGCTTGCCCGCGATATCGCTCATAAAGTTGAAACCCAAATGCAATACCCTGGCGAGATTAAAGTGAATGTGATCCGCGAGATGCGGGCGGTAGAATACGCGAGATAATTATAATCACCTATGACTTCCAGAGAACAAATTGGAAAATCCGATAATAAAGCGGAGAAAATACACGAGCTATGGGAGCGCCGAAAGCGGTTGTTGGTTGATTTGGGCCTTGTGGAGGAAGAATTGCAGCGGTTGGGGGTTTCCGGGGAAGATCTTCGGCGCTGGGAAAAAGACCCGGATTTGAACCAGTCTTAATAGCTGAGCCAGCCCCTGTTGATAAACTTCTTATAAAACAAAGGATTTTTGGGGTATTCGCGAGAAAGGCCTTTGTTTGCAACGTTTTTTCGGTTACTGTCTATTGTTCCGGAAAAGACGGCCTTCCCGAGGCTGCTATTGTATAAACCCTTGATTTTGCTATATAATTTGCACATTGAGAGTTTAAAGGTCGGTGGACTCAAAAAAATTTTTACAATGAATAAAGTAGGATTGACGGATACAGTCATGAAAGCCGCTGGAATCGAAGTGAAGAAGCAAGCGGCGGCGGCGGTGGATGCGGTCTTCGAGACTATTACGAAGACATTGTCCCGCGGCGAAGAGGTGGCGATTGCCGGCTTTGGCACGTTCCGCGTCGCCAAGCGGGCCGCTCGAATGGGTCGCAATCCCAAGACGGGAGAATCGATTCAGATTCCGGCTTCCATAAAGCCGAAATTCCGAGCTGGAAAGATGCTAAAAGAGGCCGTCAAATAACGGTCAACTCAAGAAAGCAAATAAAAATACTCGCTGTGAGGGCGAGTATTTTTATTTAGTGTTGGCGGCGTTTTCGAATCTCGAAAAGGTTTCTTCGGCGTTCTTCAGCTTGTCTAAAGAATCCACCAGATTGGCTGTATTTAAATCTTCATGAGCGATCCTTAGCGCTTCTTCGGCCTGCTGCAAGAGGAGGTTCAACTCCCTTGTTTTTTCCGGGGAAAAAGCGGGCTGCTTGTTTTTTAAAAGATAATCAATTTCATTCAACTTTACCTGGATGGACGAGTTTACCTCGTTGGCTTCGACGACGAGGCTTTCATTTGATTGACGGTTGAGATACCACCCTCCCGCGACAATCACGAGGATAACGGCAACAGTCTGTGCCGCCAGGGCTGGTTTCGTAAGGAAAAAGGCTGGGAAAACCGATAAAAAGCCTTTCTTTTCGAGGCTGGGGCGGGGTTCTATGGCCAGAGTCGCTAACAGCGCGCTTTTGGAGCGGGCGCTATAGGCGGAATCCGGTTCTATCCTTTTTAGTTCTTTTAAGAGTTTTTCGAGTTCCATAGAAGTTCTTGAGAGCCGTTGTCTTTGGGAGATAGGAGTTTCTTTAGATTCTTGATGGCTCGGTGCTGGATTAATCGAACGGCTAGGGGAGTTTTCCCCATTGCTGCGGCAATTTCCGGCGGGGATAAGTCTTCGATGAAGCGAAGGATAAGAACGTCCTGCTCGATCGACTTCAGCCGCTTGATGCTCCGTTTGATATGTTCCAGAGCCAATTCGGCATCCAGAGAGTTTTGCGAAGGAGCGGGGAGATCGATTTCGTCGCTTTCGATCGAAACGTGCGTTTTCTTGACGCGGTAATAATCGATGACTTCGTTCCGCGCGATACGATAGAGCCAGCTCGAAAACGGAAAGCTTTTCTCCTGATACTCCGCGATCTTTCGGAAGCTTTGAAGAAAGACCTGATGGGTGAGATCCTCGGCTTCCTCACGATGGCTTACCTTAAGATAGATGAACCGGTAAATTTGCGGTTCATAGTGATCGTAAAGGAGGCCAAAAGCCGAGGATTCCCCCAAAATGGCTTGCTCTACTATTTTTTTCTCGCCATCTAACATGGATAACGAAAGAATCGTTAAGTGGTTTCTATACTATAACCGGCGTTTCGGGAAGGCCCGCCTTAGCAGGTTTCTTGATCCTGCCACGACGGCTCCCAAAACGCAACGAAGATGTCTTCTGGGTAGCCCGAACTCGTGCGGCCTTAAGAAAATCAACCTCTTATTACTCCCTCGGCTTGGGGCGATAGAGAGAGAAGATGCAAGTTTCCGTTTAACACGATCGGCTTCATGCCTAAGATTTCTTCTTTATACGCCATCTCCGGTACCGGGTAGAGGAGGTAGATCGGTTTTTTAAGGTGGAAGGCTAAGCCCATCTCGATTAAGGTGTTCGCGCCCACATAGTGCTCAATGCCTTTCTTGGGGAGATTTAAGACAAGAATGGCATCGGACCACTCCACTTTATCGAAGTGGCTATGCATGGCGATTTCTTTGACATCCCAAATCCAGTGGTCCGTGGCCGGGGTTTGCTGACGAATGGCATAGAGCTCTTTGGCGTCCGCGAGCTTGCCGTCTTTTCCGGTTTGCTCGCGCGGCGGCAATTTTATCTCGTGCCCTAGCTCTTCGAGCACGGATTTCACGCTATGCATTTCATCGATAAAAGCGATGCTGCCGCAGAGGGTTATTTTCATAGAGCTACGAATAACGGATCAGGGCGAATTTACGAATTATTGAAGGCGCTTCACCAATTCCTCCGGCATTTTGATGATTTCTTGGAAGAGTACGTGGCGGCAGATTTCTCCCTCATCTTTCTCCAGGGCATAGATCGGTTTTCCGGTTGCCACCGCATAGCCGATTTCGAGCGTTGTGCTAAAGCCGGAATAACCGCCTTTATTATAGATATAGACCACGTCGGCCATCTGAATCTTGTAGAAATGATTATGCGTCAGTCCCAGGGCGATGAATTCTTTTTGGTCTCGGGGAAGCTCCTTCCACTCTTCTTCGAAGGATGGAAGCGGAGGGACGTGGACCACGACGCCCATCCCTCGCAATTGTTCGGCGAGGGCGTGAATTTCCGTTTTGAACCGGCGGCTTCCGCAAATGGCGACTGATTTCATATATCCTCTCTTGCGTTGATTAAGTGAAGATGGAAGTGGTCCGGAATTGATTTCTTTTTATAGGTTGCTTCGATGATGAATTCGTAGGTTTTATGGATATATCTTTCTTTGATTTTTCGCAATTCTCGCAGTTCTTGCGGGGTAAGTTTGGGTTCCGGAGCGTGGCGTCGGGAAAGGATCATATCATGCCGCGTGGCGATTTTATCGTACGGAAAATCGTTTTTGACGATGATCCAATGCCGGAAAGATTTGAGGGGTTTTTTAGGACACAGTCCGCACTCTCCGTTTACCCCCTTTGTTTTTTTCCATCGCGCGTAGCGTTTATCGACGGCGGCCGTGCGGAAATCCATTTTCATGGTCTTTGTCATCTGCGGAAAATTTATAGGATTTTTAATTCTTTAAACCAATCATACCACACGGGCTCAAGGCCGGGAGACTCTTTCCACGCCTCTTCGGAGATCTCTCCCCGTTGGTATGCTTCGGTTTTCCGGGCTAACTCTAAAAGATTCTCCTTGGTAAACCAGCCCGCGCTTTGAGTTTCTTCTTTATCAGGACGCGGCGTTCCTTTGGCTTCTACTTCGTAAATTTTCCAGTAATGCCAGGAGCCGTCTTCCCGGCTGCAGCGGTTATCCCGGCGTCCCTCGTGGATCAGTTTTAGGCTTGTGGCTTGGAGCGAAGTTTCTTCTTCTAATTCCCGTCGCGCCGTCGTCTCGAAATCCGGATCTTGATCCACGTGCCCCGCTGGCGGCGCAAATCCCAAGACGCCTTTTTTCCGTTCGATTAAAAGAATCGCATTGTTTTTTCGAACCAACATTGCTGCCGCCTTGTGATCGCAGAGTTTATGCATTGAGGAATATTCGGAGGGGCTGAGTCTCGTTCACCTTTGCTATAAATTTGAGCGGGCGAAGGGAATCGAACCCTCGTGTCCTGATTGGCAACCAGGTGTACTACCACTGTACTACGCCCGCAAATTGCGAGATACGCCCAAAGGCGACCCGTAAATAAAAAAAACAATAGCGTTTTTTATCAGGAAATGCAATGCAGCAATTCAAATTATTCAGTCGGCATTATAAAGCCTAGGCGGTATAATGTCGACTTTGAATAATGAGAATGGTTTAAAATGGTAAGAATGGGAAGGATTGGATTTGAATTTCCGCCACTTATTGAATCATGCGCCGGGAAGACCTGACTTTGGGAAACTCTAACTTAAAAGTTCGCTGTAATCTGGAGGAAGGACGGCGCGGGCTTTATTTACCGCCGCGGCGTCGATGTGGCGATGAAGGGCGCCAAAAACCAGCCGTACGAGGTGGCGCATATCGCCGTCGACGGAGAACCGGAATCGGCGCCGCACTTCGGTTAAGAATTCTTCTTTGGTCATTTTTTTCGGTGTTTCATCTGGAATCCATCCTTCAAAATAAAATCCCCGAACGAGCGTGGGAAGTTCGGCAGCAAACTCGATCGCCACTTTAGGCGGGAGCCGGTCACGCAGCGTCTGGAGAACGGTTCGGAAAGCGCTGTAGGCCTGATCGGGGCGGTCTTCCCAGCCGTAATGCTCCTCAATTTCATTGAGGATTTCGGTGGTTTTTTGAATGGTAGTTTCAAATGCCGCTGGCATTTTTTTGGCCATACAGCATAAAAGACGTTTCAAATAATTTTGGATTACCCGGTAAAATCGTTGTTTTTTCTATATAAAAAAGATAAGCTGGGAAAACTAGATGGGCGCGTGGCGGAATGGCAGACGCGTACGCTTCAGGAGCGTATGGGGAAACCCGTGGAGGTTCGACTCCTCTCGCGCCCACTTCAATAAGCTCCGTGCGATCTACTTAAATACCCGTACCGTTTTGACGTACCAGTTTTCGATATCGTCAAAGCGATTGCTGGGGGTTTCGAGATCTCGATGAATAAATCCTTGAAGCGGCGGACGCGCCACATATAGATACGTGGGAGAGTAGAGAAAGATTGCCGGAAGGTCGTTTTCGATAACCGATTGGAGACTTTGAAGATTATGCCGCCGAGCCTCCGGATCGGTGTCTTTGCGGATAGCTTCGATAAAGATGTCCGCCGTTTTGTTTTCATACAACGCAAGATTCAGTCCGGGGTAAAATTTCTGCGATGAGTGCCAAAACGGATAGAGATCGGGGTATTGGCCAATTGCTTGCCCCATGAGCGCCATTTCGTAGTTGCGCGTTTTTAAAACCCGGTCTTCCATGTCGTCTAAGGACCAGCGATCAATGCCGATGCGAATGCCAATCGCTTTCCATTGATCGCGGAGCAGTTCCGCGGCTTTAAGGAGTGCCGGGACATCGGGAACGGCCAGCGTAAATTCCAATCGCGCACCTCCCGGTCCTTTTTCCCGAATCCCATCTTCTCCTCGCCCGTAGCCGGCGGCGTCTAAAATGGCATTTGCCTTGGCCACATCGCCGTTTTCTTTGAGCGTCTGGGAGGGAAGATAACCTTCAATAGTGGGAACCAGCGGACCGTAAATCGGAATGGCGTATCCTCCCAGAATTTGCTTCACGAGATCGTTCCGGGAAACGCCGATATTGAGCGCTAAACGGATGTTCTTATCTTGGAGCAGAGTATTCTTTTCTTGATTCATGAAAACCGCGTACGATTGCGGCAGGCGGAGTTCGAGAATTTGATGGCTGATAGTGACATTGCGGAGATTCGACGCCTCGATGCCCGAGATGCCGTCGATCCCGCCGGTATTTAGAGCGGTTAAGGCCTCGTCTTCTTTCGAATAAAACTTTATCGTGAGCGATTCAATGTACGGTTTTTGCCCGAAATATTTTTCGTTCTGCTCGAGGTCGATTTTCGTGATAAAGCCATCCCGCCTCTTGGTTACCTCCGACAATTTATAGGGGCCGTTTCCAACGGGTTCCAGATTGTAGTCGGATAACGACAAGTTGGCCGCGGGAATAGCGCCAAAGATATGTTTCGGCGCCGGACGAAGTTTTCTGATGGTATTGAGAAAGAAGCTATATCCCTGCGGCAGCCGTAGGGAAAATTCTCGTTCACTTACTCGATTGGCTTCTACGCCATCGACGAGCGGCGCCAGGGGAGCCCGCGTGTCGGGATTCTGGAGAGTGCGGATGGTAAAGATCACATCGTCGGCGGTGATGGGCTGTCCGTCATGCCAGTACAGTTCCTCCTTGAGGCGAACATCCCAGCTGAGGCCGTCTTTGCTCGGCGTAATGCGGCTCGACAAATCTTCGATATTGGCAAAAAGAAGAGCCGTGAGATCGCTGTCGGTTTCGTTGCTTCCCTCTAATATAGGATTGATAAATGTTGGCTGGCCGATAATGCCTTCTCGGTAGGAGCCGCCCGCGATCGGAGCCGATTCGGTTTTTTCGTCAAAGCGCAGTACCGCGAAAGAAATTCCCGAGACCAAGGTAAGACCCAGGGCGGTTACAAATAACACGACCTCGGTCTTGGTAAAGGACCGGATTATCTTAGAGAGACGCCGTAACATGGTCGAAAAATCGATGTCCCAAGTCGAAGCGAGCGTTTACGCCGCTAGAAGATGGATGATCGAAAGAGCGGCAAAGAGAGCGCTAAGAACGATGGTCGCTATGAAAACCATCTGTTCCAGTCCCCGTCGCCGCTGATAAAAGCCTCCTTCGCTGCCGCCCAGAATACCCGAGACGCCCGACGATCGCTCCTGAAGGAGGATAAGCGCCACTAAAGCGACGGAAGTTATGATTTGTAGAATAGAAAGAAGCATGGTTGTTATTTAATCGCCGCCGGTTTTGCGGTAGGTTCCTTCGGCAGCCAGGTGAATGATCCAGTTTACAATTCCCACAATGAGCGCACTCCAGAAAAGAGGGAACAATCCTTGTATCGTAATCTGCGAGAGGATAAAGTCAAGGATTTTAAGCATGATCATATTGACGGCAATAATGCCTAATCCTAGGGTGAGCCAGACCAGGGGCGTCATTAAAGCGCGGATAATGGGTCGGATAAAAACATTCAAGGCTCCCAGGGCGGCTGCGGCAATCAAGAAATTTTGAACGGGAGGGCTAACGATGAATCCCGGAACGAAATACGCGGCGCCATAAAGGGCGACGATATTCGAGAAAAAGGAGAAAAGAAGATGAGCGAAGATGCGCATAAATCCCGTTTATCAACACGGCGGTGATCTTCCGTATGATATACTATATATACTAATAAAATTAGGCGTCTTTCGGAAGACTCACAAGGCGCCGGTATTAAAGGTCGAATTAATGCCTGTGCTTATTTTCCAATAAGCGCATGGAATAATTCAAAAAATGTATACGTACTCTAACGGGTCGATGATGCAAGGATGGGTGGATGTTACCCGGGACTCTTTCTTGAACGTCTGGGGAAGCGTGATCGGTTTTTTACCGTCTTTAATCGGCGCCCTGGTCATTCTCGTTCTGGGATTGATTGTTGCCGCCGTGGTTCGCTACCTGGTTGAACAAGTGGTTCGGGCGATTCGTTTAGACGTTCTTTTGCGGAATGTCGGCGTGGAGGCTTATTTCTCCCGCGCCGGTTTTTCTCTTAATTCCGCGAAGTTTTTTGGGCATTTGTTCTATTGGTTTGTGGTCGTCGTTTTTGTGGTGGCGATCACGGATGCCCTGCGTCTTTACGATGTATCTCTCTTCTTGCGGCAGGTCGTGGAATACATTAAAAATATCATCGTCGCGATTTTGGTGATGTTGATCACGGTGGTGATCGCCAACTTTGTCCGTTCGCTGGTGCGCGCCTCCGTTATGTCGGCGCGCTTAGAAGCGGCCAAATTCTTGGGCACGTTGTCATGGTGGGCGATCGTTGTCTTCGGACTGCTGGTGGCTCTCTATGAACTGAATGTTGCGCAAGATATCGTGAAGGCGGTGGTAACCGGATTGATCTATATGTTCACGATTGCCGGCGGTATTGCGTTCGGTTTGGGCGGAAAGGATTATGCGGCGCATTTAATTGAGCGTCTGCGGGAAGAAACTGAAGGAGAATAACCGAATTGCTGTAGTAGGAAAGTGCAAAAATCCCGCGTGAGGCGGGATTTTTGTTGTTGATTTTATAGTCAAAAGCTGCTATCCTTAAAGAAAGCACGACCGGCTTTTTTCATTTGTAAAATATGATTATTTCTTGGTACGGCGAAGGCAATTTTAAGATTCAAGAAGGAGATTTCGTGATTGCTGTGGATCCGCTATTGCCGGATTCCGGATTGACGCCTGCTCGATTTAAGGCGAATTTGGTTTTAAAGACACTGTCTCCTTTTCCGATTCCCGCCGCGGGCAAAGCCGACGGGTTTGAGATTGCTTCTCCGGGCGAATACGACATTGCTGATGTTTCCGTGTTGGGGTTTGGGGTTCCCAAGGAATCGGGGGATAAATTCTTGAAAACGATTTATATCGTCCATGCTTTCGGCGTCTCGATGTGCTTGTTGGGACATATTTCGTCGATTCCGGATGATCCGGCGACGCTCGAATATCTCACGGATATCGATATTGTATTTCTTCCGGCCGGCGGAAAGCCTTTCTTGGACCAAAAAGAAGCGGTGAAATTCATTAAAGACATAGAGCCGAAAATTGTCGTGCCGGGGTTCGTGAAAATCCCCGGGCTCAAACGTTCGGCGGGTTCACTCAAGGAATTCCTCGACGCGTTCGGTCAAGCCAAGGCAGAGCCGCAGGATAAAATTAATATTAAGAAGAAAGATTTGGCGGATATAAAAACGCCGCGCGTAATGCCGCTTACCGTTTAACCTATGAATGTTATCTCGCGGAAAATCCACAGCATTCAGGAGTCCGATGAGGCGACTAAGCGCCGTTGGCTGGTGGGCGCTTCGGCGTTGACGATGGGTGTGGTTGTTATCATATGGATTTTTTCATTCAATTTTCTCGCTTTTGAAAATCAGCCCGCTCCCCAGAGTTCCTTTTTCTCGGATGACTCCTTTTTTTCCGTTATGAAAAACGGCGTTGCCATCATCGGCCAAAAGGGGATTCAAGTTCTCTCGGGAGCCGTTTTCTACGAACGAACGATGACGGTGGAGCAATAGATAAAAAATGGACAAAGATAAAAACAAAAACATAGAGATCCGAGCGCGAGGAGTGGAGGGCCGGGAAATCAGCGATGAACTCCGCGATTCCTATTTGGATTATGCAATGTCCGTTATTGTTGCCCGGGCGCTTCCGGATGTTCGGGACGGCTTAAAGCCCGTGCAGCGGCGCATTTTATGGACGATGTGGGACGACGGGCTGACTCATAGCGCCAAGTTTCGGAAGTCTGCCAATGTCGTGGGTGCGGTTTTGGGACGGTATCATCCGCACGGCGATTCGGCGGTCTACGACGCTTTGGCCCGGATGGCGCAGGATTTTGCTCTGCGATACCCCTTAATCGAGGGGCAGGGGAACTGGGGATCGATTGACGGTGATAGTCCCGCCGCGATGCGGTATACGGAGGCGCGGCTTGCCCGTATTGCCGAAGAATTGCTTCAGGATATCGACAAAGAAACGGTTGATTTTATACCGAATTATGACGGCACGCGGGAGGAGCCGCGCGTATTGCCCGCTAAGTTGCCCAATCTTCTGCTTAACGGGACCGTCGGTATCGCCGTCGGTATGGCCACTAATATTCCCCCTCATAATTTAGGCGAGGTTTCGGATGCCATTACTTATTTGATCGATCATCCCAAAGCAACGACAGAGGATTTGATGCAATTTATCCAGGGGCCGGATTTTCCCACCGGAGGAATTATTTATAACAAGAAAGGGATCGTTGATGTGTATGCCACGGGGCGGGGACCCATCACCTGCCGGGCGGTGGCCCAAATCGAGGAGCGCAAGGCGGGGCAGTTTAATATTATTGTTACCCAGATTCCGTATCAGGTGAATAAAGCGGAATTGATCACAAAAATGGCGGAATTGGTTTCCGAAAAGCGGGTAGAAGGCATTCGGGATCTTCGCGACGAATCATCGGATCGCGACGGCATGCGGATTGTCATTGAGCTCAAAAACGACGCCGCGCCGCAGAAAGTTTTAAACCAGCTTTATAAATACACGGACCTCCAAAAGGACTTTCATCTTAATATGATTGCGCTGGTTGGCGGCATTCAGCCCCAACTGCTGTCGCTTAAGGATGTTCTTTCGCATTTCATTGATCACCGGTATGTCGTTATCGAACGGCGGACGCGTTTTGAGCTGCGAAAAGCCAAGGAGCGCGTGCACATCTTGGAGGGGTTGGTTTTGGCGCTGGGCGTTATCGATAAGATTATTGCCACGATCAAGAAATCCAAAGATCGCGAGGAGGCCCGGACTAATTTGATGAAGAATTTCAAATTGACCGAGATTCAGGCGAATTCCATTCTCGATATGCGCTTGTCGTCGCTTGCGGCTTTGGAGCGCCAAAAGCTGGAAGAGGAATTGGCGGAGAAGAAAAAGCTGATCAAGGAACTCGAAGCTTTATTGAAGAGCCGGGAAGATATTTTGGGCGTTGTTCGCGGCGATGTCGCAGAGCTTAAAAAAGCATCCGGCGATGAGCGGAAAACGCAGCTTCATACGGGAGGACTCACGGAATTTAAAGAAGAGGATCTAGTGGCCGACGAGGAGACGGTGATCATGCTCTCGGAGAGCGGTTATATTAAGCGCATGGCGCCTACCGGCGTGCGGGCACAAAAGCGGGGCGGGACGGGGTTGATTGGCCAGGAAACCGGCGATGAAGATTTTGCCCGCCATTTTGTCTCGGCTCGAACCCATGACAATATTTTGTTTTTCACCAACCGGGGACGGGTTTTTCAAACTAAAGTGTATGAAATCCCGCCGGCATCGCGGACTTCCAAAGGCAAATTGATCCAGAATTTTCTGGAGATCCCCGCAGAAGAGACGATCACGGCGATTGTGAGTTATGACCAAAAGACCAAAACATCGGGGTTTTTAGTGATGGCAACGAAGGCCGGCATTATCAAAAAGACGCCGCTTCATGATTTTTCGAATGTGCGCCGTTCGGGCATTATCGCTATTGCCTTGAAAGGCAGCGATGCGCTCCAGTGGGTTCGTTTATCATCGGGTGGCGATGAGATCATTTTGGTGACCTCGGGCGGCCAGTCGATTCGATTCAAAGAGGCGGCTCTGCGGCCGATCGGACGCGGCGGCGCCGGCGTGCGGGCGATTAAATTAAAGAGCGGTGATTATGTTGCGGGGTTAGATATTTTGGCCAAGAGCGATAAAGGCAAGGAGTCCAAAGAGCGGCTGCTTGTGGTTACGGAGAAGGGATTTGTTAAGCAGACGCCGCTTAAGGAATATAAAGTTCAGTCGCGAGGAGGGCAGGGAATCAAAACGGCGAAGATAAATGAGAAAACCGGCCGCGTGGTGGGAGCCAAAGTGCTCGACAGCGAAGAAGAGCTGTTGGCGCTTTCCCATAAGGGACAAATTATTAAGACAAAAATTTCTGATATCCGCGTCGCCGGCCGCGCGACGTCCGGGGTTCGCATTATGCGGCTACGGGACGGGGATAAGATTGCCGGCGTTGTGACGCTGTAATTTTCCGCACGGATACGAAAAGCAGTATGGTATACTATTCGTGAATCGGGCATTGTTCACGGTTGCTGTCGCTGTATGCCTCTTACTCGGAATCAGATAGTTATTATCGGGGCGGGCATTCTGGTAGTCGTTGTTATCGGCTCGCTTTTTTTCTTTGGCGGGTCGGATACGCAGAAACCGCCCGAGGTGGTGCTTACCTTTTTTGGCACCTCGGCGGAACGCGTGATGGGGAATCTGATCAATAGTTATAAATCCCTGCGGCCGAACGTTAAAATCAATTACATCCAGTTTCCTGCCGCTAATTATGAACGGGAACTTATTAATGCCATAGCCGCCGGCCGCGGACCGGATATTTTTGAGATTGGCGACACCTGGCTTCCGAAGCACGGCGATAAAATGATGCCGGCGTCGGCATCGCAGTTTCCGGTCACCGCTCTTGATCTTTTCCCGCAAGCGGTCAGTCAGGCGTTTGAAGCGAATGGAGCGGTCTATGCCTTGCCGCTGACGCTCGACACCTTGGCGCTTTTTTACAACAAGGATATTTTTGACGCTCAGGGAATTGTTTTTCCGCCGGCGACTTGGGAGGAATTCCAAAAAATAATTCCGACGCTTCGGGAAATGGACGGCGCCGGGCGGATCACCCGGCCAGCGGCCGCCATCGGCGGTTCGGAAGCCAGCGTTCTTCATGCCATCGAAATATTGAATTTGCTGTTTTTGCAGACGGGCGCCCCGTCGATTATCGAGGGCGGGGAAATCCGTTTCGGCGATAAAGGGTTAGAGGCGTTGAACTTTTACCTCAATTTTTCAAATTCTTTGAGCGCCGCCTATACGTGGGATGAAAGACTAGGATCGTCGTTCGATAATTTTGCGGACGGGAATGTGGCGATGATGTTCGGGTTTGCCGAAGATTTGCCGTTTCTTAAAGAGCGGGCGCCTTTTTTAAATATAGGCATCGCGGCGACTCCTCAGGTGCAAAAAAATCAGACTGTTTCTTCGGCGCGCTTTGCCGGGATGGCCGTTTCGAGAAGCAGCAGGGCATCCTCGTGGGCGTGGGATTTTGTGATTCAGGCGGCGACTAACGAGGCGTTGGCGGAACCCGTGGCGATTGCCACTGGCCAATCGCCTGCCCTGCGATCGCTCATTGGCGCCCGTCTCGGCGACAAGGAAAAAGCCGTTTTTGCCCGTCAGGCGCTCACGGCGCGACTTTGGCTGGAGCCCGACCCCACCGAGGTTCGACAGATTCTTTCTCGAGCCATCAAGGATGTTTTATCGGGCAAGCTCTCTTCGCGGCAGGCGCTTACCCAGGCGGAGGAAGGAATTAATTTACTTCGTTAGGTCCCCGCATTTATGATGCTCAAAAGAAATAAAATTCATTGGCTTCGAGGTGGTCTCCTGTTTTTTAGCGTCACCTTAGCGGTGTTGCCTCTTGTGGCTTCTGCTCAGCTCGTTACTTGCACGGGTATAAATTGCGATTACTGCGCGCTTTTAACAACCGGGGAGCGGATTATCGATTTTCTATTGATGGTTATGTTTCCCATCGCAGCCGTTATTTTTGTGATCGGCGGCTTCTATATTATGACCGCGGGTAGCTCGGCAGCCCGTTACCAGCGCGGCCGGGATATGATTAAAAGCACCATCATTGGCATTGCCATTGTTTTGCTTGTTTGGTTGGTTCTTGATACAATATTTCAGATTGTCGCGCCGGGCGCGCAAGGCATTGTGGGCCCTTGGAATGAAATAAAATGCGTGAAATGATTTCGAAAAAATTTTTTATTTCGCTACTAGTTGTCGGTTTGCTTTTGAACACAACTTTGGTCTTAGGAGCGAATCTTTCGATGGAGGATGCTGCGAAGAGGCTTAATACGGGCCCTAATCGCTCTCCCATTTCGAGCCCCGCTGATATTTCGCGGATATTAGAACAGTTTGTTCGATGGTTCTACTACATCTTTTTTGTACTCGCCGTCTATTTTCTTTTGACTGCTGCCTTTACGTATCTTACGGCAGGTGGGAAACCAGAAAATATCACTAAGGCCAATAAATCTCTTTTATGGGCTTTTGTTGCGATTGCGGTGGCATTGATTTCGGTTGGCGCCGCAACGATTGTTAAAAGTTTTATTACTCCGCCGGGCGGCAGTTGATAAAATTTATGCCCAAAGGTCTTTTCCTTGGTCTCTCGATGATTTTGCTGCTTTCTGGCTTTTTGTACGCGCACGCTATACCTTCTCAGGTCCAGCTGCCCACGTATCAGAATATTGGCGTCGAGCGGTCTCCCGTTAATTCGGCGGATGATATAACCAATGTGGTTATTAATGCCACCAAGGTTTGGTATACCAGCTTTTTTATCTTCGCCGTCATCTTTATTTTGATCGCGGCTTTTAAATACATGACGGCGCAAGGAGATGCCGAGGGAGTTAAAACGGCTCACAAAATGTTGGTGTGGTCCGCGGTTGCTCTTGCGGTTGCTCTGATTTCCGTCGGAGCTGTTTTCATCGTGAGATCGTTTTTGGGCGGCAATGGAGGCGGAGGATCGGCTCCGCAGCCTAGTTACGGGACGCCGCCTTCTGGAGTCGATTATACTACCCAAAACTATTAGCCGGTGGTTGGTCTATGAATTTCTATAAATTTCTATTAGTTTCCGGCAGTATCGCGTTATTGAGCCTCCCTCTTTTTTCTTTGGCGGCGGTTACTCCTGGAGAGATACCCAGCGGCTTGGATTTAGGAATCGCGGAATCACCGGTAAAAAGCTACGGGGGGCTTTTAGGAATATTCGCCCGAGTGGTCCAGGTGATTTATGTGGTTTTTTTCACCTTTGCCGTTATGATGTTTCTTTTTGCCGCTTTTAAATATCTCACCGAGGGCGATAATGCGGAAGAAATGATGAAGGTTCATTGGATTCTTATCTACGGATCAATCGGTGTCGTCGTTGCGCTTCTTGCTGTTGGAGCGAGCGCGATTATCAAAAATTTTTTGGGGGATACGGGTGGGGTTTCTGGAGGCGCGACTTCTGGCGGCTACGTTGCTCCGGTAAGCGCAAGCCCCAGCACGTATACGGCGCCGCCCCCTACGGGCAGTTTTGAAACCGAGCGCGGCGCCGCCGGGGGAACCGCGGGATTGCCGGCGCCCCGGATTAATCGAATAGAGAGTCCGCCGGTTAATCCGAGGGGCAGCGAGCCGTCTGTTCCTCGGTAGAGGATGGATTTGCTTGATTGACGTTAAGAGAAGCGATAAACTAAACGCAACACTGAAAGGTCGGAAGATATCCTTCGTGCTATGAAAATCAATAAATCAGAAATCATTAAAGTGGCCGGAATGGCGGGATTGGTGGGCGCCATGGTTTTGAGTTCTTTGGCGATGGCGCAGCCGGTTCCCACGCCCAATAATCCGGTTCCTGGCGTTGATCGCGTGGGTCCTAACACGGTGGGCGGTCTGGTTGGTCTTTTTGCTCAAATCGTCCGCTGGGTCTATATCATCTTCTTTACCGTCGCGGTTCTTCTTATTCTCTTTGCTGCCTTTACGTATCTTACGGCAGCCGGGAATGAAGATAAGGTTAAAGAAGCCAAGGATCGCTTGATTTACGCTGCGGTGGCCATTGTGGTGGCCCTTTTGGCGGTCGGGTTCCAGACGATTATCCGGAACTTCATCGAGTCGGGCGGAGCGGTATAAGTATGGATCCTCACATTTCGTGAGGATCATACCTAGGAGCATTAGCTGCTAGTTGTTGGCTGTTTTCGAGAGTGCTTCTGGGCATGAAAAAGTTTTTCTACGGAGCGGCGGCAACTCTTTTTTCTTTCATCCATTTTAATTTAGTTTTAGCGGCGCCGAGTTCCGGCGGCGGGGGTGGGGTAGCGCCTATCACTTTAAAAAATCCGCTAGGTTCAAACAGCATCATTCAAATTATCAGCAATATTCTCGATTACCTCATTTATATTAGCGTGCCGATTCTCGCCATTATGGTGTTGCTCGGCGGTTTTCAAATTCTTACCGCGCGGGACGCCGCCGATAAAGTGAAAAAAGGAATGGATACCATTAAATACGCTGCTCTGGGTTTTGCGGTAATTCTTATATCGAAAGGGATTGCATTGATCCTTCTTAAATTCCTTTCCGTTTAAAAGAACAACCCCCGCGAACGCGTGTTGTTCAGCGGGGGTGCTACTAGGGTGCTCTAATCACCTTATCCTCCAGTCTGAACAACATTCACTTCATTGCGGCGTGAGAATATAGACCTTCGTGGGAGTGCCCACGCCGCGTACCCGGAACCGGGCGGAATCGAGGACCCCGAAGTCCACGTAGGAATCGGGATCGAGCTCGAACCATTTGCCGTCCCCGAATCGTACCTCTGCTCGGCGACCCTCTTCGGGTGCCATGCGGAACGGACCACTTGGGAGTTGATACTCGTCGGACCAGTTCTCCTTCGGGGCGGTCACGGTGTACTGCGTCCGCCACTTCACGGAGCGAGCCGGTGCCGCGGGAGTTGTTCCGACTCGAGCGTTCTTGCACTCGGGCAGATTCGGGTCCTTCCTGCAGGCTTTCTGGAAGAGTTCCCGCGCCTCCCCCGCTTTGGATTTCGCCTCGGCAAGCTGCTCCTGCGCCTTTCCGGCTTTGCCACCACTCATCATCATGATGAGGGCGACGAGAAGCAGGAGTCCGGTGATGAGGCCGACGCCCAGGCCGATGAGAGCCTTGGGATTTTTGCTCATGGTCCACATTCTCCTGCCGGCTGCTGCCACATGTGGTGCGGCTCGCCGGGCGGTTCGTACTATTGCGCGTCCTCCTCGGATTGCCATTCGGATCGCTCTCGCGACTTTGCGAATGATCCGGAAGGGCGTAGCCATGGTCCACCAGAATAATCCGATCATGATCTCCCTCCGAATCGGCCGAGGATCGCGGTTATTACTTCGGGATTAAGACCGGGGATCACGAAGGCTTGTGCCTTGCCTTCGCGCACCGCTTTCCACTTTACGGCAAACTCGAGGGCTTCTTGGAAGCTCACGCTGTTCCCCGAGGCCTGAACGATGGCTTGCGCCATCTGGGTGTGGGTTTCGAGTTCGCGAACTTCCGCATCGCGTTCGAGATCTTCGCGTGCCTTCTGTTCGGCGACCTTCGCCACTTCCCCCTTGGGAGTGATCTCTCCCACATTGAGGCGGTTGAGAGTTATTCCGAGACTCGGGATGGGTTGGACACCGTTGGCTCGAGATATCCTATCGATCTGCTCCTCGCGGTCCCTTGTTCCTGCCGCTGCGAGCGTCTCGTTTGCCACCTTTGTGATGAGGATGGCGACCACATCCGCTTGGGCCTTGATGGCTTCCTTCCAGGTGCGGGGACTTCCCGGCTCATCGGTGTTGGCCCAGATCCGCGTCCGTTCGTCGATCATGCGACGAATCGTCTGCTTTACTTTCTCCTCCCCACCCTTGTTCTTGTAGGTGATGAGAGATGCTGGATCGCCTTCGATGCCAGGCGTGAAGGTGATTCCGATGGGAGCCTCGAGCTCGGTGTTGTCATCCGGAGTCCTTAATTTCTGGACCGTGAACTCGTCGATCACCGCTTCTACCTTGACCGGGATGAATCCGGTCAGGAACGGGTAGCCTGGAAACAGCCGCCATCCTTCATTGATGGTAGCTTCCCGGCGTTCACCGAGGAGGGTGAGGATTCCCTTATGAGGCGGTTCGGCGGGGACATACTGAAGGGCGTGAGCGAGAATTCCTCCGAAGATCGCGACGAAGGTCGCTACTCCGATGAGGTGGTTTTCCGTCCAGAGGCCCATGAGGAGCCCGATCACAGCCGAGAGAAATCCGAGTACGATCAGGATAAAGCCACGCATGGTTTTGCCCTCTTGCCTTTCGGCGGTTCGAACGTTTCGTTTCGAGCGGTTGTATTGTTCAGATATCTGCACGCGCAATCCAGGTGATCGGATCGCGCAGCACTTAGTTTTCAAGGGGCGGGGTAGTTCTTTCAGTTACAATATATAGCATAAATCCTATAAAAAGTCAATACATTGGGGTTTCCCGGTAGAGGGGCCAGAAAGACTAGAAATAATAGGCTTTTTCCTTCGTCTCTAAGCGGAGGTGTTTCTAAAATATGCCTAAAGAGAAGAAAGATGAGGTCGAGAGCGAAGTGAGGAAAAATAGGGACGAAGAAGAGGATTGGATTGAAGATGGCGGACCGAGTGCCGATGGCGAAGAAGAGGTGACTGAGGAAGATGACGACGACGAGGAGGAGGAAGAAGAGGAGTGATTGTCGGGAGCGGGAGAAAAGGCCGACCCAGGAAGGCGTCGGTCTTTTATTTGCAAGTTGCCTAACTCGATATTACGATGTACGAGGATCTGGGCAGGCGGTGAAACTGGCAGATATGTCCCGCCCTTGATATTTATGCCGAGGTGGCGAAATTGGCAGACGCGATAGGTTTAGGACCTATTGCCGAAAGGCGTGGGAGTTCAAATCTCCCCCTCGGCACTGTATATCGTGGCAGGCGGGATGCCGTAAGGCATGTTCAACTCCCTCCCTGCCCACATTTGACAGGAAATTTGCTATCGAGTATCCTATATTTACCGTTAAGACTCTTTTAAATTTATAAAGACTGCCGGTTTCCAGTTTCACCGCCGGCTCTCTTTTGTGGTTAATTATTTATGATGGCTAAAACTCCACGTCCCGTGCGGCGCAACGCGCCGCTCCGTGAATCGCAACCCGATGCGGTTCGTTTTTGTTCCCTGGGTGGTCTCGAAGAAGTGGGCCGCAACATGATGTTTTTTGAATACAAGGATGAAATCGTGATCATTGACGTCGGCCTGCAATTTCCCGAAGAAGATACGCCGGGCATCGACTATATTGTCCCTAACACCACGTACCTTGAAGGGAAGAAGCAAAATATTAAGGCGGTTATTTTGACGCACGCCCACCTCGACCACGTCGGGGCAATTCCCTATGTGATCGGTAAAATCGGGAATCCCACCATCTATGCGACGGCGCTGACCAAAGAGATCGTGGTAAAGCGGCAGGAAGAATTTCATAACGCGCCGAAGCTCGACATCGAAGTAATCAAGGATAAAGATCGGGTGAAAATTGGAAAATATTTCACCGCTCAATTTTTCGGCGTGGCTCATAATATTCCTGACACCTCGGGCGTGATTTTGGGAACTCCGGCGGGGAATATGGTGCATTTCGCCGATATGAAGATTGATTATGACAAAGACGACAATCCCAAGGGCCTCGATGAATACGAAGAGATTGGAAAGATGGGTATTGCTGGTCTTTTCCTCGACAGTACGGCGGCAGAACGGCCCGGCCACTCGGTTTCCGAGCGGACTGTGGAGAAAAACCTCGAAGAATTGTTCAAAAAAGCGCAGGGGCGGATAATCATCGGTATCTTTTCGTCGCTTCTTACGCGCATTGCCGAGATTATTAAAATCGCCGAGCGGCTGGATCGTAAAATCGCTATCTCCGGCTTGTCGATGAAAACGAACGTCCAGATTGCCCAGAACCTGGGGTATATCAAGATCAAAAAGGGAACCGTGATTCCGCTCGAGGAGATTCATCGGTATCCGGATAGTAAAGTCATGATCTTATCGACCGGCGCCCAAGGGGAGCCGAATGCGAGCCTCACGAAGATCGCGAACGGAGAAAACCGGTTTGTGGAGTTTAAGCCGGGCGATACAGTCATGTTTTCTTCGTCGGTCATTCCCGGAAATGAAATGGCCGTCCAAATTCTTAAGGACAATATCACGCGGCAGGGAGCCAAGGTTTATCATTCAGCGTTGGTTGATATCCATTCGAGCGGCCATGCTTATTCCGAGGAGCTCAAGATGGTGATGAAGCTTATTAAGCCGAAATACTTGATTCCGGTGCACGGATTTTACTTTATGCGAGCCACGAACGGCGAATTGGGCCGGGAGATGAAGCTTCCCAAGGAGAATATTATTCTTCCGGATAACGGCATGATCGTGGAATTTAAGAAGGACGGTGTTCAGATAACGGATGAAACGGTTCCGGCGTATTACGTGATGGTGGATGGTTTGGGTGTGGGTGACGTGGGAGAAATTGTTATGCGGGATCGGAAGATGCTCGCTCAAGAAGGCATGATTGTGATTATCGCCACGCTCGACCGGCGAACCGGACATTTCCTAAAAAATCCTGACATTATTTCGCGCGGTTTTATTTATCTGCGGGAAAATAAAGATCTCATTGAAGAAGTGCGGCGGCGAATTAAAAATATCATCGCTCGTATTCCGCGCTATCAGCCGATGGAACCGGATTACGCGAAGGGATTGATCCGTGATCAGATCGGACAGTTTATCTTCAGCAAGACCAAGCGGCGTCCCATGATACTACCTGTTGTCATTGAAGTATGAGGTCGGCTTGCCCCGTTACATTTGAGCGAAGCGAAAATGTAACGGGGTGGTGATTGAGGTATAATGGGATAATGAACAAACCAGTTCTTCTTTCGGGAATTCAACCAACGGGACGGCTCCATATAGGCAACTATCTGGGGGCTTTAAAGAATTTCGTTGATTTACAAAATTCCGGCAAATACCAGTGTTATTTTTTTATCGCGGATTTGCATTCGATTACTGAGGATTTTGATCCTCGGGAAAAGCGGGAACAAATTTTGAATTTAGCGGCCGATTACCTGGCGGCCGGGTTGGATCCTAAGAAATCTATTATTTTTCAGCAGTCTCAGATTCCCGCGCACAGCGAACTTGCGTGGATTTTAAACACCATTACGCCGATTGGGGAATTGGAGCGGATGACGCAATATAAGGATAAAAGCGCTCGGCAGCATCAGAATGTGAATGTGGGGCTTTTCGCGTACCCAACGCTTATGGCGGCGGATATTTTACTCTATAGCGTCGCGGCGGTGCCGGTGGGCGACGATCAGGATCAGCATTTGGAGCTGACGCGAACCGTTTCGCGGAAGTTTAATTCGAAATTTGGAAAAACCTTCCTAGAGCCGAAGGCGGTACATACGCCGACGCCGCGGGTGATGAGCTTGGCGGATCCGAATAAAAAAATGTCGAAGTCCGATCCGGCGAGCTGCTTGTTTATCGACGACTCACCGGCGGAGATTGAGGCAAAAATAAAGCGGGCCGTGACGGACTCCGGTTCGGAAATCCGCTATGACAAAAAGGGAAAACCGGGAGTGAGCAACCTGCTCGAAATCTACGCGTTTATGACGGGGAAACCGATGGCAGTTATTGAGAAGCGGTTTTCCGGTAAAACTTATTCGATTTTCAAGGCAGAATTAACCCAGGTTATCGCCGATCATTTTGCCGATTACCGAAAAAAGAAAGCCGCTTTGCTTAAAAAGCCATCTCAGTTAACGGTTTTCTTGGCTCAAGGATCCCGCCGGGCGGCTGCGGTAGCGGATAAAAAAATAGATGAGGTAAAAGGTAAGATCGGTTTAATCGTATGACCAATTTTAAGAAAGTAACACTTCCCAATGGACTACGGATTTTACTTGCCCCCAAGCAAGACAGTCTCGCCACGACGGTTCTGGTTTTAGTGGAAGCGGGGTCAAAATACGAGTCCCGCGAAATCAACGGACTCTCCCATTTTTTGGAGCATATGTGTTTTAAGGGAACACAGAAACGTCCTCGAGCAATTGATGTTGCCTCGGAACTCGATGCTATCGGGGCGTCGTATAATGCGTTTACGAGTTTTGAGCATACCGGTTATTACGCCAAGGCGGAACCCAGCCATCTTGATACCGTTTTGGATGTCGTTTCGGATATCTATGTTAACTCCGCTTTTGACGCTGCCGAGATCGATAAAGAACGGGGCGTTATTATCGAAGAGATTAATATGTACGAAGATCTGCCGATGCGGCGAGTTCAGGAGATCTTTACCGAACTCCTTTATGGCGACCAGCCGGCGGGCCGGCCGATCGGCGGCACTAAAGATGTTATTCATCGCTTAGTGAGGGAAGATTTTCTTCGTTATCGCGGCGAGCATTATTTGAGCCAGGCCACTTTAGTGGTCGTCGCGGGGAAGTTTGACGAACAAGTTCTCCTTCCTAAGATTGAGACAGCGTTTCGGGGTATGACTACGGGTCCCAAGGGAGAAAAGGTAAAAACATTGGAGTCGCAGAATGGTCCTCGGGCGCTCATTCATTTCAAAAAAACCGATCAAACCCATTTAGTTCTGGGTGTCCGAGCTTTTGATGCGTTTGATGAACGGCGCTATGCCGCGGAGGTGTTGAGCGATATTTTAGGAGGCGGCATGAGCTCTCGCCTTTTTCAGCGTATCCGGGAAGAAATGGGAGCGGCCTATTATATTCATGCGGAATCCGATTTGTTGAGTGACCATGGCTATTTTTCGGCTGCGGCAGGAGTGCATCATGAGAAAATCGATAGTGTCATTGAGGCTGTCCTTCATGAATTTTTGCTGGTCACGCGCGATTCAGTTCCGGCGGAGGAATTAAATCGGGCAAAGGAACACATGATCGGCAATCTCATGTTGGGGCTTGAAACCTCGGATGCGCTGGCGGGGTTTTACGGCGGGCAAGAGATTATCCGTCGGGACGCAGCGACGCCGGAAGAGATTGCCGCGAAAATTCGCCGGGTAACCGCTGAGGAAGTGATGGCGGTGGCGCGAGATGTGTTTCAGAATAACAAGCTTAATTTAGCGGTTATCGGGCCGTTTGAGGATCCGGACCGGTTCCAAAAAATCCTTACTTTTTGACGGCAAACCTTCGCTTTCAGGCTTCCCTCCGTAGACCCTAGACGATAAGCGGTGTATAGTTAAATCCATGAGTCAAGTTGATGTTTCCTGGGCAACGCTGTGGCGGATCTTCTTTTTTATCATTTTTGGCGCTTTGCTTTATTTGGCGCAGGATATTTTGGTGATTGTTTTTCTGGCGATTGTTTTTTCGTCAGGATTAGATCTCCCCGTTTCGATTCTTGAAAAGCATAAGATCCCGCGCGTCATCGGCACGATTTTTATTTTTTTGGCCATCTTATCGATTGTTGGGTTTATTCTTTACGCGCTTATTCCGGTCGCTCTCACGCAATCGCAAGAATTTTTAAATCACGCGGCGCGCCTTCGATTGCCGGCTCTGGGACCGATCGATGTCTCGGCTCTTTTGCAAACACTGAGTCAGAATCTGAATAATATTTCTGGCGTTGTTTTCTCCGGCAGCGCTTCGGTTTTGGGAGCTATTGCGGCTATTTTTGGAAATGCCGTTTTAGTAGTGACAACTCTTGTTTTAACGTTTTATCTCACCATTGATCGGGAAGGCATCGAAAAGTTCCTCCGGGCTATTCTCCCTTTGTCGCATGAGGAGCAGGCGATTGCTATCTATTACCGGGTTCGGCGCCGGTTTGGCTTGTGGCTCAAGGGACAAGTGGTGCTCATGTTGGTTATAGCTACTGTTGTTTTTGCGGGGCTTTGGCTATTGGGGGTTCCTTATGCCCTGGTTATCGCTTTGCTGGCCGGGCTTTTGGAAATCGTTCCCTATGTCGGCCCTATTTTTGCCGGTACGATTGCCTTCCTCCTGGGCTTGTCGGAGTCGCTTTCTTTGGGCGTTTACGCGGCGCTTCTTTTCATCGTGGTGCAGCAGCTGGAAAATCAGCTTTTTGTTCCGCTTATCATGAAGAAGACGGTGGGGGTTAATCCTGTCGTCGTCGTTGTCGCGATTATCCTGGGCGTAAAGGTGGCGGGATTCGTGGGTGTTCTGATTGCGGTGCCGATGGTGGTTCTCCTCGAAGAGATTTTGGAGGATTGGGGGCAAGAAAAATTGCGGCGCCGGGGATATCAATTGGGAGTATAATCTTCAAATCCAAATTTTCGACTCCCAACCTGATTTTTAATGCCGGGTTATTTTTGATAGGATTTCTTTAGCTGAATACGGGATTCGCAATCATGAAGATGACAATTAAAAATCGTAAGGGACTAGCTATCGTTGCTGAGGTGGAATTAACCGTTCAGGCCCGAGGCTTGGCCTTTATCCTTCACGGTCTTGGCGGCCACAAAGAGCAGCCGCATATTCTTGCCATCGCTGATATTTTTAAAGAAAATAACTATTCGGTGGTTCGTTTTGACGCCACGAATGCCTTGGGGGAAAGCGGCGGTGATTATGCTGACGCGTCGGTGACTAGTTATTACGATGATCTTTGTGATGTGATTGAGTGGTCAGCATCGCAGCCTTGGCATAAAGAACCCTTTGTTTTGGCCGGGCATAGCCTGGGCGGTATTGCTACCGCTCTTTTTGCCGATCGGTTTCCTCAGAGAGTGAAGGCAATAGCGCCGCTTTCCACGGTTGTTTCCTGGGATTTAAGCAAAGAAACCGGCTTCTATAAGGAAAACTTGAATAGCTGGAAGGAACAAGGATATATTCCCCGGAAACATTCTACCGCTGGCGATAAAGAGTTGCGATTGAGCTATGCTCATGTGGAAGATTTAATGCAATACGATCTTCTAAGAGAAGCGCGGAATTTGACCATGCCGGTTCTTATGGTGGTTGGCAGTGAAGACGTTGCGACGCCGGTTAATCATCAAAGAATTTTTTTCGATGCTCTCCCAGGAGAGAAAGAAATTCATATTATTCAGGGTTCCCCGCATACATTTCATAATGTTGCGCATTTGGACGAATTAAAATCCATATTAGCAGTGTGGTTAAAGAAGATTGCATGAAACTGACTCTGGCATTGCTTCAATTTATTCGCGATTCCCGCGGAGAAAAGACTATCGAGGTCACATTAAAAAGCGGCCGCCTTCAGGCGTCGGCGAGCGTGCCGCATGGAAAAAGTCGCGGCAGTGGAGAAGTTTTTTTACTGGCTCCGGAAAAAGCCAAAAGCAAAATGAAAGAGATAAAAGGCGCGTTGCTGGCGGGAAGGGATTTTAGGTCGCAAAAAGAATTCGACCAATTTCTCCTTAAGCTCGACGGGACAAAAGATAAGCGCCGGCTAGGCGGAAATGTGATCCTGGGTCTGTCTCTGGCTTTTGCGAGGCTTGAGGCGGCGGAGCAGGGAATTGAGCTTTATGAGTATATCGCTAAGCAGGTTCGATCATCCTCGGGGATGGTCCGGGATCGGTTCCCAATGCCCAAGCCTTTGTTTAATGTAATTAATGGAGGGCTTCACTCGGCGTCTAAGCAGCGTCGGCTGATTTTCCAGGAATTTTTGGTTATTCCTCAAACTCGGACTTTTGCGGAGGCTTTTTTACAAGGGCAAAAGTTTTATGGGATTTTGAAACAAGCGCTTTATCGAAGGTTTGGCCAACGACAAATCTCTTTGGGCGACGAGGCGGGTTTTTCGGTTCCTTTTATGAATGACGAGGAAGCTCTTCAGTTTCTCGCTCATCTGATTAAAGCTCATCGTCTGCCCTTCCGTTTAGGAGTTGATGCGGCAGCGACGTCGTTTAAAGAATTGAAGGTCAAGCACGCCTGGGGAGTCGACGAGTATATCCGGCTGGCGAAGAAATTTCATTTGATTTTTCTTGAGGATCCTTTTGGAGAGGACGACTGTCGATCTTTTCGGGAATTAACTGCGGCTTTGAAGCGGGAGAAATTGAAGACGCTGGTCGTGGGCGATGATTTGACGACAACCAATCCTCGCCGGGTAAGGGAGGCCGCCGGGAAGAAAGCTGGAAATGCCTTTATTATGAAGCCCAATCAAGTCGGTACGATTACGGAAACCCTGGAGGCGGTTAGAGAAGCCAAGCGGCGTGGATGGGCCGTGGTGGCGAGTCATCGGAGCGGAGAGACCAGAGATTATTGGATCGCCGATATGGCAGTTGCCGTGGGAGCGTGGGGCATTAAAGCCGGAGCGCCGGCGACGCCCTACCGCTTATCTAAATACCGAAGACTTCTTCGCATTGAAAAGTCACTTTTCTAGAACGGCGGCGTTTTAAGTCTAGTAAACCACCGCGTGGTTTGCCTCGTTGTTTATGGTTTATTGACAAGGTTGTTTTTCGATATTATTTATATTATGGCTATGAATAAAAAAATATTCTCTTTAATCCTTGTTGCCGTTTTTGCGGGGAGCATTGGCGGGTCGCTGGTGATGGGGCTCACGGCTTCGGCCGCTCCTTTCTCCGATATCCTGCGTGATGCGCGATTGTTCCTGGGATTAGAAAATGATCGATCCGCCGGAACGACGACCCTTGTGGCGGTTCCGGATTACGCCTCGGTCGTCGATTACGAGTCGGCGATTATTCGCGCCGTGGATGTGGCCTCTCCCGCTGTTATTTCTATTGTTATATCGCGCGACGTTCCTATTATTGAACAATGTCGGACCAATCCTTTTTCTGATCTACCCCGAGAATTCCAGGATCTATTTGGACAAAGCTTCGATTTATTGGTTCCTTGCGAGCGGGGGACGGAGCGTCGTGATGTGGGAGGGGGAAGCGGATTTATTGTTCGAGCGGATGGGCTCATCGTGACTAATAAACATGTGGTCTCCGACGCGAAAGCATCGTATACCGTTTTTACGAACGACGGTCGGAAATTCGCCGCCACGGTGCTGGCAACCGATCCAGTCCGCGACATTGCTCTTATTAAAATCAATGGATCGAATTTGCCGACGGTAAAATTGGGAGATTCCGGGTCTATCAAGTTGGGGCAAACTGCCATCGCGATCGGGAATGCGTTGGGCGAATTTCGGAATACGGTTTCGGTCGGTGTTGTTTCCGGCTTATCCCGGAGCATCACGGCTCAGGGCGCCGGCGTCACCGAGCAGATTGAAGGACTGATCCAGACGGATGCGGCGATTAATCCCGGCAATTCCGGTGGGCCGCTGCTTAATCTGCGAGGGGAGGTAATCGGCATGAATACAGCCATGGTTTCCGGGGCGCAGAGTATTGGTTTTGCCATTCCGGTAAATCCCGTAAAGCAGGCTCTCCAGTCCGTGGAACGGGCGGGCCGGATTGTCGCCCCCTTTTTGGGCGTTCGATACACTTTGATTACGCCGGATTTAGCGGTTCAGAATAAGTTTCCGGTTGAACGGGGCGCGTGGGTTGTTGGCGGCGGGGACGGCCAGCCGGCGGTTGTCGCCAATTCCCCGGCAGCCAAGGCGGGAATCCGAGACGGGGATATCATTACGGCGATCAACGGTGAGGCGATAACGATCGATAACTCTTTGGCATCTCTTATTCAGCGATACAATGTGGGTGATACAATTACCGTCACCTTCCTTCGATCTGGAAAATCGCAGACCGTTCAGGTAAAGTTAGAGGAACGACGATAAATTTATGAATCAATTCCATCGTTTTACGATTAAAGCCCAAGAGGCGCTGCAAAATGCTCAGGAGGTTGCCGCGCGGGAAAATCATGGCGATTTCCGCGCCCTCCATCTTTTGGCGTCGCTTTTGGCTGATGAGCAGTCTCTGGTGCGGCCCATGCTGATTAAATCCGGCGTTAACCTGGAGGCGCTCCACCGCCGCGTCGAAGAAGTTCTGCATAAAGAACCAAAGGTTTTTTCGCAGGCGAATCTTGCCCAGCTTTATCTTTCCCAGGAATTGATGCAGGTATTGGACAAAGCCGCTAAAATTGCGGCTAACCAAAAAGATGAGTTTATTTCGTGTGAGCATCTTTTACTGGCCTTGTTAGATGTTCCCTCCGCGGCGAGCCGCATTTTGGATGAGTTTGGCGTCCGGCGCGAAACTGCCTTTCGCATTTTAGCCAATCTTCGAGGTTCAATGCGGGTTACCGATGAAATGCCGGAGTCCAAGTTTCAGGTTTTGGAAAAATATGCCGTTAATTTAACCTCGCAGGCTAAAGCCGGAAAGTTGGACCCGGTCATTGGCCGGGACGACGAGCTGCGGCGGTTGATCCAGGTATTATCCCGCCGGACGAAGAATAACCCCGTTTTAATCGGCGAACCCGGCGTCGGAAAGACCGCTATTGTGGAAGGCCTGGCCCAGCGGATTGTTATCGGCGATGTTCCGGAACCTTTAAAAGACAAGGAGATCATTATGCTCGATTTGGGGTCTCTTATTGCCGGCACTAAATTTCGAGGAGAATTTGAAGACCGCTTAAAAGCGTTTGTTAAGGAAATCCAGCAAGCTCAAGGACGCTACATTCTTTTTATTGATGAGATTCACATGATTGTGGGCGCCGGCGCGGCCGAAGGAGCGGTTGATGCGTCTAATTTGCTGAAGCCGCCGCTCGCGCGCGGAGAGCTTCGCGCTATCGGCGCCACGACCACGCGCGAGTATCAGCGTTATATCGAAAAAGATGCGGCTCTAGAGCGCCGGTTCCAGCCGATTATCGTCGAGGAACCCTCGATCGAAGATTCGATTGCTATTCTTCGCGGTTTGAAGGAGAAATATGAGCTGCATCATGCCATCCGAATTTCTGACGAGGCGATTGTTGCCGCGGTTAATCTATCTTCCCGGTATATTTCGGACCGTTTTTTGCCGGATAAGGCTGTTGACTTGATTGACGAGGCGGCGGCGGCCCGGCGCCTGGAATCGGAGAGCCTGCCTAAAGAGATTGAAAAAATGCGGCGGGACGTCCGGCGATTGGAAATTGAGCGTCAGTCTATTGTCCATGAATCCGGCCACCGGAAAACCAAGCGGTTGCAGGAAATCGACAAAGAATTGGGAGTATTGAAAGTTAGCGATGAGGAATTATCCGCCCAGTGGCATGCGGAAAAGATCTCTTTTGAACACTTGCATAATCTGCGGCGCCGTCTGGAAGACTTGCGTCGGGAAGCCGAGCTCGCGGAGCGGGATGGGAATCTGGAGCGGGTTGCGAAGATCCTCTATGGCGAATTGCCCATGGCGGAAAAAGATTTGAAGTCTTTGGAGAAGAAATATTTGGAGACGACTAAGAAACAGATAGGAAGTCGGTTTATTAAAGACGCCGTGGACGAGGAGGATATCGCAGAAGTCGTTGCTCGGTGGACCGGTATCCCGGTGCAGCGCATGCTCGAATCCGAAGCTGAAAAATTGGCCCGCATTGAAGAAGTTTTGCAGGCTCGCGTCGTGGGGCAGGTAGAAGCCATCGCCTCAGTGGCTCGCTCGCTTCGTCGCGCCCGGGCGGGATTAGCCGAAAAAGACCACCCCTTGGGATCCTTTATGTTTTTAGGTCCCACTGGAGTTGGAAAAACCGAGCTGGCCCGGGCTTTGGCAGAGTTTATGTTTAATGATGATAAAGCCCTGGTTCGGATCGATATGTCGGAGTATATGGAGCGGCATGCAGCGTCGCGTCTTATCGGATCGCCCCCGGGCTATGTGGGGTACGAAGAGGGAGGTCAATTGACGGAGGTGGTGCGCCATCGGCCGTATAGCCTCATCCTTTTTGACGAGATCGAAAAAGCGCATCCAGAAGTGATGAATATGCTGCTTCAGGTTTTGGATGCCGGGCGGCTTACGGATGGCAAGGGGAAGATCGTTAACTTTAAAAACTCGATTATCATTCTCACGTCGAATGTCGGAAGTGAATTCTTCAAAGAAATATCGCGCCTGGGCTTTGACGTGGGCATGGATGACCGGGAAGATAAGACCAAGGCTTTCCGCGACAAGGTGGGATCGGAACTAAAGCGGGCGTTTCGACCCGAGTTTTTGAATCGTTTGGATGAGATCGTGATTTTCAATCCGCTAACGCCTAAAGAAGTCGAGAAGATCGTGGAACTACAACTTGAAGAAGTCAAAAAGAAGCTTCATGAGCGCGGCATTGAGGCGATCTTCGATGCTTCTCTCAAAAAATATATTGTGACGCATGGGTTTGATCCCGAATACGGGGCCCGGCCGATTAAGCGCCTGGTGCAGAAAGCGGTTCTCGATGAATTAGCGGATCGGTTTATTAAAGGGGAGTTATCGCATGCCCGAAAGATTAAGATTGGCTTTAAGGAGCCCATGGGGGTCGCTGTTACCGTTAGCGCTTAAGTCCGCCATTTTTGGCGGCCTGGTTTTTCTGGGTTATTCCTCTTGGATATTGGCTTTTTTTGCCGCGGCCTGGGCTCTTTTTCTCTATGCGCAGCCCATGATTCACGCCGGCCGCTTTATTGCTTCTTTTATCGGTGTTTTGATCATCCCGCTTTTTGTTTCAGGTTTTTACGGCGCCGTTTTGGCGGGAGTGATCCTTTTTCTTCTCCTCGGGGCAAAAAATTTGGCTGTTATTCGGCACGATCTTTTTTATTATACGGCAAACGGCCTTTTGCTTTTTTCGCTGGCGTTTCTCTACATGAGCGGAGAGCCTTTTGCCTCGCCCCTTTTTAATCTGCTTTTTTCGAGCGTCCTTTTCTTCTTTTTGTTCCGGGAAATGTTTTCGTGGGCTTCTTCTTCCGGGCGGGAAGCCGCTTTTCCGTATGACCGGACGATGGTGGGGCTTGCGATTACTCTCCTCTCTACCGAGGTTCTCTGGGTTTTGTCCTTCTTGCCGTTTCGACCCCTCTACGGAGCCCTGTTGAGCCTTTTGACCCTGCTAATTCTCGAAGATTTCTTGCTTCGTTCCGCCGAGGGTCGGTTATCCCGTTTTCTCATCCTTCGGGCAGTGACGGGAATTGTCTTGATTTTCTTAGTCGCAGCCGCGGTTACCGATTGGTCGCCCTAAGGAGTACTTTCGGGGTTTTCCACCCTGAAACAGGCCATTTTTGCATTCGTTTGCCTTAGAGTAAGGAAATTCCTTGATTTCCTTGACAGAAGGTGTGGTTTTTTGATAGATATATACGTAAGTAAGTTCAGAGTGCCCCGGTTGGGGCGTGAGGCCTGAACTTCGGTGAGTTGGATTCGCGCTTTGGAATCCTCGCTTTTTGTGATGTCGGGCCTCTTTCGCGGGCTTTTTTTGTTGATTACAGCGCAATGATATTTTTCATCCATTAATTAACGCTATCGAAGTTATCCTTATCTATATCTGCTTCGCTCGAAGTGGGGCGGACGGAGGGTCGATGTAGTCAAGGCTAATCTGTCTAAACAATAGAAACCTAAACAAACTAAATGAGTACAACAATTAAGAAAGTATCTGCAGTGGGTCTCGCTTTGACGACCGCGCTTACGATTTCCGGATCGGTTTTCCTTCCGGTAGCAAGTGGCGCTACAGTTGAAGAGCTTCAGACTCAAATTGCAGCGCTTCTTGCCCAGATCCAACAGCTTCAGACACAGCTTCAATCTGGCGGAACGGGCAGCACGGGATCATCGGTCCCTTCGATCAGCCGCGACCTCACCGTTGGCGCGAAGGGTGATGACGTTTCTGCGCTTCAGAGCTATCTGATGGCGCAGGGACACCTGAATATTGCTGCGACGACCGGCTATTTTGGATCTCTTACTAAAGCCGCAGTTGCGAAATGGCAAGCAGCAGTAGGGTTGTCTCCGGCCGCGGGCTATTTTGGTCCGAAGTCGCGAGCCTACCTTACATCCTTGGCTGCTCAGACCCCGGGTACCGGAACTGGTACCGGCACGGGAACGGGCACAGGGACTGGAACGGGAACGGGAACCGGGACCGGAACCGGCACTGGTACGCCAGCGCCAGCAACGGGCTTGGCCGTTTCTTTAGCGTCGGATAATCCGGCGGGCAGTTCGTTGATTTCCTCTTCGAACTCCGCTGCCGCTCGGGTTGAAGTTATGAAGATTGCGTTGACGGCCGGCACGTCCGGTGCAGTTACCGTAACCGGTCTTAAGTTCAACAAGACGGGTGTGGTTTCCGACACGGCTATTTCTTCGGCGTATCTCGTCGAAGGGGGTAAAGTCCTCACCCAGTTCAGCTCGCTTTCACAGGGGGTTGTGACCTTCTCGAATTTGAGCTTGAGCATTAACGCTGGACAAACACGGTCCTTTACCTTGGCGATTGATCCGGCAACGGGTCTTTCGGCAGGCAATACCGTTGGCTTTGCGGTTAACTCCGCTTCCAACGTGACCGCGCAGGATACGGCTGGCACGGCGGTAACGCCCTCTGGCAGCTTCCCGATGAATGGCGGCATCTTTACGATAACGTCGGTATCCAATCCGTCGTTAGCGACATTGACGATCGCTTCCTCGTCGGTCGGAACGTCCGTTTATGCCGGTACGCCGAACGTTTTGGTCTCTCAGTGGACTGCGACGGTCGCGAACAGCAACGTGAAACTTAAGTCTGTTAAGTTCACTGTCGTTGGTTCTGCCGCAAAATCGGATATCCAAAACGTCAAATTCAAGGTTAACGGAACGCAGGTTGGCACAACGATCTCCGCTGTTGCCGCCGATGGTTCTGCCTTCTTTGATTTTGGCGCGAATGCCCCGACATTAAACACGGGAACCACGAACCTTCAAGTGTACGCGGACGTGATGGGTAGCCCGTCCTTTAACTTCGACTTTGGAATTTTGAATTCCTACGATGTTTTAGCGTCGGATACGAACTACAACACGAACGTTACGGTAACGTTGACGGGCGCGGGCACCGGATCGACGTCCGGCCACCAGATCAGCATCAACCAAGGTGCGATCACGGTGACGGCGGCCTCCGACACGCCGACCGGCAACATTGCCAAAGGTTCCTCCGGTGTCACCTTGGGTAAATTCAACATTTACGCCGCGGGTGAGCCGGTCAAAGTGAAGTTCATTGATGCAGCGCTTACCTTCGATGCTACGACGCAAGCCACAACGAGCATCCAGAACCTCTATTTGGTGGATGATCAAGGTGTCCAAATCGGAACCACGATCAGCACCTTAGCGGCTGGAACTTCGTCTGGTCAGTGCGGCAGCGGCGCGACGGCAGCTCTCGCTCAAGCAGCTTCTACGCTTTCCGTGGCATTGGTTACGGCTTGCCACTTCGGCACCACGAGCTCGAATATCAACTATATCGTTCCGGCGAACACCACACGGGTGATCTCGGTGAAGTCCGATATTCTCTCGACGGCAACCGGATGGACAACGTTGACCGCGAGCCTTCCGTCGATGACTTCGAACTTGCAAGGGCAGACGTCTTCCCAGACGGCTTCCTCAGGTTCGGCCACCGGCGGTGCTCTTACGATTTCTGCGAATTCCTTGACAGCCTCTCGCAATACGGCGGTAGGAACGCAGAAGTATGCTAAGGGAGCATCGAATGTCAAAATTGGATCGTATTCCTTAACGGCTTCAGCCGCGGAGGGCGTCAATATCTCAAACATGACGATTACGACGTCCGCTTCGTCTACCAACTTCCAGAACCTTAAGGTTATGGTTGGTGGTACGCAGTTTGGAACGACCCAGTCGACATTGACCGCGTCACAGGCTGTTACCTTCAGCGGAACTGCCTTTAACGTACCGGCGGGCGGCACGAAGACAGTTGATGTTCATGCCGATGTTTTGACTTCGGCGGATGCGGGAACCTTTACGACCGTAACGACGCTTACCTCCTGCACGGGAACGGGAGCGTCGACCTTCGTCTCGGTCTCTTGCGCCCCGACCTCGATTACCGGTCAGAATGTCATCCTCGCTTCGGGTCCCACGCTTAGCGTAACGGCTAGCTCCAACACGGCTCCGGCCAAGCAAGTGGTAATGGGCGCGACGAGTCAAAGTCTCGCGACCTTCCGCTTGACTGAAACGGCGAACGTGGAGGGTGTTAAGCTTCAGACCTTTACCGTGACGGCTTCTTCGACCAACACGGCAACCACGCCAGGCTTTACGAATGTAATGCTTTACAATGGCTCTACGGTTGTCGGCAGCGCGTCGGCAAGCTCCACGGCATCGAACGATGCTTGCGCTACGACAAGTTGTTGGGTGTATGTCTTCAATCTCTCGAATCCTCAGCCGGTGGTTCCGCAAAACGGTTCCCTCGAACTGGAGGTGAAGGGTGATGTGGCGTCGATTCAGTCGGGTGGTGCGACCTCTAACAAGAGCTATATCTTCAAGATTTCGTCTTCGACGGCTGATATAGTCGCTTATGGAGCTTCGTCCAACACCACGTTGGCTGCTTCGAGCAAGAGTCTTTCTTCGGCGACTGGAAACACTTTGACGACGTTGCAGAGCAAGTTGACCTTGTCTGCTTCGACGATCGGTGGGACCACGGGCCGAACGCGAACTGCGGTTGACGATATTGCCAATTTGGTTTTTGCTGCTGATTCGAACTACGACGTGACGGTCAACACGGTAACCTTGAAGTTTACTGGTGTGGCTGTTTCGACGGGTACCGCGATCACCGCGAACCTTATTGATCCGTCAACGGGTTCTGACTGGAGCGGTTTGTCTTCGACAGGAGCTACCTGCACGACGACGAATAACTCCTGCAGCTTGAGCTTCTCGTTCTCTACGATCCCGACCATTAGTCGCGGAACGTCGAAGACCGTTAAGCTCCGCGTGAACTCGGCGAGCTTCTACAACGCCGCGCAAACGTCTGACTCGGTGTCCGTCTTAATCAACGGCGCCAGCGACGTGAACTGGGGCGATGGCTCGACGACCAATGCTTTGAGCCTTGAGAGCACCATGGTGCCTCTTACGGTTACCACAGTTAGCTACGAGTAACCTTTCGATTTTCTCAGGGCTTGCTCTGAGTTGGTCTTAGATCTCGCAGCTGCTGTTTAGAGCAGCAAAATGCCAGCCGAAAGGCTGGCATTTTGTATTGCGGGAAGGAATCTTTTTGGCTACACTTATCCCATCATGCCTCGCGACGCCATTCTTTCTTCCCTGCGGTACCTCGTTTACGCCCTGGTTATCGCGGTTCCCTTGTTTTATTTTCCGATGGGGATGTACCCTTTCCAAGTGGGGAAAACGGTAGTCTTTCAGGGGATTATCGAGATTATCGTGGCACTGTACGCGGCGTTGGCCTTGTTCCATAAGGAGTATCGACCGAAATTCACTTTCCTTTCATGGTCGGTTGTCGCGCTCGTCGCGGCGGGATTTCTCTCCGCTTTCGCCGGCGTGGACTGGCGATTGTCCTTGTTTTCCGATGAGCAGCGAACCCTGGGTTTGATAGGGGTATTGCATGTCGCCCTTCTTTTTTTGGTTCTTTCTTCTTTGAGAAAAGAAATTCCCTGGGAGGCGGTTTTCAAGGTGAGCGTGTATACGGCTGCTTTTACCGCTTTGGTTGGCATTACTCAGACGTTTCTGGTTTTTCCCCGGGCGACGTCGAGCCAGTGGCTCTATATTCTTTTTGAGCAGGCATCGACGAGGGTTGGGTCAACTTTTAACAACCCCGCTTTTTTCGCCGGGTACCTGCTTTTTAATTTTTTCTTGGCGGTGTGGTTAACTTTGAAAGCTTTTTGGGACCGGATTTCTGGGTGGGAGCGGGTGACTCTGGGAGCGAGTTCGGCGCTGATTCTGGTTGCCATCTTTTTAGCACAGACATTGGGAGTTCTTTTGGGTTTATCGGTCGGGGTCGTTTTTCTTTTGGGTTGGTTTTATTTCGATCGGAATTCGGCGTCGCTTAAGAGAATCTCGGCGATTATTTTTCTTGCTTTAGTTTTAATCGGCGCCGCTTTTTGGTTCACGAGAACCAATGCCCTATGGCGGCAGGTTCCCGGATTTGCCCGCGTGAGTACGTTTTCCTTTGAGAATCTCTCGGTTTCCACGCGGCTTTTGACCTGGAAAATCGCCCTTCGGGGATTTGAGGACAGGCCGATTTTGGGATGGGGGTTTGAAAATTTCAGGATTGCCTATAATAGGCATTATGATCCGGAAATGCTTTCTTTGGGCGTCTCGGGCACGTATTGGGATAAGCCCCACAATATTCTTCTCGAATATCTTGTGACGACCGGCCTTGTCGGATTTCTTGCTTACCTGAGTTTATGGGTCGCTCTTTTAGTGACGCTCTGGAAGCTGCGGCAACAAGCTCTTTTTTTCGAAGTTCCTATTTTTGCCGCCATGCTGATTGCGTATTTTGTTCAAAATCTTTTCGTTTTCGATACCATCGGAACGTATTTGATGTTCGGGTTGGTTCTCGCGTTTGTCGGTGGGCGGATGATGCCTTCTGATGACATTCCGGCATCTTCAGAAGAACGTCTTTTTGGATTATCCCTTCGACGGGTTTCTTTTATCTTTCTCGCCCTTTCTTTGCTTCCTTTGTATTGGAATGTTGCTATCGTAAACGCTAACCGGCTGGAGTATCAAGGGGTCAATTTTCTCCTGAATCAGCTTCCGGAAAGTTCGCTGGTGGCGTTTAGCGCCGCCCTGGAACAGCCTACGCCGTATCGGGACGATATTCGAAAGAATTTTGCGAGTACGGTGAGTCAGGCATACCAGCAAGGGATCGAATATCCCCGGCTCGAACAGCTTCATCGGCGGCTCGTGGGGGAGTTAAAAGCGGTTATACGGAATCACCCCCAGGACTTTTTCAATTATTTATCCCTTGCTCAGTTTCAAAATGTTTTTCGCGCTTTCGATCCGTCGTACGCCGAGGAGGCTGAACAGATGGCGCGGCGAGCTCTGGAATTGAGCCCTCGTCGTCAACAAGTTTATTACGTTCTTGCCTCGGCCAATATCGCCAAGGGAGATGTTAAGAGCGCTTACAAAATTTTCGAAGATGTAGTGGCTTTAAATCCTGATGCCGGCGACCCTCATTTTCTTTACGGTCTTACGGCTTACGGCGCGGGGGATGTCGACATTGGGAAGCGGGAAATTGCTCGGGCTGCGGATCTGGGGCGTTTTCCCCGGAGCGCCGGCGAGGCTATGGCCTTGGGAAACTTCGCCGCGGATCTTGAAGAGGATTATGAGCGGGCGATTGCCTATTACAATCAAGCCATGCGATTTACCGAGATTTTGGTCGGGGAAACGCAAGAGAGGACTCGAATGCAGATTATTTTGAAGCTGGGCGTCGCGTCGTATTACGCTGGCCACAAGGAGGCAGCGCTGGATTATTTCACTCGACTTCACCAGTTGATTGATATTGCCTCTCTGCCGATTTATCCCCAGCTCAAACCCATTCTTGATGAAGTCGGCTTTACGCAATGACGCAGAAATTATTTTCGATTTCCCGGTTTTTTTTATATCTTGCTCCTTTTAGTCTGGTTATTGTTTATCAGGGGAGCCTTTTTCCGTTTATTGTCGGGAAATACTTTTTCTTCCGGACTGTTGTCGAATTAGCTCTTCTTTTCTTTCTCTGGGGATGGGCGCTCGCGCCCCAGAAGCGCTCGCTCCGGGACAAGGAATCTTCTTCTGGCTCTTCTTTATCGGCCGTCTTTAAAAATCCCTTAGTTATCGCCGTCGGCATCTTTGTGGCGGTTTATCTTCTTGCCGGATTTTTCGGCGTCAATCCTCAGTCTTCATTTTGGTCGAACTTCGAGCGCGGCGAGGGAGGGTTGCAACTGCTTCATTTCTTCGCTTATTTTTTCCTTCTCGCGGCTCTGTTTCGGGATGCCCAATCGTGGCGGCGGATGCTCGTGGTTTGCGTTGCTGCCGCGCTGCTCCTTGTGGGCTATGGGTTGCTGGCTTCTCTTAAATATGTGGATGCCGCCTATGATGCTCAGGGGAACCTGAACCCGAAAGGAAGCGGCGCCTGGTTTAAAACGTTTAGCGATTTTATTGGCGGAGACCTCTGCGGAAGATTCTCGGGTTCCCTGGGGAATCCTGCTTATGTGGGAACCGTAATGCTTTTTGCCATTTTTTATAGCCTGTTTTTGTTGGTGAGCGGGCGACAACGATCCCGATTTATTTGGGGGGTGTTGGCTTTCGTCTTTTTCCTGTTTTTGCTTCTGAGCCAGACACGCGGAGCGTTTTTGGGACTGGGAGCGGGCGTCGTTGTGGGCCTGGCTTACCTGGCATTTCGAGCGAACTCTCGCCGCTGGCGCTTGCTGAGTTTTGCCTTCCTCCTTTTCTTTTTGGCAGTCGGCGGCGCCCTGGTCTATAACCAGACTTCTCTTAACGTGATGCCGTGGTGCGAGCAGCGAAGCCAGGTTCTCGATGTGAGCGTCAAAGCCCAGACTTTTCAGACGCGGCTTACCCTTTGGCGGCAATCGATAGAAGCTTTTAAGGAGCGTCCTTGGCTGGGATGGGGACCGGAAAACTTTTCTCTTGCCATTGAAAAGCATTTCGATCTTGCTCTTTCCGCGGCTTGGTTTGATCGGGCTCATAATATCTTTTTCGATTACCTGGTTTTTACCGGTCTTTTGGGCCTTCTTTCTTTTATCGCTATTTTTATCGTGCTTTTCTGGCGGCTGTTGCGTTCTTTTGCGGGTAGTGGGCGATCACTGGCGGAGGAGGCTTTGTTGGTTGCCCTGCCGGTGGCCTATCTTGTGCAGGGATTGGTTCTTTTCGACGTTCTTTCTATCTATCTCAATTTGTTTCTTTTCCTGGCTTTCTGTTTTTATAAAATAAACGAACGGAATCCCATATGACTACGTTCGGATGGCGAATTTTAATAGCGGGAGTTGTGAGCATTTTTCTTATCGCCGGATTTTATCTGGGCGCGTTGGCTCCTCTCCTTAAATCGCATTCCTATATCGTGGCGTATGGCGATCTTCAGAACATCCGTTCCCTCGAAGAATTCAACAATCTTTTTGATCCCGTTTTTTCGTTTTATTCCCCGATTGGATACGACGAGATTTTGGGAGGGTATATCGATATCGCGATAAGCGCTATCAGTCAAAATCAGGCTCCTCCGCCGGAACTTGCTCGAGTTCTGGTGCAGAAAGTGGCCGATAAAGCCGCGCCGGCGCTGGAGAAGGGAGCCGGATTCAACTACGGCCAGAATTTATTTAAGTTGGGGATTCTCTACCGCACGGCGGCTTTGCGATATGGCAATCGGGAATATTACGATATGGCGATTAGCATTTTCGAGCGGGCTCGGGCGATGAGCCCCATTCGCCCGCCTTTTCTCTACAACCTTTTTGAGCTGTACGTAGGCAAGCAAGATTATGCTCGAGCCAAAGATATTGGAACTATTATTTTGCGCTATTGGCCGGATGACGAAGAAATTCGCCGGGCGATGCAGCAATTGCCCTAGTTGATGACTATTCTTTATCTTGCAAGCGATATCCGAGGGACGGGGGGAATACAGCAATATGGGCGAGACCTCCTTCGATCCTTTGAAGAGTTAGGTTTTGCCGTCCGCGTCGTTCCGTCTCGGCATTCTCTGATCGGAAAAGCAAGGTTTTTTCTGGAATCGTTTTGGTCCGCGTTTCGGCATCGGCCCGATGTGGTTATCGCGGGCCATATTAATTTTTCCTTCATCGCCTTTTTGCTCAAAGTTCTGTTGGGGCTTCGCTACGCGGTATTGACGTATGGAATTGAGGTTTGGCAGCTCCGGAAAAGGGAAGTTTTCTTTCTGCGGCAAGCTTGCCGATTGACGGCAATTTCTCGGTTTAGCCGCGACCGTCTTCTTGCTCAGGGGGCATCCTTGGAGCCTATTTTTTTACTGCCTAATTGCATCGATGGAGAGCGGTTTCATCCTCAGGAAAAAAACGATCGTCTTTTGGAGCGGCTCGGACTCACCGGCAAAAAGGTTATTTTCACCTTGACTCGTCTTTCGGCGCTCGAGCGGTATAAAGGGTATGACCGCGTCATTGAGGCGTTGCCGTCGGTCATTAGCCGCCATCCCGCTGCTCGATATCTTTTAGCTGGGGACGGGGATGATGCGGGGAGAATCCGAGACCTTATCAAAGAGAAGAATCTCACGGATTACGTCATTTTGCCGGGACGGATCAGCGACGAGGAAAAATCCCTCTACTATAACGCCTGCGACGTTTTTATCATGCCTTCGAAGAGCGAGGGATTTGGGTTTGTTTTTCTTGAGGCGCTGGCCTGCGGCAAGCCGGTTGTGGCGGGTAATCGGGATGGTTCCCGAGATCCGTTGCTCGATGGGCAGCTGGGGCTTCTTGTCGATCCGGATTCCCCAGAGGCGATTTCCGCTGCGCTTATTCAGGTATTATCCGGGGAAACCGTTCCGGAGCTTCGGAATGGTTCTTACCTTCGGCAGCGCGCCATCGAAGAATACGGTTATGAGCGCTGGAAAGAGAGGGTTCGCGCCTTGGTGGCCGGACTCTAGGAGTTATTTTTTTACAAAAACGTAATAATCGGGCCACTCCGCGATATTTTCGCTCTGTATAAAAGCCCTTTTGTTTTCGGGGAGAATGGCAATCGCGGCGTACTTGGTTAAGGCTTTTAGATCGAAATTGGGAATCGCCAGGGGGCTTTGTGTTTTAAAGACGAGCTCATAGTCGTCGGCGCGAGAGGCGATATAGCTATCGTTTACCTGAAGATGGCTTTGCGGTCCGACAATGAGATAATCGCCGCTTGTCATATGATCTGCGGTTTTTTTCTCAAATACGGAGAAGGGGAGCGAAATACGGGGAATATATCGACTATAATCGATGGCATTGGCGGGCAGGTCCTGCGCTGACTTAAGGTCAAATTTTTGGGGCGATAATCCCCGGAACCTCAGATATTCGGCGAGGATAAAATAAACAGTTCTTCCATCGCTGCGATCAACGCCGTCGATGAAGATATTAACCTGTTTGTTGGGTTCGTGCGTTTTTATATCTTCAACCAAAAAATCAAGCATTTTATTGAAATTGACCGGTATATGCTTATAGTGGCTTATCGTGTGAAGTCCTGCTGGAATGATATTAACCACCATGAGGAATGCTGTTATTAGAATAAGCGCTCGCCAAAAGCGATTCATTGTGTTTCGCAAGAAATGGATCATTGGTGGAATCGCAAGGGCGTATGTCGGAGCGAGATAGTATGACACGAACATTCCTAAGCCGGCGTTTAAAGCAATAGAGAAGCTGATGGTGTAGGCGGCAGCTGCCGCAAGCAGCGCGTCGTAAAGCGGATGAGCTTCTTCGTGCCGTATAAAAATCCGATAGAGCCGTTCAACGAAAAGAGGGAGAAGCAAGAGCAAAAGAATCGGATCGGAGAAAAACGCATAGTTTACAAAATTTCTTAGAACGATCATGGTTCGTACGGAAAGATCTCCGGTGTGCTCGCTGTAAAGATCCGATCCGAGGTTCGGAATGATATAGAAAATATAGACCGCGACGTAAGATAGCGCCGCGATGCCGAGGGCATAGTCGAGCAGGCGGCTTTTTCTATCACTTGTCTTCCAGGAGAGGTAGAGGTGAGAAAGGGCTAAGGCGCCTATGGCAATAAAAGCTGTTTCCTTGGAGAAGATGGCGCAACTCGCGATAATGACCGAGAGAACGGCATAGATTAATTTCTTTTTCTCGAGATAGGCGCTGTAGCTTAAAGAGAGCGCTGCAAAATAGAAGAGTATATTGCGCTCTGCGTTTTGGAGGCGTATCCATCCGGTCGCAACTCCTGGAATGAACAGGATAAGGATAGGAATGCCAAAGATAAGCCAATTATTAGATGTTGTTTTTTCTATAAGGCGAACCATGAGAAACATGAAGATAAGAAATTGGATCGCATGGTAGAAGAAATACCAAAAAGGAGAAGGCTCGTTGGAAAAGATTCCGAATAGGTTATATTCCATGGACAGGAACGGCATAAATCGCCCTTGGCTTAGAAAGTCGTAGTAAGGAAAGCTATCGGCATAATAGAGCATAAATTTCCCCGCCTGGAGGGTTCGCAGAAAAATAAAATCATCGATTTGTCCTACGCGCGGGAATATAACGATCAATACGGCAAAACCGATGGTGAATATAAGGAATAGTATCGACCATCTTTTGCCCGAAGGAGTTTGAAAAAGGGGAAAGGTCTTCATATTGATATAAATGTGGCTCCTCGATTATAGTATATATGAGTGTTTCGCACTATATTATGGAAAATAAAGAAGAGATATACCAACGATATCGGCATTTTCATACCGATGCCTTGTATGGGGAGCCCACTCTTGCCCATATCCGAACTCAATTCCCGATATGGAAATCTTATTACGGCTCGTTTTTACCCGTTGATACAAAAGCGCGCATCCTCGATGCCGGGTGCGGCTCCGGCGGGCTGATATATTGGCTCCAGCAGCAAGGGTTTGTATCTGCGGAAGGTGTTGATGTGAGCAATGAGGAGGTCTCGTGCGCGAAAACTCTTGGTATAAAAGGCATTCATCGGGATGATCTCCGAATTTTTCTTTCCACGCGTGCGCGATCCTATGATATGATTTTTATTCTCGACGTCCTCGAGCACTTCACGAAAGATGAAATTCTCGATCTTCTGCGGCTTCTTTATGATGCGCTGATTCCAGGTGGAATGCTCATTATTAAAACCCCTAATGCCGAGGGTTTTTTTGGCGCCCGGTTGCGCTATGCGGATTTTACGCACGAAATCGCCTTTACGGAATCGAGCCTGCGTGAGGTATTGAGTTTTAAGGGGTTTCGTCTTGTCGCCGTTCGGGAGGCCGGGCCCGTTCCTCATGGGTTCATCTCTTTTGTGCGGTTTTTCCTCTGGAAATTGATTCGTTGGAAATTCCAGTTTTTTTCCTTAGTGGAGACGGGAGTACGGCCGCGCGTTCTTACTCAAAATATTATTGCGGTAGCTCAAAAACAATGAGGCTTGCGTGGTTTGCTTCTCATCCCGTCCAATATCAGGCTCCTCTTTTTGCGGCTATCGCTCAATCCGGCGTTGATTTTACCGCTTTCTATTATTCCCGTTTGGGAGTCACGCCTTTTTTTGATGCCCAGTTCGGACAGACGATTCAATGGGATGTGCCGCTTCTTCAGGGTTATCGTCACATTTTCCTTCGTAATCGCGCTTGGCAGGAAGGCTTCCATTTTTGGGGATTTCTTAATTTTTCTATCGGGAAAGAGCTATGGAAAGGGAGGTTCGATGCGGTCACGATTAATGGGTGGTCGTACGCCAGCGATTGGTTGGTGGTTATTGCAGGGTCGGTATTGGGCATCCCGGTTTTCTTGAGATCGGAGACGCCTCTCAATCAGGAGCTTTTAAAATCTTCTCTAAGGAAAAGGTTGAAGAAAATCGTTCTCGGCTGGCTGCTTTTTCCTCGGATTTCGGCTTTTCTTTATATCGGCAAGGAAAACCGCGATTTCTACCGGCATTATGGCGTGCCTGACGATAAATTATTTTTTATGCCCTATGCTGTCGATAATCATCGGTTCATCGCCTCCCAAAAGCTTTCTCTCCGCGAACGTTCGAAGCGACGAAAAGCGTTGGGCTTGGGCGATGCGGATGTCGCTATTTTATATGTGGGTAAGTTGATTCCTAAAAAGCGCCCCCTCGAGCTTCTCCAAGCCTACGAGCGGATTACCCAATCTTTTATCGATCAGCCCAAAAAGAAGATTTTTCTGTTTTTTGTAGGAGAAGGCGAGCTGCGGCCTTTGTTGGAAGATTATGCCCGCGACCGCCGGTTGTCGGGCGTCCGGTTTGTTGGGTTTAAGAACCAGATGGAGCTGCCGCAGTGGTATGCTCTTGCGGATATCTTTATACTGCCCTCGGGAATCGGGGAAACGTGGGGGTTGGTCGTCAATGAAGCGATGTGCGCCGGACTCCCTGTCCTTGTTTCTCACCTGGTCGGATCGGCCGCGGACCTTGTTCGCCCTGGAGAAAATGGGTATCTTTTTCGGACGGGCGATGTAGTTGATCTGGCGAGGAGTCTGGAATTAGTGGCTCGAGACCCCCTTCTTAGAAAAAAAATGGGTGAGCAATCCCTTCGAATAATCAACGAGTATAGTTTCAGTAAGGATATCCAGGGTCTTCAGTCAGCCGTTCATTCTTTGCATTTATGAAAAAATTATCATCGCTTTCCCTTTTCTTCCCCGCTTATAACGAAGAGGGTAATATCGAAGAGACTATTCGGCGCGCGCGTGAGGTGGGGGAGCAGGTGAGCAATCTTTTTGAAATTATCATTATTGATGATGGCAGTCGAGATAAAACAGGAGAAATCGTGGATGCTTTTGCCCGTGAGGATTCCCGCATTCACGCCATCCACCATTTCCCTAATCAGGGATATGGCGGGGCGGTCCGGAGCGGCTTAACCGCTTCCCGGTATGAATATATTTTTTTCACGGATAGCGACCTCCAATTCGACCTAAAAGAAATTACGAAGCTTATCGAGCATATTCCTAAGTACGACGTGGTCATCGGCTATCGAACCAAACGAGCCGACTCTCTCTCATTTCTGCGGCTGATGAACGCTAAAGGGTGGAATCTTCTCAATCGCATTTTTTTCGGCCTTAAGGTGAGAGATATTGACTGCGCATTTAAGCTTTTCAAAGCCGAGGTTCTTCGGGGGATGGAATTGCAGTCCCGCGGCGCCATGCTTTCCGCGGAATTACTGATCCGATTGATGTGGCGAGGACTTCCTTTTAAGGAAGTTCCGGTCAGTCATTTTCCGAACAAAACTGGACATACCACCGGCGCTAAGCCCATGGTAATCCTCCGGGCTTTTAAAGAGCTGGTGCAATTCTTTTTTTGGAGCCTTACTGAGAATCGGCGTCGGTGAGCAGTTCTCGGGCGAGTTCCCGTCCCGCGTGAAAACTGTGGTCGGTTCCCCGGTCCCAGGGGTAAATATGAGACATGGATACCCACCAGAGTCCCTTTACGGGCGTCGCATAGGATGGGCGGATGCTTTTATAGTTTATGGGAACGACGGGTTGGGTAAATGGCGCTCGGAACATATATCGTTCCGTGATCCAGCTTTCATCGAATGCGGGATTGATTTTTTTAAGGAGCGGTAGAAATTGAGACCATAGATCATCATCGCTCGCTTTATAGAGCGGATGAGAGGCATTAAGGTAGCGGGCAATATAGACAGGATATCTGCCCCCGTATGTTTCCGGGGAGACAAAGTGCGCATGATCAATGACACCGACGAATGGATAATCTTTTTCGTTAATATTCAACCAGTAATAATCGGTTAAGTGCTGTTTTAAAACCAAAATGCCGCATAGCGTTCCTTGGTAGTCTAGTTTCCGTGTGCGTTCAATAAAGGGTTGAGGGAGGAGATCCTCCGCCATTTTTATAAAGGAAACGGGTGGCGCTGCGATAATAACGCAGTCAAAGGTCTCTTCTTTACCCTCGGTATGCACTATATATTGCTCGTCGCGTTTTGTTATTTTTTGTACGGGCGAGCTGAGGGATATCTGTACATTTTTTTTGCGCAAAAAGCGCTCCAGTGCATCAATCAATGTTTTAAAGCCGCCCTTGAAGTAGCCGAATTTATTCGGGCGTTCGTATACGCGGCTCCAGAACCAGGCCATGCTCACCGTGGATGCTTTGTCTCCAAATTTTGAAACGAGAAGCGGTTCCCACATTACGCCATAGGCGTGCTCTCCCATGTATTTTTTAAGCCACGTTTCTGCGGTGACTTTTTCGAAGTTCTTGTAATTTCTTTTTATCTTAAGCCAGGCCAAAATAAATCCCATTCGGATGCGTTCTAGAGGCGAGAGCGGGGAGAAGCGCAGAAGATCCAACGGCGCGCTCATCGGATAGGTTTTCCCTTTATAAAAAATACCCGTCGGCGCTTTTGTGAAAAAAATATCCCTTTTTATCCCGATCTCATCGGCGATCTCAAAAAAATCATAGTAGGTTGGGAACATGTGGTGGTAGTAGGCTTCGAGCGGCGTCCCGCCGATTGTTACCGAATGCGCTAAGCCGCCGAGCTCGCTGCTTCGCTCGAAGACGCGAATCTCCACTTTAGTTTTTTTTGTCAGCTCGTAGGCTGCACCTAATCCCGCCATGCCGCCCCCGATAATGGCTATTTTCATAATTTATTCTTTAATTCCGCGGGTAAATATAGGATAAACCGTCTTCGAATGGGCGTGGCGAGAAATGAAGATCGTGTCTTGCTGCGTCGATATTATTTTCTTTTTGGCAAAGAAGCCGGTTTATTTGGTCGTCATAAGCAATCGGGCGTCCGTTGATTTTGATGAGTGCGGCGAGGCGGAATGCAAGCAGAGGAATCGGGAGAAAAATTTTTTTCCGGGAGAATGATTGGGCGATGATCCTTATAACTTCTTTGATCGGATACGAGCGGGGACCCGCTAGATTATATATTTTATCATTAAGATCGGTTTGCAGGACGGCATTGGTGATGCCCTGGATGGCATCTTCTAGTAGGAGGGGGGCGAGCTTAATATTTCCGGCGGGATACGGGATGATTGGCAAGGAGCTTGAAATAATTTTAATTAAAAACCCTAAGCCCTCTTTTGAATCTTCTCCGTAGATTTCTGAAAGGCGAAGAATACTATAGGGAATGCCGCTTTCTTGCACCGCTTCCTCCGCTCGGCGTTTGGATACCGCATAATCGCCGCATTCTTTTTTAATAGCACGGGTGCTGATGAAAATAAACCTGGTTACGCCGGCTTCTTGAGCTGCCTCCGCTAAGGTTTTGGTCCCGGCCGCATTGACGCGGAAGTATTCTTCTTCTTTATTGGTATGTGTTTTACCCGCGAAATGCACCACGGTATGGATTCCAGTGAGAGCTTTCTTAAGCGACGCCCCATCCTCGAGGGAACCTTTGATTAGCTGGCAGTTCGATGGAGTTGCGACGGGTATTTTTTTATGGATTAATAGCCGAATTTCCGTTTCGGGATGATGCTTAGCAAAATATTCCGTGAACTTTTTTCCCAGAAAACCCGAACTTCCCGTGATTAAGATTTTTCTCGAAGATCCACCCATTTTTTTAGGCGATATTTTAGTAAATTAAGAGCAAAGGTTACAATGGCGGCTGTATTGATAAAGGATGCTCGGGTTGGATTATGCAAGAAAACCATTGGCACCTCGGCAATCTTGAAATTTCGATCACTGGCTTGAATGGCTATTTCGGCGTCGATAAACCAATCTGTTGATGTCAGTTCTAATTGTTGCAACGCTTTTCGCGTGAAAATTTTCGGTTTGGAATTGGCATCCTTAATTTTGACTTTGGGAAAAAGAAGCTTGAGGGATAGATTATACATTCTTGAAACCAGTAGCCGAACCCATCCGTCCTGCCGCGTCGTCCGATACGTTAGCGCCATATCAGCATTTTCGGATTTCAGCGCCTGATAGACGGCGTAGATATTTTTCGGAGGCATTTGGCCGTCCCCGTCAATAACCGCTATCGTTTCGCCTTGAGCCGCTTCGAGTCCCGTACGCATATCCCAGCCCATCATTCCTTCTTTCGCTTTCGCCACGACGGTAAGCCGGGGATTGCTGGCCGCCAGATTCCGCACAATAGCGGGGGTAGGGTCGGAGAATTCTTCTTTTTTGTTAAAGTTGGCCACTAAAATCATTTCGTAATCGAGGCGATTTTCTTCCAGTACTTTCTTTACCTGATCCACAAAGAGAGGGGCAAAATTTCCCGCTTTATAGCAGAGGATTACAACGGAAATTTCCGGAGAAGGGCGCATCGGCACAGCATATCATAAACCCGGTTTGACGCCAAGGCTGCCGCATGCTTTTCGTGAGTAAATTTTTTAATTAAAATTTTCGAGAAGTTTTTTTTCACGCCGCCGTTTTTCGGCCATGAAATTATTTGCTTCTAGCCACGAATCAAACGTTCCCGTGTCGAACCACGCTCCCTCAATTGCCCTAACATCCAGTTCTCCCCGGTTCAAGTACCAGTTGTGAATATCCGTAATTTCCGTTTCGCCGCGTTCTGAGGGCGTTAAACTTTCCGTAATGGAAACGACTCGCGAGTCATAGATATAGATTCCAACATTCGCGAAGTTACTCACGAAAGTTTTCGGTTTTTCAACTAATCGTTTTGGCTTTCCTTGGCCGTCAAACTCGATCACCCCATAGCGGGAGGGATCGGCAACTCGTTTGACGAAAATTCTCCCACCGGACTTGAAGGATGCAATATGAGAGGAAAAATCATCTTCAAAAACGTTGTCACCCAGAATCAGCGTGACGTTATCGTTCCCGATAAATTGCGCGCCGATCCTGAACGCCTCGGGAAGGCCGTTGGGCGCATCCTGGATTTCATAAGTAAATTTTGCGCCATATTCTTTTCCAGAGCCAAGAAAATGCAAGAATTGCCCCGCCGTTGCGGGCGCGACAATGATTAAGATGTCATGAATACCTCCCCGAAGCAGGGTTTGGAGCGGATAATAGATCATGGGCTGATCGTAAATAGGCAGTAACTGCTTGCTGGTTACCTTGGTAAGGGGGTGCAAGCGAGTGCCGTTGCCTCCCGCTAAGATGATTCCTTTCATACGGAGTTATTTTGAATACTGTTCTTTGAAATATTCCTTAGCCCGTTTTTTAATGGTTTCCACCACGATTCATTGTCGGCATACCAATCAATGGTTCTTTTTAGGCCTTCTTTTAATGACGTGGAAGGGTGGTAGCCAAGCTTTTGCTTTGCTTTCGTCCAATCCAGGGAATACCGCCGATCGTGTCCTGGCCGATCTTGTACGTATTCTATCATATCTTCTCCCACCCCCATTAATTCCAGCATCATGCGAGTGACGGCGAGATTTGAAATATCGTCGGTTAATCCGCCGATGCAATACGTTTCCCCGGCCGTTCCCTTGCGCAGGGCAAGATCGATGGCGCGGCAGTGATCTTCTACGTAGAGCCAGTCGCGAACATAGAGTCCGTCCCCGTAGAGGGGAATTTTCCTTCCTTCCATGGCGTTAGTGATGAATAGGGGCAGCATTTTTTCCGGGAATTGATAGGGACCGTAATTATTGCCGCAGTTCGTGATGGTAACCGGTAATCCATAGGTGGTGAAATATGCCCGCACCAGATGATCCGATGCCCCCTTGGAAGCGCTATAGGGGGAGTGAGGGTTATATGCCGTAGCTTCTGAAAATTTTTCTCGTGTTCCCAGCGGCAGTGAGCCAAACACTTCATCTGTCGAAATATGGTGAAATCGCTTAATGTCTAGTTTGGCCGCCGCATCGAGCAGTACTTGCGTGCCAACGACGTTCGTCAATACGAATGTCGTTGGGTTCAGGATGGATCGGTCCACGTGGCTTTCCGCCGCAAAATGAACCACTACGTCATTGCCTTGCATAGTTTCGCGCACTTTTTTCGGATCGCCAATATCTCCCTCGACAAAAGAGTAGCGAGGATTTGATTCGCAATCCCTCAAATTATCCAGATTTCCCGCATACGTCAGTTTGTCGAAATTCACCACGGAATCTTCCGGATAATGTTCTAGCCAATAGCGGATGAAGTTGGAACCGATAAATCCCGCCCCTCCTGTAACGAATAATTTCATATTTTGACTTGTTTGGAGGTTATTTTATAAATACCGACGCCGTTTTCTTCGGCGACTTTGATAAGCTTCATTCCCAGCTCAGCCGCATTATCCTGAGCCATTCTTCCTTCTTCTATTGTTGTACTGACCAAATGAGTCAGTTTTCTTTTTGCGAAGAAGTCTTCCGGCGGCGCTGCGTAAAATGCTCCGAGCGCCTTTATGGTATTTGGTTCAGGGGTTTTTGTCTCGAACGTCAGAAGAAAAGGAATTGTCGCCGTTTTAAGCGGTGATTGAATTGTTTCTTTCTCCGCTCGTAGCTCTTGCTCGATTTCCTTCCACGGTGCGCCGAAAAGTTTTCGTATAATGATATACCGCTTCAGGTTTTCGTCTGCCGGCGTACTAGCAAGCCCCGAGAAGCCATAGGAACCATAGAATCTATAGCGCCAGATTCTCGCAGGGAAGACGCTTGATAAATAAGGGTCATTGAGGGCGATCACATCATCTGTTGTTGTGTGTTTTTTTACGAGGCGTTCTGCTATGCGTTCATTCTCTGACGCGACGAAGAATGCTTTGGTATTTTCCCATACGGAGTATTGTTTTACTAAGGCGACCGCCACTATTATCAAGGCCGTTCCCGCTATGATTTTTTTATAGCGGGGCATTAGAAGGAGATAACGACCGAAATAGGATACTGCGGCGATGGAGCTTAAGCTGATTATTATCTGTTGCGTGAAATGTCCTGGTTCTAGGATGACCGTGGTATTGGTTGCCACGATGAATTCAAGAAAAGCCGAGGAAATGATGAGCGCCAATAGCGGCCTATAGACTTCGAGGGGCTCCGATGATATCTTTTTCTCCCTTATATGCCGTCCTACTATCAATAGCACTATAACGGCAACCAGTAAAAGAATGTGTTCAATAGGAGGGAAGTAGGTGTTGGCTTGCCATCTTGATAAGAAGTGAGGAGAGCGAAGAGTGGTTTCTAGATAATTTATGTACCAAGGAAGAGCGACGATATTTGCAATGATCCCTATGAGAATTATTGATTTTACCTGAGCCCATTTTTTTTCTTGACTATACCACAGACAAAGAATGATAAGCGCTGGGGCGATTGCCAATTGATAGTAATAATAGGTATAGAATAAAAGTCCCCCAGCAATGCCGGCTATCAAAATTTCTTTCCGATTACCTTCGATTGCTCTTGTAAGGCTTATGATAAAAATGAGAAAAAATGGAAGAGTAGCGGCAGGAGAATGAATCCTTGAAAATAGAATCGGTTGCGCCGAATTGATATCGATTAAGGTTCGCGCCCCAAAACCTACGCTGAAGAATATTGTTGCTGCGAGTATCCCGATCCATGTATTGCCGGAAAGCTTTCTCGCCACATAAAAAGCCAAGATGAATGATGTGGCTGGGAAAAGGAATTTAAATACGATCCATCCGATTCTGGTGTTTCGGGATATTTTTCCCGTCAAGCCCTCAAAGAAAATTGGCAGGTGGTATTTAATACTGGGAAGATCTCTAAGCTCGAATATTTCTGTTTCCCCTGGTAATTTATTAGTTTCCGCGACATACGCAGCAGATGATCCATAGACGGCGACTTCGTCGAATACGATTGGGGATGTGAAAAACTTAGTGAATGGTTCATATTTCCTTCCCAGTTCAATATATCCCAAGATGTTGGGCAGAATGCAAATAATTCCGATGAGTAGGGCCCCTGATGCGACGATAATTTTTCCTTGCGGCATTTGATTTTTAGTTTACCATATTGTTCATTAATCTATTTGAAAATCATGTGTAAAACCGCTATGATGCAAGAATCTTATGAAAATTTTGATTGTTGCGCAGTTTTGGAGGGGCGCGAAGGATTGGAGCTACAAGGAGGCCTTGGAGCAAATGGGGCACGATGTCCGTACGTTCGATATTTATTCATTTTTCGTCAATAAAAGCGGCCGGCGATCATCGCTTCGGTCTAAGATCGCGGATCGTCTTTTATGGCCTCTCCATTGCTGGCGGATGAATCGGGCGCTCCTTCGGCAGGCGGTTGATCTCGATCCGGAACTTGTTTTAACCATCAAAGCCAAAGAAATTTTTCCCAGCACCTTGCGGAAGATCAAAGCCTTAAATACGGGAATATTGTTTAATATCAGTACGGATGATATTTATTCTCCCCGATACCCCACGAATACCTCTCGCCTGCTCCAGCGAGACGTTCCTTTTTATCATTGTATTTTCACGAATAAGCCGTGGGCAATCCGTCGGGAAATGATTGAACGAGGCGCGCAACGGGTGGAATATCTTCAGTTTGCTTTCGAGCCAGAAATCAATAAGCCGGTTAAGCTGACTCCCGAGGAAGCGGTAGTTTACGCGTCGGATGTTGTTTTTATCGGAAGCCCGGAGAAAGAACGCATTGCCGTTCTTGAGGACATCGCGAAGCGGGGGTGGAATCTTAAGATTTATGGCCCGGATTGGCATCGATTCTCGGTTTCTCCCGAACTTCAGCGTTGCATTGTGGGGCGGCCGGTTTATTTTGAAGAACACGCGAAAGTGCTTTCGGCGGCGAAAATTGCTTTGGTATTTTTCCGGCGCGGGGATCGTGATTTGACGAATACTCGGCTTTTCGAGACTCCGGCATCCGGGGTTTTCTCGTTGGTAGAGGAAAATCTTGAGGTCAGTCGATTTTACGAAGGAGGCAAGGAGGTAGAGACGTTTAAGGATGCCGTCGAAGCTTGCGGGAAAATAGAATATTATCTTGCTCATGAGAAAGAGCGAAAAACCATCGCGGCGGCGGGATACAAAAAGGCCGTTTCATTCCAGTATACCTTTATGAGTCGCGCCAAAAAGATTTTAGACGTATTTCATTCGATGTGGATGACGGATTCGATGGCGCGTTGATGCTATGGATTCTTTCCGCGATAAAAATTTTATCGTCTCGATGCAAAGCGCGTCGATGGATGAGGATCTTGCGGAGTTTATCCGCGAGTATATGCCGGAGAGCGGCAGAATCCTTGATGTGGGAGGCGGCTACGGGGAGACGGTGACGCCGATTTTGGAAAAGGAAGGCCGAGGCGAAGCGGATTATTGGTGCATTGATATTTTAGATCCCCGGGAAGGGATGGCATCGGATAAACGCCACTTTATGAAAGGGGATATGCTTCGGATGGATTTTCCCGATGGATTCTTCGACGCGCTTGTGGCGTCGAATGTTCTGGAGCATGTCGAGGATATTGATGCGGCGCTCCTCGAAATGAAGAGAGTTTTGAAAACGGGCGGCGCCGCGCTTTTTCTGGCGCCAATCGAAGGGAAGAGCGTAGCTGGTTTGCTTTATAAATATTCGAATCCTTACAAAAATTTCCGGATTCTTTTAAATTATTTAAAGATTCTTCCGTATAGTTTTCATTCGCCGCATGTCCATTTTTTGCGATTCGAGGAATGGGAAGTTTTTATTGGCCGCCACTTTTCTATCGTTAAAAAGTACGGCCGAGGAAGCCTGTCTATGCTTCTTAGCATTTTCTTTCATAATCAGATCCAACTTCTTTTCCGGCAAAAGGTTGATTTGATGGCTTGGATTAGGAAAGGCTTCCCCCGTTTTTTCAAGCGCGCGTATCGCAAGAATGAAAATTTCCGGATACGGGGCGTTTTTATCGGCATCAAGTAACCCATGCAAATGTCCTGGCATCATATTAAAAAGGAAAAGCGGCAAGAAGATTTGGCCAGGGATTTATACGAAGTTTCTTTCCCGGGCAGATTCATTATTCAATGGAAGCTCGCGGCGTATTTCTTTTCCCGCCCCATCCGGAGTTTTTTTACGGCCCGTTACCTGCGCCGCCGCATCAGCGGAGATGTCTTAAATTTTATTGACCGTTTTTTATGGGGCGACGGGGGGTTCTACCGAGCGTATGCGTATTCTTCTTGCGATCATTTCGAGAAGCTTCAAGGCTCCCGTCTTTTGGTGGCGGGAGCGGGCTACGGGGGCAATATTCTTCAGTTAGCGGCTTTCCGCCCGGCAGAGATTGTCGCCTTTGACCCCGTTTCTTTTCCGGAAGAATGGGCGCAAGTTTCCGACGAAGCGAAGCGGCGGTTCGGCGTTCCGGTGCGCTTTATCACGGGCACCTTTGATGCGGTATCCCGTAAGTTCGGCTTGTTCGATGCGGTTTTGTCGGATGCCGTGTTGATGTATGTCAAAAATCCTCGCGATTTTATAAAAAGTTCTTATGAATTTCTGAAACCCGGCGGTCTTTTTTACGCTTCGGTCGGATTCCCATGGTTTGGTCCGCGCGGCGATACGTTGCCCTGGCGTGGTAAGGAGATTTATAATCATTTGCTTTTAGACGGTTCCGCCTATGAAGCCCGGGCTCGGGAAGTTCTTGGAGCTCTGCCGGATTCTTCTCAGGAATATTTCATTTCTCTTCTTGCCGAAAAGCCGTTTTCTTTTTTCCGCATTGAGGAGTATTTTTCCTCGCTGGCCGATGCCGGATTCATTAAGGAGTCAGTTTTTATTCAGATAGATCCGGATGCCGTCTCTTTACTCGAAGGCGAAGAATCCATCGCGAGGGCTTTGGATGATCGCCGAGTGCCGCGTCTCGATCGGTATGCCCGGGGCGTCGCTGTTTGGATGAGAAAGTAATTTTATGAAAGTTACCATTTCTGTTGCTGGACGTTTTCATGCTTTTTATCTTGCTCAGCAGCTGCTGAAGCGAGGATATTTAAATCGGTTGATTACGTCGTACCCGAAATTCGAGGTTGTTAAATACGGGATTCCCAGGGGATTAGTTCGGTCGGTTCTTGTGAAAGAAATTATGCAGCGCGGGTGGGACCGGCTAGCGCCCGAAGCGATAAAGCGCCGGTTTAATTCGTCGTATTTAATCGCCGAAGTTTATGATTATTGGGCTCGGGCGCTCGTTCCTCCCACCGATATTCTCATCGGGTGGTCCAATAAGTCGCTTCACACGCTTCGCCGGGCCAAAGAGCGGGGGGCGATGGTGGTTTTGGAGCGGGGCAGTTCCCATATCGAGTATCAAAACGCCATTTTAAAAGAAGAATTCGAGCGGTGGGGCGGCGAATTCCATAATCCGGTGCACCCCAAGATTCTCCAAAAGGAGCTGATCGAATATCAGGAGGCGGACTACATTGAGGTTCCCAGCTCTTTCGCACGGCGGAGTTTCTTAGAAAAGGGATTTGCGCCGGAAAAAATTATTCAGGGCCAGCGCGGCGTGGATTTAGAGCAGTTTACGCGAGTTCCCAAAGAGGATAATGTTTTCCGGGTGATTTATGCGGGAGGAATGTCTTTGCAGAAGGGGACGCATTATCTATTGGAGGCTTTTGCTAGTCTTCAGCTTAAAAATGCGGAACTTCTTCTCGTGGGAAGCTTGAGCGATGAAATGAAACCTTTCTTCAAGAAATACGAAGGAAGTTACCGCTGGGTCGGGCATGTACCCCAGCCGGAACTCTATAAGCATTATTCCCAGGGTTCGGTGTTCGTGATGCCATCTTTGCAAGAGGGATTCGCCGTGGTGCAGCTCCAGGCTATGGCGTGCGGGTTGCCGCTTATTTGCACGACGAATACCGGCGGAGAGGATGTTGTCGAAGAGGGAAAGAGCGGATTTGTGGTTCCGATTCGAGATCCCCGGACTCTTGCGGAAAAAATCTTATATTTATACGATCATCCCGAAACCCGCGAGCAGATGGGGGAGGCAGCCTCGCTTCAGGCTCGTCGGTTTACCTGGGACCATTACGGGGACAGGATTATACCCGTTTATGAGCGATTATGGAAAGATTTTCGGGGGCGACATTAATTCTTTTCCGTATTTACATGTTTACCGTTAAATTCTAAATTTCAGATATGTGCGGCATTTATGGCTCGGTTGTTTTAGGCCGGGAAGAGATTTGCGATCCTTCGCTCGATTCTCTTCGCCGGCGAGGCCCCGACAGCGTCGGGTTATTTAAAAATGGCAATGTTATTTTGGGGCAGACCCGGCTTGCCGTCATCGATGAGAAGTTAAGTTCGGATCAGCCCATCGTTAGTGGTGATTTGGCCTTGGTGGCCAATGGCGAAATCTATAATTATCGGGAAATCCGGAAACTCACGGGTTATCGTTATTCCGGAACCTCGGACTGCGAAGCGATTCTCCATGTCTATCATCAGTTTGGTATTGAAGGCTTAAAGAAGCTTGATGGGTTTTACGCATTTGCGCTCTACGACAAAAAAAAGAGAAAAATTATCCTGCATAAGGATGCTGTCGGAAAAAAGCCGCTGTATATCCTGCGGGGTGACGGCGGGATTCTTTTTGGGTCGTCGGTAACCGTCGTGACGGATAATTATAAAAAGAAATTAACCGTCAATCGTCCCCAGTTCCAATTCTACCTTCGGGAGGGATTTATCCATCCTCGGGAAACTATTTGGAAGGAGGTTGTTCCTGTTTTGCCGGGAGAAATTCACGAGATCAACGTTAAATCCGGGAAGATAAAAACTTCATTTTTAAAAAGAGAATGCTCCGCTCCCGCAGGGACAAGCGATGCGGTTATCGGCCGCGATATCGAGCGGCTGCTTGATCGCGCGGTTGCGAAGCGGGTGTCGGATCTTAACCATCCCGTTCTTCTTTTTTCGGGCGGAATCGATTCGACGGCGATCGCCACCTTTATGCTTCAGCATAATCCTCGCACGCAGCTGGTTTCTATCCGCCAACCGCTGCCATTTCTCCATGATGAACCGTATGTTCGGGAGGCCTCCCGGATTCTCAAGGTTCCCGTTCAATTCGTCAATATTTTAACGCCACGATTTTATCGGGATCTTGAGGAATTTATTTCTTGTCTCGATCAACCTCTGGCGGCCTATGGTTACTATTATCTTTCGGCCTTAGCTCTTAAGGCGAAAGAGTATGGAAAAGTTTTATTCACGGGGGATGGCGGTGACGAGGTTTTTTACGGCTATGACTCTATTGATCGGTGGTTCGCGCCGGATTTGCCGATCCAGGCACCCGAAATTCTGGTCGGCCCCCCGCCTGGGGTTCCTTTGAGTCCGTATGGCCTCCGGGCAATCTCCGTTGGATTTCTAGGGCCGGATTTTATAAAATTAGATAAGGCGACGGCAGAACATCAAATGGAAGCGCGGTGTCCTTATCTTGATTGGGAGGTGATGTGTTATGCGCGGAATCTCCCGGTTGATTTTTGGCTGCGGCATAAAGAGACTAAGTATCCTTTAAAACAGATTCTTCGAGCGCGCGGTTTCAGTCCCTCTTTTATTAATCGCCGCAAGGTTGGTTTTTCTTATCCCTTCCGGACGCTCATGATGCCCCGGTATGCCCACATGATTCGAGAGATAAGGAAGCATCGGGAGCTTCTAGAGAGTCTAATCGGAGAATCTCTGGGGGATATATCGCTGTGGAAGGTTCACCGGCGTTTTGATTATTTCTGGCGATTGTTCGTCTTAGTCCGTTTCATCGAGTTTTCGGGCGAAAAAAGATTTGAATAATTCCATTGCAGGAAAGCTAAAAAGAATTGCAGCGCGGCTTTTTTTTATTATCCGCGAGCGGTCTGTTTTTGAGCTAGGAATATCAGCCTCTCTTTATTATGGCGTTATTTTTTTTCTGACGCCGATCCTCATATGGCTGGGGTTAGTAACGGAGCATCGGTTTTTTAAAGATCTTTTTAGTTACGCTTTCAGCTTGACAGCTTTATGGTATGAGGTTGCCGGGTTGGGCGGTATTCTTGTCGGCTACTTTTTTATTTTCCCTAGAAAGCTTTTTTTGCGGCTTCCCAATATTTTTGCCGGCGAATGGGATGCTCTTCGCGTTCCTCGTGTTTTTTGGATTACCTTCATTCTGGGAGTCTGCGCAAAGGTTCTTCGCGTTGCGGGAGGAGTTTATCTTCATGCCGGGAGGAAGGCGGGGTTCCTTGTGGATAGTTCTTTTTTGAGTGCCGTCGGTTTTCTCGACTGGTTATCATCTATCGCCCTGCTGATTGCTTTTCTCCGGTATTTTTCCCTTCTTAAAGACAACAACCCGCAGGCGCGGATTTGGCGGTGGATTGCTTGGGCGGTTTTTGCGGGTGAAATTCTCTATGCGATTCCCTCCTGCAGCCGGGCTCTTTTGATCGCTCCTATTATCCTTTATTTGATCGCCCGGGCGTATGTTTTAGGTCTTCGCAACTGGCAGATTATTTTGATCGTTGGTGCGATTTTTGCGGTTGTTATGCCGTTTGGCCCCTTATGCCTTAGTGTCAATTCGGAATCGACGGTGGCCCGACTTCTTTATAGAGATGGCGGTTTTGCCGTGGAAAATATTCCTACAGTTATTCAAGTTAGCGTTTTATCGAGAACCAATCAGAATATTGTTATTTCGAAGATTGTCGGTACGGAGTCTACTGCAGAGCCTCCATTGCAATGCCGCGATATAGCAGCCGATTTTATGACGGTCTTGGGCCCCCCGCGTTTTCTCTGGAAAGATAAGCCTATTATCGGCAACGAAGGGAATGAATTTGGCCGTCGCTTGGGGCTTGTCCTTCCGGATGATTTCGAGACGGGTATTGGAGCGACCGTGGTGGGGTCTTGGTATTTCTATTGCGGTTTCTGGGGGATCCTATTCGGCATGGCGGCTCTGGGTTTTCTGTGGCGCGCCATCTACGCTTACCTCATCGAGAATGCCCGGTCCCTTTCCGGGATTATGATCTATGCCGTTTTGTGGGTGAATATCATCAAAGGGATGGAGAACGAAATCGTTCCGGTCTACGCCGGTCTGGTTAAAATTTTCGTCATCCTCACTATCATCCATTTTTTCTTGCGGAAACGGCCGGAGGCTTAAGTTCGGTTTCGAAAAAAGGATTTTATTTCTTTGGCGATCCGGTAGATTTCCGGATTGGTCAGCTCCGCGAACATAGGCAGAGAAAGAATTTCTCGGGAAATTTTTTCGGTAATGGGCAGCATGCCCGTTTTAAGGTTGAGATGAGCATAGGTTTTCTGAAGATGGAGAGGAACGGGGTAATGAATTCCCGCTTCAATGCCTCGGCTTCTTAGGTATTCCACCAAGGTATCCCGTTGGTCTGTTCGGATAACGTAGAGATGGTAGGAATTTGTCTGGTGGGGGATTGTTGCCGGCGTTTCGACAGAGTCCTTTAAAAGCGCGGTATATTTTTTCGCTATTGCTTGGCGGCGTTTGATCCAGGGATTGATGTGATCGAGTTTCGCGCTGATAATCGCCGCTTGGATGCCATCCATCCGGAGATTCAATCCGTAAATATCGTGAATATACTTATTTTTAATCTGGCGCCCATGATTTATAAACATCCGGATAAATTCGGCATAGCGGTCATTGTTCGTGACGATGCAGCCAGCATCGCCATAAGCCCCCACCACTTTTCCGGGATTAAAGCTGTACGCGCCTAAGTCTCCCCACGTTCCCACCATTTTTCCGTCTGCCATTGCCCCATGCGCATGGGAACAATCCTCGATGACTTTCAAGTTATGTTTTCTTGCAATCGCCATGATCTTTTTCATCGGAGCGGCTTGACCATAGAGATGCACAACGGCGATTGCCCTGGTTTTTTTAGTGATCGCCTTCTTTATTCTTGAGGTATTAATAACATAAGTGCGCGGATCTATATCGACAAAAACTGGTTTAGCGCCCCAGAAATAAACAGGCTCTATGGTGGCCGTAAAGGTGTTGGCTACGCTTATTACCTCATCTCCCCGCTTCAAGTCAATCGCGGCATAGGCGGCAAAAAGCGCGTGGCTTCCCGAACCGGTGGCAATGACATGTTGGGCGCCGCAGTAGCGTCCGAATTTTTCCTCAAAGATTTTTACGTACTTGGGAGAGACAAAGGCAGCGTCTTCAATGACGCGTTTGATTGCGGCGTCGATTTCCGGCTTTATTTTTTTATACTGCCGTTTAAGGTCAACCAGGGGGATCGTTGTCATGCCTAAAAATCCACGATTTTTTTCTCCGCGGCTGATTCCACGGCTTTATCGAAAAAGCGGATAAGCGGAATAGTTTCTTCCCCTGTTACCAGTCGTCGCGTTAGGTCGTCGTCGAGGCCGTTTTCTTTCCGGACGATAGCCTCGAACACGTACTGGTGATTCGATGCCGAACCTCGATAGGATCCATAATCATTGGCTTCGATCGGCGTTTCCTCCAGGGTATAAGAGTCCATATCCTCGACATTGAAAAATTCGATGGTATTGAGATATTCCCCGCCGATTTTGAGAGAGCCTTTTTCATAGAAGAGAGCAACGGATCCTTCGACATTTTTTTTCGCTACTGACATGGTGTAGTTGAAGCTTCCGAAGGCGCCGTTTTTGAAATCAACAGCGATAACCGCCGTATCGTCAATTTCGATATCGTGGGTTTTATTCTCCATAAGCGAAAAAACTCGCTTGGGTTCTCCCATGAACATCAAAAGAAGATCGCCGAAATGGCTCGATTGGCTGTAGATCGTGCTTTTTTCGAATGCCCGCGTGCCGCGCCAAGGTTCGGATCGATAATACTCATCGGTCCGGTTCCAATAGACGTTGACCACCGCCATTAAAGGTTTCCCCAGTTTGCCGCTTTGCGCCAAATCCCAGGCAAATTTGATCGGAGGATTATACCGATTTTGCTTTACCGAAAACAGCGACTGGTTGTTTTTTTTCGCGATCTCCACCATCCGCCGGGCGTCGGCTTCGTTTAGGGCCATCGGTTTTTCCACGAGAACATTCTTTCGAGCTTCGAGCGCTTGAATAGCGTGCTCGGCATGGAGCCCGGATGGGGTCACGATATTGATGTAATCCGCCTCGGTGTCTTGAAGGAGATTCTCGATCGAGGTATAAGTTTTAACGTTAAATTTCTCTCCGATAGCGTTGGCGCGTTCGGGGAGGATGTCACAGGCGCCGACGAGCTTGGCGCCCGGAACGGTTTGAAGCTTCTCGGCATGACGGGTTCCGATTTTGCCGCAACCGACAACCGCAAATTTGATGTCTTTCATGCGCGTTATTCCCCGAGTATACGGTTTAATGGGATAGAGTGTCCAGGAGCTTAAGAAGGGGGATATTGTCGCTCAGACGAACGGGAATCTCTTCGTGATGATCCCGAAGCGCATTGATAAAAAGAGTATAGAGTCTTTCATGGGAATTTCCGCGGCGCTTGCTAAGGATGTAGTTTAAGGTGGTTCTCGCATTGGCTTTGATTTCCCGGAGAGGATTGGTATTGCCGCTCAGCCGGCGAAAACTTTCGGGATAGAATCCTGCTCGATAGGCGTGGGCGGGGTAGCGGGCTTCTATATAGGTTTCGGCGTGAGGAGGAAAGAGCCGGGCATCAATGATCAACTTTGTTTTTTCCTTCGTTTCCGCAATCAGCGATAAAGAAACAAGCGTTCCTTTTTTGTCATGGTCTTTTTGGAGGTGGAGAATTTTTTTTGTTTCGCCGCCCAAAAACGCGGCGATATCGATCAGGTGATATGCCATTTCATAAAGGAGAGCGTTTTTCATTTTACTTCTCCATCCTCCTTCGCTCTCGATTACGGGTCCGCTCCAGAATTTTACGAACAATTCGGTCGGGATCCCATCGTCCCTTACGGTTTCGATGAGTTTTTGGACGTTATCCCGGAATCGATAGTTATTGGCAATGCAAATTTTGACCCCGGTCTTTTTTTCGAGCATTTCTAACTCCTCCGCGTCATCGGCGTTTAGGGCTAGAGGTTTTTCGATGAGGAGGTTGTATCCTCGTTCCATAAAAATCTTAGCGAGCGAGATATGTGTTTCCGGGGGCGTGAGAAGCGCGATGAAATCGAGGTCATAGCGGTCTTTTGTAATGTCATCTGCTTCAGTGGGAATTGCTGCGCCGCGGAATAGCTGCTGGGCATCTTCGGCAAGGGAGCGGTTAGCGTCATAAATCATGGGAACCTGTATGCGTGGGTTTCCCTTTAGCGCCGGCAAATGCAAGGTTTTGAAGGCAAAGCCACAGCCTACCACGCCAATCCTTACCGGGCTTCCATGAAAATCCATCATTTCTTTCATGGTTTCTTCAAAGGATATTTTTGGTTGCCAGCCGAGTTCTTTTTTTATTTTCTCCGCGCTGTAATAGATGTTTTTCTGCGTTCGGCAAAGCAAGAAATTGTATCGCCCCAGGCGCGATTTTTTAGAGAGGATGTTCTCCAGCAGATGATTAAGGAAAAAAAATAACTTTGGGATAAAAACGATTTTCACTGGGGCAGGGCTGTACTTATTATAGAGTCTGACGATGGTCCGGATTTTCGGCTGTTCGTCGCTTACGACATTGTAGGTGGTATTGATGATGGTGTTGCGCAGGGCAAGGCGGACTGCGTCGTAGAGGTCATTTACATGAACGAAAGGCATTCGCTTTCCGCCGATGCCTAATCCTATGCCTCGTTTGCCGCGAATGAATCCGGCACCCATCAAGGGGGCTTTAAAGTTCCGCGCATAGACGAGACCTGTCCGGAGAAGGATTATCGGAACCGTTCCCAGCTCCATTTTCTTTAGAATGACGTGTTCCGCCAGGACTTTGGAATGCGCATAATCTCCGCGGAGCGCTGGCTGGGTTTCGAGCGGAGAATTTTCGTCGGCGATATTGCGTTTTAGGCGCATGATATCGTAATCACCGATTGAGCTCATGATGATGAGTTTTTGAAGGGGATGCTTTTCCGCTAGTTTTAAAAGCAGTTCTGTTCCTTGAACCGTTGCCGCATGGTAGTTTTCCCACGTTCCTTTAGTCCCGGCCGCCAGATGCACGATGGCGTCACAGCTTGCGATAAAGGCCTCCAGATTTTTTTCATCTTCCATCCGGCCGACAACGATTTTTAAATTTTTCGGATTTCCTAAAAAATTTAAACGTTCGGGGTTCCTGGCATAGGCGATCACATCGTAGCCATCTTTCAGTAATAGTTCGGAGAAATGTTTACCGATGAAGCCGGTTGCGCCGGTGATCCCTATCTTTTTCATGTCGATTAATCGTAAAACAAATCAATCTAGATGACAAATTCTCTAGCTCCTGGTAGTTTATAGGTAGCGCATGAAAATTCTTCATATTAATCTGGTTTATCTTCCTGCTTACCGCTACGGCGGCCCGATTTTCTCCGTCCATAATTTGAATAAATGGCTGGTTAAAAGGGGAGCCGAAGTGACGGTGTATACGACAACCATCGACGGTCCGGATGATCTTGATGTTCCCCGGGGAACCCCGGTCAATCTCGATGGTGTCTCGGTTTACTATTTCCGCCCGGTTAGCTTCCTCCGGCGGTGGTTTTACTCCCGCGATCTTCACTCTTTTTTGGCGGCGCATATTAAGGAATTTGATCTGGTTCACGTAACGGCGGTTTTTACGGCGGCGTCGGTTTTGGTTTGGTATTATGCCCGAAAATATAAAAAGCCGTATATCATTTCGCCGCGGGGGAGTTTGATGAATGAGCCGCTCGCTATGAAAAAAAGATTCCTAAAAAAAATCTACCTTCGTTTGATTGAGTGGCGGCCGCTGCGGGACGCTTCGGCCGTCCATTTTACGGCAGCCAAAGAAAAAGATGAATATATTGCTCATCGTTTTCCGCTGCGGCGCGAGATCGTTTTGCCGAACGGACTGGATCCCGACGTGGAATCGCCGGATCAAGTTCGTCGCTCGTTGCGCGATAAATTCGAAATTCCCCAGGAGAAAAAAATCATTCTTTTCCTTTCTCGGCTTAACTGGAAAAAAGGTCTCGATACGCTGATACCCGCCTTCGCGGCGGTGCATCAGGAGGATCCGGATACGATTCTCGTATTGGCGGGCGGTGACGATGAAGGGTACGGAGCTTGGATAAGATCGCAAATCACAAATCATGGATTGCAGATCGGAGTCGATGTGATTTTTACCGGGATGCTTGTTCATAGCAAGTCGGTTTCTTTCAAGGAATCATCGGTGTTTGTCTTACCTTCGTATTCGGAAAATTTCGGCATGGCGGTGGTGGAAGCGATGCATGCCGGATTGCCGGTGGTTGTGACCGACGGGGTTGCCATCGCGCCCTCGATTTTAAAAGCCGGTGCGGGTATAGTGGTGAAGAAAGACGTTGGTGAGGTTTCTCAGGCGCTTCTTCGCGTTCTTAAGGATCCGGCGGGGGCCAGGGCGATGGGAGAGCGGGGTCGTTGTTTGGTTGATGAAGAATTTCTGATGCCGGCGATTGCCGAAAAGTTTAAGGATGAATACCAAAAACTCATTTCTCAGCATGCGTGACCGCCCTATTTGGGGAGATTTTTATACGAGTTCGTTTCGGTCTTTTATTCGGAAGATCCGTGTTTTCCATTGGGCGCTCCGCCTGTACGGTAATTTTTTTAGATTCCTCTACTGGATTGATTATTGTCTCCAAAAGCCTTCGACCGCTTCGCTTTTCGTCGGTTCGCATCAAGGAATTTTTATCGTGGAGTCCTTCGCAGAGTTCGCTCGTATGCGGGCCTTTGGGAGCGAGAAGAAAATCATCAGCCAATTTTTGAAAGCATTGCGTTCCGGCGATACCATTTATGATATCGGGGCCAGCATCGGGCTTTATACGATTCTGGCGGCGAAAGCCGCCGGAGAATCCGGCGCGGTTATCGCTTTTGAGCCTGAACCGCAATCCCGGGAACGCCTTTTGCAAAATTTAGCTCTTAATGAAATTAATAACGTTAAGGTTTTTGATAAAGGGCTGGGCGCCGAGCCTGGCGAAGGACGACTTACCGTAACCGGCGGGTCGTTCGTCTCCGGGGCGCATGGATTCTTTTATGACGTTGCGGGTGAGTCAACGGCCATTGAAATCGTCCCGGGAGACTCTTTTATCTCTCAAATGGGATTACCTCTTCCTCATGGTTTGAAAGTCGATGTAGAAGGATTCGAACTCGAGGTTTTGTTGGGGCTTCGGAAAACCCTTACCGGTATGCCTCGCGGCGTTGTCTTGATCGAAGTCCATTTTAGCGTTTTAGAGAAGCGGGGCATGGGGGATGCGCCCAAGAAAATTCAGGAACTGCTGCGAAGCGCCGGGTTTACGAAATTGGAATGGGTGGATTACTCGCATTTACTCGCTACCAAGTAGCTCAATTTTTGATATCTGAAAGTCTAATAAAACCCCAAATTCCCAAATTAACTTGCCTATGCGCTTACCAATAACTGTTATCGTTTTGACTTACAATGAAGAAATTAACCTTCCGCATTGCTTGGAGAGCATCAAGGATTGGGTAAGCGACATTATCGTGGTTGATTCCGGCAGCACCGATAAAACAAGAGATGTCGCCAAGCAGTATGGTGCGCGCGTCGAAGAGCGAGCTTTTAAGAACCAGGCGGAGCAGTTTAATTGGGCGATCGACACCTTGCCGATTCGAACTGAGTGGATTTTACGGCTGGATGCCGATGAGCGGATGACAGAAAAAGTGTGGGCAGAGCTTGCCGGTCTTTTGCCTCAGGCGACTTCCGAGGTAGGCGGTTTTTTAATGAAGCGGCGAGTTTATTTCATGGGGCGATGGATCAGGCACGGCGGCTATTATCCCACGTGGTTTTTGCGGTTGATCCGCCGAGGCGCGGCCCGCTATGAGGAGCGGGAAGTGGACGAACACATGACCTTGCTTCGAGGGCGAGTTCAAAAACTGGAGCATGATTTCATCGATCAAAATCTTAAAGATTTATCTTGGTGGATCAAAAAGCAGAATAATTATTCCACACGTGAAGCTGCAGAAAGGTTGAAGGGGGCGGGAGGTAAGCGTCTTGTAAAGATTCAGGGCCAGGCGGGAAGAAAACGGACGTTCAAGAATTTATACTTAAAATTGCCGCTTTTTTGGCGATCCTTTTTTTACTTCAAATATCGGTATATATTTCGGTTGGGGTTTTTGGATGGGAAAGAGGGGTTAATCTTCCATTTCCTTCAGGGTTGTTGGCATCAATTTTTGATCGACGCTAAGATATATGAATCACAAGAAAAGAAGCATGAAAAATAAAAAAAGGAGCCGACATCTTATTATTGGCGCTGGAGAGGTGGGGCAAGCGCTCTATGAGGTTTTGCACAAAAAATACAACGTAACGATTCGGGATGTAAGCGGGCATCGGAAGGAGAAATTTGACGTTGTTCACATCGCGTACCCGCCTATAAAGAATTTTATCGTAATCACGCGGCGGTATAATGCGTCATACCGTCCCCGGCTTATCATTATTCATTCCACGGTGCCGGTGGGGACAACTCGCAAAATCGGGACAACGGCGGTGCATAGTCCTATTCGAGGAACTCATACGCGGGGACACCATCAGGGTATTGTAAGGGGGACGAAGAAACCCTCGGATAAGCAGGAATCCGAGAAGTCATATTTGGGGCAGAGTTTAAAGTTTTTCGTGAAATATTTTGCCGGGTCGAAAGCGAGAGAGGCGGCGGCGTATTTTGAGAAAGCTGGTGTAACGACGACTGTTTTCCGAAAACCGGAAGCGACAGAATTGCTGAAAATTTTAGATACCACCTATTTGGGATGGAATGTTGTTTTTGCAAAAGAAGTGAAGCGGATTTGCGATCAGCTCGGTCTTGATTTCGATGAGGTTTACACCATTCCGAACCGCGACTATAATGAGGGCTACCGCCGCTTTGGCATGGCGCACGTGATTCGGCCGGTGCTACAAGCGATGCCGGGGAAGATTGGGGGTCATTGCGTAATGCCGAATTGCGAATTATTGGATGATTGGCTGACAAAAACGATCAAGGAAAGGAATAAGAAATATTAAATGAAACAAGTCTTTGAAAATCCTAAAACCGGGAAATTAACCGTAAAAGATTTGATCTCGCCTTCGGCTAAAGCCGGAGGGCTTTTGATTAAAAACCGATTCTCGGTGATTAGCCCGGGAACGGAACGGGGGATTATCGAGTTGTCGAAAAAAGGCATGTTGGCGAAGGCCAAGGAGCGGCCGGATTATGTAGAGAAATTTAAAATGCTCGTTAAAACGAAGGGACTGGCGGCGGCATGGGCAGTTGCCAAATCCAAACTGGAAAGCGAGATTGCCCTAGGGTATAGCACCGCCGGCGTGGTGGTGGAGGTGGGGCGCGACGTTGATGGTTTTAAGGTGGGCGACCGGGTGGCGGGCGCGGGGCAAGATTATGCTTCGCATTCGGAGTTTAACTTCATTCCTAAAAATCTTACCGTTAAGATTCCTCAAAACGTAAAAGATGAAGAAGCGGCATTTGCGACGATGGGATCGATTGTCATGCAGGGAATCCGCCGGGCAAATTTGAGCCAGGGAGAAAAAGTGGGTGTGATCGGTCTGGGGTTATTGGGACAGCTGGGAGTTCGCATGCTTAAGGCGTATGGTCATCCTGTCATTGCTTTTGATGTGAATTCTGATCGGGTTCATGACGCAGAAGAAGCCGGTGCGGATCGCGGGGTGGTGGTGGGATCGGGATCCTATGAGAATGCGGTTTCCAGCTTTACGCACGGTTATGGCGTGGATGCGGTTTTGATTTATGCGGCGGCGAAAGACGACCAGCCCCTGAAGCTCGCGGTTGATATCTGCCGCAAAGAGGGACGCATCGTTCAGATTGGGAATATTTTGACGCAGATTCCCTGGAGAGATTTTTATAAAAAGGAGCTTACTTATTTAGCATCGACCTCGTACGGTCCAGGTCGGTATGATCCTTCCTTTGAGGAGGGCGGTCAGGATTATCCGATTGGCTTTGTTCGTTGGACCGAGCAGCGGAATATGGAAGAATTTTTGCGGTTGCTTGCCGACAAGAAAATGACGCTTCAGGGTTTGATCAATGGGACGTTTCCCATTGATCGCGCGGAAGAAGCTTATGATTTAGTCTTCAACCCGAAAGGCAAGCAGATTTATGGGCTTTTGCTTTCCTATCCGGAAGATTCGAAGCCGACCTCGACTTTGGTTTTGGATCACATCGGAACGCCGTCCGTCTCGGCCGGAAAAAGCGTGATTAATATCGGCGTGATTGGATTGGGGTCGTTTACGACCTCAACTGTCTTGCCGCATTTAAAGGAGGCGATCGGGAGAAATACGGATGTGAAAATCACAGCCGTGGCGAATACCACCGGTAAAAAAGCGGACCAGGTGGCCAAGCAGTGGAATGCAAACTACGCTACGAATGATTACCGGAAAATTTTGGAGGATAAAAATATCGATTTGGTTATTTGCGCCACGCGGCACAGTTCGCATGCGAAGATTGCGGAAGAGGCTTTAGCGCTCAATAAGAACCTTTATTTGGAAAAGCCGGTGGCGTTAAACGATGAGGAGCTGGAGAAAGTGATTGCCGCTGCCAAGAAATCTAAAGGTAGGCTTTTCACCGGATTTAACCGGCGATTCTCGAAACATTTTTTGGAGGCGAAAAAAGAATTCGCCGGAAGCGCGCCGATGATGATCCTCTATCGGGTGAATTATCCGTTTAGCGAGCGGGATCATTGGAGCTATGATCTTAAAGAAGGCGGGCGGCTAATCGGCGAAGACGTACATTTTGTCGATGCCTTCCAGTATTTATTTCATGCCCGGCCTGTTCGGATTTCTGGGGCGTTAATTGGTTCGGGTGGGGCGGTTGCGCATGAGGAAAATATCTCCGTTTCGATTGAGTACGCCAACGGCTCGATAGGGACGCTTTTTTACAGCGCGCTCGGCAGTTTCCGGCTGCCCAAGGAATGCATCGAAATTTACGGGGGCGGTAAAACAATGACAATCGATAATTTTAAATCCGGACATTTATTTTATCCCGATAAGACAAAAAATATTTCGCTCTGGCATCAAGATAAGGGCTATACTCGCCAACTCGAAGTTTTCATTGACTGTATCAAAAATGGTAAGCCGTCGCCGTATGATCTTCAGGATCTCTATGACGTGCATAAGGCGACTTTCCACATGGCGGAGGCGCTGAGGGAAAAGAAAAGCATCGAGTTGAGTTAACAATCAAAAAATCGCCAAATCGGCGATTTTTTGATAAAGTACAAAAGTTCCTATGGATCAGAAAATCAAAGGAGGCGTTGCTGTCATTGAAAAAGATAAGAAGCATTTTCTCATTCGGCAATCAGAAAATAAGCCTTTGGGTGGTCAGTGGCGCCATCCCGGTGGTAATTTTGAGAAAGATGAGGAGCCGATTGATGGCGTTAAACGGGAAATAAAGGAGGAAACTGGTTTGTCTATTCAAATAATTGACGAGAAACCGTTTCACGTTGAAAAGATTGATTACGGTCCTGGGTATGTGGGTTTTTATCGGGCTATACCTCAAGATGGAGAATTAAAAATAGATTTACGGGAAATCAGTGATTACGGTTGGTTTTCCTTTGATGAAATAAAAAATCTTAATCTCATGGAGGCTACGAGGTCTTTTTATCGGGATAAATATAATTTATTCTCTAATTAACATGCGCGATCGGATTAATTATTTTAAGAGAATTTTTCGGGTTTATTTCTCGAAACAGCCCAGTTATTTGAGTTTCTGGCACGAAACGCCGGCGGTGAGCGAGGGGATTGCGCCGAATGAATTCGGGCCGTATTACATGACCTTTGCTGACAAGGCCAACTATGACGGTCCCCAGGATGCGGACGGCGTCATTCTTTTTGATTATTTTTTTGACATTGGCCGGCAGTATAATCCGCTAGCGGTTGCGCAATACGGTTTAGGGCATTTCAATAAGTACTTGAAATTGAAAAGCGATCCTTCGACTGCGCTTAGAGCAAGCGAGCACTTCAGGATAGCCAAGATTCAGGCGGAGTGGTTGGTTAAAAATTTAGAGCCGAATGATTTCGGGGTTCCGGTCTGGAAGCATAAGTTTCGGTGGCACTACAAACATTATCTACCCGCGGGATGGTTTTCTGGGCACAGCCAAGGAACCGGAATTTCTTTGCTTGGACGCTTGTATCAAGAAACCAATGATTCGCGGTATTTGGAGGCGGCGAAGCAAGCCTTTATAGCTTTAAAAACTCCTATTTCGCACGGAGGAGTCCAGATGAATATCGGCAACGACACGTGGCTCGAAGAATATCTCGTGGAGCCTCCGACCCATATTTTAAACGGCTTCTTGTGGGGCCTTTGGGGCGTATGGGATTATTATTTATTGGTGAATGATCCGGAGGCTAAAAAGTTATGGGACGATTGCGTGAAAACCCTTGACCAGAATTTGCATAAATTCGATTTTGGTTTTTGGTCGAAATATGATCTTTCGGAACAATTTTTACCGATGATTGCCTCCCCGTTTTACCATAAATTGCACATTGTACAGCTAAGGGTAATGCATATTTTAACCAAGGGAGAGATTTTTAACCGGTATGCGCAGAAATTCGAATGGTATCAAAAAAATTGGCTGGCACGGAACTTGGCGCTCGCCCTCAAGGCTATATTTAAGATCTTTTATTTCTAATCCATAAATTCGTATAGATTTGTTATTCGTTGATCTATGCATATTCTCATTTTTGAGCAACGCTACACGAGTCTTTCTGAGGCGGGGATCGGCCGTTTTGCGCTTTTCGGGCGCGAATGGGTGAAGAGCGGAAACCAGGTGACGGTGATATCCGGCATGATCAATTACATCTCCGGGAAGAAGCCGGCTCGTTATCGCGGGAAGCTTTTCAGCTTGGAAAGCGATAATGGCATTCGGGTCATTCGTGTTTTCGATTCGGGACTTGCTTATAGAACTTTCATCGGGCGGCTTTTTTCCTACGGAACTTTTTTGATTTCGGCATTTCTCGTAGGATTTTTCGTAAACAAGCCCGATGTGGTTATTGCTTCCTCCCCGCCGATTTTTGTCGGCCCCATCGGTTTTTTTGTAAGCGTTTTGCGACGGGCGACGTTTATTTTCGAAGTTCGGGATTTGTGGCCCGATGAGGCGGTGGAACTCGGATTCTTGAAGAATGCGACGCTTATCTCGATGAGCCGGCGGCTGGAACAATTTCTTTACCGGCAAGCTCGAGGGATCGTGGTGAATTCGCCCGGGATCGCGCGTTTTTTGGCTGAAAAAAAATCCGTCCCCGAAAAAAAGATTTATGTGGTTCCTAATCCCACGGATTTGCCCGCTATCCGACGCAAGCCGCCTCCGCCGTCCCGGAAGGAAGGAAAAAAGTTTACAATTCTCTATACCGGTTCCATGAGCGCGGTTTATGATTTCTCCTTGATTATTGAGGCAGCAGCAGCGCTCCAGAAGGAAAACATCCTCTTTGTTTTAGTGGGCGACGGGCGGGGCAAGGAGGGAGCGATGCGGCAGGCGGGAGAGTTATGGCTTAAAAATATTGTTTTTCTCCCGCCGGTCTCGAAGGAAGAGGTGCTCGATGTGGTTGCGAGTGCCGATGTTTGCATTGCCGCTTTAAAGAAAAATGTAGGGCTTTTGCGGTATGTTTATGCGACCAAAATTTTCGACTATATGGCAGGAGCAAAGCCGATTGTCCTTGCTATGGAAGGTGTTTCCTGCGATCTGGTGTCCCGGGAGGCTGAATCGGGAGTCTGTGTTTCGCCGGGAGATTTGGAGGGTTTTATTGGAGCGATCTATGGGTTGTATTTAAATCCCAATGGACGAAAAGAGATGGGCGAGCGGGGCCTTGCCTATTTAAAGAAAAATTTTGAACCGGCTAGTTTGGCTGAAACGTATCTAAGGGCTTTGACAAAATAGCCATTAATATAGTAAACCTTATTCAGCAATTTGAACCGGCTACTTGCGAAAGATTCGATGGTTGCAGCTTTAAGGCTATTAAAGTGGATTTAAAGCTGCAACCATAATTCCCGCAATCCCGCGGGATATGGCGAAAAACCCAACACGGCAGGCCTTCGAGGCAAAGCCGTACGAGAAGGGGAGACACGTCGATGGACGACACGTTGATCCTTGGTTGTGGACAGGCGCACAAGCTCGAGTTGGGTTTTCGGCGAACGGGCTGGGTGAACAAGGAAATCGAAGCGCTCGCGAGCAGAGATGTTCTCCGCGATGTTCGCCAGGTCGTCCTCGGCAACGCCACGATCGCGCGTGCCGCGATCGAACCCCCGAAAAACGGCCGTATCCACATCCTCACGCTTCCCGTTGACGGCAACGCCGACTGGAAGGCGGCGGTCGCTTCGGTGGGTCCCCACACCAGTCCTGGTTGGCCGCTTTGGAGCGTCGACGACCAGTATCCCGCGGAAGGACGTACCGGATTTCGCGAGATCGTTCTCGTGAATTTCGGTGCGGGGAGCTACACACTGCTCTCTGTCGCGATGGCGTGGGCGAAGCGGCGCAGGCTTCGCCGCGAGACGCCGCGGGCGACTTTCGCGGTCGCGAAGTACCGCCCGTTCCTCTACGAGGAACTGAGTCTCGAGGGAATGGGATTCATCTCCACGATCCCTTGTTCCTTCGCGGGTTTTGAACATATTCCGTGTACTTGGCTCTATCCGGCCCGGCGGCACGCGAACCTCGGTAGGGTCGAGAATGACTGGAACGACGACTACTGGTTCGTCTTCGGTCGTGAGTAGTCCTGCCTGCGGGTAGGCAGGTTCGGGTTTCGATCATTAGATCGCTCTGCATTTTGCGATCCTTGGGTTCTGCGCTCGTCTTCCGAGGAAGACGAGCGCTCTATTTTTTTACACCAGGATCATTGATTCTTATCTCGGCTTGCTTAAACGCGACAGCACCAAAAAGCTAAAGGTTTGAATGAAGCTTATGCAAACCAATAATCGTACCAAAGAGAAAGCGTGACGAGGTTCCACAGCCGGAAGTTGTGTTCGACGCCTTTGTGTTGGTGGGCATCAATTAGCCGATCGATGGAATTGTGATTCAAGATGTTTCGCCTCCGGAGCTTTGAGGACTGGATGATATTAATAAGATTTTTTTCTACTGGAGAATTAGGCTTAAACCATTCGCTCATGGATGTCGCAAATCCTTGTTTTTCACGGTAGATGATGTCATTAGGAATGATTCCTTCGACGGATTTTTTCAGAATATATTTGGAGACGCCGTTTTTGATTTTGATGTCCGTTGGTATGTGGAAGGCCAGTTCCACGAGTCGCGTGTCCAAAAACGGTACCCGGCCTTCGAGGGAATGCGCCATGGTCATTTTATCGGCTCGCATCAAAAGTAATTCTGGAAGGCGGTGTTTCAGTTCAAGATAAGTGAGCCGTTTCAAAAAGTCGGCGGCGGTATCCATCTTATCGATTTCTTCGTAGATTTTTTCGACAACAGGATAGCTTGACCAGCGGGCGTGGCGGCGTTTGAAATCGTCGGTTAAGAGCTTCTCTTTTTCATAGTCTCCGAATGCGACGGCATTCCCCCAAAAGGGCTCCTGGTTATCCGCCAGGCGCCGGGCATATTCTTTATGGAAATCGAATTTCGGATGGCGTAAAAGATTGACGAGCTCCGAGCCGGTTGTTTTGGCGCCTTGAGGAAGTTTTTCGAGCCACCGCCACCATGTTTGATAGAGTTTAATGGCGCGGAGATATGTGTTATAGCCTGTAAAAATTTCATCCGACCCTTCGCCGATTTGGATAACCGTAACGCCGCTTTGTTTAGTGAATTTCGAAAGCCAAAAGAGCGGCACGCAGACCTGGTCGCCATTGGGATCGTCGGCATAGTAGGGGTACTCGTGGAGAAATTGCTCGAGATGAGAATCATCGATCAAGAGTTCGTGCGGTTCGGTTCCTAGAAATTTCGCGACTTTTCGGGAATGCTCGAATTCGTTGTATTTATCAAACCGCTTGGATCCGACGGAAAAAGTGACAACAGGTTTTCCCAGCGCCTCGGTCATCAGGGCGGCGTTGGTTGATGAATCGATGCCGCCGGACAAGAAACAACCAAAGGGAACATCGGAGACCATCTGGAGTTTTATTGAATCGCGAAGCAAGTGGCGGATTTCGGCGATATAGTCTGACTCGTTGGCGGGCCCCCCCTCGCTAAGGCTTCGGCGGGCGGGATTCCAGTATTCTTCTTCTTGGATATTGCCGTCTCGAATTAAGAGATAGTGGGCTGCTGGAAGTTTTTTTACGTTTTTAAAAAGGGTATGGGGGGAGGGGAGAGAGGCGAAAGTCAGATAATGAGGGATGTTTTCTTCGGCTAATTCTTTTTTGAAATCCGGATGAGCCAGAATGGCTTTTATCTCGGATCCGAAATAAAATGTTCCGTCCACGGACGCGTAATAAAGCGGTTTTATTCCCATCGGATCCCGGGCGGCCAACAGCAGGTTCTTCCTCTCATCATAAATAACAAAACCGAACATTCCGTTTAGGCGTTTCACAAAATCAACGCCATATTCCACATAGCTTCGAACGATGACTTCCGTATCGCCCGCTGAGCGAAAGATGTGGCCGCGCTTTTCAAGATCCGCCCGCAATTCTTTGAAGTTATAGATTTCACCGTTGTAGGTGATCCAAACTTTAGAATCGGGACTCATCGGCATATGGCCCGCCGGGGAAAGATCGAGAATTTTAAGCCGGCGGGTTCCCAGGCCGACTTTTTGGTCTGGGGAAATATAAAAACCGCCGTCATCGGGGCCGCGATGGACTAACGTGTCTCGCATTCTAACAAGCGTCGGCTCATCGACGTGCTTGGAATTTTTATAGTGATAAACGCCGGCAATCCCGCACATTGTAATTATTCTGTCACTGATTTAAATAAATTTCGCATTTCTCGCAGCGTATTTTCTTTTAGCACATAAAGCATGCCGAAATAAATGGCGCCGGATGCAATAATGTTTATCAAGACGTGCGTTTTCATAAAGTTCATGGTAATCGTGGCAATTCCCATAATGCTGGAGGCGATAAGGATTTTTTTTAAAAATCGGAGCGTATGGAAATTATCGACGGTTTTTAGATAGCGCCAGGTGAGTCCATAACTGATGACTTCTGCGATTAGGGTGGCGAACGCTGATCCGATGCCGCCATAACGAGGAATGAAAAGGAAGTCAAAAAAAACATTGGCCGCTGAGCCGGCCGCCGCAAACGGAAGGACTTGTTTCTGTTTATTGTAGGCGATGACAGCGTAGGAGATGAAAATGCCTGGGAATACTAGAAGAAAAGTAAAGGCAAATAGTCGAAAAACCGGTACGGTGGCGAGGTATTCCTGTCCAAAGAGAAATAGCGTTATGGGCTTTGCCAGGAAAATTCCGCCGATAGTTAAGGGAATGGCGAGGAGCATTAATGTTGTTATGACTTTTTCATTCAAAAAGCGTCGCCTTTCCACATCGTCGCTCTTCATGAGTCGGGATAGCGTCGGGAAGACAGCAACGGAGACTAGGGCGGGAAGGGTATAAAGAATTTGGGCTACCCGTTGGCCGGCCGAGTAATGGCCGATTTCTTCAGCGGTCCGCCACCATCCCATCATGACAATATCGGTATTGAGCATAAAAACGCCCAACAGGGCGGTTCCCGCGATAGGCCAGCCGCTTCGTAGGATTTCTCTGGCTAAGCGAAAATCTGGTTTCCCGATTTGTCGAACTTTATCCCATAGCAGGACTGTGGGAATAATGACGGAGATGCCGCTGGAGGCGATATACGCTATAAGAAACGACAGAGAGGTCGGTGAAAAATAGAGCGCCACGAATCCCGAGATGGTAATCACTATATTCATTACGATGACGATCAGAGCTTCTTTTTCCATTCGTTCCAATCCCCGGAGATACGATATGCCGAATTCTCGAAGACCATCGAAAATGACCAGAAGCGCCACCAGGGGCATTAAGCGGCTTGCCGCTTTTATATTGGTGAGGTAAGGCGCGACAAAAACGATAAGAAGGGCCGAGAACACCAAAAGGAAAATCTTCACCCAAAAAGCGGTGCTTAGATATTCTTTTCTTACTCCTCCTTTGGCTACTTCCCTCGTCCATAGTTGATTTATCCCTAGATCGATAAAGGGAAGAAAGAAAGTGGCAAAGCCTAAAATATAGGAGAAAATTCCGTACTCTGAAGCCCCCAAAACCCGAGCGGCATAGACAATAATGATGGCTCGGACCAGACGGCTCCCTACTTGTGAGGAAGCTAGCCAAAAGATATTTTTAGTGAATGTCTGGCGGGCGTTTTTGTTTTCGAATAGGAAGGACTTAATTTTGTTGATCATTATTTGGAGTCTGTGTTAACCGTGACGAATGAAAAGATACCGGATCGTTTTTAAAAGAATAAGAACGTCGAGAATGAAGTTGCGATTTTTCACGTAGTAGATATCGTATTTTAACTTTTCGAAAGCTTCTTCGATTGATGCGCTTGGCTTGTAGTTGAGCTGCGCCCAGCCCGTTAGTCCCGGCGTCAGTAGATGTCGAATGTCGTAGTGGGGAAGTTTACTTCCGTAGAGTTGGGCGAGTTCTAGATTTTCCGCCCGCGGGCCGATGAGGGATAGATCCCCCTTGAAGATATTCCATAGTTGGGGAAGTTCGTCGAGATGCGTGCGCCGGAGAATTTTCCCCACGGGGGTTATGCGCTGGTCGTTTGCAACGGTCCACGACGGGCCCTGAGAGCCGGTTTTCATGCTGCGGAACTTGTAGAGCGTAAAGGGATTGCCGCCCTGTCCCATGCGCGTATGCGCGTAGAGCGCCGGGCCCGGAGAGGTCGCCCGGATAAGGAGGGCGATTACGAGCATGAGCGGCGAGAAAATAATTCCGGCGATTGCCGCCAAGATGATGTCGGTTAAGCGCTTCACGGTGTCATAGAGGGTATGGCGGAGATTGACGGTTTTTACAAACCAATCCTCGTTTACCTCTCCTAAGGGAATTTTTCCCATTACGCGTTCATAGAAATCGGTTCCGGGCACGATTTCGGTGTTTAACGATAAAAGATAATAGAGATTTTTTATGATTGTTTTATTTTGCAGGAGGTCGGGAACAATGACGACAATGCCGATGTTTTTCTTTAGAATTTCTTCACCGAGTTGCCGATTATCGGCTGATTCAGAATGTGCTACGTCGTATCCCAGCTGGGGATTTTCTTTGAGGTATTGTTCCAATTCAGCAAGGTGAGGAGAGCTTCCCAGAATCATCAAATTAATTCTGCTGTACCGAACGAGGAATAATTTAGTGATTAAAAAGCGTATGGCGCAATCTATCGTGATAAAGACCAGCGAAAAAAGCAGGAGGCTGGTTTTAGGAGTGAGCGCGAAAAGCGTTCCGAAGAAATAAAAGATAACCATGGAGATTGCCGTGGCGACGATGGTAACCGTCGCTACTCCTTGGATGATGTGCGGACCCGTTCGCAGTTCTCGGATGTGATAAAGATCGGATATATAAAAGAGGAACAGCCAGAGAATAAAGAGGATGGAGAATGGCAGCAGGTGGTAATCGAGAGCCGCGGGAGCGTCGGTTTTTCCGTATCGCAGAAGAAGCGCCAGTCCCAAGGCGCTATAAAGGGCGACGATATCGCCTATAAGAACGAATAAACTTTTGGATCGGGTTAGGGGAGACATGGTGTTACGAAGGGAAAGCTTCTGCCCAGGCTTTTTCAAAAACCTGTTTAAGGGTTTTTTTGTTAGCTAAGGATATCTTCTTAAGGACAAAATCTCCGGCTTTCAAGCGCTTGCCCCGGACGGGGAGCGGTCGAATGCCTATGCGGAGACGCCAGAAATCTTGGGTGCCCAACGTATCAATGATTGATTTGATGCCATTGTGTCCCGCGGACCCTCGTCCCCAGGCTACCTTATAATCTCCCACGATAATATCCGAATCATCGTGGATAACAAGAAGGTTGTCCGTCCGGGCATTAAATTTTTTTAAGACTGCTTGGACAGCTCTTCCGGAATCGTTCATAAAGATTAGGGGCTTGGCGAAAATAAGCCCTCCCCCTTTCGAAAATTGAAAAATCTTTTCTTTCTGGAATCCACTTGCGCCACTCTGGGCAAGCCGCTCCTCGATCATCCAGCTCCCTACATTATGATAGGTATCTTCGTATTCTTTGCCGGGATTCCCGAGGCCGACGATTATGGTGATGTTTTGAGGCGCTTTCATTGTTTACGGTCCGCTTTTAAAGCGTAGAAATCGGCGAAGTCGTTATTTTTAGTCTACTATATATGATAATGGCTGGCTAGAAATTAGCATGGTTTAGCGGAAAAGAGGATTGCCGTTATTTTTTGTTTAGCCGGAAAGAAAACCCCTTGCATTTTTAAAAACTGCCGGTATAGTTACGGCTAATGAAGTCGTTTCTTTATTCTTTGTGGGAGATCGTCGAGGTGGCGATCATCGCGATTGTCACGGTTTTTATTGTTAGAAATTTTTTAGTCCAGCCATTCTTGGTTTCCGGCGCCTCCATGGAACCCACGTTTTCATCCGGCGATTATCTGTTGATTGATGAATTGGCTTATCGATTTAGAAACCCCGAGCGCGGTGAAGTAGTCGTGTTTAAATATCCAGGGAACGAGAACGTGTACTATATTAAGCGGATTATCGGGCTTCCGGGCGAGCGCTTGATTTTTAAAGACGGTAAAGTCCAGGTTTTTAACCAAGAGAATTCCCGTGGTTTTTTCTTGGAAGAGTCGTATCTTCCGCCTTTGTCGACCTTCGGGCAAGAGGTGACATTAAGAGAGGGCGAATATTTTGTGTTAGGAGATAATCGAACGTATAGTTCCGATTCTCGAAGCTGGGGACCTTTGTCGAGAAAGGAAATTGTCGGGATCGTCCGATTCCGGCTATGGCCGTTCAATAAAGTGATTGCGGTTGAAAAGCCCAGTTACTAAATTCATGCCGCGCAAAAAGAAAGATTCGAAGGAGAAAAAAGAATCGCAGTTGATTCAATCAGCCAAGGGAGTTCGTGATCTTTTGCCCGAAGAGCAGCCTTGGTGGAGGCGTGTTCGAGAGGTAAGCGAAGAAATCGCCGATTTTTATAATTTCCACCGGATTGATACGCCGATTCTCGAGCGGGCAGAGCTTTTTGAGCGCGGCGTGGGAGCCGGAACGGATATCGTTGAAAAGGAGATGTATTTTGTCAAAGCCGGCAAGGACCGTTTGGTGCTTCGCCCGGAGGGAACGGCGCCCACCTTGCGCGCCTATTTGGAGCATGGTTTATCATCGATGGGGCAGCCGGTAAAGCTATATTATACGGGTTCGATGTTTCGGCATGAGCAACCCCAAGCCGGCCGATACCGGGAGCATCACCAGGTCGGTTTTGAAATCTTAGGGGGAGAACCCGATCCTTTGTACGACGCCCAGGCGATTTTGATCGGCTTGCGGTTGCTCGAATCTCTTCGACTTAAAAAGTTAGTCGTTCGCCTTAACAGTATCGGTTGTCGAACCTGTCGGCCGCCGTATCGGAAAAAACTAGTGGATTATTATCGGCGCTTCGAAGGGAAGCTTTGCAAGGATTGCAAGCGGCGGATCAATGCGAATCCGTTGCGTCTTTTGGATTGCAAAAATGAGGATTGCGTCGCCCTGAAAGCGCGCGCACCGATCATGATGGATCATCTTTGTTCTTCGTGTCGGAATCACTTCAAGGGCGTATTAGAATATCTTGACGAAGTAACGCTTTCTTATACGCTCGATCCGTATTTGGTCCGGGGACTCGATTATTACAATCGGACGGTGGTGGAATTTTATGTTGAGGATTTAAATATCGCTTTGGGCGGCGGAGGTCGCTATGACTATCTAGGAGAATTAGTGAGCGGCCGCCGCACGGATCTTCCGGCCGTCGGGTTTAGTTTGGGCATGGAACGGATTATCGAAGCGATGAAAGGACAGGCGGTCGGCGGTCGGGGGCGATCGAAGCCGCGGGTGTTTCTTATTCAGATTGGCGCCGAAGCAAAGCGGAAAGCATTGAGTCTTATCGAAAAATTTCGAGAGGCCAACATTAAGGTGATAGAATCTTTGGGGCGGGGGTCGCTTAAAGCTCAGCTTCGGATTGCTGACCGGGAGGGAGTTGATCTGGCGCTGCTTTTCGGACAGCGAGAAGTATTCGAGGGAACGGTAATTATTCGCGATATGAAAAATGGCAGCCAGGAAACAGTCCCGCTCGAGAAGATCGTCGATGAAATGAAGCGACGGCTATAGTGATGGATTGCATTTTTTGTAAAATTATCAGCAAGGCAATTCCCGTGGAGGCGATGATCTACGAGAGCGATTTCGCGGTGGGAGTTTTGGATATTCATCCGATTGCGCCGGGGCATACCATGATTTTGCCCAAGGTGCATGCGGAGACCATTCTGGATCTTCCCGATGCTGCTCTCGAGGGGGTATTCCGAGCGGTTAAGGAGACTACCGCGCGGCTAAAAGAAGTCCTTCTCCCGCAAGGCTTTACGATCGGAATAAATCATGGTAGGGTATCCGGACAAACCATCGACCATCTTCATATTCATATTATTCCTCGGTGGGAGAATGATGGCGGAAAATCAATTCATTCGGTCGTTCAAAATCCGCCGCAAGAATCTGTAGAGGCGATGGCTAAGCGAATACGCAATAAATAAACATTTACTTTATGGAACTTAAGCGTCGAGAAGGAGAATCTCTCAGTTCTTTCCTTCACCGGTTTACTAAGAAAGTTCGCCAAAGCGGCATTATTCTTGAATCCAAGAAGCGTCGTTTTCATTCTCGGCCGGTTTCCCGCCGCGCTCGCCGGGTTTCCGCTATTTACCGCGAAGAAAAGAGAAAAGATATGGAGCGATCCCGGAAGCTGGGTTTGCTCTAATAAAAGGAGAGAAAATAATATGCCTCTTGCAGAGAAAATAGAAGGCGAAGAAGCTCCTCGGGTTACCGCGGAGGTTATCCGGAATTATGTGCGAAAGGCTCAGGGGGAAGTTTCTCATTTTATAGCGCACGGAACCGATCTAGAACGGGATGCGGAAAAAGAAGGGAGCGACAACCCGCTGCAGCCGGGGAATGTGGGGCGGGTTTCTCAGGTACGCGATTTAGACGTTTTGCTTCGGGAGGCGACGGAGCGGCGAGCCAGATTCCGCGATGCTCTTGATGCGGAGGCGAGTCTTAGTGAGGAGGAGGAGCGGCAAGTTGTCCCTGCGCTTCAAACTTTGGATGAGCTTATCGAAGATATCGAAGAAGAAAAGCGAAGAATTTCCGCCGAGCTTACTTAATGCCATGCTCAAAGAAAGGCTAAGCAATGATCTTAAATCCGCCATGAAAGAAGGGCGGTCTTTTGAGGTGGGCGTTCTTCGATTGCTAAACGCTGCTCTTCAAAGCAAGGAAATCGAGAAACGCGGCAAAGGCGGTGAGGGTGTTCTGATGGAAGATGAAGCGATGGCTGTTTTGCGGGCGGAAGCGAAAAAACGGAAAGATGCCGTTTTGCTCTATGAGCAAGGCGGGCGGAACGATTTGAAGGAAAATGAGGAGAAGGAATTGCGCGTGATCGAAAAATATTTGCCGGCGGCCGCATCGGCCGAGGAAGTCGAAAGAGCGGTAGCGGAGGCGATCTCAAAAATCAATCCTCAGGGAATGAAAGATATGGGTCGGGTGATTGCCGCGGCGATGAAAAAACTCGACGGCCGGGCGGAGGGATCCGCGGTTAGCGATTTGGTAAAAAAGAAATTAAGCGCATAGCGTCATGCGCGGGAACAACTCTGTTTCGGTAATTAGTTTTGGAAAAAGATTCCGGGATCACGAGGCGCCGGTCAAAAAGCGGGCGCTTTTTATTTTGAAGGAGCTGGGACAGAAGAATGTGGCGGTCGATATTTATTTGGCTGGCGATGCCTTGATGCATCGGTTAAACCGCATTTTTCGGGGTAAAAATAAAGTCGCCAATATCTTGTCTTTTGAAGAACCTCCCATTCCCCATCCGGAATCCAAGAAAAAAGTCTTAGGTGAGATTTACTTGAATCCTGGATTCGTGAAGGATTGGATCCCGGCGCGCTTTCATGCGCGGCCTACGGTTTTTACTCTTGATCGGTTTCTTGCTCACGGGATTCTCCACCTCTTGGGCTTTGGGCATAAAACGAAAAATGCTAGAATTCGTATGGAAAAGCTCGAAAAGCGAATCATGAATTCGAGTTCGTAGTAGTGGGAGTTAACTCGCTTCTCGGTTTGCGGTTCCATTTGTCATGTATCTTACGGCTCTCGATTTTGGATCTTCTCATTTGAAAGCTATTATCGCTGAGACGCGGAATAACCGCGGCCTTACTATTTTAGACGTTATCAAACTCCCCGCGGCGGGTATCCGGAAGGGAGAAGTGGTTTCTGTTGAAGAGGCATTGGGCGGCGTGGCAGAAATTCTTCTGCGCGTTAAGGAGTTCAATAAATCAGCTGCAAAAAATATTTTTATCGGGATCGGCGGGCAAGGGGTGAAGCATCAACACTCGCGAGGCATCGTGGCGGTTTCTCGCGCCGATAATGAGATCTACGAAGATGACATCGAGCGCGTGGTTAAGGCGTCCCAAGCGGTAAATATCGGCCCCAATCGGATGATCCTTCACACTATTACCAAAGAGTTTACGGTGGACGGCGTTGCGAAAATTTCGGATCCCCTGGGAATGATCGGGAACCGGTTAGAGGTCCAATCTTTAGTTATCGATGCATTCAAGGCAACGGTTAATAATTCGCTTAAATGCGTGGAGGCGGCCGGCGGGCGCGTGACGGGTCTCGTTTACAATCCCTTGGCGTCGGCGCGAGCGGTTTTGACGAAATCACAACGAGAGCTTGGCGTTGTTGCCATCGATATCGGTGCCGCTACCACTAGCATGGCAGTTTATGAGGAAGATCAGCTTATTGCTGCTGCGGTTTTTCCCGTCGGCGCTTCGAACATCACCAATGACTTGGCGGTCGGTTTACGATGCCCGCCGAAAATCGCTGAGCGGATTAAATTCGCTTGTGGCGCCGCTCTTGCTAAAGAAGTTTCTACCAAAGAAAAAATAGAATTGCATGATTTCGATCCCAACCTTGCCTCGTCGGTCTCTCGCCGTTTCATTGCGGAGATTGTCGAGGTTCGGCTTGCGGAGATTCTGGAGTTGGTGAATAATGAGCTCAAATTAATCGGGAAGATGGGGGAATTGCCCGGCGGCGCGGTGATCACCGGCGGCGGGGCTAAGATCCCCGGGATTGTTCCGCTTTCTAAGCAAGAGCTTAAGCTGGGAACCGAAATTGGAACCCCGAATTTGAGCGATTGGGAGCTGGTTTCGGGGACGGGGCAGAGCTTGGATGATCCAGAGTTTTCTGTGGCTGCCGGCTTGCTGCTGTGGGCTAGCGGAACATCGTCTGCCGATAAATCGTCTCTGGATCGTTTATCCTCGGGATGGCTAGGCCGGTTTATGCGGCAATTCCTTCCTTAATCACTATGACCAAGAAAAAAGGGAAACATCGGGAAGCGGTGACGGCGTCGCTTAAAAGAAAAGCAGAGCCGTACACGACGGCTAAAATTAAAGTGGTAGGCGTGGGAGGCGCCGGGGGGAATGCGGTGACGCGCATGTTTGGGCAGCTTCCCCGAAGCGTTGATTTGATCGTTGTTAATACGGATGTTCAGGATTTAAATTACGCCTTGGCCAAGAAAAAAATTCATATCGGGAAGGATGCCACGCGGGGATTGGGAACCGGAATGAATCCGGAGCTGGGACGACAGGCAGCGGAAGAAAGCCGGGCGCAAATCGTTGATGCGCTTCGCGGAGCGGATATGGTTTTTGTGACGGCGGGATTCGGCGGCGGCACCGGAACCGGCGCGGCGCCCGTTGTCGCGGAGGTTGCGCGCGAAATGGGAATCTTAACGATTGCGGTAGTCACGAAACCGTTTGCGTTTGAGGGAACCAAGCGGAGCCAGATTGCGCAGGACGGAATTTTAAAATTAAAAGATCGCGTTGATACATTGATCACGATTCCCAATGACAGAATTTTTTCATTAATCGATAACAATACGCCGTTGGTGAAAGCTTTCGAAGAAATCGATGAGGTTCTTAAAAATTCCGTTCAAGGGGTGACGGAGCTTATTGTTGCTCCGGGTATCGTCAATGTCGATTTCGCGGATGTTAAAGCCATCATGCAAGAATCCGGGTCGGCAATTATCGGCATCGGGAAATCAACGGGCGCGGAGCGATCGACGATAGCCGCTAACATGGCAGTGGCCTCGCCGCTTCTTGAACTTTCGATCGAAGGCGCAAAGGGAGTTCTTTTTAGCGTTTCCGGAGGCCGCGATCTGAAAATGAATGAAGTCAACGAAATTGCCCGGCTTATTTCCGAAAGCGTGGATCCGGCCGCCCGGATTATTTTTGGAACTTACCATGATCGCCGCCTTAAGAAAGGCCAGATTAAGGTCATTTTGATCGCGACGGGTTTCAGCGGAGGGGGATTCTCCAAGGGAAATTATTTGGGGCAGAGTCTTTTTGACCGGGGTCCTCTGGAATTGCCCAGCAAGATGGAAGATGGCAGCTTCGCTTTTGGGGGAGAGTCGGAATCGAGCGAGGCTCGACCTCTTTTTCCCGGTGAAGAGCCGCCGATCACGAAAGGGAGGGAGGGCTTGGAGGAAAAAAAGGGTGAAGATGTTTGGGATATACCGGCGTTTCTTCGGAAAAAGCGAAGGAAGTCGTAGCCGCCTTTGGGAGATCAAAAAAATTTGACAGGAGGGCCATTTTTTCTTGTTTTTAGCCGAGTTATCCACACTCGACTTTTTTGATTTTACCTCTAAGATGACAGAAAGAAATGTCGATATTATAGCGCGGTTGATAAAAATTAATTTTTTAAAAAAGTTCCGTAGGTGAGCCCAGCATCCGATCTTGAAGATCGTATACTAGGTTCTTCTGCGGAATTCTTCATCTATGGCAGAGGTACATACTAACAACGCGGGGATGGGAGAGGTCGGCATGGGTACTGATTTCTTTAAATTGGTCAAAAAACGGGACGGGCGCCTAGTTCCTTTTGATCAAGTCCGCATTACTAACGCCATTTTGAAGGGAATGATGATCACGGGAGAGGGCGGCATGGAAGATGCGCAGCGCGTTTCCGATCTCGTGATGAAAGATTTAAAGCGAAAGTATCTTCCCGGATATATTTTAGGCATTGAAGAGATTCAAGACGTGGTGGAAACCGCGCTTATCACTCTCGATTATGCAAAAACAGCCAAAGAATATATTTTATATCGGCGAGCGCGCGCAGACGTTCGAGAGAAGCGAAAAGAAATTCCCGAACGCGTCAAACATTTAGAAGAAGAAAGCAAAAAATATTTTAGAAATCCATTATCCGAATTTATTTACTATCGAAGTTATTCTCGGTGGCTTGAGTCCGAGGGTAGGCGAGAGACGTGGATCGAGTCCGTTGATCGCTATATGAGTTTTATGCGGGAGAATCTGGGAGAAAAATTGCGCGACGAAGAATATGCCGAAGTTCGCGAAGCGATTCTGCGGCAAGAAACGATGCCGTCGATGCGGCTTATGTGGTCTGCGGGAGATGCGGCGCGAAAAACTAATGTGACCGCGTACAACTGTTCGTTTATCGCGCCGTCGCGGCTCGAAGATTTTGCGGAGATTATGTATCTTTCCATGTGCGGCACGGGTGTGGGATTTTCGGTTGAGTATCAGAGCGTCCAAAATCTTCCTCAGATTAAACGGCAGACCGGCGAAAAATTGCCGGCGTATGTCGTGGAAGATAGTAAAGAAGGATGGGCGGATGCTTTAACGCACGGACTAAAAACCTGGTTTGAAGGGAAAGATGTTGATTTTGATTTCAGCAAGCTCCGGCCCGCGGGCGCCCGTCTTCGCACTATGGGCGGCAAGAGTTCCGGTCCCGTGCCGTTGATTCAGCTGATGGAGTTTTCCCGGCGAAAGGTTCTTTCCCGCCAAGGGCGGCGGCTGGAGCCGATCGATGTTCATGATATTGTCTGTAAAATCGGGGATATTGTGGTTTCGGGCGGAGTGCGCCGAAGCGCCTTGATTTCCTTGTCGGGTTTGGATGATGAAGCGATGCGGCACGCGAAGGATGGACAATTTTATCTCAATGAGCCTCAGAGGAGTTTAGCGAATAATTCCGTTGCCTATGCTGATAGGCCTTCTGCTGCCGAGTTTTTGGAGGAGTGGATTTCTCTAGCTAAGAGCGGTTCGGGAGAGCGGGGTATTTTCAATCGGGGAGGTCTTAAGAAACAGATGCCGGAGCGGCGGTGGAAGGTTACGGAAAAGCATGCCTCCATGGTGGGAACAAATCCTTGCGGCGAGATTTATCTACGGTCCAAACAATTCTGCAATTTAACGGAAGTGGTTTGCCGAGCAGAGGATACGGAGGAGACCTTGCTCGCTAAAGTTCGGATTGCGACGATCCTGGGAACCTATCAGTCAACTCTTACTAACTTCCCGTATCTTTCCTCTGAATGGAAAGAGAATTGCGAGGAGGAGCGATTATTGGGTGTTTCGCTTACTGGCCAGTGGGATTCTCCGGCGGTGCGGAACGAAGCAATGCTTAAAAAACTTCGCGAGCGGGCGGTTGAGGTGAATAAAGAATATGCCGAGCGATTTGGCATCAATCAGTCGACGTCGGTTACCTGCGTGAAACCTTCGGGTACTGTTTCCCAGCTCGTTGATGCGGCTTCCGGCATGCATCCGCGACACAGCAAGTATTATATTCGTCGCGTCCGCATTTCTTCCTCTGATGCGCTCTTCCAGATGCTCAAGGATCAGAAGGTGACGTATTTCCCCGAGGTGGGTCAATCAGTGCAATCCGCCAATACGTATGTCTTGGAATTTCCGGTTAAGGCGCCGTCGGGAACTGTTTTCAAAAATGATCTGACGGCTATCGAGCAGCTGGAGTATTGGTATAAGGTAAAATCGAATTTCACCGAGCATAATCCTTCGACGACGATTTCGGTCGGTGAAAATGAATGGATTGAGGTAGCGAATTGGGTTTACAACCATTGGGATATGGTGGGCGGATTATCTTTCTTGCCGCGCGAGGATAAAAACCACGTTTACGCCCTGGCGCCTTACGAGGAAATCGGCGAAGAAAAATACAATGAGCTTGTAACCAAATTTCCGGACATCGATTATTCGCAGATTTTGGTTTACGAAAAAGACGATGAGACACAAGGGGCCAAGGAGCTTGCGTGCGTAAGTGGGGTTTGCGAGATAACTTGAAGTGTTAGGTGGAAAGGCCCTTAAAAATCGTTCGCCAACTGGCGGGCGGTTTTTCTTTTTTTAAAATCATCCAGTAGCTTTATTCGCTTTACTCTTTTTAGAAAACTCCGTATAATCGTGGGGCATGCAAAAGCCGGCTATCATCCTTCTTTCTGTTATTGTTGTCGCGGTGGCGGCGGCTTTTTTTATTGTTCCCAGCTTTGTGATCCGGGGGATTGCCATACCTTCGCTCGGGGATAAATTTCTTCCCTGGCGTTTGGGGCTGGATTTGGTGGGCGGTGCGCATCTTGTTTATGAAATTGATATGACGGAGGTGGCAACCACCGATCGGGATTCGGTGATGACTGGTCTTCGCGATGTTATTGAAGAGCGCGTGAATCTTTTTGGCGTTTCCGAGCCTCAGGTTTCCGCTGCCAAAGAAGGAGAGGCTTATCGTCTCATCGTGGATCTCGCGGGCATTCGAGATGTGAGCCAAGCTATCGGAGAGATCGGCTCCACTCCGCTTCTGGAATTTTACGAACAAAGCGGGAGCGGGACCTCGACGGAACTTTTACCCACTCCGCTCACGGGACGATATTTGAAAGTTGCCCGAACTGAGTTTGATCCGACGAGTGGCTTGCCCTACGTCAGTTTGGAGTTCGATGAGGAGGGAGCGAAAATTTTTGAGGATGTTACGGCGCGGAATGTGGGCAAGTTGATCTGCGTTGCTATCGATCGAAAGATCGGGGAAAGCGACTGCGCCACCGTGCGAGAAAAAATTACGGGCGGCAAAGCGCAACTTACGGGACGGTTTACGACGGTGGAAGTCGGGCAAATCGTTCAGCGTTTTAATGCCGGAGCATTGCCCGCCCCTATTCGATTAGAGAGTCAGCAAACGATCGGTCCTTCGCTAGGACAGCAGTCGCTTCGCTTAGCCGTTATTGCAGGAGCAATCGGAACTGCGGTTATTATTCTTTTTATGCTTTTGTATTACCGCTTGTTCGGCCTTTTCGCTTCGCTCTCGCTCCTTCTTTATATTCCGCTTACGCTCGCCGTATTCAAATTGACGCCGGGATTTACTCTGAGCTTGGCGGGTATCGCCGGATTTATTCTCTCGATTGGTATGGCGGTGGACGCCAATATTTTGATTTTTGAGCGGGCCAAAGAAGAGCTTCGCCGCGGGCTTTCTCGTCCGGCGGCAATCGATGAGGGATTCCGACGCGCCTGGCTTTCCATCCGCGACTCCAATCTGTCGACGATTATTACCGCTGCTATTCTTTATTCCTTCACATCGAGCTTTATCCGGGGGTTCGCCTTAACGTTGGGAATCGGCGTATTGGTAAGCATGTTTTCGGCTATCACCGTAACTCGGGCGTGGATGAAAACATTTATTCGCTCCTAAACTATTAAATTCCATGAATATTATTAAATATCGCTTCTTCTTTCTTGGACTCTCGGCGTTTTTGATCGCGGCGAGCATTGTCGCGGTGGCGATTTTTGGTCTCCGGCCGGGAATTGATTTTGTGGGCGGCGCTTTATGGGAGATTCGAGTTCCGAATCTGGGAGCTGATGGGATTCGGGAGACGCTGCTCGCCACGGGATCGAGCGAGATGACGATTTTCCCGGGCGAACAAGCAGACCAATTTCTTATCCGCTTGCCGCATATCAGCGAAGAGGAACATCAGCAATACGTGTTTGCTTTAAAAACGAAATCTCCGGATGCCGAAGAAATTCGATATGAAAGCATCGGGCCGACCATTGGGGGAGAACTGAAGAAAAAAGCCTATCGCGCTATTGTATTAGTTCTCTTGGGCATTTCTCTTTACATCGCGTTTGCGTTTCGTAAAGTTTCACGGCCTATCAGTTCGTGGAAATACGGCATCGTCACGCTCCTCACCCTTTTTCATGATATTGCGGTTCCTACGGGGCTTCTCGCTGTTTTGGGAAAGTATGTGGGAGTCGAAGTTGATACTAATTTCGTGGTTGCGCTTCTTGTGGTTATGGGATTTTCGGTTCACGATACGATTGTTGTCTTTGATCGGATTCGGGAGAACCTCATGATGAGCCGAGACCGTTCAGCTCTGGCGTCGCTCATTAATGAGAGCGTTCGACAAACTTTTGCCCGTTCTCTTAATACTTCCTTAACGCTTTTCCTAGTTCTTGTTGCTCTCTTTTTCTTCGGGCCGGTCACTCTTAAATATTTCGTCTTGACGATCCTCGTCGGCACCATGGTGGGGACGTATTCTTCTATTTTCGTGGCAAGCCCGCTTCTCCTTTATTTTCAGGGGCGGCGAGGGTAGAGCCGGGTTGACATAAATATCCGGTTTTGGTATCCTGTTTTCAGCCTATGCTTAGTGCAACATTGTCTAATTTAGTCACCGATCTTCGACCCCGCGAAAAAGACGTCATTACGGGTCGTTTTGGTTTGGACAGCAAAGAACGGAAAACTCTGGCGGAAATCGGCAATCAGTACAATATTACCCGGGAGCGTGTTCGGCAGATTGAAGCCGAGGCTCTCCAGAAGCTGCGCGATCGCGTTGCTCGAGAGAAGACTATCGACGCATTAGCTCGGAAGCTTTACGAGCATTTGGAGAATCATGGAGGATTGCGGCGCCATGATCTTTTTCTCAAGGAAGCGAGCGATCTTTTGCGGGATGAGAATCTTCACGAATGGCATCTTTTGTTAGTGGCGGAGTTGACGGGCGCCCCCCGGTACGAATCTGATGAAGAAGATTTCCATCCCGTATGGTATTTGAAGAAAGAGCGGTTGACGGTGGCTCGGAAATTTGTCGTGGTTCTTGAGCGGTTGATTCGCGATAAAAAACAGGAGCTCATCGATGAAGGAGCTTTTTCCCGCTACTTGAAAACCGCGGCCAATAAACATGGCATCTCGGATGTGATTGGGATGAATTATGTTCTGGCGTCGCGCCGTTTTGCAACGAACCCTTTTGGCGATGTGGGCCTCGCTCATTGGGAAGAAGTGGTTCCTCGAACAATGGGGAGTCGCGCCTATATCGTAATGAAAAAACACGGTAAGCCGCTTCACTTTCGCGAGATTGCTCAGCATATCAATAAGATCGGCTTTGACGAACGGGAAGCCTTGCCGCAGACAATCCATAACGAACTCATCAAGGATCCTCGGTTCGTTCTTGTGGGGCGGGGCATGTACGGTCTCCGGGAGAACGGTTTTGTTCCCGGAACAACGCGCGAAGTGATCCGCGAGATCCTAAAAAAGGAGGGTCCGTTAGCGATGCAGGACGTCGTGAATCAAGTCCTCCGGCGGCGATTTTTGGAACGTAATACAATTCTTTTAAATCTTCAGAATCGGAAATTCTTCAAGCGGTTGTCCGATGGACGCTACTCGGTTTTATAGAGCCCGGCTATCTTTTGGCCGAATGACAATGGCGGGGAATCCTGGTATTGTTATTTCAGTTTTCTATGGATTTCACAACGGCTCTTGTAGAGAATTTTAAAGGGATTTTGGGTTTCGTGTGGGTCGTCGTAAGCCATATTTGGTGGATTTTTCTGCCTTTTTTATTTTTTCCGTCGCTTCGTGATGCGTGGGAGACATACGTTAAGGATCGAACCGTTCGGAAGATGCAATGGACGCTGCTTGAAATCAAGATTCCAAAGGATATTTTGACGACGCCGAAAGCCATGGAGCAGATTTTCACCTCCATGTATGCCAGCTATAGCCACGGATTGAATTTTCTTTACAATTATGTCGATGGGTTTGTTGATAATTGGTATTCCTTCGAGATAGTCGGGCATTCGGGTGGCGTCGAATTCTATGTGATGTTGCCGGTAAAAATGCGGAATATGGTGGAATCGGCCATCTATTCTCAGTATCCCCAGGTGGAGATCAGCGAGGCGCCGGAGGACTATTGCCGACGGCTGCCTCGAAAGATGCCCAATGAGTCGTATGATCTTTGGGGCTCGGATTTGGGCTTAGCAAAACCTTCTGCTTATCCCATTCGAACGTATCTGTATTTTGAAGCACCAGTGGAAGAACAACGGCTTGATCCTATTTCGCAAATCGCCGAGATCATGTCCAGTCTTAAGGAGGATGAGCATTTGTGGTGGCAGGTGATTGTTTCACCGTCGGATAATTCGGATTACATTAACAATGAATGGGTAGAAGAGGGGGAGGCTATTATCGCGAAAATCACTGGCGAAGAAGCAAGGAAAAAGAAAAAAGAAAGCTGGTTCAATGTGGGGGAGTGGATACGGAATCTTCTCTTTGCTCCGGCGGAGCATCCGGTGTGGAACGAGGCGAAATCTGAAGAGGCAATGCCTCGCCTTAAGTTTTTGAACCCGCGCGAGCAAGATATTGTAAAGGCAATTAGCAAGAAAATCGGCCAGTTGGGTTTTGAAACGAAGGTTCGGTTCGTCTATGTCGCTAAGCGGGAGGGGTTTTCGAGCGCTACAGCACTCGCCGTTATGGGATCGGAGCGGCAATTTAACACGCAGGATTTGAATCAACTGAAGCCGGGCAAAGAAATCACGCTGCCACCGTCGGGATGGTTTTCCCGCTTATTCCCCATTTACCCGCGGTGGATACTTTTTTCTCAGAAAAAGAAAGTGTTTGATAATTACCGGACGCGGCGCTTGGGAACTCGTCGTATCGGCAAATGGCGTCCTGGCGGATCCAAGATTACAACAATGGTAAGCGAGGAATTGGCCACGATTTTCCACTTCCCGTCGAGCATCGTTAAGGCTCCCAAATTGGGTCGGATTGAATCTAAGACGGGAGGGCCGCCGGCGACTTTACCCGTTGAAGATTAATATGGCAAACGGCATCACTTTTTTCGGTAAAACTAATTTTCGCGGAAAGCTCACTCCGTTCGGCATTAAAACGGATGACCGGCGGCGGCATATGTATTTGATCGGAAAGACGGGGGTCGGAAAGTCGACCTTGCTTGAAAATATGGCCATCGCCGATATGCGGGCGGGCCGGGGCGTCTGCTTTGTCGATCCTCACGGGTCCGGCGCGGAGACTCTTTTGGATTTCGTTCCCGAAGAGCGGATTGATGATGTTATCTATTTTAATCCAGCTGATACCTCCCAGCCGGTCGCGTTTAATCCCTTGGCGAGCGTTGACTATGAATTCCGGCACTTGATCGCATCGGGCATTTTGGGCGTCTTCAAAAAGATCTGGCCGGATGTTTGGTCTGCTCGGATGGAATATATTTTAAATAACGCGCTCCTCACGCTCCTCGAATATCCCGGTTCGACGCTTCTGGGCATTATGCGGCTTTTAGCCGAAAAGGATTACCGGAATAAATTGGTCAATAATCTTCGCGACCCGGTCATTAAGGCCTTTTGGCAGAATGAATTCGAACGCTATACCGAACGGTTAGCGGTGGAAGGCGTGGCCGCTATTCAGAATAAAGTGGGGCAATTTGTTTCTAATCCTTTAATCCGCAATATCATCGGACAGCAGCAATCGTCTTTTGATATGCGCAAGGTGATGGATGAGGGGAAAATCTTAATCTGTAATATTTCAAAGGGTAGGATCGGGGAATCGAACTCCGCGCTTTTAGGGGCGATGATTATCACTCAGATTCAATTGGCGGCGATGTCGCGAGCCGATACGGAGCTGGCGAGCCTCCGGGATTTTTACCTTTATGTCGACGAGTTTCAAAACTTCTCGACGGATTCTTTCGCGAACATTTTGTCGGAAGCGAGGAAATACCGATTAAATCTTATCCTGGCGCATCAATATATCGAGCAATTGTCGGAAACTGTCCGTCCGGCTATTTTCGGCAACGTCGGAACCATTGTCTCTTTTCGGGTGGGCGCCGAAGATGCGGAGTTTCTGGAGAAAGAATTTATGCCGGAATTTACAGCCAATGATTTGGTCAATTTGCCCAAGCACCATATTTACGTTAAATTAATGATCGACGGCATCGCGCAGAAGGCTTTTTCCGCTGTCACTCTGGAGCCCTTGCCGCGAACATTTGATAGCCACAAAGACATTATTATTGAAAATTCACGGACCCGTTTTGGCACGCCGCAGAGAATTATCGAAGAGAAGATTGCCGCGGAGTGGCTGGGGACGTCATCGGCCAATGAAAAAGTTGACCGCCGCGGAGAGAGTTCGCTCGCCCGGGCATTGGGAGAGCGGCCTCGCCATGATTCTCCCCGTCGGCAGGAAGCCGACCGTCCGGAAAAGCAGGATCGGCGTGAGCGGCCGAGAGTGGATATCGACGATCTGCGGAAGGCAATCGAGGATTCGTTGAAATCCGTAGGGCAAGAAGCGCCCGCGGAGCCACCCGTTGCGCCGTCTCAGCCGCTTTTGGATGATTCGACGGAGCGCGATAATTAAAAATGTAAAAATCAAAGTGCAAAATTATTGTATTTTTCCTGTAAATTTTTAAATTTTGCATTGTCATTTTTCATTTTGATATTTACATTTTGAACTATTGTTATGCGTATTTTAAATAAAGATATTGTGAGTAAGGACGGTGATGTGGTGGAGCTAGCCGGTTGGGTAGATGTCCGCCGGGACCACGGCAAGCTTATTTTTATCGATTTGCGCGATCGGAGCGGGATTTCCCAGCTCGTTTGTTTGCCGCAGATGCCGGATTACAACATTGCGGAATCTATCCGGCCGGAGTGGGTGATCCGCGTGGAAGGGCTTGTTAAAAAGCGTCCGGTTGGAATGGAAAATGCGGATATTATTACCGGGCAGTATGAGGTTGAAGTAAAAAGCTTGGCGGTAATTAGCGAAGCGCAGACGCCGCCGTTTGATGTAGCGGGGGATGGGCGGGAAATCGGTGAAGAAATCCGGATGAAATATCGGTATCTCGATTTACGCCGCTCCCGTTTGCATAAGAATTTAGTAATGCGAGGGAAGATTATTAAATTAATCCGCGATTTTTTGACCGGTAAGGATTTTACCGAAATCGAAACGCCGATTTTGACGAAATCGACGCCGGAAGGCGCTCGTGATTATTTGGTTCCCTCGCGGATTTACACGGGGAATTTTTACGCCTTGCCCCAGTCGCCTCAGCAATACAAGCAGCTTTTGATGGTGGCGGGAATGGAGCGGTATTTCCAAATTGCGCGCTGCTTTCGGGACGAAGATACGCGCGGCGATCGGCAGCCCGAATTTACGCAGCTGGATTTGGAAATGAGTTTTGTGGAGCGGGAAGGCGTGATGGCCGTTAACGAGGATCTATTGATTGCCATCGTTGAAACTCTTTACCCCGAAAAGAAAATCCAAGAAAAGCCCTTCCCTCGTTTATCGTACGCGGAGGCCATGGAAAAATACGGCACAGATCGGCCCGACCTGCGTAAAGATAAAAATGACCCGAATCTTCTAGCGTTTTGCTGGATTATCGATTTTCCTTTTTTTGAAAAGGCGGATGACGGCTCTTGGACTTTTACCCATAATCCTTTCTCGGCTCCCAAACCAGAATTTATGAATGACCTTTTATCTCAGAGCAATATTGAGTCCATTTTAACTTCGCAATACGATGTGGCCTTGAATGGTTCGGAAATCGGAGGCGGAAGTATTCGGAATCATCAAGCGATTGCCTTAAAATCCGTTTTTCGGGTTATGGGATATAGCGATGAGGAAATTTCCGAGAAATTTGGGCATATGCTCGCGGCGTTTGAGTTTGGTACGCCCCCGCACGGAGGAATCGCCTGGGGGCTTGATCGGTTGGTTACCCTTCTTCAAGGAGAACCCAATATTCGGGAAGTGATTGCTTTTCCGAAAACCGGCGACGGCCGCGATCTGATGATGGATTCTCCGTCACTGGCTTCTTTGAAGCAGCTCAAAGAACTCCATATAAAAGTTATAGACAAAGAATAGGGGCCGTGATACAGTTGTTGCGGACTCGCGTTGTCCGTTTTTATTTATGAAAAACATTAATTTACCTGTCTTTACCACTAAGGATCCGGCGGTCACGGAGCGGTTTCGGCTAGAAGATCCTGTCGAACGGCGGAGATATTTTGAAGCAAAGGCAGGTAAGGAGATTGAGGTTTTGCGGGATTATTTATCGAAGAATACATTTATCGGCATTCTTCTGGGTCCCAAGAATTCCGGCAAGGGAACTTATACCAAGCTTTTGATGGAGCTTTTCGGCGAGGATCGCATCGCTCATATTTCGATCGGCGATGTTGTTCGGAATGCCCGGGAAGAAGCTAAGGATCCGGAACGGCGCAAGGGATTGGAGGATTTCCTCCGAAAAAATTATCGGGGATTCGTTAATGTGGATGAGATTCCCGGGTTGATTGAAGGGCATACCACAGCGCAGCTTCTGCCGTCGGAGGCTATTCTGGCCTTAATCGAGCGGGAGATTTCTAAGGTGGGGAGAAAAACGATTTTTGTTGACGGTTTCCCTCGGGATTTGGACCAGATTTCTTACGCGCTTTATTTCCGGGCGCTCATTGGATACCGCGATGATCCCGATCTATTTATTTTTATTGATGTGCCGGAGGCGGTGATTGATGAGCGGATGAAATACCGAACGGTTTGTCCCATTTGCCACAGCCCGCGGAACACGAAATTATTTCGAACCAAGGAAGTTGGATATGACGCGGAGAAAAAAGAATTTTATCTCATTTGTGACAATTCTCATTGCGAAGGGTTTGGCAAGGCGCGCATGGCGGGAAAAGAAGGCGACCATCTGGGCATCGAGGCGATTCGGGATCGCGTAGAAAAGGATCAGAAGGTGATGGAGACGCTTCTTACCCTTCAAGGCGTCGGCAAGATATATCTTCGGAACTCTGTGCCGGTTTCTAAAAAAGACGCAATTGATGATTACGAGATTACGCCGGCGTATCGGTATGAGTTAGATAAGGCAGGGAAAGTTCGGGTAATCGAAGAGCCGTGGACGGTTACGGACGATAATGGTGAAGAGGCGTATAGCTTGTTGGCGCCTCCGGTAGTGATAGCCTTGCTGAAGCAGGTTGCTCGGACGCTGAATCTTATTTAATAGTTGGCAACAACAAACGCCCCACTGGGGCGTTTGTTGTTGGATTGGCCGGATTTTATGGGGTTTTTCCGATGGTTTGTTTTCCCCTGGTTCCACGTTATACTTAAGTGAGTCCCATCGATGATTCTCGCTTTATCTATACAAACGGGAGAGCAATATAGTTTGAGTCTGAGGACTCAAATTGAGCTCACCCACCTGGTCTAAATACCGGGAATATCATCGGATGGGGCTTTTGTTTTCCGCAGCCGGGAAACAACCCGGAGGAGCGAGGTTGAGTCGAATGGGTTGGTATAATCTACACATATGATCCGCGATGCTTTAAATAATTTTCCCCAGCAGTTTGGATACGAACCGAAAATAGAAAATGAATCGGCGCTTAAGCGTTTAGACAAGTTTATTGTTTGCGGCATGGGCGGATCCCATTTGGCCGCTGATCTTCTAAAAATTTGGAAGCCGGATGTTGACGTAATTATTCATAAAGATTACGGCTTGCCTCCTTTGACCAATGAAGACCTAGAAAGCCGTCTACTGATTTTGAGTTCATATTCCGGCAATACGGAGGAGGTGATCGATTCGTTTGAGCGCGGTAAGTCTCGGGGATTGGCCATGGCTATTATTGCCGTGGGAGGAAAGTTATTGACCTTAGCGAAGGAGGAAAATATTCCTTACATACAATTGCCGGATACCGGCGTTCAGCCCCGAATGGCTTTGGGGTTTAGCTTCCGGGCGCTTTTGAAATTGATCGCCGCGGAATCCGCGCTGCGGGAAACAGACAATTTAAAAAATTTACCGGCGGCCGATTTGGAAATTCGGGGCGAAGCGTTGGCGGCGCGCCTTAAAGGCATGATTCCGGTCATCTATTCGTCGCAGCAGAATTACGGCATCGCATACAACTGGAAAATAAAATTCAATGAGACGGGTAAAATTCCGGCTTTCTGCAATGTTTTTCCGGAATTAAATCATAACGAAATGAATGGCTTTGATGCGATGGAGGGTACGCGGGAACTTTCTCAGAAATTCCACTTTATCTTTCTCCGGGATCGTGAGGATGATCCCCGGATCGGGAAGCGGATGGCGGTTTTGGAACGATTATACCGCGATCGGGGGTTCGAGGTGGATGTTTTTGACCTCGACGGCGAGACGGTTTTCCGCAAGATTTTTGCGTCGCTGTTATTGGCGGATTGGGCAGCTATGTATATTGCTGAAACTTACAGCGTGGAGGCGGAACAGGTCCCGATGGTGGAGGAGTTCAAGAAGCTTATTACGAGTGAGGCAGGGCCTAAGATCTTTAAGGAAAAGGGGATCGAGGCGCCGACGAGTTCGTAAAACAGCGCCACTGACGCTGCTTAGAGTATTTCTGTTGCTTTTAGTTTGGCGGCGTACAGAAGGGAGGCAAAATCTTCTCGGGTATAGCTGGGGTGTTGGGCCTTCAGAATGGATTTTCCCGGATTTTCAAGGGCTGCTTGAATATCTTCCAGCGCGATGCGAATTCCTCTTTCCCGCATAGCTTCTGGAACATTTTTAAATCGGGAAATCAAGCGATCGGCGAGAGCGTTGATTTCTTCGGCTGTTGGCCGCCTTTCTTCTTCAGGGTGGATTTGCTCGGGCATGGTTATTTATCCTTTTTTTCTTTCTTGATTACGACACGGCCCCATCCTTCGTATTTCCCTTTCGGTCTATCCTCCTCAATGACTTGAACGGTTGCGCCTTCTTGAGATCCCCATTCAATAGCTTTCTCGTAGTGATGGCCGAACGGAAAAGTTGTGTCCGATTGTCCGGTATAGAGAGGGCAAAGAATGGCTTCGCCGCCGGGTTTTAGAATCCTGACTATTTCTTTGATAGCTTGTTCCGCGGCTTCCGAGGTACGGGTGTAGTAGGTTATTGATTTTACGGCAAAAACTCGGTCAAAAACAGCATCCCTAAAGGGAAGACCGTGCGCCATTCCGGAAACCGATTTTTTGACCCAGTCGGGGATACGCGTTACTGCGTCTCTGTGACGATCATCTTTAAGCTCAGGGTTGAGGCTTATAACCGTGACATCGATGCCGGTAGTTTTAAGCTGACGAGAGAAGAGTTCTAATCTTCCCGATCCCAGGTCTAGGATGGTTTTTCCTCGTAGTTCCTCCCGGTTGAGGTGGAGCGCTTTTTCGTAGTTTTGAAGATTGAGTTCTTTTGACCCTGTTGTGGCTCCTCCCGGGTACTCAACGAGTTCTAAAATCTCTGATTCTGTTTTGGGATGAGAATTTTCTCTAGTCATTTTTTAGTTGTCGGGCTGCCGGGAATCGGACCCGGGCCACACGCACCCCATGCGTGCACACTACCATTATGCTACAGCCCGCCTTTGTTAAAGCTGCCTACTTCGCCGAATCGGCGGGCAAGCCCGCTTTGGTTCTATTTTACTTCTTACTCCGCCACTTTTGCAATTTGGCGGGTCGATTAACGAACCATTTATCCTTTTCACTGAACCACCAGGCATCGGGATGAGTGCGAAGCAGTAGCTTTCCAATCTTTTTCGCTACGGGGGTTTTGAGCCTTCTGTAGGCAATTGCCGCCCAGATTTGGGCTTTGGCATTGCCTTTCATCGTTTCTTCCCGCAGAGTGGCGAGCCATTCCAGCTGGTCGGCATCTTTCGCAATTTTTCCCTCGAGCGTTTTCTTCTCTTCCACTTCCTTGTACGCCTCTCGGATTTCTTGGCCAAAGGGGAGAGCTTTTGCGATGTCCGCAACGGCTTGGGCTTCCACCAAACGTCCGTATTTCTGGTGAACGTAGTTTAGATCCGAGGTGCGACCTTCTGCAAGGTCGTGAATGAGGCAGAGAAAAATGATCCGATCTTTATTCGCTCCGGGGACAAGCCGGGCCAGGATGTAGCCGATAATCGCCGTTCGGAACAGGTGCTCCGCCACGGATTGATTGCCGGTGCCCAAGAACCATAATCCTGAACGAGGTGTTTTCGACAGAATCCCGCTTTCAAAAACGAAATTCGCAATCGGCTCTAGATTCTTCATCGAGAAATTATACCCGAGCTAGTTTTTTGATGCATTTGGTGCATGCAAAAACCCGCTTGCCGTCAACGCGAGCGTACTGAAGATTCGGATATTTTCTTTCCATTTTGGTCGGGTTATACTTACCGCGTAATTTCTCGCGAGAGACGCGGACGAGTGACCCTTTTTCGCACATAGCGCATTGCCGCATACCCGGGAAGTATATAGTATGAATTGCTCGATAGGCAAGGGTTTGCGGATTAATGCCTTTTCCGTCCTCTTTTCGCAGGATCTTGGGGTTAAAAACGTCTCTTAATGAAGGTTATGGAAGTGGCCTCTTTCTACTGCTAATCTAATAATTATTTACATGAATAATCTCAGCTCCGCGCTTTTTCTTTACGTCATCGTTATCTTTTCAGCCGTTTTTCACGAATACGCGCACGGCTGGATGGCGGCTCAATTAGGTGATGATACGGCCAAGAATGAAGGGCGGCTAACGCTCAACCCTTTTCGACATATTGATCCCGTGGGAACGGTCTTGGTTCCGTTGTTGCTTCTTGTCACCTCCGGCATGTTTATCGGATGGGCTAAGCCGGTTCCGTATAATCCGCTTAACTTGCGGGATCAGAAATACGGATCCTTAAAGGTGGGGATTGCCGGTCCTTTGGCGAATCTTTTGATAGCGCTCATCCTCGGATTCCTTATCCGCTTTTTTGCGTCGCAAATCGTCGGGAGTTTCGATGGCTCGTTTATCTTCGTGGAGTTTTTGGCGTTTATCGTTTATATCAATATTTTCCTCGCGATTTTTAATCTTTTACCGTTGCCGCCCCTCGACGGATCGAAAGTAGTGATGGATCTTTTCCCGGGAGCCTGGCGGTATGTGGGCGGATTGGGGTTTGCGGGTATCTTTATCGCTCTCTTTTTATCGTATTACATTCTGTCGCCCATTGCTCAGTTTGTGTTTGGGCTGATTGTGGGCCGGGGGATCTGAGGCAGCGCCTGGCCCGTCCATTTGACAATCGATCGTTTCTTCTCTATCTTTATATGGCTTTTCCAGGCATTTTTTATTTTATGCCGACTATTCATCAATTGATTAAACGAGGGCGGACCGCGCCCAAAAAGAAATCCCGATCGGTGGCGATGTCTTTTTATTTCAATACGATTAAAAACCGCCCGGTATATTCCTGGTCTCCGTTTAAGCGGGGAGTTTGTCTTAAGGTTTACACCGTAACTCCTAAAAAACCGAACTCCGCGTTGCGGAAAGTGGCCCGCGTGCGGTTGACCAATGGCATGGAGGTTACGGCCTACATTCCCGGTATCGGACATAATTTGCAAGAACACTCTATCGTTATGGTTCGGGGCGGCCGCGTCAAAGACTTGCCGGGCGTTAAATATCATATAGTTCGCGGCGTTTTGGATGCCACGGGCGTTGAAGGCCGAAAGCAGGAGCGGAGTAAATACGGAGTAAAAAAACCGAAGTAATTAAAACTGGCGTCCACGTATGCGACGAAAACGATCTCATAAGCGAGAGCACGAAGCGGATATCAATTACGGCAATATGGCAGCCGGCCGCTTTATTAACTATTTGATGTCCGAAGGGAAAAAATCGGTGGCGGAAAGAGTTTTCTATGATGCCATGAAGATGATCGAAAAGGATACGAAAGAAGAGGCGGTATCGGTTTTTGAAAAAGCGCTGGAGAATGCATCGCCCTTGGTAGAGGTGACTTCTAAGCGCGTGGGCGGCGCCAACTATCAGGTTCCGCGCGATGTTCGTCCGGAACGGAAATTTTTCTTGGCTTGCAAATGGATTATCGATGCGGCCCGGTCCCGGAAGGGAAAGCCCATGGCTCAAAAATTGGCGGAAGAATTGATTTTGGCGTCTAAGAACGACGGTTCGGCGATTAAGAAGAAACAAAATGTCCATCGCATGGCAGAGGCTAACCGCGCCTTTGCTCACTTTGCGCGGTAACTTTTATGGCTCGACAATATCCCATTGAGCGATACCGGGATATCGGCATCATCGCCCATATCGACGCGGGAAAAACGACGGTTTCCGAGCGTATTCTTTTTTATACCGGCATTTCCCATAAAATCGGTGAAGTGCATGAAGGTCAGGCCGTGATGGACTGGATGGAGCAGGAGCGGGAGCGGGGTATTACGATTACCGCCGCGGCCACCACGTGCTTTTGGAAATCAACCCGCGGAGATTCCGAAGAACACCGGATCAATATTATTGATACGCCGGGACATATTGATTTTACCGTCGAGGTGCAGCGATCACTCCGCGTTTTAGACGGCGGCGTTGTTGTTTTTGACGGTGTGGCGGGCGTAGAACCCCAGTCGGAGACCGTTTGGCACCAGGCGGATAAGTTTAACGTTCCGCGGATTTGTTTTATCAATAAGCTCGACCGGCTGGGCGCTTCATTTGAAAATTCTTTGGCGTCGATCAAGGATCGATTGAATCCCAATGCTATTCCGGTGCAGCTGCCGATTGGCCTTGAGGCGAACTTCGAAGGATTGATTGATTTATTGATGATGGAGGCGATTGCCTTTGAGGGGGAGCATGGAGAAAAAATCATTCGCGGCCCGATTCCCGAAAATTTGAGAGCCGAAGCGGAAAAGCGGCGCGGGGAGCTGGTGGAAGCGATTGCCGAGACGAATGATGAATTGATGACGCAGTATTTGGAAGGGAAAGAGATCGACATTGCGGTTCTTCGCCGAGCGCTTCGCAAGGCAACCATTGAAAACCGGTTGATTCCGGTCTTCTGCGGATCTGCCCTGAAGAATCGGGGAGTTCAATTAATGCTCGATGGCGTTTTGGATTATTTGCCTTCGCCAATCGATATTGAAGAGATTAAGCCGATCAAGGGAACCGATCCCAAGACGAGTGCGGAGATTATCAGGACGCCCACCGACGAGGAGCCACTCACTGCTTTGGCGTTTAAGATCGCTACGGATCCATTCGTGGGAAGTCTTACTTTCTTCCGTATTTATGCGGGCGTGATGAAGCGCGGTACGTATATTCTGAATTCTTCAACCGGCAACCAAGAGCGGATCGGCCGCATTGTTCGCATGCACGCCAATCACCGCGAAGAAGTGGAAGAGATGAATGCGGGCGATTTGGGCGCCATTGTCGGCCTCAAGAATACATCGACGGGACACACCTTGTGCGATCCTGAAAAGCCGATCGTTTTGGAAAAAATCGTTTTTCCGGAGCCGGTTATCTCGGTTCGCATCGAACCTAAAACTAAGGCGGATCAGGAGAAGCTCGGCATGGCCATGCGGCGATTGGCCGAAGAGGATCCGACATTCCGGATTTCGGGCGATCAGGATACGGGCGAGACGATTATCTCCGGCATGGGCGAATTGCATTTGGAAGTTTTGGTTGACCGCATGAAACGGGAATTCGGCGTGGAGGCCAACGTGGGTCGGCCGCAGGTGGCGTATAAAGAAACGGTTAAAAGTGAAGCCGAGGCGGAAGGAAAATATATCCGCCAGTCCGGCGGACGTGGACAATATGGACATGTTTGGCTTCGCGTTAAAGGATTGGAACGCGGCGCCGGCTTTACGTTTTTGAACGAAATCAAAGGCGGTATTATTCCGCAGGAGTTTATTCCCGCAGTGGAGAAGGGCATAAAAGAAGCGCTCGATAAGGGTGTGGTGGCTGGTTATCCATTGGTTGATTTGGAAGTGGCATTGTACGACGGATCATTCCACGAAGTTGATTCGTCGGAAATTGCGTTTAAGATCGCGGGCGCCATGGCGCTCCAGGAAGCGTCGAAGCGCGCGAAGCCAGTTATTTTGGAGCCGGTCATGAAAGTGCAGGCGATCACGCCGGCGGACTTTTTGGGCGATGTGGTGGGCGATTTGAACGCCAAGCGCGGACGGATTGAAGCTTTGAATGACCGGGCGAATATCAAGGTGATCGACGCCAAAGTTCCGTTAGGCGAGATGTTCGGTTATGCCACCAAGTTGCGGTCGATGACGCAGGGGCGCGGCAGCTTTACGATGGAATTCGACAGTTACGAAGAAGTTCCCAATAACATAGCTCAAATGATTATTGAGGGGAAGAAATAGCGCATAGAACTTGAAACCTAGAGCATAGTCCTGTACGATACTCCATGTTTCATCCTCTACGATTCATGACCTATACCATTGATGCCCAGGGAAAACGATTAGGACGATTAGCCGCCGAGATTGCGGTTATTTTGCAGGATAAAAAAAACGCCTCCTATGAGCCGCGATTTGAGGGCAAAGATCAGGTAGTCGTGAAAAATATTGATAAAATGACGGTCGGTGGGCGGAAAATGGAGCAGAAGAAATTTTACCGGCATACCACGCAGATTGGGCATTTAAAAGAAAAAACGCTGGCGATGATGTGGGAGCAGCGGGGGCCGGCGTGGGTATTGCGGCATTCCGTTTTAGGCATGCTGCCCAAAAATCGATTGCAAGCCAAGCGGATAAAACGTTTAATTATTGAATAATTATGGAAGTTACTGCAGAAAAACAATCAGCCGCCCGGGTTTCCAAAACTCCGGCTGCAAAAGAAAACTATTTTGAAGCCGTGGGACGGCGCAAAGAATCGATCGCCCGCGTTCGGCTTTTTACCAAGCGGAGCACGATCGAGATTAACGAAAAGCCGCTCGCCACATATTTTCCAGTGGTGAGACTGCAGAAGAAAGTGGTTGGCCCGATAGAGAAAATGAAGCTCGATGACAAATTGGGCGCCGTCGTTAAAGTTAGAGGCGGGGGATTAACCGGCCAGGCTGATGCTATCGCTTTGGGCCTTGCTCGGGCGCTTACCAAGTTCAATCCGGAGTTTCGGAAGCGGTTGCGGCGACTGGGCTTTTTGACCCGCGACGCCCGCGTAGTAGAGAGAAAGAAGTATGGCTTGAAGAAAGCCCGAAGAGCCCCCCAGTGGCAGAAGCGCTAATTGTGCTATTCAGTCCCAATATTGGGATTCGAAAACATATCAAACACCATCTCTTTCGAAAATCATTTGTAACGCATTTGATCCAAGGTGGTGCGGATATAACGGCCGTGTCCGATTTGGCTCGACATAAAAGTCCCCGTACTACGCTTCGTCACTATGCGGCTGTGAATAAAGAGCGATCGAAGGCGGTTCACCAAAAAGTAATGAATAAAGTTTTAAATGGGCGGGTTACACCCGAGGAGTACTTTGAGGGGTCGCAATCCTACTCTGGTTTTGAGGCTGGAAAAGTTGATAAAAGGCTTATATGAGCTTTATCCATTTAAAGCTTATTAGTTTCCCAGGTTATCAACTTTTTTACTTGGTAATATAGCGATGGCTTGCTATCATAATCTTATGAAGAAATTACTCCTCTTTTTGCCGATCGCGGTATTATTAGTGATTGGTGCTTTTGCTTATACAACGCAAGCCGCAGTAAGAAGCAGTGGTTATTTCCGGAGCAGCGGTACGTATGTTCAGCCTTATTACCGATCTAGCCCCAATAGTTATCGGTTTGATAATTATTCCAGTAAGGGTAATTACAATCCTTATACTGGAAAATCCGGAACGAAAAATTATTACGGTTGGTAGATTTTAAACATTGTAACCGAAAAAGCCCCGCTACCTCTTGCAAAAAGTAAACGGGACTTTATCAGGATTTCGCCTAACGTCCGCCTATGCGGGCGTTTTGCGTCTTCTCAAGCAAATTAATTTTCTGTTGCTGTTGATTTACAATAGCAATCAGTTGGTTAATCGCTTGTACCGCTTGTTGAAGTTTTACCTGATCGGTGAGGAATTGAACTGCACCGAAATCGGTAAGAACCCATCGGCGATTCTCTTCAAACATAATTTTTAAAGAGCGACAGCAGCGCTTAGTTTGTAATTTATTTCTCTCCACGGCCGGAGAGCCATTTAGACCGTGCGTGCCCAGTCTAGGGATAACACTCTAATAGCAGTACTTCTATTAGACAAACAAAAATCGCTTCAGTGAAAGACGGCATCAGGCGAGGTAAAAATTCCTTATGTAGAAACTCGTACGTAGCCAGATTGCGACATCAGACTCCTGACGCCGCCATTCACGGAAGCGAAACCAATTTATCTATTCAATTGTCGTACGAGTTTTAGAACGGCATAAGAAGGAATCTCCGATGTCGCATTTTTATTTTAGAATCAAAATAAAAAAAGTCGAGTGTGGATAACTCGGCTTACGAGAAGGAAATCCGGCATTGCTGTCAATTTTTCTAGCGTCTCTAAGCTAATAAGCTGACGAGGATAAGAAGCTACTTACTTTTTATGTTTCGTCTCATCGACGAGCTTAAAAGTTTTCGCTTTTCCATCGTACGGAGGGACACGATCACCCTTTGAAAGGGTAATCTCCTTTTTGGTCCCCGCCGGCTGGTATTGACCAGACTTTGGGGCTGTTCCTCCTGTTTTGGTTTTCACCATACGCAGAAGAAGTTGATTAATTACTTGGGGGTTTCGACCTCAACCCCCCACGTTAAGACGCTGTATCAGTGTCCTAACGAGGGGGAGGGGAAAGAGCCTCAGATAATGTAACACCAAAAAGTGCGATCCCATCTTTCCTCGTCAGCTCCTAGCGAAAACATTTTATCATTTTTTAATAAATTGAAAATACCTATGGGCTGGAAAAGTTGGCTTTAATTTGACGATTCTCACCCCCTCCTGTAAGGTGTTCTTCTCCACAGCGTCGCCTAGATATAATTGTGATATACTTAAAAACAGCATGGGTGTACTCCTAGAATCCAAAATAGATGAGCGCCTCTATCAGAGCGCCGTTTTATACTTTATAAAGTATTGCAATAATAAGTATTTGCACAAAACGAAGTTAAATAAACTTTTATATTATTTGGATTTTATTCATTACCGCGATCATGGACGGCCGGTTACAGGTGACATTTATATTCACGAAGAGTATGGTCCGGTTCCTGCGACCGTAGAAAAAGTCCTAGCGTCGCTAAAAATCGCAAACGCTATCGACACAGAGTCGATGCCCTACAAGGATAGAGAATTAATAAATTTTTCTCTTAAGGATGAAAGTAAGCTTGACGAATCCGCTTTTTCTCCTGAACAGAAAATCTTACTAAAAAATATTTGCGATGAATTTGGCGGATGGTCTACTGAGAAAATAGTTGCTCAAACACACCTTGAAGCTCCTTGGTTTTATTCGAAACCGTTAGAAGTCGTGGATTACGCTTACTCGCGTGATATTGAATTCTTTCCAGCATAGATTGCTCCATGGCGTGGGTTTATATTGAGCGGGAGCAGTTTGTCCGTATGTGTGATAGTCTGAATGTTTCTCAGGTTGTTCGAGGGCGGATAAAAAGTTGGGCACCAACAGTTAGCAGAATTGAAATTCCTCGACAGAAACTTATTTATCGTTCCCCGAGAAATCGCTACGAGGCATGGGCAGCTGGCATTCCAAATCCCGATAGTAATAAGGGAAAAAGTGGTGGATATCGAGTGGTCTACTTTTTAGATATTAATCGAGGCACTATAAACTTAGATTTTATCGAAGAGAGAAAAAATCTTGGTTTTGGTGACGAGGGGCATATGAAAAAAGATCGCTACAACGATTATATCCGTGCGTTAAAGGAAGCGTTATATAAAGGTGATTGTTAGGTTATCTAAGGGTCACATTGTTCCAAAGCGGGACAGTGGCAGAAGCGCTAATTCCTTGACGAAGTAGCACCTAAAGTGCTATTTTCGTTTTACTATTTGCAAAGTAGTCCTAACCACGGGGTTGCGTGGTAATGTTCATTGAATTCGGAGGATCCCATGAGGCGCCTGCTGGTGGCACTTTTTGCGGTCGCGGTTGGTGTCGTTCCTTTCCAGATGGATGGCGAGCAGAATCTCGCCAAGGTGGCGGATCTCGGTGTGCCCGCCATCAAGTCCGTCTGTGGCGACTACTTCTCGCAGGCCAACGAGGCGGTGATCACGGCGTGGGTCATGAAGACCGTCGATGGGAAGATCAACATCGCTGGCTTCCTGATGCAGATCGCGAACGTGGAGGTGCGGATCGACAACAAGAAGCCGAGGCCGACCCTCGAGGTCGCCCCTGGTCCGAAGTTCATCATCCGCCTCAGTCGGGCCGACTACCAGAAGGTCTCGACCTGCCTTCCGCGGCCTTCGAACGTCTAGTACGCCACCGAGCGGCGTGGAGAGATTCGTTCTCCCGCCGCTCCGCTGTTCTAAGTTTCTGAGTTCGATAAATTTCTTCAGAATTTTAGAAGAGCGCTTGCAGTAAACGCGCTCGTTGTACCTTTCTAACGCTTCGTTTGCAGTGAACGTCGGATAAGTCGAAAGAGGTTTTATGGAAAAGTTGTTCCCCATCGGAGGAGTTCTCGTCGTGCTCGTTTCGCCTCTCGTCGGTGGCGGTGCGGGGAAACTGGGGTGGCCATTCATGGTCGCCTACCTCACGCAGAGCGCCGTTGCGTTCGTCGGGGTTTTCCTCATCTACGTGGGGCTTCGCTCGCTCTTCGAGCGACGTGGTAGCAGGAGGGCGTCGAGCTCCTACTCCTACGAGGATCTGCAGTGACCCTTTGACGTGGAGGTGTTGGTTTGGATCTGTCTTGGTTTGCTGAGCTCGAGGCGAAGGTTCAAGTTGCTGTGGCAGGCATGACGTCGGTTCATGAAGCTCTTGTGGAGCTGAAGAGGCTCTTTCCGGGAGCTTTGATCGGCGTTAGGGCGTCTGGCTATAACAGCTTCTTCGTCGAGATGAGGCCACCCGGCGCGCAGAGCGGCTGGTCGATGACGTGTGAGCGTTCGGCCGGCTCGTAGTCCGTCCGCGTTGTGAGGAGGACCGCAATTCACTCGTTCATAAGGGGGTGTATATGCCGCTCGTGCTCGTTCGCCACAAGGCTGATGTTCCTCCGGGGACGCTGCGGGTTGTCGTCGACGCGCTCCCTGCGATCGTAGCGTCCGCCCTCTCGACCGAGAACAACCTCGACGGGACACTTCGGCCCGGCGAGATCGTGGTCTGGGTGATGGAGGGCAGCTCGCTCGATGCGAATACCAAACCGCTCGAGGTCGTGATCTTCGCCAACGGCTACCTCGAGCGGGAGCTGAGCCTCGGTCGGCGGCGTCGTTTCATCGTCGACAGGCTTCGGCAAGTCGCTCCCGTTCTCTGCGGACGCGGCTACGCGTGGGTTCTCCTGGCGCAGGGTTCCTACGAGGAGCTGTAGTACCTCAACCGGCAGCGGGATTCTTCGGAGTCCCACTGCCAAAACCTGAGTCCATTATTTTTTTAGTGGCTTCGGGTTTTATAAAAATCCTAAAGATTGCATTTCTCCAAAATAGGACCTTCGACTCTGCTAAGTCTGAAAGAACGCGTTTACTCCTTGTGTTCTGATGGGGGATAGAGTAAGGTAAAGAGCTACTCGTAATTCGAGCGATGTTTAAATGGTCGTATTAAGAAAGTTTATACAAACTCATGGACGACGAAATTAAAAAAGAAGATGGTGTGAAGGAGGAGGATGGCGCGGATGCCGAAGAGGCGCAACCCGCCGCTGCGCCGATTCCCGACGAAGAGAAAACGGAAGAAGGGGATAGAGGCATTGAGGCCTAACTTTCCTTCCGATTGACTTGGTCAGTAAAAAAATCGCTGTGAGGGCGATTTTTTGATACAATTCAACTATGGTTTCTTTGCGGACAATTATCTGGGTTCTTGTTCTGATTGCCCTGATTCACGGGGTAGCCACGTATTATCACTGGTATTGGATTTTGAAGATTTCTGGAATGCGGTGGCTCGATAAACCCATGCATGTGCTGGGCGGTTTTTGGGTGGCCTTGGTTTTTATCTATTTGAATAATCGCTTCCGGTTGGCGGGTGACGACCGGTTCTGGGTTTTTCTATTAATGGGATTGTCGTTTGTGGCGTTAATCGGCGTTTTCTGGGAATTCGCCGAATTCGCTTTTGATTTTTTGGAGAAGAACCTTTTTCGCTGGGTGTATTATACAAGCGGCAGTTATGTGAATTGGTACTACGATACCCTTATCGATTTGTTCGATGATCTTTTGGGCGGCGCGCTGGCGCTCTTCTTATTGTATCGGAAGAAACAGGAGGCGATTGTTTTGCGTTAGAAACAGGCGGCGGAGCCCCGCATCGTAGTACGCACTCGCAGCTCCGTTTATAAGATCATAGCGGTTTACCGCATCGCGGTTGTCGATCTCCACAAGTTCCACGCGGTACGATTGATTCCCACCGTAGATTGCGAGAAGGTGGGCGGAATCGTCGTACCATGCAAGCGAAGAAAAATCTCCGGAAAGATCGAGAGAAATGGTTTCGCCGGCCCGTTTGCCGAGGCGAATGAGATCATCCATCAGATAAATGTGGATTTGCTTATCGCGCACGTAGGCGAGTTTTCGCCCGTCCGGCGAGAAAGAAAAAAATTCCACGTGATTATTGATTAATTCCGGAACCCCATCGCTTCCGAGGAAGAGGTCTTTGGTTTTGGTGAGGACGGCTCGCCGGCTTCCCGAAGCCCGAAGGGTAGTAATGGTGGTCGAGGCCGCGCGCCAGCTCTCATTGGTGTGGGTTTTGGTGACGAGGTTGAACCGGCGGATAAGGGAGGGCGTGGAGGTGGTGTAATAAATGGTGCCGCCGTCTATGTCCCAAAAAGGCAGGTTGGTCGTGATGATCGAGGCTTGGGTTCGTCGAAGATCGATAAGGTAAAGCCCCTTGGTCGTTTCCGTAATAAGCGTGGGGTCGTCTAGGGGGTTAAAAGTTATTTTTCGGATATCGCCCTGAGTTAAATTTCGGGCGACCAAAGATAGGTTAAGAATTGTCTGAGGATCGTTGAGGTCATAAAGGTAAAAAGTTCTTGTGGAATCATTTTGAAGAACGAACTTATCGCCCCGGGAGTTGATGGCGGCGATCGATTGGCCTCGCAGCGCGGGGAGGGGAAGCGGTTCCGCGGACAGGGTTTGGGAAATCAGCAGAACGTTTAAAGCTTCGGTTACGCGGCCCGAAGCAACCTCCAGGTTTTTCTCCCAGGGTTGGTAGCCGGCTTTGGTTATCCGGAGGCGATGCGGGCCTGGCTCCAGATTCCGGATGAGGGTTCCGCTTTCAATAAGGCTCGATGTATCGGCATAATTCCGGCCATTAATTTCAATTTCAACGCCGCGCGGATCGGTTTCGATAAACATGGCCCCGGTTTTCTGGATGGGGCAATCGAGCGGATGACGCCAGTCACATTCCCGCAAATCCACTTGCCAGCCGATCGTATAGAGGGTAAGGATGGTGCTTACCGCCACAAATAAGACGGCGAAGAAATAAAAGAGAAGCCGTCGGAGAAGCATGGGCATATGTTCCTTACTATATTCTAGGCTTTCTTTTTCTGCAATTTTTTTATTCTTCCAAACTGCGGCTGAAAATTAAGTCGGCATTATACCGCCTAGGCGACATAATGCCGACTTGGGATTGACAAATAATATGAATAGGTTTATAATTATGACGTACATTGAATAGGAGGTTTCAGCGAAGCGTTCAGGATATTTGCAAACGTTTACCGTGCGATAAGTAGTTATTTTTGACTGAAATTAGGCATGTGAAGTAAACCCACGCACCAACTGGTGCTAGGGTAAATATCTTGAACGCTTCGCTGAAGTAACCGCCATGGCGGCAGACCCGCTGTGGTTGCCGGGGGCAGAACCCTCGGAAAGGAGAGAGCTCATGGATGTTTTGATTCTGATCGGAGCCCTGTGTTTCGTTCTGGGAGTTTTCGGGATTTTTTGCTTCGTTCTTCTTGCGAGAGCCTTGAAGTTTGGCCGCAAGAAGTATGAGGCATTCTGGGCTTGGCGGGTCTTCGGATGCTCCTCCCCGTCTCCCGCGGATGTGGGAAGGAAGCTTCTAGCGATCGACCAGGAGCTGGCCGAGCGCTACGCGGCCAAGGAGCGGTGCGGCTGCGTTGGGATGGAGACCACCTGTTGGTCTTTCATCCAAGCGCAGCGCCGAACGCGCGACGAGACTTTCGCTTTTGCTTTCCAGCTGGGATTCGGAGAGCAGGTCGAGTCTCGCATTCGAGCCGGTTTGCCGAAGCCGGTGGTCAAAGGAGGCGGTAGGATGAAAAAACTCGTGCCGTAAACGCGCTCGGCGACGCCGAGCCAACCGCCTGCAAGGAGGCGTGTCCGTGCCTTTCTACTAAATTCTCGCGGTCGGCGGGGAGAGCTCGGCCCCTCTCCCCGCCGCAGCACCTTTCAAGTTTTTCTGAGATTTTTCTTGCAACCTTTCGATTAGTTCGGGGTAAATCAAAATCTCTGCAACCCTTAGCGCGCTAAGGAATGCCGCGTTTAGGGTTGTATTATTTTCCACTTTGACATCTTTTGGTATCGATATATCATATGTGATATATGGCTATTAAAAGTGATCCTCAGGGGGAGCAGGAAAAAATAGGTTTTTTTATCAAAGATCTGCGGGAAAAGCGGGGGTTGACCCAGGCCGCCTTTGCCAAGGCGCTTCACACGTCGCAGTCTGCTGTGGCCCGAATGGAAGGCGGGAAGCAGAATTTTAGCACCCGGGAACTCTCCAAAATCAGCAAAGTCCTGGATCGCCAAATTTTGGCCATCCCGCAGTCCATCGATTTTGAAGTTCGGGGAGGAAGGAAATTAAGCGGCAAGATTACAACTAACTTTTCCAAGAATGGTTCGGTGGCGCTCCTCTGCGGATCTCTTCTTAACCGGAACCGAACCATTCTTCACGGCATCTCTCGCATTGAGGAGGTGTATCGGTTGATTGAGATTATGGAGAGCGTCGGGGTTTCGGTTCGGTGGATTGCCAAAAACAGCGTGGAGATTGTTCCGCCGAAGAAAATTTCTCTCGCGCATTTGAAGAATCCGGCGGCCTCCCGCGTTCGGTCAAGTCTCATGTTTATCGGGGCTCTTGTTAATCGTTATAGTGAATTTAAATTACCGCATGCTGGGGGATGTAAAATGGGGGATCGGACGATCGCCGCTCATCGGTATGGACTGGAGAATCTGGGGGTGAGCATCGTAACCAAAGAAGATTATTATGAAATTAAGGCAAAAAAGCTTATGCCCGGCGATATTGCGCTTTATGAAGCGAGCGATACGGCGGCCAATAATATTTTACTTGCCGCGGCTTTAATTCCCGGCGTAACCACGCTCCGTTTTGCCCCGCCCAATTATCAGGTTCAAGAAGTGTGTTTTTTCTTGGAGAAGATGGGGGTAAAGATCGACGGCATCGGCACTACCAATCTTACCATCCATGGAATTGCGGGGCTTGATGAGCCGCTCGAATATCATAATAGCGAAGATCCGATTGAGTCGATGATGTTTATTGCGGCGGCGATTACGACTGGATCGAAACTCACCATTTTGCGTTCGCCGATCGACTTCTTGTCTCTCGAATTGTTAAAGCTTGAGAAGATGGGATTAAAATTTAAAATCTCCCGGCCGTATAAATCTTACAACGGCAGAACTAACCTTGCTGATATAACGGTTTTTCCATCTCATCTTAAGGCGCTTGCGGAGAAAATCCATCCTCTGCCGTACCCGGGGATTAATTCCGACAATCTTCCGTTTTTCGTTCCGATCGCCACGCAGGCTACGGGAACCACGCTCATTCACGACTGGATGTGGGAGAACCGGTCTATTTATTTTACGGAGTTAAACCGCTTGGGCGCGCAGATTTCTTTGGCCGATCCGCACCGCGTTTTTGTATCCGGAAAAACGCCGCTCAAGGGGGCGCAAGTCGTCTGCCCGCCGGCTCTCCGGCCCGCGATGATTATTTTAATTGCGATGCTTGCCGCTGATGGTGTTTCGATCTTGCGGAATGTTTATTCGATCAACCGCGGGTATGAGGAGATCGCCGGACGATTAAATTCCATCGGAGCCGATATTCGGGTGTTGGGGGTGTAATTGATTGACGCTGTAGCCCGTAAGCGGTAGTCTGTAGGCAGTTTCTACTATGTTTACTCGAAAGATCGGCATTGATTTGGGAACTGCCAATACTATCGTATTCGTCCCGGGGAAGGGTTTTATTATCAACGAACCAACTGTGGTGGCTTTGTCGCTTCCGGATAACCGGGTTTTAGCGGTGGGCCGCGAGGCCAAGGAAATGGTAGGGCGGACGCCGGATGATATCCGGCCGTATCAGCCGCTTCGTGATGGAGTGATCGCCGATTATTACATCACTAAGGCGATGCTTAAATATTTTATTTCCAAAGCGCGCGGATCTTTCAATATTTTTCGGCCGGATGTGGTGATCTCTGTTCCGGCGGGCATCACGCAAACCGAGCGGCGGGCGGTGATGAATGCGGCACGGGAAGCGGGCGCGCGGGAAGCGCACGTGGTCCGGGAGCCGATTTTGGCCGCGTTGGGCGCGGATATTCCGATTAATTCGTCCTCCGGCAATATGATTATCAATATTGGAGGCGGAACGTCAGAAGTGGCCGTTGTCGCTTTGGGCGGCATCGTGGCCTGGGCTTCTCTCCGGATCGCCGGGAATAAATTCGATCAGGCGATTGCGGACTATATTAAGAAGAAATACAGCCTGGCGATCGGCGAGCAGACGGCCGAAGCCATCAAATTAAATATTGGATCGGCGTTGACGCTCAAGGCAAAAAAGGAGATGCAGATTCGAGGCCGCGATTTAATCACGGGACTTCCTAAGGATCTGGTGATCAATTCGAATGAAGTCGCGGAGGCGCTTCATCCGCATCTTTTGGATATCGCCGCGGCGGTGCAAAATGTTTTTAACGAGACCCAGCCGGAATTGGTGGCGGATGTGATGGAAAAGGGGATTATTCTCTCCGGCGGCGGCGCCCAATTGGGACACTTGGCGCAATTTTTTAAGGGCATCTTGGGGGTTTCGGCCTACGTGGCCGAAGAGCCGCTTTTCTGCGTGGCCAAAGGCGCCGGGCTCATTCTATCGCATTTGGACGTCTACAAGCGGACGCTTCTTAATAAGCGGTAGATGGTATGGAAAATAGATACGGACAGGAGTTGCGGGATCAAAATAAACAAATCCTGGCCCTGACATCGGGGAATACGCTTTTGCGCTTTGTCATGGCGCTTGAGTTTAAGAAGATATATCGAAAGGGAGACCGTGTGCTTGAAATCGGATGCGGGGAGGGGGATTCGGCAAGGCCCTTACTCGAACAAACTCCGACGCGTATGGACTTGCTTGACGAATCAGCCTCGATGATCCGGGTAGCTAAGCGCGAACTTGGGCAGTACACAGGACGGCTTCGATTTATAACTGAAGATTGCTTGTCTTATTTGAATCGCAGTCATCCCTACGATATCATCGTTTCGACGTGGACTATTCATAATTTTGTTTGGAAGGATAAGGTTGCTTTATTTAAAGCAATTTATGAGAGGCTTACTCCTGGCGGCACCTTTCTTTTAATGGATAAAATATGGCCGAATTCCGAGAGAGAGCGCTTATTCCGTTTCCATATTGGGCGGTACCGTTATTTGAAACCTTCGGTTTATCACGCACTTGCTCGTCATGAGAAAATGGATTTCACCACCCGATACCGGATGGATGAAGGGAGGGTTCTCAAGACTTTGAAAGCCGTGGGTTTCCGTTCGCTCCGCATCGCGGATCGTCTGGAGCGGGATATCGTTCTTGTCGCCCGCAAATAGCATGTCTTCCAATTAGAAAATTAGCATGCATTCTTTCTCCAAAATCCAAGAAAAATTTAAACATCTTAGCGAAAAAGATGCGCTTTCGCATGCGTATTTATTTTTTGGATCGGGGATAGGTAATCGCAAGGGGAGGCGGGAACTGGCGCAGGGGATTGCGCAAATGTTGGAGTATCCCGATGGCGCGGCATCCGGCAAGCCGTTATCCGAATACCTGGAAATTGTTCCGGACGAGAAAAAGACCATTGGCATTGATGCGGTTCGAAATATCTCTCACTTTCTTTACTCCCGGCCGGTTGCTTCTCCGCGACGGACGGTTTTTATCGATACCGCCGAGGCGTTAACCGATGAGGCGCAAAATGCGATTTTGAAAATCGTGGAGGAGCCGCCTGCCTGGGGATTGATTTTGATGAGCGTGGAAAATCCCGAAAGCATTTTCGCGACGCTTCGATCTCGATTGCAAAAGATCTACATTCCTTCGGTATTGACCCGGGAGAAAAGTCCGGCTCCTGAGGCAAAGGGCAGATCGTTGTCCGAGCTCCTTTCTCAAAAAGTAATCGACGATGACGCCGTCGACGAATATTTTACCGCGCTGCTAAAAGAACTTGACAAAGACCCTATAAAGAATGTAGAATATATTAAATCAGCGTTGCGGCGCCTTTCGGTTATCAAAGCTTTTAATACCAATGTCCGTTTACAACTACGGGTGTTGGAGTGGCGTTAAACCTGATCTTCTATATATGCCGGTTCTTGCTATCGCCCTCGTTTGGGGAGGGCTTATCCTTCTTTTGCAGATAAGCGGAGGTTCTTTTTTAGGCTCGTATTCCCGGGCTGATGTTTTGGGTTCGGTGACGAATGCTGCTAAGGATACCTGGCTTTTGCGAGAGGGCGTTATCGGTCTGGTGGATAAGACCGGCCGCGCTTATTCGAGCAATCTTTACGGGAACGCTTACCCGGATGTTATCGATTTTCAGATTTCCGACAACTCCATTTTTGCCTCCACGGATCGCGGCCTTTTTGTGAGCGTTGATGAAGGCCGGCGGTTTGATGCGGTGATATTTCCGGATGGCGATAAGAATACCTCGGTTTCTGCGCTCCGGTTTTTCAAGGATGCGGATCAATCCTATGCCGTCGCCGCTCTTTTTTCCGATGACGGGAGCCGGGTTTTCCTGACTCGCGACGATTTTAAAACGTCGTTTGAGATTTTTCGAGACGGAAATTCTGCCGTTGCCTCGCTAGGATTGATGGATGATCGAATTTATCTTGGCATGGGCGACGGGCGTCTTTTGCGTCTTTCTCTCCGGGATTCCTCCCTTGCTCCTCTCGCTGTTTTTGATTCGGGTATCCGTCATTTTCTCATCGATGGAGATCGGTTATATATCGGTCCTCGGAAAGGGGGATTTTATGTTAGTGAGGATGGCGGGGTTGTTTTCCGGCGCCGGACATTTCTTGATCCGTACCGCGGCGCCAATACGATCCGGGCGCTTGCCGGCGATTCTTCCCGGCCAGGGTTCGTTTATGCTCTTACGGATTACGGTTTTATTCGATCTACCAATGGGGGAGAGACATGGCAAGAATTCCGGTCTTTTCCCGAAGAGGCTTCGGAATTGAGTGTTTTAGCGTTTAGGGACGGGACGCTTTTCGCCGCTTCCAGCGAGCGGATTTTCAAAACTCAGGATGAAGGAAAAAGCTGGCAAGTATTTGATCCCCGCCTCGCGCGAAAGATTTCGTCGATTTCTGTGTTTCATGATACTATAGTGGTGGGCACGAAAGATTAGTATCTTGGAATGGATATTATAAAAGAATTCGATTCAAAAGCGGCCGAGCTTCTCTCGGCTTTTAAAGAAACTCTTGCGGGCATCCGCGGGGGGCGGCCTTCGGCGAAATTAGTCGAGGATATTTCTATTGATTATCTGGGACAGCAGATGAAAGTTAAGCAATTGGGATCAATTACGATTCTTCCTCCACGGGAAATTCAAGTTTCTGTTTGGGATCCTCAGATGGCGGCGGCCGTCGGATCGGCAATCGAGCAGATGATTAAGGTTTCTGCCCGGGCGGAAGGGAATACGGTCCGCGTTTCGCTGCCGCCTCTTTCCGACGAGCGGCGGGCGGAACTCATTAAGCTGGTTAAGCGGGAAGCGGAAGAGACGAAGATCAAGATTCGGACATTGCGCGACGAAATTTTGAAGAAGATTAAAGCGCAAGCGGATGAAAAGAAGATTACGGAAGACGATAAGTTTTTACTGAAAGAGAAGATAGATAAGATCAGTCATACTACGGGAGAGACCATTGAATCGTTCATTGCGTCGAAAGTCACGGAGTTGAACGAGTAAAAGCCTTTTAGCATGATCATCGATATTCTTTTAGTCCTTATTTTTTTGGCGATTTTGGTTTTAGTTCATGAGTTTGGCCATTTTGCAGTTGCGAAGCTTTCGGGTGTTGTGGTTCAGGAATTCGGTATTGGGTTCCCGCCGGCCATCGTGAAGAAAAAAATCGGAGAAACTATTTATAGCTTGAACTGGATTTGGGCCGGAGGCTTTGTTCGTCTGTTGGGAGAGGAGAGTGAGTGGCCGGAAAAACGGGAGTCGATGGCGGTCGATGCCGATGCGGGGCGCCGTTTTAATACGGCTTCGTGGGGAAAGCGATTTTCAATTATTATCGGAGGCGTTTTAATGAATTTCATTCTGGGTTGGCTGATTATCTCGTTTATTTTCACACAAGGAATTCCGTCGGCGGTTCTTATCTCCGGCGTTGCGCCGGAATCGCCCGCCGCCGCATCCGGCATTCTGCCCGGAGATCGTCTTGTGGAGGCGAAAGCAAATTCCGATATTTTTCTTGCGGAGAACGGCGCTTCGAGATTCACCGAATTTATTTATGATCATCGGGGAGAAGAAGTTGCGTTATCGTTGGAGCGGAACGGAGAGATGGTGATTGTGTCGGTCGTTCCGCGCGTCGAGATTCCGCCGGGACAAGGCGCCTTGGGGATTGCCCTGGTGGATGCGGGTATGGCGGCTAAGCCCTGGGGGGTTGCTCTCCGGGATGGTCTCGTCGCTTCTTTTTCTATAACCCGGGAATTTTTTTCTTTCATTGGGGAAGCGATCATGGGGCAGGCTGATTTGAGCCAGGTATCGGGTCCGGTTGGTGTTTTTAAAATCGGCATCGCGGCTTCGGAAGAGGGATGGCAATCTCTCCTTCAGCTGTTTGCCCTCATTTCTTTGAATCTCGCGGTTTTTAACATTTTACCCATTCCGGCTCTCGATGGAGGACGGCTCCTTTTTTTGGTCATCGAACGGATAAAAGGATCGCCGCTTTCGCAGCGGTTTACGCAGCGGGCCACTTTGGCGAGCTTTATCATCCTCATTCTTCTATTGGTTGCCGTGACGGTCAAAGATATCGGCGTTTGATTATCTTGTTCCCGGTTTTTATAGCCGGTATACTAAGGTTGTGGAACTATCATGGAGCGGTAAGCGAGGCCTGGCGGCGCTCGTGATGACTCTTTTAATCGGCGGCGTCGTTGTGGAAGTGGCGGCCGCCGGACTTCTGGTTGGATACTTTTTGAATGAATCCGGTTTCGGAGCTTCTCTATCGCTCGAAGCTTTAGTGGCGGCTCGATCCGGGGTGGAGGATGGCGTTCTACAAGTGGTCCGAAATAAAAATATCGATTATACGACGAGCGGCTCTCCTTATATTCTGCCCATCAATTCTCGGACTACGGCTACTATTATTATCTGCAAGGATTCTCGCACTGTAACTGTCGCCTGCGATACGCCGCAAGCCGGCAAGCATGAGGTTACCGCGACGGGCATAACCCAGAGCAAACAGCGGAAGATGCGAGCGACACTGAATGTGAATAGCGCCACGGGCGATGTTCGAATCGAATCGTTTAGGGAAATTCTCTTATAGTCCGCTTTTTTAAATAGTGTATGTCTAAATTATTCTTCCTCGTCATACGGAGATTCCTTCATTTCATCAATCCGCACCCGCCGGTGGGGGGATTGGAAATCAGCGGCAATCTTTTGCAATTTATTATCGTGAAGGGCGGTGAGGCTCAGACGTCATCGGTGCGCTTGCCCGCCGGGGCTATCGAAAACGGCAAAGTAAAAGATGCCGGCCTCCTGAAGGCAGCGGCGACGGAGCTTCATCGGCAAATTACAACGGGATCCCGAAAGGCTTATGTTGTTTTAACCATTCCGGAGCATTCTATTTATACGCAGGCGTTTCCCTTGCCGAAAGCATCGGCCGAGCGACTGGAGGAAGCAGTTTCTTTGAATCTGCAGATGGCTTCTCCTCTCGAGTATTCTCAGGTTTACGCGGATTGGGAAAAGATCAAAGAAGAGCCCGATGGGCAAACAGAGATTCTTTCCGCCTTCGCTCCTCGAAGCGTTGTGGACGATTTTATCCGTGTTCTAGAGGAATCTCATTTTGTTGTCGTGGCTGTTGAATCGAGCGGGTTGGCTCTGGCGCGTCTTTTTCGGGCCGACTTAAGCACTAAGGATTTGTCGGTCATCCTTACGCGTCTGACGAGTGACGGCCTCGCCTTTTTCATTATTCGGCGAGGATATCTGTATTTTAGCCGTTTTAGCCCTTGGCAGGAGACACAGATTACCTTACGCGTTTTGGAAGAAGCTTTGTCCCGGGAAACCCAGCGAGTTATTAATTTTTTGAGAAGTCATTGGCCGGGCAATCTGGACGCGATTTATTATTTGGCTCCCACCGTCGTCTTGGGCGCCGCGATGGAAAAAGCTCTTCAGGGGCAGGCTTCGGCGATTCGTTCCATGACCGATTTTCTAAAATCCGCCGGTCCTGCGGTCGGGCTCTCTTCTATTAATGAAGAGCTGGCGGTTGCCACCAGCTCCGCGCTTCGCGGCCGCATGCCCCGGTTTGCCGATACGATGATCAGTCTGGCTTCTCCGGGTACGGAAGAGGAATACCGGCGGCAAGAGTTATTGAATTTCGTCCGTGTCTGGCGAACAATGGGATTGGCGATTTTGATCTTCTTTTTGGGAGCGTTCGTTGCCGCAGATTTCTTTTTTATGAATTTAGAGGATTCCATTAAATCTCAGGAATCCGCCCTGGGGTCTCCCGCTGAGGCCAAGGAATTTGAGGCGGTTCGAATTATCCAGAACCGGCTCAACCGGGTCGTTGCGTCCGTGCGAAAGGCGAAAGAGGAGCGAAAGACGCCGGTTCCGTTCATCGAGAAGTTGTATAACCTGGCGCAATCATCCGGTATTTTTATCGATCGCATTTTTATCCAGGGGGAAACTTTGCCGGTCGTCGTTAATGCGCGAGCGCCGGATGAAATGAGCGCGGTGTCATTCAAGGAACGTTTATCGAACGATCCTGCTTTTGGCTCCATTGATCTTCCCTTGTCGACGATATCCAAAAACTCCGATAATATGCTGGTTTTCGTCATGACCATCCGGCCGTCGGCAAGTGTTTTTAGCCGTTCCAGCACCTCGACGATTTCTTCCGCGACCGCGGCCACCACCAGCTCTATGATGGCGACGTCGTCGTCCGCCGTCGCGACTTCCACTGGAGCTACCTCATCGTCCAAGTCCACTCGGTAATTTTTTGCACTAGGGCTTGGGATTTGATAGGATGGGCTTAATGCGGCAGTCCATTCTTTTTACGAAGACGCGCCGAGAGGCGCCCAAAGATGAAGAGGCAAAAAACGCCCAACTTTTGATTCGCGGCGGTTATATTCATAAGGAGATGGCGGGAGTTTATGCTTACTTGCCTTTGGGTCTGCGCGTCATCGAGAAAATAAAAAATATCGTTCGCGAGGAAATGAATACGGTAGGGGGTCAAGAGCTTATTATGACGGCGCTCCAGCGTAAGGAGTTATGGGAAAAGACTGATCGTTGGGATGATAAAAAGGTAGATGTATGGTTTAAATCGCAACTCAAGAATGGTGGTGACGTGGGATTCGGGTGGTCGCATGAAGAGCCGATCACTGAAATGATGAAGCTGTATATTTCCAGTTACCGGGATTTGCCGGTGTGCGTATATCAATTTCAAACGAAATTGCGGAATGAGCTCCGGGCAAAATCCGGTATTATGCGGGGGCGGGAGTTTCTGATGAAAGACATGTATTCGTATTCACCGGATGAAGCATCGCATCAAAAGATCTATGAGGCGACGACAGCGGCGTATCTTCGGGTTTTCAAGAGAGTGGGATTAGGAGATCTTACTTTTCTAACCTTTGCGTCCGGCGGGGCATTCACGCGATTTAGCCATGAATTCCAAACGCTCTCGGAGGCTGGAGAAGATACAATTTACCTTCATCATGGAAAGAAAATCGCCATCAATAAAGAGGTTTTAAGCGATGATGTGCTGGGTCAATTGGGCGTCGGGCGGGAGGATCTGGAGGAGGTAAAAGCAATCGAGGTGGGAAATATTTTCAGCTTTGGTGCCGTAAAATCCGAACAGTTGAACCTTTTGTATAAGAATGAAAGCGGAGCGGCAAAACCAGTGATCTTGGGTTCGTACGGCATCGGCATCACTCGCCTCATGGGAACCTTGGTGGAAGTTTTTGCGGATTCTCAGGGAATTGCGTGGCCGGAATCTATCGCTCCTTTCCGGGCGCATCTTCTCGTTTTTGGCGAGGCTGCCTCTCGGGCCGATGTTCTCTATTCCGATTTACAAGCCCAGGGTATCGAGGTACTATACGATGATCGCAAAGAAGCTAGTCCGGGCGAGAAAATGGCCGATTCAGATTTGATTGGCATTCCGTGGCGATTAGTTGTAAGCGACCGGACCGGCGACAAGATTGAGGTAAAGGAACGAAATCAAAAGGAGGCGGCTTTAATGAGCAAGGAAGAAGTCTTCCGGCTGCTATCCGCTACTGCAAACCATGTTTAACTATTTTTCTAAAGATTTAGGCATTGATTTGGGAACCGCGAATTCGCTGGTTTATGTGAAGGATCGGGGTATTGTTCTTTCGGAACCGTCGTTGGCCGCGGTTAATTTAAAAACCAATCAGGTTTTAGCGATTGGCGAGGAGGCTCGGAAAATGGTGGGGCGAACCCCGGTTCATATTTCGGTTATCCGGCCGCTTCTTAATGGCGTTATCTCGGATTTTGAAATGACGGAAGAAATGCTCCGGTATTTCTTTAAGCGCACGGCGGGGAATCGCTTGATGAATTTTTTTCGAGCCGTCGTCGGCGTTCCCACGAATCTTACGGAAGTCGAGCGGAAATCGGTGGAAGACGCGGTTTTATCCGCCGGAGCAGCCAAAGCATATTTAATTGAAGAGCCGGTAGCGGCGGCCCTGGGCGCGCGGCTGCCCATTGATGAGCCGACGGCCAACATGATTGTGGATATTGGAGGAGGAACGACGGAAATCGCTATTCTTTCTATGGGGGGTGTGGTGACTGCTCGAAGCCTTAAAGTCGCCGGCGATAAGTTGAATGATGACGTTATTAAATTCGTTCGCGACGAATATAAGCTGGCCATCGGAGAACCGACGGCTGAGGAGCTTAAGGTGATGATTGGCTCCGCGTTGCCCTTGGATGAGCGATTAGAGTTTGCGATTCGAGGACGCGATATGGCTACGGGCTTGCCCCGGGAAGTCCTCGTTAAGGGGACGCAGGTTCGCGCGGCGTTGCAGCGGTCCGTCCGGACGATTGTGGAAACGATCAAGGAGGTTATTGAATCGGCTCCACCGGAGCTGGTGGGGGATATTCTTCGGCAGGGCATTTACTTGTCGGGTGGCGGGAGCCTTTTGCGCGGCATGGACGCTTTGATTCATCGGGAGATCGGCGTCCGCGTTTCGGTAGTCGAAGATCCGTTAACGTGCGTTGTCCGAGGAACCGGCGTGGCTGCTGAAGATATTGAGCGTTATCGGCATTTGTTTGCTCTATCGCCCAAGCCGGCGGAAATAAACATCTAAAACTTTCCCTTACTCCATGCGTCTTTTTTTGCTCATTACCGGAGTCCTTCTTCTTGCTGTTTCCTATGGAACTTATTTTTATATTCCAAAGACTCCCTCGGGTGATGTCGTTGACCGGCTGCGCGTCGAGAATAAGGCTTTGGAAGCAGAACTTCTTCGCTTTAAAAATGGAATCCGTGATTTTTCCTGCTCATCGTTTGATTCGGTTGCGGCATCGGTTTTTTCCACCTATCCGTGGAGCGTCCGGAATGAGATAACGCTTAATGCGGGCGACGATGCGGGTATTCGGGAGGGGCGGGGGGTTCTCGAGGGATGCGCTGTTTTTGTAGGAACTATCTCTCAGGTGTTCCCAAAATCGAGCACGGCGATAACAATTTACGATTCCCGGTTGGAAATTCCGGTTTTTGTGGGCGAGAATCGCGTGAGTGGCCTATTGCGGGGCGGTCCGCAGCCGATTATTGATCTCCTTGAGAAAGAAGTTTCTTTTGATGATGTGGTGGTTATTGCGGATAAGCGTTTTCCGTATGGACTGGTCGCGGGGAAAATTGGAACCATTCGGAGCGGTAGCGGGGGGAGCGTTTTGAAAAAAGCTGATCTCGTGCCGTCTTTTTCCGCTTCGGAATTGCGGGACGTACGAGTTATTCGATGAAAAAAATAAGCCGCATTCTGGGAATTATTGTATTGACTGCCGCCTTTGCTTTTTTCCAAGGGTTTTCGATTGGGGGGATTATGCCTAATCTGCTATTCCCGGTTCTTGTTTTTATTGCTCTCCGGGAGGATTTCCTGGTTACTCTTGCCGCAAGCGCCGCCTCTCTTCTTGTCGTTAAATCCGGTCCATTCATGGATTTTCCTACTAGCCTCCTTTTTCTTTTCGTCCTCGGCATCTCTCTTTTTAAGGCCACATTGCCATGGCAGGAAGCCGTTCTGTACTTCCTGTCGATTTTCCTGGGGACTTTACTACTTTATGCCGTGGCGGAACCTGCTTTGATTTTGAGCAGCTTTTTTCTCCAAGAAGTTTTCGTGGCGTTGGCCGGCGGCGCCGCTATTTTTGCCATTTTTTCGCGGGCGTGGCAGAATGAGGCTACAAAATATTAAGACATGAAATTTTCCGCTACGCTTCTTAAAAAGTTGGCTCCGGAGTTAAAGAATAAAACCCAGATCATGGAGTCGTTGAACCTTCATGCGTTTGAGGCGGAAGATGGTGGTGGGGAGACCGTGGATATTTCCATTCCTCCCAACCGTTTTTCGGATGCGGCCTCTCATTGGGGCATTGCCCGGGAGCTCAAAGCTCTCTCGGGAAAATTGTTTGCACAGCCTCTTCCCGTAAAAATAGCCGTATTCGCGAAATCAGTTCCGGTTCGACTCAAGGAACCGGCGCTTTGCCCCCGGGCGTCGGCTCAATATTTTGAGGTAACCGTGGGCCCCTCGCCGACCTGGCTTAAAAAGATTCTCGCGGAATGTGGTTTGCGATCGATTAATAATGTTGTCGATATCACTAATTACGTCATGTTGGAAGTGGGCCAGCCGCTTCACGCTTTTGATTACGACCGAATGGAGGGCGGCGAGCTTATCATCCGGCGAGCCCGTCCCCGGGAAGAGTTGGTCATTTTGGATGGGAAGAAATTCGTTTTAGACCGGGATGTTCTTGTCTTGGCGGATTCTAAACAGGCACTGGATGTTGCTGGTATTAAGGGCGGCAAGAAGGCGGAGATTTCTTCTGGAACCAAGCGGATTCTTCTTACGGCATGTTCTTTTGATGCGAAAAGCATTTATAAGACATCGCGAAAACTTAATCTTTTTACCGATGCGTCGGGCCGGTTTTCGCATGGCCTTAGTCCGTTGCTTGTGGAGCAGGGGATGATGCGGGCGGCCGAGCTTTTATCGGAGTTGGCGCGGGCCAAAGCCGGGATGCTGGTTGATGTTAATACGACGAAAACATCTAAAATTTTAATTCCTTTTGAATTCGAGAAACTCGATGCATTGTTGGGCGTTTGGATTCCTCAGGAAGAGGCGGAGCGGTACCTAAGAAATTTGGGGTTCGAGATCACGGTAGTTCCTTCGAAGAAGGGGAAATTGAGCGCTACTCCTTTAACGCGGGCGATGACCGAGCGGCATTCCATTTTTATCACGCCACCGGCGCTTCGTACGGACATCGAATCATTTGAGGATATTGCCGAGGAGGTGGCCCGGCTTCACGGGTATCAAGACATCGGTTCCCGCCCTCCCCGCGTCCATCTGCTGCCGTCGGGGTTTGAGGATCAGGTGACGCTCAAGGACAAAATCCGGCGATTACTGACATTGGCTGGATTAACTGAAATCTATGGGTACTCTTTTATCTCCAAGACCGATGCCGACCGTTTCGATTTTAATGGTGAATTTGTGGAGCTTCAAAATCCGATTAGTGAAGAATTTCTTTATATGCGGCCTTCCTTGGTTCCGGGGCTTCTCGCCGCCGTCCATAAAAATTCCCGGTTTTCCCCGGAGATCCGTCTTTTTGAAATCGGTAAAATTTTTTATGCCGATAAGGGAGTGCAGGAGCTCTTAGATTTGGGAATCGCGGTTGCCTCCAAGAAAGATCCGTTTCGGGAGTTAAAGGGTTTGGTGGAGGGATTTTTTAAAAAAATTGGTCTTGTCGAGTATTTTATCGCCGAAACTTCCCCTAAGGATTGGCCCGCCCGATTCACTCGGCGTTTCATTCCCTCCCAAGCGCTTCTTAAAATCGAATCCGGCAAGGATATCGTGGGATATATGGGTCAGATTAAGGGCGATAGCGTCGCTGTTTGCGAGTTGAATGTTGATATTTTGCTGCGATTAATTTCAGAAGAACAGGAATACCGGCCGCTTTCCCGGTATCCTTCGGTTATGCGGGATATATCGATTTCATTGGCGTCCGGTATTCGCGTGGGTGATCTGGTAGAGGCGATGCAGGCCGTCGATCCTTCGCTGATCCGCGATGTGGATATTATGGATGAGTATAAAGATAGCATCACGCTGCGCGTGGTTTTTCAGGCGGATGATCGGACGCTCCGGGATCAAGAGGTGAATCAGCGGATGGAAAAAATCGAAGCGCTCCTTCGAAAGCAGTTCCAGGCCGGAATACGTTAGATTAGCTTAGCGTCTCGAGAGGTTCGAATTGGGCGTGCGCCTTATCGATGGGTCGGAAATTGACGCGGTCCGGATCGAATTTTAGTTTGACGGTTCCCAGGGGGCCGTTTCGATGTTTGGCGATGATGATTTCCACTGTATTTTGTTCTGTTTCGTCGAGGTCTATTTTATCCCGGTCTTTGCGGTAGATAAACATGACAACGTCGGCGTCTTGCTCGATGGAACCGGATTCCCGAAGATCGGCGAGCCGGGGAATTTTTACGTCTCGTTGTTCGACGGCTCGGGAGAGTTGCGCGGCGGCCAAAACCGGTATTTGAAGTTCTCGAGCCAGGGCCTTTAATCCGCGGCTTACTTCCGTCATATTCTGCACCATGTTGTCGGTGTTGATGCGCGGTTGGATAAGTTGGAGGTAATCAACGATAAGAAGTCCTAATCCGCGTTCGGCTTGCAGTCGCCGGGCCATGGCCCGGATCTGGATGATATTGGCGGACGGCGTATCGTCGATATAGATGGGGGCTTTAGACAGGCGATCGAGGGCATTCTGGATCATTTGGAAATCTGTTTCATCGCGGAGCCGCCCGGTTCGAAGTTGCCACAGGGGGACTTGCGCCTCGGCGGCGATCAAGCGGTCAACGATTTGGTCGCGCGACATTTCGAGAGAGAAAATGCCGATGGGAATTCCCGCCTTTGTGACCGCCCGCCGGGCGATGTCGAGACACAGGGCGGTTTTTCCCAGGGAAGGCCGGGCTCCTAAAATAATCAAATCCGACCGCTGGAGGCCTGAAAGATAATTATCGATTTCGTCAAAACCGGTGGTTACCCCGCGGAGTCCTTTTTCGCCCTGATGAAGTTTTTCAATCCGTTCATAGGCGGCTTTTAATTCGTCTTTGAGGGGAACGAAATTTTGCGGTCGGGAATCCTGGCTGATGGCAAAAACTTTCTGTTCAATTTCATCGAGCAGTGCTTCGGTATCCTCCCCGGGGCTGAATACTTTTTCGGTAATTTCTGCGGCGGTGCGGACCAGGTCGCGGAGAACCCGCTTCTGCTTAACGAGTTTTGCGTAGTGCGCTACGTGTGACGCCGTGGGTACGGAAGCTACAAGTTCCGAAACATACGACGAGCCTCCGATATCCATTAAAAGTCCCTTGTCTTTGAGTTTGTTAGTAACGCTTAGGATATCGATTGGTTCGTTTTTCTCAAAAAGCTCCATGACGGCGTCGTATATCTTTCCGTGCGCCGGCAAATAAAAATCACCCGCCGTGAGAGTATCCGCCACGCGGATGATCGCATTTTTGTCGAGCATTAAGGCGCCCAAGACCGATTTTTCCGAATCGATGTCTTGGGGCGGTAGTTTGGGGTTCATGACAAGGGTTTTATTTTTTGGTTATCCGGGGTCCGTTGGCGGTGTCGCTTACCGTATATCCTAAGTCTTCTATCTCTTTTCGCAAGCGATCGGCCTGGATAAACTGTTTATTCTTGCGGAAAGCCTCCCGTTTCTGGGCTAGTGTTGCAACGGCGGCCGGTGCCGGAGAGCTTTTCCGGCTTTTAAGTCCTAATCCTAGGACTTTGTCGAACTGCAAAACGGTTTGGCGCTTCGCCGCCGCAGAAAGCTTTTTGTCCTTGATGACGTCCCAGAGGATGGCGAGGGCGCGGGGCGTATTAAAGTCATCCGCCAATGCCTCGAAGAATTTCTTTTCCCAGGACGAGGTGTCGGCATTTTTTCTCAGGGATCGGGAGTCCCCGAGGGCTTTCTCTATATTATGGAGAGCATTGCGGGCTTGTTCGGCGGCTTGGGGAGTATAATTCATCGGGGATCGATAATGATGAGAGATTGTGAGATAACGCAAGACTGCCGGAGAATGGCTGTTTAAAAAGTCGCGGATGGTCACGAAATTATGCAGGCTTTTGGACATCTTTTTTCCTTTTACGAGAAGGTGCCCGGTATGCATCCAGATTTTTACAAACGGCTTTTTTCCCGAGGCGGCTTCTTGCTGGGCAATCTCCGATTCGTGATGGGGGAATTTGATATCAACGCCGCCGCCATGAATATCGTATTGGGGGCCGAAAAAGGATTCAGTGATCGCCGTATCTTCGATATGCCATCCGGGCCGCCCCCAGCCTAAATCCGTAAACCATGCCGGTTCTCCCTGGGTAATAATGAATTTTTTCTTGCGCCGTTCCGCGTTTTTAAACTCTGCGTCATCGTGCGCTTTAGTGAATTTCCATAAGCAAAAATCTCCTTTATTTCTTTTATTGATTCCTTGGTCGATGCGGGAAACGGAGTCTTCGGCTTGTTCAGCCGTTCGTTTGGCTAGCTTGCCGTATTCTGGGAAGGTTTTGAGATCGAAATACCACCCTTCCTTATCTATCTTGTACGCATGACCTTTTTTAATAAGCGTTTTGATCTGTTGGATGATGGGGGGAATGAATTGCGATGCGGGCGCGTATCGATTGACTGATCGTATGCCTAACGTTTTCATATCAGTCAAATACTCTCTAGTGAATTCCTTTGAAAGGGCGAGCGGGTTTTTATTCTCTTGCTGGGCACGGGCGATGATTTTATCGTCGATATCGGTGATGTTTTGAAGATAAAAGATGTTTATCCCTGTGGCGCGGAGAAAACGCGCAAAAATATCAAAAGCCAGGTAGGTTCGCGCGTGTCCGATGTGGGCGTTATCGTAGACGGTCGGGCCGCAAACAAAAAGATTTAATCCTTTTGATGGTATTTTAAGCGGTTCTTTTTTAGCGGTTAACGTGTTGTAGAGCCTTGGAGTTGGCTTTAGCATGTCTCTGTATATTGTAAGTTGCTTAAATAGTATAGTGGGTGGCGCGACGGCGCGCCACCCAGCGGACGACAGAGGGATTAGCAGTTGCCCGTCATTATTTTCACCTCCCTCAAGGAACAATTTCCTTCCAAGAATAAAAAAGCCCTTCTCGGAAGGGATTGGGCGTCAATTCAGGAGAGAAAGATTACAATAAACGACCAACCTCTTCCAGTAAGGGATTGGCGCATGCACACACTTGGGAAATAAGTTTCAATTTCATTAATTTAAATATAAAGTAAAAGAAAATCCTGTCAAGCCTTTATTTATATATATATAACACTTTATTGACGATCGTGAAAAAATTGTTATACTTTTCTGCGCATATGTTGTCTAAGAAATCTAAAGGCAAAAAAGCTTTAGTCCCGCGGACCGCCGGAATCCATCTTTTATCTGAACTAGCCGAGATGGGATCCGGGGCTTTTGATGAAATGTTTGAGCGGCTCCAGAAAAGAGCGGGGAAGACGAGTAAAAAAGATGTGGTGCAAAATATCTCGGTAGACGAAGCGACGGCTCGAACCACGTTGTGGCGCTTGGAGAAAAAAGGGCTTGTTATGCGCCGCGCCCGGCGGTATGAAGTGACCGAAGAGGGGGTTCGTATCGTGGAGATGCTCCATCGGGAAGAAAAGCAGCCGGAATGGGATGGGAAATGGCGCTTGGTGATGTTTGATATCCCCGAGGATAAGCGGGCGGAACGGGATTGGCTCCGGTACCAGTTAGGCTTGGTGGATTATCGGCCTCTTCAGAAAAGCGTTTTTATCGGACGCTATCCCTTGGAAGAGGGAGTTTACGCGTGGCTTATGCAAAAGCGGCTGAATCGGTGCGTGCGTCTTTTGACGGTGGGTGATATCGATTTTGATCTTGACAACGCGTGGAGTGAAATATAACATCATATTCACGATCGCAAAATTAATGTTATATTTTTATGGACGACGATAATAAACAGCAGGATACGGAGGAAGGCGCGGCTTCGGTAAGTGAGGATGTGACGGCCCAACTCAGGCGGGAGCGGGATGACTACCTCGAGGGATGGAAGCGGGCAAAGGCAGACTTTATTAATTATAAGAAAGACGAGATCAAGCGGTTTTCGGAGTTCGGAAAGTTTGCCACAGAAAATTTGATTCGAGAGCTGATTGCTGTTTTAGACAGTTTTGAGCTCGCGATTCCAAAAGAAACCGATGAACAGTCGCAGCGCGGTCTCTATCTCATCCGTCAGCAGCTCGATGACGTTTTGCGGCAGTACGGCATTCGGCGCATCGAGGCCAAGGCGGGAGAACCGTTTGATCCGGCCCTGCACGAGGCTATTGCTGAGGTGGAGGCGGATGCGGCTTCGGGAACGATTGTCGAAGAGCTGGGACCTGGATATTTTCTTCATGAAAAACTAATCCGGCCGGCGCGCGTAAAAGTGGCGAAATAATAATAAAAAATAATTCATCGTATGGCAAAAATACTCGGTATCGATTTGGGGACGACTAATTCGGCGATGGCGGTGGTCGAGGGCGGCGAACCCAAAATTTTAGAAAACCAGGAGGGTAATCGAACCATGCCCTCCGTAGCGGCAACCTCCAAGTCGAATGAACGACTCGTGGGGTTGTTGGCCAAGCGCCAGTCGGTGGTGAATCCCAAGAACACGATTTTTTCAGTGAAGCGCCTTATTGGACGCAATTTCGATGATCCCGAAGTGCAGCGCGATAAAGCCTGGCTGCCTTATGATATTCAGAAATCGGAAAACGGCGGCGTGGAAGTTAAGATGGGAGATCGATGGTATAAGCCGGAGGAGATTTCCGCTATGGTGCTTGCTAAGCTCAAGGCGGATGCCGAGGCGAAAGTGGGGGAAACAATTACCGAGGCGGTTATCACCGTTCCGGCTTACTTCGACGATTCTCAGCGGCAGGCTACCAAAAACGCCGGTGAAATCGCCGGATTTACGGTTCGGCGCATTATCAATGAGCCGACGGCTGCGGCATTGGCTTACGGGCTCAATAAGCAAAAGAATGAAAAAATTGTGGTCTATGATTTTGGTGGTGGGACTTTTGATATTTCCGTTTTGGAAATTGCGGATGATACCGTAGAAGTCCGTTCTACTGGAGGTGATACGCATTTGGGTGGTGACGACTTTGATAAGAAAATAATCGAGTACCTTGTCGAAGAGTATCGCAAGCAGGACGGTATCGATATTTCCAAAGACGCCCTGGCGCTTCAGCGTTTGAAGGAGGCGGCTGAGCGGGCCAAGCATGAGTTATCGACGGCGTTTGAAACCGAGATTAATCTTCCCTATATCACGTCGGATGCCTCCGGCCCCCGCCATTTTGCGATAAAGATGACGCGGGCAAAACTCGAAGAGTTGGTGGCTCCTTTTATCGATAAATCGGTGGAACTGGTTAAAAATACCGTTGCCGAAGCCGGGCTGAAAATTTCGGATATTAACGAAGTTATCCTTGTGGGTGGTCAGACGCGAATGCCTGCGATTCAGGAGGCGGTAAAAAAATTATTCGGTAGAGAACCCCATAAAGGAATCAATCCCGATGAAGTGGTGGCCGTGGGAGCCGCGGTGCAAGCCGGAATTTTTCAAGGAGACGTGAAGGATGTTTTGTTGCTCGATGTTACGCCCCTTACTTTGGGAATCGAAACTTTGGGCGGCGTCATGACGCCGGTAATCGAAAAAAATACCACGATTCCCACTGCGAAGTCGCAGGTTTTTTCGACGGCGGCGGACAATCAGACGTCTGTTGAAATTCACGTGCTGCAAGGGGAGCGGCCGATGGCGACTGATAACAAAACATTAGCGCGTTTCATTTTAGACGGTATACCGCCGTCGCCTCGCGGCCTGCCGCAAGTGGAGGTTACCTTTGACATGGATGCCAACGGCATCTTGAGCGTCAAGGCTGTGGATAAAGCCACGCAGAAAACTCAGTCGGTGAAGATCGAGGCTTCCACGCAGCTTTCCAAGGAGGAGGTGGAACGGTTAAAACAGGAGGCAGCGGTTCACGCGGAGGAGGACCTCCAGAAGCGCGAGCTTACCGAAGCCAGGAACGAAGCGGAACAGGCTATTTATTTAGCGGAAAAAGCGGTTCGGGAGGCGGGTGAAAAAGTTTCCCCAGAGATAAAAACCGCCGTTGCGGCCAAAATCGAGGCCATTAAGGGCGTGAAGGAGGGGAGCGATGTGGGGGCGATCAAATCGGCTGTAGCCGAGTTATCCCTGGAGCTTCAAAAAATCGGGCAGTCCATGTATAATCAGGAGAATGGCAAACCCGATAACCCAGACGCCGAGCGTTAATGCGGTGGAGATTGATTACTCGCGAGGGAAAGTTACCGCCATCGCGATCCTAGAAATCGCTTCCGCGGTTCTTTTTGGCATTGCCCTTCGGCTGGCGCTTACAACCGCCACGTTTCCGAATATTCTTTTTGCGGTAGGCGCCGGTATTCTTTTTCTCGCTTTCTTTTTCCTTTCTGTTTTTTTCATTAAGTCGTCGTCGATCGCGTTTTTTCTAGTGGCGGGGCAGACGGTTGCCATCGCGGCTCCGTTTTACGGATATTTTTCCATTTTTCTTTTTGAAATTATTTTTGTTGTCGTCGTTGTTCTTATTCTGGCATCGAATAGCGGCCGGCGCGATCTTATGGAAAGCCTGAAGGTCCGTTTTTGGCGGATTGGAAAAACCACGCTTCCCAAGGCAATCCTCGGAACGTCGATTTTGGTGGGCGGCCTCTATTATATTCATTTTGCCCAGCAACCGTCGGATATCCCGTTGAGTGAGCCCACGTTCACCAGCTTCGTTCATTTTATCGAGCCGTCCGTCGCCCGTTTCTTGCCGGATTTCGACAGTTCGCTTACGGTCAATCAATTTTATACTCGCATGGCGCAACGGGAATTGAACTCGCGGGAAGAATTCTTGGAGCTTCCGCGCGCGGCGCGCGATCAACTTATCCGGGAATCCGCAAAAGATTTAGGGGAGCAAATTGGCGATTGGACGGGAACCAATCCGGATCCCAACGCTAAAATTCCGCAAGCCCTTTATTCTATGCTCCAGCAGAAAGTCGGGTCATGGGCGGGACGAGGGGAGAACTTTGGTTCGATGGTTTTTGCGGGATTACTCCTTCTAATCATTTTGGGTTTTACCTGGCCTCTCCGTCTTATAATTGAGGGGATTGCTTTCTTCCTATATCAATTTCTTTTGGTTTTCGGATTCGCTAATATCGAACTCGAGGGGCGAAGCCGTGAGATTATCGTTCTTCGGTAGGGCTTGCGGTTTTCGCCGTCGTCCGTAAACTATAGCGTGTAAATAAACGGTATGGATTATTATAAAGTTTTAGGAGTTGACCGGGGCGCGTCGGAGGAGGACATCAAAAAGGCCTTTCGGCGGTTAGCCCACAAATATCACCCCGATAAGGGCGGTGATGAAAAAAAATTTAAAGAAATTAACGAAGCGTATCAGATACTTTCGGATAAGCAGAAGCGGGCCCAATATGATCGATTTGGTCAGGTATTTAGCGGCGGCGGGCCGGCAGGAGCCGGTTTCGGGCCGTTTGACTTTGGGCAGGGAAAAGGCCCTTTCGGCGAAGTCCGATTTGATTTTGGGGGTGATATGGGTGATTTGGGCGATGTTTTCGACGCCTTTTTTGAGGGCATGGGAGTTCGGCAGCGGCGGACATATCGGACGGGTGCCGATATGGAAGTTTCTATCGATATATCCCTGGAGGAAGCGTTTCGAGGAACGCAGAAAAATATTTCTTATCAGACTTTCGTTAACTGTTCCGCGTGCAAGGGTTTGGGGCATGATGCCTCGGCGGGCGTGGACGAATGCAAAGCTTGCAATGGCCGGGGCGAGATTAAAGAGACTCGGCAAAGTTTCTTTGGGAGCTTCACTCAGGTTAAGGCTTGCGAAAGGTGTTCGGGAACCGGACAAATTCCTCGGAAAACCTGCGACCATTGCCGGGGGTTGGGCCGGGTCAAAAGCGATAAGACCATTGCGGTTCATATTCGCTCAGGGGTGGATGATGGACAATTGATTAAGGTGAAGGGCGCTGGCGAAGCGGGAGAGCGGGGAGCGGAAGCGGGCGATCTCTATATCCGGGTTCGGCTAAAACCGCATCCAGTTTTCGATCGACGGGGAGAAAATCTGAGCATTCGTCAGGAGATAAGCCTGTTGGAATTGCTGCGAAATAAAAAATTGGAAATCCCGACGATTTCGGGAAATCATTTAAATATTGAGATTCCGGCGGGATTCGATCTCCGTCATCCGCTTCGGATTCCCGGCGAGGGAATGCCGCGGCATGACGGCCATGGCCGCGGAAATCTCTTTGTGGAATTGGAATTAAAATTGCCCCGGAAAATTTCCACGAAAGGCAAGAAACTCCTTGAAGATTTAGAGGGAGAGGTGGAGTAGAATTGCTTGTACTGAGCGAAGTCGAAGTGTGCGCCCACCAGGGATCGAACCTGGGACCGTCTCCTTAAAAGGGAGCTGCTCTACCAGCTGAGCTATGGGCGCAGCCTTTAAAAGATAGCAATATCAAAGTCGTTGATCAAGATATAACACCTTTTTTCCGATCGTAAAGAAGGTGTTATATTTTCCTTTCTAAAGAAGACGGCCCTCGCGGATGGTCTCGAAGGCTTGGGGGCGATCGGGGTCCGCGAGGGCATGATGTGCGTGGTGGTTCAGCGTTCTCGCGCTGAGAGTGGGATGGGTTTGGTAAGCCAGCCGGTGGAGCTGTAGAATCGGGTTGGCGGTAGTCGTCGGCCCGTGACGAAGAATGTCTCTGCGGGCGCGGATTGGACGTCGGTGATCCGCGCGAGCCCCAGTCCTTCGAGGAGTCGGGCTCTTCGAACTGAGTTCTTCTTTCCCATCGGGAATTCTCCTGTTTCGCGCGTGGAAGGTTCGATCGGTTGGTCTCTTATGATTGAGTATAGCACAATTCGTTTGACACGATCTGGTGCCTCTTATACCCTATATATAAGCGCCTGGCGCTTGTTGTTTATTTATGGAAGAAATTTCCATCAAAGCCGAAGAAATTTTTCATCTTGGAGCATTGCCGGTAACGAACACGTTAATTGTTTCGCTTATTAGTTTTTCCGTTCTCGCTATTCTGGGTATTCTTTTTCGGAGGAGCTTGAGCGCCATTCCGGGGAAACTTCAGAATTTTATTGAATTATCGATCGAAGGGCTATTGAATCTCGTCGATTCCGTTCTCCATGATCGCCATAAAACCGAATCCTATTTCCCCCTTATTGCCACGGTTTTCCTTTTTATCTTGATCTCCAATTGGCTTGGGCTTCTTCCGGGCGTCGGGTCGTTTACTTTTGAAGAAGGAAAACATACGGTTCCTTTATTCCGATCACCGGCGTCGGATCTTAATTTTACCATTGCGCTCGCCATCATCTCGGTTATCATGACTAATGTCTTGGGTATATTGGCAATCGGATTTTTCAAGCATTTTTCAAAATTTATCAATTTCCGGGGGCCGATCGATTTTTTCGTCGGTATTCTTGAATTCATCTCTGAACTTGCTAAAATAATCTCGTTTGCTTTTCGATTATTCGGGAACGTCTTTGCGGGAGAGGTTTTGCTCACGATCATGATCTTTCTCCTTCCGTATGTCGTTCCCGTCCCGTTTCTGATGCTCGAGGTCTTTGTCGGCTTCATTCAGGCGTTTGTCTTTACTATGCTCACCATCGTTTTCATTTCGATTGCGACGGCTGAGCATCATTCATAAAAGGTCGTTAAGTAAATCAGCAATATATATTTTAAATTTTTGATTATGGATGCAGAATCAATTAAACTTCTAGCGATTGCGGCCGTTATGGCTTTAGGGGCTTTTGCTCCTGCTATGGCCATCGGCAAGATCGGTTCTAAGGGAAGCGAAGCGATTGGTCGGAATCCGGAAGCCGCTCCCAAAATTCAGACGGCCATGATTTTGGCTATCGCCTTTGCCGAAGCCATCGCGATCTACGCCTTGGTCGTTGCTCTCATATTAAAGTTCGTCTAGAATGCAGCCTTAATGACAGAAGTCTTCGAAAAACTCGGCGTCAATTGGAAGTTACTCCTCGCGCAGGCGGTTAATTTCGGACTCTTGGTTCTTGTTCTTCGTTTTACGGTTTACCAGCCGTTGTTAACGATGCTCGCGGATCGGAAGCGGAAGATCGAGCAGGGGTTTAAGGACGCCGAGGAAGCCGGGCAGCGACTGCGCGAAGCCGATGAAGTGAAGAAAATCAAGCTTCGGGAAGCTGAAGCGGAATCCTTGTTGATTTTGAAGACAACCGAGGAGAAGTCAAAGGTATTGGAGGCGGGGCTTCTCGAGGCGGCTCACCGGAAAGAATCGGATATCCTTACTCGAGCCCAGGAGCGCGGAGAGCGTCTGGTGGGAGAGGAAACGGAAAAGTTTTACGCCGAAGCGGCCGACATCGTCCGTCGCGCCATTTCCAAGGTAATCGAATCCAAGCGAGAGATAATCGATGATCACCTGATCAAGGAAACAGTTAAGAAGCTTAAGGAATCATCTCTATGAAATATAGACGAATAGCTGTTGCCCGAGCTTTTGTGGAGGCGATTACCGAACATCCCGCCAAGGCTGATCATCTCATTAAGAATTTCGTGAAATTTCTATATGAGAAACGCCTCTGGAAAGATGCCGTAAAGATTATCGCCGATATTGAACGATTGCTTTTAAAAAAACGAGGGGGGCGGAAAATTCTCGTTGAAACCGCGGCGCCGTTGGGTGAAAAGGCCCGTCGGGATCTCGAAGCCGGATTTAATAATACGGATGTTGTCTACTATGCTATTGAGCCGCGCCATATGGCGGGCGTTCGAATTACGGTGGACGACGGTTTAGTCATCGATGGAACGCTGAATGCAAAATTAAAGAAAATGTTTAGGCGGTAGAATTATCGGATATGAAAGATATTGTCGAGAAATTAAAAAAAGAAATCGAAGGTTTCAAGGATCATCTCGAAGCGACTCCCGTCGGGTTTATCGATGAGGTGGGGGACGGGGTGGTTAAGATTCGGGGACTTCGCGAGGCGCAGAGCCAGGAAATGTTGGCGGTTAAAACCGACGAGGGAGAGGTGACTCTCTTGGCTTTTAATCTTGAGGAAGATTTAATCGGCGCGATTGCGCTGGGGGATTACAAATTCATAAAAGTGGGCGATGAAGTGACGGGAACGGGAAGCATCCTGTCGATTCCTGTCGGGAAAGAATTAGTCGGCCGCGTGGTTGATCCCCTGGGAAATCCTTTAGACGGCAAGGGGCCGATTTTCGACGATGCCGAAAAAGCGCCCCGGTATCCGGTGGAGCGACGAGCGCCGGGGGTCTTAGCCCGGGAGTCGGTTAATACGCCGCTTCATACAGGATTAAAGGCCATTGATGCGATGATTCCTATCGGCCGCGGGCAGCGCGAGCTTATTTTAGGAGATCGCCAGACCGGAAAAACCGCAGTAGCTATCGATGCGATTTTGAATCAAAAGAATGATGCGGGACGACGCCGCCCGTATTGCATTTACGTGGCGATCGGGCAAAAGGAATCGAAGATTGCCCGCATCGCCGCTCTCCTCGAAGAGCAGGGAGCTCTCGAATATACTACGATCGTAGCGGCTCCCGCTTCCTTCCCTGCGGCGTTGCTGTATCTCGCTCCTTATGCGGGAGCGGCTATCGGCGAATATTTTATGGATCACGGTGAAGATGCTCTCGTTATCTACGACGATTTGTCGAAGCACGCCGCTGCGTATCGGGAAATCTCGCTTCTATTGCGGCGTCCTCCGGGCCGCGAAGCGTTTCCCGGCGATATTTTCTATCTCCACTCTCGGCTTTTGGAACGGGCGGCAAAGCTCAATCAAGAGAATGGCGGCGGGTCGTTGACTGCGCTCCCTATTATTGAAACCCAGCTGGGCGATGTGTCGGCTTATATTCCGACTAACGTCATCTCGATCACCGACGGGCAGATTTATATCGAGTCGGATCTTTTTTATCAAGGCGTCCGACCGGCCGTTAATGCCGGTCTTTCGGTTTCCCGCGTGGGATCATCGGCGCAAACCAAGGCTATGAAAAAAGTTGCCGGCCGGTTGCGGCTGGAGCTGGCTCAGTTCCGCGAACTTCGCGCCTTCGTTCAGTTCGCTTCAGATTTGGATCCGGCCACGCAAAAAAAGATCAAGCGGGGAGAGTTGATGACGGAAATTTTAAAACAAGAGGATTTAGCCCCTATCGCTTTTGAGGATCAGGTGGTTCTCTTTTATGCCGCGTTAAACGGATATTTCGACACTCTTCCGCTCCCGCGAGTTCGGGAGATGGAGAAAAAATTGCGTGACTTTATGGAAAAGTTGCACGGTGATCTTATGGCGTCGATTCGGAAGACCGGCGATATGCCCAAGGAGACGGAAGAGAAGCTGAAAAATGCCCTGGAAGATTTTAAGAATCTAATTTCTAAAGATTAACTATGTCCAGTAATTCAACTCGATATTTTGACTTTCGATTCAGATTCTCCCTACCGAAGTTTTCCTGCCAAAGCAGCCTGGTTTACTTGAGTTATGAAAATAAATCGTCAAATTAATAAATCGCAATCGAGTTGAATTACTGGATATGGAATCGATGCAATCCATTAAAAAAAGGGTGCGCGGGGTAACCAATACCTCCAAAATAACGAAAGCCATGGAAATGGTGTCGGCTCAAAAAATGCGGCGCAGCCAAGAGATCGCTCTAGCCTCGCGGCCGTATGCGCTGCGGGGATTGGAGCTTCTCGCCGAACTTTCCCGGCGCGTCGAAAAGCGGCCGGACTTAATGACTATGCGCGAGACGAAGCGGACGCTGATCCTTTTGGTTGCCGCTGATAAAGGGTTGGCGGGATCTTTTAACAGCCAGGTATTTCGGCGCGTGGAAGAAATGTTTGGCCGGGCGTTGGCTTCCCTGGAGCCGGGTCTGGGATCGCCGGTTTTTGCGGCCGTGGGCCGAAAAGCGGAGGATTTCCTTCGGAGGAAGGGCTTGGCGGTCCATCAAGCTTTTGTTAACTTCGGTGATTATGTCGATCTTGAGGAGGTGGATCCGCTGTCAGATTTTGTCATTCGGGGTTATGAGCGGGAAGAATGGGATCGGGTGATAACCGTAAGCACGCATTTTCGGACCACGCTTCGCCAGGAGGTTTTGGTTCGCGAAGTGCTGCCGGCCACCTTTGAATCGATTGAAAAAACGGTTAAAGAAATCATTCCCGAACGCGGCCGTTATGCCAATATGCCTATGAACGGATATTTAACTTCTCATCCGAATTTCGACTATTTGATAGAGCCGTCGCCGCTTATAGTGCTGGATGTTTTGGTTCGTCACTTGGTCACCATGTCGATCTATCACTTGGTGCTGGAGGCCAATGCCTCGGAGCACTCCGCGCGGATGGTGGCCATGAAGAATGCGTCGGATAATGCCGGGGAGCTTATCGATTCGCTGACGCTCGAGTATAATAAGGCGCGACAAGCGGCGATCACCAAGGAGCTTGCCGAAATCACCGGCGGCGCGGAGGCGTTACGAGGATGATTAGAAAATCTAGATTAAGCGCTGAAATATGGGAGAAATAATAAAAGTAAATTTTAGTCCTGATGAGCCAGGGAAAAAGCGTGGCCGCATAGAAGATGAATCGAGCGTTCCAGAAGAGGTCGAAAAAAACGATGAACCCCATCTTTCCAAAAGAGAAGCATCAATTAGTACACTGCTTTCGTGTAAGGAAAAATACATAGAGATGCAAAGATTCCTCAATGGTTTATTTGGAAAAATCAGCGCTAAATCTATTGCTGAAGCTGTTGAGATTGTTAAAGATTACAGCGATGCAGAGTTACGTGATACAATAAATTCTTCATCTGAAGAAAAATGGTCTGCCAAGCCCGGCTTTTATGAAGCGGTGAGCTCAGAGTACCATACCCGTATAATGCATCCCCCCAAAGATTAAAATTATTATGACTAAAGGCAAAATCATACAGATCATCGGGCCGGTCGTGGACGTTGACTTCGGGGAGGAAGGGACGATGCCCGCGATTTTAAACGCCCTTCATATACGGTCCGGCGGGATGACGGTCGTGGCCGAAGTTGCGAAACACCTTGAGCCGGGCCGCGTCCGCGCGGTGGCATTGGCCTCGACCGACGGTTTGCGCCGCGGCGATGCGGTGGAAGATTTGGGTGCGCCGATTACCGTTCCAGTGGGGCCGAAAGTTTTGGGGAACATTTTTGATGTTTTGGGAACGCCGTTGAATGACAGCAAAGAAAATTTTGACAAAAAGCTCCCGATCCACCGGTCGGCTCCGCGGCTCGATGAGCAATCGACGAAAACGGAAATTTTTGAGACCGGGATTAAGGTTATCGATCTTATCGCTCCGTTTGTGAAGGGTGGAAAAACCGGATTATTCGGCGGCGCCGGCGTGGGGAAAACCGTCCTGCTTCAGGAACTGATCCGAAATGTCGCCGAAGAATCGGGCGGCGCTTCGGTGTTTGCCGGCGTGGGGGAGCGGTCCCGCGAGGGAAACGATTTGTATAATGAAATGAAAGAGTCGGGTGTTTTGAGCAAGACGGCTTTGGTTTTCGGCCAGATGAACGAGGTTCCCGGCGCCCGGCTGCGCGTGGCGTTAACGGCGCTTACCATGGCGGAATATTTCCGCGATGAGGAGGGGAAGGATGTTTTGTTCTTTATCGATAATATTTTCCGATTTTCGCAAGCGGGACTCGAAGTCTCCACGTTGTTGGGACGGCTGCCTTCCGCCGTGGGGTATCAGCCGACTTTAGCCACTGAAATGGGCGAGCTTCAGGAACGGATTACCTCGACTAAGAAAGGATCCATCACGTCGGTGCAGGCTATTTATGTTCCGGCAGACGACATCACGGATCCGGCGCCGGCGACGACCTTTAGCCACTTGGATTCGACCATTGTTTTATCCCGGGCTTTGACAGAGATCGGAATTTATCCGGCAGTTGATCCCTTAGCCTCTACTTCGACGGCGCTTTCGCCCAAGATTGTGGGGCAGGAGCATTACGAAGTTGCTCGGGAAGTCCAGCGGGTGTTGCAGCGGTATAAAGAATTGCAGGATATTATCGCCATTTTAGGCATGGAAGAGCTTTCTGAGGACGATAAGGTTTTGGTAGGACGCGCCCGGAAGATCGAGCGATTCTTGTCGCAGCCGATGTTCGTCGCCGAACCGTACACCGGCCGGCCGGGAAGATTTGTGAAACGCGAAGATACCATTCGAGGGTTTAAGGAGATTTTAGAGGGTAAGCATGATGATAAGGCGGAGGATGCGTTTTATATGAAAGGGGGAATCGAAGATGTAACCGGCTAGTATGCAGCTCAGCGTCTATTCCTTAAAACGAGTTCTTTTTGAAGGCGGGGCGAAGTCCCTGAATGTGAAAGCCGTTCACGGGGAACTTACTATTTTAGATCATCACCGGCCGCTCATCGCCATGCTGGGGGACGGTCCGGTCCGGATCGTGCGAGAGGACGAGCGGGAGGAGCAGCTCTCCGTCCGGGGCGGGTTTGTGGAAGTGAAGCCCGGGAGTGTGGTGAATGTGTTGGTGGATGAATAATTTGTCATGAAAATAAAGGCGTCTAAAAAACACTATACTGCCCATGCCACGATTGTGTGGTGCTTTGATCATCGGTTTAGTTTGGCGCTCCGGCAATATATAAAAAAGAACGGCATCAGGGAGTATGATCTGATTTGCGTCGCCGGAGGGGCGAAGAGTTTGTCGTCGCCCGAGGCGGTTTCGCACCGCGATTTTATTCTTGATCAGATCGGCAAATCCATTCGTCTCCACGATCCGAAGAAAATCATGCTCATGACGCATTCGGATTGCGGCGCGTACGGCGGGCTTAAGAAGTTTGATCACGACGCAAAAAAAGAAAAAAGTTTTCATCACAAGGAATTAGTCGTCGCCCGAAAAGTCCTTGCCAAGCATCTGGGCGATGTTCGGGTGGCGGTGGAATCGGTTTTTGCCGATTTTGAGCGTCTGCACCGGGTTTGATTTCGTCGCGAGGTCTGCTATAAAGAAGGGAAGTTCGCACCTTGTTATGATGGGAGGTGGGATCATGGCGGTTTGGATACCGTTCTTCACGGCGTGGCGCAAGCGGCGGGCGGCGGAAGAGGCAGCGCGGCGGGAGGAGCAGAGGGCTGCGCAGCGTCGCTCGGACGAGATGCGCCGGCTCTCGATGGAGCGGCAGGCCGGCAAGCGGTAACTCCGGGCTGATCTTGGGCGAAAGGAGGACTTCCGCAGCATGGACGCCAACGTTCGTTTGTGGGTGCGGTTCCGCCGCATCCGGGTTTGGCTGGCGGATCTCCGTCGGGTTGAGCGCCGGGCGGCTGACTCGCGGGTGGAACTCTCCGGGAGCCTGCCGGCTCCGGAGTGCTACAACCATCGGACGTGCGGGTTGCCGCACCCGTTCCATCCAACGAAACTGCGAGGGTAGCCTCGGATGCCCACATTGTCCCACCGTTTCCAGGCGCGCCGGAAGTCTCGAATCTCGAGACACCCACTCCGGCGCGCCGTTTGTTTTTGATTTGATATTTTATCGAAGATTGATTACTCTCATTTCTGAGTAAGCGTGGCCTTACCGCTGAGTTTCGGCTCGGCTTGCAGTGCACTTTGGAAAGGGGAGACGGTAATGGACAAAAGGGTCGTGCCGGCAGTCATCGGGCACGTCTGCGTGGGAACGCTCTGCGCTCCCCGCGTCTCGCCGGTGATCGGAGACAGCTTCAGCTACACCGATCTGGTGGCGCGGCTGGCGGACAACCCCGATGCCCCCAGGGAGGTCCTCCTTTCGGCGCGGAGCTTCTTCTCGGTCGACGGGGAGCAGTGGCGGAACTTCCTCCAGGAAGCCTTCCTCGTCGCTGTGAGGGAGAACATGGGCGTCGCCGCCTTCCTGGCGAAGGCCTGGGACGAGACCGTCGTCTAACATCGCCGCGTTGCGGATCACTCCCGATCCGCGACGCGGCAGCAACACCATCGGATCGATGGCTTTTTTTATTAAGCTCGAGCCCATCCCGGGGTGATTTCGTTGCTTTGCTTTTTTTCGCGTTTCCCAGCAGGATTTACAAAATCATCCAATCTCTTTAGAATTGGGAAGTGCTTGAAAATTGAATATTCCCCGGTAGCTCAATGGTAGAGCGTCTCGCTGTTAACGAGAGGGTTGTAGGTTCGAATCCTACCCGGGGAGCCATGTGGGATTAGCGTCGCCAAAAGCGACGCTTTTCCCTTTTATGGAGCCACTTTCAGGAGGTTCGAACGTGTCTGAATTTTGCTCTACCGAATTTGAGACGAGAATCATCGGCAAAAGCGCAGAATCGGTGTCAATGCTAATCATTTTGTCTTTTAGCAGGAGGTTCGAACCAAGGGCGGACAAGAATACTTTTCTGGCGTGTTCGCCTCGTTCGTTGAACGCTTTTCGGGTATTGGTTGCGAACATGAGGATGTTGTCAGCTGCCTGTAGCCAGTTGTCTACTCGGGCATCAGTGTCGTTCAGAAGCTCGTGTAGCTTTGCCTTTTCTTGATTGATCGTGGACTTTTTGCGTGTAAATTCCTCCTCACTAATCTCACCAGCTGCACGCATGTCGATAAGGGCGTCGAGCTTTCGCACACAAGCCTCGTAATTTTTCTGTTGATTGGAGAGGATTGCGTTTCGATCACCTGCTTCTTTTTCATTCTCATCACGAAGCCACTTCATCGCCCAGCCGTGGAATTCCTCCGGAGGCTGAACCCGGGCCAGTGTGTTGGTGACCTGCTTCTCGAGCTCTTTTACCTCGACGCATTTCTGCTTGCACGGACCCTTGCGTTTGGTGCAGTGGTAGTAAATATAGCGGTGGACGTTGCCATTCTTATTTCTCTTGGTCTTATGTTCAGCTGTGACCATGCATCCGCACTCTCCGCAGCGGATCATTCCTGTGTAGGAGAAGGTGTATGTTTCGGGCTTGGGCTTGCTGCCTCGGCCGAGAAGCACTTGGACGCGATCGTATTCCTCACGCGTAATCATTGGTTCGTGTTTTCCTTTGTGCCAGTTGCCCGAGCCTTGCGGCCACTCAAACCATCCGTAATAGAACGGGTTGTAAAGAACGCGGTAGAAGCCGCTTCGAGCGAGTTTCTTTAAGCCCCACTGATTGACGGCGACATCGTAGACTTTCGGCGAGGTGTAGGTACCGCTCAAAATCATATCGAACATTTTCCGAATGATTGGAAACATCTTTGGGTCTTTGCGTATCGTCTTGAATCCTTTCATCTTGTCCGGTGTGTTCATGTAACCGATCGGTGCCGGACCTGGATGCCAGCCCATCTCGACTTTGCGTCGGAGGCCACGTTTTACGTCCACGCCTTTGTTATCGTTCTCGAGCTTCGCCTGACTGCATAAGAGGTTAAGGAGAAATTTATCGTTCGGCGTATTTCGGTAAGCCTGCCCAGGCGTGCGTATATCGAGGAGCTTGTTCTGATCCATGAGGTAGACCAGGTATCCGGTATCGACGGAATTACGCGAGAGGCGGTTCGGATGCCATGCGATGATGCCCTCGGCTTCGCCTTTCTCGATACGCTTGATCATTGCGTTGAAGACCTCGCGTCCTGGTGCCTTTGCGGAGTACGACTCCTCGAGTCGGTCTACGACTTCGAGCTTTTCTCTTTTCGCCAATGCTTCCAATTCACTCTTTTGCGAGTCGATGGAAAGCACCTGCCGATCTTCCTGTTCTGAGGACTTTCGAGCGTAGAGGAAGTACTTAAGTTTTGGTTGTGCTTCCTGGCTCATGGCTATTGTGTTACGCGGAATTCTTGCAGCGCGTTCCGGTAGAGGTCTACTGTGTTGTTGTAGCTGAAGATGTATCCGCTTGAGGTTATGCCGACCTGGATGAACGGAGCGCGTTCGGCTTCCGTGCCGTCGGGAAGTTCGTCGCTATAAGCGAGGTCGTTCCAGGTGTAGAAGTAATTGCTACCCTCTGGTCGGCCTGTCTTGCTGTTGTTTTCGAACGTGAGCGTTGGCTCGACCTGCGCGAAGGTTGGATAGATCGCTGCGAGAAATGCGCGAACCGTTTGCTCTAGCTGCGCCTGCGTCTTGGCGTCGCCGGTGTAGTCCGCTACGCGGTGAAAAGATACGACCTGCCCGGTCTTTGGATCGACTTCGGCATTGTCGTTATCTGTCTTACCGGAGAATCTGATCGCCATCTCATCGACGAGGCCGACGCTCTTTACCTCATTTACGTTTTTAACGATGCCGAAGTTCGCATAGTGGCCGTAAGTGGGCAGGGCTTGAAAGTCGAAGCTCGCGCCACCGGCCGCACTTATGGCGGTCTTAAGGGACGCGGTTGCCTGGTCCAGTTCTGCCTGGCTCACGGAGCCCTGCACTGGTTCCAAATCGCTCGAACGCGGTGTGTTGGTGGTGGAAAGGTGGTAAACCGCGAACATCGCCCCAACGACCGCTACAACGGCGATTACTGCGGTAATTCTTATATTTTTTGTCATGTGATTATTTTCATTAATTTTTTAAACGACCTAGTACAACACTGGTCCTACTCTCTGAGGAAGTCAAACGTTCCCTTTTTCTCTCTCGATGATTCGCTTCATTTCTTCGTTTGCTCGTTTTTGTCCCTGCTTTCGGTAGTGTTCTTTGATAGCGTTGTCCAATGCTCTGCCCAATTCTTTTTCTTCCTCAGTTGGCGGCGACTGCTGGCTCTCATCAATGCCTTTTACTATCTCGTGCTTGCCGAGGTTTTCGCCAAGCTCGGTGCGGAGCATTTCCCATACCTGCTTCCATTCCGCGATCGTCGGCTCCTCGCCCTTTCGTAATCGTTTTAGGACTTTATTGGTAATCTGCTCGAATGCGTCCGCGATCCGGTGGAGCTTTTCTTTCTTTATCTTTTCGCTCCGCTCCCGGATGGACTCCATATCCTCTTGGAGCTTTAGGTCTCGTCGTTGTACCCAGCGGTATTTTGATGACCATTTCTCGATGTTTCTTTGGGCAGGAAGGGGGCCGAGCTTATTCAGCTTTTCGCCCCAAATACCCGATGAGTCCCCGATGTCATACCGCACTTGCTCCCACGCTCGTATGAGCCGTGGAATGCTCCCGGCTTCGCAGTACAAAAGCCATGCAGTGTACTGCTGTTCGGTCTCGCCGGGCATTTTTGATGTTGTTAATGTTGGTAGTCTCATAGTTATACACAGGTGGTTATAGGGTCTTAATAATTTTTCTTATTTTTAAAGTCTTAATAAGGGGCTCATGGTGGTCTCGGGCGAGGGACCATAGTGGTCTCTGACCGGGGACCACTATGGTCTCCGGTGAGAAGAAGCTGTGGATTAATCCGATACTGCGTTCCAGGCCAGCGGCCATGCTCGGGCGACCCCTGTTTAGTTTCGATAAGATCAAGCTCTGCGAGTCTCTTTCGCACGCGCTTGCAGGTCGATGTCCCGAACCCATACGCCTCAAAACCTCGTTCTTTCCCTTGTCGAGTATTAAAAGATTTGTCGGTGTGCCAGAACCAGCCGTCTTTGTCGGCGTGGCGATTGGAGAGGTGGCAGAGAACCATGAAAAAATCTCGCTCTGCATGGCTCAATAATTTTCTTAACCGCTCATGATCGAACGGCGTGTGTGGCGCAAGGAAAAAATTGCCGTTCTTACCACGTGTTTTCTGGTTCGGTTGGCTCATGTTGTTCACTAAATATTTCGGCTACTTTTTCACTAACGGCTTGCTCGACCTGCAAGCCGACTTCAGGGTTTATCGGATGAAAGACATTGATGTTCTGTCCGGCCACCTTGCGCGTCGGATACACAAGCCGGTATCCGCCGTCTCTCCTGGTGAATACCGCCACCGATCCCATCCAGAATTTGCCGTCGAGCACAAACGAAACAAACCCAAGCAGGCCGTCCTGGGGTTTGACCGGATAGAATTGGATTTCGCTAATTGTGGTTGGTGTTGAGGTCATGGCTTTTCACTACTTTTTCTTTGAAGTCGTCGATGTTTGGCTCACCCATGTAGGTGATCTTGTAGAGCTTAAAAAGATTATTCGCACGCAAAGTAGCCTCCTCGTCGGAGAGCTTCACGCCGTAGCGTTTTTCGTAGAGCGTTTTGAATTCTTGGATTGCTTCTTGGGGCAACATAAAAGGCTGGCCCCTCTGCTGGGAGCTAGCCTTTGTCTGTCCAATCAAATTACTTTCGGGTCGAATCTGGGCCTTAGCCGCAGAGAGATTCAGAGTTAGTTGAAAACGAAAAAGGGGCTACGACTCTTGTCATCAAGCACCGATCCGAAAACGGAAAGGTTTGATAACAGAAGTCGTAGCCCCGTCTCGCTTAGTCCGTTGCCGGACGCCGTCAAGCTAACTAAATCTGATACTTTTATTTTAGCTGATCCGCTTCGGGACCGTCAATGCCTTTCTGTGGATGACTGATATACCTCTTGCGCTTGCCTAAATAGTGTCATATTATTTAGTGAATGAGAGGCACTTTATGGCCTCCATTCACTAAAGATTGACTTTTTGAGATAAAACGACTATAATAGCCCTATAACCCTTAACAAAGCTATGGCAATAACCAAACCAATCAAAGATCGGGTCCAGGCTCTCAAGGCCGAGTACGACGTCCTCCGCAAAGGCAAGGACTCGCTTTTGGTCATGATCGACGATGCCGAAGTGCCGGAGAGCGTCTACAACTCGAATGCCATCGAGAACTCTACCCTGACGCTCAAGGAAACCGAGAAGATTCTTTTGGATATGGAAGTGGCTCGAGATGTTTCCTTGCGCGAAGTGTATGAGGCAAAGAATCTTGCTCGCGTCATTGGCTACATTCGCACCAAGGCAAAGGAGACGGAAGTAAACCGCGAGCTTATATTGCTACTCCACCAGATGCTTATCGGCGGCATCGATGACAAGATCGCCGGTCGCTTCCGTGGACCAGGTGAGTATGTTCGCGTTGGCACTCATGTTGCTCCGGCTCCGGAGCAGGTTGAGCGTTTGATTGAGGAAACCCTCACTGAATACACGAGCGATATGTCTGCTTACTTCTTGGATAAGATCGCCAAGTTCCATTTGGATTTTGAAACTACTCACCCGTTCTGCGACGGCAACGGTCGCATTGGCCGTGTGCTTATTTCGTACCAGCTTCAGCGACTCGGTTTTCCGATGATCATTATTCGAGACCGCGAGAAGAAGGAGTACTACAAATCGTTCGGCGACTACCGCGATGATCGGAATACTAAGACGCTTGAAAAGGTTATCTCCCTCGGCCTCATGGAGTCGCTCCATAAGCGCATCACATATCTCAAGGGCGACAAGGTCATCCGCCTTTCTGAGTTTACAAAACGCCACGGCAAGTCTGCCCCTGCTATTACCAATGCTGCTCGTCGTCAGAATATTCCGGCCTTCAGAGAGAAAGGCGTTTGGAAGATCAGCGAGAACTACGAGTACAAAGGCAAATAAAATATATGGCAATTAAAAAATCACAACTCTATAGCTCGATCTGGCAAGGATGCGACGAACTGCGCGGAGGCATGGATGCATCGCAGTACAAGGATTACGTCCTCGTACTCTTGTTCGTGCGCTATGTCTCGGACAAATATGCAGGCAAGGCAAACCAAATCGTCGACGTTCCGGTTGGCGGCGGTTTTGCTGATCTCATAAAGCTCAAGGGTAAGACTGATATCGGCGAAGGCATTAATAAAGTTTTGAGCACGCTGGCCGAGGCCAACGGTCTACACGGCGTTATCGACGCTGTGGACTTCAATGACGAGGATAAACTCGGTAAGGGTAAGGATATGCAGGATCGACTTTCAAACCTGATTGCTATTTTTGAGAATCCCGACCTGGACTTCAGCAAGAACCGCGCCGAGGGAGACGATCTTTTGGGCGATGCATACGAGTACCTAATGAAGCACTTCGCGGTTGAATCCGGAAAGAGCAAAGGCCAATTTTATACTCCGGCCGAAGTCTCTCGCATCATGTCCAAGGTCATCGATGTAAATAAAGCGACGACCAAGTCGCACACGGTCTACGACCCTGCTTGCGGTAGCGGTTCGTTGCTTTTGAAAGTTGCTGACGAGGCACCTGCTGATATCACGATTTACGGCCAAGAGCTCGACAATGCTACAGCCGGTCTTGCTGTTCTCAATATGTGGCTTCACGGCAAGCCGACAGCCGATATCAAGAAAGGCCAGAGCACTCTCTCCACTCCGCTCTTTACCGACAAGGGTGAGCTCAAGACTTTTGATTACGTCGTAGCCAATCCACCGTTTTCGTATAAGTCATGGCGCAACGGTTTCGACCCCGATCACGATCAGTACGGTCGCTTTGACGGCTTTGGCGTTCCTCCAAACAAGAACGGTGACTATGCTTTCCTTTTGCACATCCTGAAGTCGCTCAAGAGTACCGGGACCGGCGCGGTCATTCTGCCTCATGGTGTCCTGTTCCGTGGCAATGCCGAGGCGGAGATCCGCAAGAACATCATTGAGCGTGGATACATAAAAGGCGTCATTGGGCTTCCAGCCAACCTTTTCTACGGAACCGGCATTCCTGCTTGCATCATTGTGTTGGATAAAGCTGGAGCCAAGGATCGCAAAGGTATCTTTATCATCGACGCTGCTCGGGGATTTATAAAAGACGGCAATAAAAACCGCTTGCGCGAACAAGATATCCGCAGAGCTATAGACACCTGGAACGACAAGGCTGAGATACCGAAATATTCTCGCTTTGTAAGCAACGAGGAGATAAAGAAAAATGATTACAACCTTAACCTGCCCCGGTACATCGATACGCAGGAACTGGAGGATATTCAGGATATTGAAGCGCACCTTAAGGGTGGTATTCCGGATACTGACATAACAGCACTTTCGGCCTATTGGGACGTCTGTTCGACGCTCAAGGATTCTCTTTTCAAAGCGAATGGGCGCAAAGGATATAGCGAGCTAATGATCTCGCACGATCAAATCAAAAAGACTATCCTCACGCATCCGGAGTTTGACGTCTTTAGGAAGAAAGTTCTAACCACCGTCGGTAAATGGCAATCATCATCGGCCATTTTCCTTAAGTCTATTGGTAACACTAACCACCCCAAGGCCATCATCCAAAAAATAGCGGACGATCTTATTGCTGCTTGTAGCGGTCTCCACCTAGTCGATAAGTACGATGTCTATCAACATTTGATGGCTTATTGGGAAGAGGTCATGCAAGACGACATGCATATTATTACAGTCGATGGTTGGAAGTCGGGCAGCGAAGTGATCCGCCTCCAAAAAGACAATCGTGGCAAGAAGAAAGATATCGAGGGACTAGCTGGTCTCGAGGGACGCCTCATCCCAATCTCGCTTGTTATCAAGACTTATTTTGGCAAAGAGCAAAAGGCTCTCGATGATTTAAGCGTCGGACTCGAACAAGTCGCGCTTGATATGGAAGCCATGAAAGACGAGCACGGGGGTGAGGATGGCCTGCTCTCTGAAGTCGTCGATAACGAGAAAATTAGTAAGGTCGCTGTACAGAAACGTATTAAGGAAATCAAAGGTAGTACCAACGATGCCGATGAGCTCGACGCACTGGAAAAGTATTTAGCGTTGTTCGATAAGGAAACAGACACCAAGAAAACGATTAAGGACGCAGAGAGGGACATGGAGAAGAAGGTGCTCGCAAAGTATCCTGCCCTTTCGCTTGAGGAAGTTAAGACGCTCATTGTTGAGCGTAAGTGGATGGATGGTCTTTCCTCTCGCGTCTTGGGCGAGGTTGATCGCTTGTCCCACACACTTGCTGGTCGGGTTATTGAACTGGCAGAACGATACGCTGAGCCAATGCCCACTATTGTCGACGAGGTGGTAAGCCTTGAGAAAAAGGTCAAAGGTCATCTTTCCACGATGGGATTTAACTTGAAATAGCCATGACCACTAGCGCACAAAAAATCCCAACGGGCTACAAGCAAACGGATGTTGGTGTGATACCGGCCGATTGGAATGTCGTTTCGTATGACGAAGCTTTTAAGTTTTTGCGTACTGCCCAATATTCAAGGGATCAACTTGGTAAGGGGCAGACATCGTACGTTCACTACGGCGATATCCATACGAAGTGGAATCACTTTGTGGACTTGGAGCAAGGCCTGCCGACGATTGAGGACGAAAAGATTAATAATTATAGTCTCATCGAAGATGGAGATTTGATTGTAGCCGATGCTTCCGAGGATTACGAAGGAATCGGGAAAAGCGTCGAGGTAAAGAATGTAAAAACGAGACAGGCAATTTCTGGCCTGCACACTTTTTTGCTACGCGACAAAGGAAATTATTTTGTCAAAGGATTTAGGGGCTACATTCATGCAAACCCATTGGTTAAATCGAGTATGGACCGTCTAGCAACAGGGCTAAAGGTGTATGGCGTATCCAAGTCGAACTTGAAGTTGATTCAGATACCTCAACCACCCTTGCCAGAACAGGCCACCATCGCCACCGCACTATCCGATGTTGCTAACTTAATCTCTGGGCTCGATTCGTTGATCGAAAAGAAAAAGAATATCAAACAGGGTGCAGTACAAGCATTGCTCACAAGCAAACGCCGTCTGCCCGGCTTTGTCGGTAAGTGGTCGCAGATGAGACTTTGTCAAATCGTTGACCACTCCTCAAGCGGTATCTACGGGACAGAAATGCCACAGGGCAGATCGTCGATCCCGTTTCCCGTAGCCACAACCGCGCATATTACCGATGACGACAATTGGAATGAAGCGAGCATGGACACACGCTACTTTTCTAAGGAGCAAGTTGCCGAATACTCACCGCGGACCGGTGATATCGTTGTGGTGAAGTCTAGCGGATCGGCGGAGAAAATAAAATCGGGCAAGCTTGGATATGTGGACCAGCAAATTTCCGGCACCTTTATTTTCAGTAACTTTTTGATGCGCCTAAGGCCGACAAAAGTTGACCCTAAGTTTTTATATTATTTTCTTACTTCCTACGCCGTTAAGAGCATGCTGCCAAATCTGTGCGAGGCTTCCACGTACCCCAATCTCCGTATTAATGAGTATCTGAACATAGTTATTCCTTATCCAGAACCGAAGGAGCAGGCGGCAATTGCCACGACCTTATCAGATATGGATGCAGAGATCGAGAAGCTCGAATCGCGATTAACAAAATACCGAGACATCAAAAGAGGAATGGTGCAGACGCTTTTAACCGGAAAAGTAAGATTACTCGCAAAATAATATGGACACACCAAACACAAACAAGGTCGGCCAGCTGGAGCGCAAGACGCAAAATCGAATTGTGTCCCTATTCCGCGACCGGCTCGGTTACGACTACCTCGGCAATTGGGAGGAGCGTGGCGATAACAGTAATGTCGAAGAGGGCTACTTGCGCTTGTTCTTGGCTCGCGCCGGGCATAGCGAGGCTCTCATTCAAAAGGCCATAACCGAATTCAAGAAAGCGGCCAATCACTCTCAGATGAGTCTGTACGATCTCAACAAAGAAACGTACAGCATGCTTCGCTACGGCATCAAAGTCCGCGAGGAGCTCGGAGAAAATTATCAAACCGTCTGGCCGATCGATTGGCAGAATCCGGAGAACAACCATTTTGGTATTGCCGAAGAGGTTACCATTCGTGGAAACCGCACCAAGCGTCCGGACATCGTGCTGTACGTGAACGGCATCGCTCTTGGCGTGCTTGAGCTCAAGCGCAGCATTGTCTCTGTGTCCGAGGGTATCCGGCAGAACATCGGCAACCAAAAAGAGGAATTCATCAAGACGTTCTTTGGCACAGTCCAATTGCTCATGGCCGGTAACGACACCGAGGGCTTAGTCTACGGCACGACCGAAACTACAGAGGAGCACTACCTCACTTGGAAGGAGCCTGGCCTCGGCAACGAGAGCCGACTCGATCGCTCAATACTCCAGCTGTGCGACAAGAAGCGGTTACTTGAAATTGTGCATGACTTCATCGTCTTTGACAGCGGTATCAAAAAGACCGCTCGGCACAATCAGTATTTCGGCGTAAAGGCTGCACGCGAATTCGTTCAGCGTCATGAGGGCGGAATCATCTGGCACACGCAAGGAAGCGGTAAAAGTCTCACGATGGTCTGGCTTGCCAAGTGGATTCGGGAGAATGTCACCGACGCTCGCGTGCTATTGCTTACCGATCGCACGGAGCTCGACGACCAAATTGAAAAAGTATTCTTTGGCGTTGATGAGAAAATCCACCGCACTAAAAGCTCAAGGGAGTTGCTTGCCGAGTTGAACACCAAGGACAAGTGGTTGCTCTGCTCTCTCGTGCATAAATTCGGCCGTGTTGGTGCTACCGGCAATCCGGATGTCGACGATTATGTCGCTGAGATAAAAAAGAATTTGCCCAAGGACTTCTCTGCTAAGGGTAACCTCTTTGTATTCGTTGACGAATGCCATCGCTCTCATACCGGCAAACTGCACGAGGCGATGAGGGAGCTTTTGCCTAACGCCACGTTTATCGGCTTTACCGGCACGCCGCTTCTCAAGGTCGACAAGTCCAACAGCATTGGCGCGTTCGGACCGTACATCCACACCTACAAATACAACGAAGCCGTTGCCGACAAGGTGGTTTTGGATTTGCGCTACGAAGCTCGTCGCGTTGATCAGAACCTTACCTCGCAAGAGAAAATCGATGAGTGGTTTGAGGAACGAACTCGCGGACTTACTGACGTCGCCAAGGCCGAGCTCAAGCGACGCTGGGGCACGATGCAGAGCCTGCTCTCGTCTCGTTCTCGCCTTGAAAAAGTAGTGTTCGATATCCTCGACGACTTCTACAAAAAGGATCGTCTAGCGAGCGGTCGCGGTAACGCCATGCTTGTCGCGAGCAGTATCTACGAAGCCTGCCAGTACTACGAGATATTCCAAGCCCAGGGCTTTACCAAGTGTGCCGTCGTTACCTCGTATGAGCCGGGTGCGCTCTCTACCGACACTCGTGAGTATGCCGTCTACCAGAAAATGCTGAACGGTAAGAGCACGGAAGATTTCGAGAAAGAGATCAAAAAGAAATTCATCGAGCAGCCAGGCCAAATGCAGCTCCTTATCGTCGTGGACAAATTGCTCACCGGCTTTGACGCGCCTCCGGCCACGTATCTCTACATCGACAAGAATATGCAGGATCACGGCTTGTTCCAGGCGATCTGCCGCGTGAACCGCTTGGATGGCGAGGACAAGGAGTACGGCTACATCGTCGACTATCGCGACTTATTCAAGAAATTGGAGAAAGCTGTTGGTGATTACACCGCCGGTGCTCTCGAAGGCTTCGACAAAGAGGATGTGCTCGGGCTTCTTAAGGACCGCCTTGAGGAAGGCAAGAAAGATTTGGATGAGGCGTTGGAAATTGTCCGCGCTCTGTGCGAGCCGGTTGCTCCCCCGAAAGACTCGGCCGCGTATATCCGCTACTTCTGCGGTGACGTGGAGAATCCGTATTCGCTCAAAGAGAACGAGATCAAGCGTGTGAAGCTCTACAAAACTGTCAGTCACTTGCTCCGTGCCTATGCTGATATCGCCAACGACATGGTTGGTGTCGGATACAGCAAAGAGCAGGCGCAGGCTATGGAGCGCGAGGTCACCCACTTTGAACAAGTACGAATGGAAGTGAAGCTCGCCAGTGGCGACTACATTGATCTGAAGAAATACGAGCCTGCGATGCGTGCGCTTATCGACCGCTACATCACCGCCACCGAAAGCGAGAAGCTCTCGGCCTTTGACGATATGACTCTCGTGGACTTGATGGTGGAGAAGGGTGAGGACGCGATAAATGACTTGCCGGAAAATGTAAGGCAGAGCCAAGAGGCCGTAGCCGAGACCATCGAGAACAACGTTCGCAAGCTGATCATCGACGAGATGCCGACAAACCCAAAGTACTACTTGCGTATGTCTGAGCTCTTGGACGAGCTGGTGAAGAAGCGTAAGCAGGCGGATGTCGAATATCGGGACTATCTCAAGCAGGTCGTCGCCCTTTCCAAGAAAGTGAAGAACCCGATGGATGAGGCAGTCGGTGTGGAGATAAACACTTCAGCCAAGCGAGCTCTCTACGACAACCTGGGACAGGATGTGGCTAAGGCTCTGATCGTGCACGAGGCGATCACGGGCGCACGGCAATCCGACTGGCGTGGCAACCACCTGAAAGAGCGAGCAATCAAGATTGAAATTAAAAAGGCTTTGCCTGATATCGGGGACGAGGAGCTTAAGAATCTCTTTGAGATTATCAAAAACCAAAATGAGTACTAACTCTCTCTTACAACTTGGCACCGTCGAGGTCTTGGTCGTCCGCAAGCCGATCAAAAACCTGCACTTGGCAGTATTGCCACCGGCCGGGCGTGTTCGAGTGACTTCTCCGGAGAACATGAAAGACGATGCAATCCGGACCCTTATCGCCACAAGGCTCCCTTGGATCAAGCGTCAGCAAGGACGATTCGCCGGTCAGGAACGCCAGACCAAGCGAACGTATGTATCCGGTGAGAGCCATTACTTTTTCGGTAAGCGATACCGCCTCGAGCTGGTGTACAAGAACGAGGTACCTACGGTCTTTCTGAAGGGCAAAAATAAAATCATCTTGCAGGTGCGTCCCAAGAGTCCGATAGCGAAGCGACATGAAGTGATGACAGAGTGGTATCGCAAACAGCTCCAGCCGATCCTTGAGAACTTGATAACGAAGTGGGAGAAGAAGATTGGTGTGGAGACGAGCTATTGGGGCATCAAGCAGATGAAGACTCGTTGGGGCACCTGCAATCACAAACGCGCACGCGTGCTGCTCAATCTCGAGCTCGCCAAGAAACCGCTTCCCTGTGTGGAGTATGTTGTCGCTCACGAGCTCCTGCATGTGATCGAGAAAAAGCACAACGATAAGTTTGTCGGCCTTATGACTAAGCACGTTCCCAAGTGGCGCAGTATCAAAGACGAGCTCAATGGCTTCGTCCTCTCGCACGAGGAATGGCGGCACTAATTTTTATAACCTATGGACCTGATAAGCCAGATAACCTCATCCGATCTCTTTTCCAGGCTTGCTAAGGCCCTTTTAGCTGCGGAGTACAAAGATTTCCAAACCATCGACGATAGCGGTGGCGACGCTGGCAATGACGGATATTCCGAGAGTCAGGAGACCCTCTTTCAGCTCTACTGCCCTGAGAAGCCAGAGAAGGCTGACGATGCCACATACAAGTCGAAGATCAAAGAGGATTTAGATAAAGCTAAAAAACTTCTCGACTCCGGTAAATATAAAATCAAGGACTGGGTATTCGTTACTCCGCGAGAACTGCGTGAGCCGGTACAAACTTATCTCCGGACCGAAGCGACCGCACGTGGCATGAATGGCATCGCATGGTCGGGCACGACGCTCACTGGTCTTTTTGCTAAACACGCCCATCTGCGAAGCCAGTTCCCTGAGTTGATACAGCCTGATATCGAAGCACAGGTTGGAGGGATCGCGGAACGATTGGACGCCGTGGACGATGTGAAGAAAGAATACCGTTCGAAGCTTGAGCAAAGCTACCAGCGGAGGATTGACCAGGCGAAGCAGAAGCTGGATCAGGAAAAATATGAGACAGCCAAAAAGGAGTATGATCTTATCCTTACTGATCTCCTTACGGTGACCGAGAAGATTGACCCTCACATTTATTTCCGTGTTTACAACAACCTGGGAGTAGCTGAGAACAACCTCCAAAACAACGACAGGGCCGCGGAGCTCTTTCAGAAGGCATACGAGGCAGAGCCTGAGTTGCCGATGGCAGTTTGTAAAGGTGCGCTGGCAAAGCTCCTGAAGGGCGAGCCGTAAACTTAGACCTGTTCAGTATTTACTCCGATCCGTTCATTGTGTATTGGTATTTGGCGTCTATCCCATTTTTTATTTCGCTCTATCAGGCATTTAAGTTACTTAGATATATTGGACAGAATAAAGTATTTTCACCAAGCTCGGTAAAAACTTTGAAGATTATTAAACATTGCGCCATCACGCTAAGCATTTTAATCGCGATAGCGGTGGTATATATAAGGATGCAACATAGCCAAGATGATGATCCGGTTGGCTTTATTGCCGTAGGTATTGTGGCTACTTTTGTTTCTATAGTAACTGCCACTGCGGCGGCCGTGTTCGAACGGCTTTTGCAAAGCGCCGTGGATTTAAAATCAGAGAACGATTTAACGGTTTAAGGAACCATGGCAATAATCATCAACATCGACGTTATGCTGGCCAAAAGAAAGATGAGCGTTACTGAGCTTGCGGAAAAAGTAGGAATAACCATGGCCAATATTTCTATATTGAAAAACGGTAAAGCGAGAGCTATTCGCTTATCGACGTTGGAGGCGATCTGCCAGGCTTTGCATTGCCAGCCGGGGGATATTTTGGAATATAAAAACAATTAAAGAGGACTCGAAAATCCTCGGCATTAAAATAAAAAATATCATGCAAAGCCATTCCGTGACATTCAAAGTTTTGGCCATCGCTGTTATCGGAGGCGGATGTTTGATTGCGAGTCTCGCGGTGCTGGGGCTTGTTGCCGAGCGGCAGGATACGGGGCGGGAGGCGACGGAAGAGATTTCTCTTCTCTGGGGAAGGCGACAAACTCTTGTCGGGCCGATGCTCATTAAACGAACCTTGGTTGCCGGTCTTCCCCGCGAAGATTACGTCCTTCCGCATTCTTTAAAGTACAAAACAACGCTTGTTCCGGAAATTCGCTCGCGCGGCATCTTTAAAACGGTAGTTTATAAAAGTGTCGTCCACGTGGAAGGGCAGTTTAAGCGGGGAGACTGGGCGCCGGTATTCGGCGATGAATCGGCGGGGCTCTTTTCTCTGGGAATCAGCGACACGCGAGGGATTGAACGGCAATTTAATCTTCAGTGGAATAACGCAACGCTCGCCTTTGAGTCTGGCGCTGGTGTTGATCTGCGCGCTATGTCCGGTTTGCATGCGACGGTCCCGCTCCGGAGCGTTCCGGAAATGATCCCTTTCTCTTTTGACGTAGAGTTAAAAGGAAGCGAGGGCGTATCGGTTGCTCCCTTAGGAAGAGAGACGGTTATTGCAATGACTTCGTCGTGGCCGACTCCCAAATTTGTCGGCGCCTTTCTGCCGTCGTCGCATGAGATCGGCCGGGATGGATTTAATGCCGAGTGGCGTATTTCTTCTTTTGGACGCTCGTATCCGCAGTCTTTTAGTAAGGATGAGGTCGGATTCGATCAGGTGATTCTTTCGGCTGCCGGCGTCGACCTGCATCAATCGATCGATATTTACGATATGGTTTTTCGAAGCGTGAAATATGCCGTACTCTTCATCGTGATCACCTTCGCCGCGTTTTTCCTGTTCGATGTTTTGGGCAGTATCCGCGTGCATCCGATACAATATCTTCTTATCGGCGCTGCGCTCGCGCTTTTCTATCTCCTTTTGCTTTCTTTTTCCGAGCAGATCGGATTTCTCGCGGCTTATCTTCTTGCAATGCTGATGATTGCTGGTTTGGTGACGTCGTATAGTTGGTTTGTGCTTCGGAGCGGTAAGCGCGCTTTTTTGATCGGTATTCTTCTCGCCGCCTTATACAGCTACCTCTATTTTGTTCTGCAGCTTGAAGATTATGCGCTTCTTGCTGGTTCCCTTGCGCTCTTTCTTCTTCTCGGAGGCGCAATGTACGCAACGCGCAATATTGATTGGTTCTCCCTGGAAAAAAACGGTTAATACCTCTAGATACCGCGCGGTGATTGATATCGATTTTGGCGTTTCTTGCGTCCGCGTAATTAGCTTATAAACATTTACCTTTGTCGTCATGGATATTAGGATTTTTAGATTATGCATGGACGCATATTAACCGAAGGTAATATTCGACAACAATTATGGTCGCTGGCCTGGCCGATTATGCTGTCGATTTTTTTCCATACGCTCTATAACACCGTTGATGCCTTCTGGGTGAGCAAAGTCTCTCCGGAGGCCATTGCGGCCGTTTCGATCGCGCAAATTTCGCTTTTTGTTATGGTGGCTTTTAGCATGGGCATTACGGCGGGTTCCGGGGTCCTTATGGCCATGCATATCGGCGCGCGGGAAATGGATCGCGCGGGGAAAATATTAGGGCAATCTTTTGTTCTCTCTGCCCTGGCGGGACTCCTTGCGACGGCAATCGCTTTGGCCTTTAAGCATCAGCTTCTTGTCGCCTCTGGCGCTACCGGATCGATTATGCCGCTTGCGATTGAGTATTTTGATGTAATCCTCGGGGGAGCCATTCTTCCTTTTATCATGTTTTCGGCTGTTTTTGCGTTTAACGCGCAGGGCGATAATAAAACGGTAACCTGGCTTTTTGCTCTTTCGACGGCAGCCAATGCCATTCTCGATCCGATTTTTATCTTTGGCGGGGCGGGGATTCCAGCCATGGGAATTGCCGGCGCGGCGTGGGCGACGTTAATCTCTCAGGCGCTTTTTATTATTTTTGCTCTTTTTATTTTGTCGCGCCCAACGATGATGGTTCCGTTCCATTTTTCTAACTTGTGGTTGAACTGGGAGTCGACTAAGAGAGTTCTCCGGATCGGGTTTCCGGCCTCGTTAACGAATGCGCTAGGCCCCATGGGTATTGCTCTTACAACTTTTTTGGCTTCCTCGCGCTTTGGCGAAGCGGGCGCGGTAGCAGTTTCTATCGGTCTCCGCGCAGAGTTTTTCGCTTTTTTTCCCGCCATCGGATATGGTTTCGGCTCCATGGCCATGCTCGGGCAGAATATGGGCGCGAAGAAAGTTGATCGAGCGCGGGAGGCCTACCGGTTGGCTTTAAAGACGGGCTCGATCACCGCTGCTGTTTTTGGGTTGGCGATTGCTGCCCTGGCGATTCCCATCGTTTCTTTTTTTACCTCCGATCCCGATGTTACTCCTTTTGCCCGCTTGTATCTGTGGATGGTGCCGTTAAGCTATGGATTTCTTGCGGCCATGATTATCGAGGCGACTTCGTTTCAGGGCATTGGGCGATCCTGGCCGGGTTTTTGGCTTACCGCTATTCGGATCGGTATTGTTTTTGGCGCTGCTTTCCTCTTGTTGCAATTTATTGATTCCATTGCTGCCCTTTGGACCGCGGTGATGATCGGTTATGTGGTTGCTGCGCTTGCTGGTTATTGGTGGTTAAATCGGACGATGCGGCAGTTGGTATTGCTTCCCATTCCCACGGATCAAAGCGAATCCGATGGGAGTGAAAGAAACCAACCGCTCTAGGAGTCATTTAACTAGAGTAAAATCGGTGCATGGTAGAGCAAAAAATCGTTCCGCATCTATGGTTTGATACTAACGCTGAGGAAGCGGTTGCATTTTACACCTCCCTTTTTCGAGGTTCCCGGGTAGGGACCGTCACGCGGTATGGTACGGAAGGATATGATGTCCATAAAATGCCGGCTGGAACCGTGATGACTATCGAGTTCGAATTGGCAGGACAGAAATTCATGGCATTAAATGGTGGCCCGATTTTTAAATTTAACCCTTCGGTATCTTTTATCCTCAACTTCGATCCCTCGAAAGACCAGGATGCGCGCAACCGGTTAGATGAGTTGTGGGAAGGATTATCATCCGGCGGCGCGGTTTTGATGCCGCTCGACAAGTATCCTTTTAGCGAGCGGTACGGATGGGCGCGCGATAAATTTGGATTATCGTGGCAATTAATTCTTTCGAATCCCGAGGGTGACGAGCGTCCGTTTATCATGCCGGCTTTAACTTTTACTGGCGCGGTTGCGGGTAAAGCCGAGGTGGCGAGTGATTTTTATTTGTCGATTTTTAAAAATTCTCGGAGAGGCGTGATTGTCCGATATCCGTCGGACATGCCGGCCCGCGACGGCGGGGAGCCGGAGAAAGAAGGAACGATTATGTTTTCGGATTTTCTACTGGAGAATCAATGGTTTGCGGCTATGGATAGTTCCTACGAGCATAATTTTGGTTTTAATGAATCGGTTTCTTTCATGGTTCTGTGCGAGGATCAGCCGGAAATCGATTATTTTTGGGAGAAGTTGGGCGAGGGCGGGGATCCGGCAGCGCAGGTTTGCGGCTGGTTGAAGGATAAGTATGGATTGTCTTGGCAGATTGTTCCCGCAATTTTAGGGCAGCTCATCGCCGATTCGGATCCGGAGAAATCCGGGCGTTTGATGAGCGCCGTGCTTCAGATGAAAAAGCTTGACATCGAGGCTTTGAAAAAAGCGCACGGAGGGGTATGATGGATGGCATGAAGCGGCTATACCGAAGCAGTGATAATAAAATATTGGGGGGTATCATTGGCGGGCTAGGGGAGTATTTTGAGGTAGATCCTACCGTGCTCCGTGTTTTGACGTTGTTTTTCATTTTGATAACCGGCTTTGTTCCCGGATTCATTGCGTATATTCTCGCCCTCTTTATTGTTCCCAAGAAACCTCCGGCGGTTGCAGCGTAGCGGATGCGTTTTACTGGCGAGTTGAGTAGTCAGGTTTCCTCGTAACAGGGAAGAAGTATTCTCATTAATTCGTTAGAATACCCATGGCGTGGAAATTGATTTTCATTCCGGTGGCGCTTTTGATCTTGCTGGGAACAGGGATGTTCGTTTTTGTGAAAGAAACTGCTCCGGAGAATCCCCAGATCAACGCACCGTCTTTAAAATTTTATCAATCGGATGCGTTTAAAATCAGCTTTTCTTATCCCGACCGTCTTTATCTTCAGGAGCGGATTGGCACAGGAAGGCCGGGGGAGCGGTTGGTGCTGGTTTTAGTTGAAGATACGCCTGGTAATCGAGATCTTATCGAGGGACGATCGCCTCTCGCCACTGAGGAACCCCCGTCTATTACGATTGACGTTTTTCAAAACACCAAGGGGCTCACGGCAGACGAGTGGGCTAAAGAAGATGCTAATTGGGCTATGGGATCGCGGGAATTGAGGCCGGTCGTGGTTGGCGATGTTTCGGGCATTTCCTTTTTCTGGGATGGTCTTTATTCGGGAAAGACAGCGATCGTCACTCAAGATCGTTTGGTTTACGCGCTTTCGGTAACCTGGATTACGCCGGATGATCTGTTGATTAAAGATTTTGATGCGCTCTTGGACTCTATAAAGTTTGAGTGACGATTTAAGCACATGAAAATTGTAAGAGCTAGTTGTTTCATCCGGCTGCTTGAAATTTAAGTTGCGGTTTGGTAGGTTTCCTGAGGCCCATTCGAAAGGAGGGATCGTGAGAGAAAGGAAGAAGCATTCTAAGGACCGGCCCGCCCCCAGTCGGGAGTTGATGATGAAATTCCGGAAGTTGGGCATCCGACCGCTTCCGAGCCATGAGCAATGCCGGAAGCTATATGACTGGATTTTCGCCGACCCCCTTCGGGACTGCGACCGGCTGAACCTTGTTCTCGAAATCCAGCGGGAGTTTCTTCGGAAGCGAGTCGTCGACTTCGGGGGGATACGAGGAACGGTTCTCTACATCTATTATGTGCATCCGGCCTCTTTGCGAGGCGGGTTCTCCACACCGCCTCGCGGGCACACGCTGGTGGCGTGGGTCCGCTGGCGAAGCGGTCGGCAGTCTATGAAGCCGGTCACGTCGCTCCGGCGAGTCGTCCCTCCGAGAAAAAAGCGGTAAAATCCTGCGGAGCTCCGCTGTCATTCTTGGCAGTTTCGTGAGCTCCTCGCACCAGAGCGCCTGATTTTCGGGAATTCTGGCGCGATAGAAAATAAAAAATCGGGCGCCTATCGCGTCCGGTTTTTATTGAGCTTGAAATTTAGGATAGTGGTCCGTTCTGGTCATCATCTCGGGCGGCAAAAACGAATCGCCGCTCCGTCACTCGAGAGACCGTTCCCGTGTAAATGAGGCCTAGAGCCACTCCCATAATAAGATGCGCTAAGAGGTTAATGAGGCCATTGGAGCTAAAGGCGTCGCTAAACATCGGCATTCCGGTAATGAGCGGGAGAATAAAGAGTCCTCCTAAAATCCACCAAATCCACCAGATCAATCCATGAACCAAACCGTAGCCGCTGCCGGAACTTGTCGTAACGGCTAGGTTTCCAAACCACCAGGTAAAAGCCAATCCTACAATGGCGCCATAAACGAGGAGGATAATCCAATTCGTTACGGAAGAATAATTGAAGCCTACAATGCTAGTGGTCTCGGTTAATGCGCCGATCACTAAACCAAAAACAATAATTCCCACGATACCCGCCATTAATCCCGCAGCATAGTTTTTCATAGGAATAGTCTGGTTTCTTAAGAGAAAGACGATAGAGGAGAAGCGATCTGACTTAACGAAGGTAAAGTTTAAAAAAACGACCGGCGGAGCCGGGTGGTGGCCAGGCCGTCCGTCAGGGCGGGCGGCCTGGGTTGAGGGAGGTTGTTACTGCTTGGGATGCCGGCAACAGAGATCCAGAATGGAAAGATAGTGGCGATTTTCTCCCGGCGTGTATCGAAACTGCGCCCGGCATCCGTCGGGGTGGCAAATCCCTAGACGCATGTTCTGCATCGAGGGATGCCTCTCGAAGGTGAGGGTGTGGCCGTGTTCTGCGGCGAGAGCCTGGATATGCGTCTCGTACTCTTCGTTAATGATTATCGTTGCCATCGCGCCTCCTCCTTAGGGCGCCCGGATGAGTTCTAGGAAAAAGTATATCACAGTGCCGACAAACCTAACGGTAATAATCCTGGATTATTGCTTTTAGGTTTATAGCCGAAGGGACGGGGTCCCCTCGGCTAGGTGGGTTGGTGTTCGTGAAGGGCACGCCCCGTTTCTCTGTAATTTTCGCCAGTACAGGAACGGATGAGCGCGTTGCCGCTCGGCCAGCCGTGCCGTTCGTCCGGCGTGATTGTCACGCGGAGCGCCGCGAGGCAGGGGGAATTTCTGCAGATCACGACGTGCCGGCCTTTCCTGTCTATTTTCCAGCCGTGGGGCCCGAAAGCATGGCCTTTTTTCGCGGCCCGCTCCGCCGCTTTTTTTCGGAACCGCGCCGCCCGGGTCATTGACCTTCTCACGCTTATCTCCTTGGGAAGTAATAGGTGCCGCTACAAGAATTGCATAGCGGTTCTCGGATGGCAAATTTTTTAAGGTCCTAAAGATTAGGATTGCTTTCGTATTCTGCTATTTTCAGTCGAAGGAGTTCTTGCGCGTGTGGATTCGTTAAAGTCGGTAAAATCCGTTTGGCTTCGCTGATATAAAAATATCGAATATTTTCGCGGCGGCCCGGTTCCACTTCCGTGGAACAAGGGTTTTTGATGTGCGTTAAAAGGAAATCCACCAGCTCCATATCGAGCATTTCTTGGGGAATCGGATCGGCTTCGGGGAATTCCGGAGACGGAGGTAAATTCTCGTTCATCTCCAATTACGATAGCTGGATTTCGGGGACGGGGTCAATTGAGTCGAGTGGATAAGTTGGGAAGGACTGGCTTTCAGAAAAAATGTGGTCTGATTACTCCTTTGTTTTTGCTTCCGAGAAATGGTTAAATTTCTTTGTGAATTGCGGAAATTAAGATGAAAGTCTTTGTTCGAGCTAAGCCTAATTCTAAGACAGAAAGCTTTGAGGAAATAGATTCCAGTCATTTTACTATAGCCGTCAAGGAGCCGCCTATTGCCGGAAGGGCGAATGCCGCGATAATTCGAGTGCTCGCCGATCATTTCCATACTTCTGCGTTCCGGGTCCGTCTAGTCTCTGGTTTCTCCTCTCGCTATAAGATTTTTGAAATCTTTCCCGCGGAGTGATGCGCTTACCTTGGGAAAAGAATTTTGCTCGTATCGTAGATTAATTTTTTCTGATATTCTATATTTCATGATGTATGGTGGAGGCTGGGGGATGTCGGGAGTCGGGTATTGGGGAGTGATCACGTGGTTTGTGGTCCTCGTTGATCTCGTCTTGCTGGGTCTCTGGCTTTGGAAACAAATTAATAAATAGTTTTAGGGGTGGAGATTGTGCATAAATCCGGTTGATTTTGCGACCAATCTTTTCTATAAAGGAAGGAGCACAGCAGCGATAGGGCATCGCTGCGCTTGTTACGCGGTTGTTTGCTGTGATGCCGCGATATTCTACAGCGTTCATCTAGCCGAGAGGAGGGGAGCTTGGGCTGCTTCGATAACCTCATGGGGCGGAAGTTCCGGATGGCGATTCTCGTCACTCTCATCCTCGCAGGTCTGGGGATTGGGATTGATCTCGCCGCAGGAGACCGTTCTGCGGAAGGGGCGATTCCACTCTTCATTCGCCCGGATTCGGCGGAACAAGTTGATGATCAGTACTGGCTGGTTGCTTCCGGCGTCTGTTTCCTGGCGGATGGCAGCGTTCTGCCCTGTCATCAGTTGCGGAGGATAAGAGACGGCAGCATTTTCCTTGCCGTTTTCGATCCGGCCGGCCGGCTTCTCACGATCGTTCGCGATCCGGCGGACGAAGGGAATACAGCCGATCGGGGGCCGTAAGGGACGCATGCTGAAACAACGGAGGAGACGATCGCCCATCGTCTTCTCCGTCCGAAACTTTAATTTGCGTCTTTTGGTGGAGATTGACAAATTTTATAATTTCTTGTTATACTTTTTTAAGTTCATTTTATCGTATAGGCCATAGCAAAGGCTTCGTACTGCGATTCTTTTGCTGTGGCTTAACCTGTTGTTTTGCAGTGAACGGGCGAAACCTGAGGAGGTTGGATTGTTCGAGAGAATTCGTCGTCGCATCGTGGGCGAGCTGCCGTCGGTCGCGCACTCGCACGCCTTGATCCAGGAGGTCGAGACGTGTGGCGCCACGAGCCCGATGCCGGGCGTGATCGCCGTGATCGCGATCTTCGCGATCACGGCTGCCGCCGTGGGCTACGGCGGCGAGCTGCTCCAGCAGCTTCTCGGCTAGTCGTTCTTGCCTGCTCCTTGTCGCTTCGGCGGCCGGAGCAGGCCCCAAACTTGAGAGGATTTGAGGAAGTCATTTTAAGCTTGGGTATTCTTTGTCGTTTCGGATTAAAGAGGTGTCCTAAAATGTCTGTTCCTGCTGATGGTTTTTGACGCCCCGCGTTTTTGCGGGGCGTTTGCCTTTTCCACAAGATTTTTATGGCCGGAAGGGGTATACTAAAACCATGAATAAGAAAATGCTCATTGCTGGTATTGCCATTCTCCTTCTGGTTATAGTCGCCGGTCTTTGGTATGTCCGGCGGACGCCCGTTGTTTCTCCGGAAGCCGGGTCGTCGCCAGCTCCGGAGCAAAGCCTGGGCGGACAAATTTACGAACAATCGAACAATCCGATTGCCGGAAAGGTAGAAACGTCCAATCCGGCGGAGAATGCGAATCCCCTTAAGGAGGTCTATAAAAATCCTTTCGAATAACTTTATGATAAAAACAATATCTTCACGGACTGTCTATTTGCCAGTGGCAATCATTGCCGTTGGCGTCTTTATTTCTTCGCTTATTTTGGTCAGTTCGCTTTATGCGCAAGAGTCGCCGGAGGCGATAGAGGATCGTTCGGGAATTAGCGGCATTGCTTTTCCGGTTGCGGAATTGGGCAATTGCCAAAACAAGCAAGAGTGTAAAAGCTATTGCGATAATCCGGATAATATCGAAGCGTGCGTAGCGTTTGCCGAGTCGCGCGGTTTAATGAATAAGGAGGAGGCTGGTCGGGCAAAAAAGTTCAGTGCGAGTTTGCGGAGTGCAGGAGGAGGTCCTGGCGGATGCCGAACGCCCGAGGGATGCCGGCAATTTTGCGAAAATATCAACAATTTGGAAACATGCTTGTCTTTTGCGGCGCAGCAAGGGATAGGGGACAAGGATATCAATGAAGGCAAGAAAATTGCCGCCTATTTAAAATCGGGCGGTTCGATGCCGGGCGGTTGCACGTCGCGTCAAGCCTGCGAACGGTACTGTGGCGATTTTGATCATGCCGAAGAATGCTTGGCGTTTTCCGAGAAGGTTGGCTTAGAGGACCGGGATGGTTCTGACGGATCGCCGTCGCCTGAACAATTTCGGAAAATGAAAGAGCTTATCCAGAAAGGCGAGACGCCCGGGGGATGCCGAACGAAGGATCAATGCGAGTCGTATTGCGGCGATGCGTCGCATCGGGAGGAATGTTTGGCGTTTGGAGAAAAGATGGGATTCCTTAAGCCGGAAGAAGTTCAGCGGATTCGAGCAACCGGCGGCAAGGGCCCTGGAGGTTGCGATTCGAAAAAATCGTGCGAGCAATTCTGTAATGCGCCGGAAAACCGGGAAACCTGCTTTGCTTTCGCTAAAGAACACGGCCTCCTAAAAGAAGAAGATGAGCGACAGATTAAAGAGGGATTAGTTCGTCTACGGACGGGCTTAGAGCAGGCGCCGCCTGAAGTCCAGGCTTGTCTTAAAACGGCGTTAGGTGAAGAAGCGGTTAATAAGATTTTATCGGGCGATTTGGTTCCCGGTCCGGATATTGGCGAGAAGATGAAGGGTTGTTTTGAAAAATTCGGCCACCGGGAAAGCCCGGAGCAAATGTTTCGCAATGCGCCGCCAGAAGTGATGAGCTGCCTTAAAGGAAAATTAGGAGATGATTTTTCGAAGATCCAGTCGGGAGAGAAAGAATTTACGCCGGAGATAGCAGATACTTTTCGAGTTTGCTTTGAATCTATAGAGCTTACGCGGGGCGGAGGAGAAATGGGCGCGCCGCGGTTTCAAAATTTCGTAAAAACTGCGCCGCCCGAGATCGAAGCGTGTCTTAAAGATATGCTGGGTGATGAATTTTCGAAAATTCAGTCGGGCGAAAAAGACCCCGGACCGGAACTGATGGGCAAGGCCCGGAGTTGTTTCGAGCGTTTTAAGCCTCAAGACATGATGCGTCCTCAGGGAGAGGAGAATCGCGGGAATCGAGAACGCCGAGATAGCGGCTTGCCGCCGGCGGCAGAGGCTTGCCTGCGTCAAACGCTCGGTGATCAATGGGAGGCGTTTCGAGAGGGACGTTTAGACCCCGCGCTTATGCAAAAAGCCCAGCAGTGTTTTGGACAATCTCCGGAGAAACCAGCTTCTTTTCTCGAAAATTCTTCTGACAATGGCGCTAATCGTCCCGGGACATTCTCCGGTTCCGCGCCACGATTTAATTTTCCGCCCCAAGCGATAACCTGTCTGCAATCGTCGTTGGCGGGTGAAGATTTTGAAAAATTGATGCGCGGCGCCGAACCGTCTGCCGATGCGCGGTCGAAGATACAATCTTGCATGGGAGCCCTGCAATCATCCGATTCGGAAAATCGAAAGGAGCCCCAAAGAAGCGAACCTGGGTCAATGGCGCCCGAGGGATCTATTCGTCCGCAGGAATTACAGCCGCCGCAGAATTCTCCTCTGCCGGAAGGACTGCTTCCTCCCCTTAACCAGAATAGTCAATTTCCCACGGAGCCTTTTTCCATACCTCCGTCTGGATCTCTGGGGATTCCTTCGGAAATTAGCCTTTGAACCAGCCGCCGTTAGTCGCGCAAAAAAATCGCCTTCCCGGCGATTTTTTGTTAGAGGAAGAGTGCAATCCATTGTCGCATTATATGGAGTAGATTGGTTTGCAGGGAAATTATTTGAGCCATTATGTCCGTTTTATCTATGCTAGTTGTTGTGATTGTTGGTTCGATTTTCTCGGTTGGGGATTGCGTGGTGAGACTAATAGTATCGCATGCGGATCCTAGTTCACCATCATTATTCTTGAATTCAACGCAAACTGTTTTTTCTCCGTCATTTCCACTTAGGATCCAATTTTTAGTCATGGCATAGGGTTCCCAGGAAGACTGCTCCCAGTCGCTTTCGTTGGCAATTCGCATTTCGGAGGCATACGCCCCATACAATTGTAAGATAACTTCGGACTTCGCGGTTTTTTCTTCCGGTGAGTTCTCGTTTATGTGGATAACGTAATAAATTAAACCGCCGCCCATTGGAGGATCCGCATCTTCTTCCGCGTGCGCAGGGTAAAACGAAAGAGCTAAGGTAATATTGAGCAATGCGTAAATGATAATTTTATTCATAGGTCAGTTTTATTCTAGGAACGTGAGGCCATAGAGCGTTAGCAAGCCGAGGCCGATACCCGCGGTTTCTAAAATGATATTTTTATTGGATTTTTCTCGATGCAATTCCGGAACCAAATCTGATGTGGCGATATAGATGAAGATGCCGGCGGCAAAAGGAATGATGGCTTCTGTTAGTTGCTCCGACGGTGATCCAAAGAGAATAACAAGAAGAGCTCCGGCTACGGCCGTAACGGCGGAGAGAAAATTATAAAGAAGCGCGGTGGTTTTTTTGTAGCCGGCGTATAAGAGAATTCCAAAATCGGCGATTTCCTGGGGGATTTCATGAAGAATAATCGCGATGGTCGATCCGACACCGACAGCGGGGTTAACGAGGAAGCTTGCGCCGATGATGACGCCGTCGATGAAATTATGGAAGCTGTCGGAGATAAGGATAAGTTTCCCTAGATGTTTCCGGTCGTGTTTCTCGGAATTAGCAATAGTATCGGTGTGATGGTGGGTGTGATGATTGTGCCGGAGGAATTTTTCGAGGAAAAAGAAAACAAGGATCCCTAAAATAATGAACGAGGAGGCTCGGATGGGCTCCGAAGTTTCGAACGCTTCTGGAATTAAATGGAAGAAGGCGTCGCCAAGCAGAGCTCCGATCGCCAAGGGAACCAAAAAGGCAATGGAGCGCCGTAGTTGTTCTTCGCGGAGAGAAATGGCAAGAATACCGATAAAAGAGACCAGACTTACCAGAGTAACACTTGCCAGGGTGTTTAGTTCGGTTGTCATGACCTTATTTTAGTGGAATGGGCGATCCTGTCAAATTAATTGCAATTAATTTGCATTTGATATATGCTCGCTCTATGTCTCGCAAAATATCGGATCCGGAAGTCGCTTTTCGTGCTTCGCTTCGTCGGGCTGGGTATAAAATAACTCCAGCTCGCCTGAAGGTTTTTGCTATCATGCGAGCATCAAAAGCTCCCCTTTCTGTGCATGATGTTATTGAGCGTATTTATGGTGAGGCGGATCCGGTTACGATTTATCGGGCTATGGCTCTTTTGGAGAGTCGAGGTTTGATTCGAAAGGTTGATCTGCGGCATAACCATGCTCATTACGAATTAATCGGCGGATCCGATCATCATCATATTATTTGCACTGAATGCGGCCGTATTGAAGACATCAAGGGATGTCCTATTGTGGAGATTGCTGCGCCACTACTCCGGCAGGCTAAATTTTTCAAAAATATTCGCCAGCATTCACTCGAATTTTTTGGAATTTGCCGATCTTGCGATAAATAACCTAAAAATACCCCGTACGGGGTATTTTTAGGTTATTGCGATTGTCGGATGAGATTCAATAATTCTTGCGTAGCGTCGCGCAGCTGGGTTAAGAGATTAATGAGTGAGTTTCGCATCGCCATTTGATTGTCGTTCGACATGAAGTTTCCGGGAATTCCCGTATTGGGGAATGATGGCGATGAGGTTCCGGTAGTGCCGGTTCCGGCGGCTATTCCTTCGCCAAGTCCCAGTGTTGAGGTTCCATTCGTCGGCGTCCCGGTGGCATTCATGAATAGCGAGGATGGCGATGTGTTTTGGAATCCGTTTATCGACGTCGTTCCGTTAGTGGTGGTTGTGTTGTTTGTTACGGTTGTTCCTGTGCTGGTTGCCGCTCCCAAGCCCGATGCCCCCACCGCAGTGCTTGTTGCGTTGATTCCAGCTCCCGAGAATGTGGATACCGTTCCTGTTCCGATCGTGGAGGTTGCCATTTGATCTGGCCATAGGAGATTGGCTCGAATCAGCCCATTGGGGTTCGACAGGCTATGAACATTGGCGTAAATGTTGCCTCGGCTGATAGCGGTTCGAAGATCCGTTATGGTTTGAACAGGTGTCGGGCAGGAACTTCCTGCGGGGAGAAGGTTTCCGTCGGTGAGCGTAAAGTGAGCTATCGACGAGGAGGTAATGTTAAATCCTCCCGGGATGTCGCCCCAGAGATGCGCAATGATGGGGCCGTTTTCTCCGGGTTTCGCGCAATGGAGATGGGCGGAGGTTATGCCGCTTCCATTCATGATCATAAGATCAAACGGAGCGCCGGTTTCATCGACGGTTAACATCAATCGGCCGGTTGTTGGCGTTGTGACGGCGGGGACTTCGAGATTTCCCGTTAAGGGTATATCGAGCGTTTCAGCTTGCGCCAAAAACGGCAATGTTGCTCCCAAAAGAAGAGTGGCGACGATGCTAATTTTTTTCATTTATTTTTTATGTTTACTGATAGTTAATCGGCGCGCGACCACGCGCCTCAGCTTAGAAGACGGTTAAAAATAGCAGCCCTTAGAGGCCGCTATTTCTCTCGGGATATTTTGAGCCAGCATTACGGCCGGAGCGTAAGGATGCTTACTGCTGTTATTATCATTAAAATTTCCACGAGGATTGTTTTTGCGATCTGACCATCGTAGCGTTTTTTGGCGTGGATCCAGCGATGGAACCGGCCGAGCGCGACCAGGGGTTCTTGCGGGATTTTTACCGCAGCAAAGAGCAGGGGATCCGGAAGAACACCGGCTAAGGCTCCTAGGAGTATGGTCCAGTCAATGTAATTTGGAGGATTAAAAAGGATAAGGACTAGAGTTAAGCCGAATGCGAAATCGAGTCCGATTCGTAAAAGATCAATCAGAAAATTCTTATCTTTCATTCTTACATCTTGGGCGACATCGAGGGATCGCAGATCAGAGATGAGTTTGTAGTGCCCGTGGGGAATAGCGTCGACGATAAAATGACTCAATAATCCGGCGAGGAAAGCCAGAAGAGGATGGGCGGGAACGAGTTGCGCAGCGACGGCGCCGGCAACGGCATGGGTGGCAAGGGTCATTGGTGGATGTTTAGAAATTAATAGAAAAGGCGGAAATCAATCTTTTTGCTTTAGGTCTAAGCATAAGGAATTCACGCAATATCTCTTTGCTTTTTTTCCCGCTTTCGTTTTTATTTCGGTGGGAACATCGTCAAAAACATGTCCTAAGTGAGCTCCGCAACTTTTGCAGGTCACCTCGGTGCGGATCATTCCGTGACTTATATCTTCTTTTAATTCGACATAGTCGCGATTAGCCGGTTCCGTAAAGGAGGGCCAGCCGGTTCCGGAATCGAACTTAGCATCCGAGGAGAAGAGATCGGCGCCGCAGACGGCGCAGGTATACATCCCTTTCTCATGGCTATTCCAATACTTCCCCGTAAAAGGGATCTCTGTTCCTTTTTCCCGCGCTATACGATGCAGTTCCGGAGAGAGCTTGCGGTCCTTTTTAAATTTGTCAGTCATGGTTGAGCAAGGCGTCGAACTTTTTTCTTATTAATTCCAACTTGGGACTGATAACTATTTGGCAGTAGGCTTCTTGCGGATTCTTTTTGTAATAGTCGCGGTGATAATCCTCGGCTTCATAGAATGCATGGAGCGATGTTAACTCGGTTACTACTTTTGGTCCAGAGCCGTTTAGTTCTTCGATGTATTTCCGGGCTTCTTTTTTCTGTTTCTCGTTCGTGTAGAGAATGATGGATCGGTATTGGGTTCCGACGTCGGCTCCTTGCCGGTTTAGAGTTGTGGGATCGTGCGTCGCGAAGAAAACGGTTAAGAGATCGCGATAGGAGATTTGCGCCGGGTCGAACTCTACTTTAACGACCTCCGCATAGCCTGTTTTTTCCGTCGAAACCTGGTCATAGGTCGGAGCCGCTGCGGTTCGAATTTGCTCGCTGCCGCCGGCATAGCCGGGTATCACATTAATAACTCCTTTTAAATTTTGAAAAACGGCTTCCGCGCACCAAAAACATCCGCTGCCTAGAATAGCTACGTCCATAGTCTCTTGAGTTTAAGGAGGGAACGGAGTATTTTCAAGGTGGAACATAGAATCGCGCGAAGGGAGATGATGGCGTGTCTCGAATGGGGATGTTTAAACGGTTAGCGCTTTTGGAGGCCGGTCTGATTGTTTTGTGGCGGCTGGTTTTGGGAAACCGCCGTCAAGGAGACGCCATGGAGCCGGTTAATCATCCAAGGTTCCCTTTCCTCGGCTACTTCGCCGCTCTGCTCTTGCTGTTTTTCTGGGATATTCCTCGTTGGACGCTCGAAGATCACGTCCGTTCGAGGGGGAGGAGGCGGGAATGAAGCGATCTGAAACCGACTACACGGGCGCCTGGTTTCAGACGTTAATTTACCTTTTGGCGCTTTTCATTCGGTGGCCGTTTCGGGCCGCCCGCGATCGGTGGAGGTGAGATTCCTCCCCGGTGAGCAGCTCCGCGTCGTAGAGCTGCACACACCAGAGTCCGTTATCTCCACAGCGGTTTCCGGTTTGTGGTATTGCCATGGAATGGATAATTTTCAAAGCTAAGCTAAAAAATTCTTCCGATACGATTGATCGTATCGCTCTAATTTTGCAAGTTAGTTTCATTTTTTAGTTGCCGTAGGAAAGGAAGATTATGTGGATAAGTGAAAAGCAGCGCTGGCAGCTTCGGAGTATACTTAAAGAATGCCTAAGTTTTACAATGCCGTCCGGAAAAGAAACATTTTTGAACCGGGATCCATGGTGCCGTATAAGATTAGCCGCTCAAAAATCGACCTTTTTTTGAATTGTCCCAGGTGCTTTTATTTGGATCGTCGCCTCGGTATTCCCCAGCCGCCGGGGTATCCCTTTAGCCTCAATAGCGCCGTTGATAAGCTTCTCAAGAAGGAATTTGATATGCATCGCGCGGCGGGGACAAGCCATCCTTTAATGAAAGCGTATGGCTTGGATTTGGTTCCTTTTGACCATCCGCAAATGGACGTATGGCGGGATTCGTTGGGCGGCGGAATCCAGTATTTGGATCCGCAGACCAACCTTTTGATTACCGGCGGCGTTGATGATGTTTGGGTTAACAAAGAGGGTGATCTGTATATTGTGGATTACAAAGCAACCTCAAAAAACGGCGAAGTGTCTTTGGATGCGGATTGGCAGATCGGTTACAAGCGGCAGATGGAGATGTACCAGTGGCTCTTCCGCAAAAACGATTTCACTGTTTCGGATACCGGGTATTTTGTTTATTGCAACGGCGATGCGGATAAAGAGGCGTTTGACGGAAAGCTTGAGTTTTCCATTAAAATTATTCCATACGAGGGAGACGATAGTTGGATTGAGGGCGCTATTCGCGATCTTCACGAATGTTTGTCATCGGATGTGATTCCTTTGTCATCTTCGGAGTGCGAATTTTGCGCTTATCGAAAAGCGGCGGCGAGCGTAGAAAAATAACATCTATTGAGGTTGTTCATGTTATAGCGGGATATGCGGGATGTTTTCCCTTACCTAATCCTTTTTCTTATTCTTTCCCTTGCTATCAGCGCGGTTCTTTTTTATATCTTTCGTTCCCGCACTCCTTTACCGTCGGATGATCCCCGGAGAACATTAACGATTAAAGGGATTGTCTTGCAAGTCGACGTTGCCGATACGGCTGCTAAACAAGCCCAGGGATTGTCTGGACGCGAGCCACTCCGGGATGATGAGGGCATGCTTTTTATTTTCGGCGCTGTCGGGCGGCATCCGTTTTGGATGAAGGATATGAAGTTTGCGATCGATATAATTTGGATAGGAGAAGATAAAGTCGTGGTTGATATTACTAAAAACGCGCAGCCGAGTTCTTTCCCGTGGGTTTTTAAGCCTAAAGCGCCGGCTCAATATGTTCTTGAGGTTAATGCCGGATGGAGCGATTATAAAAATATTGAAATAGGGGATATAGTGGAATTTTAAAAACATGCTTCTCAATTTTTACATTTTTTCACTGGCGATTCTTCTGGCGCTTCTGGAAATTCAGATTGAAGGACGAGAAGGCTGGGCCAAAAATCTGCCGGCTTGGAGGCCGCATTCCGGATCCCTTGCGGCGCGGTGGTATAGGAAATTTATGTCGGGCAAGGAATTGACCGGATACCATGCCGTGCTTCTTGCTTTTATTTTCTTGGTGTTTCTTTTTCCCTATGCTTGGGGCGTGCGGCTGGATCTTTTTAATTTTTTCAAAACAGTTTCCTTATTTTTCTTTTTTGCCGTGCTTTGGGATTTTCTTTGGTTTGTTTTAAATCCGCATTACTCGCTCAAAAAATTTCATCGGAGGCATATCTCCTGGCATTTGAAATGGATTGGGCGCGCCCCCGCGGATTATTATTATGGAATTGGGCTCTCGTTTGCTGCAGCTTTTCTAGGGTCTTTTGTCGTCGGAACTGATTTACTCTCGTGGTGGATATGGCATGCCGCCGCTTTTGGCCTAGAGGTTATTATTACAGTTCTTTTTACGCTTTATATTCTTAAGATTGATACCTGGATCCGCGACAATTGAGCGGTCTTTTGATTCTGCGCGGCGCACGAAGAGGCTCAAAGCCTGTTTTAGGATGCGGCAGTTCGTAATACCCTTCGCCGCTTCGCGTCTCGTAGGGTATCTTGTAAAGCGTGAGGCATGTCCAATCGATGGCTATATTTTCTTATTATTTTAGCGGCGGCGCTTGCTTTTGGCATTGGGTTTATTGTTTTTCGAACTTCGGGTTCCGAGCTCAACGCTTCTATCCTCAATATTCCTTTTCCATTTAATTTTACCTCTTCGCGGCAGTCGGGTTCTTTGGTGTCGACTTCCACCGCGGTATCGACTTCCACCGCGGTATCGACTTCCACCGCGCTTTCTCCGGGGACATCGCCTACATCTACTGCGCCGACTACGCCCACTGGCGCATCGACCTCCACTGGTTCGGGAGGATCTTTGGCAACTTCAACGCCGCCCGTAATGCCGCCGCCCTCATCCTCTCCGGATAAAGAGGAGATGTCTCCGGGATTACGCCTGAAGATTGATGACGGGAAGTTTTTTTTCGACGGCAAACCCAAGTTCTTAATGGGCGTTTACGATTCCGGATTGGGCTATTTCAATAAATCTTCGCAATACGAGGCTGCGATTTTTGATGCCGGCAGTCGGCGAGAATTAAACGGCATTCCGTTAAACGCGTATCTTAATTATCACTATGGGGAAGCGCCGGTCCGCGCCATGAACGCTTTGATGGATGCGCTTCGCGGACACGGCATGATGTATTTTCAGACTGTCAACTGTTTTGAGGACGGCAGCTACCGCCGGATCAATTTTAACTTATTGGAAGACGAGAATGTTCGAGATTTTGCCCAGCATCCGGCTGCCGCTGGCTACTATATTATGGATGAATGCAGCGACAGTTTGGTCGAAGAAACCCGCGAGCACCATCGCCATCTTCATCGCCTCGATCCCCGAGGCCTTACTTTTGCCACGCTCTATCCTGCTTTAAATCGGGATTGGAGTTTATGGACAAACGCCGCTGATATTTTATCAGTCGATTCTTATCCGCTCTATGACGCCGAGCCCCCCTCCGGTTATCCTCATTTTCGCGTTGCGGATGCCGTGGCGCGGCTTCGAAAGACGGTTCCGTCTGAGCGCCCGATTGTGGCCACGCTTCAACTTTTTAAATTCACGACTAAGGGACGATTGCCAACGTATGCGGAGATGCGTTCGCATGCCATTATGTCGATCATCGAGGGAGCTCAGGGAATTTTTTGGTGGGAAATCGGCGCGAATGGCCTTCGAAAATCCGGGGAGGCCGATATTGGGCGGACTATGGATAATCTGAAGCGCTTAGTCACGGAGCTTGATGTTTTGCAGCCGGTTTTAGTTTCTTCGGCAAATCCATCTCTTCTGAAGAAGAATTCAACGGGCGCTTCCGATCCGGTTTCTTTCCGCATTGATGCGCTTCGGCATAATATCAGTGTTGATCCGCTCTATGCCAACAAGCGCGTATATAAAGGGGAGATTGACGCGCTTCAAAAAGGGGACGCCTCCGGATCGTATCTATTGGACCAAGGCGCGTTTATCAGGACCCTGGCGAAGCGAATCGGGAATAGGGGATATCTTTTTGCGTATAATTACACGAATCAGTCGAGGAGCGCGACGTTTACGTGGCACAAGCGGCCGCGCGGCAGCGTAGCGGTTAACGCCGAAGGGAGGTCGATCGATCCGCAGGGGGATTCTTTTACGGACTCCTTTGGGCCCTATGAGGCGCATGTTTATGTCATTCCGGAATAAAAAAGACCCCCGGAATCCGGGGGTCTTTTTTATTCATTAACCGCCTTTCCGATTTCCCGACTAATCTCCGTCGGGCTGCCGTATTCTTGTTCTGGAATTTGTTCGAGCATTTGAATGACATCTTCCGGCGCGTCATTGCCGCGAGCGCATTCGATCACCTCATTTTTCATTGCCGGATAATCCAAATCTTTCAAAAATTTTTCCACGTGCGCGAGGTTTGCTTTGGTTTGCGTACCTCCGTGATTTTTTCTCTCGTGCGCCATATTTAAGAACAAACGATGAATTTATTCGGCCTTTTTGCCCTTGCGGGCTATTTTCTCTAACGCCAGCCCTTGGGCTCTCTTACGGCGATTAGCAGAGCTTAATGCAATAAGATTATCGCTCTTACCGTCTTTTTCTAAGCGAAATTGGACCCCCTCTTCCGATGTGGAGAGGGGTGATGCCGTTTTTATGGTTAGACCTTCCGGATCCAAACGATTGCCGCTTCGCATTGCTCAGATCGCTCCTCTTATAGAAAGCATTCCTCCCAAAAAATACGGCGGGACGGAGCGTGTCGTTTATTTTTTAACAGAAGAATTAATTCGACGGGGTCACTCGGTAACTCTTTTTGCCAGCGGCGATTCTCAAACTTCGGCAAAACTTCAATCTGTTTACCCTTTGTCCTTGCGGGAGGCTCGCATTCCCGATCTTTATGGCGCCAATCCTTTTACGCTTATGCACATCGGGAATGCTTACGAGAAGCAGGGGAATTTTGATATCATTCACGACCATTTGGGATTCTTGAGTCTTCCGACCGCTAATCTTTCCCGCCGTCCGGTAGTGATGACTTATCACGGGCCGTTTACGGGGCAGGTGCGTCGAATGTTTGCGGCGATGCGGCATCCGCATATTGTTTCCATATCCAAGTCGCAAGCGGAGTTAGCGCGCGATTTAAACCAGGTGGGAGTCGTTTATAACGGTCTTTCTATGGAATCGTATCCGTTTTCCGAGGAGCACGACGGCTATTTACTGGCTGTCGGGCGGTTTTCGATGGAAAAGGGGATTCATCATGCGATCGAGGTTGCTCAGTATTTGAGCATTCCGCTTATCATTGCGGCTAAGCTTGATCCCATTGATATGCCTTATTTTAACCAATACATCGCGCCTAAGTTGTCGGATCGGCAGGTGCGCTGGATCGGCGAGGTAGATGAAGCGACGCGTAATCGGCTAATGTCTCGGGCGTTATGTTTTTTGCATCCGGTTACCTGGCGGGAGCCGTTTGGTCTTGTCATGATTGAAGCGATGGCGTGCGGCGCGCCGGTGGTCGCCTTTCGTCGAGGATCCATTCCGGAGATTGTGCATCATGGGAAGACCGGTTTTGTGGTAGACAATGTCGATGAAATGATCGATGCCGTCATGGGTGTTCGGGCGATTTCCCGGCGGGAGTGTCGCCGTCATGCGCTTCGCAACTTTAATGTTGGGCGAATGGTTGACTCCTATGAAGCGATATACTATAGAGTACTAGGCCGATAAGAATTTTTTCATTCTATGACCACTCGGGATATTCATCGCCTCATGGAAAGCTCCTTGTTTTCTTTGGAGACCGAAGAGGGCATTCTGGCTTCTGCTCGGGAAGAGGCTTTTGGCGCCATTTTTGGGCGCGATACGGCGATTACCGTTATTGAAATGCTTCGGGTCTACTCGCGCCGCCCGCATCCGCGTTTCTTGACGATGGCAGAGCGTTCTTTACGGACGTTAATTTCCCTTCAAGGACGGGATGTTAATTTGGAAAGCGGAGAGGAACCGGGGAAATTTATTCATGAGTTCCGCCGCGATCGATTTGACCACCTGGTAAAGGAACCCTCTCCGTGGTTTATTTATCCGGATGGAACTTTAAAGAATTATGATTCTTTGGATTCAACGCCACTCGTTTTGATTGCTTTGTATCGTTATTTTGAGACGACAGGTGACGAGCGATTTCTGAATGATGCTATGGAATCCGCCCGGCGCGGGCTGGAGTGGGTTATCCATCGCGCTGATAAAGATGGCGACGGATTCCTTGAATTTACCCTGGACCCGGAGCGGCAGCACGGCGGGCTGGCGGTTCAGTCGTGGACGGATTCCCGGGAATCGTTTATGGATATCGAAGGGCAATTACCCGCGTATCCTATTGCTCCGGTTGAAATTCAAGCTTACACCTGGCTTGCATTGCGGCTGTGGAGTCGCATCTTTGTGAAGGATGTCGATTTTTATCAAATTCTTTCTCGGGTTGCTGGTCGACTTCAGGAAGAATTCATTCGGCAATATCTTTTTAAAGATCAGGGGCTGTGGTTTGCCGCCCAGGCTTTGGACGGGAATAAAAATCAAATCCGGACGATAACCGCCAACCCCTTGCTCTGTCTTTGGGCGTCGGACGGATCGGGCAACGACCGGGAGGCTATTGTTCCGCGGGATGTTTTGGCTCATTTCGTCGAAAGAAGTTTCCGGGATGATTTATTCGATCCGGCATCGGGAATCCGAACGATGAGCGCCGTCTCGCCGACGTATCGATCAACGCGCGACTCTTATCATAATGGAAGCTTCTGGCCCATGCTCAATGGGCTTATTTATCAGGGATTGATGGATTTCGGGTTTTGGCGCGAAGCGCTGCGTTTAAAACGCGCCGCCCTGCGACCAATCCGCTATTTTAAGATGCCGATCGAGCTTTATCTGCGAGAGGGAAAAGGATATTGCGAATATTTATCGCCGTCCGGACAAACGAGTTGCCGTACGCAGGCGTGGTCCGCTGCCTCTTTGCTGTCGATGGTTTCTTCTCGAATTCCCCGAGAATCTTATCGAATGGTTATCCGGGCGGGAGCCAGCGATCCCAAGACAACGCTTGCGCCGGCATTCGTTCCCGGGTCTACCGCATAAATATCGGATGATTTTTCGATATTCACTTCCATGTAATTTCCTGCGTTGCCGGTTATGTCGGCCAGGACGCGGATGGAATTTTCTCCGCTGAATAATGCCGGGGGCTGATTGGCAAGATCAAAATGCATGATGCCATCTCCGGCAACGGTCGCGATGATACTTCCTGTTGAGGAGAAATTGACCAGCAATTTAACATTGTGGATATCATTTCGATTCGCCGTTCCGCTTAGCCGGAGGGTTATGCTTTTGAGGGAAAGATTTTTGTTGGCGTTTGCCCTCCAGGAACCAATAATGCTGCCCGAGCTGCTGGCGTTGATCGTATTGGCCAGAGGGGATCCCGCAACGGAAAGGGTTGAAGGAGTGACGGCAGAAATCGTGATTGTTTTGCTTTTGATTGGAAAGGAGCCTCGGATTGCCGCAGCATTTTTTCCGGCGTTCAGGGCCGCAATGTCACCGGCTCGGTTAAGCGAAAAGGAGATTGTTCCGGGAGAATTCGCGTCTACGGCAAGGGTAATTTCGAGCGTTTGATAAGCCGGGATGGCGAAATTTATATCGGCAAATCGCAGCATCCCGTTGGCCACGCTGGGGGATTCGGCGATCACTTGCCCTCGATAGAGAAGATAGCTTCGCCTTATCGCGGTATCGGGAAGAGTCCCCGTTTTTTCAAAAGTCATCGACTTGAGTTCAATTGGACCGTCGGTTCCTCCGACGATTGCCATGGCGAAGACTGGCAAGCGGGATCCGCCGCTTACTGTATCGTTAATGGCGTTCGTAATTGATCGAAGAGAGAGGCCGCTTTCGGTGATTGAATTGCTGCTGGTTGTATCCCTTGGGATTGTTGTCTCGGCGGGAGGATTCGTTTCATTGGCCAAAATGCCGATAACCGTCTGCCGAGTGGCGGCGTTAAATTGTCCACTTGCCGGCAGCCCTCGGGAAATTTGGAAACGGGTAACCGCGCCTCGGGTTAGAGATCCGAAATAAGTTGTTTCATTGCCGCGAGCCCCGGGTCCGCTCGATGCCACGGGGAAACCATGGCTATTCAAAAATCTTTGAAGAGCTGCGACATCCGTTCCTCTTATTCCTGCCGATAGATCCCGGGTGAAAACTGGCTCCGTTCCTCCTATGCCGGTTGAAGGGTTTTGGGATTGGAGGGCGATTTGCGCTCGGAGTCCGGCTACGCGCGCCATGAGTTGTTGGATCTGATTTTGGATTTCTGAAAATGATAATTGCGCGTCCACCTGAAGCGGCAAAATAAGATTTATACCCCAGATACCAGCAATGAGACTCATCATCAGAGCAAACGGAAACCCTTTTTTCATATGTTGTTTCGTTATGCTCCCGTTATGACGCGTCAATATATTTTTTCTTGCAAAGATATATAATGTAGGTATGCGGCCGTTTTTTCTGATTTTGGGACTGGTGATTCTCGTCGGGTTAGGATATCTATTCTTCCCTTCTTTTTTCGCCCGGGAAGTTCAGGAAGGCCTCGATGATATATCCGGATTGGAGGGGGCGCGCCTGGAGCTTGTTGCGAACGGGAGATGGGAGGGGGTGGAGGGGTATGAAGCAAAGGGAACTGCGTTGCTCCTTCGTTCCGACGGGCGCTATTTTCTTCGTTTCGAAGATGATTTTTATGTCACGGCGGGTCCCGATCTTTTTATTTATCTGGGGAATGACGGGGTTTATGAAGGAACGTCGCGAGTAGGGAGTTTGAAAGCCAATAGCGGTTCTCAGAACTACGAATTGCTTTTTTTTGAGAACCAGAATATTCCTCGGTATCGGGAAGTTTGGATTGTTAGCCGCATTTTAAATAAACCGCACGCGAAAGCCGAGTTGAGATTTTTTTAAATAGATTACTTCGTTCGGACGGCGATTGCCGATTTTTCCCGAATGCTTTGGGATAGCTGTGCGCCTACGAAGGAAGATGCTTCGAGGGCGTTTTCAAAGGCGATGGCCTCATCCTGCCATCGTTCCTCCGCTCGGGCCACCATGCCATCGATGAGCGATTCGGAATAGCGAGTGAGGATGATCGGGAAATCTTTGGGCGAGGGGCCTAATCTTTCATTTCCTAAGAGAGCCGTTATGGCCGCGATGTTCTCCCGAATTCTTTTTTTAATTTTTACGACGTTATCCGGTTGCCGGTTTTTGAGGGCGGTGATTAGGCCGGTCGTTAGTTCCGTATTCTGCTTTAGGAGTTCTCCTATGCGCCCGGCCGTTTGGTCGCCGTAATACGGGGCAAGGAGGATTACTATATCGTCTTCATTGGCAAGGAGGCGGGTTTTGGCCGCCGCGGCGTCGTTGGTCCCCGCCCATTCCCGGATAATATATTGTTCGGTTCGCCGGGCTTCTTTGGTCCATAAAGCGGCAAGGCGCGCATCGAGATCAGGGAGGCGGGGAGCCGCTTCGGCGTTTCTCGATAAGAGCAGAAAGTCGGGCCCCTGCAGGATGGAATGGGCTATTACTACTCCGGTGCTCGCCGCCACGGTGAAAAGCGCCCCGGACAATAAGATAAATGCTTTCATGAATAATGCTTTAGACGTTGCATCGGTTTATTTCTGGCGGAAAAAAACCCGCGGGCGCGGGTGGGGATGCGGCCATTTTTCCGGATTTCAGTATCCTGAAAATTCTTCGGTTTTTATGTCGTCTTCGTTTACTTTCATGGTTTCGAGCATGGTTCGCATGGCGAGCGTCATGGCGGCAGGTCCGGCGATGTAATACGTCGGGGAAGGGCGGTCGAGATCCAGGTGTCGTTTTATCATTTCCGGATTGATATACCCTGCTTCACTCCCGGCGGATGCCCCTTGGGTAAAGGTTGTTATTAATTTAAAGCAGGAGTTTTTCTTTTGGATGGCAATAAGTTCTTGGAGAAATGCGGCGTCCTCCGGTTGTCGATTGGAGTAGAAAAGATAAAGAGGGCGAGGTGATTGTTCTTGCGTTGCTTGAAGAATAATGGATCGGGCGGGCGTAATGCCGATGCCTCCTGCTAGAAAAACCGCAGGCTTTTCTGCGGGGGCGTTCTTCCCTAGCGTGAAATCGCCGAAAGGCCCCTCGATATCGATATTGGTTTCCGGGGGCAGAGATCGAAGGATCCGTTTGAACGCCGTGTCGCGCAGCCGCGTGGCGATCATCAGATTTTTTTCATAGGGAGCGCTTGCAATCGAATAAGCTCGCCGATTTCCTTGGGCGTCGGTTTCCGGGGGATTGAGGAGAGTAACCTCGATAAATTGTCCGGCTTTGAAGGCGAACTCCGGAGGTTTTTGGAAGTAAAATACCCTGGTATCCCGGGCGACCTCCTCCGATTCGATGAATTTTGCGGGATAATGCACGCTTCTATTATATTGAAATATGTGTTTTTTAAAACCCCCCGCAGTGCGGAGGGTTTACGTCTTACCGGCTTCCTCTTTTCCGACCTCTGGTTTCGCCATTGCGGCTTCTTTTATTGCCGCGGGTTTTTCGCGCCATAGGTTAGCAATGCTAGTTTGAGAGAGCGACCTTTAGTTCCTGATTGCTATAGTTACTCCAAACGAAAATCATTACGAGCTCTTTCCGATGCGGCAGGCCTTTGAGAGCATCCTTTTTTCTTTTCGTTAAATATTTTACACTGCGATCATGCGTTTATTTGATTTCGTTAAGGATGTTCTTGCTATCTTGGGAGGAGTTTTTCTGGTTATCCAATCCTTTTTTACCGCTACCCCCGTATCACTTGATCGCGAATCATCTTTCCAGGCTTCCTCTACGGTTTCCGCGGAGGCGCAACCGTCTGCAGTTTTGCCTTTCCCGTCTTCATCCTCGACTTCGCCCGCTGCTTCTTCTGTCCCCGTCTTCGTCGAATCATCCATTCCGCCTAAAGAATTCCTTGTGACGTCTTCGTCACCGGGGTGCGTTGCTTGCGCTGCAACTATCGCTCCGCCGGTTTCTTTTTCTGCTTCATCGACCTACTCCGCTTCTTCTTCAATTCGCGCGGCTTCGTCGACATCGATGACCATCTCTCTTCCCTTGCTTCCTCCCTCGGCGATTTCATCTCCCGATCCGGTTCTTCGGTCGATTGATCCGCAGAGCATTGTTGGTATCAGCTGTTATTTTAAGAATCGGGTCACCAATCAGAGCGTGATGATTGATAAGGGATCGGGCGTTATCATTGATCCGCGGGGGTATCTGATCACTAGCCGCCACCTTATCGATCTCGACTTCGCGGCGGGCATTGATCCGCGTTTCGAGGAGTATGCCGATCTCTATATTTTTGATTATTGCGATGTAGGGCAGATAGCAAAAGATGTTTCTCTCCCAACGCCCGAGCAAATCCGCTCGCTTAATCCGGTTATTCAGCTGCCGGTTCTGGGATTTCGTGCTCATCTTATTTATTTGCCGAATGATGCCGAGGTTAGCGATCTAGAAAGCAAAGAGCTCGACTTCGCGGTTTTGAAAATCGACGGCGTAACGGAGGATGGAAGGACGTTCGGCATTACTATGCCGCCGTCTTTTCCGGCGGCGGCGCTTCTCGAGGATGTTTTATTGCTTACGGCCGGCGATGAGGTTGTGACGTACGGTTATCCCGGTGATGTATCCCTGGGGTTAAACAGCAGTTTTAATACGCTGTATCTAGTGGGTAGCGCGGGAACGGTGACGGATGTTTTGGGCGGGGATGATCATTTCTTTAATAAACCCTTTGTGATCAATACCAAAATGAGCGTTTCCGGCGGGCGGTCGGGATCTCCTCTTTTGTGGCGAGGGTATGTGGCCGGTTTGGTTGCGGCTTACCGCGAGGGTAATTCGGCGGATTCTTTTTCGGTGGCCGCCTCGGCTATTCGCGAATTCTTGCCGTCCGAATTGCAATCGTTGTGATCGTATTTTTTCTGTAGTATCGTAAGAGCATGAAAATGCTGGTGAAGGGAAAATATTTTACGGCAATTATTATCGCCGTTTCGGGCGCTGCGATTCTTGGAATTGCCGCCTTTTTTTATTTTCGTTCCGGGAGCGATACGCTTGCAACTGTTTCCGTTTCCCGGGGGACGATTACCGAGGAGGTAAGCGTGACCGGTAAGACTACTCCTATTGATGACGTTAGGCTGTCGTTTGAGAAGTCTGGGCGCGTGGCTCGCATTCTGGTCCGCATGGGCGATCGCGTTGATCCGGGGCAAATTTTGGTTGTTTTGGATCAGGCCGATCTTCTTGCGCAGTTGAAGCAAGATCAAGCGTCTCGAGATGCTGCTCTCGCTAAATTAGATTCTTTAAAGAGCGGGACGCGATCGGAGGAGGTTGCCGTTAAGCAATCTGAATTGGCAAGCGCTGACCAGGCTTTATCGAGTGATTACAAGGTAGCCGTTGATTCTCTGATGAGCGCGTATACGAGCGCAAATGATGCGGTTCGCAATAAGACCGATGCGATGTTCTCGAATGATGAAACGTCAAACCCACAGATAACCTTTTCCGTTTCCGATTCCCAGCTGGGAACTGATTTCGTTTGGCATCGCGTTCTCTCTTCTCGAGCATTGAACAGCTGGCAGGCGGAGCTGTCGGTATTGTCGATGTCGTCCTCGCCCGAAGAAATCCGCCAGGCGATTGAGCAGGGGCAGGGATATTTATCGGTTGTGAATAATTTTTTAGCCACGGGTTTATCGATCATGACGAAAACCCTTAATGTATCCTCGGCAACGGTTGACACTTACAAGAGCAATCTGACGACGGCATCAGAAAACGTGAATACTGCCACGGCGTCGGTGAATACCGATCTCCAGGCTATCCTGGCGCAGCAAGCGAGTCGCGATAAGGCAAGACGGGAATTGGAGTTAGCGCTCGCTGGTTCCCGGCCCGAGGATATTCGGAATCAAGAAGCTCAAGTGGCGCAAGCAGAGGCGAAGATCGCTTTAACTCAAGCCGAGCTCGCCAAGACGGTTTTACGATCGCCCATTAGCGGCACGGTGACGCAGCAAGACTTTAATGTGGGGGAAATTGCCCCGGCCAATTCTGCGCTTTTGGCGGTCATTTCCATTGGAAAGCTTCAGATTGAAGCAAATATTCCCGAGGTGGATATCGGCAAGGTGAAAATTGGCGACGCCGCGACAGTAACCTTTGATGCGTACGGAGACGAGATTTTTTTTGAGGCGGGGGTAGGCGCCGTGGATCCGGCCGAGACGATGATCGAAGGCGTAGCGACTTATAAGACGACTTTATATTTGAATCGCGAAGATTCCCGCGTTAAGCCTGGCATGACCGCGAACATCGATATCGTAACGGGCCGGCGCGAAAATGTTCTTTTTATCCCCGCGAGGGCGATCTCTGCCGAAGACGGACAATCGCGGGTTAGGGTTTTGGTCGGAGAAAATGCTGAGAAGCGTTCCCTTCGCACCGGGCTGCGGGGATCCGATGGGAACGTCGAGGTTACCGAGGGATTAAGCGAAGGGGATAAAGTTATTTTATCCCGTGAGCCGTAGACGGATATGAATCTTATTGAGATTCGCGATCTCCATAAAACATACCTGTCGGATGGGGTTGCGACGCCGGCGATCCAGGGAGTTTCCTTTGGCGTTCGCGCGGGTGAATTCGTCGCTATAATGGGACCGTCCGGCTCCGGCAAGTCAACGTTGCTTCATATTTTAGGATTTTTGGATCGTCAGACATCCGGGGAATATCTTTTTGATGGGCGGGCTATGGAGGAGATGGATGATTTGCAGTTGGCTAAAATCCGTAATGAAAAAATGGGATTCGTTTTTCAGGCGTTCAATCTGCTCGCGCGCGCCACGGTTTTTGACAATGTGAGATTGCCGCTTTTGTACTCTCGCGTTCCGGAAGCGTCTTGGGACGGCATTGCCTCCCAGGCCATTGAGGCCGTCGGTCTTAGCCACCGGGCTCGTCACGAAGCTTTCCGATTATCCGGCGGCGAAAAACAGCGAGCCGCCATCGCTCGAGCTCTGGTTAACAATCCTCAGGTTATCTTTGCCGATGAGCCGACGGGTAATTTGGATTCGCGGTCCGGCCATATGATTATGAAAATCTTGCGGCAGTTAAATGAGGAGAAGAAGCACACGATTATTTTAATCACCCATGAGACGTATACCGCGGAGCAGGCAGAGCGGGTGATTCATATCAAGGATGGGAAAATCGAGCAGGATGAGCGGGTTGCGCACCGCCGGACGAGCGAAGAATTTATTAAATAACCGTATGATTTTGCGACATAGTTTTAAAACTGCTGTAGCGGGACTTCGTACGCACAAATCCCGATCCGCGCTTACCGTCTTGGGGATCGTGATCGGCATTACGGCCATTATTCTTGTGATGTCGTTGGGCGAGGGGGCGCAGAACCTTATTTTGGGACAGATTCAGGGAATTGGCGCAACGACGATCGCCATCGTTCCGGGGCGGCAACCCAAGGGGCCAACGGATATCATTTCCACTTTTACGGATTCGTTAACGAAGAGGGATATCGATGCGTTGGAGCGAAAGGGTAATGCTCCGTACGTCGATGCTATTATGCCGATTGTTTTCGGCAGTCAGTCTGTGGCGTACGAGCGGGAAACGTATCGGCCGACAATTTTCGGCGTGACGAATCTTTTTGCGGAGATTTACGATGTGTACCCGGTAGAAGGGCGTTTGTTCACGGACGAGGAAATTAAAACCTACGCTGATGTTGCCCTATTAGGAAATAAAGTGAAGAAGGAATTATTCGGAGATGAGGATGCGCTAGGAAAAAAAGTTCGAATTAAAGGAAAAAACTTCCGCGTCGTCGGCGTTTTCGGCCCCGAAGGGCAGCTGACATTCATGAATGTCGATGAATTGGTAGCGACGCCGTATACGACGGCTCAGCAATATATTTTCGGCATAAAATACTTCAACCGGATTGTTGTCCGCGCTGATAAAGAAGAAAACGTCGCCGCAACCGTGCGGGATATCACGCTAACATTGCGGAATTCTCATAATATTACGGATCCGTCGAAAGACGATTTCTTTATCGAGACGCAAGCGGATGCTATGGAGATGGTGGGTACGGTGACCGGCGTTTTGACGTGGTTTTTGGCTTCTATCGCCGCGATCTCTCTTTTGGTGGGAGGTATCGGCATCATGAATATTATGCTGGTGTCGGTAACGGAGCGGACGCGCGAAATCGGCTTGCGGAAGGCCATCGGAGCCACGGGGAAAGACATCATGACTCAGTTTCTCTTAGAGGCTGTTCTTATTACGGCCGTGGGCGGCATGATCGGCATTTTGCTGGGGGCGTTTCTTTCTTTTCTTGTTTCTTTGGTCTTGACTCAATTTTTTGCTCTTGATTGGCGGTTTACCTTTCCGTTCCAGGCTGCGTTTCTGGGAATCGGCGTCGCTGCGTTCGTGGGGTTGATCTTTGGTTTATATCCTGCCCGTCAAGCGTCGCTCAAAAGTCCCATCGAAGCGTTACAGTATGAGTGAATTCGCAGCATTTTTAGCGAAAATCCCGAATTCGGTGATATTTTAGCGATCGCTTGAATATAATTGGATTTTAGGGACGGAGTTTTAATGCTAATGTAAATGTAATAGCATGTCGATCAAGGTGAAAAAATTTGGCTTGTCCGCCGAAGCTTTAGCGAAAGCGGGATTGCCGCGCCGCAAAACTTTCCGGGAGCGTGTATTCGGGGTGGTTGCGAAAATTCCCCGAGGGCAAACGTTGACGTATAAGCAGGTAGCGGCTCGCGCGGGAAACCCGGCGGCCTGCCGCGCCGTTGGGAATATTATGGCTAGCAATAAGGACCCCCGGAAGGTTCCGTGCCATCGCGTGGTTCGGTCGGACGGCAAGATCGGCGGCTATGGGATGGGAGGAGCAAGAAAAAAGGAAGAGCTATTGCGGCGCGAGGGAGCGATACGGTAATGCGCGTATTCCATGATCGGCGGATTCGGGAATTATATAAGGATCTTTTGCGTCGCCACGGAAGGCCGGGGGAGGGGTGGTCGTTATGGTGCAAGCGGCCGAAAACGCTCCGAGAAAAGGAAGAAATCATAATCGGATCCATTCTTACTCAGCGAACGAGCTGGAAAAATGTGGAGCTTGCCATGGCGCGTCTACGACAGGAAAAAATTTGTTCCATAGCCGGTCTTTTAAAGAATCCTCGGAAGGTTCCCCAGAGCATTCGTTCCGCCGGCTTCTATAACCAGAAATCCAAATGCCTTTTGCGTCTGGTCCGTTATATTACGAGAAGCGGAGGCCTGGTTAATCTTCAGAAGAAAGCGCTTCCCGATTTGCGAAAAAACTTTTTAGAACTTTCCGGCATCGGTCCCGAGACGGCCGACGCGATTTTGCTCTATGCGTTTGAAAAGCCTATTTTCGTCATCGATGAATATACCCGACGGCTGGTGACGGCTAAACGGATAACAAAAGAGCGGAAGTATGAGAAGCTTCAAGAGTTTTTCGAGAGAAATATTCCCCGCGATTGGCGATTGTACCAAGATTTTCACGCGCTTATTGTGCGAGAGGGGAAATTGACAGGACGATAGTATTTTTAATATGGTTTTGTTAGGACTTTACATTTATGCCCAGTGATAAGCCGATCACAGTCGATTTATCTCTGGGCGTAGACATAACCGAGGAGGAAAGGGATGACCAAGGATGATATTCTTCGAGTTTTTCGGATGCGATACGCTTCTCCCAAGGTGCCGAGTTGGGCGCCGTGGCGAACCTGGGGCCCAGAGCCGGTTATCACACCCACGCTGGAGGAGCCCTTCTTTCCGAGAGAGCGGAAAGATGTTGGCGTCTTCGTGGAGCGCTGGCCCTCGGGGGACAGCGTCTGTGTCGCGGTTCGCCTACCGAACGGCGACTTCCGCGCCGAGTCGATTCTCTGGCACGGCTCCCGCGTTCGCATCCATTCGGCCCGCGGAGTCGGACCGTTTCTCTCCGTCGTGCTCAGTCTCGAGGGGGCCGGCCACGAGCCGCTTACCACGATTGATCTTCGGCGATTCGGTCTTTTGGCGTAGACTCTCTGGGGGCTCGGGACATTCTGTCTCGGGCCTCATTGCTTTTTAGCGCGGAAAATTTACTATGGCTTTAGGAGAGGACATTTCTATGAACGCGTTTAAACTTGTTTCACCCCATAAGCCCGGCGGTGACCAGCCGCGGGCGATTAAAAAACTGGTTTCCGGGATTGAGAAGGGTTATAAGCACCAGACTCTTTTGGGCGTTACCGGATCGGGAAAAACCTTTACGGTCGCCAATGTAATCGCGGCGGTTAACCGCCCAGCGCTGGTTATTGCGCATAATAAAACGCTTGCGGCTCAGCTTGCCAACGAATTTCGGGAGTTATTTCCCCGCAGCTCCGTTAATTATTTTGTTTCGTATTATGACTATTACCAGCCGGAGGCTTATATGCCGCAATCGGATACGTATATCGATAAAGAATCTTTAGTGAATGAAGAAATCGATAAGCTGCGGCATGCGGCGACAATGGCTCTTCTTACCCGCCGGGATGTTATTGTGGTTGCTTCCGTTTCTTCCATTTATGGTTTAGGAGCTCCCGAAGTCTATGCGCAGAATATTTTTCATTTCAAGGCGGGGAGCCGCATTGATCGGAAGGAGTTTATGCGGAAGCTTGTCGAGCTGCATTTTACCCGGACAAATGCGGATTTGAAACGAGCCACGTTCCGTTTGCGGGGGGATAATTGGGAAATCATGCCGGCAGACCGGGAAGTCATTTATAATTTCGATATAAAAGGCGGTGAAATCCGGAATATTTATGAAATCGATCCGGTTCAGGGATTTCGCCCGGGAATAACGCCGACGATTCCCGAAGTCTATATCGCGCCGGCTAAGCATTTTTTGACCCTTGTACCCGAACGGGAAAGAGCGATCCTCGCGATTCAGCAAGAGCTAAAAGAACGACTCAAGTATTTTGAAGATAACGGAAAGCTTTTGGAAGCAGAACGATTAGAGCGCCGTACTAAGTTTGATGTTGCGATGATGCGGGAGGTGGGGTATTGCCACGGCGTCGAGAATTATTCGCGGCATCTCTCCGGCCGCGCTCCCGGAGAGCCGCCAGCAACGCTCCTTGATTATTTCCCGAAAGATTTTTTGACGATTATTGATGAGTCCCATGTGACGGTGCCGCAATTATCCGGCATGTATGAAGGCGACGCGTCCCGAAAGAAAACTCTCATCGAATACGGATTCCGTTTGCCGTCGGCTGCCGATAACCGGCCTCTTAAATTTCCGGAGTTCGAAGTTCGCGTCGGCCAGACGATTTATACGTCGGCTACGCCGGGTCCTTACGAACGGAAGAAAAGCGAGCAGGTCGTGGAGCAAATCATTCGTCCGACGGGACTCGTTGATCCGCGGATCACGATTTGCCCGGCTAAGGGGCAGGTGGATGATTTGATTCCCCGCATCGAGGAGCGCGTGAAGCGAGGGGATCGCGTGCTCGTTACGACACTTACGAAGCGCATGGCCGAGGATCTATCGGAATATCTCGCGGATAAAAAAGTTAAAGTGAATTATTTGCACAGCGATGTAAAAACGTTAGATCGGATTCGGCTGTTGACCGATCTTCGAAAGGGTTCGGCAGGCAAGGGTTTTGATGTTTTGGTGGGCGTAAATCTTTTGCGGGAAGGATTGGATTTGCCGGAGGTTTCGCTAGTCGCGATATTGGATGCCGATAAGGAAGGTTTTCTTCGAAGCGAAACCTCTCTGGTGCAGACTATCGGGCGAGCGGCCCGCAACGTGGCGGGAGAAGTTTTAATTTATGCCGATTACCTTACTGGGTCGATTCGCCGCGCCGTAGAAGAAACCGAACGGCGGCGGAAATTGCAGCTTGCTTATAATAAGAAGCATCGTATTACGCCTAAGACGATTGTCCGCGCCATTACGAACATTCTTCCGATTTCCGATAGCCGAGCGGCCGAAAAGATGCTCAAGCTCGAGTTGACGCCAATTCCCAAGTCCAAAGAGGCCCTTAAAAAGCTCATTGTCGATAAGGAGCGGGAGATGAAAGAAGCGGCCAAAAACCTGGATTTTGAACTTGCCGCCTTATTGCGGGACGAGATTCGCTCGCTCATCAAGAATGCGAGGCCGTAAGTCAACAGGTTATGCACTGTTTTTCCCCGAAAGCGTATTGACATCCTTTTTACGCGTGGGAAACTAAAAATGGCTTTACGTCGGTTGGAGAGCATTTCCGATCAATCTTTACAAAAACACATTCGCCATTACTTCCCATCCGTGGATGCGAAGACCGGCATATAATTGTGATAAATGCGGAAAGATGACCTCCTACCTCCGTAAAGCCGCCAAGCAATCGAGATCCCCGCGAAAGCGGGGAATTTAATTTCATTGAAGACGGTTTTCTTGCGTTATTGGAAGCGCGGGAGTAGGATTTTGGTATAACCCCCTATACAGCCTAACTGGGGGCGATTTCCGTTATCTATGCAAAACAAAATTGTTATCAAAGGAGCTCGGGAACACAATCTAAAAAATATTCACCTGGAATTGCCCCGTGATAAAATGATCGTTTTTACGGGACTCTCTGGTTCGGGGAAATCGTCGCTGGCTTTTGATACCATTTTCGCTGAAGGGCAGCGGCGTTATATCGAATCTCTTTCGGCGTATGCCCGGCAGTTCCTAGGTAAGCTCGATAAGCCGGATGTCGACGAGATCGAAGGATTATCTCCGGCTATTTCCATTGATCAGAAGAGCCATTCGCATAACCCCCGATCTACGGTGGCCACGGTAACCGAAATTTACGATTATCTCCGGGTTCTTTTTGCCCGGCTGGGGAAGCCGTATTGCCCCCGATGCGGCCGGGAAATCCGTAAAATGACCACGGAAGAAATCGTGGACGCGATCTTGGAGGTCGCCCGGGAAAATATGTCCCGGAAAAATATCGTGATTTTAGCGCCCGTGGTTCGCGGGCGGAAAGGGGAATACTACCAGATGCTTTATGATTTTTTAAACGCTGGCTACCGGGAGGCTCGCATCGATGGCCGTTTTGTTTCGTTGCGGGAACGCGTGGAATTGTCCCGTTATAAGCAGCATACCATTGAGCTGGTTATCGATCGTATTCCTGCGGAGTTGGATTTTACCGACAAAGAGAATCGGCTGCGGTTGGCGGAAGCCGTTGAGGCGGCCGTGAAATATGGCAACGATGTTGTTACGATCATTACCGATAAGGAAATCTCCCTTTCACAAAAGTTTACTTGTCCGGCGGACGGGTTTTCGTTTCCGGAAATCGAACCCCGACTTTTTTCTTTCAATAGTCCTTACGGCGCTTGTCCCGCCTGTCACGGATTAGGAACGGAAGATGTCTGGTCGGAGAAAATTTGCCCCACGTGCTTGGGGAAGCGCTTACGGGAAGAGAGTTTGAATGTGCTGATTGCTAAAAAGAATATCGCCCAGGTGACCGCGATGCAGATTGTCCACGCTCGGGAATTTCTGGAAAAAATCGAGAAGACGGAGAATAAGAAGTTTTTGGAAGTCGCTGAAGTGCCGCTTCGGGAGATTAAGAGCCGTCTGACGTTTATGATTGACGTTGGGCTCGAGTATCTTACGCTGGATCGGAAGGCGGGAACGCTCTCCGGCGGTGAAGCGCAGCGGATTCGGCTGGCATCGCAGATCGGATCCCGCCTAGTGGGAACGCTTTATATATTGGATGAACCGACCATTGGACTCCATCAGCGGGATAACGCCAAGCTAATTAAAACCCTTCATGAACTCCGTGATTTGGGGAATACGATTATTGTCGTGGAACATGATGAGGAGACAATTCAAGAAAGCGATTATCTGGTGGATATCGGGCCGGCAGCCGGGATTCATGGCGGACGCGTGGTGGCTCACGGCCCCCTCCCCCAAATTTTAAAAGATAAATCCCAGAATTCGGTGACGCTCGACTATCTTCGGGGGAATGTCAAAGTTCCGGTTCCCCAGGAACGCCGTGCGGTTAAAGCGAAATCCCATGATTTTTTGCGAATTAAAGGGATCACGGCTAATAATTTGAAAAATATTAATGTTGATATACCGCTTCGCCGTTTTGTGGCGGTGACGGGTGTTTCTGGTTCCGGAAAAAGCACGTTGGTCTACGATGTGCTCTATAAGACGTTGGCAAATAAATTTCACGGCAGCGATTTTAAGCCGGGAGCGCATAAGCAGTTGATCGGTAGCGAGTACATTGATCGATTGATCAACATGGATCAATCGCCGATTGGGCGGACGCCGCGGTCAAATCCGGCCACCTATGTGGGCGCTTGGACGTTTATCCGGGATTTGTTTACGGCAACCGAAGACGCGCGGGTGCGGGGGTATAAACCGGGACGGTTTAGTTTTAATGTTCCTGGCGGACGATGCGAAAATTGCGAAGGGCACGGCGTTATCGCTATCGAGATGCATTTTTTGCCGACCGTTTATGTGGAATGCGATGTTTGTAAGGGCAAGCGTTTTGATCGGGAAACCCTGGAAGTCGAATATAAAGGAAAGAACATTTATGACGTGCTTCAAATGACGATTGAAGAAGCGGCGAAATTCTTCGAGGATATTCCCTGGCTCTATGACCGCCTAAAAATTTTGGAAGAAGTAGGATTGGGTTATTTGGAGTTGGGCCAATCGGCGACGACTCTTTCGGGCGGCGAGGCGCAGCGGGTAAAATTGGGCGCCGAATTGGGCAAGCGAGACACGCATCGTACGTTGTATCTCTTGGATGAGCCCACAACCGGACTTCATTTTGCCGATGTGCAAAATTTATTGAACGTTTTAAACCGCTTGGTGGACCGTGGCAATACCGTTGTCGTGATCGAGCATAATTTGGACGTTATTAAAACGGCCGACTGGATAATTGATCTCGGACCCGAGGGCGGCGATAAAGGCGGCGAGATTGTGTCGGCGGGAACGCCGGAAGACGTAGCTCGGACGCGTAGCTTTACCGGGGAATACTTGCGGAAGGTGTTGAAGTAGGATAAAAAATAGTAGATGGACTTTGAAAAATTTTACCGGTAGGCAGCGTTTCTTGCATAAGATGTAGAAGTTGTGTAAGGGGCGCTGCTTATCAAGGAGGGAAAACCCGTATGAGTGAACCGCTGTTCATCGAGGTCATGGGAGCGTTTCTATTCGTTGCCGTGAGCGTGATCGGCATCGCGATTGTCGCTGCCTGGATGCGGAAGCGGAGTACCGAGAGGTCATCTCAGACATATACGACCAGGATCGAGGAACTCGATGCGAGTCGGGCTAGGGAAAAGGGGCCTCTGGGAAGCCGGCGGTCCGAGTGGAACAATACGAATGGTCGTCGATAAGGGGGGATGAAGAATGCTTGAGGTGATCGCCCTGTGGATCGGTTTCGGTTTTCTGGCGGTTCTCGTCGCCGGCATCTGTATTCTTTTCCGACAGATGAACAGGCCTCGGTATGGGCCACCTTCCGTACTCGCGGCGTCTCTCCGCGGTATCGACGACGACAAGATGGCCAAGATTCTTGGCCCGCCCTCCGATTCTTAATCTTTTTAGCCCTTGCGCTTGCATTATTTGTTTCATTTGATGCGATCGCTTGCGGCTATTTTCGTTTGCGCTTGCATCCCCGGCGCCGAAAAAGGTACGATGGGGCTGACTATGGAATTTCGAATTCTTAAAAAATCTAAAAAGAGCCGGGCGAGAGCCGCCGTTATAATGACATCGCATGGCGAGGTGGAAACTCCGGCTTTAGTGGGGGTTGCCACGCAGGCAACCATTAAAACGCTCACGAGTGAGGAGGTGAAGGCCGCTAAGTCTCAACTTTTAATCTGCAATACGTTTCATTTGCATCTGAAGCCGAGCGAAAAAGTGGTGAAGTCAGCGGGCGGTTTGCATGCATTCATGCGATGGGATCGGCCGCTCTTAACTGACTCCGGCGGGTATCAGGTATTCAGTATGGGATTTGGAAAGGAAATGAAGCTGGGAAAGATGGTGATGGATAAGAAGCGCGTTGCGAGTTTGTCGAATCAGACGATCACCGCTCGCCATAAACCGAAAGCTATACGGATTGCGCATGACGGCGTTTATTTCCGATCTCCGCTCAATGGACAAGAATTATTTTTGGGGCCGGAGGAGTCGATGAAGATCCAGCGCGATTTGGGAGCCGATATCATTTTTGCTTTTGATGAATGTCCGCCGCCCACGGCCGACCGGTCTTATATTCTAAAATCCTTGGAGCGCACGCATCGGTGGGCCAAGATTTCGCGGCAAGCAGCGAGCAGGCGGCAGGCATTATTTGGGATTATCCAGGGCGGAAAATATAAAGACTTGCGGATTGAATCTGCTCGATACATCCGCTCACTGCCATTTGAAGGATTCGGTATCGGCGGGGAACTGGGATTCGATAAAAAAGGAATGTTTCAAATGATTAAATGGGTGACCGATGAATTGCCCGGCGATAAGCCGCGCCATTTGCTGGGAAACGGGCATATCGAGGACTTGCGGGAAATTTTCCGAAGCGGTGTTGATACAGTTGACTGTATTGTTCCGACGCATTACGCCCGGCATGGAGTAGCTTTTATTAATTCCGAGGATCGAGGAATTAATAACCCTGAGCGAAATCGAAGGGTTGCTCGCGATCGTCTGGATTTCAATAAATTGACTTATATCAACGATAAAAAACCGATTGATTCAACCTGTAAATGCTTGGTATGCGGTTCCTATACGCGATCGTATATTAACCATCTTTACCGCGCGCGAGAAATAACCGCGATGCGGCTTTTGACCATGCACAATTTGTTTTTCTTTAATACGGCGGTTGAAAATATCCGAAAGGATATAGCAAGGGGGAAGTTATAAGATGTTAATGGATCATGCGCATCATCGCTCACCTCGACATGGATGCCTTTTTCGCTGCCGTTGAGGAGCGGGATCGGCCGCGGTTCGCGGGAACGCCCATTGTGGTTGGGGCGGATCCGGCGGATGGGCACGGGCGGGGGGTTGTTTCGACCGCGAGCTATAAAGCCCGCGACTACGGCATCCATTCGGCCATGCCGATTACGAAAGCTTGGGAGCTGTCGCAAATCGCCAAGCGACAAGGGAAGCCGGAGGTTGTTTTTCTGCAGCCTGATTTCTCAAAATACGAAAAATCGTCGGCTAAAATTTTTGAAATTATTAAGCGCCATGTGGCGCTAGTAGAGCCGGCGAGTATTGACGAGTTTTACCTGGACCTGAGTTTTGTCGAAGATTTTTCCTCAGCCGAGGAGGTGGCAAAAAAAATTAAACAAGAAATTAAAAATGAGGAAAAGTTAACCGCGTCCGTGGGAATAGCGCCCAATAAATTGGTGGCTAAAATTGCTTCGGATATGCAAAAACCGGATGGGCTAACGCTTGTTGATGACGCCGAGGCTTTCCTCGAGCCACTTTCTATCCGAAAGATTCCCGGCGTGGGGCCAAAGACGGAGCAAGTCCTATTGGCCCGAAATGTCCGAACGGTTCGCGATGCGAAGACGTTTACCGAAGAAGAATTGCGCGATTTATTTGGCAAGTGGGGCGTCGATCTTTATCAAAAGTTGCGCGGTATCGATGATTTGCCGGTTGTGGAGGACTATGAACTTAAGTCGATCGGGGAGCAGGAGACGTTTTCGATCGATACGCGGGATGCCGAATTTATCCTGGAGCGATTAAAAAAAATGTCCGGTGATGTTATCCGCCGTTTCGGCGAAGAGGGATTTCAATCTTTTCGGACGGTGGCCATAACGGTTCGGTTCGCCGATTTTGAAACCAAGAGTCGCGCTCATACGTTACCGGACGACGTGAGTTCTCCGAAAACTCTGGAATTTGAAGCGATGAGATTGTTGTTGCCGTTTCTCGATAAGCGTGAGAATCCCCGCGGCAAGGCGATTCGGTTAATCGGAGTGCGAGTGGAGAAACTTCAATGATCGATACCCCTATTTTTTAATTATTTACCAAATGATTGGATATTGAGTATTGGAATTCGGAAATTTATACTTCTTTTTATGGATATTTTCTCTCACGGTCTCTGGGCCAGCGCCGGAGCCAGAATCATTAATATAAAGTCGGAGCGCAAGCTCAATTTCTGGCGAGCTGCTTTCTGGGGTATTTTTCCGGACCTTTTTGCGTTTATCATTCCTTTTGCCTGGATGATATTCCAATTATTATCGGGGGATCGGACACCGACGTTCCGTCCGCCGCAAGATGAACCGGTGCCGCCGAATCGCCATTGGACGCTGGAACTAGCCTCTCAGCTTTATAATGTAAGTCATAGCGTAGTCATCTTTATCGCTGTTTTTGTCGTCGTTTTTTTCCTCTGGCGGTATCTTTTAGGGCGGCGGGCGCCGATAGAAATATTTGGTTGGCTTTTGCATATTTTTATGGACATTCCGACGCATAGCTATCGGTTTTTTCCGACGCCGGTTTTCTGGCCGCTCTTCGGCTGGAAATTCGACGGTACGTCCTGGGCCACGCCGCAGTTTCTGGTTATCAATTTCTCCTTTCTTATTATCGTCTATTTTTTTCTGTGGTTTTATAAAAAGAGAAAATCTAATTCCCAGCGCTTATGATTTTTTACGACGACTTCAAGAAGTTAGATTTGCGGGTCGCAAAAATTCTATCCGCGGAGCGCGTCGAAGGATCGGAAAAGCTGGTAAAATTGCAGATTGATTGTGGCGATTTGGATTCATCGAATCTGCCCGCGGTCCGGCAGATTCTTGCGGGGATCGGCAAGACGTATGCGCCGGAGGAGCTTGTGGGGCGAGAGATTGTGATTGTCGCCAATTTGGAACCGAGAATGATGATGGGCTTAGAAAGCCAGGGAATGCTTTTGGCCGCTTCGGAGGAAGACGGCATGCCGGTTTTATTAAAGCCGGATACCGACGTGAAGCCGGGGAGTGTTGTTAGATAGATTAGCCATAACTTTATTCGAATTTAGTCGACATTATACCGCCTAGGCGGTATAATGTCGACTAAATTATTGAGTTAAATTTTGCTATAATTTTTCAGGATATGAAACTTATTTTCCGGGAGGGTGCGCATTATGTCTTGCGGTTTGATAAGGGCGAGGATGTCATCGAGGAGCTCGCGCGATTTGCGGAGGCGGAAAAAATCTCCGGAGCATCATTTGGGGGCATAGGAGCGACCGAGGGCGTAACGCTGGCGTATTATAACCTGGACGAAAAGAAATATTACGATAAAGATTTTAATGACCGGCTGGAAATCGTGAGCTTAACCGGCAACATCGCCCGGCTCGAGGGGAAGCCTATAGTCCACGCGCACGGGAGCTTCTCGGATCCCGACATGCAAGTGATGGCCGGGCACGTAAAGCGGCTCATGGTTTCTGCGACCTGTGAAGTTTTCCTTACGGCTTTAAATGGCGAAATAATGCGGGAATATTCGGAAGAAATCGGACTTAATTTGCTTAAGTAATTGGCAAATAGTAATTAAAAAATTATGCGGACGATCCGAAAGAAAATTTGGCCGCCGCTGTTTCTCCTCGTCAAATCCGGAAAAAAGAAGTTCGAATTGCGGGCGGCGGATTTTAAGGTCAAAGAAGACGATATTCTTCTTTTAGAGGAATGGGATCCTCGGAAACGGCGATATACGGGTAGAACAATACGGAAGAAGGTGAAATTCGTATTCCGGTTCAAGCTTAATGATTTCGGACAAAAGGCGGTGATTGAAAAGAAGGGTCTCTACGTCTTAGGGATTTAATGTTAGACGCTAAAATGCCCACCCCTTTCAAGCAGTTTAAAGAAGAAAGTCTTCGCGTTCGCCAGGAGATCCGGGAGAAAACGGTTGGTTATATTGTTACCGCTTTGGGATTGGTGGCTGGTCTTGCGTGGAACGAAGCGATTAAAGCAATCATCGAATACGTATTTCCACTCTCTCAAGAGTCCATCTGGGCCAAACTTATCTACGCGGCTTTGATAACTTTAATGGTTGTGATTTCAACCCTTTATCTGGTAAGGTTTTTGGGCAAGAAGGTGGAAAAAGACGCCGGTAAGTGATTATTTTGATACGTTTATTTATTATGATTATTCGAAAAAATTTTTCGAAGGATATTATCGTTGCGTTGCGCCGGGGTAGTGTCGGTGTGATTCCCACCGACACGATTTACGGAATTGTGGGATCGGCGCTAAACCAACGGGCTGTAAGAAAGATTTATCGTGTGCGGCACCGGGATTTACGGAAGAAGATGATTATCCTTATCGGATCGATCTCTCAGCTCGGTTTTTTCAGAATTAATCTCGACTCGGCATCGAGAAAAATACTGGAGAAGCTTTGGCCGGGTTCGATAAGCGTCGAGGTATCCGTTCAAGCAAGAAAAATCTTTTATCTTCATCGGGGGACTAAGAAACTATCTTTCCGCCTTCCGGCACAGAAATTGCTGCAGAAATTTTTGCAGCAGACCGGTCCCTTGGTTGCTCCCTCCGCCAATCTTGAAGGGAAACCGCCGGCAGCCACCATTTCTGAAGCCCGGCGCTACTTCGGAGATGCCGTCGATTTTTACGTGGACCGGGGAGTTCGCCGGGGAAAACCCTCAACGCTCATTTCGATAAAAAATGGTAAAATTAAAGTATTGCGGCAGGGAAGCATTGCCATAGATAAAATTTCTAACCGTTAAAATCTAATGCCTAAAAAAATCGGTTTAGCCCTGGGCGGGGGCGGCGCCAAGGGATTGGCGCACATCGGCGTTATTAAGGAGCTGGAGCGGGCTAACATTCCCATTTCTTATATTGCCGGAACCAGTATGGGGGCGCTGGTGGGGGGTGTCTATGCCGCCAACGGGGATACGCGGCAGCTCGAAGACATTTTTTTAAATCTCCAAAAGAAAGATATCTTTCCTGTTTCTAAAATAATCCGGAAGCGAGACGGAGTTTTTCGGAATCATGCGATTGTCGATCATGTTGCCGAGACGTTGGGAACTGACCACCTCATTGAGAAATGCAAAATCCCTTTTCGAGCCGTGGCTACCGATGTTCGGACCGGGGACGAAGTCGTTCTCAATTCCGGAAACCTAGTGCAGGCTGTGAATGCCAGCGTCGCTCTCCCTATCGCTTTTAAACCTATTGAGATTGCCGGAAAAATTCTGATGGACGGGGGATTCGTGAATCCTGTTCCCGCCGATATCGTCCGAGATATGGGAGCGGATATTGTGATCGCCGTCGACGTTTCGAGCCGGTGGAATAATGTTTATGAAGATCCCCATCCGATCCACAGCCTGTATTCCATGCTGGCAAATGCGCTATCGGTCATCGAGTACCAGATCGCCAAGCATGTTTTGGAAAAAGCCGATATTGTCTTGCGGCCGAATGTTTTAAGTTTCGGTTGGACGCACTTTCATGAAGCTCCCGCTCTTATCCGGGCCGGCGAGAGCGTTACGAGGCTTTGGATATCGGAGATTTGTCGCCGGAGCGGTTATCCGGAGCCCAAGAAAACTCCACTCGAGAAATTCATGGAATTTATACTGCCGGTTTCTTAGAAACGAAAAAGCCCCGACGCTCGACAGCTGCAGAGAATGCAGGTGTGCGTTCGGGGCCGGACGGAGAGATCTTAGATCTAGCGGGGGACGTCGATCGAGGAAGGGGAGAACGAACGAGCGCGATCGAGGACCGCGGCGCCGAGGGCGGCACCCATCGATACTTCGGGCGGCGGCGTCCGCTTTGCGGCGACGACCATGCGATTGGCGACGCCGGAGTTCCCGATGACCGACTTGGCGTCTTCGAGGGTGAGGCCCGCCGCCTCGAGGGCCGCTACGAATCGGTGCGTCACATCGGCCGGTATGGGATGCGATTTCGGCATGATGCCCTCCTAGAGGGGTAGAGGTGCGAAGATCGGCTTGCCCTCTTTCCAAATGACACGAAGCGGCCGCTTGTCCTCCTTTTTTCGAGCGGCTTTCTGGAGTTCCTCCTTGAAGTTGTCTTGGAGGGCTTCGATCGGTTCGTTGCCGTCGCACATCGCCGGAATGACGGCGAGTATCTCCGGATAGTTGTGGATTCCGGGATCGTAGCCCACCTCCGGGGCTTTGAGATCCCGTGGAAGGAAGAGATTGGCTTGGGGGTGAGCGACGTAGACAAAGTCGCCTGTCCCAATTCGCCGGAAGCGGGACACGTAGACTTGCTTCACACTGCCTCCTTTCGGGTTGGATGAGTCCGCTTCCGACCGGAGGCTCCGGAAAGAAGTGGACTCACCCTGGTTTCTTCCTTAAGATATAAAGGCGCTAATCCTATAAATAGGATATTTGAGGCTTATTGTCAATCTGTGAAAGCAAAAAAACCAGACAATTTATACGAAAATCTTCCCGACTCACCCGGAATTTATTTGATGCGGGACTGGATGGAGCGGGTTTTGTATGTCGGAAAAGCGGGGAATCTTCATCGCCGCGTGTCTTCTTATTTTCTGCGGCCGCAGGAAGCGAAAACCGAGCGGTTGCTGGAGCGGATAAAAAAGATCGACTATGAGGTGACCGATACGGCGATTGAGGCTTTGATTTTAGAGTCCCACCGCATTAAAGAGTTTGCACCGCCGTTTAACGTTAAGGAAAAGGATGATAAAAGTTTTCTGTGGGTTTTGATTACGAAGGATGAGTTACCCCGCGTATTGTTAGCTCGCGGAAAAGGCGATTATGGGCCGTTTACTTCGGCATCATCAATTCGGGAAGCGCTTCGAATTTTGCGGCGGATTTTTTCCTGGAGCGTTCATCCTCCCGAGAAGCTAGGGACTTTTCCTCGGGTTTGTTTTGATTGCGAAATCGGATTATGTCCGGGAAGCTGCATCGGTTCCGTGGATCGCCGGGAATATGCGCGAAATATCAAGAACCTTCGATTATTTTTTGAGGGCAAGAAAAAACAAATCATTCGTTCCTTAACCCGCGAGATGGAAACGGCGAGCCGGGATCTGGATTTTGAAAGAGCGTCAAAACTGCGGGGGCAGATTTTCGCCTTGCAGCATATTCAGGACATCGCGCTTATCGGAGAAGAAAAGCTGGATATTCGGAATTCGGGGCTGTCCGCTCCGCTGCGGATCGAGGGTTATGATATCTCGAATATTTCCGGAACGTCCGCTGTCGGCTCGATGGTGGTTTTTTCGGGCGACCGACCGGATAAAAAAGAATACCGGAAATTCAAGATTAAGACGATTTTCCAATCTGATGATACGGGAATGCTCAAAGAAATGCTGCGTCGTCGTTTTACCCGCCTTCGCCAAGGCTACGGCGGGCAAGAGCGCGAAGATTATTCTAGTTGGCCGTTACCCCATATTATTTTGATTGATGGGGGGAAGGGACAGGTGAATGCCGCGCAATCGGTTTTAGACGAGGTAGGACTCCGGATCCCGGTGGTGGGAATTGCCAAAGGCCCGACGCGCAAGAAAAACGAATTTGTCGGCGAGGTTCCGCTGTCTATTCCGGAGTCGATATTAATTAAGGTTCGCAATGAAGCGCATCGATTCGCGATTTCGTATCACAAGGAAGTGCGGAGACGGCGATTCTTAAGTTAAGCGTGTATAGCATTTCTTCCTTTTTGCCGTTACTATTGATATATGGAACCTATAACTGAGAAAGAGGAGGGAGCTGTGCCGGCTCCCCGTAATGATTATTTGCTTCCGGCGAGCATCATTGTTGCTGCGGTTTTAATTTCCGGCGCTTGGGTGTATTCGGCGGGATTAAAATATGGAACGCCGAAACCGGCGCAAAATCCGGGGATCAATGCCGGCGCGGAGACCCGCAATGAAATGAACTTGGCAACGGCGGATACGATTACCGCCGCCGATCATATTTTAGGAGATCCCAACGCGCCGGTAAAAATCATTGAATATTCGGATTTAGAATGTCCTTTTTGCAAGGTCTTCCATGTGACGATGAAAAAGGTGTTGGCGGAATACGGTTCTCCCGGAAAGGTGGCATGGGTTTACCGGCATTTCCCCATCGAGTCGCTTCACTCGAGGGCGATCAAAGAATCGGAAGCATCGGAGTGCGCGGCGGAACTGGGCGGTAACGATGCGTTCTGGGCCTATGTCGACCGGATTTTTGAGATAACGCCGTCGAATAATGGATTGCATCCCGACGAGCTGTTAAATGTTGCCCGCTATATCGGTCTTGATTCTCAGAAATTTGAAGCTTGCCTTACGAGCGGCAAGCATCAAGACGCGATTTTGCAGGCCGTGAGCGTTGCGGAGTCCGCCGGGGCTCGAGGAACGCCGTATAGCGTTGTTCTGTCGAAGGAGGGGAGAAGGTCTATTATTAATGGAGCGGAATCGATTTCAAAAGTTCGGGCTGCCATCGAAGACGCTTTAAGGTAGAGAATGACCTACGACAAAAAACTTGCGCGAACGCTTATTTTAGATGAGCGTTTTGATCTGGCGCTGTATAAGCGGCTGCATGGCGTGGCCCGTTCGGAATCGCTCAAAGAATTGCTTCAGGCGCTGATCGACGTGGAAGAGCGGCATGTGGTTTTTTGGGAGGATTTTTTCAATACTCGTTCCCTGGCGCTCGATGGGTTGCGGCGATTAAAGCTGGAGCTGATCGTATTTTGCGCTTTTCTTTTCGGCGGCTGGTTTATCACGCTCGTTTTGGAATCCATCGAAGTGTACGGCATCCGAAAATACTTAAACGTATGGGAGGAATATCAGGGGACGGAATTGCAGAAATCGCTGGAGCATATTCTGCGGGATGAACTAGAGCATGAAGATAAAATTTTGGGCCGAAAGAAGGGATTGATTGATCCTTCGCTTGTCCGCGACATTCTTTTTGGATTCAATGACGGACTCGTGGAAATTTTAGGGGCGGTTTCCGGATTTTTTGCCGCTTTCGAGGCGGCTTCGTCGGTGTTGCTGGCCGGTCTTACCGTGGCCGTGGCGGGCGCGGTTTCCATGGGCGCGGGCGCCTTTGCGGCGACAAGTTCCGAGAGCGAGGTGAAAAAGATTGAAGCGGGAAAGGCAAAATTTCTCGGAAAGAGCAGCGACGATAAGGAAGGGGTTTCCCGGCCGTGGCGGGCGGCATTCTTCGTCGGCGGCTTTTATCTTATCGCGGCTTTGTTGCCGATTGTTCCGGTTTTCCTTGGCGCGAAAAGCGTTTTTGTTTCTTTTGCGGTTGGCGCCGTGATCAGCATTGCCATATCCATTATTCTTTCCTTTATCTCGGGCATGAACACGCGACGGAGAATTCTTTTGAATCTGATGATTATTGGGATTGCGGTCGGCGTAACTTATATCGCCGGCATGGCGGCGAAAGAAATTTTTCACGTAAACTTTTAGATGGAGTCTGTTGGAAATAAAAAAACACCAAGAAAAGATTTCTACAAGGTGTTGCGGTCCAACGGGAGAGGGATCCCCCCCCGTTGGACGATGAGCGATTTGCTATGGGTTTTGCGACTCGAGCCACCTCAGAAAGGAGATGGCGATCAAGGTCGTTATTAGGATGACCGCCGCCGCCAGCGGTCTCCAGTCGAACGGTTGCTTTGATTGCGCGGCGCTTATCCCCGCCGCGTTGCTCGCCCGTCCCAGCCTTGGGATGGCCACGATCTCGCCGCCGAGATTCTGCAGCGCCTTCTCGACTTCGTCGTGGAAGCGGACGTTCTTGTTCTCGCTTTCTCCGGTGAAGATCAGTAGCTGTGATGGGCATGTCGAGTTTGAGAGGCGGACGACCCCGATCTGGAATTGCCGAAGTGAGTCACGGAGAGTCTTCACTTCGCGCGCCAAGGGAACGACGGTGTGACCGCCCATGCAGAGCTCGAGTTCGATGCCGTTCTGGTCGGCGGTGATTCGGGAGAAGGTCTTCTCTGTTACGAAGACGGCGCCGAGGAGCTTGCCGTTCGCGACGTCTTCGAGCACGCCGGCGTTGGCGGGGGAGGTGAGCGCGATCAGGCACGCCAGGACGACGATCAGCCACGAAGTGATCTTCTTCATTACCGTTCCTTTCTTTGGCTCCAGATTGAGTTTGGGGTGTAATCGCTTGAAACGCGGCAGCGGATAAAGAGCCGATATTTCCGCTCCTTATTGGCTGCCACGGGTATGGCAAGGAACTACTTGACTTATACTATAATTTATAGTATATTGTCAATATTCCTATTGCGATTATTTTTTGTTATCGTAAGGCCGTATGAAAAAAAATATTTGGATTAAATTTATTCCCTTCGCCATGTTGGTTCTTGCGCTTGCTGGTTTGGCGGATGCCACCTATCTTACCCGAGCCCATTATCAGGGGTTGGCATTGGGGTGCGTGGCTTTTAGTGGTTGCGAGGAAGTGACGGCGAGCCAATATGCAACGATCGGCAATGTTCCGGTGGCTCTTTTGGGCGCGTTTTATTATTCCGCGGTTTTCGCTTTGATTCTTCTCTATTTCATTTTTGAGCGCCGAGCGGACCAAAAGAAAAAGTCATTCATTTTATCGTTGGCGGGAAAATTTACCGCCATCGGATTCGTGGTTTCTCTTTTCTTTGTTTATCTTCAGATATTCGTCATTAAGGCTATTTGCACCTATTGCATGGCCTCGGCGTTTACCTCTACGCTGCTTTTCTTATTGGGCGTGGTTATTCTGCGGCTTCAGAGAAATCTTGCGGAAGAGGTTCGGGCCACCTAGCGCTTTAATTATCCACTTTTCCGGGGGAGCGCGTTTGCTATACTAAAAGTAAGATGAACGCATTCTTCGTCGGTCTGCGTGATCCTTTAGATAATAAAATTTAATATTTTAGTGTCTTCGTAGTATCTATGTCGAAGGCTAACCAGCGATCGCTCCGTCGCTTTTTTATTTTTTCGTTAGTGGGAGCTACGGTTCTTTTTTCGGTTACGGTCGGGGGCAGCAGGGTAGATGCTTTCGGTCTTCGGGCTGTTGTTCAGCAGGACCCGGAGTTTTTGGCGGTTATTTTTGACGGCAATGTCTCGAGTACGGTCGCGACTTCGTCGATGATAACCATGAGTACGGGAACGGTTTTGAGCGTTATGGTCCCGTCGGATATGCCTAATGTTCTTTTTGTCTCTGCCAGCGGTACGGTTGGCGTTGGCCAAACGGTAACAGCTAGCAATGCCCTGCGGGATACCGGTAATGTTCCCTTATCCACGACAACCTTAGATCCTACAACAACGCGAACTGTTCTTCATGGCGTTAAAATTGCTTCGGTTCGGGCAGGAACCGCCAATAATAATCTTGATGAGTATGTGACGCTCTATAACGCGACGATGAATCCCATTACGGCTTCGGGAACGTTGTATCTCCATTCTATTCGTGGCGGGGCCGGATCTGCGGATAAAGTTATTCCGCTTACTTTTTCAACATCCTCTATTAAGGGTCGGGGATTCTTTTTAATCGCCTCCGGGCCCGGATATGGCGGTTCCGTTTCGCCGGACGCGGTTTATTCTACGTCAACGGATTTTATCCAAACATCAACCACGACGCTCCTCTTAAGCACAACCTCAACTATTGATGTGGCGACGGCCGTTATCGATAAGGTTGAGTGGGCTTCTTCCGCTCAATTTACAACCTCTACGGGAACTGGATCGTCGAACTCGACTTCCACTTGGGCTCCGACTGTTGCTGCCGTGACTCTTCCGGCTGACATGGTTCTCGTAAGAAAAGCATTGAATACCTCGGCATCCTCAACGATGAAATCGGGAGGCGCGGATTCCAACAAGGGAAATGGTTACGATACGCGCAGCAATAGCGCCGACTTTGTTGTTCTCGATCCATCGGCCGGACAGAACGCAATCATTAAAAATTCTCAGAGTCCGACGGAATTTCCCTATGGCGGCGGGCAATCCGACACAACCGCTCCCACCGTGAGGGGTTCTTTTCCGGGCGGCATGGCGGGGGAAATGGTGCCGACTGATCTTCAATTTATCGGTTTTGATTTCTCGAAACCCGTCGATCCTTCAACGGTGACAAGCTCTACGGTTTCTTTGGTTGTCCAGGGTCAAAACACGAATTTGTGCACGACGATCAACTACGTGACCGGCAATATGCCGCCGGCTCGCTGCACGTTGAGCGGATCGCTTACCGCCGGAACGACGTATCTTTTTACGGTTAAAGGCGCAAGTTCAACCCCGAATGTCAAAGATTTCTCCAATAACGCGCTAAGCCAACCTGCGGGAACATCAACTGGCCAGTTTGGAACCGCCACTAAGGATTACCAGATCAGTTTTAGTCCTTCGAGCGGTTTGACCTATACGCCTTCGGTTCCGCCGCAGGTGATGAGCGTCTCGCCTTCGGCCGGGCAAAGCGGAGTTCCTACGAATGTTTCCAAAGTTTCGATCACTTTCTCTACAACAATGTCTTCCTCGACTTTCGGCGGCGTGACGCTGGTTACCGGGTCGGGTTCGAACTTGTTGACGAACGCCAGCGCGGCTCTCTCGAGCGACGGCAAGACGGTGACGATTCCGATTTCTTCGTCCTTAACATCCGGAAGCACCTATACGCTTACGGTTCCGACATCGGTTCAAAATTCGAATAACGTTTCTTTATCTTCCCAGTACACGAGCGTATTTGTGGCGGGGAGCAGCGCCGATTCTACCGGGCCGCTTATTATGGGCCGGTTACCCAATGTTGCGACCGGCATTTCGGTGAATGCCATCGATATTCATGCGACGACGGACGATGCCCTGGATCCGTCGTCGATTTCTACGACGACGGTTCAAGTAACAGACGGTTCGTCGAATGTTATCCCCGGAACGGTGACGTATAACCCGATGATGAGAGAGATCTTATGGGTTGGGAATAACGTTTTCTTGCCGAGTACGCAGTATACGGTATCGATTAATGCCACGGGAACCGCGACCGCGGTTCAGAATACATCGGGATTGAAACTTCAAGATTCTGACGGGTCGGCGAATGGCAAATATCAATTCAGCTTTACAACCGCCGCTTCCTCGGACGGCGTGGGGCCGACGGTGGTTTTTGCGAACGCCAATACGTTTTCCGTTGCCGTTACTTTTGACGAGGCAGTGAAGGAAAACGATGCGGAAACGCTGGCCAATTATTCCTTAACTAGCGCCGGAAGTTCCGTAAGCCTTTCGGCATTAAACGGGCATACGGTTGTTTACGACCCGGCGTATCGAACCGCCACGATTAAAGGATTGTCGCTAACGTCCGGAAATAGTTTTAACATTACGGTTTCCTATGTTAAGGATCTCTCGAATAACAGCATTCAGACGGCGAGCGCTTCGGCGGGTGGCACCGTCCAGTCGAGTTCGAATTATGGCGGAAATGTGGGGCCCGGCGCCGGTTATGTGCCGCCTACGGGAGGGGATGCGCCGACAGGATTTTCTACCTCAACATTTGGTTTTGTTCCGCAGCCGGAAGTTCGCCCGTTCAATACATTGGCTGGGTTTACTTCAACCTATGGGGTTGGTCTTCCTATTGCCACGCAAATTCCTGCGAGCGGAAAGATAACGCTTGTTTTCCCGAGCGCCTTTACGGTGGCCGGGGCCAAGGCAGATACCTTTAGTCCGGCTAACAGCGATATCAATGGGCCGGGAACCGGCGCGGTGACTATTGCGAGCGTTGTCGGGAATGATACCGCTCACACGGTGACGGTGACCTTGGGTTCTACGGCAACCCGGAGCGATAGCGGTGATACCCATGATTTTCTCCGATTTGATTTGGGGGGCATTATTAATCCTCCGACGCCCTCCTCGAATTACACGGTTGATTTCCGGACTGGGAGTGCCACGACAACGCTCGAATCCGCGACATCCCGTCCCTTTGCAATTACCGGCGGCGGCAGCAATACCGGGAGTCTTACCGTAAGCGTCGCTGCTTCTGGCGCGACCAATGGAACGACGACGATTTATCTTTTCTCGTCGCAGACCGGACCCATGGCAACATCGACAACCGCTTTTGCCAGTGGCGCCGCAACCACTACCTTTGCTAACTTGCCGGCCGGCCAATACAACATCATGACGGATCCGATCGTGACGCTCACCGGTGGCACTTTTCTGGGGCAGGCGACTCCTAAATTAATTTCGGTAAGCGGGAGCGCAACGACTTCGATTACGCTCTCCAGTACGGGATCGTCGGCATCGAGCACCGTGACCGTGTATTCGGATGCCGCTGGGCGAAAGATTGATATTTTTGCCGGCGGGCCGCAAGGGTTTGTCGCTATAGCAACAACCACCATCAACGGAACGAGTACGGTAACGATTTTTTATCCGTCGAACGGCAATTATACGGTAGGCGTTGGCCCTCAGATGCCCAAGACATTTTCCGGGCAGCCGCCTTCGCCGGATTACGTAATGCCGCAACCAGTGCAAGTGAGCGTTGCCTCGGGGGTTGCTTCCCGGCCGACGGTCGCCTTTAGTTTGGCAGCAGCCGGCAATACGATTGCGGGATTCGTTAAAGATGCTTCAAGTAAAGTTATCGCCAATGCCAATGTTTTTGCGTATTCGCCGACCGGCGGATTTGGAACGTTTGGCCAGAGCGGTTCCGACGGCGCGTTCCGTCTTAGCGTTGCGGCCGGAAGCTATAAAATCGGCGCTTCCTCTCCCGGATTTCCTCCCGCGCAAGACATGTCGGTATTGGTTAATGCCTCGGGGCATGTGTTTGTGAACGGCGCCACAGCCTCCACGACATCCGTTGTCATTAAATTGGTTAAACCCAGCACTAAAATTTCCGGCAGCGTCACGGATGGCTCGAATCCGGTTTCCGGAGCGCAGGTATGGGCGTATTGCGATCCTTCCATTTCAAATAACGCCTGCTTTGGCCCTAATGGGCATGCCTCTGCTCAAACCGATTCTGCGGGAGCTTATACGCTTTATGTGGGCAGCGGAACATGGAAGGTAAGCGCGTTTATTCCGGGATATGGACAGCAGCCGGAAGTTTCCGTGACAATGTCCGGCAGCGATCAGACCTTGTCGGATTTTCGTCCGTCCGCCACGGGATCATTTAATAGCGTGAGCGGGACAGCCTGCACGCATACCGCGGCTAACTGCACCGGCGGCACCGGCGTTTCCGGCGTTATGATCCGCATTGAGGGGACGGATCCCAATGGAAAGTTTTATTCGAATAGTACGGTTAGCGGGAGCGATGGAACTTATTCGTTCTCGAGCGTTCCTTCAGGGGCGGGATCGAGTTATCGGGTTCGCGGTTTTTCGTCAACACTGGGCGAGTTTGCCTTGACGGCAGCGTTTACGGTTACGGGGAATGTGACGAGCAAGGATTTGGTCGTAAAAGCTGGACGAACCGTGAGCGTTAAAGTGAGCGGTGCGCCTTCGTCTTACGATGCCATGATGGGCTTCTTCAACACGACGACCGGCATCGGGAACTTCATTGGCCTTAAAAATACAGCGACGAGCACGGTTCAACTGCCGAACGGGTCGGTCTATAAGATCGATGTCCGGTCTCCGGGTTTTTCTCTGGGGCCATCGTCTCTGGCGCTCACTAGCGGTACGGCAACGTATTCGACATCGACCGGCCAATTGGATTTGACCTCGGGCAGCGATACAATCGCTTTGACGGTTACTTGGCCGTCGACAACGGCTCTAAGCGGCACCGTCAAGGATGCGTCTCTAAATGCCATTGCCAATGCCTGGGTAGACGTTAATGATTCATCGACCGGTCTTCATTTCGGAACACAAGCGAATTCCTCCGGCGCCTATTCCTTATCGTTGGCCGACGGTTCTTATATGGTTACGGCTTATTCACCCGGCTACGTTCCCAACTCAAAATCGTTAGTTCTTTCATCGGGGACGATTACACTCGGCAATTCGACGACAACAGCGAGTACCGTTAATCTGACGGTCACCAAAACTTCTTTGGCGATTACGGGAACCGTTAAGGCGAATGGAACCGCAGCGCCAAACTCTCTTGTTAAAGGCGCCCTTCAGGGTGGCGGGGTGAGCGTAGTTTTAGCCGGTGCGGATGGCACATATTCCTTGCCGGTTTCGGCGGGTACCTGGGAACTTTCGGCAGTCGCGGACGGTTATCAGGCCGCGAGTTACGGAACGGCCATTACCATCACAACGGCTTCCGTGGCGAATATCGATATCAATGCCACTACGACGGTTTCGCGTTCCGCTCCGACGGTTCAATCTATTGTTCCCACCGAAGGAGGGACTATTCGCGATAGCGGCGGAAATGTTGAAATTCGGGTTCCGGCGAATGCCTTAGGATCCTCGGCATCCACGGGACAAATTAAAGCGACGGAAACCAGCGCCGTCATGGCAACCGCAACGGCAAAGCCCGTCGGTAACGGGCAGGATCTCCGCGCGTATGACTCCTCGAGCAATGCGGTGACATCCTTCAATGATAATGTGGATATCTCGATTACCGTCGCGAGTTCGACGTTTGCGAGCAACAGTTTGACCAGTACGTCGACGGCGGAAAAGCTCAAGCTGGGATACTTTGATTCATCGTTGGGTGATTGGGTGCCGATTGCCTCGAGCCTAACCTACGAAAACGCGAGCGATGTTCAGGTGACCCCGGACGCGACGCTTTCGAATGTTGACCATATTACGCTTACGGGTAAGACGTCTCACTTTACCGTCTTCGGCGCGATTGTAGCGACCGACAGCGTTGCTCCCGCGGCTCCCTCGGGGATCTCGGCGACATCGAATGGCGCTAGTGCGCCGACCGTGAGCTGGACGGCGCCTACCACGAATAGCGACGCAACGTCTCTCACTGATTTGATGGAATATGAGATTTATCGCGATACGGATTCGAGCGGGTCATTTTCGACGCAGGTGAATTCTTCGCAGGTTGCATCGTCGACAACGTCATTTACTGATTCTTCGGCAGCGACTGGAGTTACTTATTACTACAAGGTAACGGCCGCGGACTCTAGCGGCAATGAGTCTTCTAAGTCATCGGCCTCGGGCGGGGTCATTCGTTCAGCTTCTTCAGTAACGACCGCCGGCGCTGGTCCGAGCGGCGGCGGAGGAGGAGCGCCGGTAACAACATCAACATCGACAATCTCGACTGCAACTTCAACAACAGCAACAACACCGTCGGTAGCAAGCGCCTCCGCGACCACGGGTGTTCCAACGGTTAGCGCCACAGACCAGGGCCGGGGGGCCCTAAGCGGCGTTTCGGTTGGATTCAAATTTGCTAAGCGACTGACGCAGGGGTTGAAGAACAATGATGTGAGAAATCTCCAGCAGGTTCTCGCGCAAGTTCTTAAATTAAAAGAAGGCGATATCGTTACCGGTTACTTCGGTAAGATGACTAAAAAAGCGGTTCAGGACTTTCAGGAGAAATACGGCATCGCGCAGCCCGGCGATGCGGGGTATGGCGACGTGGGGCCGAAGACACAGACTAAGCTTAATGAATTGCTGAAGGGAGAAATGACGCCGCCGCTGTCCTCAGTTGTTTCTCAGGGAATTGCCGCGGGAATTACCGGTGTGGAGGCGGGGTTCGCGTTCGGTCGCGGACTTGCCGCGGGATCGCGCGGAGATGAGGTAAAGAATCTTCAGCGGATTCTTGTTCAGACGTTTAGCCTGAATGCGGAGGATTATGTTACGGGGTATTTCGGGCCGCTAACCCGGAAGGCGGTTCAGGACTTCCAGGAAAAATACGGCATTGCGCAACCGGGCGATGCGGGGTATGGCGACGTGGGACCGGCTACCCGGGCAAAGCTGAATGAGTTTCTCAAAGGTGGCTCGGTGCCATCGAACGGAACCAGTGGGGCGGCGGCATCGCCATCTCTTGATTCGCTGCAGTCGCGAGTTCTCGAGCTTACTAAGCAACTTCAAGAGCTGCTTCAAAAGCGATCCGGGATGTAGCGGATTGCGAAAGGAGTTGTAAGCGAGCGGCCTTAGGGCCGCTCGCTTCTTTAATAGGATTCTGGTCAACGCGCTCAAAGAGAGTTAAAATGCTTCTATGGAGATCATTTTATTGGTTTCGATCATAACCGTTCTTCTTATTGGCCTGGCCGGCATTTTTTTATATGTAAAGAAAAAGATCGGGTCGCCGGATCAGAAAAACGATGGCTTGCTATTGATTCAAAATCAGTTAAATGAAGTTGTCCGGACGCTGGATTATAAGCTGGGTGAATCGACACGGGTAATGGAGCGGCAGTTTGATCATTCGACCCGTATCATCCGGGAAATTACCGAAGAGTTGACGAAAGTGGGGGAAGGGCAGAAGCAGGTCGTTGATATCGCCAAACAGCTTGATAATCTCCAGGATATTTTAAAAAATCCCAAGCAGCGGGGAGTTCTAGGCGAGTATTATTTAGAAACCGTGATGAAGAACGTCTTGCCGCCGGGATCCTACCAGATGCAGTATGAGTTTAAGGATGGAACGATCGTGGACGCGGTGATTTTTGTCAAAGACCGTATTATTCCCATTGATTCCAAATTTAGCTTGGAAAACTACAACCGGTTATTGGATACCAAAGACGAAGCGGAGCGAGCGCGGTTCGAATCCGCTTTTCGGGATGATTTGAAGATGCGCATTGATGAGACCTCGAAGTATATCAAACCGGAAGAAGGAACGATGGAGTTCGCCTTTATGTTTATTCCTTCCGAGGCGGTTTATTACGATCTTTTGATTAATAAAATCGGCGCGGTTAAATCCAATACTCGTGATTTGATCCAATATGCAGCTGGCGAGAAGAAAGTGATGGTGGTTTCCCCGACGACTTTTCTCGCGTATTTACAGACGGTTCTTCAGGGACTTAAGGCGATGCAGATTGAGGAATCGGCGAAAGAGATTCGAAAGCGCGTGGATGAGCTGGGGCGGCATATCGGCGGCTTCGAGTCGTACATGAAAAAAATGGGAACGCATTTGGGAACGACGGTCAATATGTACAACTCGGCTTATAAAGAATTAAGCAAGATCGATAAAGATGTTTTAAAGATTGCCGGCAAAGCGGCAGACATTACCCCGGCGTTTGTGGAACGGCCCCTCGTCGAGGAAGAGGTTTAGTCATTCTTTTTGAACCTGCCCGTTTCTATAGGCGGCACAAGCCAATCGGGGTTTGTTGCTGCACATTTACAGTTGCTATCGTTGCCATGCGGGAGGAGCAAATGCGTGTTTTAGTTATCGATACGCGTCTGACCGCGCCTTTAAAAGAAGGAGCGGTGCGAGTGGGTGATCTCTGCCGGGAGGCCGGATACGAAGTGGAAGAAGTCGTGAGTTACGGGGCGGCCCTTCGGCTCGCGAACCAGTCTTCTTTCGGTATCGTCATTATGGACGGCCGAGTTCCGGACGGCAATCCTCACTCGGCAGCGGCCTTTTTCCGGGAAAAGAATAAGGCCGTCTACGTAGCGCTCGTTGTCGACCATGTGTTCGATGATCTGGATCGGGCTGTCTTCGCTCAGGTGGGTATCACAGCAGTGATCTCTCGCGGGGAGGCTCTCGACGGCTTGCCTCGGTTTCTCCGGGAAGTTTCGTCATCCGGATCTCGGATGGCAGCGTGATGAGTGAGGGTGGACATGAATGTCGTGATTGCGAGTGACAGCGAGGCCATTCGGCAGTCCCTCGTCAGCTTCGTCGAACCGCATGGTTCGGTTCTCGAGGTGCGGTCCGTGGGGGTCGTTCTCGCTCTTTGCGCGACCGTGGGCGCGCTAAAACAGCCGATCCATATCCTCTTTTTGGATTTTCAGAATATCGATCGGCTGTCGGTAGGAATGCTTCGGGAGGCTCGCCGCGCCGCTCTCCGGCATGCGGTGGTCGTGGGGCTTATCCCGGTCAACTTCCCGGATATCGATGGAGCGCGGGAAGCGGGCGTGACGCATTTTCTGACAAAACCGATCCAGAGTCAGGAGGTTGCCGAGTTTTTGCGGCAGGCAGCGTAAGCGCTCGAACTTTTTTCCGGGCGGCGCATTTCCCGTGCGACCGCTCATTTTTATCCTTCCCGTCGTTTCTATGGTAGAATAAAAGCAATGGCTTCTCACCATTATCGGTTTGGAGAGAATGAAAATCGCGGCGCAGTTCAGGAGTCTCTTTTGGGAGGATTGAATGCGGAACGGGAAGATTGCCGTCGGGCGATTGAACAGTACACCCAGAAGCATCGGGTTCTTTTGGAAAAGTTTCTTCGCTATGGGCACCGGAGACTCGAGGAAAAAGAGCGCGAGATCTTGTTTAGAGACGGTGTCCGTCTTGTGGAAGAGTTGTCGGCGTCTGTTGAAAATCCCACGAATCCCCGGCGAAAGTTTCTTCGAGATTTTCGTCTAGCGATCGCGGATACCGCGCTGCTTCAGGGGGAAGACCGCGATTTGCTGAAGATTTATTCGAGCGTTGGAACGCCGCTCGATAAAATATTCGGCGTCGACTTTTTCATCCGCTTGGATTCTATCGATAAGAAACGCGAACCGGTCTATGTCACTTGCGACTATTCTTTGCGAGGAAAAGACGCGCATGAGACGGGAGCGGACCTGGTTATCCCGGAGCTTCCGGGCGACGAGACTCAATACGGCGCGGCCGTCCGCAAGGATGCGACAAAAGTTTACGAAGTTTTATTGCGGCGCCGGATGACTCGGGGGAATCGGCCATGGGTTTAGACTTATTGACAAGAAGCCGGTCTTACTCTTAAAATCTATTGCATTCGCTTTCTTTATAAAAAGGTCTTTAATTATTAATCTAAAAAAACTGTATGAATGTACGGCCATTATCTAATCATGTTTTTCTTGAGCCGGTCGAAGAGGAGAAAATGACCAAATCCGGGATTGTTCTTCCGGAGACCGCCGAGAAAGAGAAGCCGCAGCGGGGCAAAATCATTGCTGTTGGTCCCGGTAAGTTGAATGAAAAAGGGGAGCGGATTCCCGTTGCCGTCGAGGTGGGGAATATCGTTCTTTTCAAAAAGTATGGACCGGATGAGATTGAACTGGAGGGCAAAAAATATTTGGTCGGCGATGAGGAAGATATACTCGCAATACTGGACTAATAACTGATGATCAACGACGGATGACGAGATTAAGTTGTAAGTCGTAGGTCAAGAACTATATGGCAAAACAAATTTTATTTAACGAAGAGGCGCGGACGGCGCTCAAAAAAGGAATCGATAAGCTGGCAGAAGCGGTTCGGATGACGCTGGGCCCGCGGGGGCGAGCGGTGGTCATCGAAAAGGGATACGGCGCGCCGCAGGTGACTTTTGACGGTGTTACGGTGGCGAAAGAAATCAGTCTGGAAGGGAAGTACGAAAACCTCGGAGCGGATTTTATCAAGCAAGCTGCCGAGAAGACCAATGATAATGTTGGGGATGGCACGACGACGTCTGTGGTTTTGACGCATGCGATGATTGATGAGGGAGAACGATTGATCCGGAAAAAAGGATTTAACGTGATTCAATTAGCCGAGGAGCTAAAAAAGGCTTCGGGCACCATCGTTAAAAAGCTTGAAGAGCAGCGCGAGCTTATCAACGATAATAAGAAAATCCGCGAGGTCGCCACGCTTTCGGCTAAAGATGCGGAAATCGGCGGTCTTATTGCGGAAGTGATGGACAAAGTCCATAAGGATGGCGTCGTGACCGTGGAGGATTCGAATACCATCGGCAATTCGTATGAATTGGTGGAAGGAATGCAATTCGACCGCGGCTATGTGTCGCCCTATATGATGACGGATCCGGCGCGCCTGGAAGCCGTCTTAGAGGATCCTTATATATTAGTAACCGATAAGAAGATATCGGCTATCAGCGAATTATTGCCGTTACTGGAAAAGCTGATTCAAAGCGGAAAAAAAGAGCTGGTCATTGTTGCGGAAGAGGTGGAAGGAGAAGCGCTTGCAACGCTGCTGGTCAATAAACTTCGGGGAATTTTTAGCGTCTTGGCAGTGAAGGCGCCGGGTTTCGGTGATCGCCGAAAAGAAATGCTGGAGGATATTGCGGTAGTCACTGGGGCGAAATTGATCACGGAAGATGTCGGCAAAAAATTGGAAAGCGTTGATATCAGCGATTTGGGCCATGCGCATCGGGTTGTTTCGACCAAAGATGATACGACGATCGTGGGCGGCAAGGGCGATAAAAAGCGCATCGATGATCGGATTTCCCAGCTTAAAACGCAGATTAAAGCAACGGATTCCGAATTTGATAGGGAGAAATTGCAGGAGCGGCTGGGCAAGTTATCCGGCGGCGTGGCGGTTATCAAGGTGGGAGCGCCCACGGAATCCGCCCAGAAAGAGTTGAAGCAGCGAGTAGAAGATGCGGTGGCCGCGACGCGAGCCGCTATGGAGGAGGGTATTGTTCCCGGAGGCGGCATCGCGCTATTTAATGTCGCCGACTCCCTCAAGGAAATGCAAAATGATTCTTCGGTTAAAGTGGCGGCGCTCTCGATTTTGAAGCGGGCCTTGGAGGCCCCTCTTTCGGCTATCGCGATCAACAGCGGCGAATCGCCGTCGGCGGTGATGTCCCAGTTGAGCAATAAGCAAGATTCGTGGATTGGATTCAATGGGATTACCAATCAAGTTGGCAATCTTAAAGAAGCCGGCATCGTCGATCCGCTAAAAGTGGTAAAGACGGCATTCGTCAATTCCATCTCGGTTGCGTCGAATTATTTGACTGTCGGCGCGGCGATTACGGATATTCCGGAAAAGAAAGATAAACCGGGCGGCGTTCCCGGCATGGGCGGCATGGGGGAGATGGATTACTAAAATATTTGTTCTAAAAAATCCGCAGTACTGCGGATTTTTTAGTTGCCGGATTCGCTTGAGACAATGAGCGTCTTTTTCCGGCGGGCTTTGAGGAAGATAGCGACGAAAACGCAAAGGAGGATGAAGAGAATGCTATTGGAAATAAGCAGTGTTTTTACCGATAGCGATTTTATTCTATTCGTCCATCGTTCGGAACTGGATTCTTGGTATTGGACATTTAGTTCTTGAAGGTATTGCTTGGCGAGTTCAACCGGTAAAATCCAGTTATACCCCTGTTCCTCGTAAGCCTTGAAAGTTGCGATCCCGATGACGTCTCCGTTGTCGTTGAATACAGGGCCGCCGCTATTGCCTCCGGAAATCGCCGCATCAATTTGAATTACGTTGTAATCTCCTTGGGAAGATTTTTTAATGGAACTGACAATTCCTTCTGTGACGGTTGCCTGGGTGGTGCCGCGATCGTTAAGATCGGCGACGCCCGGAAAGCCAATGGGATAAACTTTTGATCCCTCGCGGATTCGAATGGAACTGCCGAGCGGCAATGGATCGAATCCGGTTGCCTCAATTTTTAAAACGGCAATATCTTTGCCGATCTTCGGGTATGGCTCCCCGATTTTACGGATATCGGCGAGGTATCCCTTCTCTACGAATTCTGTTAGTGTTCCCTCGGTTTGGTTAGGGTTAAAAACGGAAATTTTATACTCCAAATTCTCGATGCTTCCGTATCGAGAAACGAAGGCGGTGAGTTTGTTATAGATCGCGTCGATGGTCGTTTGTTCGGCATCTGCCGATAGGCTCTGATATAGATCGTCGTAAACGTCTGCTAAATACTGCCGCCAGATATAATCGGAAACCGTTTCTGTCGAAGTGTCGACGACGTGCGCGTTTGTAATTACATAACCGGATGAGTCGACGATAAAACCCGATCCCAAGGCGATGGTTGCAACGTCTCGCTCGACTATCGGGGAGCCGGGATCGTAATCATCGGTTTGTTCGTTATAGATGGGTTTAGGAGCACGGACAGTGGCTGTATAAAGCGCGCCAATTCGGACTACGCTCTTTTTTGCTTCCTCAATGAATTGTTCTGGGGGAACGGCAGCGTCGGCTACGACTGGCGTGATGAGATGGGGGAGTAAAAAAAGAAGCGCTAATCCCGATTCTTTTCGCATGAAGAGAGTATAGCATAGCTTGTTTATTCTCTCCGAACCGGGGTATTGACAAAATATGTAAATTGTGTATAATATGTCTATATGTTTTGGTACTTTCAACTGTTGATTTTCTTGATGGCTGCGCCCTTCTGGTTTAGGATTTCGCGGTAGTTCCGTCGCGAATATCAACCCCGCTCCTGCCGGGATAGATGCAGGTTTTGCTTCCGCCTCGGTTGCCAGCAATGGTAACCGAGACTTTCGTTTTTTGATATTTTATTTAGTCGACATTATACCGCCTAGGCGGTATAATGTCGGATTTATTGACGGATTATAACAATTTGGATATAACGTAAGCGCACGTTGTCAAAATAAATTAAATCAGCTTCAAAGCCTAGAAAGGAAGAGGCATGGATTCGCAACTCATGGCGCGGTGCCGTCAGGCGATAAACGATCAAATAGAGGAAATCGTTTCGGCGCCTACCTCGAGAGTCCACCGGGAGATCGACACGCTCAACACGATTCTTCACCTCGCTTGCAGCGTGGGGGTTTCGGGCCGGCCGCTGCAACAGGAAGGAGTCATTGAGCTCACTCTTCAGCTCGTTACGTATCCGCGGCGATCTCGGGCGGAAGGTCGAACCATCGTCGTCGAAACGTTTGTCGCGCGGGGTTTCGACGCCGAGCTCTTTGAACCGCCCTCCTCGTAGTTGTACCTTCGAGGTCTCGCGGCCGATTGCAATGATCGGCGCGAGACCTCTTGGCAGTATTATGCTTTGGGGAGTAATGGATTTGTTAATTTGGCGTTTCTTCTATATAATTAACGCATGCAATATCTAACCTCGATTAATATCATTATTATTATCGCTGTCTTTGCTGTGGGATGGCTAATTGTCGCTTTCAATAATTTGGTTCGCCGCCGATACCGTGTCCGCGAGGCGTGGTCGGATATCGATGTTCAATTGAAGCGCCGGTATGATTTGATTCCTAATCTCGTGGAGACCGTCAAAGGTTATGCGGCGCACGAGCGAGAAGTTTTTGAGAATGTTACGGCGGCGAGAACTCGCGCCATGGGAACGGAAGATCCCGGAGAGCGGCTAAAAGCCGAAAATGCCCTAACGGGAACTTTGAAGACTCTTTTTGCCGTGGCCGAAAATTATCCCCAATTAAAGGCTAATGAGAATTTCCTTCATCTTCAGCAGGAATTAACGGATACGGAAAATAAAATCCAAGCTGCCCGTCGTTTCTATAACGGGACGGTTATGGATTTTAACACGGCGATCGCGGTTTTCCCGACTAATCTTATCGCAGGCCTTTTTGGGTTTTCCAAAGAGCCTTTTTTCGAAGTTGAATCCGAAGCAGAGCGCGGTTCGGTGAAAGTGAAATTCTAAAGTTTCATGACAACGCTTTATACGCATAAGGATAGCAATATCCGGAAGACGTGGTTGTTGTTTACGGGTTTTTTGATTGTTGTGATCGGAGTTGGGTGGGTGTTCTCCCGCGCCTATGGGAATCCTGGGATTCTCTATATCGCCGTCCTTTTCAGCGTCTTCATGAATGTCATTGCGTATTGGTTTTCTGACAAGATAGTTTTAAGCATGGCCGGGGCAAGGCCGATTGAAAAAAAGGATGCACCGGAGCTTTATAATATCGTGGAGAATTTGGCGATTACCGCTGGGCTCCCGATGCCTAAGCTTTATATCACTCCCGAAGAACAGCCCAATGCCTTTGCCACGGGCCGGAATCCGGAACATGCTGTCGTGGCTGTGACGCAGGGTTTGTTGCGGCGACTTAATAAGACAGAGCTGGAGGGGGTTTTGGCGCATGAGCTGTCGCATATCGGCAATCGCGATATGCTCGTTTCGACAGTTGTGGTGATCTTGGTGGGATTTATTTCGATTTTGTCCGATATGTTCATGCGATCTTTTTTCTGGGGCGGAATGAGCGATGATGGGGATGATCGCGATCGCGGGGGCGGGGGATTGATGCTTCTTTTTGCTATCGCGCTTTCGATTTTGGCTCCGATTGCGGCCATGCTCATGCAGTTGGCTATTTCCCGCCGGCGGGAACTTCTCGCCGATGCGTCGGGAGCCTTGTTGACTCGTTATCCGGAAGGATTGGCGAGCGCGCTGGTCAAAATTTCATCCGATACCGCGCCGATGAAGCGAGGGAGCAGCACAACGGCGCATTTATGGTTTGATGATCCATATGACAATCCGTCGGATTCTTTAGTGAAGAAAAAAACAACTCCGTGGTTTCATAAGCTTTTCATGACGCACCCGCCCGTTGAGGAGCGTCTGGCGGCGCTCAAGGGAATGAAGGTGTAAATTGCTTTGATATTCGAAAATCTTTTTGTATTGCAAATCATTTCTTTGGAGGGTAAGCTTTTGGCTATATTGGAGGGTTCGCATACCACCGCTAAAGCGGGGTCCCGCCAAAGGCGGGGGGGTGGTTTAGCACGCCCGTTTGACTCGATTTTCGTTAAACTCTGCTTCACGAAATCGTGGATCCTCGACAATTTAATTTTCTTTTGCGCGGAGGGTTCGCATAGTGGCCTAGTGCGCCCGCTTGGAAAGCGGGTTGGCCTTAACCGGCCTCACAGGTTCAAATCCTGTACCCTCCGCGCAAAAGAAAATCATTATCAAGGAGAAAGCGAGTAAGCCTTAACCGGCCTCACAGGTTCAAATCCTGTACCCTCCGCCTTCGCCCCAACGTAGCCTTAGTGAAATCGGGATTCACTAAGTTTATGTCGTGGTTTTCAAGAGTTTTGTTAAACAAAAAAGTCCCGAAAATTTCGAGACTTTTTTGTTTCCTCTCAGAACCAGCGAGTTTTGAATCTCGCGAATTCAGTTGAGGGGGGAGAAAAATCAGCTGAAATCTCTCCCCAGTGCCGGAATCAAAGAGCTCCTACGCATTGGCGAATTTGTTTTGACTTTCCCTCTGAGGATGGATGCGAGGGTTAATCGCGGAGATTCGCGTCTCCGCCAGCAGCGCCACCACAACTGGTCACGCGCGCCGCTTGCCAGATTTATCATCCTAACGCCGTGTCTTTGCCTCTGGTTTGGCTGTACACGTCGCGCCCATCTTGCCGAGTTACGGAAAACCTCAATTCCCGCAACTCACCCCGCACTCGATGGGTTGTTTTCGCGTAGCTTACGCGCCCTATGACATGCCGATTGCTCGACATGTGGTGGCCACGCAGAGGCTAGTTCGGGAGTGACCTCGGCATTGCGCCGAAGTGCGCGGCTCCCTCTGACTGCAAAAACCTATTTCGCGCGCGCCCTTGCTTCCTTGAGGTCGGCGAGAGCGCGAGCGACGGCAGCCTCGCGGTTCAACTTGTCCTCCCGCGACTGTGGGCCTCCCCACCCATCGCAGAGGCAAAGGCCGCCGTACATCGTGGCGTGACAATATCCGCAGTCACGCCCGTCCGATCCCGCCGGGAACCCGTACCCATTGCATCCGCAATGGGGAAGAGCACCCTGGCAGTGCCCGCAATAATCAACTCCGACCATTCCCCACTTTGACATTTCTTTTTCCTTTGCCGCGTTTCGTGCGGCATTCTTGTCCGATTCCCGTCGGGCGCGGTCGCGAGCGTTATTGCTCGCGCTCGATGTTGATTCCTTTATGGTTCAGCGAGGCATGGAAACCACAATCACTTGCGGCCTCAATGCCTCACTGAGGGGGTATCAAGGTGCTTCGAGCTTTTTAATAATAAACTATTTTGTTGTATATGTCAATAGCTAGGTATAAGGCAACGTGCCAGCCACAGCAAACCGTTTACCTGTAATTTTGGAGTTTTATTTCGCCACTGAAGATAAATATAAGGCTTTTGAATTTGAGGAATGTCTTAATTCAGGATCGGGGCGAGCATTTATAAGTAAACATTTTGCTAAAACATGAAAGCCTTGAAGCGGCTCGAATCGTTCCGCTTGCGGTTCTGTTTAGCGGAAATGCTATAATTAAAGATATGTCGGAAAAATCTAAGAAAGGCATTCTCATTGTTATTGTCGTATTTTTAATTGTCGCCTTTATCGTTCCGTTATTTTTAGGATATTAGGTTTCGGCGCGGCGGATCTGGCGGCTCCCGAAACTGACCCCGGAGCTCTTTTATGGTATTATTTCCTTTATGAGGTCCGTTCTCGTTACTGGTTCGGCGGGGTTTATTGGCGGAAATTTTGTTCAATGTTTCAAGAAGCGATTTCCCAAAGTAAAAATTATCGGACTTGACGATTTTTCATCCGGGCGGCGCGATCGCGTAACAAAAGATCAGATTTTTTATGAGGGGTCCATTCGCGATGCGAGATTGCTTCGAAAAATCTTTACACGGCATAGGCCGGATTATGTTTTTCATTTCGCCGCCATCCCCCGGGTTTCGTATTCGGTGGAACAACCGGTTCATACTAGCGAGGTAAATATCATTGGGACTCTGGTTCTTCTTTCTGTTGCCCGGGATTTTGGCGTGAAACGGTTTATTTATTCTTCATCGTCATCGGTTTATGGCGGGGCAAAGAAATTGCCCACGAAAGAAATCGATAACGAACCCAATCCGCGTTCACCGTATGCGGCTCAGAAGTTATCCGGAGAATATTTTATGAAAATTTGGAGCGATCTTTTCGATTTGGATACGATTTCGCTCCGCTATTTTAATGTTTTTGGTCCGGGCCAATACGGCGATTCTCCTTATTCTACGGTGATCTCCGCCTGGCTCGAAACGTTGTATTTCAATAAACGAAAACCCTTTGTCGAAGGAGACGGAAATCAGTCGCGGGATTTCTGTTATGTGGACAATGTCGTGGAGGCGAATATTTCCGCGATGCGGAGCAAAAAAGATTTTAAGGGAGAGGTTTTTAATATCGCTCACAATGAGCGAATTACGGTGAACGAGGTAAGGCGGCTTATCGTGAAATATACGGGACGGCGGCTCGCCCTTGAGAAGCGCCCGCCGCGGAAAGGAGATGTCCGGCATACACACGGCGATATTTTGAAAGCAAAGCGGTGGTTCGGATACCAGCCGAAAGTCGGTTTTGAGGAGGGCTTGCGGCGGACTGTTGCGTGGTTTGAGAAGCGGATTCGGTAATTTTAGATTATACTTATGGAGCAGTATCGGGAGACGATACGGGTCGACAAATCAAATAGCAGAATCACCGTATGACTCAATCACAGAAATTCTTTCTTTTTTTATTTCGATTGACGCTCGGATGGATGTTTTTCTATGCGGGAATCACTAAGGTGATAAATCCCAATTGGTCCGCGGCTGGATACTTAAAAGGGGCAAAGCTGTTCCCGGAATTTTATTCCTGGATCGCCAGTCCCTCCTTGCTTCCGCTTACCAACTTTGTGAATGAATGGGGATTGACCTTATTGGGCGTCTCGCTTATTCTGGGGATCGGGGTTCGATTATCGGCGGTTTTGGGGGCCATTTTGATGGTTCTTTATTATCTTCCGCTGGGATTCCCGTATCCTAACACTCACGCCTTGATTGTAGATGAACATATCATCTATGCCGCTGGGCTTCTTTTCTTGGCGAGCATCCGGGCCGGACGAATTTGGGGGTTAGAGGCGTGGTGCGCCAATCTTCCGATTTGTTCCCGGTTCCCCGGACTTCATCGTTTTTGGGGCTAGACTGATTTTTCGCAGAGGAAGGTTTTTATTCCGTTATTAATGATATACTTGGGCATTGCTTATGTCTCCGTTATTTTTGTATTGAGTCTTTTGTTATGAATTTTCATCCTCTCATTGTCCATTTTCCTATCGCTCTACTTACTTTCTATAGTTTGGCCGAGATTTTACGTTTTCGATGGTTTGTGGATCGCCCCTGGTGGTTTCCGCTTAAAGCGTTTTTGGTTATTGTAGGCTTCCTTGCGGCCGGAGCCGCTTATATTAGCGGCGATTTAGCCGGAGGGGGATTTCAAAATGATCCTCAATTATCGGCCGTGGTGGAAGCGCATGAGCTGTGGGCCAAGATAACCCTCGGTATTTACGGGATTATTGGCGCGGCTTATTTTATTGTTTTTTTAACGCGAGAGGGATTCATGCTTTTTCCGTCAATGTTTGTTGCTTCCCTGAGTCGCGTTTTGGATAACCGGTTTATGAGCGTTTTAGCTCTCCTTGCTTTGAGTGCGATCACTATCACCGGCGGTTTGGGAGGGTCAATTACGTATGGCCCCCGCATCGATCCCTTCATTCCAATTATTTATGCGGTTCTGGGATTGCCGCTGTAGCTTTCTTTTGGTTAATTTTTCCTCTTGACCGAAGTTGCTCTTGGGTATACAACCAAGGATGGAACATTGACCGGGCAAATTTTTAAGCCCGATATGCGGTTCACTCTTACCCGAGAAGAGGAGACTTCTCGCTTTATGATCATCGCTCCGATCGTTTCGGTGGGCGTCGTGATCGAGGAGCGCGGAATCGAACCCATCATGTACACCACGCGGTTTTTCGCGTTGTGGTGTCCTGATTTCCGGTGCAAAGGGGCTCTGGATCGGCTCGCGGAGCGTGAAGGATGGGGTCCGTACGACTCAGTTCCGGCGCCGGGCGGGGGGAAGAATCTCGCTGCGGATGGGGAGGTGCGTCGTCGGACGCTCGAGGGATTCGACTTCTTCTTCAATAAGCATCGGCCGCTCGAGGACCAGCCGGATGCTCCCGTGAACATCGTGGACCTGTTCCACGTCGGCTGCGCCGCGTTCGGTTTCGATGCGACCGAGGACGAGCAGGTTCCTGTTCTGCTTCAGGCGGCGGAGAGAGGTCGAGCCAACCTGGCGGCTCACCTCGTGGAGCGTCATCCGGGTTGGCATTTTCAGCTCCGGACGATGCTCCTAACGACGCAGCAGCTCCTCGAGCTGCCGCCGCTCGCCCTCGTGACCTGATTTCGGGAAGTAAGCGCCCCCCGGTGTTGCTGGGATTCTGTCTCGGCACCACCGGTGGGCGCGGTTTCATTTTCGGAAGAACGGTTTTTGTATAATGAATTAATGACCCCGCGACTTTTTGAGAAGACGGTTCTTGATTATTACCGGAAACACGGACGGCAGCTGCCGTGGCGTCCTCCTTCGCTAAAATTACGAAAGGACGGGACGGTTCAGGATCCGTACAAAATTTTGGTCTCGGAGGTAATGCTCCAGCAAACGCAGGTGGCCTCGGTATTGTCCAAATACGAACTTTTCATAAAGCGATTTCCGAATTTTAAATCCTTAGCGAAGGCTTCCTTTAGGGATGTCTTCGCGGTCTGGCAGGGGCTGGGGTACAACCGGCGGCCGCTTGCTTTGCAGAAGCTTTCTCAAATTATTGTCCGGGATTATGGAGGGAAATTGCCGCAATCCGTTTCTGAACTCGCGGAATTACCGGGTATCGGCCAGGCGACTGCCTCCGCTATTTGCGCTTTTGCGTGGAGGATGCCCACGGTTTTTATCGAGACGAATATCCGAGCTGTTTTTAACCATTTTTTTGGGCAGGGGCGAATTTTGAGCGATAAGGAGATTCTCGATTTGGTTGATAAGTCCTTGCCCCGGATGGTTGCGCCGCGGGATTGGTATTATGCCCTTATGGATTACGGGGTGATGCTTAAAAAGGAAAAAAGAAAGCAAATCCGACGCGTCGGCCTTCCGGCTAGGACGGGCAAAGCTTTCCGGGGATCTAATCGAGAAATGCGGGGGAAAATTTTAAAAACTCTTCTTTCATCGTCTAAGGCTGAGCGCGTTCTTCTTCGGGTTGGAGAGAAGGGACGGGTTAGGCGAGCCCTGGGCGAACTTTTACGAGAGAAACTTATCCGGCGGCATGAAGGACGGTATTCCTTGGTTTGAATTGTGCTATACTGGGGAAGATTAAAAGAAAGGTCGGTTTTTTATTTCTTTATCCATGTATAGCTTTATTGATATTCTTTTTATCGCCGGACGGCTTATCTTTGGAGGCTTTTTTGTTTTGAACGGATGGAATCATTTTCGAAACACGGAAGCGTTAGCCGGTTATGCGGCGTCGCGCGGCATTCCATCTCCGAGAATCGCGGTTTGGGCGACGGGCGCGCTGATTGGCATCGGCGGTCTGGGCGTCATCTTGGGAATTTATCCGGAGATTTCTCTCTCGCTCATCAGCGTTTTTCTCTTGGGAGTGAGTTTCAAGATGCATGCGTACTGGAAGGATACGGATCCGGCGGTGCAATCCAGCAATAAAATCAATTTCCAGAAGAATTTAGCTCTTCTGGGAGCTGCGTTGATGCTGCTTTCCCTGCCTGTTTCTTTGGAGGCGAGTCTTGCCCCGTCGGCATGGCCGTTTCCTGTTTTTTGAGCGGCCTTGATGCCGGGGGTTTTCAATCTCTTTTTTGTGGGGTATATTTATTCGGTCGCTTAATATACAACAACTATGGAAATAACCATTTATACAACGCCGACTTGCGTTTACTGCAAAATGGCGAAAAAGTTCTTTGCCGATAATAATGTTGCCTATAGCGAGAAAGATGTTCAGGCCGATATGGCGGCTCGGGAGGAGATGGTGAAGAAATCCGGCCAACTGGGCGTTCCCGTTATTGACATCGACGGTCAAATTGTGGTGGGATTCGACAAGGAACGGTTGGAGAGTTTGGTTCTCAAGAAGTAAACAACGCAAGGATCATTTATGGGGGAAGAATTAAAGCGATTCGAAAAGCTGCTTCGGTATGCCTACGGCGGCGCGCTTATTGTTTTTGGCATCGATAAATTTTTTAATCTTCTTGTAAGCTGGCAAGAATACGTTAGTCCGTATCTGGTTCAGATGGGCATTAGTCCCTCGGCTTTGGTTCACTTTGCGGGAGTCGTTGAAATTATCCTGGGAAGCCTTCTTCTTTCGAAATGGATTCTGGGAGGCGCTTACGCCTTGATGGGATGGCTGGTTTTGATCGTCATAAATCTTATTACGAGCGGAGGGCATTACGATATCGTGATTCAAGATTTCCTTCTCATGGCGGGGGTTTATGGTTTAATCCGCCTCACAGCCATACGAGCATTGGCCGACGCTGGACGGGCATGACCGGTTCGGTTTCTCGGCCGATTCAGATTGTTATCGCGGGCGGAGGATTCGGTGGCGTCTATACGTTCAAGGAGCTTCACCGGCTTTTTCATAACCATCCCGGCATTCGCGTTACGCTGGTCAATCGGACCAATTATTTTTTGTTTACCCCCTTGCTGCATGAAGTTGCGACGGGCAGCCTCGCGCCGGAACACATTGTGGAGCCGTTGCGGAAAGTTTTAGGTTGTTGCCATCACGATTTTCATTTCGCTTCCATTCGGGAGTTTTCCTTGAGCGATAAGGTGGTCCGCACGGCGGCGGGGGATATTCCGTATGATTATCTTGTCTTTGCAATGGGATCAACGACTAACTTTTACGGTATACCTGGGGCCGACGTCCATTCTCTTCCTCTTAAGACACTCGAGGACGCGCTTCGAATAAAAAACCGTATTATTCAGGCTACCGAGGCTGCCGTCCGTTTGTCGGATGAAAAAGAGCGCGAGCGACGATTGCGGTTTATTCTTGTTGGCGGAGGAGCGACTGGCGTGGAGCTGGCCGGAGAGATGTCGGATTTTATCTTCAAGACATTCGGCGCGCTCTATCCCTTTGTCCGGAAAAGCGCTTCGATTATTTTGATATCCAAGGCGCCCGAACTTCTTCCGGAATTCCACGGGCGGTTGCGCCAAAAAAGCTTGGAGATTCTAAAAAAGAAAGGAGTGAGGGTTGTGCTTTCGGCGGCCGTAAAAGCGGTTGAACCGGGGGCGGTTCTTTTGGAGAATGGTGAGACGATCGAGGGAGAGATGGTTATCTGGACTGCCGGGGTAAAACCCCATCCGGTCCGTACCGCTGACTTGTTCTCATTTAGCCCTGCCGGCCGCATTCGCGTCTCCGATGATTTTGAAGTTACGGGTTGGCCGGGCGTTTTCGCCCTCGGAGATATGGCGCATGGGGGAAATGAAGATCGTCCCTTGCCTGCTTTGGCGCAGGTGGCAACGCGGCAGGCTAAAGCCGTTGCCCGGAATATCGCCCGGAGCATTGACGGGCAGCCTAAAAAACCATTCCGCTATCGGCATTCCGGAGATTTGATTTCTCTCGGAACTTGGACGGCGGTGGGGAATATACGCGGTTTTCATTTTTGGGGACCGTTTGCTTGGTGGCTGTGGCGAACGGTTTATCTCTTGAAGATGATCTCGTGGGGAAAGAAAATCAAAGTGGCAGTCGATTGGACTGTTAATATTTTTTTGCCGCGAGATATTTCTCAGATTCCCTTCGAGTCGAAAACGGACGACTAGGTGGCTTTTAAACGAAAGCCGTTTTTGCCGGTTCTTTGCGTGAGAGGCGGGCGATAAACGCTTCTAAGTTTTTGAAAACATCGCTATCGGCGTATTGGCGAGTGGGATGTTTGAAGGCGAACGAGGAAACTTCATCGAGATATCCCGTGATGCCGTTATCGAGCGCTGTTTTGCACAAGCGGATGACGTCGATCATCACGCCGGCGCTGTTGGGGCTGTCTTCAACGGAGAGGCGCAATTCGATTTCCATCGGAACATTGCCAAAACCGTTTCCTTCCATGCGGATGTAGCAGACTTTATTGTCATTTAACCATTCCACAAAATCCGAAGGGCCGATGTGGATATTTTTCTTGGGGAGAGGTTCGGGCAGCTGTGATTGCACGGCTTCCGTTTTGCTGATTTTTTTGGAAATCAAACGGGATCGTTCCAGCATATTGAGAAAGTCGGTGTTCCCGCCGAAATTCAGTTGATACGTTCGGTTCAACTTAACTCCCCGGTTTTTAAAAAGATCGGTCAACACGCGATGGACAATAGTGGCTCCCACTTGTGATTTGATATCATCGCCGGCGCACACTAATCCTTTGGCGGCGAACTTTTTCTGGTATTCCGGAACGGACGCGATGAACACTGGAATCGCATTTGCAAAGCTCACTCCGGCTTCCAGGCAGGCGTTTGCATAGTGTTCGGTGGCCTGCTGGCTTCCTACGGGGAGATAGCTGACGAGAATATCCGGTTTGGTTTCTTTTAGAATATTTACCACATCAACGGCGGGAAGCTTGCTTTCCATCGGGCGGATGTCGTCGCTATAGTCTTCAAAATGTCCCGGGTAGCCATCGAAAGTCGGTCCCCGGGAAACGATCGTTCCGGTCGGATGAATGCTTTCGCAGAAAATCTTGGTGTTGTTGGGTTTGGAGAAAATAGCGTCGCTTACGTCTTTTCCCACTTTCCGTTCATCGATGTCGAACGCGGCTACGATATCGATATCCGAGGGGCGGTAGCCGCCGATTACGGGATGAAGCAATCCCGGGATATCATCGCCCTCGCTTACCGTGTTATAAAAGTTTATTCCCTGGATCAAGCTCGAGGCGCAGTTTCCTAATCCCGCAATGGCCACGCGGATATGCTGTTCCATGATTTTTTAATTATAAAATACCCCCGGCGATAATCCAATGCCGGTTGTGAATAAGGGAGTAGCTGCCGATTTTGCAATTTGGAGATTATGCAATAAAATTATTAATGTAACGTTCTCTATTACTTATACTTAAATGCCTAAATCGAATAAAATCGGCGATCGCGCCATTGCGCTGCATCGCAAGTTTCAGGGAAAGTTTGCTATCGCCCCGCGAACTCCGCTTCGGAGCCGCGATGACCTTTCGCTTTTATATACGCCGGGGGTGGGAGCAGTTTCCTCTCTTATTGGGAAAAACAAAAAATTGGTCTGGGATTTAACGATGAAAGGACGCACGATTGCTGTTGTTTCTGATGGGTCGGCAATCTTGGGACTTGGTAATTTGGGACCCGAAGCGGCGTTACCGGTAATGGAAGGGAAGTGCGTTATCTTCAAGGCTTTTGCGGATGTAGATGCAGTGCCGCTGGTTTTAGATACCCAGGATTCGGAAAAGATTATCGAGACGGTGAAGTTTCTCGCCCCGGCATTCGGCGGCATTAATCTGGAGGATATTTCTGCCCCGCGTTGTTTCGAAATTGAGGAGGCGTTAAAGCGGGAACTGGATATTCCCGTCATGCACGATGATCAGCATGGAACGGCGATTGTGGTTTTGGCGGCGCTCCTCAATGCGCTCAAGGTGGCGAAGAAGCGGCTGGCGCGCGCCCGGATTGTTGTTGTGGGAGCGGGAGCAGCGGGAACTGCCGTGGTGAAATTGCTGATTCACGCCGGTGCCCGGGATATTATTATTTTGGACAGCAAAGGGATTATTGCCCGCCATCGGAAAGATTTGGAGCCGTATAAAAAGGAGTTGGCGCAACTGGTGAACCATAAAGGGTTGGAGGGCGGTCTCGAAGAAGCCATGTTGGGCGCCGATGTAGTGATCGGCGTTTCTGGCCCCAATATTATTCATCCCGAACATGTTCGCATGATGAAGCCGGGCGCGATTGTTTTTGCTCTTGCTAACCCGGTTCCCGAAATTATGCCGGATCTCGCCCAAAAGGCGGGAGCGGCAATTGTGGCGACGGGCCGTAGCGATTTTCCGAATCAAATCAATAATTCGCTGGCCTTTCCGGGTGTTTTTCGGGGAGCTTTGGATAACCGTGTCCGGCGGATTACGGACGATATGAAGTATCGCGCGGCGGTGGCAATCGCTAGTTTAGTGAAAAAGCCGTCACCGGATGAAATTATTCCTTCTATGTTTGATAAGCGATTGGTAAAAGCGGTGGCAAGGGTTATCCGTTGATAGTTAGAAATTTCGTTTATCCGTGGAGATTTGCCGAAAGGGAGCGAAAATGGTACGATGGGGCAAATGCCGGAACAGCTTGACTCGCGTCGAGAAAAAATTTTAGAAGCTAAAGCCAAGATCAAGCAGCTATTCGAGGATGAAGTTGCTCGCCGGGTAAAGTCCGGTAACTTTTTGAAGCGGGGTACCCAGGAGCCAGCTTTAAAACTAGAGGATTTTGACCGGATTCCCGATGATTATTGGGAGCTACTTGTTGATATCGCGTCGGGGATCGTAGCCCGTGAAGAATTGGTGCGGAGGTTCCAACGGTTGGGCGCTGAAGCAGCGCAGCAGTTTGCTGAGGCCAAGCGGGAAGCAGGAAAGCCTTTATCCGTCGGCGATCATTACATTTTTGTTTTTCGCGAATACGTGGCCAATGAGATCTCGAAGATACCGCGGGATCGATGATTTCCATGGGCGGATTCAAAAATTACGACGCTCTCTTTGTCACGAATCCTTATAATATCCGATATCTTTCTGGATTCGTCGGTGTGAACCCGCAAGAGAGGGAAGCATATTTGTTGCTGGTTAAAAAGAAAAGATATCTTATCGCCTCGAGGCTTTATGAAGCAGAAGCGCGCCGGCTGGAGGCGCCCTTGGTGGAAATTATTATTACTTCGCCCGGTAACAGTGTTTCGGATATTTTATCCGGCCTCGTTAAGAAATTACGAATCAAGCGATTAGGAGTTGAGGCAGCCAGCATGACGCTTGCTGAATTTAAGTGGATCAAGAAAAAAACTCCCAATATTCATTTTATTGAAACCGCGGGAGCGATTGAGCAGCGGCGCGTGATTAAAAATGGCGAGGAAATAGAAAAAATCGAAAAAGCGCAGCGGATTGCCGAAGAATCTTTTTCGATGCTGCTGCGGCTTATAAAGCCGGGGATGGCAGAGATTGCCATCGCTGAGCGTTTAGAAGCGATTATGAAAATTCGGGGATCCGAACGGCCGTCGTTTGAGACAATTGTCGCGTTTGGGAAAAACGCCGCCCGGCCGCATTATCGGACCCGTTCGACAGGCTCACGACAAGTTGGTACCACGAAGATAAAAAAGGGGAGTATGCTTCTTATGGATTTCGGCGCAACATATCAAGGTTATTGCGGGGATATGTCGCGGACGATTTTTTTAGGGAAGCCCACGGCGAGATTTTTAAAAATTTACAATTTGGTACAGCAGGCTCAGGAGCGAACTTTGCAAAAATGCGTTGCGAGGATGAGGGCGCATGATATTCATACCGAAGCCCATGAGTTATTCGAGAGGGAGCGGGTTCAAGATAATTTCACGCATGCGTTGGGGCATGGGATCGGACTCGAGGTTCACGAAGCGCCGCATATTCGAAAAGACTCTCGCGATATTCTAAAACCCGGGATGGTTTTCTCTGTTGAGCCGGGATTATATTTTCCTGGCTGGGGAGGGGTTCGGATCGAAGACTTGGTGGCGCTCCGACCTTATCGGGCTGATGTTTTACGGAAAAAGAAGCCATCTTTGATTAGCCTTTTTCACTGATTACGTTATAGTTAAAAAGTAATATGCCGCCGATTATCAAACTTGAAGATGTTGATTTCTATTATGACCGAGGGCAGCCCTCGGAAGTTCATGCGTTGAAGACCATCAGTTTGGATATCGCGCCGGGGGAGTATGTGAGTTTTTTCGGACCGTCCGGCTGCGGTAAGTCCACTATCCTCTATGCGATTGCGGGCGTGGAGCGTCCCACGTCCGGCAATGTTATTATTAACGGCGAAAATTTGAGCAATTTTGCCGAAAAGGATTTGGCCGTATTTCGGCAGGTGGGTATCGGCATTATTTTTCAAAACTTCAATCTCATTCCGTCTATTAGAAACATCGATAACGTCATCCTACCGATGTCGTTTTTGGGTATTTCTCCTGAAAAACGACGAAAGCGGGCGATGGAGTTATTGGAGCGCCTTGGTTTAGCCGCGCTCGCGGAACGGTATCCGCACGAATTGTCGGGAGGGCAGCAGCAGCGCGTTGCCATTGCTCGCGCCCTAGCCAATGATCCGCCGCTTATTCTAGCTGATGAACCCATTGGGAACCTGGATTCGCAAAATGCCGTGAATGTTCTTGATCTGCTTAAAGAGTTTAATACGAAAGACGGCAAAACGATTATTATCGTGACGCATGAAGCGTGGAGCCTTCGGGATGTGGACAGGATTTTTTATATGCGCGACGGTGCGATTACGAAGATTGAAGCGCGGCATGCCCGAGCGGCTCAGTCGTCTGCCGCCAAATACAAGAAGCTTTATCCCGAATTGCCCTCGGTGGAGAATCGAGCTCGAGCCTTGTCCAATCTCATCCTCCGCGGATTTACGGATCACGAGATCAAGCGGTTTGAATTTTTTCTCGCGCAGCGTTTGCGCAATGCTATTGATGGGGATCTTTTTATGGAGATATTGGATCGTCCTTATGCCAAAGGGGGAGTCGGTTTATGGAAGCAAAAAGCTCGGCGCATCAGCGATCACGTCGATAAAATCATTCGGGAGCAGAAAGAGATTACGGCGATTTATAAAAAATTCGAAGAGCGTCCCGAGGATCCGCTTCTCCACGATGTGGAGCGTTTTCGTCGATGGTTGGTGGATGGCGTTCCGCTTTCCCTATCTTCACTGCAGGTGGAGCGTTTAGACGAGTGCATCAACGAGCGGCTCCGGAAGATTATTACGCCCGATCATTTTATCAAGGTATTGAGCCTTCCCCGGTCGAGGGGAGGTTTGGGCTTTCAATCACATTTGAGCCTTCGGCTGGCGGAAAAGTTTGAAGGGGTTCTTCAGAAAGAGTCGGAGGCGGCCGTTGCCCTTTAACCATGGATACGCAAAAGATTCAAGAAAAAGATTACGAAATACAGGCGGAGAAGTCCGCTTTCGGCGCGACGGCTTCGCACCGTTTGCGCCTGGCGGATTTGCTTAAACTTTCGTTGAGGGTTTTTCGCGTTCGTCCGGCTCGCACCTTTCTTACTATTTTAGGAATTGCGGTGGGTATCGGTACGGTTCTTTTTTTGGTATCACTGGGTTATGGCTTGCAATATATTCTTATCGGAAAATTGGCGACAACCGAGGATTCGCTGATTACGCTCGAAGCTTTTTATCCCGCAGAAAGTACGCTGCCGATAACCGAGGAGAATTTGAGAAAAATGGCGGTGCTGCCGGGTGCGGAGGAGATCAGTCCGGTCGCCGAATTTACCGGTGAAGTGAAAATCAAGAATATGTCGGGTTTTATGCTGGTTAAGATCGTTACACCGAATTATTTTCGTCTCGAAGGGTTAACTATTGATGTGGGCAGCGGTTTTACGGAGAGAGAGCCGGCGGCTATCCTATCGGCAAGCGCCCTTAAACTTTTTAATCTTAAAAACGATCCTAGTGCTCTTGGGGATACTTTGGGGGTTAAAATTTTCTCGCCGGAGAGCGCCGAGACGGGGAGCGCTCAGCTTATGGAGTCGCAGCCGCTTGTCGTGAAGGGCATTACCGGAACCGAGGTGGAGCCGCCGTTTGTTATTGTTCCCGCCGACGCTTTCCGGGATCCGCCTCCGACCTACGGACGCATTTTCGTTAAGGCAAAAGATATTGAATCCGTGGAAAGTTTACGGGATAAGATCATTAATGACGGTTATGTTATTTCTGCCCGCATTGATCTGGTAAACCAAGCGCAGAGAATTTTGACGGCAATTACCGTTATTTTGGGGGTTTTTGGCGTCGCCGCCTTGGTTGTTTCCGCGATTGGAATGTTTAACACGATGATCATCGGATTTCTGGAAAGAATTTTCGAAGTGGGGATTATGAAGTCATTGGGCGCTTCGGCTAAAGATATCCGGAATTTGTTTCTCATGGAGTCGCTTGTTATGGGATTGATGGGCGGGGTGGGAGGAATTATTCTGGGTGTTGTCGGCGGGGAGCTTTTTAATCTAGGATTAAATTTCTTGGCGCGTTATTTAGGAGGAAAACCGATTACACTTTTTATTTACCCGTGGAAATTTATACTATTTATTATCGCGCTATCGGTTGTTGTGGGATTAACATCGGGGTTTTGGCCGGCTCGTCGCGCCGCAAAGCTGCCGCCTAAAGAGGCATTTATCAGAAAGTAAAAGGGAAAAAGGTAAATTTGATTTTTAAATTTTAGTTTATGAACCTGCCTTTTAAAATTCTTTCCGTAGAGGACGATGATTTCATGAAGATGTATTTGCGGGATATTTTTTGGCTTCATGCTGCTCAGCACAATTTTCAATTTAAAATGGTTGATAATATCGAAGAAGCAGAAAAAATCGTTTCGGATCCCGCGTCGCGGCCGCATCTGGTTTTATTGGATATCGGCTTGCCGCTTCGCCGGGGCGGGGAAGTGGATAAGGAAGCGGGATTCAAATTTGTCGAACGACTGCGAAAAGATCCGGAAACCAAGGATTTGAAGATAATCATTTTCTCTTCTCATGGAGATAAAGAAATCCAGGAGCGAGCCATTCAGGCGGGAGCCGATCAATTTTTGGTTAAGGGAGATCAAATTCCTACAGAGATCATTCGCGTTGCAAATGATATATTGTTGCGGAAATAAAGGCTTTTTCTGTTCTACTTTTTGTAGAACGAATTCTGGGACTGAGGAGGAGAATTTATTTTCTCCTTCCTTGATTTTATTTTTTTGACTGCGATGCGGCGAAAACTTGCGAAGTATTCTTATCAACAGAAGCGTTTTTGTGATTTCGCGATATACTTACTTGGAATTATGTTAGTTTCAAAACGCCGTAGGATTTTTTCCAACGCGGTTACTGTCGCCGTTATCGCTTCGCTTATTTTTGGCGGTTCGATCAATCCACATTCTGTAAGCGCGGCTACTTACTCTTTTAGTCAATCCGATTGGTCCGGCGGATCGACGACGAGTACGATAGCGCATCCCACAAATCAAACCGGTTGGGCACAGTATTCCACCTCGACTAATATTTCGGTTCCTTCGAGTACGATTCGACTTACCGAACCGTGGTGGAATCTCACATGGGCGAATCGTAAATCTATTACGCTTAATAATGCGTCATCCTCTTCTTCTCTTAGCGATTTTCCAGTGGCCGTATTTTTAAATTCGTCGAATTTTGATTATTCCAAGACAGTAGCTGGCGGAGCTGATATCCGTTTTGTCTCCTCGGATAACGCCACTCCTCTTTCTTACGAAATCGAATCCTGGAATACAAGCGGGACATCAACGATCTGGGTTAAGGTGCCTACGATTACTGCGGATAATAATACGTCCATCTATCTTTATTATAATAATCCGTCGGCGCAGAGTAGCTCGAGCGCATCAGCGGTTTGGAATTCCAATTTTTTAGCGGTCTATCATTTAAACGATGGCAATTCGACGACAACGATCGTGGACTCGAAGGGTGCTCGGAATGGCGTGAAAACTTCTACGACGGCACCATCCTCTACGGCGAGCGCCATCATCGCCGGCGGGCAACGTTTTGATAACACGACTAATTCTGAGGTGCAGGTCTCGAGCACTGCCTTAGGCGGATCGTCTCTTACGGTTTCTGCCTGGGTTAAGCCTATTAGTTGGTCCGAAACCACTTTTAGCAATGTGAGCGCTAATGCCGGTGCTGTTATCTTTGACACTCAAACTAACGGGGTAGTGGAGTCTCCCACCTTAACCATTTCGCCGATGAGCGGCGGTGCCGGAACTCATCAAGGTCTTGTTTTTACCTGCGATAAGAACAGCGTTGCGAATGGTGCTAAGGGATCCACCGCCATCTCATTAGGGAGCTGGTATTATGTTGCCGGAACCTTTAGCTATAGCGGGACGGGAACGTACGGGGGTAGCTGGAATGTTTATTTAAATGGGCTTCAGGATAACGCCTCGACGAATAATTTTACCCTTGCTTCGACTTGTTCGGGAAATTTCGGCGGAAGCCCCTGGCGGTTTGCCCGGCAGCCTATGTGGCCTATACAACCCGAATATTCCAATATCGACCTTGATGAAGTTCGGGTTTCGACCGTAGTGCGTTCTGCGGATTGGCTTCTTGCGGAATATAAGACGGAGATTAATAATTTTAATACGTTAGGGGTGGAGGAAAGCCCGACTTATTCCTTATCCGGAAACATTGTTTCTTCTGCGTATGATTCGGGCGATTCCGGGAATGTTATTGGATCGCTGAGTTGGATAGAGGACGTTTCGTTGCCGGCGGGCACTGCGGTTACGGTTTCTTTAAGAACGGCTTCTTCTTCCAGTAATTTGAGTTTGGTGGGTTGGTCGGATTTCACGGCCACTACGACAGGATGTAGTAAGAATTCGGGAACGGTAAGCTGCCCTTCTGCTGCAATTCCTTCCATATTATCGTCGGGTAATAATGATCGATGGTTTCAATACAAAGTTGCCTTAATATCCACGGGAGTTTCTACGCCAACAGTTCTAAGTGTTACTGTCCAATACGTCGTAAACGCCTCCCCGGAGTTCAACCAATCCTTTGGCACCAATGGCATTGCTGCGAATCAAAATGCGACCTCGACCGATAGCGCGTTTGGCCAGGTGGCGATCGAATACGCCGTCCGCGATCCGGATACCACCACCGGCACCACGGATCCCGGGTATGTGACCCCCAGTTTTGAATACAGCATCAATAATGGATCCACGTGGGCCTCGATTGCGACTTCGACTCTGGTTGCCGCTGATTATGCCCACAAAGCCGTCGCTCAAGTCGCCTACACGACGCAGACCGCCACCTGGAACGCGAAAGCGCAATTGGGATCGGGCACGTATTCGTCGACCACCAAAATCCGGATTACCGTAAACGACCGCGAGGGCGCGAACAATACGACCTCAACCATCGGCGGCGCCTTTACGCTTGATACCACCAATCCCGCGGTCTCGAGCTTCGTTCTCAATATTCCCTCAAGCACGATCACCTTGGCGGCAACGGATAACACCAACATCCAATACCGGGTCTCCTCGACTGTGGAAGCAGCCTCGTCGAGTTCCTTTGTAAGCGTCGGCGGGGCTTCGACCTCAACCACGTTTGCCTGGAGCTTTGCTTCGACCACCTATCCCACCATTTACTATGAGGTCCGGGATCTTTACGGGAATATGACTTCGTCGACCGTTTCCGCTCCGTATGCGCCCGCCAATTTCCAATTCAAAGACGTCTCGAATGTTCCCACCGGCAACTACGGAGAATTTGTGACCTGGGAACAATACGTCGCCACCTCGTCGGCGCCGTTTGGCTCCTACAAAGTCTACCGTTCGACCAACGGCACCGATTATTCGTTCCTTACTACGCTTACCGCCTCGACCACCAATTACCATTACGACCAGAACCTCTCGTCCTCGACCACGTACTACTACAAAGTGCAGACCCTTTCTTCGAATAATGACGTTTCCGCCTACACGCCGGTCTTGTCCGACCAGCCGAATGGCCAAGGGGGGTCCGATACCACTTCTCCCACGATCTCCACTGTCTCCACCACCGAACGGCAGGCTACCTGGGTGCGGATCATCTGGGATACCGATGAGATCTCGAACTCGGAGATCAACTACTCGGTTTCTCCCTCAACCGCGTTTGGATCGACGGCATCGTCCACCGCCTTTGCGACCTCCCATAGCGTCACTATCACCGGGCTTACCGCCTCGACCACGTATCTTTTCCGGGTGAAATCGACCGATCCGTCACTTAACACCGCGACGAGCGACAATGGCGGCGCGGGGTATTCCTTCTCGACGCTTTCGGCGCCCACCATCTCCGGGGTAACCGCGATCAACGTGAACGACAATACCGCCACCATCTTCTGGAATACCAATGTTGATTCCGATTCCTACGTCTATTACTCCACCAATCCGCAGCTGAGCTCCGCCACCCAGGTCGGGAGCGCGTCGTTGGTCGGGAACGGCTCCTCCTCCTTGTTCCAGCACCAAGTCAATTTGACCGGACTCTCGGCGGGAACCACCTACTATTACTATGTCAAATCAACGGACGGGAATGGCGCCACCGCAACCGACAACAACGGCAACAATTATTACTTCTTTGCGACCACCAATGACGTGAAGGCTCCCACAATCTCCAATGTCTCCGTCCCCGTCAAATCCTCGACTGCGGCGGTCGTTGTCTGGACGACCGATGAACCAGCAACGTCGAAGGCCCAGTACGGAACCGCAACCGGCTCCTATCCCAATGCCACCGATGAGGATGCGACCCTTACCATCTCGCATGTGGCCTCGCTAACGGGACTCACCGCCAATACCAATTACTTCTTCATCCTTACCTCCAAAGACGCCGCCAACAATTCAACGACCTCGGCAGAGAACACCTTCAAGACCACGGAGTCCAATGTGGTTATCATCAACAGTTCGGCGGGTGGTGGCGCGCCCCCGCCGCCTCCCAAGGATTCGACGGCGCCGGTGATTGAAAAAATCGAAGTGACAAATCTGGGACCGTTTAGCGCCGTGATTTCTTTTGAAACCAATGAGGAATCGACCGGTTTTGTAGCCTATGGCAATGCGCCGACGTACGGTTTGATCGCGGCGAATCCCGTGCGGAGCAGAACTCATCGAATTCCTTTGAACGGCTTGAAAGTCGGAACGGACTATCATTTTCAGGTTGAAGCGGTGGATAAGGATAATAACGCCGCGTATTCCCCCGATCAAAAATTTACGACAAAATTTGTCAGCGAAGCTTTGGAAGATGTGGTAACGCTCGATAATGCGTCGGGGTTCCAGGATCGGCTGGAAAATATTATCGAATCGACATTACCCTCGTTGATTCCGCCGTTTGTCGGGAACGTCTCGATTAACGATGTTACGGAAAATTCCGCTATGGTTGCGTGGAGGACAAATGTGCCGGCATACGGCGGCGTCAGTTTTGCCGCGGATAAAGATTACGATGAGAAAAGAGAGAATCCTTATGCCATTTCTCTTTCCGAGGGCGACTTGAAAGCTCGGGATCATGAAGTTCAAATGACTAATTTAATGCCGGGAACGGAGTATCATGTGCAGGCAAAATCTTTTGTGATTGCGGGAGCGGCGGGAAAATCCAAAGATCTGACATTTACGACTAAGTTCTCGCTGGTGAAGCCCGAAGTTGTCCGCGTTGGGAATACGGAAGCCGATATTCGATGGGTGACGGATGTAGAAACGAGCTCATATGCGGAATATGTTAGTCCGCGTACGGGACGGACGGAGCGCGTGGGGGAGACGACGCTCACGAAATTGCATTCTTTGACGCTCGCCAATCTGACTCCCGCTACGGAATACAACGTTCGGATTTTTGGCTATGACGGAAGGAATAATATCGTTGAAGGAAATCCGATAGCATTTCGGACTAAACAGGATTTGACGCCGCCGGTGATCAATAATTTGAAAATCGATAATGCGCTTCTGCCCGGCCGCAACGACCGATTGCAGTCCATTGTTTATTGGCGGACGGATGAACCGTCTAATTCGATTGTGTATTACGAAGAGGGAGCGGGGATTGGCATTAATCCCAAGACGGCGACTACACTCGGGAACGGAAAAGAATACGTATTGGACCACAGTATTATTATTCCCGGATTTCGTCCGGCTACGGTCTACCGCGTGCAGGTTGTTACCGTGGATGAAGCGGGCAATAAAACCGAATCTGCGGTTCGGACTATTCTCACGCCGCGGCCCTCGGAATCTGTTGTGGATATTGTTGTTAAGAACCTCCAGGAGAGTTTCGGATTCTTGAACAAACTTCGGGAGTAGAGCAGGAGTGCTGTTCAAGAGTTCTTCTTTGGTTTATCGTTAAATCCATGGCGACGATTGTTTTATTGCACGGATGGGGGCGGGGCGCCAAGTCTTTTTTGGCGGTTAAGGAACTTTTAGAAAATCAAGGACACAAGGTTCATTGTTTCGATTTGCCCGGATTCGGGGTTGTGGGTCCGCCGCCATCGCCCTGGGCCGTGGACGATTATGCCGGTTTCGTCCGGGACTTTATAAAGAGAAAGGGACTCCGCGATTTCTATCTTTTCGGTCATTCGTTCGGCGGCCGTATCGGAATAAAACTGGCGGCGCAAGATCCGGAATTGCTCAAGGGGTTGATTCTTTGCGATGCCGCCGGCATTACTCCTCGTCCTCAGGCAAAGGTGAGCGTCTTCAAACTTTTTTCGCGCATCGGCAATTGGATTTTCTCTTTTCCGGTTCTCGCGGCTTTTCGCGGGGTTGCCCGAAGGTTTGTCTATTGGCTTTCCGGTGAGCAGGATTATTATTTTTTGCAGAATGATGTGATGCGGGAGACTTTTCGGAGGGTTATCGAGGAGCAATTAAATGAATATCTTGCTAAAATAAAGGCGCCGACGCTCATCATCTGGGGCAAGTTGGATCGAATGACTCCGATCGCGGATGCGCATACGATTCATCGTTCCATTCCCGGAAGCCGCTTAGAAATTCTCGATGGCGTTGGTCATAGCCCACACGTAGAGGCGACGGAAAAATTGGCTGCTTTGATCGATGATTTTATAAAATAATGTCTCTTCTCTATCTCATTTTTTTTCTTCTTGTCGATGCGGCTATTTTGAAGTCGATCTTCTTTTGGGTTTATCTCTGGCAGCTGAAAGATTACCGCATTGATCGTTTCTTGGCGGAATATGGACGATCGGAGATTCTCTACCGGTTTTGGCTGGGAAGCGGCGGGCGGGTATGGCGGAAGCCGCGTTGGACGCCTAAGGCGGTTCTTCTTACGGTAGCGGTCCTTGCGGTTTTTGTTCTTTTTGCGCTTCGCATTCCTGCTCATCTTATTGTTCCGGCGAATGTGGCTTCCAATATTGCTGCGCTTATAAATCTCGTTCTTTTCTATCTTCTCGTTCCTTTTGTCGTATTGGGAGCCGTTTTGATTCTTAAAATTCCCACGCGTTTCGCTCGGGGAGCGATTTTTCGAAGAGCCCGGATGAAAATTGCCGCGCAGAAAAATCTTCTCATCATCGGTATCACGGGAAGCTATGGCAAATCGTCAACCAAAGAGTTTGTGGCGCAGGTGTTGTCGCATAAATGGAAAGTTGCCAAAACTCCTCAAAACGTTAACACAGAAGTCGGCATTTCGCAGTGGATTTTGAGTTCCTTGCCCGCGGATGCTCAGATTGCCGTTATTGAAATGGGTGCCTATAAGCGGGGGGAGATCAAGCAGACTTGTGAAATCGCGCCGCCGCACGTGGGAATTTTAACCGGCGTCAATGAGCAGCATTTAGCGATGATGGGGTCGCTCGACAATATAAAAAAAACTAAATTTGAGCTTATTGAAAATTTATCGAAATCGGCCGTTTCGTTGGGGAAAAAAGTTATCGAACCGATGGCTTTTTTTAACGGAGAAGATCGCAATGTTCTTTCTCTTGCAGAAGCATGGACGGGAAAGGGGTTGATCTATCGGTTTCCGGCTCATGGCCATGAGCTGCCCTTGCCGCGGTATTATTCGGTGAATCTCGAAGCGGCGGTAAACGTTGGCCGCTACCTGGGCATGACGGAAGCGGAATTAAATGCGGCGGTCAAAAAAGTTGAGCCGACTGATCGGATGACGACGACGCGAATTGCCGCCGACGGAATACTGGTGATCGACGACACGTATAGCGTCAATCCGGATGGCGCCATAGCGGCATTGGATTTTTTGCGTGAACAAAACCGCCGTTTTAAAGTGGCGGTGATGCCTAGTCTGATTGAGTTAGGAGCGGAGGCGGCGGCGGTACATGAACGGATTGGCGAGAAAATCTTTGAATCCTGTGATTTGGCGATTATTACGACGCCGGAACATTTCGAGGATATTCGCCGCGGGAGCGGTTCTAAGGTAATGTTAGCGGCAACGCCCGATGCGGTGACGAATATTTTTGAAAAATTTGCGGAACGAAAATTGCACCGCGATGTGGCGGTGCTTCTCGAGGGACGATTGCCGGCGGCGGTAATCAGTTATTTCGAAAAATAAGTCCTGCCCGAAGCCGCAACGATTGTGGATTCGGGTGGGACCCCGGAGCGTCGAATGAATCGGCGCTCAAGGGTAGAAATTGCAGAAGTTATCCGCCATCGCATCCTTTCTCGGCGAGCGCGTAGGCGACCGCGAGGTTGACGGAGCGGCAGATTTCCGCTTGGGTCGGATCTTCGGGAAGTTCGGTGAGCCGGAATTGGTGGGCGAGCGGCGGGCGAAGGAGGTCGGCGAGATCCGGGTGCCGGTGGAAGAATTCGTCGAGATCTTCTTCCCGAGCGACGATCGTCTTCATGCACATGGTTCCGGCTTCGACTGAGGTGAAGTCCGGCGTTCCCGGTTGGCTCAGAGCCCTAAAGAGCCGGGGATCGAGCGTGAGATGTTCTCTGCCCGGCGCGACGACTATCCACATGGGCTTCTCCTTGCCAGCGCGGTTTGAGTTCGAATTCGTGGTAATGTTCGTCCGCGCAGTCTGCGCAGAACTCCTTCTGGCAGATCGGGCATCGCCAGATCACGCGGGCTTCGACCCCGTCTCTGTCGCAGGTTCCCGCGCAAGCCGTTGGCATGCACATCACAACCTCCCTTCTGTTTGCTGGAGCTTTTTCCAGATTTCCCAGCAACGTTTGGAGCTTCGGTTCTCGGTTTCGTAGCAGGCGGGAGGGAGTTCCCTCTGGAAAGTCGGCGCCGACCGCACCATCGAGATCGCAATGCTCGCAGTGAGGAGGGCAGTGATAAGGAAGACGACGATGAGAGTTCGGAAGATGCGGCGAAGGATTAGGGGTTGAGGCTCGTTATTTTTGAGCAAGACGAGATGCATGGGGTTCCTCGCCGATAGAGGTTAACTTCGCGGATGTTCCGGTATATGATTCAAATGACAAAGGGCGTTTTAAATATGCCATATTTCGATTATTGCGTCAATTTATCATGAAGCTTTTCAAGAAACCTGTTTTTGTTTCTGTATCGCCGAATGCCGAGGCCGATGATGTCTGGTTGGCTTTAAGACTGCTTTTTTCTCCGTGGCGATGGATTCGCGGCGGAGCCCCTGCGCGATTCAAGGACGAACTCCAGCGTTATCTGGGCATTGATCGGGTTTTTTTGTTTGATAGTGGTCGAACTTCCTTGTATGCGATTTTAACCGCTCGGGGTCTTCAGAAAGATGATGAGGTTTTAGTTCAGGCGTTTACTTGTACGGCGGCGGTTAATCCGATTTTATGGTTCGGCGCCAAGCCGGTTTATGTCGATATCGATGCGAATACTTATAATATGGAGGTTGAGGATTTAAAGCGGAAGATAAGCCTCCGAAGCCGGATTCTTATCGTTCAGCATACATTTGGCATTCCAGCTAATCTCGATGCGATTCTAAAAGTAGCCCACGAGCATGATCTTTTTGTTATTGAGGATGTGGCGCATGCGTTGGGCGGGGAACATAGCGGAAAAAAATTGGGGACTTTTGGCGATGCGGCTATTTTCAGCTTCGGACGCTATAAAATCATCTCATCCGTTTTCGGAGGAGCGGCGATTGCGCGGGAGAAGAGTTTAGGCGATCGGCTAGAGGAACTGCATCGCGAGTGGTCATACCCCTCCTATTTTTGGATTTTTGGGCAGCTTTTTTATCCGGTTCTTTTGTCGGTCGCTAAGCCGTTTTATAATTTTCTAAGCCTCGGAAAAATTCCCGTGGTTCTTGCTCGAAAATTGAGTTTGATTTCTCCTTCGGTTTATGCCCGGGAAAAACAAGGCGGTCGTCCCGGATTCGGGCCGTCCCGAATGCCTAATGCGCTCGCCGTGTTGGGATCTCATCAGTTAAAGAAATTGGTCTTGTTTAACGATCATCGTCGAGAGCTGGCTGACGCGTATCGGAAACGATTGGAGAATTCCGGTTTTGCTCTGCCTACGGTTTCGCCGGAAGATCGGGCGGTCTTTTTAACGTTTCCGATTCAGGTTCTAAACGAGGAATTAGCCTTTCGTATCTTGAAGAAAAGTCGGAGCGATGAAGGCATGTATCTCGAGAATTGGCCGGCAAAAAAAGTTATCGGTCCGCAGGGAACGAGTTTAGAGAAATTGCGCTATGAAGAAGGCCGGTGCCCGGTTGCGGAGTCGGTTGCCTTGCGGGTGGTTACCCTGCCCACGAATCCCCGAACGACGATTGGCGACGCTAATCGAGTTGCGGATTTTTTACGCCTATATGGAAATTAGAGAAATTGCGGATAAAAAAACCTGGGAACATTTTGTCACGGCGCAGGGGCCACATACTTTTTTGCCTTCGTGGAATTGGGGAGAATTCAATGCGGCGATGGGTGATGCGATTTGGCGATTGGGCATTTACGATGGCGAATTGGTTGGTGTAGCGCTAGTGATCAAAATAACGGCGCAGCGCGGGACTTTTCTTTTTATGCCGCATGGTCCCATTCTCGATAGCCGGTTAACGATCAGTAATCAGCGAGTCCTCGAAGAGTTAGCGCAATACTTAAAAAATTTAGCGAAGAAAGAGAATTGCTCCTTTATTCGGATAAGTCCGATTCTCGACAAAACTTCGAGTAACGAAAAATTATTTGCCGCGTTGGGATTTCGCAAGGCGCCGATCCACATGCACGCGGAATTGATGTGGATGCTGGATGTGGTTCCGTCCGAAGAGAAACTTCTCAAGGAAATGCGAAAAACCACTCGGTATCTGGTGAAAAAAGCTCAAGCGGACGGTGTTCGTATCGTAGCGAGTTCCGACTTGGATCCTTTTATTCATCTTTACGAGAAAACGGTGGAGCGGCAGAAGTTTACCGGATTTTCTTCTCGCTATTTGAAGCAAGAGTTTGATGCTTTTCGTAATGATGAGCAAATTAAAATTTTTCTTGCGGAATACAACGGCGAGTATATTGCCGGAGCGATGATTGTTTTTTACGGCAAGTCTGCTTTTTATCACCAAGGCGCTTCGGTCAATACGTATCCCAAGATTTCCGCGCCGTATCTCCTGCAATGGGAGATTATCCGCGAGGCCAAGTGCCGCGGGATGGAATTTTATAATTTTTGGGGAATTTCCCCCGAGAATGAACCACGGCACCCGTGGGCCGGGTTGTCGCTTTTCAAAAAGGGGTTTGGGGGTAAGGCTCTGGAATTGATGCCCACGCAGGATCTGGTTTTATCCTCAAAATATTGGCTGGCGTACGGGGTTGAGAGAATCCGGAAACTAAGAAGGGGTTTATAAAACCGCAATTTCGTCGTCATGGATCATGGTATTATGGCTTTATGATCCAGCGGGGCATCGCAACATTTACCTTGGATACGGGGAGATGTCCTCCCTGGCTTTTTGCGCGGATGGTGAAGCTGGGCCGCGAAATGGTGCGCGTTTTAGTCGATGAATACGGACCCGAGGAGTTTGTAAAAAGAATCGCAGATCCGGTCTGGTTTCAGTCTTTGGGAACCGTTTTGGCTTTCGATTGGAATGCTTCGGGGCTTACGACCATTTTGACGGCGGCTTTAAAGGAAGCGATTCGCGGCGAAGAGCAGGCGCTGGGTGTTTTTATTTGCGGCGGGAAAGGAAAAACTTCGCGTAAGACACCGGATGAGATTGCGGCGTGGGGCGATCGGCTGAGCCTGGGGGATGAAAAAGCAAAGGGTTTAGTTTATAACTCAAAGATGGCGGCCAAGGTGGATAGCGCTTTGATCCAAGACGGATTCCAAATTTACCATCACTCTTTCTTTTTTAGCCGTCGCGGCAGCTGGGCGGTTGTTCAACAGGGTATGAATACGGAAGCCGGGAGAGCTCGCCGTTACCATTGGCATTCGGAACGCGCTAAAGATTTAATCGAGGAGCCCCACACCGCCATTATGAGTGATGCTCGCGTGCAACGCGTTTTAAATATGACAGCGCGCGATAGCGGGAAATCCCGGGTAATTAGCGCGGATTTGGTTTCCCAGCCGCTACCGTCGTTAATGCGGGATATTGAAGTTATTCGGAAACATTCATCGCGGTTGTCGCAAATGGCTAAGCTCCGGAAGGGCGAAGAGTCGCTGACACTGTTGAATTTGGAAGATCGCGAGTTCAAACATCATCCGGTGATCGTGGAGGATTTCAGCAAAAGCAAATATTTGGAGAAAATTTTGGGGAAGCTTGTAGATGCGCAGCCGGAAAATTACGAAGAATTGGTTGCAACTCAAGGCGTGGGACCGAAGACCATCCGCGCTTTGGCGCTCGTAGCGGAAGTGATTTACGGCGCCGAGCCTTCGTACCGCGATCCGGCGCGGTATTCGTTTGCGCACGGCGGCAAGGATGCCACGCCGTATCCGGTGGATCAAAAGACGTATGATCGCACGATTGAGACGCTGCGGCAGCTGGTCTGGAAAACCCGATTACCATTATTAGAGAAGCAGAAGATTTCGAAATCGCTTACTGCGGCTTCTTGAAACCATTTTGCCATCGCTTACCGTTCTATAGGGTAATGCTCTCGGGGCAAAGAAATTTTTGAATGCGGGATGAAAATAAAAATATAACATCTTTTTCCGATCGTGAACTAGATGTTATATTTTTTCTTAATATCTGAATCAGAAAAGGAAAGCCGCCTGATGGGGTCAGGCGGCCAAGAGCGTTTTACCCGCGAGGGCGGGTTCCGGGGGCTGCTCTCCTTACCCCCACGGAGCTACTTCAGGTACTGGGCGACGCGGGTGGGAGGATCTTCGTCAGGTCGTCGACGCCACTTGCTCGATGATCTCGAAGCGAACGAGTTCTCTGAGCAGGAAATTCGCGACAGCTTCCTCTCTCTCGTCGTGGAGCATCGGTGCCAGTCGAGCGATGAGGGCGAAAATCTTGTAGTAAACGAACGTTTCCGCGGTGTCGCGAGGGATGATCCCGTCCTGAGTGCCTTGCAGGATCATGCCCTTCAGGAGCACCATGTGCTCGAGTAGCATGTCGTTGCGGCTTCTGACCAAGCTCATCACGACGGCTTTGATTCGATCGTTGAGTTCTCGACGGGTCTTTGTCATAGAACCTCCTGAAGTGTGGGGAGTTTCAGCTCGAAATGTGCGATTTAAGGGCAGTTACCCTCATGTCCCGAGGGCAGGGAATTACGTTGGCGTAAGTATAATTAATATAGCATATTGTTTATAACTTGTCAATTATATTGATTGTTTTTCCCCGGTCGGCGGGAGTACAATGCAGACAATGGATTCCACCGTGCAGCAGATTAAAGAAAAAATCGATATTGTCGATTTCATCCGCTCGTATATTCCGCTCATACCCGCCGGAAAAAACTTTAAAGCGGTTTGTCCTTTTCATAAGGAAAAAACGCCGTCGTTTATCGTTTCGCCCGACCGGCAAACGTGGCATTGTTTTGGCTCTTGCAATGAAGGCGGTGACGTATTCAAGTTTTTAATGAAATACGAGAATTTGGAATTTTACGAAGCGTTAAAAATTTTGGCGGAGAAGGCGGGCATTGAATTGCGGCGGCTTAGCCCGGCGGATCAGAAGCAGTTTGGCGTTCTTTATGATTTGAATCACTTAGCCAAAGAATTTTTCAAAAAATCATTGTGGGGATCCCGTGAGACGCTCGATTATGTAAAGAGCCGCGGGTTAACCAAGGAAACCGTTGATGAATTCGAGCTGGGGTTGGCGCCGCACGGGTTTGATAATCTGACGGTTCACCTTTTGAATTTGGGCTTCGACGTTCGGGACATCGAACGAGCCGGGCTTATCGTAAAGACAGAAAAAGGACGATACATCGATCGGTTTCATGACCGATTAATGTTTCCGATCTATAACAGCTTCGGCAAGGTAGTGGGATTTACCGGACGGATTCTTCCGCAATTCGATACCGGCGAGATGGGAAAGTATGTGAATTCTCCGGAGACGCCCATTTTCAATAAATCAAAGATTCTCTACGGATTCCACAAGACCAAGCAGCCGATCAAGGACAGTCGGCGGGCGGTTCTGGTAGAAGGGCAGATGGATTTTTTGATGCTTTATCAGGATGGCGTGAAAAACGCGATTGCGACATCGGGAACGGCTCTTACGGCCGATCATTTGACCGCGCTTCGCCGTTTTGCCGATGATTTGATTCTCGCTTTTGATAACGATGATGCCGGACATAAAGCGACGGAACGAAGCATTGACCTTGCCAATTCTTTGGACTTTTCTGTCCGAACGATCACCATCGGCGATTTCAAAGATCCGGCAGAGGTAGTGCAAAAACATCCCGGCAAAATAAAGGAATTTATTCACGAGGCGGCCCATGCGATGAAGTTTTACTTCGAAAGATATTTGGGCCTCGGGGATAAGAAGAAGGATATAGGCGAACTGAAGAAGGATCTTCGAATGGTTCTTCAAAAAATCAAAATCATGAGTTCTCCCGTTGAGCAGGCCTATTGGGTCCGGGAACTCGCCAATTTTACGGGAATTTCGGAACCGGCAATTGTGGAAGAGATGAATAAGTTAAAATCAGTTTCCCGATTCGAATCTTTGAATCGTAATGCAGAAAAAGCGTTGCCGAAATCGGCCGGAACGCGCCGCGATATGCTCGTTGAGCGGCTTATCACCATTCTTGTAAGTCATGAAGATTTGCGTCCTAAATTCAAAGATTACGCAGAATATGTTCCGACGGCCTATATTGGGATTGTTGAACAAGTACTTCAGGGACGGGAAGGAGAGAATGAGGCTCTGGGAATCTTGAATCTTCAGTCCTCCTTAAACGAGGTTTTTGAGGTGGAGAAAATCATCGAGGAATTCAATAATCTTCTGCTGGAACTGAAGCTGGAGTATTTTCGAGAAGAACGGGAAAGCATTCTGGCAGCTCTTAAGGTTTTAGAGAAGAAGGGAGATGAGGTGGAGATGGGGGCCTTGCTTCAGCGCTTTGACGAAATATCAAAACTAATGCATAATGTCCGATAATATTCGTTCCATTCGTACGGAACGTTCTAATTTTTTGTCGCTTGTTGGGCGGCGGTTTTAAATCTCGTTATATAGAATGATGGCCAAGAAAAAAGCAAAGAAAATTATCCGCAAGAAAAAGGGTAAAAAAGGGTTCATAAAACGACGGCCCAGCCGATCGCAAAAGGCGTTGCGCCGCAAAAATATCAAGCAGCTCCGCGCCCGGTTACGGAAAGAAAGCAAGAGAAACGGGAAGAGCAAAAACGGCAAGGCGAAGGGAAAATTTGACGAATCTTTAGTGGAGGATTTGGTGAAAGCCGGCCGGCCCCGGGGATTCGTGACGGATACGGAAATCCTCTCGCATTTTCCGACCATCGAAGAGGATGTGAAGTTTCTGGAGGAATTGTACGATCGGCTGGATCGCGCGGGTATCAAGGTGGTGGAGACCGCTCAGCTTATCGATGTTCCGGATAAGAGTGAGGTTAGCGAAAAAGAAATCCGCGAAGCCACCCGCATCGATGAAGGGGATCTCCCGGATGCCGTCCAAATGTATTTGAAGGAAATCGGGAAAACGGCGCTTTTGACGGGCAAGGAGGAGCGGGCGTTGGCCAAGCGGGCTGAGGGCGGCGACGAAGAGGCGCGCCAGCAGTTGATCCGCGCCAATCTTCGGTTGGTGGTTTCTATTGCCAAGCGATATGTGCACCGGTCGCCTAATCTGAATATTTTGGACTTGATTCAAGAGGGGAATATCGGATTATCGCGCGCCGTTGATAAATTTGATTATCGAAAAGGATTTAAGTTTTCCACTTATGCTACCTGGTGGATTCGGCAGGCGATTACGCGCGCCTTGGCTGATCAATCGCGAACCATTCGTATTCCGGTTCATATGGTAGAGACGATTTCGAAGTACACGCAAACTAAACGGCGGCTGCTTCAGGAATTGGGCCGCGAACCGCTGGCGGAGGAGATCGCCATTGAGATGGGAACCACGGTAGACAAAGTCCGGCATATTCAGAAGATTTCTCAGGAAGTCATATCGCTCGAAGCACCGGTGGGTGAAGACGATGAAGATCTGACGTTATCGGAGTTTATTAAGGATGAAAAAAGCCTGACGCCGGCGCAATTGACCGCCCAAACGCTGCTTCGCGATAAGATTCAAGAAATATTAATCGATTTATCGCCGCGGGAGCAGGAAATTCTTAAGCTTCGGTTCGGGTTGGAAGATGGCGTGCCGCATACGCTGGAAGAAGTGGGTAAAAAATTTGGCGTTACCCGCGAGCGAATTCGTCAAATCGAGGCCAAGGCGTTATCGAAGATTAAAATTCACACCAAGGCGCAGCAGCTCGAAGAATATTAATCGCAATGACTTCTGACCAGGTTCGGCGCGAATATATAGAATTTTTTAAGGGGCGTGGACATGCGGTTATTGCTTCGTCGTCGCTCGTTCCGAAAGATGATCCCACAACGCTCCTCACGGGGTCGGGCATGCAGCCGCTCATCCCGTATCTTTTTGGGGAGCCGCATCCCCTGGGCCGGCGCCTCGTCAATTCTCAAAAATGTTTCCGCGCCGATGATATCGAAGAGGTGGGCGACAGCCGGCACACGACTTTTTTTGAAATGTTGGGGAATTGGTCGTTGGGCGACTATTTTAAAAGTGAACAGCTGCCGTGGTTTTTTGAGTTTTTGACCGATGTTTTGGAATTGGATCCGCGCAAACTTTATGTTTCTGTTTTTGCCGGCGACGAAGCGGCAAATATTCCGCGGGACATCGAGTCGGTGAAGATTTGGCAGAACCTTTTTAAAGGCAAAGGGATCGAGGCGAAAGACGTGGAGGTTTTAACGGTGGCGCGAGGGAATGAATTTGGAATGTTGGGGGGGCGGATCTTTTATTATGATTCGAGCAAGAATTGGTGGAGCCGGAAGGGGAAGCCGGATTTGATGCCGGCGGGAGAATTGGGCGGACCGGATTCCGAGGTTTTCTATGAGTTTACGGATGTTCCGCATGATCCGGTGTACGGCAAGTATTGCCATCCCAATTGTGATTGCGGCCGGTTTTTGGAGATTGGCAATTCGGTCTTCATGGAATATAAGAAAAATGAGGATGGAACATTTTCGAAACTATCCCAGCGGAATGTGGATTTTGGCGGAGGATTGGAGCGCCTCACCGCTGCCTCGGAGAATGCGGCGGATGTTTTTAAAATTGATACGCTGGGCGCGTTGATCAAAAAAATCGAGGAGTGGGCTCCCGACCTCGACCTTAAAGTGAAACGGGTGTTAGCCGATCACTTGCGTGGTTCCATCTTTTTGATCGCCGATGGTGTGCGGCCGTCGAATAAGGAAGCCGGCTACATCCTGCGGCGTCTTTTGCGGAGAATTCTGGCCTATCAAATGAAGCATGATATCCACGCTGATTTGTTTCCGGAAGCCGTGGCTATCATTAAAGAAAAATTCAGTTCCGCCTATCCCGGCGTTAAAGAAACGGAGACTATTTTATCCGTCCTTGAGGAAGAGAAGCAGAAGTTTGCGGGCGCCATCGCTAAAGGCGTTTTGGAGATTGATCGGTATCTCAAGGAAAAGAAAGAGATAACCGGTAAAGATGCTTTCTATCTCTACGAATCCTTTGGGTTGCCGTTTGAACTTACCGTCGAGTTAGCTCCCCGGGAACTTACCCAAAATCTTAAAAAAGAGGATTTTGACGCGGAATCTCTAAAACACAAGGAAGTTTCGCGCGCGGGCGTTGAGAAAAAATTCGGCGGCCACGGATTGATTTTGGACACCGGAGAATTGAAGGCTGCTAACGAGGAGGAATTGAAGATCGTAACGCGACTCCATACCGCGACGCACATGCTTCAGGCCGCCCTGCGGCACGTTTTGGGACCGGAGGTTTCCCAGGCCGGATCGGACATTACCGCGGAACGAACCCGGTTCGATTTTAGATTCCCGCGGAAGCTGACGCCGGACGAGATTAAAAGTGTGGAAGATCTGGTGAATGAAAAAATCAGGGAAGATTTGCCGATGCAGAAAATGGTTATGCCGAAATCCGAAGCGGAAAAGACCGGAGCGTTGTATTTTTTCAAGGAACGGTATCCGGATCCGGTTAATGTTTATTTCATCGGTAACGCCTTAGATTCTGCATGGAGCAAGGAGTTTTGCGGCGGCCCGCATGTGACCCATACCGGTGAGATAGGGAAGTTTAAGATTATCAAAGAAGAAGCAGTTGGTTCCGGGATTCGCCGTATCCGCGGCGTCGTGGAATAGTTCTTGGGGGAAAATTCCGCTGTTAGCCGCGGATTATCTTTTGTATACTATAGGCAATGACCGAGCGTCTTGCGGTAGTTAGTTTTACGCCGGATTTGGCGACGATTACCCCGTTTGAAGTTGATTTTTCCGGAAAAGAGATTGCTCAATATCCGTCGGCCGAGTTTTCCAAGGACGATTATCGATCGCTCCGCCGGCATCTCCGCTGGTTGTTTTATCCACTGCGGTACGACGTTATTTTTACCTTACCGTCGACTGAGGCGGTGACGGTGTATGAACGATCAGTTTCCTTACGGGAAAATCCGCGAGCAGCCATTGATGAAGGGGAGATCGATAATTTTATTTCCGATACGCTGTGGCGGTTGTATGAGCGGACGAAGCCGAGGGCAATCCGCGCTTTGAATATCAGCGACGCCGATTTGCTGTTTCGGGATGCGAGCGTTTTTCATTTGTCGGTTGACGAGGTTCCCTGGGGGAGCGAGAAGGAGATGAAGGGCCGGCAAATGGACTTGGAGTTGTCGGTTACTTTCGCGAGTCGCGACAGTAATCATCGAATGGAGTCGTTATTGCCGGATCGAGCCAGCGTTGTTTTTTTCGCTGAAAGTGGAAGCGTTGCGACGCGTTATCTTTCCCAATTTCATTCCCGACCTTTCCTTTTTGGAGCGATTGATCGCCAGATGGTTTATCTTTTTTTACGGACTAAGGATCGGATTGCCCACTATGATTCTTTTGCCTGGGGGTGGGAAAAACTCGAGGAGGTTTTTGCTGCGGCATATAATATTTCGCCGGCGGTCGCGTCTTCTCTTTTCGGCATTCTCGCCCAGGAGGAAGCTTCGCCGCACGTGCTTCGGCATTTTCGGTTAAATGCAAAGAAGGAAACCCGCGAGCTTCTTATGGGCTTAACGCACGCGCGGGATCGGGCTAATGCCTCAACGGTTTGTCTTGCCTCGGGGATATTGTCGGGACTCGTAAAATTGCCTAAAATGATTACGTTCGTTCCGGATGGCGATATAATCCCGTCGTCTTTCCGTTTAGAAAAGAAATCAGGTTCCTTTTTTCCGTTCATTTGGCCGAGGGAATGCGTTCGGGAGAATTTTTTTCCTTTGGCGAGTTTGTCCGAGTATCTGTCGATTTTCGATAATCGGCCGCTTCAGCACCTAGCGCGGCGCCGGGTGCGATGGCTGTTGGCTCAATAGGTTAATTTTAAATCCATTCGAAAAGCTGATCACTGAAAGTCTTAGAATTTATATATTGTGTCCAAAGAAAAACCAAAAAAATTGAAAGTGAAGGTTACGGATATTGTTCGCCGAAAAAAAGCGGATCCGGCTGCTGCTGTTCCCGGATTTTTGGAACCGGCGGAGCCTACTGAGGCCGACCGGATGCTGCCGTCTATGGAGCCGGTAGCCCCGCCCGAAGAAATTAAGGAGCGCCCGGAACCGACGCCTCCTGTGGTTGCCCCGATACCCCCGACGCCGCCTCTTCGGGAAGAAGAGACTTTGCCGGAGAGTAAAGTCTCGCGTCTTGAAGCTCTTCAGCTCGAAGAGCAGGAGCGTTTTCATACCGAGCAGGAGCGGAAGCGACGCAGCGGTTCGAAGCTTACCAGGATTACCCTTAGCGTTGTCGCATTGATTGCCTTGGGAGGCGTGGCGTATTCGGCTTTTGAGATTTTACCGCGGGCGACGGTCGAAATCACGATGGCGAAAATTCCTTTTAGTTTTGCCGAGGCGATTACCGCGTCAACAAAAGCCGCCGCGGTTGATCTTTCGAGCCGCACGATTCCCGCCCAGATTTTTACGACGAATAAAAACTTTACGCTGGCTTTTAAAGCGAGCGGGAAGAAGAATGTTTCTGACTATGCGAAGGGGATTATAGTCATCACAAATGCTTACAGCTCGGCGCCGCAGTCGCTCGTGGCCCGAACTCGTTTTGCGGATCCCAAAGGAAACGTGTTTCGGCTGATGGAGGCGGTCACTGTTCCCGGGGCTTTGGTCCAGAACGGTAAACTGACTCCTCGAACGATTGAGGCGAAAGTCATCGCTGATAAGCCCGGCCCTTCTTATAATATTCCGCCCTCGCACTTCACCATCCCTGGTTTTGCCGGTTCTTCTAAATATGCCGGTTTTTCGGCGGATTCTAAAGAACCGATGACGGGCGGTTTTATCGGCGAGCGGCCGTATCCAACGGCCTCGGATATCGTCGCGGCGCAGGCGGCGGCCCGGGAAGGGGCTCGGAAAAATCTTGATTCTTTTCTTTCCCTTCAGATTCCCCAGGACTTGAAAGTCATCGACGACTCCCGGCAATTTTCGATTATCAAAGAAACGCCGTCGACCGACGTGGATGCGGACGGAAATTTTAGCTATTTCATCGATGCGCGAGATTCCGCTATCGCTTTTCGGGAACCCGATGTTTTAGCGCTGCTTGCGGAAATCGCCCGGGCAGCGACCGGAAAAAATAATCTGGAAGCGAAAAATTATACGCTCGATTACGGCGGGCCCAAGGTGGACGTCGGAGGCGGCAAAATGATTTTCATCCCCGATTTTAAAGGACAGATGTGGGCGCCGATTCGAGCCGACGACGTCGAACAGGCCATCCGCGGAAAAAGCGAAGCCGAGGTTCGGGGATATCTTTTAAGCATCCCGGATCGCGAGCGGACGACGGTGACGTTTTGGCCTTTTTGGGTATCATCGGTTCCGGAAGATGCCCGGCGATTGGAAATCGAGATTGAATAATCTCTTAAACGCCCAAGGCCGTTTTTATGAACAAAGAGCTTGAAACCAGCGATTTTTTTCCCTTCCCCGGGAGAAAAATAACGCGATCCACTGATTTTTTCGTTCAACAATCCCGTCCCCAAGACGCTTTTTTTTCCGAGGGTTGGGATCAAAAATATTTTTCCAAAATACTTCAAACATCTTACGCCTGGATTGATTCTATATCCGGAAAAGAGAGTCTTTTCATTGACGATGGAATGGAGTTCATGCAGCCCCATCTCTCGATTTTAAAAGTCCTTCAAAAGGAAAGCGTCGTAAAGCATTTTCTTTCCCGGAATATTCGTTATAACGATGCGCCGCCGTTTTTCCGCGTTAATGTCTTTCCGCGGTTTGCGCCTGCGTCAACGGACGGGCGTTATATCAATGATTCGTTCGGCAACGGATTTAGCCAGGATATCCGCACGGCATTTTCGCAGGCCATCGGAGAATTCTTGGAGCGCTATTTTCTAACGCTCTATAAAGATACGCTCTTGATGAAGGATTCCCGGCGTAATCTTCGCCGCCGGAATATTCCTTTTATTGACCCGGATGAGGTTGCGGGATTCTCGGAGGAACAAAAAGAAAAAAATATTTCCTTCCATTTCTCCGACGATTCCGTGCTTTCCTGGATTCCTGTTTCCCGATCAGGATCATCTCCGATGTATATTCCGGCGCAATTTATTTTCTGGAATTATCTTCGGCGGGGAGAGCCTTTTCTCCGCGAAGGGAATACTAACGGCGCTGGCGGGATGTTTTCTCCGGAAGGCGCCATCCTCTCGGGCCTCTACGAGCTCATTCAGCGGGATGGATTCCTTTTATACTGGATGAATTCCTTGGGGCCGCGGAAGATCGCTCCGGAGAGCATTCCCGATAACGTATTCCGAAGTCTCTTGCGGCAGTCACGGCGGTACGGATTTAAAATTCACTGCCTCGATACGACCAGCGATGTTGGCATTCCTAGCTCTATTGTTGTTCTGGAAGACGCGCGGGGTTTTTATCCGCGTTTTGTTATGGGCGGCGGATGCGATGCGGATCCCCGGAAATCATTCCGGAAGGCGCTCGAAGAAGCTTGGGGGGTTTATTATTGGATTCGTTCTCTTTCTCCTTTTTCGCTCCCCGCTCATTACCAAGCTTTCTCTGATAATTCAATTCGTCAGCCGGAACGCCTGCGGCTTTGGGCTAATCCCGCTATGGCAGATAAATTATCATTTTTCCTGCGCGGGAAAGAGGTTTCTTTCGACGACGCTATGCGTGGTTTTTCCTGGTCTTTTTCATCGGTCAGAGAAGAATTCCTCTATGCGGTTTCCTGCGTCGAACGATTAGGTCCCGGCTATGAAGTTTATTCTTATCTGCCTCGGCATAGAATTCTTCGCCAGTTGGGTTATCATTCCGCTCGAGTTTTTGTTCCCCAGCTCGTTCCTTTGTACCTTGGGGAAGGATTTGCTCCTCTGGGATCGGTTCGGCTCCGCGAATTCGGAAAAAAACATGGTTCATCGGAAATTAATCCACTGCCGCACCCCTTTCCCTGATTCTCTCGATTTTTTGTTGATAACTTGAATTGACGGAGGTTTTTGCGGTGGTAGACTTTCTATTAATGAAGAAGGCTTTGAAGTTTTCTCTCCGGATTTTTTTCTTCTCTTTGGTTCTTTTTCTTGTATCCCTGGGTTATCGCTTGTTGGGCGGTAAGCCGTTTGGTCAGATAGAAAATGAAGCAAGGGCAGATGTTCCGGCAGCGGGAGGCGACGGTTGCGGCGGCGGCGAGGAAACCGGAGCCTATATCCCCTGGGATACAGGTTGTATGGATGGTTCTTCGTGCACGACGGGGGAGAGTGGGGGTGGTGATGGAGGTGGTGGCGGGGGTGGTGGAGCCGGAGGCGACGGATGTGGTTCGGGAGGAGATGCCTGTGTTCGACAGGGATCGACTGTTTTAGCCGCTGACGGTTTAAAGCGGCGAATCGAGGCTGTTGTTCCCGGAGATTTTGTCCTGGGTTTCGACTTTGGCGCCAAGCAGATTATTGCAACGCCGGTTTTGGAAATTCTCTATCATGCGGACAATCACCATCCCGTCCTGCGAAAAATTTCTTTTGCGGATCGGAGCGTTGAATTTACTCCGGATCATGCTCTGTGGACATCTTCCGGATGGAAGTCGGCGGAGGATATTCGGATAGGGGATACGGTTTTTCTCCGGAATGAATCGAGAGCGCTAATTCCTGCGATGGTAGAGAGCGTCGAGTTGGTCAAAACCGATGATTCGCTTCTAACACTCAAGACGGAAACCGATAATTATTTCGTCGAAGGATGTCTGGTTCATCGCGAGTACCCCGTTTTCCAAAGCGACAAAACTTTTTCTGTTCGCCGAACCGTAAGCGTATAGGATAATTTTCGGTACTGTATGCCGAATCGGAATCGCCTCATCATCATTGCAAGCATTGTTGCCGTTGTCTTGGCCCTTGTTGGGGGTGTTTTGGTGAATTATTTCCAGAGACAGGGCAACGTTAATTATCTTATATCTGGCGTTCCTTATTACGGCGTTTATTACTTCCTGCTGACCGACAATCCGCTGCCGATGTCGGCCATTGCGTCGATAACGGGTTATTGGGGAGATTCCCGTTTTCCTTTTGAAAAACTTTTGGGGCGCTTTGACAATAAGGAACCGTTAACGAGCAAGGCGATTGAAAATTTTTTTAAAGAGAATGGATATGAAACATATCGATGGGGCTCGGTTTCCGGCGGGGAGGAAATCCGCCAGATCAAGCAGTTTGTCAATTCGACGCGAAAAATACCGGTTATTATCTACCAAAAGAACATGACTGATCCGCAGACTGCGGCAGTTTCCGCCAAGGTGGTGGTGGGGGTTTTTGATGACGCCCAGAAAGTCGTTCTTCATGATTATCATTTCGGAAGTAATTATGAAGTCTCTTATGACGAGTTTTTGCGGATGTTTCAGTCGAATATGCGGGCTTTGGTGGCGGCGTGGCCCGGAAAGGAATTGGCAAAGCAGCTTTCGGCGAACGATCGGCCATCCGCGACGCGGCACCCGGTTATGGACAGTATGGGGAAGCTTTTCGCTTTGAAAAGCGAGGCGTGGGGCTTAGCGGGACTGAAGAAGTGGAGCGAGTCAAAGAAAATCTTTGAGAATATTTTAAACGATCCTTTATTCGCCGCTCTGCCGCCCGCGTATAAAATTAATTTTTATTCGCTCTATGCGCAGATGTTAACCGCTTCCGGGGAACCCGACGCGGCGATTGCCGTCCTTCGGAATGACGCAATACCTCTAAATCACGATTTAAATCAGCCGCAGGATGGATTTTTATGGCAGGTGAATTTATTTAAATTCTTTCCCCGTTCTGACGATCGTTTAATTACGCCGTATATGTTTTTGGCCAACGCATACGCGGCCAAGGGGGATACAGAAAAAGCGAGGGAGAGTTTGGGGGAAGTTTTGCGGATTGAACCGGCTAATAAACAAGCGGAAGCCAGAATTTCATCCTTTAAATAATTGCAATAAGTGAAAGGCCCCCGAGCGATCCGGAGATCGGGGGGGCCTGAGGGTGGACGGGTGCTAGCGGTGCGTGTTGTCGGGATTCTCGCACCGCCGACCGTCCGGAGACGGGTAGGCGTTCGGAGCGACCTCTTCCTCGCAGAGGGCGAGGAGGAGGTCGTACGTCATGTCGCGGGACGAGGAGGGCTTGGTCGGCACGAGCTTGTGCCGGACCGGGTGGAGCGTCTGCCGCGAGGCCGACGTTCCCTCGAAGCCTTTGTCGGTGGGCTTGAGCTCCCAGTTGGAGCCGGTGGGCGAAGTGAAGGTGACCTTCTCCTCGACCTTGAGCCACCGGAGCTCGCCCACCGCCGGCTTGAAGCCGGGGTTGCTCTCCGCGGCGATCTTGCCGCGGACCTCCTTGCCTTCCCGCCAGAACTCCAGCGTGAAGGAGATCGAACGCCCGTCCCACGTGGTGGCGTTCGAGACCCAGGGAGAACCCTGGATCAGGCGTTCGGTCACGTCCTCGAGGTTGGGGGACGCGTTCTGAGCGAGCATCTGAGCGTCGCTGATACCGAACGAAAGCAGGACCGCGATCGTGATGAGAATGGCTTTCATGGGCCTCTCCTGACGGTCGCTATTACCCGTCTTGTTGAAATGTTTAGGTGCGATGCCTATCGAACCACAATTGGCTTGACAGGACGTAATATTTATTATGCTGATATTTCTTCCTTTGTCAAGACGTCGGGGAGCCGATTTTATTTGCTTGAGGCGGAGATCTAAATCGATTAGGATTAGCTTAGATTTTATGCCGGAACCGGATTTCTCCCAGGTATTTCATCATTCGAGCAAAAGTCATCAAAAAGGCCACCCGCCGATTTCTTTAAATCCTGCGGAATGGCCGGATGAGTGGAAAACCCCTTTTTTTAAAACCTATCCTCGGTTGCCGAAGATGCCGCTTGATGGCGATCGCGCGGCTGCCGACTTTTTTGATCTTATAAAGACCCGGCAATCTCGCCGTGATTTTCATCGAGTGCCGCTTTCCTTAAAAGAATTGGGAACTGTCCTTCGGTATTCGTGCGGCGAGGCGGATCATTCCGCTAATTATGGAAAGGGACGGGTGTATCCTTCGGCGGGTGGACGGTACCCGATTGAAATTTATCCCCTTGTTCTTCGGGGAGGCGATGCGGTGCCTTCCGGCTTGTATCATTACAATGTTTTAAATCACGCCTTAGACGTGCTTTGGGATCGCGAGTTTTCTGATTTTGACATCGATCAAATGTTTGGATACCCCTGGCTTAAAGAAGCTTCCGTTGTTCTCGTCATGACCGCTGTTTTTTGGCGGAACCAGAATAAGTATGGAGAGCGGGGATACCGCTATGTTCTTTTGGAAGCCGGCCATATCGGACAGAATGTTTATTTAACGTCAGAGGCGCTGGGGGTGTCGTGCTGCGCCCTGGCGGGAACGCGGGACGAGAATTTGGAAAAGCTTATTGATATTGACGGAACAACGGAATCCGTAATCTATGCGATTGCTCTGGGTAAATAAAAAAATAGCGCTTTTATTTCTCTTCGCGTTGGTTATTTTGCTGCCTTTCTTTTTTCGCCCGGCAATTGCCGCGGGGTTTTTCTCACTGGGGGAGCATTATTTCGAAGGCTACAATTATAATTTGACGCTCGCCGAATTTTTTTACCGGGCGGCGCATGTCGCCGACTCGGATTTATTGGGGCCGCAATATCAGCTGGCGCGCATTGAGTTTCTCCGCGGGAATTTTGAAGCGGCGCAGGACTATATCAACGGCGAACTGCGCGATCATCCGGATTATGCTCGATCGTATTATGTTCGCGGGTTGATCCACGGATATGCGAAACGATTTGATGCTGCCGCGCGGGATTTCCAAAAGTTTGTGGAAAAGAATCCGCAGAGTTGGGCCGGGCATAATGATCTGGCGTGGATTTATTTCGAGGCGGGGGACTACGCGAACGCTTTTGCGGCCGCCCGGCGCGGGCTTGCGGTGAATCCTCACAATCCCTGGCTTTTAAATTCCGCCGGGATTGCCCTTCTTAATGCGGGCGATAGAATCCAAGCCCGTTCGTATCTTGTGGAGGCGGTTGTGGAAGCAGAGCATCTCACACCGGAGGATTGGCGGCGCGCCTACCCCGGGAATGATCCTCGGGCGGCCCAAGGAGCGCTTCGAGAGATGGTGGCGCAGATCCGAAACAATTTCTTAAAGGCAATGGCGGAATAGTTATCAACAGAGCGTATTCCGGCCTGACCTTTTATTTTTTATAATAAGAACATGAATCTTCGGGAGAAGCCGGCGGTTTTTGGAATTTCTGTTCTCGTTCTCGCTTTGGCCGCTGGCTTATTCTCCTATTCTTACTTCCTTCCCGGTTGGGATTGGTCGGAACCTTTCTACTCGATCGAGGGAAAGCTGGCCGCTTTTTCGCCGATGGGAATCCTGGGTGGTGCGATTATTCCTGCTTCCTGTGAATCCGGTTTTGAGCACGTTGCCGGCGAATGTCAGCCGCTTTCGTGCAATCCCGCGACGCAGACCGTCGCCATTGGGGAGTTTGCGACTTTTTCCGCCGGAGGAGGATCGGGGACTTATGCCTGGTCTGCTCCCAATGGAACGCCGCCTAATGGCAGCGGGTCATCGTTTAGCACTTCGTATAGCACTTCGGGGGCTTTTAGCGTGACGGCGATGAGCGCGGGTTTGACCGATGACTGCAGCGTTTCGGTGAGCAATTCTCAAAATGTTTGCACGCCGTCTGCCGGTTCGTGGTCGGAATGCGCGCCGGCTTGCAACGGAACTCAAACCCGCATCATTACGGATATCAATTGCAATGCTTTTGAAGAGCGGCGGTCTTGCAATGCAAGCTCTTGCGCGGATAGCGGTCAACCGGCGTGCACTTTCGAAGCGCAGCCGTCTATTATCACCGCGGGACAAGAATCCGATCTGGTTTGGAATTGTCTTAATACCACGTCGTGTTCCATTGATCAGGGGATCGGGTCGGTGGATCCCACGACCGGATTGATTGCCGTTCGCCCCACATCGACGATTGTTTATCGGCTGTCGTGCGCCGGTTCGGGCGGGCAATGGTTTGGCGATCAAACCGTGCGGGTGGAAGGAAATCCGACGGTTATCGAAGTCCGGCCCCGCTGATCCTATTTATGTTTATGCAACGCTATCGGGGATTCACTTTGGTAGAAATTCTTATCTATGCCGGCATTGTCGCGGTGGTGGGCGGCGTTTTGACGGGAATTTTAACAACGAGTCTCAAAGTTAATCAGCGAGAATCTGCTTCTTCGGAGGTGACGCAGCAGCTCGATTTTACGATTAAAACCATCGAGCGGTTAGTCCGGCAATCATCGAATGTCGAAATTCCGGCGGGAGAAGCGACATCCACGCTTGTTCTTCGCATGCCGGATACCGCGAAAGACCCTACCTATATCCGCTATGAGAACGAAGCGCTCACAATTCAAGAAGGCAGCGCTGAGCCGTCTTCACTCACGACGAGTAAAGTTTTAGTGACGGCGGCATCATTTACGAAATATGTTCAGGATGCCGGTCACGACACGGTCGCGGTGAATTTGACGCTTGTGAATAATGTCGCCGACGCCGCATCGCGCGTGGAGCGAACGCTTTCGTCGGCAATCGCCCGCGTTTCCGCCGCCACGTTTGATTCCGATTTAGTCCCTGGTTCGGGGTATTCGTATACCATCGGTCAGCAAGGAGCACCATGGCAGAATGTTTATTTAGGCGACGGCAATTCTACATTCCCGGCGTTTACGTTTAGCGCCAATACCGGCGTCGGATTGTTTCGGCCCGGAACCAATATTCTGGGTTTTTCGACCGCGGGCAGCGAACGTTTGCGCATCGATGCCACGGGGAATGTGGGCATTGGCACGACAACGCCCATGAGCTTGTTCGCCGTTGCCACCTCAACCAATATTTTTAGCGTTTTAAGTTCCGGCCGCGTGGGAATCCTCAATGGGAATCCCTCGACGCTTTTTATGGTAGGGACATCGACTTTGGTTGTAAGCGGCGGCAATGTGGGTATCGGGACGGCAGACCCCACGCAGGCGCTTACGGTTGAAGGGAAAATTAAAGGAACCGAGGTGTGCATCGGCATTACCTGCAAGAGCTCCTGGCCGACGATTGTGCGCGGAATTGTAAATAGCGACGGAACAACGGCCGAAGGAACGGGATTTAGTTCGTCTCGGCTTGCCGCCGGTCAATATCGAGTTGTTTTTGGGTCGGCTTTTCCGTCGACGCCGGTGGTGTTGGCTAATGTCGGTACATCGGCTAACCCGGCGAGCTCCGGCAATAGCAAAATTCATGCGGTCTCAACTTTGCAGACCGATATCTATACTTTTGATTCGGCGGGAAGCGCCTGGGATGTGAAGTTTCATTTCTTGGCGCTCACCGATTCGGGATCCACCTTATCCGAGCCTGATACGCAGGCGCCAACGGATCCTACCAGCTTGATTGCCACGGCCACTGGAGGCGCTCAGATCGATCTTTCCTGGACGGCGTCAACGGATAATATCGGAATTACAGACTACAAGATTGAACGGTGCGAAGGATCGAGTTGCGTGAATTTTGCGCAAATTGCCACGGCTCCCTCTAATTCTTATTCCAATACCACTGGCCTCACGACAAATACGACGTATCGGTATCGGGTTCGCGCCTCGGATGCCGCCAATAATCTTTCGGGATATTCTAATATCGCGTCGGCAACAACGCCCAATAACGACGGATCGTCGGCCGGAGCGGCGGCCTTAAGCTGCAATACGCTGCATAGCCAGTATCCTTCGAAGGTGAGCGGCGTTTATTGGCTTAATCCGGATGGAGGAACCGCATTCCAGGCCTACTGCGATATGGATACCGACGGCGGCGGCTGGACAAAGTGGGCGCATTATCCCGCGGGTGGCAGTCCATTTCCGTTATGCTCCGCTACGAATGTAACGGGGAGTTTGAGCCTTACGCTTCAGCCGGGCAGCGGAGATACAAGCGCTACTGCCTGTCTGCCGATTAACCGGGTAAAGAGCTTGTCGTCTTCTGGAACGGAAATTATTGCCCGAAATAATCTCTTTACGACAAAGATCTCTTTTACGGATAATGCAATGAGGGATATATTTGTGGATCAGACGCATCAGGGGGAGTATGCTTCCTATGTCATACTTGGCACTGCAAGTGTATTAACCGGAGGTCCTGCAAATCCTAATCCAATCAGCACTGATGGCGGTCAAATTGCACAAAATATTTTAGGGGTGAAGTGGGATCAATATATGTTTATGGGTTATGGGCCTCATGGGAATAACTACGGAAATAATATTGGAGGTGTCGGCGGAGGATTAAATGTTGGGCAGGCGGCGGCGTACTATATCCGATAGCGGCGTCGTAGAGCTTAGCCGTTATCGTTAGGGTTGACTTATTTTTGATTCTTCACTAATATTTCGGTACTGCCGACGGCAGCTGTTATTTTTATGGAAATCGCGCGCTGCTTTCGTTTTTCCGCTATTTAATGCCGAACGAACAAAAAAAATCGATAAGCGGCATTGTCTTGGAGGCGCTTCCGGGAGCAACCTTTCGCGTCAAAGTCGCCGAGGATACGGAAGTCTTAGGCTATTTGGCCGGAAAAATGCGGCTGCATCATATTCGCGTTTTGCCCGGAGACCGGGTGACGCTCGAGCTTAGTCCGGATGGTCGGCGGGGGAGAATAACGAGGAGATTATAAATTTCTAAATCCGAATATCTAATTAGTATGAAAGTCCGATCTTCGGTAAAGAAGATGTGCCAGCATTGCCAAGTAGTCCGCCGGGAACGGAAAATTTTTATAATTTGCAAAAAAAATCCCAAACATAAACAACGACAAGGATAAATTATGCGATTAGTCGGCATCAACATTCCGGATAATAAGAAAGTGGAAATTGCGCTTACCTATATTTATGGCGTCGGGCGTCATTCCGCGCTGCAGATTTTATCGGCGGCTAAGGTCACCCTGGGAAAGCGAGCCAAGGATCTTACGCCGGATGAGGTAAACCGCCTGAAAGATATTATGGAGAAGAGCTATAAAATCGAGGGAGAATTGCGGCAGATTATCCGGCAGAATGTCGGTCGGTTGAAGGAAATCGGAAGCTTTCGGGGCAATCGGCATGCGCGGCGACTTCCCGTTCGCGGGCAGACGACGCGAGTCAATTCCCGGACGGTTCGCGGCAATGTTCGGAAGACGGTCGGAAGCGGAAAGAGAAAAGTGGACCTTAAATAAAACAAACGACCAACGACTAACAACCAACAACAAGGATCTTGAAAACATTTTGTCGTTAGTTATTAGTCACAAAGTATGGGAAAGAAAAAAATAATTAAACAAACGGAAGAGCAAGCCCTAAAGGAAGAGGGGAAGCTTGCCTCGGCGATGGCCAAGGCCGGCGGAGCCGAAGCGCGCAGCAAAAAAATCGAATCCGGCCGGGTTTACGTCAATGCCACGTATAATAATACGGTGGTGACCGTCACGGATCGGAATGGAAATGTCTTGGCGTGGTCATCGGCAGGATCATTGGGTTTTTCTGGTCCCAAGAAAGCTACGCCCTTTGCGGCTTCCAAAGTGGTGGGAACGGTTGCGGAAAAGCTAAAAAAAACCGGTTTAAATATGGTGGATGTGGTTGTCCGCGGTATCGGCGGCGGCCGGGATTCGGCTGTTCGATCTCTGGCGGCGCAAGGTTTTAACATTTTATCGATTCGCGACGTCACGCCGATCCCTCATAATGGTCCGCGAGCGCCTAAGCCCCGCCGCGTCTAAAAAATATGCCAATTGGAACTTCTCGAGAAAAAAAAGAACGGGCATTGGGAATCAAATTGGGATTAAAACCCCATCGCTGCGAGTCGCCGAAATGCGTCATGATTCGCCGGCCGTATCGCCCCGGCATGCACGGCAAATCCCGCCGGCGAGCACCTTCGGAATACGGAGCGCAGCTTTTGGAGAAACAGAAACTCAAAGCCATTTATGGCGTTAAAGATGGAGAACTCCGGCGGCTTTTTGATAAAGCCAACCGGCTGACGGGTTCGTTGAGCGCGAATGTCGTTTCTCTTTTGGAGAGCCGGCTGGATAATGTGGTATTCCGCCTAGGACTTGCCCCTTCCCGCGTCGTTGGCCGCCAGTTGGTGAGCCACGGGCATATTTTGGTAAATGGAAAAAAGACGCGCGTTCCGTCTTGTGAAATTCGGGTAAATGACACGATTTCGATCCGGCCCGAATCCGCCAATCTCTTGCCGTTTAATACTCTTCGCGATATCCTGAAGAAATACGACGCGCCCTCTTGGCTGGTTTTAAACCTTGATTCTTTGGAGGGCAAAGTAATAGGATTGCCGGCGGATGTTGAAATTCCGTTTGATATTAACGCGGTAGTCGACTACTATAGTAAATAAAATAAAATCATGGAATATACGCGATTGAGCGATTCGGTAAATATTAAGACTATTTCGGAGAATGCCACGGAAGGCGCTTTTGAGATCGACGGACTCTATACGGGGTACGGACTGACGTTGGGAAATGCCCTTCGCCGCTGTTTGCTGTCGTCTCTTCCCGGAGCGGCGATCACGCAGGTAAAGATAAAGGGGGTTGATCACGAATTCTCGACGATCGCCGGCGTTAAAGAAGACGTCGTCCAGATTTCCTTGAATTTGAAAAAGATCCGCTTTCGATTTCATGCAACGGAACCGCAGGTTCTCTCGCTTAAGGCAAAAGGGGAATCAAAGGTAACGGCCGGGGATATCGTGACTAATAGTGATGTGGAAGTGATGAACCCTGAGGCGATTATTGCCACTCTGACTAACAAGAATTCGGAACTGGATATGGAAATTACTGTTGAAAAAGGCTTGGGATATGTTCCGGTTGAAGTTCGAAAACTCGAGAAGCTGCCGGTTAAAACTATTGCCCTAGACGCTATTTTTACGCCGGTTGTTAAGGTGAATTTCGTCGTCGAAAATATGCGGGTAGGCGACCGGACCGATTACAACCGTTTGAAATTAGTTTTGTCGACGGATGGAACGATCAGCCCTTCGTCCGCGCTCCATAAGGCAGCCAATATTTTGAAGGATCATTTTGACAAGATTTCGGCGATTGAAGTCAAAGAAGTCGAAGCTCCTCAGGAAGAAAAGGAAGCAAAGAAGAGCAGAAAAAAGAAGTAAATGCCGGATTAGCTAGTCCTTGCGGCTGGCGGCCAACGGCTATTGTATGCGACATCGAAAACGCGGAAGAAAATTTCACCGGATGAAAGGCCAGCGAAATGCCTTGGCCAAGCATTTACTTCACAATCTTTTTACCAACGAGAAGATTTATACGACGGAAGCTAAAGCGAAAGAACTTAAGCCTAAAGCGGAGCGGGTGATTACCGTTGCGAAAAAACAGGACGTTGTTGCGCTTCGCCGCCTCCTTCGTCTCTTTCCCAAAAAGACCGCGATGAAGGTTTATCACGATATCGCTCCTCGCTATAAAGACCGGAAGGGCGGTTATCTGCGGATTACCAAGTCGTCGGCGCGCCGGCAAGGCGATGGTTCGTTGATGGCCATGGTGCAATTGGTTTAGGCGAATCTATTGACAGGGAATAAAAAAACGCTTAAAATAAGCACCACTGTTTGAATTTTATTATTAATTTGTCCGATTACATCGGTGAGGATTGTAAGCGGGCGCTAATCGTCGAAAATAAATTATAACCGAGAGTTTATAACTTTTAGCTGTTAGAGAAACTGGATTAACAATTTCTAAAAGCTAAACGCTAAAAACTCGACTACAGCAATGGCAGAAAAAGAACAATTTAAGCGGGATAAGCCGCATGTGAATGTCGGAACGATCGGTCACGTCGACCACGGCAAGACGACGTTAACGGCGGCGATTACCCACACCCTTTTTCTAAAGGGGTTAGTGAAGAAAGAAGAGTCGGTGGATCAAATTGATAATGCCCCCGAAGAAAAAGCGCGGGGAATTACGATTGCTTTACATCACTCGGAGTACGAGTCGGAGAGGCGGCATTATGCGCACATCGACGCTCCGGGTCACGCGGATTACATCAAAAACATGATTACGGGAGCCGCCCAGATGGATGGCGCGGTTTTGGTTGTTTCCGCAACCGATGGTCCTATGCCGCAAACGCGGGAACACATTCTCTTGGCTCGCCAAGTCGGCGTCCCGGCGATTGTGGTTTTCCTCAATAAAGTAGATATGGTGGATGATCCCGAATTGGTTGGCCTCGTGGAGGCGGAAGTCCGGGAGCTCCTTAAGAAGTATAACTTTCCGGGTGATGACACTCCGGTGATCAAAGGATCAGCGCTTAAGGCATTGGAGGCGAAGTCGCCCGATGATCCGGCCTGCGCTCCGATTTTGGAACTCGTCAAAGCCCTGGATGATTATATTCCGGAGCCGGTTCGTGAGATCGATAAACCGTTTCTTATGCCGGTTGAAGATATTTTCTCGATTGAAGGCCGCGGAACGGTGGTCACCGGCCGCGCCGAGCGCGGTGTGGTAAAAGTGAACGAAGAGGTGGAAATCGTCGGATTAAAGCCGACCGTCAAGACGATCGTTACCGGTATTGAAATGTTCAATAAGCTCCTCGATGAAGGACGCGCGGGCGATAACGTCGGTATCCTTCTTCGCGGTTTGAAGAAAGAAGATGTGGAGCGCGGTCAGGTTATTTCCAAACCCGGCAGCGTGACGCCGCACACGGAATTCGACGCGGAAGTTTATGTGCTCTCTAAGGAGGAAGGCGGACGGCATACGCCTTTCTTTAAAGGATATAAGCCGCAATTTTACATCCGCACCACGGACGTAACGGGAGAAGTGGTGCTGGGAGAGGGCGTTGAAATGGTAATGCCGGGCGATACCGTGAAAATTAAAGTTACGTTAATCGCACCCGTAGCGCTCGAAGAGCAACAGCGGTTCGCTATCCGCGAAGGCGGAAAAACTGTCGGCGCCGGCGTGGTGACCAAGATCAACAAGTAATAATTTTTCGGGAATCGCACATTGTTACGTATGGCAAAAAAGAACGAAGAATCCATGGAGCCGCGATTGCGCTTGCGGATTAAATCGTATGACCACAAGCTCATCGATAATTCGGCTCGTCAGATTATCGACACGGCGGAGCGTAACGGCGCTGAAGTGGCCGGACCAATTCCGCTGCCAACCGATTTTCGCCGGTATACGGTAAATCGTTCTACGTTTGTCCATAAAGATTCCCGGGAACAATTCGAAATCCGAGTTCACAAGCGCTTGATCGACATTCTTTCCCCGAACCAGAAAATTGTAGAATCCTTATCGAATCTCAATCTTCCGGCAGGCGTTGATATCGAGATCAAGATGCTTTCGTAAGTATTATCCAGTGAATGTAGTCGGCTTTCCGAGCTGATTCTGTTGCCTTCTGTATTTTGTTCCGTTATAATAAAGCTCGGTAAGTGTGAGCTAAGCCCTTACGACGATATCGATAGGGGTTTGCCTCCAACTAATCCCTCCGCTTCGGCGGAGGGATTTTGATTTTGAGTATCCTTTTCCCTCATTAAATCGTTTATACTAATGCGATAGGTTTTGGGATGAGGGTGGCCGTGGTAGAGCACTCACTTACCATTCAAAAATTGGAGGTCACCTCCACGGCCGCCTTTGTTCCAAAGCATTGGCTCTTGACGGGAACCCTAGTTATTGCTAGTATTTTACGGTTGTTTCGATATGCCAAAAGCATTTCGGGCAGGATAATTTCATAGCTACAAGGATTTAGGCGGGGATGGCCGGCTAAGTCCGGCTGTTTTAATTCATGGTCCAGTAATACACCGCGATTGCGCTTCGCGCCGCAACTGGGTGGTTTCTGGGCATATGTTTTCAATCTAATTTGAATTTTTCGTAAAATTAATTAAATTATCGAGTTGTATTACTGGACATGGCATTTATTTTGGGAAAAAAACTGAAAATGACCCAGATCTGGAAAGATGACCGGGCAATTCCGGTTACGGTAATTGCAGCCGGCCCCGTTTCGGTTACGCAAACCCGGCTTGCCGAGCGCGATGGATATTCCGCATTTCAGGTTGGCTTTGACGCGACGAAAAAGAAAATGAATAAACCGGAAGCCGGTCATTTAGCGAAGCTTAAAGAAAAAAATCCGGAAATAACAAGCCATAATTTCCGCCATCTTCGGGAATTCCGAGTGAAGGGTGAGTATAAAGAAGGGGATCAAATTACCGTATCTTCTTTTAAAGAAGGGGACATGGTAAAGATCACGGGAACCAGCAAAGGACGTGGGTTTCAGGGCGTCGTAAAGCGCCACGGATTCGCTGGCGGCCCTAAAACGCACGGACAAAAAAATCGTTTACGCGCTCCCGGATCGATCGGAGCAACGGCTCCTCAGCGCGTTCTTCCCGGGCTACGGATGGCCGGGCGAATGGGGGGAACCCGGGTTTCGGTCAAAAATTTAAAAATCGTTTCCGTGGATGTTGAGAAAAATCTGCTTTTCGTCCAGGGCGCCGTTCCGGGAAATTCTGGTTCACTGCTTCAAATCAGCAATTAGGAAGCGAAATTATTTTCTATGAAAGTTGATGTTTATAATTTAAAAAATGAAGTGGTGGGATCCATGGATCTTCCGGAGAGGATTTTTAAGGTTCGCTGGAATCCGGATTTAGTAAATCAAGCCCGGCGGGTTCTTATGGCTAATAAAACAAAGCCCTATGCTCATGCTAAGGGGCGGGGTGAGGTTCGGGGAGGAGGCCGGAAGCCATGGCGGCAAAAGGGAACCGGGCGATCTCGCCAGGGATCCATTCGATCTCCAATTTGGAAGGGCGGCGGCGCTTCTCATGGTCCCGTTCGATTTGAGAATACCGGGCGGGAGCTTAATCAAAAAATGCGCCAGGCCGCTATCTTTTCGGTTTTTTCAAAAAAATTGATCGACGGACAACTGAAAGTGGTTGAATCATTCGGTGTTAATGAGTTGAAGACGAAAACGATGGCAGCGGCTCTCCGGTCCATGCTGGGACCACGGCCCAGCGCTTTATTGATTGGATCCGACGAATCGCGAGCGGTTAAGCGGATCGCTTCCAATATTCCGGCGGTTGATGCTATTTCTCCCCGATCGGTTAACGCCTACGATCTTCTTCGTCACGGCGCCGTTATCGTGGAAAAGCCGGCCGTCGACATTTTGGATAAACATTTTAAGGCCTCTGTATGAAGCTATTTAAACGAGATAATTCCCAGGGATCCGGGAAAACTTCCGCCAGCGGAATCCAAAAACCCGTTGCCGCTATCCGTTCGGGTTGGATTACCGAAAAGGCGGGGGATTTGAAGAAATTCAACCAGTATGTCTTTTTGGCCGATAAGACGGCGAATAAGCCGCAGGTCAAAGCCGCTGTTGAGGAAAAATATAAAGTAAAAGTGACCTCCGTCCGGATCATTCGCAAGGAAATGCGAGCCAAGCGCCGCGGATCGCAGTACGGTAGAAAAACGGAAATTAAAAAAGCCATCGTAACACTGGCGCCGGGAAATTCTATCGATATAATGCCATCGTAATATGAAATATTATAATCCCCGAACGCCGGGACGGCGACAAATGACTGCGGTTGATTATTCGCTCACGCGAGCGCGTCCTTGGAAATCGCTTTTGGTTAAGCTGCCGGAACGGGCCGGACGTAACAGTCAGGGGCGGGTGACCATGCGGCATCAGGGCGGCGGCGTGAAGCGGATGTATCGTTTGATTGATTTTAAGCAGTTTAAGCTGGGTGTTCCCGCGCGCGTGGAAGCGCTGGAGTACGATCCGTACCGGACGGCGTTTATCGCTCGAATTATTTATCGCGACGGGGAGCGTTCGTATATTTTAGCGCCCAAAGATCTTCGCGCGGGACAAGAGATCATTGCTAAAGATGACGCGCCGCTTAGTATCGGAAATCGTTGCGCCCTTCGAAATATTCCCATCGGCTATTTTGTTCATAATGTAGAACTTCATCGCGGTCGGGGCGGGCAAATGGCTCGCGGAGCCGGAGCGTATGCCGAGGTTTTAGCTCAAGACAATGGCGTTACGCATCTAAAGCTTTCCTCCGGTGAAATCCGCAAGGTGTCCTGGGATAATTTCGCTTCTTTGGGCCAGGTTTCAAATGAGGACCATAGCTTAGTGGTTATCGGCAAAGCAGGGCGGAATCGCCATAAGGGCATTCGACCGACCGTTCGCGGCTCCGTTATGAATCCGCGAGATCATCCGTACGGCGGCGGCGAAGGACGATCGCAGCGGGGTACTCGACGGCCCAAGACTAAATGGGGTAAGATTACCGGCGGCCGGAAAACCCGATCCCGAAAGAAACGGAGCAACGTATTTATTGTTAAGCGCCGCAAATAAAATTCTATGAGTCGTTCATCCAAAAAAGGACCGTTTATCGATCCTAAATTACTAAAAAAGGTTTCTCAGGCTTCCGCGCAAGGAAGCAAGACGCCCATAAAAACCTGGTCGCGATCTTCCGAGATCGCTCCGGAAATGGTAGGGCTTACTTTCGCCGTCCACAACGGCAAGGATTTTCTCCCCGTTCGCGTTACCGAAGAAATGATCGGTCATCGATTGGGGGAATTCTCGCCGACCCGAAAATTCGTGCGACACGGCGGTAAGATGCAAAAAGAATTAGAGGCTCAGAAAGCATCGGCTCCGGCTCCTAAGAAATAATAATTATGACGACACAACGCGCACAACTCAGGTTTCTTCAAATGGCCCCGCGAAAGGTCCGTTTAGTGGCGCAAGCCATTCGAGGGCTGCGAGTTTCGGAAGCAGAGGCGAAACTGATGCTTTTACCGCAGCGGGCCCGATTGCCCATATTGAAATTGTTGCGGTCGGCGATCGCCAACGCGAAAACGACCAAATCGCTCCCGGCAGAAAAACTGATCGTTTCGGAAATCCGTGTTGACCAAGGCCCGATGCTTAAGCGGTTTTTGCCGCGAGCCATGGGTCGCGCAACGCCGGTTCATAAAAAAATGAGCCACATCACCATTGTTTTAGGCGAGGCTTCGGAAGCGGCGCCGTCGCGTTTCCGGATTTCTTTGGCGAAACGGCAATCGAAAAAAATGGAGCGCCGAGCGGATCGGGATAAGCCCGAATCGCGCCGAGACGAGTCGCGCGCCAAGGAGCCGGGATTCATGAAGCGGATGTTTCGGCGGAAATCGGTTTAGATCATTATTATGGGACATAAAATTCGACCAAATTCATTGCGACTGGGAGTTATTCGGGGCTGGCAAGCAGGCTGGTTTCCGAAAAATTTTAAATTCCGCGATTTTCTCGAAGAAGACGAATTATTGCGCCAGATTATTGATCAAAAAATAAAACCGGCAGGCATTGATTCCATTTTGATAGAAAAAACCGGGCGGCAGTATCGCATCATTGTTCGGGTGCAGCGGCCGGGTTTGGTCATCGGCCGCGGCGGACGCGGTATCGAGGAATTGACGCAGCTTTTGGAAGATCGGCTCGCGCGGTTGCGAATGGAACGGGGCGCTAAAGGAGTGACCGCTTTGTCTCTGACCGTTGAGGAATTGAAGCGTTCGGACGTTTCGGCGGCGGTCGTTGGGCAGAATATCGCCTGGGATTTGGAAAAGCGAATGCCATTTCGGCGGACGGTTAAGAGGTATTTGGATCAGATTTTCCAGAATCGGGACGTAAAGGGAGCGAAGATACAAGTTGCCGGACGGTTGGATGGTGGAGAGATCGCCCGAACGGAACATCTTGAGCGGGGCAAGCTGCCGCTTCAAACGCTTCGCGCCGATATTGATTACAGTCAAAAAACCGCTCATACCACTTATGGCACGATTGGCATAAAGGTTTGGATTTATAAAGGAGAGAAATTTACCAAGGATATTAAATAGATATGATGATACCCAAAAAGGTTAAGCACCGGAAATGGCAAAAGGGCAAGAGAAAAAAGCGAATGATGGAAACGCGCGGAACCGCGTTGGCTTTTGGCAGCGTTGGCCTTCAGGCGACAACGGCTGCTTGGATTAACTCCCGGCAATTTGAAGCGGCTCGCCGAGCCATTACTCATTTTACCAAGCGCGGCGGAAAAATTTGGATCCGTGTTTTTCCCGATAAGCCGATTACCAAGCGCCCGCCGGAAGTCACCATGGGCAGCGGTAAAGGAGCGGTGGAATACTATGTTTTTCCCGTGAAGCCCGGACGGATTCTTTTTGAGATTGATGGAGTTGCCCGCCAGTCGGCGATCGATGCCATGGTTCGCGCGGGGCATAAATTGCCGGTTCGAACCCGGGTTGTCACCAAAGAGGAATAATTTTTATGAAAAAGCATATGCAGCCGCTAAAAACCAAGGGACCGGAGGACTTGAATCGCGACCTACAGGAAGCGCGAGTTAAATTGGATTCCCTTCGTTTTGATTTGGCGCATGGAAAGATAAAGAACCCTGAGGAAATTCGAACCCTCAAAAAAACAATCGCTCGAATTTTAACCCTTTTGCAGAGCAAATAATTTTATGGCCCGAAAACTGGAAGGAATCATTGTATCGGATAAAATGCAGAAGACGCGGATCGTGGCCGTGGAGCGTTTTAAACGCCATCCGAAATACAAGAAGTATTATCGGGTTACGGCGAGATTCAAGGCGCATGATGAAGAGAACGCTTATCATGCCGGAGATAAGATTATCATGGAGGAAACCCGTCCGCTGTCGAAGGATAAGCGATGGAAGATCGTCGGCTTTTCCAATAATCAATCTAAAAAAGCGGAAGAGCAAATATGATACAAGAAAGATCCATTTTACGGGTTGCCGATAACAGCGGCGCCAAATCGATCCGGTGTTTCCGGATTTTAGGCGGGAGTCGGCGGCGCTATGCCCGCATCGGCGATATTATTGTGGCTTCGGTGCAGGAGGCAGAACCCCGTAAAAACGTTAAGAAGAAAGAAATAGTTCGCGCCGTTATTGTCCGCAGCCGATTTGCCAGCCGGCGAATCGATGGAAGCTATGTTCGGTTTGATGAGAATGCGGCGGTTCTAATCGGGGCCAAAAACGAGCCTCGGGGAACTCGCATTTTCGGGCCGATTCCGCGGGAGCTTAAGGAGTGCGGATTCGAAAAAATCGTCACCATGGCAGAAGATATCGTTTAACTATGAAACTCAAAAAAGGAGATACTGTAAAAATCATTGCCGGTAAAGAGAAGGGGAAATCTGGAAAGATCCTCCATGTTTTTCCGGTTCGCGAACGAATTCTTGTCGAAGGCGTGAATTTCTATAAGAAGCATGCTCGACCGAAAAAACAGGGAGAGACTGGAGAAGTTATTTCGATATCAAAATCCTTTGCCGTTTCTAACGCTATGTTGGTTTGTCCTAATTGCAAAAAGGCGGTTCGCATGGGATTCCGTTCCGATGGCGATCAAAAGCGGCGATATTGCAAAAAATGCTCCAGTCTCATCTAAGTATGCCTACCAAACACACTTCCCCGGATCTTCGGAAGCCGCGGCTTTTGAAAATCGTCATTAATAGCGGAGTTGGACGAATCGGCCAGCAGCCGGGTTTTGAGGATAAAATTCTCCCAAGTATCGAGGAAAATATGGCTCTTATAACTGGCCAGAAGCCGTCGCGAACCATCGCCCGAAAATCGATTGCTGGTTTTAAGCTTCGCGAGGGCCAGATCGTCGGTTTGAAGGTTACTTTGCGGCACGCTCGAATGCATGATTTTTTGAATCGTCTGATTGGCATCGTTTTGCCGCGCGTTCGGGACTTCGGCGGTATTGATCCGAAAAACATCGACGCAAATGGCAACCTGTCCCTGGGCCTCCGCGATGTTTCGGTTTTTCCTGAAGTTAATCCGGAAACGTCGAAAGTTGACTTTGGCCTTGAGGTGAGTATTGTAAGTACGACAAAGAATCGCAATGACGCGATAGAGTTTTATCGTTCACTGGGAATTCCGTTCAAGAAATAATTTTTTATGGCAAAAACATCCGTTATCGCACGATCCCAAAAAAAACCTAAGTTTATGTCGCGAACTGTCCGGCGATGTTTCCGGTGCGGCCGTAAGCGGGGGTATATGAGGGATTTCGGGCTTTGTCGAATTTGTTTCCGGGAGATGGCGTCCCGCGGAGAGATTCCCGGCGTTAAAAAAGCATCCTGGTAAATTTATTATGTATATCGATTTATTGACGCGATTAAAGAACGCGCAAGCGGTAAAGAAAGAGAATATCAAAATTCCTTATTCGAAGATGGATGAGGCGGTTTTGCAGATTCTCCGCGAGCGGCATTATGTGGAAGATTTTGAAAAGCGAGGTCGCATGCCGAAGCGCGTTTTAGATATTAAACTCCGTTATGACAACGGTGTTGGCGTTATTCAAGGCGTTAAATTTTTAAGCACGCCATCCCGTCGGCTCTTTGCCGGTGTTCGAGAGCTGAAGCCGGTGAAGCACGGCTACGGTTTGTTGGTGGTTTCAACGCCTAAGGGCGTTATTGCCGGGGATGCGGCTCGAAGGTTTAAAGTTGGGGGTCAATTATTATTTGAAATTTGGTAATTATGTCGAAGATAGGCAAACGCCCAATTACAATTCCCGATGGAGTGACGGTAACTATTCACCCGGATGCTATCGAGTGCAAGGGACCGTTAGGCGTGGGACGCGTTCCACGGCTTCCTTTTGTCGCCGCGGAGTCGGATTCGAAGACAATAGCCTTTTCTCTTCAAGGCAATTCGAAGCAAGCGAAAGCGAACTGGGGAACGCTCCGTTCTTTGACGCAGAGCGCGATTTCCGGCGTTCTTAATGGATTCAAGAAAACGCTTCTTATTGAGGGAGTTGGTTACCGCGCAGTAATGGAAGGCCCGGCTTTGATTCTGCATATTGGATATTCTCATCCGGTTCGTTTCGAGCCTCCGGCGGATGTCGCAATCTCCGTTGCGAGAAATGCCATTTCTATTTCAGGAATTAATAAAGGAGCCGTCGGGCAAGTTGCCGCGAAGATCCGCGCTCTCAAAAAGCCGGAACCCTACAAAGGAAAGGGGATCCGGTATGAGAATGAAGTTATTCGCCGGAAGGCTGGAAAGAAAACCGCCGGGGCGACTAAATAAATATGAAGCTTCAAAAGCGAACCAATCAGAAAAGAGATCGCCGAGCGAGGCGGACGCGGTACCATTTGAAGGGTACGGCTTTACGGCCTCGATTGTCGGTTTTCCGGAGCAACGCGTATACTTCGGCGCAGCTTATTGATGATGATAGCGGCCGGACAATTTTATCAGCCTCCACACGACCCGAAAAGAAATCGAGCCCGGGAAAAAGAACTGCTGCTGCCATGGCTTTGGGAGAGCGGTTGGCCGCTCAAGCCAAGGACAAAGGGATTGTTGCCGTTGTTTTTGATCGCGGGTCCTATAGATATCACGGCCGGATTCGAGCTCTAGCCGACGGGCTTCGAAAAGGTGGACTTAATTTTTAATTATTATGCCTATGGATAGACGCCGCGATTCGCGGGATGAAAAAAGAAAAAGTGAATTCAAGGAAACCACGCTTGATTTGCGCCGCGTGACACGGGTTGTCGCTGGCGGAAAACGGTTTCGTTTTCGCGCCACGGTCGTTATTGGGGATGAGCGGGGCCGGGTAGGCGTGGGGATCGGAAAGGGACTCGATGTCGCTCAGTCGATTGATAAAGCAAAACTTTCCGCGCGCAAGAACCTTTTTGCTGTTCCTTTGGCGGAGCGTTCGATTCCGCATGAGGTTTCTTCGAAATTTAGCGCGGCTCGCGTTTTAATTCGTCCCGCTAAACCCGGGCATGGATTGAAGGCGGGAGGAGCGGTTCGCGTCGTTCTTCTTCTTGCCGGAGTGCGGGATGCGACGGCCAAGTGCTTGGGAGGGACAAAAAATAAGCTGACGAATGCGCTCGCGACCATCGATGCCTTACGCCATCTTAAATCCAAGCCGCGTCCCCGGAATGTCGAACCTGAAAAAGCCGCCACCGGCGAATAAACCATGCAACTTCATACGTTAGCCCCCCATCACAAAACAAAACCGAAAAAGCGAATCGGACGAGGCGGCAAACGCGGCACGTATTCGGGCCGCGGCATGAAGGGACAGAAGGCTCGATCCGGCCATCGCATTCGCCCGGCAATCCGGGATTTCCTTGGGAGATTGCCTAAGCTGCGCGGGCAGACATTTAAGGCTCAGAATCAAAAGCCAATCGCTATTAATCTTGATTTTCTCGCTCGGAACATGAAGACGAACGTTATTTCCCGGAAGACGCTTTTGGCAGCTGGTTTTGGCCGGGATCCGCAGAATACTTTCAAAATTTTAGGGAATGGCGCTATCGATCGGGCAATTACCGTAAAGGGTTTATCGGTTTCTCGCTCGGCTCGGGAGAAGATCGTTGCGGCCGGCGGCAAAATCGAGTAGACTAGCAAGTGCGTCTTACGGCAATTGGTGATTTTCCCGCGCGTAACCGTATGTTCCTATTGGCTGGATTATGAATCGCTTTCTTCAAATTCTTCGGATTCCCGACCTTCGCAATAAAGTCCTCATAATCATTGGACTTTTGTTTGTTTTCCGGCTTTTAGCCGCCATTCCCATTCCGGGAATCGATATTTTACGTCTTCGGGATATTTTATCTTCCAACCAATTATTGGGGTTCTTTAACGTTTTCTCCGGCGGCGGTCTTACGAATCTTTCGATCGTGATGTTAGGCGTGGCGCCGTATATCACCGCAACCATTATCATGCAGCTGCTTACCATGATTTTCCCGCGGTTGAAGCAGATGTATTACGAGGAGGGGTCCGCCGGACGAGCCAAATTTAACCGATATTCCCGGTATCTTACGGTTCCTTTGGCCGCCGTGCAGGCGTATGGATTTTTAAATCTCTTGGGGAGCCAGGGCGTTTTGGGGGCGCTGCCGTTTTTCGATTTGATTCGGAACATTATCGTGATAACCGCCGGGTCAATGATCTTGGTTTGGATTGGCGAGCTTATCACAGAACAGAAGCTGGGGAATGGAATTTCTCTTCTTATCTTCGCGGGTATCGTGAGCAGCCTACCGACGACTCTGCGGCAATTCTATGTCGAATACCAGTCCGGAACGCTTCGGATCGACACGATTCTAATTTTTTTGGCCGTCGCTTTGATTGTTATTGCGGGTGTCGTCTTTATTCAGGAAGGAGAGCGTCGCATACCCGTGGCGTACGCGAAGAGGGTTCGCGGCATCAAGATGTACGGCGGTGTTCAGAGTTATCTTCCGCTTAAGGTGAATCAAGCCGGTGTTATCCCCATTATTTTTGCCATATCGATTCTTCTTTTTCCGCAGTTTTTCGCCCAGATGACCGCTTTGGTCTCTCCTTCCTTATCGCTCCGGGTGAATGATATCGTAACGCAGATTTTCAATAATCAGTATGTTTATGGCGGAATGTATTTTATTCTTGTGGTTGTTTTTACGTATTTCTATACGGCGGTTACTTTCGACCCCAAGGAAATTTCTAAGAATTTGCAGCGATCCGGCGGTTTTATCACTGGTATTCGACCCGGAGATTCCACGTCGGATTTTCTTTCCAAAATCATCAATCGCATCACTTTTGCCGGCGCTCTATTTTTGGGTCTTATTGCTGTTTTGCCGACAATCACCCAGATTATCACCGGCGTAACGACGCTTTCCGTCGGCGGTACCGCCTTGCTTATCGTCGTGGCGGTTGCCATCGAAACAGCTCGGCAAATTAATTCGCAGCTCATTGTTCGCGAATACGAAGGGTTTTAAGCCTTGTTATTAGGCAATGATGGATCTTCATACATCTCTGGCGGTTTTTCTTTTCGGGTTGCCAGGTTCGGGAAAAGGTACGCAGGCTCAGCGGTTAGCCGAAAAATTCGGCTTTTCCGTTTGGGATATGGGCGCGATTCTTCGGGAAGAACGCAACCGTGTTCTTAGTGACGGCAAGAAAATAGGGGATCTTATTGATCATGGAATTCTTCTTACGGATGAAGAATTATTTGAGGTCATCAAGCTGCGCATTTCTTCTCTTAATAAGGATCAGCGCATTATTTTTGACGGTGTTCCTCGCCGCGCAGGCCAAGCGGAGTTTCTTCTTGCGGAGCTCCGGAATCGCGGATTTTCTAATTTTGCGGCGGTTTTTATTGATATTTCCGATGAGGAGGCGGTTCAGCGTTTAGTCCTCCGGGGTCCTAAAGAGCATCGAAAGGATGATACCGCAGAAGCAATCCAAATCCGTTTACGACAGGCGGATGCCTTGATGGAATCGCTCCGCGCTTATCTAGAAAATCACGTGCCGGTTTATCGAATCGATGGCCGCCCTTCGGTTTCGGAAGTGGGAGCCGCCATCGAAAAAGCGCTTAACCTGTGATGAAAAAACACATTATTACCGTATCGGGATTTCCCGGAAGTGGGAAGTCGAGTTCGGCAAGAGAGATTGCGCGCCGGCTGGGTTACGAATATTTTTCTGCCGGTGACCTCTTTCGGCATATGGCCGCAGAGCGCGGACTTTCGGTTATGGAGTTGAATTTGGCAGCCGAGAACCAACGGGAAGTCGATGACAAGGTGGATGCCCGAATACGGGCGCTGGGAAAAGAGAAGGATTCTTTCGTCATGGATTCCCGGACCGCTTTTCACTGGATACCCGATTCTTTTAAAGTCTTTCTAGACCTCGAACCACAAATCGCCGCGGACCGGATTTTCTCCCATATTACTCAAGAGGGGCGAGTCAGTCAGTCGGCTCTTTCATCCGATGAGGTTTTAAGCGATACGATGCGGCGCGTAGAAAGCGAGAGGAAGCGTTATGAAAGCCTCTATGGGATTGATTTTATGAAAAAGGACAACTTTGACTTGATTGTTGATACCAAAGAGAATAATTTGGAGCAGGTGATTCAGATAGTCATCGATAATTATCAAGATTGGATTAATCCATGAACCCGCGTATTTATTCTGATGATGACGTTGAGGGTATTTTCGCCTCCGGGCAGATTCTAGCGGAAATCCTCGAACGATTGCGTTCCTCGGTTAATGTCGGCGTTTCATTATTGGATCTTGACTCTTGGGCCCGGGAGATGACGGATAAAAAAGGTGCAACGCCAGCTTTTTTAGGATATCGTCCGGATGGAGCTGACCGTCCTTATCCGGCCGCTATTTGCGCTTCCGTCAATGAGGTTGTCGTTCACGGGATTCCAACGGATTATCGTTTGAAAGGCGGCGATGTTTTGAAAATCGATTTCGGAGTCATTCATAAAGGATTTTATTCCGATGCCGCTATTACCGTTGGAGTTGGTGAAATATCTAAGACGGTGTTGCGTCTTATTCAGGCGACCGAAACAGCGCTGGTCGACGTTATTCCTTATCTTACGCCACAGAGCACTCTTGGTGATCTTGGATGGGTTATTGCCGATACCGCGCGCCGCTATGAATGCACAGTCATCAAGGGTCTCACCGGGCACGGCATTGGCCGCCGCCTTCACGAACCTCCCTCGGTTCTGAACGAAGGCGTGCGGGGACGGGGTCTCCGGTTAATGCCGGGAATGGTCTTGGCGGTAGAACCTATGTTTTCCCTGGGCAGCGCGTCCATTATTCAACTCCAGGATGAAAGCTGGGCGACCGTCGATCATTCCCTGGCCGCCCATTTTGAGCATACCATTGCGATAACCTCCGCGGGGCCTCGTGTTTTGACAAAGCTTGCCTAAACATACGATAATTCATTAAACGCATGAAACCGTATTTGTCCGTCATCATTCCCGCCTATAATGAAGCGAAACGATTGCCCCCGACGCTGGTAGATATCGATCGTCATCTTTCGGAGCGAGATTTCTCCTACGAGATCATTGTGGTCGATAACAATTCCAAGGATTCGACGCCGGATATCGTTCGGCGATTTTCATCTCTTATTAAAAATTTAAAATTATTGGAATACCGGACTCCCGGAAAAGGCGGCGCGGTGGCCTACGGCATGATTCACGCGCAAGGCTCGTTCCGTATTTTTGTGGATGCGGATAATTCGACATCCATCGATCAATTTGATAAGATGATTCCGTATTTTAAAGAAGGATACGGCGTTGTTGTTGGCTCTCGAGATATTCCGGGCGCCAAACTTATACCGCCGCAGCCATGGTATAAACAGATTGGCGGAAATCTTGGCAATTTGGTGATTCAGATTTTACTGCTTCCCGGTATGTGGGATACGCAGTGCGGGTTTAAAGCATTCAGCGAGGAAGCGGCTCTCCAGGTTTTTCCCCGTCTTAAAACCAATCGGTGGGCCTTCGATGTTGAGGTATTGGCGTTAGCCAAACGGCTAGGATTCCGGATCAAAGAAATTCCGGTTACCTGGGTTAATGATCCTTTTTCCAAGGTCAAGCTCAGCACCTATATTCAGGTCCTCTACGAAGTTGTTAAAATTAAATGGTGGATGATCCGGGGCGCATATTCGCTTTCTGTCGAAAATAAGGAATATAAAAAAATATGAAAAGTTACGTTACGCGAGAACGATTAGAAGAATTAAAAGAGGAGTTGGAGCATTTTAAAAAAGACGCTCGGCAAGAAATCGCCGAGCGATTGCGTCGAGCTAAAGAATACGGCGATCTTTCTGAGAATTCGGAATATATCGATGCCAAGGATGCTCAATCGCAGCTGGAAGAAAAAATCGCCGAACTTGAAGAAACAATTCGGACTGCGGTGGTTATTAAAAAGGATAAAAATGGCGTCGTGAGCATTGGTTCGACGGTCGAGGTGGAGAAGAATGGTAAAAAAGTGAAGTATACGATTGTTGGATCCGAAGAGGCGGATCCGGCAAAATTCTTGATTTCCAATGAGTCGCCGCTGGGGCGAGGTTTTCTCGGTAAGCGGAGCGGAGATGCAATTGAAGTTGAGACGCCAAGCGGCTCTGTCAAATACAAGATTCTTAAAATCGACTAGTAAGACATAGTCGGCGACAGTTATGCTAGAGGATCTTATCGCGGAACGGAAGCGGAAACTGAAGAAGCTGGAAGACAACGGAATGCCTCCGTATCCGGCCAAAGTTAATCGTACGCATCAGATCGCCGATGTTCTTGCTCGATTCGACCAAATGGCGGATAAGCAAGAGGCGATTACGGTTGCGGGTCGGGTTACGGCTTGTCGAGATCAAGGCAAGCTTATTTTTATTGATATACGCGACGAAAGCGGAAAAATTCAAGGGATCTTAAAAGACGAGAAGCTCTCGACCTTTTCTTTACTTCACGAAGTGCTGGATGTGGGAGATTTTGTGGAATTGGGAGGAGCCGCGATTTTAACCCAGCGTGGCGAAAGGAGCATCGAAGCGAGTTCTATGAGAATTATCGCAAAATCTATTCGCCCGCTTCCGGATAAATGGCATGGTTTAGCGGATATCGAAGAACGGCTTCGCCGCCGTTACGTTGATTTGATTATGAATCCCGAGACGCAGGAGCTTTTCCGAAAAAAATCTCGATTCTGGCAGGCCGCCCGAGATTTTATGCTGAGCGAAGGGTTTATTGAGGTTGAAACACCCGTCTTGGAAGCGATTCCCGGCGGCGCGGACGCCGAACCCTTTAGAACGCATCACAATGCTTTGGATACTGATTTTTATCTTCGGATTTCTATGGAATTGCATTTGAAGCGTTTGATCGTCGGCGGATACGAGAAAATTTTTGAGATTGGACGAGTTTTCCGGAACGAGGGGATTGATCGAGAACACCTGCAGGACTACTCGTTTATGGAATTCTATTGGGCTTATGCCGATTACGAAATGGCGATGACTCTGATTCACCGCCTCTTTCAAGAGATTATTTCAAAAACCTTAGGAACGCTAAAGCATGTCTGGCAAGGCCAGGAAATCGATTGGGGAGGCAGCTGGCACCGCATCGATTACTATCAAATATTCAAAGAGAAGACTGGTCTCGATCTTTCCCAGGCCACCGAAGATGATCTTCGGGATTTTGCAAAAACGAAGGGAATCGAAACCGAAAAGCATCCCGGCCGTGGCCGGCTAATTGACGTTATCTTTAAAAAGATGGTCCGCCCATCCTTGATCCAGCCGGGTTTTTTGGTTTTACCTCCGGTGGATATTGAACCTCTCGCAAAGCGATGGCCGAATGATCCAAACCGCGTTGAGCGGTTCCAGGTGGTTGCTTGCGGCTCGGAGCTCGGTAAAGGGTTTTCTGAATTGAATGATCCGGTTGATCAGCGTTCCCGTTTTGAGGAGCAAATGGAACTGCGGCGGCGCGGCGATCCGGAAGCGCAAATGATGGACGATGATTATGTGGAGGCCTTAGAGTACGGCATGCCGCCGACCGCCGGATGGGGCCACTCGGAAAGGCTCTTTTCGGTTCTCGTTGATAAACCAATTCGGGAGACGACATTTTTCCCGCTGATGAGGTCTCGGGAATAATATGCTCGATATCAACTTTATCCGGGAGAACCCCGATGCAATAAAAGAAGGGGCCATAAAGAAGAACATCGATCCGCATGTCGTGGATGACTTTTTGACATTGGATAACGATTGGCGGGGATTGGTCAAAGACCTTGATAATTTTCGGGCTCTCCAGAAAAAGCTAGGAGAGGAACGACAGATCGAGGAAGCCCGTGAGTTGAAGGAGAAAATAAGGCACTTAGAAGGGGATCTGCGATCCATTGAAACCGCCCGGGAGGAGGCGCTGTTCCGAATTCCAACGATTCCGAGCAAGGATACTCCGGTTGGAAAAAGCGAAGCGGATAATGTGGAAGTGTACCGGTGGGGAGAGGCTCGGGTATTCGATTTTGAACCGAAGGATCACATTGAGCTGGGAAAGTCTTTGGACATTCTTGATTTTGAGCGAGGCGCGAAGGTGGCCGGTTTTCGGGGATATTACATCAAAAATGAAGGCGTGATGTTGGTTATGGGGATTATGATGTACGCTCTTGAGAAAATGGTGGCGAAAGGCTATAAGCCCATGATTCCGCCGACGCTCATTAAAGAATTCGCGTTATTGGGAAGCGGTTATTTTAAGGGAACAACTTATAATCCGGAGACGGACGAAGTTTATCAGTTGTCGTCGGCAGATAAAGAAGTGAGTGGAGAGACGAGTAAAGATAAGAAGTTCCTCGTGGGAACCGCTGAGCCCTCGCTTCTCGCTTATCATTCTGGGGAAGTTTTGAGAGGAGAAGATTTGCCGCTTAAAATTTCCGGGTATAGCCAGTGTTATCGGAGCGAAATCGGAAGCTACGGCCGGGATGTTAAGGGGATGTACCGAGTACATGAATTCATGAAAGTGGAGCAGGTTGTATTGGCGCCAGCCGATCTTGAACTGGCCGCATCGCTTCAAGACGAAATGGTAAAAATTTCCGGAGAGATGCATCAAGAACTCGGTCTCCCGTATCGACGGATTCAGATTTGCACCGGCGATTTGAGCGCCGGAAAATACCGGCAATTCGATACCGAAGCTTGGCTTCCCGCAACGAAGCGCTGGGCAGAAACCGGATCTGCGAGCAATTTTTTGGATTGGCAAGCGCGGCGACTTGATGTGAAATATGTCGACGGGGAGGGGAACAAGAAATATGTATATATGCTCAATAATACGGCGCTTCCTAGTCCACGTATTTTTATCGCGATTTTGGAGAATTATCAGCAAAAGGACGGTTCAGTTGTTGTTCCAGAAGTTCTTCGTAAATACACCGGATTTGGTAAAATTTCTAATATCTAAGCTTTAATTTCTAATTCGGAAAAAATTTTAGAAATTAAGAATTAGTTATTAGGTGTTATGTTGTGAATGATCCACTCCAATACAAGCGGTCCATCGTGCGACCCCGGAGGCGTTGGCCCTATGTTTTAACGCTTCTCATCGTGATTGCGGGCGGGTTGGCGTACGGAGTTTTTTTTACCCCTTTTTTTCGCGTACAGGACATTCGTATTGAATATGCATCTCGACCAGCTGGAGAAGGCGCGCTGGTTTTGCCAATCCATTCTCTTGATGAAGAGGCGAGAGCGGCTTTAACCCTCAATATTATCGCCTTTTTGCAATCGTCAAATTTTCGATTGTTTTCCCTCCTGGGCGAGGAATTTACCCTGGCATGGCCTTCGACAACATTGCCTCCCGAATTCCTGACAGCAAAAGCTCCCTATGCGACGAATATTCGGATTCAGCGAAGTTTTTTTGATCGACTTGTACGAATTGTGATTACCCCCCGGAATCCGGTAGGTATTTGGTGCTCTCTTGAGTTAATTCCGGAAGTCGGTGGAATGAGTACATCGACGGATCCAGGAAACGGCCAAAAAAAATGCTGGTGGTTTGATCGGGAAGGCGTGGCCGGCGAGGCGGCTCCGGCCACCTCGGGAAATCTGACTATTAATGTCCAGGATTCGTCCGGTTTTGATGCGTCAGTTGATCGGATGATTCTCGATGCTATCCAGCTTCGAAACTTTCTTAAAATTTTGGATATTTTAAAGGAGGCCGAAATAGAAATACGATCGTTTACGCTAAACGATCGAAGACTTCAAGAGATAGAAACTTCCGCGATCGCATCGATGCCGCGTCTCCATTTTAGTCTTCGGAATGATCCTTCATTTGCTCTTTCTGCGCTTGAGGAATTGAAAAAGATCGGCTTGAACAAATTGAATTATGCCGATCTTCGCGTAGCCGGACGGGTTTACTATACGACTAAGTAGTCTTCCGTATCTGTCTAAAGCTTATAGATGAAGATTGATTTTCCGGCGCGAGCATACGGCTCGTACGGATTGGTAAGCCACGGGTAGGTGTCTTCCGGTTTTCGTTCAAACCCTGGAGCTGGCGTTCCTTTGGCGTTTTGGATGGAATTGATGGACACGGCGAACCACTCGATGCCAAAGGCTAGGGGACTGCCTTGCGATGATCCCCAATAATCCACCACATCATCTCCTAGATAATACCGAGGATTTCCGCCGCCGAAATAATCGACGGCGATTTTCTGAATTTTATTTTCTTCTGCCCATTTCGTAAGATATTTGAGATCCTGCCCCCAATCATAGTTTGAGTCCGTAACGTACTTGAAACCGTTATTCGTTCCCCCTCCTATTTGGTTGAAATAGGAAAGATAGTGCGGGGTTGTTATAAGAGCTTCTCCTAGGTACCAGATCACCAGGATGGCGAGAATCAGCCCTTTGGCGGATGTTTTGACCAGCTGGCCAAGGGTCATGAAAAATTTGCGCATCGCGCTTCCCATCGCGAGATCGCGACGGACAACCCAATTTTTTACGCCGGAGGCGACGAGGATATAAAGGAACGGCAGCGTCGGCAAGATATGGCGAACGCCGATATTTAAGGGACTCCGTATGCTATAAATCCAGTAGAGCGTGAAGAAAAGGAGCATGGAAAACTCCGCCAGGTGCAGCCCCATATAATCAAAGAATGCTTTCGGGGTATAGTTCCGGTTTTTGATAATTCTTCCGCTGGTAAGGAGGAAAATGAGGGCAATTAAGAGAAGCGAGGGAAGCGGTTCTTTGAGCAGGAAAACCAGCGGGAAATAATACCACCATCCGGCTGCGGATACTTCTCCCAAGAAGTAACCGGTATTTCCGCCCGACGCGCGCTGCCCCACCATTAAAACGCCGAGGAGATATTCTCCCAGTGGCCGGAAGACTTTGTTTTGTGACATCCAGATATCGATTTCGGCAATGCAGCGGGTCGTAAAGCTTGCCGGGGAACAGGATTTCCATTCGGGATCCGGGCCGCCGTTAAAAGACTGGAGAATGGTTGCGGTGTCGCGATATTGAATTTCAATGGGTTCGTTGAGCGTAAAAATAAAATAGACGGCGTAAATCAAAAGGAGGCCGACAATAAAAATTCCCGCAAAGGACGCGATGAAATTCCCCGCAGCAAGGGCGGCTCCTTTCCACCCGCTTGTGTATAGTCGTCGGAGTATGACGAAAAAGGCAATGGCAAAAAAGAAAGGAATGAGAAGAACAGCGGAGAACTTCATGAGTTGAGCTGTTCCGAAAGCCAACCCGGCAATAATGAGCCACTTTCCGGTTTTATGGTCGAGATATTTTATAAAGGTAAAAGTTGCGATGAAAATGCCTAATGCCGCGCCGACGTCGGTCGTCACATAGTGACCGTGAGCGAGGACGGTCGGGGAAAAAGCAATAAGCGCCGTTGGAAGCAGGGCCCATCCAGCGCCTAGAAGTTCTTTTGACCATAAATAGACAACCAGAATAAGGAGAAGGGTAAGGAGAATGGGCCCCACGCGAGCTCCATTGATGATTTGGTCGGCGTCATTACCGGACTCATAGAGGAATTGCCGTCCCGCATCCCATTGGCCGTTAATATAGGTTTGCCAGGAATCTTGGTTTGTCGGGAAATTGAGGTCCTGAAATAGAAGCGGGATGGCAGCCAGAGCTTTGACGAGCGGGGGATGCTCGGGATTGAGCCGAAAGTCAAAGTATTTTACATAACCATAGCCCGCGGGAATGTGGGCCAATTCATCCATAATTGCTGCCTCTTTGAACGAGGAATTAAAAAGAAGCGCCGCGGCAGCGATTTCTATCAGAAGGAAAGTCGTCCAGGCGGTTTTTGTCCGGAGTCTGGTCGAAGGAGCCTGTTGGTCACTTACGGAGTTTGAGAACGGGGACATTCCTAGTATTATAGCAAATATAGGTTGCTGTAATCTGTGCACAAATGCCGATTTTACAAGGTCCTAAAAAATTGGTTTGGACAAATCATAGCCAGGCAAAAATGCGGTATTATGGCTTATCGCAAGGCCGGATTAAACGTGTTTTAAATGCCCCGGAGCGGGTTGAAGAGGGAATTGCGCCGGGAACGATCGCTTTTATGCAGCTGGTTAAAAACGCAAAAAACCCCTACGAAATCTGGGCGATGATCGTGGAAAGCAAAAAGGAACGCCGCGTGGTAAGCGCGTGGCGGTATCCGGGTCGTACTAAACCTGGCGATCCGCTTCCGGAGGCAATTTTAGCGGAGATGCGGGAAGTGGAATAAAAAAGAAAAATGACAGAATTATTCGGATATTTATCGGGTGTACTGATTATCTTAGCTTTTATTCCGTATATTCGCGATATCTTTTTGCACAAAACAAAGCCCGAGCGAGGGTCGTGGCTGATTTGGTCAATATTGGGATATATCGCATTTTTCTCACAGCTGGCTGAAGGGGCTTCGTATTCGCTTTTTCTCGTCGGTATTCAGGCCCTGGGCGATACGCTGGTTCTTGCTTTGGCGGTGCGGTATGGCATCGGCGGATTGGTGCGACGGGATATTTTAGGGTTACTGGGGGCGGGGGTTAGTTTGGTTTTTTGGTATTTTACACAAGAGCCGGCGATTGCATTATTTTTGGTAATTTTTATTGATGGAATTGGAGGAATTCTAACGATCATAAAAACATTTGAGATACCTTCCACGGAAACCGTAAGTTCCTGGTTTTTGACTTCACTCTCCGGATTTTTTGCCGCTTTGGCCGTTGGGTCGCTTAATCCGATTCTTTTAGCCTTTCCAATCTATACATGCCTTGTGACATTGGCGATTGCGATTGCGGAGATGGTTAGCTCTCGAAGATCGAAGACGGTGTTAGCGAAATGAACGCGGTAGGTTAATTGCGCGAATGTCGATGCCCAAGCACCTGCCCCGACGAAATTTCGGGGCGTTGTTTTTTCATGATTCTATTATTTTTTTAATATCTTCGTAGCAGAAACCAGCCCACACTTTACCTCTTGAATCTTTAATGGGTTGCGAGCTTAGTTCGGGATGCCTTGCTATTAAGCGGCTCATCGGGGATTCTGTTGTGGCGAGCTTTTGCGCTAGGCGGCGTTTAGGTCCCCAATGATTACCGCTCGCATCAGTCCAAAAGCCAATCCACTGACCCTCCGGATCAACTTTTGGTATTTGGATGAATTCCATAAATTCACGATTTGCCCCCAGATCTTCCCGGCAAAATGAAGAAAAAATCTCTCCGGTTCTCGATTTCAATTTTTTGGAATTCAATTTTCCTTTGTGAGCAAACTGATTTATGGTCGGATTTGTTGTGCTGAAATGATTAGCTAGAATCCCAACGGGAGCCCAGTGTTTTCCCGCATCATCGATCCAGTATCCCATCCAATCTCCTTCTTGTTCCACCTCGGGCGCGGTAAGGAATTCCATGAAATCTTCTATCTCTAGAAAATCTTCATAACAATAAGCGTCGGCTTCGCGGCCTTTTAGATCAATTATTTTTATTGTCGACAGATTATTTTGGTTGGCATATCGTTTAATGGTTATCCAATCATTAACCTCAAATTTTCTCATCAGTCCGCCACCGGTTGACCAATGCCTTCCCGTCCCGGTATCTAGCCAAAACCCTCGCCATTCTCCCTCCTTTTCTGGTTGTCTTTGGGTAAATAATTCAGGAAAAAGTTGAACCAGTTGCTCGAAGCAGTATCCGTTTTGGGGTCTTCCTATCGCATCGACTACGGGACGGATTTCTAGTCTCGAATCCTGAATTCTTTTTCGAAAAATGACAAAGCTTTTGCCCAATCTTCTAGCAATCGCTGCTCGTGTTCCCCAATGCCGTCCATCCTCATCCGTCGCGAATCTGCTCCATGGATCAAATTCTCCATATACCGGTCTAAGTATATTGGCTGGCAATGGGGCTTTCATTTCCTCTTCGTCTCGGCCATCCGGAATTTCTTCGAATAAATAGGACTCTGTTCGTTCCCTCCAATGGAGTCCCTGGTGAAATCGAACACCGATACCGGGATGGTCAGTAATCAAGTTATTTTTTTCCGTTTTAGTCATTCGATTAATAGTCTCGACGTCAATCCCCGATAGCTTGAAGGCGTAGCTGGCATTCCCTTCTTCGTCGCAAATTTGCGCCAGTCGGTCAATCTCTGGAATGACAATCGTTACGTAGCTCGTTTGGCGAACCATGTCGGTGGTTACGATTCCATCCAGTAACGTGATTTTCTCCAAAGCTACGCCCCTTTCTTTTAGGATATAGAGAAGGGTCTTCAAGCGCGGGATCATGTCTCGGGTAAATTCGCCATTCCCGGGCAGGATATTTTTGTTTTTTTCCGGTGGCGTAATGATTTCCTCGATATGCTGCCAATTAAGATGTTCGATTAGATCGGAAACCTCCCCCAGTGTTTCTAGCTTCTCTTGGGCCTTTTCCAAAAGTAAGGAGACGTTTTGAATTTCGTAATATCGAAATGCCTCGTCCTCCAGATCTCTCCCGAGATGCTCCGGTAGAATTAAATTTTTCTCCCGGGCATAGGATTCGGTTACTTCCTTAGTTAAGGTTATTAATGACTTTAGGGCTTCATCGGCAAAATTGTCGATGTTGGCGGGAGTCAACTGCCGGCTAAGAATGGCTCGGTATTTCTTCTGGAGGCCGGCTTTTATGTTGTCTTGGAGTTCCCCGTTGTGGATCTGTTCCCGTTTCATGCGTTATTCATTAATTTACAATCAAAAAGCGGTGTAGTAAACTCGAATTCGTATGAAGCTATCAATTGGCATTGTGGGGCTTCCGAATGTCGGAAAATCGACGTTATTTACCATACTCACTAAGAATCCGGTGACGGTGGCCAATTATCCTTTTGCGACGATCGATCCGAATGTGGGCGTGGTTTCGGTTCCCGATGAGCGGCTCGATAAATTGGCAGAAATGAGCCGCTCGAAAAAAGTCGTCCCGGCAATTGTCGAATTCTTCGATATCGCCGGATTGGTGAAAGGCGCGAGTGAAGGACAGGGGCTGGGAAACCAGTTTTTATCGCATATCCGCGATGTGCAGGCCATCGTGCACGTGGTTCGGTGTTTTAAAGACGATTCTATTATTCATGTGGATTCCGGCGTGGATCCGCTTCGTGATATCGACACGATAACGACCGAATTGATTCTGAAGGATCTGGAAACGATTAAGAGGCGTCGGGAGAAGTTGGATGGCGAGGCTCGAACCGGCGATAAGAATAAAATTAAAGAGTTGGAAGTCGTGAAAAGAATTGAAGACGGCTTAAATAAAGGGACTCCGGTTCGGATTCTCGGAGAAGTTTCCGAAGAGCTGGTTGTTCGGGAGATGATGCTTTTAACCGCAAAGCCGCAGTTGTTCCTCCTTAACGGCAATGACGGCGATATTTCAGAGGCGTTAAGGGAAAAAATAGTGAGTCTTCAGGGTGGTATAGGGCATTATACCACCTCGCTGCTCGTCCTAAACCTCGGCGAGAGCAGAACAGAAGATCTTTCTCCTCTTATCCAAAAAGCTTATGAGCTTTTAGGATTGATAAGTTTTTTTACAACTGGCGAAGATGAGACGCGAGCCTGGACAATCGGACGGGGAATGAAGGCGCCGGAAGCGGCCGGCGTTATCCATTCGGATTTCGAAAAGAAATTTATTCGAGCGGAAGTTATTAATTGGGAAAGGTTATTGGAAGCCGGTTCCTGGAGCGCTGCCAAACAAAAAGGATGGCTGCGACTCGAAGGGAAGGACTATCTTGTTCAAGACGGGGATGTGATGGAGATCCGCCACGGGTAGCCATAAAACGCGAAAGCCCGCTCGATTTCTCCATGATCGGCGGGCTTTTAGGCGGCTTGGGTTCGGTTCGTCGGGGGGTAATGGCGAGAGCATCGGTTGGCGGCTCGGATTCTCTTTTCCGTCACATCGCCGGCTTCCTGGCAGTCGACGCAGATGCCGATCCGCTGCTTAACGAAGCAGCTGGCGCACATCGGCCTTCCGGTTTCCTTGTTCCGGTGGACTCTCTTGCGACTTCCGCATGAACACGGTTCCGTGCATTGCCGGATCGGACGTGGCGGCGCCATTTTCTGGAGATCTTGGGGATTGCGTCCGAGCGCCTGGGCGAGTCGTTCGATCGTCTTTGTTTCGAGGAAAACTCCTTTTTTGTTCTCCACCTTGCGAATGGTTTCGAGGTGGAGCTGCGCCTGTTTCGCGAGGTCGAGTAGCGACCATTTCCGCCGGGTCCTTTCCCGTCGGACAAGAGCCGCTAGGTATCCGAGTCTCTTCTCTCGCTCCTCATCTGACATTTACCCTTCCTGTCGTTTGATTCTGTTGTCGATGTGCTGCGTTATCGCATAATAAAATTTTTTCATCTAAAAATAAATGTGGAAAACTTAAATTACTTTTTTCCTGATCGGATAAAAAAGTTTTATGTCTTTCTGTTCTAAAAGCACGCTACCGAATTATTGCCGTATAGGCTCCCGCCGGAATTTTATCTTGATCCTTCGCCAAGATGTAGAAAATGTTTTTCTTTTTTTGGTCTTCTGGGAGAAACGTATCGGTTATAAACATCGTGGTTTGCGTGGGCATGGGCAATCCGCGGACATCCGTGCCGCCCGCACCGACGATTACATATTTCGGCGTTTCCCTCGGTAACGAATTTAATTCCCGTCCAATTTTTAAATAATCCGCTGCGAAGGCTCCTTGAACCTCGGGATTTTTTGCCCATCGAGCGAAATAATTTATATAGGTTTCGGCCGGGATCGCGATGAGCGTTACGAGGCAAATCGTCCCGAATATTTTTTGCATCGGAAAGTCAGGCCATTGGCGAGCGGCGTCCCGAATTTTTTGATAAAACCAAATACCTCCGTATCCGGCGAGGATGAGAGCCGGAGGGAGCATTAAAATAGCGCGAAGGGCGTGCGGCAATCCTTCGTTTGAGATGATTACCGGCAGGGCTGCAAGAAAAAGCCATCCAAAGAGAATGAGGAAGGAATCTTTTGCCGCAAGCGCGGAGTCTCTGATGAACGATTTAAGACTGATTAAAATCCCAATGGCAAAAAGAAAGGCAACTGGAGAGGATAGTCCGGGCTTTCCCGCGAAGTTGTGCCGCCAGTTATAATCGCCGATCACGAAGAACATTCCGACAGTTTTCGCAATATTAAGGGATAAATCTTTTGCGGCGGTGGGGGAGCTAAAAACGGAAACTTGCGAAGTTCGCCCCATAAAGTCTTGCGGGTTTTCTAAGAAATAGAGGCCCAGTGGTGCGAAAAGTATTATGGCCGTCATAACCATAGATCCGGTTGCGAGCGCGATTCGTTTTCGAGTTTTTCCATCGGTAGCGTTCATCCAGGCAAAGGCGATTGGGATAAGAACAAGCGCCGGCATGATGCGAAAAGCGATATAAGAATAAAATCCTAAACCCCAGGCCGCGCCGCTTAGGATCGCGTCTCCCCAGAAGGAATTGGAGTTTTCCGCTTTGCGGAGCGCTCGGAGGAGAGAATACAGGGCCCAGATGGCGAAAAAGGGAGCCATGATGGCTCGAAAACCGATACGGGAGAAATTTAAATGCCAGAAAGAAGCGGCAAGAAAAAAAGAAGAAAGAAGCGCGATTGCTATTGATGGGGGAATTCTCGACGGGTTTGCTGAAGCCGCCTTTCTAAATAATTCTTTGGTTAGAAAGTAAAGGCCCAGGACCGTTAGTATTCCAAATAGGGCGCTGGGAATTCGGAGGGCCCACGGTTCATTGCCGAATCTCAGCACCGAAAGCGCCTGAATATTCATGAAAAGGCCTTCCCGGCCGTTGTTTTCCGGGTAGAAAACTTTAAAGTCGCCGGTTTTGATGGCTTCTAAAAGATTGTTTCCGTTCATGGCTTCATCGGGATAGAGTCCCGGTGGAGTCTGGGTTATGTTGTAGAGCCGAAAGAACGCCGCTATAATGACGATAAGGATTAAAAGTAATTGGTAGCGCGTGATCGGCAATTTTTGGAGCATAATTCTATGTTCAATCATACCACACTTGAGGCGGATATTGCCCGATTAAGCCGGGAAGTTGCGGAGAAGAAAGCCTCGCCGGAACATCGGGATTTTTCTAACCGGGAAGTTCTCCGACGCGTTCTCGAACCTGCCGTTAAAAATCAGCCGGCGGCGGCCGTAGCTCCGTCGAGCCATTCTTCCGATGATAATTCTGTCTTGCCCGTTTATTTATCCTCGGCTTCTGATGACGTTCGGCTCCAAGTAGAGCGGCTGGTAGACGAAGTTTTTCACCGGGGCCTCGATGCGGCGGTTGCCGACGCGCGATTGGCAAAAAATCCATTCATCCTCGATGCTTTCCACGACGCCTTGACCGATAAATTATACGAGGAACTCCAACGGCGAAAATTAATTTAATATGTGGGTATTCTTACTTTCGCTTGCCGCTTTTGTTGCTGTCTTCGGCGGGGTTCTATTCTACTTCGCCCGGCAGTTTAAGCGGTACTACTTGCGGCAGGTTCTCGATCTAAAACTTTTACTGGTTCGAATCGCTCCGCGCGTGAAGAGCGAAGACCCGAACGAAGGCCGTGCCGCTCCGGATTTTAAAGACGAGATTAACTTATCGGCGCAATTGTTTGCCATTCTCGCCCGCCGTCAGGGCACTTTTGTTGTCGAAGCGGCCGTGGCGCATGTGGGCGAAGAGATTCATTTTTATGTGGCCGTCCCGGCTTTATCCGCTTCTGCGGTAAGTCGCGAGATTGAAGGTTTATTTAAGGGAGCCAAAGTAGAACCGGCTTCCGATTATAATATTTTCAACAGCGAGGGAATCTCCAAGGCCGTTTTTTTGAAACAAAAATCCCTGGCGGCGCTTCCCATTCGGACCTACCGGGATGTTAATGTGGATACTTTTGCGCCCATCCTAAGCGGACTTTCAAAAATCAAAGAAATCGGCGAAGGAGCCGCGATTCAAATTATCGGAAAACCGGCACCGGCATCATTTAAGAAATCCGTAGTGTCTTTGGTCAAACGCCTTAAGCAGGGCGCCACACTCGAAGATGTTATTAAGGGAATTAAAATTGATTTTAAAGACGTCCGGAAAGCGCTGGAGACAAAGCCGGAGAAGGGAATGGAGCAGGGGAAAGTAATTGACGAGGAAGCGATAAAAATCCTGCAATCTAAGATTGAATCTCCGGTAATGTCGGTCAATATTCGAATTATCGCGTCTGCGGCTCTGGTCTACGAGGTGGATTCTATCGTGGAGAGCATCGCCGGCGGATATGGACAGTTCAGCGCGCCGCTTCGAAATGAATTTAAAGTCGTCTCGCCCCGGGATCAAAGCGATCTTCTTTATAAATACTCATTCCGATCCTTTGATGAGGGCGCCGTAATGTATCTAAATACGGATGAGTTGGCGAGCGTTTTTCACCTTCCGACGTCGACCACGGATTTGCCAAAAGTTAACTGGCTTAAAGCAAAAGAAGCCCCGCCGCCCGCCAATGCGATTAAAGAAGGAACTCTTATCGGCGAGAGTGTTTTTCGCGATGAGCGAAAGCCGATTTATATTGCCGATGACGATCGCCGCCGGCATGTTTATGCGATTGGACAAACGGGAACTGGCAAATCGACTCTTTTTACGAATATGGTGGTAGACGATATCCGCAAAGGAAAGGGCGTCGGCATTATCGATCCACACGGTGATTTAATCGAAAATATTTTGGGCCTCATTCCCGCTTCTCGGATGAATGATGTGATCGTGTTCGATCCGGCGGATCGTTTGCGGCCTCTGGGGCTCAATATGCTGGAGTACAGTTTTGATCGGCCCGAGGAAAAAACGTTTATCGTCAACGAAATGCAAAATATCTTTAATAAGCTTTTTCTGGCCGAGACGATGGGGCCGATGTTCGAGCAATATATGCGAAACGCTCTGCTGCTGCTAATGGAAGATGCTCCGAATGAGCCGGCGACGCTGATGGAAGTTTCCCGGATTTTTACCGACGCCGATTATCGGGAGCGGCGGCTTGCTCGGATCGCCAATCCCATGGTTTTGGAATTTTGGGAAAAGACCGCCGTTCGAGCGGGCGGCGAAGCGTCGCTTTCCAATATGACGCCCTACATCACGTCGAAGTTCGATAATTTTACCGCCAACGATTATATGAGGCCGATTATCGGACAGCCCAAGTCCGCTTTCAATTTTCGCGAGGTGATGGATGCGGGAAAGATTCTCTTGGTTAACCTTTCCAAGGGCAAAATCGGAGAAATTAACGCGAATCTGTTAGGCATGGTGATTACGGGTAAAATATTAATGGCGGCGCTTTCCCGGGCGGATATCCGGGATTCCGGCGATCGTCGGGATTTCAACTTTTATATTGATGAATTTCAAAATTTTTCTACAGACTCGATTGCAACCATTCTATCGGAAGCTCGGAAATATGCGCTCAATCTTGCCATGGCGCATCAATACATCGCGCAGCTGACCGAAAAAATACGGGATGCGGTCTTTGGCAACGTAGGTTCGATTATTGCATTTCGGGTGGGGGCGACGGACGCAGAATTTTTGGTAAAACAATTTGAGCCGACATTTTCCATTAACGATTTGATCAATATTGAGAATCGAAATGCCTACGTAAAGATGCTGATGAACGGGCAACCGGCTAAGCCGTTTAACATACGAACTCTTCCGCCGGAGAAGGGGAGTTCGGATCACATCGATAAACTCAAGGAAATGGCGCGGACTGCTTATGGCCGCAATCGAGAGGAAGTGGAAAAGGAAATACTCTTCCGAGTGAGGAACTAGGCAACATCTTCAATTTCTAAATCCGGTTATTTTAAAGTGATCGCCGGAGAATACCCGGATTTTTCGAAGGGGTCATTTTTGCTTTGTGAAAATGAAAGGCGGCGCACGAGGTGAAGGTGGCCTCGTGGGCTCGCCTTTCTCGTTGCGCCGCTAGGCGTGAACCGGGCTTTCGTCGGTGAGGTGCGTGGCGAACCAACCCCTTCCGTCCTTGAGGATGGCGTTGTATTCGCTGTGGATCGTCGTTGGAAACTTGATCCCCGAGAATCCCCCGTATCGGAATTCCTCTCCGGGCTTCACGTCGCCGAACGTCTTTACCATGGTGCCCTCCTTGATTCCTCGCTTTTGCAGACGATGACTCTGCCGAACTTCTGATTGTCGCAGGCGACGCAGAACCCGTCCGCCTCCTGGTGCTTGCCGCGACAACCGGTTTCTGCATGGTGTTCACGACAGAGCATCCGTAGTCCGGTTTGGAGAACGCCGCTTTCAATCGCTTTTTCGACGATCATCCCATCCCCCGGAAAAAAACGAGTAACTGCGCCCGAACTGCCGATTGCCAGATCGACACTCCGGTTAACTCCGGTATAAGAAAACTACGGCAGCGAGAAATTCACTCCAGGAATGAACTTTTCGTTGCCGTAGTTAAATTTCAAGTGACTAATTTAGTATAGCATATTATTGAGAAATTTGTCAAGATTTGACAAATGTGATGTTTTGTATATGGTTAGGTGGATCGGTATGCGGGCGATTACTCTGACGTTACGTCAGAGAGGAAAGTCCGGACACTCTTTCGCCAAGGCTTCGGAGCGCAAGCACGAAGTTACGGCGTCTAAAAACGTAGCGGCTAACCGCCGCCGGGAGAAATCCTAGAGGTGCGAGCAGTGACGTCCCTGGGTGAAAACCCTGGGAGAGCCCCATCCCAACGTTGACGGCTCAATCCTGCTATAGGGATAAAAAAGCAGGAGTGAAACGGCTAAATCCTTATGGAGTGCAAGGTCGTGCCCAGCTTCAGTTCGCAAGAAATGGAGCCGGGAGTGCCGCTTGAGCCTTGGAGCAATCTGAGGCCTAGATAAATATCGCTAGAACAGAATCCGGCTTACGGCATGCCGATCACCAAAGACCCCGTTAGGGGTTTTTGGTTACCCCGGGGTGAGAAATCTAGCGGGGTTCTTCCTGCCCGACGGGGCAAATCCGACAACACAAGGCGATTTAAACTTGGATATAACAATTCTTATACGATCGAAGAAAAAGTGTTATATATTGCTCAAACGCAATAACTCCCGTAGAGTGTAAGGTATTCTTATGGCTGATTTAAATCACATCCGTAATTTTTGCATATTAGCCCACGTTGACCACGGGAAATCCACGCTGGCGGATCGCTTATTGGAAATAACCCATACCGTTGAAGCTCGGCAGATGAAACCACAGTATTTGGATCAAATGGAATTGGAACGGGAACGGGGCATTACGATTAAGATGGCCCCGGTTCGAATGGAATGGAACGGGTATATTTTAAATTTAATTGATACTCCCGGCCATTCGGACTTCTCGTATGAAGTTTCCCGGGCGTTAGCCGCGGTCGAAGGCGCGATTTTGCTGGTGGATGCTACGCAAGGAATTCAGGCGCAAACCTTTGTTAACTATGAGCGGGCCAAGGCGGCCGGGCTCACTATAGTCGGAGCGGTCAATAAAGTCGATTTATACGAGAATAATCCGGAAGAAATCGACATGCGAGTACACGAACTGGCTAAGTTTTTGCAAATTCCTCCCGAGGGGATTTTCCGCGTTTCTGGAAAAACGGGAGCGGGCGTTGAGGAATTGCTTCGGACAGTTATTTTAAAAATTCCCGCGCCCAAGAAATCCATGGATCGGCAAGCCTTGGTGTTTGATTCTCTCTATGATGATCACAAAGGAGTGGTGGCGTTTGTTCGCGTAACGGGCGGGCGGTTTAAGTTTGGTGAAACCGTGCAGCTCGTCGCCGCCCGCGAGAAATTTAAAATAAAGGAAGTCGGGCATTTTAAGCCCAAGCTCACCGCCGGCAGTCTGCTTACCGAAGGAGAAATGGGATATATTGCGACTGGTATCAAGGATCCCGGGATTTTGCGGATTGGAGACACGGTAAGCGATCCTAATGGTAGCGCCCTTGAAGGATACAATCCGCCGCGGCCGGTGGTTTTTGTTTCCCTTTATCCGGAAGATGCCGATGATTATGACACGCTCCGCCTGGCGTTAGGGCGTTTGAAATTAAACGACTCCAGTCTTCAATTTGAGCCGGAAACAAACGATGTGCTGGGCCGTGGCTTCCGCTGCGGATTCTTAGGACAGCTTCATTTTGAGATTACGACGGAGCGTTTGGATAAAGAATTTAACCTGGCGGTTATTTCCACTTTTCCCTCCGTGGCCTATACGATCAAGCGCCGGGACCGCATGGAGGTAATTCACAGCGCGGAAAATATTCGGGAATTTGATGAAATCAGAGAGCCCGTCGTTCGAGTGCGGATAGTGGCGCCAGCGTCCTATATCGGAAATATCTTGCAATTGATCACCAAGTTTCGCGCCCACAATATTTTATCCGAGCCGTTTGAGGAAAAAATTTTGGTTACGGCCGTTATGCCGTTGATGTCTCTTATTGAGGATTTTGACGGAAGCTTAAAGTCTATTTCGTCCGGAATGGCGTCGATGAGCTATGAAATGTCCGGGGATCAGCCGGCGGACCTGGAGCGCGTTGAAATTCTTGTTGCCGGCGATCCGGTGCCCGGACTAACCCGCTTTATGTATCGGGATGAATTGGAATCGGAATCGCGAAAAACCCTTCTTAAGCTAAAGGACTTATTGCCGCAACAGCAGTTCGCGCAAGCGCTTCAGGCGCAGTCTAACGGGCGAATTATCGCGCGCGAGACGATTGCGGCGATGAAGAAAAATTTGGGGGATTTCGGCAAAAACGGCGGCGATCGAACCCGTAAGATGAAGTTATGGAAGAAGCAGAAGAGAGGCAAGGAGCGGCTCAAGGAGATGGGACGAGTGACGATTCCGCCTAATCTGTTTAAAGAACTTCTGAAGAAATAAATTAGGTCTTATTCCACTTAGGCGAGGACAGTGGATTTGGTACAATAAGAGGGCGAAATGGCCAAAACGGGTCAGATTTTATCTGAATTGTTGATAGCCCTGGCAATCGGGGTTGTTTTGGCGCTTGTCGGCGCGCAATTGGTTGCCGTAAGTCTTAATGCTACGCGAACTTCACAAGGCCGCAGCGAGGCGAGCGGTTTGGTTCAGGAGGGGATAGAAGCTCTTCGCGCCATTGCCTACGGAAACGATTCCTTGTCCCAGGGATGGAATCGCATTTACCAGCCTCCCGCCGGTTCCGGAGCGACATCGACGTCTAAGGGATTTTTAAATCCGTATCATCCGGCGATTGTGAGCGAACAGTGGCAGCTGGCGTCCGGCGAGGAGATTGTCATTCTTTCTGGCATTTCGTATACGCGCAAGGTTTTTATCGAAAATGTTTGCCGAAGCGATGCAACGAAAGATATTGCAGGAACTGCTCCCTGCGCCGCGGGAACCTCGGATGATCCGTCGACGCAGAAAATTACCGTTATCGTCTCGAGAAATGGAGAACCGGATGCTGCCTTGAGCGAATTTTTTTCTCGCTACGGCAATGAAGCTTCTCCGCAAACCGCCTGGACGGGATCGCAGAATTGCAATCCAGTCGGAGCCACCTCGTCGCCTACGAGCTATTGCAGCCAGACCTGCATCGACCGGACGGGTGGGAGTTTACAATTAACGACGGGCTGTTGATAGCATGCCGCGAAATCCAAGTCAAAAAAAATCATATTTTATGCTGGTGCTGATTTTAGTCGGCGTTATCTCCCTAGGGATCAATGCGATAGCCGGGTGGCAATTATGGACTCGCGAGGAAGAAGCTCGCAGTGATCCGTATGGGTTTCTCAATCCCGCTCGGAAATTCTTCCCGCAGAAGGATCTGATCGTCGATTTCCAGCCCCTGCGGAACTATCTTAATGAGAAATACGAAGCCGATTCCGAGATTTCCGTTTATTTCGAATATCTGCCGACCGGAGCCAATATTGCCATTAGCAAAGATGCAGAATTTTACCCCGCAAGTCTTCTTAAGGTTCCTGTTGCGATGGCTGTGGCGAAAAAAATTGAGAGAGGAGAATGGAAATGGAGCAATGAATTGGTTCTTTTACCGGCGGATAAAGATGATAAGTTTGGAACAATGCACAAGGAACCGTCGAACTCTCGTTACACCATTGAAGAATTGGTTCGACGTTCTCTTTCGGAATCCGACAACACGGCTCATTTCATTTTAATCCGGAATTTGGAAGCCTTGGAGATCGATGATGTTTATGATCACATCGGCCTTACGGGATTTCTTAACACTGAAGGAAAATTAAGCGCCAAGAGATATTCGGTTATTTTCCGATCTTTATACAATGCATCTTATCTTGATGAGGAGAATTCACAAAAACTCCTTTCTTTCTTATCGCAGTCTTCTTTTCGGGATTATCTTCAGAGCGCTCTGCCGAATTCCATACGGTTCTCCCACAAGATCGGCGTTTCGGATGACAAAGACGTTTTTCTTGATTCCGGAATTGTCTATTTTGGGAGCCGTCCGTATATTCTCACCGTTATGATAAAAACCAGTGACGAGGCCAGGGCGAAGGCTGTTATGAAAGATATTTCTGAAAAGGTATATAATTATGTAAGCGCGTATCAGGCAAATTGAGATATGAGAAAATTTCTTAAATTTTCGATAATATTTTGGATCATCGCCGGGATCTTTTTTTCGAATATTCCGTTCTACGCTCTGCGGTCTCTCCTCGATTCGTATATTGCGAGCTATAACATCGTTGACACCGCCTGGCATCTTTCCCAAGATAAAAATATTGTGGATAAATTTACTTCGTACCGCAATTTAGCGGAACGGGTAAAGATTCATGAAGCGCGGGCTGCCGTCACTTATCAAACGAACGGCGCAATCAATTATTCTGCTTCCGGGGGCGCCTCGGTGAGCCCTGCCTATCCTACGGGTGTTGCGACCAATGATTTGCTCGTGGTAATTATCGGTATGAAACCTAGTGTGGCCAATGGGGGATCGGTTACGACACCGGGCGGATGGACGGTGATTCCCGGCGGCTCCCTTACTGGGGCCGGAGGATATGGGACCACATTGGGCGCGGACACCGGAAACACCAATGTTTTTACTTTCTATAAAATAGCTGTTGGCGGCGAAACCGGCTCGCAGGCGTTTTCGCTTTCACAGAACGGCGTTTCCTGGGGGCAGATGTATCGCTTGAGTTGCGTCCAGGGTTGTACGTGGAGTCTTGCTGCGTCCACCGGATCGGATACCACTGGAAACAATGTCGTTTCGATAGTTACGGGTTCCAATCCTGGCGTAACTGCCGGCGATTTCATTTTGGCATCGATGGTAATTCCTACGGATGTTACAACGCCCAACCACTTTTCTTCGGAAGCTTTTTCGCAAACCGGGGCGACTTTTGGAACGGTAACCGAAATCTCAGAACCTGATTCTCAGACGGGTAACGATATCGGCGGTTTCGTGGTCCGCGGGCCGGTCAATTCAGGCACCGGTTCCGTCGCGCCGACGATAACGGCTGCCGTGGCGGGGACAGCTCTTGCAAATGTCCGGGGGCCAGGCGTCTTTATTCGTATACGAGAGATTCCTCCCGCTAATGCTCTTGCGGTTTCAACTATCGGGTCTCAAGCAGCGACCTTAAATAGCGGCGATACCGCTCAGCATATCGGCGGAGGCGGAACAGCCGCCTTTCGTTTGCAAATGAGTTCCAGTGCTTCGACAGTCACTAATGTAAAATTAACGGAGACGGGTACCGTGGAGTTGGCGGATCTTACTACGGCTAAGCTATATTATGAGTCGGTTTCATCGTGCGCGTATAATGGGACGGAATCCAATGTGGCGGCCTCTCCCGTAGGGGAGACGATCACGTTTAATTTGGGCGGAACGGCGGTTCCTATTGCCCCTAATTATTTATGCCTGTATTTTGTTTTCGATGTTGATGGCGGCGCTACCGGAACTAGGGGTGGTCAATCGCTCGACGTCGAGATTTCTAACCCGTCAACCGATGTCACTGTAGGAAGCGGCGATAATTCGGATACAGCGGTGAAAGCGCTGAGTGGAGCAACAACGATTCTACCTAACGCGGTATCGGCGACTTTCGGGTCGGGGTTGGCGGATGGCGCTCGAAGCGGAGAAGCCGTGACGATTACCGGTTTTGGTTTTGGTGCGCCCGGCGCCGGAGCCGGGCGGGAAAATTGTTCCGGAGCCGTAGATACCGGGTGCGTCCGTTTTATCTCCGGCGGGAACGCCACGGTGGCCAACGCGGATATTGCCATCTGGACCAATACGTCTATCAGTTTTACCGTTGCGGCATCGCTTGCGAGCTTTGGCGCCAGTTCGGCGGCTCTGGAGGTTGTCGCCGGCGGGCAAGGGGATTCGAGTGATCTTGCTTATCTTATTTATCCCAATATTACGGGCATTGCATCTTTGGGAAGCAACGCGGGACGGGAATACGCAGCGGGAGATACGGACGGCCTGTTGATGATCCAGGGAGATCATTTCGGCGCAACCGCAGGCACAGTTGCCTTTACGGGAGGATTCGGCAGCGTTGCCGCCACGATTCATGCGACAGCGGAGGGAAGTTGCGGAACCGGAGGATGGGCGGCGGGAGCATTTTCCGGAAATACCGTGTGCGTTGAAGTAAATTCGAGCATCTCCGATAGTGCCATCACCGGAACCATTACGCTTAGCCGTAACTCGGATTCGAAATCGGATTTTATCGACTTCCGGATACTTCCGCGAATTTTATCAGTTTCTCCCACAAGCGGCGTAATCGGTGATGTTGTTCAAGTATCCGGCAACCATTTTTGTCAAAGCGGAACCTGCCCCATCGCCGGCAATCGTTCAACGGTTTCCGATAATCTTACCTTTGGCGCTGCCCAGGCTGCCGAATCTGATTTTTCCAATCTGACCGGGGGCGCCGGCGCGTGCAATGGGAGCGGCGCGGCGTGGACGCAGACCGAAATTTGCGTAAAGGTTCCTTCGAGCGCCTCTACGGGATCAGCCCCCGTCGGGCTTACGTCGAATACATTTGATTCCAATACCAAGGCTTTTACCGTCGCCTCGACTGTCCCCAATGACCCGACCAATCTTCAACAGTTTAAATCCGACGGAATAACGGAAATTTCGCCGGTGGGGAGCGGCGCCAATGGGGCAACGGTTGTTTTGGAGGGAGATATCTCGGCCAGCATTGCCGTGACGATGGTATTTGAAGTAGAAGTAAAAGAAATCGCAACTCCTTTTGACGGGACGGTTACGGGATCGAGTGTTAATATGAACGGAACGAATTTTGCGAATGTTTCGGTTACCGTCTCCGGTTTGACGAATAGCTCCTCGTATCACTGGCGGGCCCGCGCTCGAAACGTGAATACTGGAGAAACATCGGCTTGGATTAATTTCGGCGGTAATAGTGAAGGACCTCCGGCTGCGGCGGATTTTTACATCGATACAACCGGACCAACGATCACATTCCCGAATGCGGATACCTGTGCCGATGCGGTTTCCAATGTCACCGATCAGGGCGCCACGATTACTTGGAATACCAGTGACAATATAAATGGCAATCAGGCCAAAGTTCAGGTGATTTATTCGACCAATGCCGATCTTTCCGCATCCTCGCAAACTTCCGAGACGGCGCTGGAATCGAGCCCGCATGTCGTTAATCTTTCTACGCTGTCTGCTGCCACGGCGTATTACTTCAAGGTTCGTTCGCGCGACGCGCTACTCAATCAAACGGAGCGTCCAGCAGGCCTTCCGTATTGTTCTTTTCTCACATCCGCGCCAATAACTCGCATTATGAAAACCGTCGAATTTTTTGCCGCTCAGCGGGATCAAATCGTTGGAGCCGGCACAACGAATTCTACTTTTCCGGTCTATATTGTCGAAGCATCGCCCACGGTCCGCAGCGCTTATCTTGAAATTCGAGGTGTCATGGTGGGGACTGGTTCGGGAGTGCCGTCGCTTGGCATTCGGGTAAACAACCAGACGACGCTTACCGTCGATTTACCGAATACATCTTCGCCGCAGCCATTTAAGATTCGCTATAATCTTCCGTCGGTCGCCGTGCAAAGCGTTTGCACCCTGCCGGTTCAGGATCAAAATGCCTTATGCGTTGACGGCGCCAATTCCAATACTCTCTATGTTACCACTGATGCCGACGTGAATAAGATTTCCCTTCTCAGCGCCAAGTTGATTCTGACGTATCATTATAGTCCGTAACCCGCATGAAACGATTCGCCTCTTTCGTTTTTTTACTGTCCGCCGCTATTGTCTTTCAGGGCGTCTTTGCCGTTGATGAGATAAAAACAATTTCTTATTTTGTGGGCCAGGCGACCGGCCCGAGTTCCTCCGTTAACTGGCCGTTTGTTTTCTATATAGGAGACGATATCGTTTCGACAAAAAGCGCTTTTTTTGAAATCAGCGGAACGAGCGGACCGACGGCAAACTTGGGAATTGAACTCGGACTTGCCGGCGGGAGCGGTTCGTGCGTCCTCACGCGGACTCTGGATACGAGCGGACGAAATAATGAGTTCCGCCTTCTTTATGACGTAACCAGCTGCATTAATGCGGATGCGAAAGGGGATTATTCGAGAGCTCTTACGATAGCTTTAACGGGAGGTTCTGCCGATACCCTCTCGGCGAATTTTTTTCTGACCTATCAGCATACCCCTCCCGCCAATAGTGGAGTCACGGCGATGAAGACCATTTCCTTTGGCGCTGACGAAGGAACAGCTCCTGCGTCGATTACGGCAGGATCTAATGGCACGCTCAATTTTTCTTTTTATATCGGTGATAACATAACCTCTCTCAAAAGCGCTTTTTTTGAAATTAACGGCATCAGCCTATCGTCGCCGGCTTCTTCCTTGGCCCTTGCGTTGGGAGGCGGTAATGGAACCTGCCCATTGAGCAGCGTTTTGGATACCGGAGGCCGAGAAAACCAGTTTTCTCTGCTCTACGATGTTTTAAGCTGCATTAACGCGCCGGCAAAAGGCAGCTATTCCCGTTCCATTACGTTAACGCCGAGCAATGCCGATGTTTATATCCACTCGGCCAAGCTCACGCTTACGTATGAATTTACACCGCCGGCTTCCGGCGGTTATCCGGTGAGCGGCACCTTAATCTCTCCTACATTCGACACCGGAACGGCAAACGGTTCTAGTTTTAACTGGATTCTCTGGCGGGGATTACTGAACAATGGAATGATTCGCTTACAGCTTGCAACGTCAAATTGCCCGAATGGCGAAACGAACGCGCCCGCCTGTACGACGGGCGGATGGGGGAGCGGTTCGAATTATCTGGGACCGGATTGTACGACGTCCACTTTTTACACTCAGGCGGCAACCGAATTGCCCCAGGAGATTAATTGTCCTGCAGCTCATAATAATAAGCGGTATTTCCGCTATAAAGCGATTCTGTGTTCTGCGGATTGTTCATCCGCCGGGAATGCTACGCCGCAAGTTGATGATATTATTGTTAACTGGAGTCCTTAGACCAATGCAACGGCGTTCTGTAGTTAATTTTATTTCACAATTTTCTTCCCGGAGAGGCTTTTCGCTGTTTGAGCTTCTAATCTATGTCGCTATTTTCGGCGGAACGATTCTCGCGATCTCAACGGTTCTTATAACGATTCTTGCCGGTCGCGATTCGGATAACACCCGGTTCGAAGTCCTTCAAAACGTTCGCTTTGTTTCTCAGAAAGTTCGTCAGTTGGTTTACGATTCCACTTCGTCAACGGTTGGGGGAACCTGTCCCTTTAATACGCTGCAAGTTATGATCGAGGGTGTTACGTCGACGATCAGAGTGGAAGATCGGGCGCTCATCTTTACCTCGTCCGGAGTGACGTCATCGCTTACATCGGGCCTCGTGACTGCCACAACTTCGGCAAACTGCATGTTTACCGCCATTTACAATCCATCACCCGCGAAACCCACCATTCAATTCGATGTCGTAGTGGCATATAATGATAATGGAAATCCGGAATTGATATTTTCGAATTCTCTTAAGACGACAGTTGCCGGTCGGCAGTAGCCTTATGCAACTTTTTTCACTCAGCAACATTTATCAGGCAATCGTGGAAGACCGGCGTCGAAGCGCGCTCTACTTTTTTCTGTCCTTTGCAATTCTCTTGATTGTTTGGACTCTTTTAGTCGGCTTTGGCCTCCTCGAGGCTCCGGCGTGGTTGCGTCGGTATACGAATATCGCGGACACTCGGCCGACGCCGCGGAATGCTTATGATATTGCTCTCCCGGCGGCCAGGAATTGGCAAACTGATGCGGCGCTCGCTTTTCTAGAATCCGGCGTGGCCGGGGAGACGGGCCGATCCGACCTTTGGCGCGTCGGTTTTATTTCTCGAGCGAAGCCCGGTGTTGCTCTTGTGGTTAGCGTCAAAGACTATGCCGTTGTTTCTACCGGGGAGATGCCCTATGTCGGTTTGGGCGCTGATTTTCCCGCTGATATCCTTTCCGAGGAGGAGGCGATTGCTCGGGTTCGGCAACTTAAAGGCTACGAATCAACTCCTATCTTAAAAGTGGAAGCGGTTTACGGTCCCGCCGGAAAAGTTTGGTACTGGGGCGTGCATACTGCCAAAGGCGTGGTGAGTATTGAAGCGCAGAAAAAATAACTATGCGACGAAATATCGAAGGAGTAATCGCGCTTCCGGCAATCATTCTCATGTCGGGACTTATTCTCATAGCAGGGTTGGGCATCGCCTCCAGCAGTTTTCTGGAGAATGCGATGAGCTACGACGATGCGGATTCTCAAAAGGCGCTCGCCGCCGCTGAGGCCGGAGCCCGCGACGCTTTTTTGCGCCTGGTGAAAAATAAGCTCTGCAACCAAGGCGGAACGCCGCCCTGTCTTGCTTATGCATTATCCTTTACGGATACAACGGCAACCAGCACGGCGGCTATCACCGTTACCGGCGTTAACCCCAAGACCATCCTTTCGACGGGGAGCGTAAATGGTAAAATAAGAGTGGTTCAAGTGGTTGTCGCCTTCGACTCTAATAACAAAGCAACACAGACTAGCTGGCGGGAAATAACTGATTAAAACCTTCATGTTCTCAAAGTTTCACACCATTGATTGGAGCGGGGCCATCCATCGCGAAGAAAAAGTCGGAGGGCTCACGATTACGGATCAGAAAATAGTCCTCGTCTATCTCGAAAAAAGCGGTAAGTCTGGCGAGTCGATTCTTTGGCGGGAGGAAGCCCCGCTCGAACCCGGTGTGATTGAGGCGGGCGTTCTTAAAAAGCCGGAGGCATTGGTTCTCGTTTTGGAGCGGTTTCTTGAAGACAAGAAATTACCCTCCCGGTCCGTCATTCTCTCGCTGCCGGCAACTACCGCTCAACCGTTCGTCGTGGATTTGGTTCCCAATCTGGAAACCGCGGAGGTGAAAAATGCCGTCGGGCTTTTGATCGAATCTTCCTTGCCGGTTACGAGGAATGAGGCGTACATAGACTGGCAGGAGCTTCCCGGAAACCTGGGTTTAGGTTTTGAACGCAAAAAAATTCTTCTCGCAGTTGGGATCAAGGCCCTGATCGATCCCTATCTTACTGCCGTCGGGCAAGCGGGATTTGCTCCCGTCGCCTGCGAAACCCATTCCTGGAGTCTTTCCCGTTCTGTCAATTTCGGAGTCGAGCCTGCCTCCCTCCTTATTCATTGGGGCCGCAGCGCTGTCATTTTTTCCGTTTATCAAGTATCCGCTCTGGTTTTTCAATTCGACCTGCCGGCGGATACCGAAGGGGAGCCGGGGAAAGTTGCCGTCATGGCCGAAAGAATCCTCCGCTTCATCGCCTCGGATGCCACTTTTGGATTTGACATTAAGCAAGTCCTTCTCCTGGGGACGCCGGAAGAACAAAAAAAGTTTTCCGACGCAGCCTCGGAAAACCTGCGAAAAATAATCCGGGATGGCGGAGACGCTATTTCGCTTATCGCTCTTGGTTCGGCGCGCCGCGGCCTTATTCCGCGCAGTCAAGATCTCTTTATCAGCCTTTTATCCATAACAACGGAAATTGCCTACGAAGAAGAGCGTTTCGTTTCTTTTCTCTCATTTCTCCAGAAACTTGCCGTTACTTTAGGAGTTTTTTTTACCGCCTTTTTTGTCGGCATCCTGCTTCTTTTAAATATTGTTTCGAGGGCAACGACGCAATCCCTGGCCGACGGGGCGGTTAACGTCCCCGATGGTCTTCCCGAAGCCAAGAATGCAGCGGTTGTTTTTAATAATAACGTTACTCAACTTTCCCAGTTGGTTGAGCAATCGCCCCAATGGAGCCGCGCCATCGATGAGCTGCAAAATCATGTCAATTCCGGATTAACGGTTAACCGCCTGGAAATTTCCGCAATGACGGGATCGATTCTGCTCGAAGGTATCGCTCAGGATCGAGCGAACCTGCTGGAGTTACGAAATAAGTTTCAGGCAAGCTCTGTTTTTTCTTCCATTAGCATTCCTTTGGCTTCGCTTGTCGCCCGGGGCAATATTCCCTTCAGTTTTTCCTTAGTCGTCAAGGATTTGTCATTATTCCGCCGATAAACACCATGCTTTCACCGCTTCATTTCCGAGATATGGCAGCCCGCCTTGCCGTTAGATTAATTCTTTTAACGGCTGTTTTCGCGATCGGATTGGCGTTTTTTTGGAATTATATCAGTGATCGCGCTCACAGCTTGGAGGAGCAGAGGCTGTTATTAGCCGCTTTCGAAGAAGAGCGCCTTAATGCGTCGCATCTGAAAGACGATTATGCCAGAATCTCGCCGTTTTTATCGACGATTGAAAACGCGCTTCCGACAGAAGAAAGCCTGTATCGCGTTGTTGAGGCGCTTGAAAATATAGCGGAGCAAAACGGGTTAAAAGTCGCCATTTCTCTCGAAGGTCAATCCGTCCAGCCGACCGGAGTAAGCGGCGTTAATTACATCGGTTTCCGCGGGGTGCTCGATGGCAACCTCGAGGGATTGCGAAAATATCTGTCGGCTATCGATGCCTCGCCGGTTTTCGCAAGCGTTCACGCCATCTCCTTAACCGGATCCAATGTCTTTTATCAAAACGGGACGCTCACAATACGCGGAAAGATCTATACAAAATAAAGATATGAGTAAAATCTTAAGCTACCTGCATTCTAAGTCTTGGCAAAGCATGGCATATGCGCTTATTTTGCTCGCTATTTTCCTTTTTGTAGCATTTGTTTTTCTGCGATCCCTTGTTTTTTCGGCGCACGTTATCGATACCTTATTGACTGAGCCCGACGCTTCCGGACAGGCATCGTTTTTTAATCTGGGCCAATTTTCAAAAATTTCAACTAAGCTTCGCATTGTCTTGTCGGAGTCGTCGACGGCCTCCTCAACGGTTTTATCCTCCGCTTCTTCAACGGAAACAGCGGCTTCTCCCAAATCGCCGCTCCGCATCTTGAATGCGACGGGCCGCAGCGGGCTGGCAAAAGAATGGCAGGAAAAGTTTGAGAATGCCGGTTTTTCTTCGGTGACCGTCGGGAATTCCGACGTGGATCTGATTGGCATTGAAATCCGTTACTCCGCGTCTCAAGCGGAGAGCGTCGTGGAGATACGGAAGATCCTTGAGGCGAATGATGCTTCGGGCGTCACGGAAAAAGCGATTCCCGAGGGCTCGCCAATCCTTATTATCTTCGGCAAAGAATCGTAGAGTTATTCGCTCGCAACGCGGATTACTTCTTCAATCGAGGTTTGACCGACCGCTACTTTTTCCAGGCCGTCTTCAAAAAGCGTTTTCATACCCTCTTTCCGGGCTTTCTCGCGTATCTCATGGGCTGACGCGTTGGCCAAAATGCTGTTTCGGATATCGTCCGAAATATAAAGGATTTCGAAAATACCGACTTGCCCCCGATAGCCGCTATAAGCGCATACCGGACAGCCCCGAGAGCTATAAACGACTTTGGGGGGCTCCACGGCCACGTTTCTTACTCTAGCTTGTTCCTTGAGCGCCGTTTTTGCCTCGGGAGAAATTTCTTGGCTGACGATACACACATTGCAGAGCCGACGAACTAGTCGTTGTGCAATGATAAGATTGAGCGTTGAAGCCAAAAGAAATGTTTCTACTTTAAGGTCCGCGAGGCGGGGGATAGCGGTGGGGGCATCGTTAGTGTGGAGTGTGGAAAGCAATAAATGGCCGGTTAGAGCGGCATTAATGGCAATATCGGCGGTTTCCTCGTCGCGAATTTCACCGATCATGATGATGTCGGGGTTTTGACGAACCAGGGTGCGGAGTCCCGTGGCAAAGGTAAGGCCCGCTTTTGCATTCACTTGCGTTTGATTAACGCGCGGAATGTCGTATTCGATCGGGTCTTCAATGGTTGTTATGTTTACTTTCGGCGTATTAAGAACCTCGAGGATCGCATACAGTGTCGTTGTTTTCCCGGAGCCGGTGGGGCCGGTGACTAAAATTAATCCGTGAGGTTTCTTCGCGGCATCTTCAAGCCTTCCCAGATCCTTGGCCCCGATGCCCAGCTCGGTAAGGGATAAGGGTCGCAAGGAACCTTTAAGAACCCGCATCTCCGCTTTTTCTCCGTGAAATGTCGGAATGATGGATACGCGAACATCGACAAATTGATCCTCTAGCGGGAATCGGAATCGCCCATCTTGCGGAGAATTATGAACATCGATCTGGAGATTTGCCACGACCTTAATCCGAGCGATGAGAATCGGGGCAATTTCTTTCGGCAACGAAAGAATTTCCTGCAGAATGCCGTCTAGGCGGTAGCGGATCAGGAGCTTGTCGCGGAAGGGTTCGAAATGAATATCGGAGGCATCCAGGGTAACCGCGTGCTCTAGAATGCTATTTAGGATTTTGATGATGGGAACCGCCTCCGTAAGCTTTCCTAAGTTGTTGGTATCGGCTATCGTCGTTGAAGCTTTCAGATTTTCTTCGATGATTTTATTGAACTCATCACTAATTTTTCTCTTATAGAGCTTTAGCGCAAACCGGTGATTGGACGGCGTCATGAGATGAATATCGAACCAGGCGCTGAATTTCCGCCGGAGAAAATTTATCGTCGCAAAGTCGTAAGGGTCGAGCATGCCCAGCGATCCGCGGTGAGTTTTTTCGTCGTAGGCAAAAATAATAACCCCTTTGCTTTTGGCGTATGATTCCGGTATCAGCTCAATAATTTCCGGATTGAGGGCCAAACTCTCAAATTTGACCAGCGGGATTTTAAGGTAATCCGATAAAATTTCGCTGAAGATGTTTTCTGAGATAAGGCCCCGGCCGATTAAAATATCGATAATGGACCGATTGGAGCGAGTGGATTCATTCTCCGCGGCCAGGAACTGATCGGGATTGACCAGCCCGGAATTTGTTATAAACGCCTTAATCTCCGCTTTCGGGATATGCATTGGTCTAAGTATACTAAACCCTCGTATTCGAAACAACGGAAAAACCGGCGTGAGGCCGGTTTTTCTGGAATACTGATGTTCCGCTTCGGCTAGAAATCGTTTGAAGCAGGCAGGATTAAAAGCTTGGTGCCGACTTCGTACAAATTGCTGTTATTCCCGCCGTCCTTCGTCGCCTTATTGCCGACGGATGAGCTTTCGAGTTTTGCATTAAGCTCGAAGGTATTATCCGCTGCATCGCACATATAGCGGTAAACCAGATCGCTATTTGTTACGCCTCCTGCGGTAGCACTATTGGTTGGATCAACCGGCAAATCGGAGATCGGCGATCCGCTCGTCAAACCGCTGAGATTCACTTTAATCCAACCGGTTCCATTGGTCAGGCTCGAACTGGCCGCCATTACCTGGGTTGATGTCGGAACATTCGCGGATCCGCCGGCCAATGTTGCGTCAGCGATCGGCGCGCCCGGGTTATCGGAGGGATAGCTGTAGAAAATCGAGTCGGTGCCGCTGCCGTTCGCGCATAGCGTATTACTGCTTCCGTCTAAGGAAACCGTTGACGTTGTCTTGGTGATATAAAGCGCTAAGGCCGTCTTTAAAGTCGCCAAATCCGAAACGCGCTGCGTATCGCGAGCCTCTCGAAGGGTCTCGGCTGGATTCAAAACAAATATCGCAACCGCCGATAAGACGCCCAAAATCGCGATAACAATCAATAATTCCAACAGGGTAAATCCTTTCTGATCGTTTCCTTTCATAAATGATAGTCTTTTGTTATCGACCTTGTTTTTATTTTTGGGGAATATATTGTGAAGCTTTCTCTACGGCGTCATCAATGGTGATATCGCTTTTGATCAAATACTCTTTGGCGCCGAGGCTTTTTGCTTTCTTGATGTCGTTCTCTTGGCTTAAAACCGAGAGGATGAGAACGGGAATCGATTTCCATCCGGGGCTGCTTCGGAGAACATCTAGAATTTCAAATCCGGATGCGCCGGGGAGCATAAGATCAAGAACGACAACGGACGGTTTCTTGGCCGTCGTTTTGATGAATGAAACGGCGTCATAGCCATCCCCGATGATTTTTAAAGAGATATTCTTCTTGGCGCACTTCAGCTTGAATGCCCTCTCTAAAATTGTATCATCTTCGACTAGTAGAATGTAGGGTTCCATGTGGATATCTAAGTATAGATTTTATCTTCTTAAAGATCAACGGATTATTTTCCTCGGCGGGGAATGGTAAAGAAAAAAGCCGTTCCCTTTTTCCAAACCTTACCATTTTTATTCCATGAAGCGGGGGATTCAAACCATATTTTCCCGCCCCAGAGTTCCACGAGGTATTTGACCAAAAAAAGCCCCAGACCGGTTCCGCCGGGCGCCTTGATGGAGGCATTGGACGCCCGAAAGAATCTGCCAAAAATTTTGGACTGCTGGTTTCGAGGGATCCCGACGCCTTGATCCCGAATCGCCACGGTCACGGTATCTTTGTTTTGCGCGAACGAGATTTCAATGATCCCTCCCTCGTCGGAATAGTTTATGGCATTAATGAGTAGATTACTGATCACCTGCCGGAGGATGATCGGGTCTATGGTGATCGAAATCTTCGCTGCCGACTGGCCGATTCCGATGGAGAGAGTTTTAGACTCAAGCGCAGTTTTCAACTCTTTGGTGATATCCCGGACGAACGCGCTTAAATTAATGGCTTGCGGCTTTATCACTAATTGTCCGGTCTCAGCCTTCGTTAGATACAGTAGCGTGTTTAACATGTCCACCAACCGTAAAACGCTCGAGTAAATTTCCTTGCTGAATTCGGATTGCTCTTTGGTCGGCGCCGCCGTTTTCTGGGCATCCAATAGAAGTTCGGTATACCAACGGATTGCCGTGACCGGCGTCCGAATTTGATGCGAGGCGATGGAGATAAAATTAGTTTTCGCTTCGTCGAATTTTTTCATTGCCGTCATATCGCGAAAGACGATAACGGCACCGGAAATTTTATCGTGAATTCGGAGCGGCGCCGCCGTAAAAGAAACGGGGAACCGCTTTCCGGACGACAGAACGTAATACATATCGTCTTTCAAGTCGGCCGCGAGGGTATCTCCGGTCTCCAGCACTTTGTGAATCGGCTTTTCGATTTCGACTACATCCCCGGTTTCCCGATGAAGCGAGACGATGTCGGAATAATGCTTCCCGATGGCGCGGCGGGGATCGATAGCAAGAAGGCTTCCGGCGGTTTTATTCATATAAAGAATCTGCCGTTTTTTATTGAGAACCACGAGGCCCTCGCCGACGGCTGCCATGATTGCTTTGAGCTGCTCATGTTCCGCCTCTAATTGCTCGTAAGAAACTTGGATGCCGTGCTTTTTCGACTCCGTTTTTTTCATGGAAGAACTTTTTTTACTATAGTATAATAATAGCGAATATGGTTAATTTTTCCTACCAGGCCGTGGATAAAGACGGTCGGGTCTTCCGGGGGGAGATTCGCGCCGTCGACCGGCGGACCGCCATCGCTGAATTATCCGCTCAAGGACTTTTGCCAACGCGACTCGCCGAGGGGTCGGGGAAGCGCGAGCATGGTTCGCGTTTCTCGCTCAATTCCTCCATTTCTCTGGGCGGCGTTAGCACCGTGGATAAAATTCTTCTAGCCCGCCATCTTTCCGTTATTTTAAAAACGGGGACCTCCCTTCGGGAAGCGCTCGACATACTTTACAGCGATTTTGAGAAACCCATTCTTCGCCGGCTTATCGCGGAAGCGAGGACGCATGTCGAAGGAGGGGAGCCGCTCTCGGAGTTTTTTAACCGCTATCCTCGCTATTTTCCGCCGATTTTTGTCGGTTTGATCCGGGCCGGTGAATCCTCTGGAACGCTCGATAACGCTTTTTTCTCTCTTTATAATCAGCTTTCTCGGGATTACGACCTTCTGCGGCGTGTTCGCGCCGCTATGATCTATCCGACGATTCTTTTGATTGGAAGTGCCGGAATTCTGGTTTTAATGATGACCTTCATTCTCCCTCGGATGGCGGCCTCCTTTAAGGGTGTTGTTTCCGAACTTCCGTGGATTACGCGATTTTTCATGGCCATAAGCGAATATTTGAGCCGATATCCCGCCGTTACCCTGGGAACCTTTCTGGTTCTTATTGCTGCGGGATTCTTTCTCTTTCGTTCCGTTCGGGGTCGAGCGATTACTTTTTTTATTTTTGCACGATTGCCGGTTGCTTCGGAACTTATCAAAAAACTCACGCTCGCGCGCTTTTGCCGAACCTTTCGAAATCTCCTCTTGAGCGGAGTAAATGCCATCGACGGCATCGGCATTGCCGCCACGACGGTGGTGAATCCCACGTATACGGCCTCGCTCCAGGGAGCAATCCAGGAAATTCAGAGAGGGTCTTCTCTTTCCGACGCTTTTCGATCAAAGCCGAAATTATACCCGAGTTTTTTTACCAGTATTGTTACTATCGGCGAGCGAACGGGAACCCTGGAGCAATCGCTCGATACTCTTAGTTCCTTCTACGAAGAAGAAGTTGACCGGCTTCTTAAGAATCTTGTTTCTTTAATCGAGCCAATTCTCATTTTCGTCATGGGAATTATCATCGCCTTGGTGGCGCTTTCCGTTCTTTTGCCGATTTTCCGGACGGTCCGGATGTTCCAGCAATAGATTGTTACTCTGTCGTTGTCCGCCCTAGAGTATTAATGGAAATCGTTTTTTGTTGCGGCGGATTCGTCAGGGTGTTTTGGAGACTAATGGTTGCCGCGGCCGTGGGTGTTCCCGTTCTTTTCGCGAAAATAATCGTCGTGCTGGAGCCGCTTATCGGTAATCCATATTGAATTCCTTCCGAAAGATAGATTCGATCCGTTGTCGTTCCTACCTCGTAGGTAAGGCCCCAAAAAAGATCGTAGAACGGCTCGCTTCCCGTATTGTCAAAGTGAATTCCCCACGCCGAGGCATTTTGCAGGGTTAAAGCCTTATTCTGGGCGTTTCGAAGCATTCCGGTCATCCGATTAGCTTCTTCATCGACTTCCAGGCTTAATTTGTGGCCGAAAAGGAAGGGGGAGCCGATCGCCATGAGAGTCAACAGGATTCCGATAACAAGAAGGAGTTCCAATAATGTATAAGCGTTTCTCATAGTTCAGGAGATAGAAATTTAGGAAACTCTCAAAGATTTGCGCTGCCTGCCGTTTTTCGGTTTGGAGGGTGCCGGGCCGCATTTTCGAAGAAAAGCAACTTTTGATTTTCGGGTGATTCCCAGAATCGTCAACACCGCAATATAGGAGGCGGCAACTTCATCGGGAATATCATAGGCCGACTGCGTTATGAGTTTTGCCAGAAAAAGACCGACAACCAGCACTGTCCAACTAACAACAAACCATTCTCCCGGATGCCGCGCATCGTGCACCTCATACCAGCGCTCGAATTCTTTGTCGCTTACATAAATCGCCAAAATTCCGATATAAATTCCCGTTAGGATCGGCAAAATTTCGTGAAGGCGATGATTGGAAGCAAAATCGTAAATAATGGCGGCGTAAAGGGCGAGAGTCCAGAAATTGGTAAGATGCCTCCAGAACTTCGTCTCGCTTAAAATTCGGCGGAAAATTTTCATCGTTTCAAATTACTTTCGCCGTTCCCAAAAACCGCTAAACGCCGCATAAACAATGAGTATTAAAAGCACGGTTGCCCAGGCGAAAGTGACTTGGAGCGCGGCATCCGCTTCCCGACGCTCCGCTTCGCGGAGCGATCGTCCCACCGCCACAAATCCCGCGACAGGATTTTTTCCTCCCGCGCTTACCCGAAGCATTACCACGGCAACTCGAATATCCGGTCGCGGCTGCCAGGTGGCGCGGTGTTCTGTTAGAGTTCTCGCTCCATCAAAAATCTCCTGCGGCGGCTTCGGAACATCGCCGTTTAGGGTAGCTGATGAGACGACGACGTTGCTCGAATCGTCAAAAATTATTGCAAAGGGTGACAATGATTTTTCTAAATCGGAGGGAAAAGACGGAAGAAGCGTTGCCGGAGGTGCCCCGTTCTCTAGGGCAGCTTTAATATCGTAAGCGATCTGAACCTGCGGATCGTCGGCGCTTTGGCGGTACATTTGTCCGCTTAGCCAATATTGCGTTCCGAAAATGATCGTCACCAACAAAGCCGCAAGAAGGAAAAGCGGAAATCGGGCCATAGATGCCTATTGCTTTGCCGGCAGCTCGCAGCCGGTTTTCTCGGCAAGTTTCTTTAATTCCACCACTCCATTTTCCCGACTGCCGTCGGCGAATTCCCACGTGGGATAGCCGGTGATATTTTTATCGCGGCAGACCGGAAGCTGGTTTTTCCGATCAGCGGTTGAGCATTCTACATAGGGAAGCCGGTGGGCGGAACTGCCAAACATCGCTTTTTGCTTATTGCAGTACGGACACCAAAAAGTTCCGTAAAATTTAGCGCCTTTATCGCCAAGACATTGAGCGAAGCTGTCATAAATATTGGGCGCTGTTTTTGTATAATTAATCCACCAAAATCCTCCGACAATAACCCCCCCAATCACCACCGCCCAGATTATATTGGATTTATTTTTAAACATATCCGTAGTGTAACAAGATTTTACTCGCAAGGCAAAATTGTGGTACGGTAGTAAAATGATGGCTTCCTACTGGACGAATCGAAAATTTCTCTCGTCCCTTTTCTGGTCTTCGCTTTTTCTCGTTCTCAGTCTGATTTTTCAATTTTACGCGGGAACGTATGCCACGGAACAAGCTAGTAATCCGGTTACGGATATCGTTTTAAGTAATACGCGCGTCTATAATGTGGGCTTCGTTTTTGTCTACGGCGCCCTCACATTTTGGCTTTTTATCGCTTTTCTCTGCGTTCGCCAGCCTCAACGCATTCCCTTTGTTTTTAAAACGATAACGCTTTTTGTCGTTATCCGATCTTTCTTTATTAGCCTCACCCATATTGGACCTTTTCCGGAATATTTAGCAATTGATTCGAATATAATGTCGCGGTTCGCTTTTGGCGGCGATTTGTTTTTTTCGGGTCATACGGGAATTCCTTTTCTCGCCGCGCTGATTTTCTGGAGCGATCGGAATCTCCGTTTATTTTTTATCGCCGCCGCCGCGCTTTTTGGAATTATCGTTCTTCTAGCGCACCTGCATTACACCATTGATGTTGTTGCCGCTTTCTTTATCACGTACAGCATTTATCGGTTGGCAGAAATATTTTTTAAGAAAGACCGGCTGCTATTCGACAGTGGAATTATTTAACGCAAACCGTATATACTATTGTCATGCAAAAATCATATGTTATCTTTATCTTTATTGCGGTCGCGGCGATCACCGGTATTTATTTCTTGCTAAAAGGCGGAGGCGAAAAAACGCCGGCTAGTGATTATTTTTCGGCGACCACAGCCTCGAACGCAACTTCCTCAGCAACAGTAGCGGTAAAAGATAAAAAACCATTTATGCGGCATCAAATAACCTTAAGAACTACCCTGGGCGAAATTGTTTTTCAAACCTATGACGCCGACGCTCCGAAGACCGTTCAGAATTTTATAACTCTTGCCCAGAAGGGATTCTACGAGAATGTTATTTTCCACCGCGTCATTCCGGGATTTATGATTCAGGGCGGCGATCCTGCGGGAACCGGAATGGGCGGCCCGGGGTACACTTTTGCCGATGAACTAAATCCGCAAACGGAATCTTATAAAGCCGGTTATACAAGGGGAGTAGTAGCGATGGCCAATGCCGGTCCCAATACGAACGGCAGCCAGTTTTTCATCATGCTCGAAGATTATCCACTCCCGCGAAACTACACAATCTTCGGAAAAGTCGTTGCCGGACAGGGAGTTGTGGAGGCTATCGGGAGCTTGAAAACGGGTCCCAATGACCGCCCGCTTAATCCGCCGTCGATCACCGCCGTTTTGGTGAAGGAAATTACCACTCCTTAAAAAGACTCCGCGCCGATTCTAGATCGTCCGGAAAGTCTACGTCGATCGCCCGATAGGGATGTATGTTTAGCGGATAGAATCGATGCCCGTCCGCGATCATTCTTTCCATGGTGTACTCATAGAATTCATGAGGGTATTCCTCGCTTTGCGTTTTGGTATAGTCCTGAAACTTCTTCCAGGTTGCGGCCGTAAACACATTGATCCCCAGCGCCTCCCCGATTGCATCGGACGGGTTGATGGATTTGTTTATGCTCCTAATCGTTCCATCCGAATGCAGCAGTATTTTCATTTCTTCCTTGCCGCATTGTCGATAAGCCGCCGCCACATAATCTCGCCCCGGTTCTTGAGTGATCAGTTTGCCGATTAGGTCGGCATCGAAAATAACATCCGCGTCTAACTGCAGAACATAGCGCGTCGCTTCCATTTTTGTTCCTCCCTTATGCGAGGAGATAATATTGTTTTCATGGAATTGCGCGTTATAAACGAAATCTACGGAAAGATGGGGGAATCGAAATCGAACGAAATCCTCAACCATTTGACTAAGATAACCCACAACAATGGTTATGTTGGTGATTCCCTGCTTTTCGAGCGCTACAATCTGATGTTCGAGAATGGGTTTTCCGCCTACCAAAACCAGACACTTAGGGGTGTCGGGAGCCACAGATTTAAGCCGGAGGCCCCGGCCAGCGGCTAAGATGAGGGCGTGATCTTTAGGCATTCGAATAATCTTCCCACTATATCGAGGTTTATCAATATGATCAACGGGGTTTGTGGGCATAATAGGGAAGGGCTTGTCGTATGATTTTTCGAATAAAGGGTCCTTTGGCGCGGCCATAGGACCATCGGTCGTTTTTATATTGGGATGCCAGTCGGCGCTTTAACTTGTCGTATTGGCGCGCCGCCTTTCTTTTTTCCCGGAGATAGCGGGGGAAAGCGGTATGCGCCTTCCAAAGCTGTCCGCGGTATTTAATCAGGTGAAGATGGTAGCCCTCCACGAGAATCCCCTTCTCTCTGCTCTTTTTTACGAAGAAGCGGCGATAGCGGGGATCGCCAACATCTTCCACGGGCGTATAGCCAGCCTGTCTAAGAGCGACGCTTAGCGAGTGGAAATCTTTCACCTTAGCAACTCCGGCCAGTATATCGATAATCGGTTTGGCAGAAATGCCGGGGATCGCGGTGCTTCCGATATGATGCACATGGATTTGCGGGGATGCTCTCTCTATTCGCTTCGCTTCACGGGCGAAAGCGGCAAGCCATGCTGTTTGATGGGGTAGGAGTTTTATCGGCTTTGGTTTTGCTCCGATTTTCATAGATCCACGATAGCATAGTTATTCCGCAAGTTATCCACAATGTATATATGGTATATAAATGCGATCCTAGTAAAATATATACATGATTAAGAATCCCCAGCAACTTACGGATAAGCAGAGGCGATTTTACGAATCGCTTCGGCGGCTGATAGAAAAGAAGGGCCAGTCGCCAACGGTATCAGAGCTAGTTCGCCTCATGAAGTTGTCTTCGCCCCGGGCCGCCACGCAATATTTGGAGGCGCTGGAGCGAAAAGGGCTGATCGAACGGCGGCGATACGAGGAACGGGGAATTCGTTTAGTCGGCGGGAATAACCACGAGCCAATGACGGTAAGCATTCCGGTCATTGCGTCGGCGGGATGCGACAATGTGGCCGTTTTTGCCCAAAGGAATTTTGGGGATTATATTTGCGTTGCGCAAGAGCTCCTTCAAGGACGAAAACCCGATACCATCGTCTGCGTGAAAGCCATCGGCGATTCGATGGTTGATGCCGGCATTAAAGAAGGGGATTATGTTTTAGTCGAAGTGACCAATGCCGTAAGCGAAAGCGATCTGGTTGTGGCCATTATCGACGGATTTGCCGTCATTAAAAAGATCGAATTGGCGAATAACGCGATCATCCTGCGGCCAGTCTCTTCGGATCTGCAGTATAAGCCCATTATTCTCCGCCGAGATTTTCAAATTTTCGGCAAGGTTTTGGACGTAATTCGCGTTCAGCCCAAAGGAGACTTGGAAATTGTTCCGCTCGTTGATTATCCTGACGATCAAAAGATGGATTACGAATTCATCTAAGAACCAGTCTGACTACTTAATTGAATCTTTGATTCTGTTTAGAATTCTTTCCACTTCTTTGATGCTGTGATCGTCGAGAAGAGAAATGGCGGCGGCGTTTTTGTTTATTTTTTTAAGAACGGCCAATTTTTTCTTTAGCTCATTTTCCGGAACTGCGTCGCTTTTGCTCAAAAAAATATATTCCGGCTTCTGTAATAATTCTTTGTTGTGAATTCCTAATTCCTGCCGAACTGTTTTATAGTCCGCTTCCGGATCTGCCGACTCGGTAGAGATAAGATGAAAAAGGATTCGAGTCCGCTCAATATGACGCAAGAATTTGATTCCCAGTCCGCGTCCGGCCGAAGATCCTTCGATCAAACCGGGGATATCCGCCAAAATCAGCTCGTAGTAGGCGCCCAGGCTAGGCTCCAGTGTCGTAAAGGGATAATTTGCCACTCGGCTTTTGGCATTCGTTAAGCGGTTTAACAGACTCGATTTTCCGGCATTGGGGAAACCAATCAAGCCGACATCGGCGATAAGTTTTAATTCTAGTCGAAGTTTAAACGATTCTCCGGGCAGGCCCGGCTGGGATTGCTTGGGAGTGGTGTTTTTTGAAGATCGGTAATGAAAATTGCCCCGGCCGCCGATGCCGCCTTGCGCTAAGAGGATTTTTTCACCGACTTTTTCAACCTCCCGCACGGTGCCGTTGGTTAAATTATGGATTACGGTGCCCACCGGAAGATTTAAAATCAGATCTTCGCCATCTGATCCGTCACGAAATTGTCCTCGACCGTTTTCGCCGTGTTCCGCTTGAAAATCTTTTCTATTACGGAATTGACGCAGGGCGCCGATATCCAAAACTCCAACGGCATAGACACTGCCGCCTTTGCCACCCGAGCCGCCCGTCGGCCCCAGTTCTTTAACGTTCGTATTGAAGGCTACCGCGCCCTTCCCCCCGCGTCCGGAGGAAATTTTTACCGTGATATCGTCAATAAGCATTTTAAAATCGCGATGGAAAATTAATTTATTTCGTGCGGATTAATAATAGTTTTCTCGCGCTTCTTCTGGTTCACCAAGCTCTCTATAGTTTGCGAGCAACTCTTCGCCAGCTTCGATGTCTCGTAATGCAAAATATCCTTTCCCTTCTATCCATTTAAGATTCGCATTTTTAGAATGATTAAGGTAATTTCCAATATCCATTTGGTTGAATTTCTTAGGACAAAGCAATTTTCCATCCGGACGACTTAAACAATATCCCTGCAGTTCTTCGGGTACTCCTTCTGGATTTCTTATTTCTTCTTCAAACTGATTAGCAAAAAGAGCCATGTATGTTCCCGCGGCAGTATCATGCAAGGTAAATACTCCAACACCGCCGCGGTGTACCGTGGAAGGTTTAAGTATAAATGACTGATGATCGGTTTTATCCATAAGATCTCTAATCTGCCTGATATCCTACGACTTCGTCTTTTGGGTTGCTGCGTTCCCCGGTCTAGTACCACCGTGGTTCAATCAGTATAAGGGTTATTTCATGGCCGGAACAGGACTCCGCTGACCCGTCCCGGTCGGGTTATTTTTCGCCCGGACCCTCCTATTCTGCAAAGGTAATTGTCGTACTTCTTTATAGAATCATCCTCTGTTCGATACTCCTCATGCTCAAGGACGGTTCCTCTCGCTGTGCTATCAGAAACTGCCGTCCATTCGTGACAATGAGAAACAAATAAATCGCCCTCTTTATAGACAGAGTACTCTCGATGGTTACCGTTGGAATCAAGACCGGTTTTGTAATATCTAATGGTTTCCATTGACGATTTCATCCTGCATTATTGCCACAGGAAAAATTTAAAACTCTAAAAGACGGATCTGTGGCTAAATACATTTATTATGGGTGCACCCGTTCCCGAGACATAAACTGCAAAGAAGGGTACGTAGAGGAAAAAACGCTTATCTCACAGCTCCTAGAGATCATCGACCGAATCGACCTCGATCAATCAGGTATCAAAAAGAAACTAGAAGCCGAAATTGAACGACATAAGAAATTCCACTCGGGGATTATGGGTAAGGCAGAGACGGAATACAAAGCCCAAGATGCTGATATAAGAAACTACGCAAAGTACTTACTGACCGAGGGGTCAATATTTGAAAAGCGAGATTTGTTGACGTGCTTGAAGAGTAAGATTGTTCTAGAAAATAAGAAGTTGGCCCTATAGCAGCTCCGAGATGAAAGTTTCTAACATCCTTATCTCAACAAATCTTACATCTGTAGAAATCGGAGGATATTTTGTCCACCAGAAACCAATTTTAGTCACGAATATAGACGCTACTTCAGGAGGCGTGGGTGGCGTTGGCCAATTAAGCCTTGTTATCAACGCAGAGCCGTTTGCATTAAGGTAGCACCTCCTCTCTTCGACAGGTTGCGTAAATCTAGAAAAGGCCGCGGATCATAGTCCATGGTTATATTTTACGCTTTTTCACTCCTGAAGCATTAAACCTTTAAGGTCTACCAAGAAGGATTTGACCCCTTTAGGTCCATCGATACCAAACTAGACTGCTGCGGGACTTGGATTCGAACCAAGATACTCGCCTTCAAAGGGCGATGTCCTACCATTAGACGATCCCGCAAGTTAGAGGATTCGGCGCTGCTCTCGGTATATAAAAGCAAAAATGCCGATATTTGTCACTCTCGGAAGCGGATGAGGCCCGGAAAGTCGCGATGACCTTCCGGGCCTCGGGGAAGGGGATGCCGCTAGAGTTCACGCAGGATCTCGCCCGCGACGCCGTGCCGTTCGGCGAATTCGAGCAGAGCTGCTCGAACCGTGAGCCCCCGGATCTCCGGCTCGGGTGAGGCGGCCTTCGCGTTCTGAATTTCTTCGGCCAAATGGGTCTCTTCTTGATCGGTCATCGGCCGAGGGAGGATGCCGGATGAATGGCCGAAGTTGAGCAGAAGGCGGAATCGCTGGGCGACATTTACCGACCAGCGAACTCCGGGTCGCAGGGCATGCTCGAGCAGAAGCGGAAAATCGGCGGTGAAAGCCGGGAAATCCGAGGAAACGCGAACCATCGCCATCTAAGCACCTCCTCAATGGGTTAGCGGTACGCTTCTTGATGCGAGATGAGCGCTTTAAAAACCTCAATTCTCAAAGCGCTCGCCTCGCGATTTTCTAAAAGTACGCTCAAATCCTATCAGAGTCTGCATTACTTTTTCAACCAAGAGTGCGGCCTACTTCTGGAGATTCTCGATCAAGACAACTTCGAGCGGTATATGGGCAAACGGGGAGTATCGCATTTCGCTATAAGCCCGGATAAGCGATTTAATAAACGGAATTGCCCATTTTTCGTCCAACCGGCGGCTTTGTTCGGTGATCATCGATAATTCGCGATCCGTTAACTCTTTTTTATACTCCGTAGCGAGACTGGGATCAACTCGGAGCGCCAAGAGTCGGCGGAAATAATGGATAAGGTCCTTCCCAAATTGCACAATGTTGTATCCGTCTTCGCTGATTTTTAAAAGATAAGAAAGAGAACCGCTCAGATCCTTTTTAAGGATAAGTTCCGCCAGGGCGGCAGTCCGGGCAAACCCAACCCGGCCCAGCGTGCCCTCGACGGCTTCAAGATCCACCTTCCCTTCGAGGGATGCGATTTGATCTAAAAGCGATTCGGCATCCCGAAGACTTCCTTCGGCCGCGGCCGCAATAAGCTCTAGCGCATCATCGGCCGCCTCAATTTTTTCATTTTTTACAATATCCGCGAGCTTCTCGACGATCGTTGCGAGCGCTAACTTTTTAAAATGAAACCGTTGAGTCCGCGACGTAATCGTCGCCGGCATTTTATCGAGCTCCGTTGTCGCCAAAATGAAAATAGCGTGCGACGGCGGCTCTTCCAGGGTTTTCAAAAGCGCATTGAATGCATCTTTTGATAATTGGTGCGCTTCGTCGATGATGAAAACCTTGTATCGGAGTCGGGCAGGGGAGAATCGGATGTTTTCTTTTAGATCGCGGATATCGTCGATCCCGCGATTTGATGCCGCATCGATTTCCACCACATCGAGCGTTCGCCCGTCGTCAATTTCTTTGCAGGAATCGCACGTATTGCAAGGCTCTCCTTGTTCGCGGAATTTGGGATTTCCCGCGCGCGTTTCACAGTTGGCAATCTTGGCCAAGATCCGCGCCGAGGTGGTTTTTCCCGATCCGCGAGGCCCATAAAAGAGGTAAGCGTGAGCCAGGCGATCCTGACGAGCCGCCGCCTGGAGGATTTGCGTTATGGATTCCTGGCCCAGTACATCGGCTAAGACTTGAGGTCTATACTTCCGGTAAATAGCTAGCATAATAGCAAGTATAAAGTATCAAGCGGGGATTTCCAAAACGAAATCGAGCTCCGCCCGGCGTCCGGAATGGACAACCGCGCGGAGCTCGAGGAGTACTGCGTTCACCGCAACCCGATACCACCCCACAGAAGGAAGCCTAGGCCCAGGAAGGTGCAGCCATAGGCTACCTGATCCCGGATCCGAAGGCGCTGGCCGACGCCCGATCGCCAGCCGATCACAACGAAGGCGTGGTAGGCCGAGTAGGCCAACATCAGGGCGCCGACGCCGATCATGACCCAGGGATGCTGCGCCGAGAAGACGGCGAGCATCCGTTGGATTTTCCAGAACACGACCGACCTCTGGATCACGTCGAACAGCACCACTGCGCCGACGAAAAAAGCGATCGTTGCGAGGATGCGCGTCCCAAATTTCACGTTCGAACCTCCCTGTTTGGTGATGGTTAAATACAGCAAGAGGGAAAAAGCCCATCAACTTTTTCCTTCTTGCTGTAGATTTTAAGAACTTCCCATACAATAGCATATTATATAAATTTGTCAATTATAATGTGCGACACTAATTTGGCTATTTGAGGACTCAAAACACCTTATGAAATATAGATAAAATTGAGCTATCCTTGATTTTGCTGGCTTTTTTTCTCTTGACGAACGGCTGGAGCGCGGGTATACTCCCATAAAACCTATGAGTAGTAGATCAGCAGTACTGGCAGTACTGTTTTTTATTGCCCTGGCCGTTATATCTCAGCCGTTCCTCGCAAAGCCGTCTCATGACGCACGGGCCCAAGAATACCGAGTTTCCACCCTGGGTAAGCCCTACATTCTCCTCCGGAATGGTCTTTTGATGGCTCCGCGCCGAGCCGTTATTGACGATGTCATCGCGCCCCCGAACCCACGGGCGAATCGAATGAAGGTGGTGGTTACCGCTTACTCCAGTTCGGCGGATGAAACCGACAGCAACCCCTGGATTACGGCTTCTGGAACCTATACCAGCTACGGCGTCGTCGCTTCCAACCTTTTGCCGTTGGGCGCTCGCGTGCGATTTCCCAAACTTTTCGGCAGTCAGGTTTTTGTGGTTGAAGATCGGATGAATGCCCGCTATAGCGACCGATTTGATATCTGGTTGCCGAGCAAAGCGGAAGCGGTCCGCTTCGGGCAAAAAACCACCGAAGTCGAAATTCTCTAATTCTCCGTTTACGATACGAAATAGCACCCCAAGCCGGGGTGTTATTTTATTATTTTATTTGCTATATTTTTTACGACTATGGCCTGGCTGGGAGGCAAAATTTTTTTGGGGCTCGTGGTTTTTTCTGCCGTCGGAGGAGGCGCTTTTTTATTTTTGAAGGATCGGCAAGTCGTCCTCGATACTCTTTCTCCCAGCAACGCTCTCATTGTTCCTCGCACCGACGGCGACAGCCCCGCGCAAAAACCATTAACGCCGGTTCCATCCACCGTGAACGGAATTTATCTGACGAGTTGGTCCGCCGGAAGCGAAAAGAAAATCAATGAAATACTCGATCTTATCCAAGGAACGAAAATCAACGCCGTCGTCATCGACTTGAAAGATTTTTCCGGAACCGTTGCCTATAATACGGACGTTGATGAGGTCATCCGGTATAACGCGCGGGAGTTGCGAATTTCCAAACTGAACACGCTCATTAAAAAACTGCACGACCACGGCATTTATGTAATCGGTCGCGTCACTATTTTTCAAGATCCGATACTCGCCAAAGCAAGGCCCGAATTAGCGGTGCACAGCAAAAAACAAATAAGCAGCCGGCAGGGACAACTGAGCGCGGCAACTTTGTGGAAAGACCGGAAGGGACTTTCCTGGATCGACGCATCTTCTAAGGACGCTTGGGATTACAATATTAGCATCGCTCAGGATGCCTTATCCCGGGGAATTGATGAGATTAATTTCGACTATATTCGCTTTCCGTCAGACGGCAATATCGATGATATGTATTTTCCCGCATCCCAAAATACCCCCAAGCCCGAAGTTCTGCGGAAGTTTTTCTCTTATCTGCGGGATTCGCTCCCGGGCTCTCGGATCTCTGCCGATATTTTTGGGATGACGCTGGTTGCCGCCGATGATATGGGGATCGGACAGATCGTGGAAGACGCGTACCGCTATTTCGATGTCGTCGCTCCCATGATCTACCCCTCGCATTTTTCATCGGGATTTAACGGATACAAAAATCCGGCATCTCAACCATACGGCGTTATTAAATACTCCATGGATGCGGCGGTAAAACGATTACTGCCGCCGGCGGCTAGCGGAACTTCAAGTCCGACATTGAATCCGTCTTTCACCGCAAAGCTTCGACCATGGCTTCAAGCCTTTGATCTTGGCGCTCGATACGATGCCGGAGCCATCCGTGATCAGATTAAGGCAACTCAGGAAGCAGCCGAGTCGGCTCCTCATGTTCTAGACGGTTATCTTTTATGGGATCCGGCCAATCGGTATAAACGGGACTCTCTTTTATGATCCAACGATTCATCCGAAAACTGATCAGCATTGAAGTGCCTCTCTGGGTTATCTTTGTTATCGCCATCGTTTTGGCATCCCTGTTGGGAAGCTATTTATCGACTTCTTCCTTACCATTCCATCTTCCTTTTTCCTTGGGAGAGACAAACGGAACCGCGCCTACCTTTACTTACGGACCACGGCCGGAACTTAGCGATCCTAATTTTTTCAATACCGTCCGAAAAAAATTTATCGAAGCAAAATCAGATTTTATTGAAGTCGATCTTTCTCAAATGCTTCTGCGCGTTTATAAGGCCGGAGTTCCTGCCAAAGAATTCAAAATTCTTTCCAAGGGGCGCGACGGATCCTGGTGGGAAACCCCCGCTGGCCTTTATAAAATCGAGACCAAGGAGCGAAACCATTTTTCGAGTTTCGGCAGCGTCTATCAGCCCTGGAGCATGGCATTCCAGGGAAACTTTTTCATCCATGGTTGGCCCTATTATGAAGACGGGACGCCGGTTAACTCTCAATACTCCGGCGGCTGCGTCCGTCTCGCTACCAGCGACGCCGAGGAAGTTTATAATTTGACGTCGATCGGAATGCCCGTTTTAGTCTATGAAAAAAGTTTTCAACCCGATGAATTTCTGTACGAAGAAACAAAACCCGACATTAAAGCGGCATCCTACCTGGCGGCTGATTTGAATAATAATTTTATTCTTTTCGAAAAGGACAAAAACGCTATTCTACCCATCGCCTCCGTAACCAAGCTGATGACCGGACTGATTGTTGCCGAGTATATTAATCTGGAAAAAGAAATTTTCGTTGAGCCGCGGGATCTGGTGGAAACATCTCGCCCGCGCCTGATTTCGGGAGCAAAATATTCCGCGTACGACCTTCTTTTCCCCCTTCTTCTCGAATCCTCAAATGAAGCGGCTTCTGTTTTGGCTCGCCAACTTGGCCGAAACCGCTTCGTGGAATTAATGAACAAGAAGGCTCAGGCTCTGGGAATGCTGAAAACGACGTTTACCGATGCCTCGGGAGCCGATGCCGGCAACCAATCTACCGCCGAAGACCTTTTTGTCCTTGCCAAATACCTATACAATAACCGCAGCTTCCTTTTGGAAATTACCTCGGGAAAGCTTCCCCGAAGCGCTTACGGAAAGCCATCATTTTCCGATCTGTGGAATTTGAACTTAGGCAGCGAAGATGAACGCTTTGTCGGCGGGAAGGTCGGAAAATCAGAAGCGGCCGGTGAAACCTTCCTTGGCATTTTTTCCATTACGATAAGCGATAAGAATCGGCCTATCGCCATACTTCTTTTGAGAGGCGACGACCGGCTTTCCGATGATTTGCAGGCCGCTCGGAATTGGATTAGCGCTCGTTATAAATCTTTATGACATCACAGGAAGTAAAATTGGAACACTGGACCGGGCCCGTAGAAACCTTGCTCGATCTTGTGGAAGAAAAAAAGATGAGTATTACGGAGGTAAATCTCGCCTCCCTCACGAATGATTTTTTAAGAATCATCGAGCAAATTTCCTCGCGGCAAATTGCCGATTTTCTCGTCGTTGCCGCCCAGCTGATTCTTATAAAGTCCAAAGTCCTTCTTCCGTCCTTGCCACTCACGGAAGAAGAAGAAGAGGGGATTAAGGATTTAGAGAATCGGTTGCGTATTCTAAAATTCCTCCGAGGATACTCGCGGCAGCTGGCGCAATTATGGAACGCGCCGCATCGCGAATTTTCGCGGCCTTTATTCAAGGGACAACCGGTTATTTTTTATCCCGCCCCCAATATTACGCCAGAATCGCTGGCCGCAATCCGCGATTCTTTTTATAAAGCCTTTCTTGCGAGTGTCCGAGAAACTCAGACAATTTCCACGACACTTATCAACCTCGAAGATAAAATCCAGGAGGTGATTGAACGGTTGCAGCGCGTTTCCGATGGCGATCACCTGGCATTTACCGGTTTGACGCTTCAAAAAACTAAACAAGAAATCGTAGTCTTATTTCTTGCAGTTTTGCATCTGGTCGAGCGCCGTCTGGTTCATATTGAACAACAAAAGCCTTTCGGCGATATTAAAGTAAAACACCGCGAAGCCACTATTTCATGACCGAATCCAATTCTCAATCTCTCACCGCCCGCCTGGAAGCGCTCCTTTTCATCCACGGGGAGCCGATGGCATTCAAAAAACTCGCCTCACTCACTGGAGCATCCGTTTCCGACGTGGAAGCGGCAGTTGCAGCGCTCCAAATGCACTACGAATCCGACGAGCGGGGGATTACACTGGTTAAAGCCGGCGATACCGTCGGCCTGGTCACAAAAAGCGATTTTAGCGGATTTTTACAATCCTTCATCAAAGAAGAGTTCGAAGAAAATCTCTCACCCGCCTCTTTGGAGACTCTCACTTTGATCGCTTACCTGGGACCTATTCCCCGAAGCCGCGTGGACTTCTACCGGGGGGTCAATTCCAGCTTTACGGTTCGCAGTCTTCTTCTTCGCGGATTAATTGAGCGGATTCCCGAGCCGGATCGCAACGGACATTTTCTTTACCAGCCGAGTTTCGAATTGTTAAAATATCTAGGCGTGCGAACGGCTGCGGAACTCCCGGGCTACGCCGACTTTAAGAACGAATTAGAGAAGCAAGCCGAAAATCCTAATCCAAATCCGGAATCATGATCTATCAGGCATTTATTCTTGTCTTTATCCTTCTTTTCGCCGTGGTGATCCATAGTGGCGTTATCCCCCAAACCATCCGGGCGGGCATCGCCGCGGTTACGGAAGGAGTCCAATCTCTGGAAGACGGATTGGCGCTGGTAGCACAACTAGACGCTCAAGCGATCGCCTCCCTGGCATCTTTTGCGAGGCACACCGGCGATGGAATTGTTATGGGCGGTAAAGCGATTATCCGGCATTTGGATTTTGCCAGCCAGGCCAGTCGCGTTAATCTCGCTTTGGTTCTTGGTTCCTTGACAAAACCTCCCGAGACAACCCTTCAGGCAGCCGGGGATAGCGCGCTTCCGCCGGACGCTTCACCAATTTCCGCTTCTCTTGCGCACTACGGAACCTGCGATCAAAGAACCATTAACGCCATCGTGGCTCAATCTTTTTTACTCTACGACTTTGATAGAAATCTCGCTGTGGTTTCCCGGAATCCCGACGAACGCTGGCCGATGGCGTCGCTTACCAAATTAATGACGAGCCTTGTTGCTCTCGAATCCATAGAGTTAAACCGCCGAATTACGGTAAGCGATAGCGCTGCTTCCCTGGAAGGAAATTCTGGCCGAATTGAGAGAGAAAACATTTTTTCACTCTACGATTTGGTTCATGCCATGCTTATTCCCTCATCGAATCGGGCTGCGAAAGCGGTTGCCGAAGCTCGCTCCGAGAAAAATCTGATCGACGCCATGCAGGCCAAATCGCGCGAGCTAGGAATGCGGAGCACCACGTATGTCGAGCCTACCGGGCTTTCCTTTCTCAATCAGTCAACGGCAAACGATCTTTACAAACTGGCTTCCTATATTATTCGACACCGTCCGGAAATCTTGACCATTTCCCGAAAACCGACCGCGGATATAACAGAATTGCGGAGTGGCGAAAAGCGAACCATTCAAACGGTAAACGCTTTTGCCGGGTCGCCGAATTTACTGGGCGGCAAAACCGGTTTTACCGACGAAGCGCGGCGAAATCTTATTGGCATCTTCCGCTTCCGTAATGATATTATGGTAAGCATAGTGCTGGGTTCCGACGACGCCTTTGCCGCAACGCAAAAGCTTTTAAGCTGCGCCCAATAATTTTATGAATCCTCTTGATATTTTTTTCACCGTAAAGGTTTTAAGTTTTTTCCTGATTTCTTTTCTTATCGCTCTTTTTTTCGCTCCTTTTCTAATCCGTATCCTCAACCATTACAAAGCCTGGAAAAAGAAGCCGCGGGACCGTGGTTTAAACGGCGATGCCACGCCCATCTTTACGATGCTGCACGGCGAAAAAGAAATAAAAACACCTCGCATGGGCGGCATCCTTATTTGGGGAACCGTCATTACCGTAACCGTCGGAACCTTTATTGTTTCCGAATTTCTGCCGGCATCCCTGGCCTCACGAATTAACTTCGTCTCCCGTTCGCAAACCTGGCTTCCCCTTTTTACCCTCATCTCCGCTTCGCTTTTGGGATTGATCGACGATCTTTTGGTAATCCAGAATCGCGGAAAATACGTAGGGGGAGGCATGCGTTTATTAGTCCGTCTTTCTCTCATCCTTCTTATTTGCGTCATTGGAGCTTGGTGGTTTTACTATAAGCTCGAATGGTCAACGCTTTTCATTCCTTTTGTCGGCAACGTTGCGATCGACGGACTCTATCTTTTCCTTTTTATCCTGGTTGTTCTGGCCACATTTTCCGGCGGCGTTGTTGACGGCCTCGACGGTCTTTCGGCCGGCGTCCTTATTCCCGTCTTTGCCGCCTTCGGAACCATCGCTTATTTTCAAGGACTCCAAGACCTTACGGTTTTGATATCCATTATTATCGGGGCCTTAATTAGTTATCTCTGGTTTAATGTTCATCCGGCTCGATTTTACATGGGGGAAACCGGCATTATGGGCTTGACGGTTACCCTGGCAGTCGTGGCTTTTCTCACCAACTCCGTTCTTTTTTTGCCGATCATAGGATCCGTTCTCGTGCTGGAATCGGGTTCCGTTATTCTGCAAGTCGCTTCTAAAAAGCTCCGCGGGAAAAAAATATTTCTTTCCGCGCCCATCCATCACCATTTAGAAGCGCTCGGCTGGCCGGAAACGCAAGTCACGATGCGGTTCTGGATTATTTCGAGTGTCTCCAGCGGATTGGGGTTGATTCTCTATTTTGTCAGTAAATTCTTATAACTCGTTGAGGCGCTAATTTATGTCGCTTCTTATAAAAAACGTCGTTGTTCTTGATGGAACTGGTAAACCGCCGCAAGAGCAAGATGTTTTAGTACGCGGCGCAAAAATCGTCGCCCTGGGGCGTTTTCCCCGTCACGCCGCTCGCGACATCCTTGATGGACGGGGGGGCTATCTGGCTCCCGGCTTCATTGATCCCAGCGTCAGCCTTGATCGTTTTGGAAATCTTTTTTCCAATGACCAAACACAGCTATTAAAACAGGGGATAACGACGGTAATGGCCGGACAATGCGGCATTTCACTTGCCCCTATTTTTCACGATTCTTTTAAGGCTGTCCGGGAACAAATGCATTCCCGTTCTTACAATATCAATTGGCAAACTTTTGCGGATTTCTTCGCCGCAATGCGGAAGCGGCGCTTCGGCGTTAACTTCGGCTCTTTTGTCGGACATCAAACCCTGCGACATGTTTTAACCCATGATGATTTTCGAAAACTCACGCCGCGCGAATTATCGGTTTTAGGAAATCTCGCGGAGCGCTCTGCCAGTGAGGGGGTAATCGGCTTTTCTTTGGGTGCCGGATATTCCTTGGCTCACCCCGTCGATGACGCGGAGTTGAAACTTCTTTTTCAAACCGCTTCTCAGAAGAAAATTCCCATTGCCATCCATCTTCCGGAATTAAGCAAGGGAATAAACGGGTTTATTCTGAACCTTCTCGACTACGCGTCAAAAACCTCGAGTCCTCTTATCCTCAACCACTTGGTTCCTCGCGAAAAATCAGATGACCTTTATAACGAAATCATAAGTCTTATCGAAGAAAATCGGGACCGAGCCTCGCTCTATTTCTCGATAACACCTCCTCAAAAAGCGCAGGCGCTTCCCGCTCTGTCATTACTGCCGCTTTGGACCCGGGAAGATCCGGAGCAAGTAGCTCAGCGCGAGAAGGACGCCGTCGTTCGTCAGTTAAAAACCCCGGCATTTCGAAAGAAAATCCTTGATGAACTTCCTCGATTCCGAAATTCCAATCTTTCCATTCTTCACGCCCCGCAATATCCAGAACTCTCTTCCGTTACGTTGAGAGAATTCTCAGCGCGAGAAAAGATGACGCAGGCTGAGGGAATATTATCCCTCCTCGAGCGAACAAACGGAAATGTCTTATTGCTGGCGACTGAAAAGCGCCACCGGGATTCCGCACTCCTAAGCCATGAGCGTGTCCTTCTTACCTCGAATGCGACGGGTTTTAACGGCGAAGACTCGGAATTTTTCCCTTTCTTGCTAAAGACCGTCTCCTCTAGCTTTGGTCTTCCGGAGGCAATCCATCATGTTACAGGCCTTCCCGCCGCGCTCTTTGGAATCCACCAGCGAGGATTTATTCGCCCCCATTTTTATGCCGATCTGGTTCTTTTCCGAAACAATTCCATATCGGAGGTTTTCGTAAATGGAGTTCCGGTTATTCGAGACGGCGAGGGGAGTGGAACGCTCGCCGGAAAAACGCTTCGGCGGAATCTCTGATATGCGAAGACTCAAAGTGGGACATGCTCCGGACTACGCCTTTCTCTTTGGTCTTTTTATTCTTGTTTCGTTCGGGCTTCTAATGCTTTCTTCCGCGTCTTCCGATCTTGGAAAAATCAAATTCAACGACACTTATTATTACCTCAAGCACCAATTATATTTCGGATTCAGCTTGGGATTGGCGGGATTTCTTCTTCTGAGCTTCTTTCATTACCGTCATTTAATGAAGGTTGCCTTGCCACTTCTCCTGGTGAGCATTTTCGTCCTGGTTCTTGTTTTTACCCCGCTAGGACTCAAACACGGCTCCGCCGCTCGGTGGATCGATCTCGGATTTACCTCTCTTCAGCCGGCCGAAATTGTTAAATTCACCTTTATCGCATATCTCGCCGCCTGGCTTTCTTCAACCATAGCATCCCGGAGGCGACAAACGGATTTCCTCGGCGGATATCTGCCCTTTTTAGTCATGTCGGGAGTAATCGGGATCCTTATTGTTCTTCAACCCTCCACGACAACGCTCGCTATTATTATGGGGGCGGCACTCATTACTTATTTCATAAGCGGCGCAAAGTTGCGGTATGTGTTCCTCACTATTCTCCTTGGTATTTTTTGTCTCGCCTTGGTCATCCTCGTGACGCGGGATTACCGCTTTGAACGGCTAACGACGTTTTTTTCTAAAAATGTCGAAACTCAGGGCCGCAACTACCAACTGAATCAATCTCTCATCGCTATCAGCTCCGGCGGCGTTTGGGGCGTTGGGTTTGGACAATCAACCAGTAAATTCAGATATCTTCCGGAGCCGATTGGAGATTCCATGCTTGCCGTTATCGCTGAGGAGCTAGGATTTCTGGGAGCCATGCTTACCCTTTTCCTTTTTGTTTTCATCACTTATCGCGCTTTTGTCATTGCTAAAAACTCCCGGGACCAGTTCGCCAAGCTTCTCGTTGTCGGCTTCAGCTCTGTCATCGTTCTCCAAGCTTTCATTCATATGGGAGCCATTTCCGGTCTGGTTCCGCTAACCGGTGTTCCGCTTCCGTTTATCAGTTACGGCGGCACTAGTCTCATGGTTTTTTTGACCATGGCAGGGGTAATTGTTAATATCAGTAAATATACCGACTAACGACCAACGACTATTATCTTTAGTCGTAGTTGTCAGTTATCAATCAAATGCTTCGTATTTTACTGACGGGCGGCGGTACGGGCGGTCATATTTATCCCATCGTGGCTGTTACCGATGAGCTGCGAAATATCGCTCAAGAAAAAAATATTGCAATCGAATTGCTCTACCTGGGCGCGCCCGGTGACTTTGCGAGAATCCTAACCGACAACGGCATTGCTGTTTCTAAAATCCTCGATAGTAAATGGCGGCGTTATTTTGATCTTCGGAATATTACCGATATTCCAAAGTTTTTCCTCAGCTGCTTTCAAGCGGTTTGGAAAATTTTTTGGATCATGCCCGATGTTTTGTTTTCCAAAGGCGGCCCCGGCTCCTTGCCGGTTATCTTAGCCTGCCGATTTTATCGCATCCCGGTTTTTATCCACGAGTCCGACACGATTCCGGGCTTGTCGAACCGCCTGGGGAGCCGCTTCGCCTCATGGATCGGCCTTGCATTCGAATCCGCAAAAGATGCTTTTAAGGTTAAAGCGGTCGTCGAGGTAGTTGGAAACCCGATCCGCCGATCGCTCCTGTCGAAACTCGACAATCCTGCCGCACTAAAGCGCGCTCTAGGGTTCAATGAAAACCTGCCGCTTCTCCTCATTTTGGGAAGCTCCCAAGGAGCAAGTCGGATCAATGATTTTATTCTCGATTCTTTGCCGCTTTTGCTTGGCGATACGCAATTACTGCATCAAACCGGAGCTAATAATTTCAATCAGGTTAGCCAGGAATCCCAAAGCATCCTCAAAACTCTTTCGAGTGATCTTCAGCAACGCTATCATCCAACGCCTTATTTCGACAAGAATTATTCCGATGTCCTCCAGGCGGCCGATATTATCGTCTCGCGAGCTTCGGCAACAATCTTTGAAATCGCCGCCTTTGGCAAACCATCGATTCTTATTCCGCTACCCGAATCGGCGGGGGATCACCAACGCGTAAACGCCTGCGCCTATGCGAAGAGTGGTGCTGCTATTGTGATCGAAGGCGATAATTTGAAACCCAATATTTTTATTACCCAACTCCGGCAATTGTTGACGACACCCGGAAAACTCCAAGCAATGTCGGCGGCCGCTCTAGAATTCGCAAAACCGGATGCCGCGCGAAAAATCGCGGAAACAATATTGACGCATGGATAAAGCCACGAAAGAAACGTATCAAGAAAGCGCTCAAGCGTTAATCCAGAAATACGATACTGTTGGGCAGGATCTTATACCTTATATCAATATTGCATTCTCTTATTTGAAAGAGGACCCCGCCGTCCTGGAACTCGGATGCGCCGCGGGGCGAGATGCTCAGAAAATAATTTCTCACACACCGAATTATCTCGGAATCGATGCATCCGAGGAATTTATTAAAACTGCCCGAAAGCGCGTCCCTCAAGGAAAGTTTGAGGTTGCTGATTTTGAATCTTACTCCCTCCCCGATAACCTAGACATTATTTTTGCAATCGCATCATTACTACATTCGAATAAAGAAGAGGTTAAGAAAATGCTGGAAAAGATTGCAAAAGCGCTAGTGCCAGGAGGCCTTTTTTTCGTTACACTCAAATACGATGAATACCACGAGGAAACCGTCACCGATCAATTCGGCACACGGAAATTTTATTTTTATACACCGCAGCTAATGCGGGAACTAGCCGGCAATCAATTTGATTTACTTTACGAAGACGACCCTGTGCTTAACGGTCAAAAATGGCTAGTCATGATTCTTAAGAAAACAGCATAAATCAATTTATGGATTTACAAGTTGGCGTTAAAATTCTCTTAAGAAATTCCGAAGATAAATATCTCCTTCTGCGGCGATCCCGCGATAAATACAAGGACGTGAAGGGGGAGTGGGATATCGTAGGAGGTCGCATAGATCCCGGAACACCCCTCTTAGACAACTTAAAGCGCGAAATAAAAGAAGAAACCGCTCTGGATTTTAACGGCGAAGCGAAACTCATCGCCGCGCAAGATATTCTTCGAATTCCCGGGCGGCATGTTGTCCGGCTTACCTATACGGGTTTTATTTCCGGTGAGCCGCAGCTCGACGAGGAGCATACGGATTATAAATGGTTTGCCCTCGAGGAACTTAAAAACCTTGATGGCCTGGATATGTATTTAAAAGAAATCCTGTATGCCGGGCTGATCGATTAATATGCGCCGCCACCGTTTTTTTAGCCTTCGCGGCGCTAATAAAACGCTCTTTGCCTTGAGCGTGGTAATTTTTACCTATACGCTCGCAACGAGCATAATGCAGTATAACCTGGCTCTTTTTACCAATTCCCTGGCTTCGAGCTATACGCTTTTTGGAGTTGTCATGGGGTTGCCGTGGTTTTTCTCCTTACTCACTGACATGCCAACCGGAGCATTTGCAGATCGTTTCGGTCGAAAGCGAACTATCGTTCTTGGTCTTAGTGGGTTGGGTTTAAGCGGCATTTTATTTTATTTAATATCGAATTTATTCCAGCTTTTTTGGGTTCTGGTTATTTTCGGAATATTCGAAGGATTTCTTACTGTTGCGGGGATGGCCTCCGTCATCGCCGCATCTGCCAAAGGAGAGGAAAATCGATTTGTTGCCGGTTATTCTAATGCGTCTGCTCTTGGATATTTTATCGGCCCGCTATTGGGCGGACTTATTATTGCTTGGTCAGGCGATCGAATCCCATTTTTGTTTTTTGGAGTAATTTGCCTCATAGGAGCCCTGATTGCGCAGATATTCATCCGAGATCCATTAAGAAAATATGAAACGTTCTTAGAGAGTCTAAAAAAATTATTTAAGAAAGATCGCATCTATTCTGCTGAATTAAAAGAGTTTTTTTCTGTCGGGCGGTTAGCCTATTTCGTTGCTTTCTTCATGCTCCTAACTGGCATGTGGTCAGAATTTATCTGGGCTATGGAGCCGCTCCTGATCAATTCCGTTCACGCTTCGCCGATTATGGGAGGCGTTATTCTTGCTGCTTTTGTTGCTCCAATCGCATTCTTTGATTATCTCGTCGGACGCTGGATTGATCAAACGCAGAAGAGATTTTTTTCTATCCTTTTTGGCTTAATATTGGGTGGAGTTGGAATCGTGTTGTTTGGCCTTTCGTCCAACCCATACCTGTTGATATTACTTGCTTTTGCCGTCTCCAGCGGTTACATGTTTTTCCATACTACTGTAAATGGTCTTTTTGATTCTTTTTCTGATCATCATCGCCGGGGGTATATGACCGGAGTGTGGCAGTCCGCCGAGGACATCGGTTTTGTGTTAGGCCCTATTTTCGGAGGTATCCTCGCCGATTTAACAGGGCTTCGAGGAGCATTTATTACCTTTGGGGCAATTTTCCTCCTATCCATCTTCTGGGTCATCTGGGAAAGGAAAAATATTAAGAAATACGAATATAAAGCAGCCTAAAGTGGCTCAAAATCCTTATTTATGCTAAGCTTTTTCTATGTCAGAATCCCTGAAGACCCCTCCGCGGGTCCGGTATGCGCCGTCTCCAACCGGCTATTTTCATATCGGGGCGGCAAGAACCGTCCTCTTTAACTGGCTTTTTGCCCGTCAAAACAAGGGGCATTTCGTCTTGCGGATTGAAGATACCGACAAGGAACGCTCCAAGTCGGAATTCGAGAACGATATACTAAACAGTCTCGACTGGCTGGGACTTACTGCGGATGAAGATCCTATCCGTGGCGGAGACTACGAACCCTATCGGCAATCCGAGCGCGTCCCGATTTACGAAAAATATCTAGAAAAACTTTTAGAAGAGGGGAAGGCGTATTATTGCTTTTGCGCTAAAGAGCAACTTGAAGAAGACCGACAGGCGATGATGGCGCAAGGTTTGGCGCCAAAATATAGCGGGCGATGCCGGCATCTTCCCCAGGAAGAGAGCCAAAAGAAGACCGAAGCAGGGGAGTCCTCCGTTATTCGATTTAAAATGCCGGAAACGGAAATTGAATTTACGGATTTGATCCGCGGCAAAATTAAATTCGATACTATCTCCATCGGCGACGCCGTCATTGCCAAAAACATTCGAGAGCCCTTGTACAATTTCGCCGTTGTCATCGATGATGCTTTGATGAAAATTTCCCACGTCATCCGCGGCGAAGAGCATTTGTCTAATACCCCTCGTCAAATCGCTTTTGCGCAGGCTCTAGGACTCGACCTACCTAAATATGCTCATGTCCCGCTTATTTTAAATCCAGACCGAAGCAAAATGTCTAAGCGGCATCTCGATACCGCTTTGGAGGATTACCGAAAACAAGGATATTTGCCGGACGCTCTCATTAATTTCGTTGCTCTCTTAGGATGGCATCCTTCGGACGATCGGGAAATTTTAAGCCGTGATGAGTTAATCAAGGAATTCGATCTTAAGCGAATCCAGAAAGCCGGAGCGGTTTTTGATACGCAAAAACTCGACTGGATGAATGCTCAATACCTCAAGCGCCTTGCGCCGGAAGATCTGGCAGACCGGCTCCAAGAATTTATTCCGCCCCAATGGTCTCACGACCAAGAGCGGCTCTTGAAAGCCATTTCTATTCTCCGGGACCGACTTGTGACTCTCTCCGACTTCGCGGAGCTAGCCCGTTTATTTTTCGAACTACCGGACTACCCCCGAGAGCTTCTTATCTGGCCCCGAAAAGGCGACTATAAATCGCTCCAGGCTAAAATCAAAGATAATCTCCAATTCCTTATGAACGTTATTCAGGATATTCCCGAAACAGATTTCGACATTGATCCGCTGGAGGTTAAACTCATGCCGCAGACCGAGTCGCGGGGCAGGGGAGAGCTTCTCTGGCCGCTTCGCGCATCGCTTTCCGGCCGGGAAGCGTCGCCGGGACCATTCGAAATCATGTCCGTTCTCGGGAAAAAAGAATCGGTGGAACGAATTAATAAAGCGATTCAAAAATTGGTATGAAAAAATGTAAATACCGAAATTTAAAATTTTTCGTCGTCTTTTTTTCTATTCTTAGCTTAACCGCCAATCCGACTTACCCGCTCTTTACGGCGCAGGCAGCCGCTCCCACCGAATTGCAAACCGCCATTAATCAAAAATCCAAGGAGTTTCAGGAAATTTCCTCCAAGATTCTTGAGACGCAAAAAAATCTGGAAACCGCCCAGGGTCAGCGGAAAAGCCTCCAGCATGAACTCGGCAAAATCGACACGACAATCAATTCTCTTACGCTAAACATCAAGTCGAGTGAAGTCCTTCTTGATAAACTAGGCCTCGAAATCGATTATCTAGCCTACGACATTGGCGACATCACAGAAACCATTGACCGGCGCGAAGAGGCGATTCTTAAAACCTTACAGGCGCTTCAATCCCGGGGACACGACTCGCCGCTCACTATTCTTCTTAAAAACGAGACGCTTACGGACAGTGTTTCCGAGATGCAGAACCTATTGGATCTAAATAATGGCCTAGAATCCGAACTCAATGCCCTAAAACAAGCCAAAGAGAACCTTGCCAACAAACTACAGGATACAAGCTCGAAAAAGAAAAATATCGAGGTTGAGCACAAAAACCTTCAGAGTAAAAAAGTTATTCTAGCGGACACTAAAAAAGAGAAACAGACTATTCTAGTTCAAACTAAAAACCAAGAGCAGGCCTACCAGAAATCCTTGAGCGAGTTGGAGAAAAAGCAAACCGAAATCGCGCTTCAAATCGAAACCTTAGAAAAGCAACTTCGACAAAATATCGATACGTCCGCGCTGCCCAGCAAGCGAAGCGGTGTTCTGGGAGAACCGGTTCTCAACAGCCGCCTAACGCAGGAATACGGCGCCACTAAATTCGCCCAATACGGATATCGCGGAAAATGGCACAACGGTATCGATTATGGCGCTCCTGTCGGAACTCCCATTTTAGCAGCGGAATCCGGACGCGTAATCGCCGTCGGCGACCAAGACCGATATTGCTACCGCGGCGCCTACGGTAAATTTATTGTCATCGCGCATGATAATAATCTCACGACTCTTTATGCTCATCTTTCCTTGTCCGCGGTATCTGAAAATGCTAAAGTGGAGCGGGGACAGGTAATCGGCTACGTGGGCCGCAGCGGCTATGCCACGGGGCCACACCTTCATTTCACCGTCTACGCGAGCCCCACGGTTAAGATCGCGCCTTCTAAAAGCTGCGGGCCGAAAATGCCGTACGGCGGAGACTTAAACCCCCTGGATTATCTCTAAAATCATGGATATTCTCACGCGAACTATTGAATTCCTGAATGCAACCGCATCCTGGTTCGAGGAAAATATCTTCTCCGGTTTGGGACAATTCTTATACCAAATTGGCCTTTTTTTGATCGCTTTATTAAGGTTTTTGATAGACGTTATACAGTGGCTAATAAGCTTCCTACAGTAAATCGAATATATACTCGTCGCAAAACGGAGGTTGTGCGACACTTATAAGTATGCGAAAACCACTTCCCTCTAAACGGCGGGTTCACTTTATTGGCATTGGCGGAATTGGCATGAGCGCGCTCGCCCGCTGGTTCAAATCTCAGGGATATGCCGTAAGCGGTTCGGATTCCCAGCAATCTCCGATTACTGACCGTTTAAAGTCCAACGGTATCATTGTTTTTATTGGTCATAACCCCAAAAACGTTCACAAAAACATTGAACAGGTGATAAGCACCTCGGCTATAACGCCTCAAGCTCCAGGCTATAAGGAGTTTGAACAGGCTCGCCGCTATGGGTGCCGCATGCTCACCTATTATCAGAGTCTTGGCCAGATTACCCATGATTATCGCCTCTTCTGCGTTGCCGGCGCCCATGGAAAGAGCACCACAACTGCTCTTTTATCATTAGTGCTCATCCGAGCGAAGCGAGATCCAACGGTTATTATCGGAACCAAACTTCGGGAATTTAAAGACTTAAACTTCCGGCTGGGAAAAAGCAAGGATTTTATTCTTGAATCCGACGAGCACAATGCAGCATTTCTAAACTATTCCCCTTTTGCCGCCATCGTAACCAACATCGATCGGGAACATTTGGATTTTTACGAAAATTTACCCGCGATAAAAAAATCATTCCTTGGATTTATCAGCCGCATTAATCCCGGAGGCATTGCCGTTCTAAATGGAGATGATAAAAATTTAAAATCACTCAAGTCGCGCATTCAAAAAACAGCGGCAGCGGCAAACATCCGTGTTTGCTGGTATAGTTCCAAAAATAATCGAACAGCGGCAAAAAAAATTAAGAAAATCCTTCGGGTTCCCGGTGAACACAATGTGGCGAACGCCTTAGGCGTCTATACCCTTGCCCGAGCGCTCGACATCAACGAAAAAGTTATTTTAGATGCTCTTCATTCCTATCGCGGCTCTTGGCGGCGAATGGAGCATCGAGGAAAATTTCCGACGACAAACATCGATGTTTACGACGACTACGCTCACCATCCTACAGAAATTAGAGCGACTTTAAATGGAATCGCTGAGTCGTGGCCGCATCGCCCCATCCTTTGCGTTTTTCAACCGCACCAAGCCGAGCGATTAAAGCTTTTATTCCGTGACTTCCTTGGCGCTTTTAAGAGCGCTTCCGCCCTTATTTTACTCGATCTCTACCGCGTCCCCGGCCGCGACGCCGAACCAAAGGAAAATTTGTCAAAAAAACTTTCCGCAGCCATACAAAAATATCTCGAACATCCAGCTGCTAATCGTCATCTTCAGGAGGTTATCTATCTTTCCAACCCTCTACAACTTCCGAAGATAGTGAAGGGCGCGTTGTCCGACCTTCAACATGCCGGTCAAACGCCGATTATCGTTATGATGGGCGCGGGTGACATTGTTAAATATACCGATCTGCTGATACAATAAGCCGAATTGACTCTATGCACTACAACAATCTCGAAAGCTTCAAAAGCCTATCCGGATACGATATTGACGGCTCCTGGTATCCTCGCGTCACGAAGATTCTAGAAATCAAATCCAAGCCGGCGCTCTATCGGTTTTATGCTGAAATGGGAAATTTTGCCCAAAGCGAAGCCGTAAAAAACCAGTCAGCCTCCGAAGGAACGATGATTCACGAGGCCGTGGAGAAAATCATGATCGGCCAAACGCCGGTTGTCGAACCCGCCATCCAGCCGGCAATCGATGCCTATCTGAGGTTTATCGAAGAAAAAAACATCCAAACCGATTCGGATTGGGTGGAGCGGCGGATCGTCCATTTCAATGAACGGTATGCCGGAACTATCGACGCGCTGGCCTTGGTGGACGGGAAATTCGGGGTTTTAGACATCAAGACATCACAAGCCATTTACCGGGATTACAATCTTCAAACCAGCGCCTATATGAGCGCGCTTCAAAAAGAATTTCCCAACCTTCAGACGCGATGGATCCTTCGAATCGATCAGACAAAAAAATGCTTCAAATGCGGCGCCTCATTGCGGGAAAAGGGAGGACGTCAGAAAATACGCTATGCGTGGAAAAACGGACGAGAGTCCGCCGCTTCCCGCAACTGCGAGCACGAATGGTCCGAAACCCAAGGAGAAATCGAACTCAAAGAATTCCCCTACTGGCAAGAAGATTTCAAAGCCTTCTTAGGAGCCAAGCGTCTATGGGAGTGGGAAAATGAGTATTGGTTAAAGCAAGCCGGTTATCTAGCATGATCGAACAGACCTTCCCTTTCGCTAGTCGACATTATGACGCCTAAGCGTTATAATGTCGACTAATTTTTTTACTTTATTGTTTCGCTATAATTTACTATAACTTACTGCACTTCTCGATAATAATCGGTGTTCGGTTAAACTCTCGATTGGTTAAATAGCCCAAACCAAAACTTAACGTCGCGATAAAAAATACCAGAACGGCAATCGCTACGTTTCCTTTATTCTCCGAAAGCCATTGCTTAACTTTTTTCATGCTTCGTTATATCTAAAGTATACGATAAGAAAACTGACTTATCGATTCCAATCACCTTTGCCGTTATTCCTTCGCCTAGATCTATCACTGCTCCAATCCCCCGCTTTGATTGTTCCATGGTCGGAGCCGATGTTGCAGAGATAATTATTCTTCGAGCTCCCCTTTTAATTAACCTACATGCTGTATGAGGATATACCTCATCGTATCCCACATTGCTTAAATAAATCAGATCATAATTCCCTAAATCAATTCCTTTCACGTCCCCTTGTTTTACATCCCACTGTACGCTATTAATTCGCTTCTTTAGACCTTCAAAGCGATCAGCATCCCCAAGAAATGGCACGCGAATCGCGATTGGCAATTGCTCTTCTTCATTCCAGAAGCCAGGCTTCGTATACCGATGCCGCAGGAAACCCGTCTCGTGCTTCAAGGTATCAGCGATTAATCCTAGCCAAGATTGTTTTAAATGAATCTTGGATAGATCTTCATATCCCGGAGTGAAAATAGTGTCAAAATATAGCGCGGCTTGCTCAGATAAGAAAGGTTTAATTTTCTTATATATTTCAACATCAAAAATAGGAGCGACATACTCTTCTTCCTCGCGGCGATCCCTTTCCCAGGGAGTTATCGTACCAAACATTTTCTCATACTCCTTATACGATAATTCTCTTGCGGCGATAATTTTGAGTTCAGAGAAAAAACAGCCCGGCATGGAAATATCTAAAACATGAACTTCAGAAGCTCCTCTGTCAATCATAGCTAAAGGGAAATCCCCGCTCCCGGCTACGGTTAATATCTTTTTTCCGTCGAAAGATAATCTTTCTAGATTCCGCAGCGAGTCGGACGAATTCAAGTATAAAGACTCAGTGTCTCCGGCAATAAGAACTTCGCGTTTACGCTCAAAATCTTCGTCTTTTGCTTTCATTCGAAGCAATTTTTGACGAACTGCGTCGATAGTAAGGCCGGTTTCTCTGTAAAGAGTTTCCTGTCTAACTCTTTGGGATTCGTTTTCCGATGAGCCTTCCCACGTCATAGATTGAGGTACGCATCCCACTTGTTGTACAAATTTTTTGTAGCAAGTAAATCGCCGGCGTTGTATTTGGCAATGTCCAAAAGTTTTCCTTCTTTGTAGAGGCGGCCGACATCATCGCCCGTAATCCCCTCTTCTTTGGGGCTTTTTATGCCGAAAGCCTTGCACCAAAGATGCAGGTTGAACTTCCTCCGCACGGCTCCATAGAAGGTCAACTGATCAAAAAGATCAATATGAGAAGCATCGAATTTCTGAGATCCCAGATAACGATTCGATAAGAGGTTTTTTGTCGGCCGAACTCCCAAAATAGCGGAGCGTATCATCAGAAACGGAGCGTCAAAAACCCGTCCGTTAAAACTGATAAAACAATTATACGACTTGGCGATATCCCAGAATTTCTCCACGATCTCTTTTTCAGTTCCATACTCAACCCCAATCCCCTCTTCGAGAGTCTGTTGCGCCGGAGCCGCGCCCGCCAAATCATTATTTCTCACGTAAACCGCTCCCTTCATCGTATCGGGATTTAAAACACCGATCGCCACAATCTCTCCGGTAAGCGGCGAAAAACTCATTCGCTCCTTCGCCTCCACCTGCTCCTCCTCCCCTTCGGCATATTGCAAAAGATACTCCTGAGACATCTCATCCAAAGTTTCGAAATCTACCCCCATGGTTTCGATGTCAAAAATGAGTTTTTGCGAAGAAAGGTTTGACATATAGTCCGATTATAGACTATAATCGGGTAAACAGAAAATATGGCACATACTAAAGCTGGTGGATCAACTAAATTAGGACGCGAATCAGCCTCCCAACGGCTGGGCCTTAAATGCCAAAATGGGCAACCGGTCAATGCCGGCCAAATTTTGATTCGACAACGGGGAACTAAATACCTCCCCGGCGCCAATGTGGCTCGGGCGAAAGACGATACGCTATACGCCCGAATTGCCGGAACTATCCAGTTCTCTTCCAGAAAGAAAACACGCTTTGACGGCGTTCAGCGAACAGCAACTGTTATTTCGATTGCGGCAAAGTAGCCGGAACGAGCTCCACATCAATACGCCCCTCTACCCCATAGCCGTAACGAACGGCTATTTTGAAATTTCCAACCGCTCTTAGCGGCTTATCCAAAACAACGTCGCACTCGAGATCTGCCCGCGCTGCGGCGATAATCTTTTCTCGTATATCCCCGGCGGTTACCGATCCAAAAACCTCGTTTTTTGATCCGGTTTTAACCGGGAATACAAATTTCTCGCTTTCCAGTCTTTTTGCGAGAACTGTTAAACTGCTTCTCATCTTTCTCGCTTCTTCTTCTTGTCCGGCTTTTTTTGCCTCTAAATTCTTTACCGAATTAGGATCAGCCGCCTTCGCTAAACCGCGCGGGAGTAAAAAATTTCTCGCGTAACCGTCGGAGACCTCCTTAATTTCCAGCTTCCGGCCTATACCCCGAACATCTTTTAAAAGAATAACTCGCATACCCGTGCTCAAATAAACCCTAGCGGCTTATTTGAGCTAGAAGCGTTTCTACGGCTTTTTCCAGCTGGGGATCTTTATTGTTTTTCACATCGTCCTCCGTCCGCTCCACGGCCACATCCGGCGTCAAACCGTTTTTGTCGATTAAATGCCCCTTGGGCGTTAGCCATCGGGCAATAGTGATCTTGGCGAGCGAACCGTTCGGCAAATCCTCCACTTCTTGAACGGTTCCTTTTCCAAAACTCTTTTTTCCAACCAGCTTAATGTTTCGATTGTCCCGCAGTGCGCCGGCAACAATCTCCGATGCAGAAGCCGAACCCTCATTGATCAGGACAACAATCGGCATCTCCTTTAAGGCGCCACTCCCTCGGGATTTAAACTCCTGTGTTTCTCCGCCGCGCATTTCCTCCCGAACCACAACTATCCCCGGCTCGAGAAAAAGACTGGCGATATTGATTCCGGCATCTAAATATCCTCCCGGATTTCCGCGCAAATCCAGGATTACGCCTTTAGGATTTTTAACCAAACCCTGAAGCAGCGACCGCGAGAACTCGTATGGAGCACGCTCATAGAAATTATACAAATGATAATACGCAATCGGTCCCGCCGCATTCTCTTTTCCCGCCCGATCCAACATCTTGAAATCAACCGTAGGAACCCGGATCGTATCCCGCGTTATCTCGATATCCCGGGGCGAACTCCATCCGTCCCGCAAAATGGAGAGCGTTACCACGGTTCCTTTTTGTCCCCGAATACGAGTGACGGCTTCCTCAATCGATATGCCGAGCGTTATCTCGTTGTTAATTTTTAAAATAGCATCGCCCGGCTTTAAGCCTGCCTTTTCCGCAGGAGAGCCCTTGAGCGGAGCGATAACAACTAATTGTTCATTCTTTTTTCCGATTTCCGCGCCAATGCCAGAAAACTCTCCGCTTATATCTTCTCCAAATTTTTTTGCCTCCGTCGGCGAAAGGAAAACCGTATTGGGATCTCCCACGGCGCTGAAAAGCCCTTCAATTGCTCCGTAAACCAAATCCTGGCTGCTAATCGTATCGCCCGTTATATATTTTTCCCGAAGAAGATCCCAAGCCTGCCAGAAAAGACCGAAGTCGGCATCTTCGCTTCCGTTGTCAATATTGCTGACTCCCCGTACGATAACTGTTTTAGGATTTCTTTCTCCCTGAATAACGCCGGCCGCAAAGCTTCCCCATGCCACGCCGACAATCGCAACAAGCGCTATCGTGCTCCAAACAACTCGGGATCGCATAATATTTCTGAATTTCTCGTGCATAACTTTGGCCAGTATATCTTACCCCTTTTTAAAAGGGAAGGAGGATAAAATCGAATATTTAGGGCCACTGGGCATGAGCTGCGACTCCATTAGATCGAGGCTATCCACCTCGAAGAAAACGTTCTGCACTTCCGGAAACGCCACTAAGGGCGGCCTTGTTCCGTCTCGAAATCGAGCGAGTGTAATGTGTCCGGAAAATAACCGCCGTTCCTCGCGAAGAGCGATTCCCGCTTCCCGCAGTTCCTTCTCCAGCTTGGCTTTTAGCGGCGCCAAGATCCCAGAGCTTTCTTCTCTTAGCTTTAACCATATCATTCGGCGCTCCTCCTCCGAGGGACCGAAACCGATTTCGCGAAAGAAAATCTTATCGCGCAAAGCATCGGGAATGACCATCGAGATCGATCTCTCAATTATTGGAATATTTTCTTCCGGTTGGTCGCCGAGAAATACGACGGTTATATGCCAATTCTCCTTCGGAATCCAGCGGATGGCTCCCAGATCAAACCCACCCTCGAATTCCGCCAGGAGAGCGTCTATCTGCCATTTAATTGCCTCCGGAAGATTAACCGCGATAAAAAGCCGCTTCATCTATCGCTTTAACGTTCTCCCGGATTTCTTTTCGTAAACCTGATAATGCCATTCAAAGGGATTCGCGGTTTTGATTTTTTTCGCGAATTTTTTTGCCGATTCGGTTTTTAATCCTTTAGCGGAGAAATTTTGCCAGAGCTTATGATTAATTCCCTTGGAGTCCTTGTAGAAATACTCTTGCTGCAAAATCATCTGATCCAGCAAGTCGGCGTCCTTAGCGACTATCGACTCCTTACTTACTCGCTTTTCGTATTCCCCGATAATCTTCGTAACTTCCACCCCGTGCGGCAAACCTTTCCACTGATCTTTCACTGCCTCGTCTTCTTTTGCGGTTGCGTAAAATTTATTGGTGGCGTGAAGATCTCCCGTTCTCGCCTCGGCAATATCATGAAGCAGGCACATCTTAATAACTTTATCGACACTAACCTTCTCTAATTCGGCAAGGATCATCCCGATGATCGCCACTCGAAAACTATGATCCGAAATATTATCGCTCACTTCGCCAATAAACTGCCGATGAGATCGGGTAAGACGGCGCAAACTCGCGACTTCAAAGAAAAAATTTATTATTTTACCGTAATCCATAAGTAAAAATTATGAAAAGTGGATCTCGCGGGGCATCGAGATCCACCCCCCAAAGTGCTCCACGTCGGTACTACCGCGCAAGATCACGAAGGCCTCTCCTTTCGATTTCCCGGTCCACTTCCGCCAGCGGGCCGTACTTGGTCAGATTCCTGCCTCGGCATTGCCCGCACCGATCGGCTTGCAAATCGATGTGCAAGCGGCAGGCGCGAACCCTCGCCATCAGTTTCCGAGCGCGGCTGGGATCTTGATCGCGAACCCGCTCAATCCGATCAAGCTCATCCTCGAGATCGCGAGGTAATCCCTCATCCAAATCTCCCCACCTCCTTGCCCCACCCTATCAAAGCATCTGCTTTCATGATAAAATCTCCGCGAAAACTGGTCAATCACCATGGATCGAGCTTATTTCGATACCCTCCAAAAAAGAGCCAAACAGAGCCGAGTTTACCAGAAACACCAGCTGACCGGACTTCGAATCGCCGACCTGTTGGGTGATTTTGAGAATAAAGCTCTTTATATTCGACTCGCCAAAAAATATAATCAGGAAAAGCTGCTGAGCCTGGCTCGGGATATCATCGATCGGAAAAGCGTTAATAACCCGGCAGCTTACTTCATGCGGATGGTGCAGAAATCGAGGCTACCAGAACTTCCCTCGACTTCAGCTCATCGCTTGGGAACCGGACGCCAGCGGTCAATTTTAAAAAAGCCGAAGCAGATGAAAATCCGATTCATGTCTAAAAGACGCTAAGATGCTTCCCATCGTCACCGTAGAAAACAAAAAAGATGAAAAATTCCTCCGGAAGAAAACGGCGAATTTTGATTTTAAGAAGTTTACAAAAAAAGAACTAGACCGGCTGATCAAAGACATGCGGGAGACGATGAAAAAAGCCAATGGGATAGGCCTGGCCGCTAATCAAGTGGGACTTGATATGAATTTTTTTGTGGCCCAGATTCAGGCGACTGGCCGCCGATCGCCGGAATCCCTTGCCGGGCAAGATCAGAAATTCTACGCGATCTTCAATCCTCAAATCGTCAAGAAATCCTCAGAAACCGATATCGTCGACGAAGGATGCTTAAGCGTTCCCGGCGGATATTATGGCGACGTAGAGCGTCCGTCTAAAATCACCCTCGAAGGATTCGATAAAAGCGGGAGGAAGATAAAGATCAAAGCGTGGGGCCTCTTAGCCCGAGTCTTTCAACATGAAGTCGATCATCTAAACGGCACTCTCTTTATTGATAAGGCTAAAAATCTGAAGCAAATTACAAAATCCGAAACATGAATTTTGCCTTCTTCGGCAATGCGGAATTCTCCGCGATCGTCCTGCGAAAACTCCTGGATGCCGGGCTGATCCCCGCGGCTATTGTTTGCGCTCCCGATAAGCCTCTCGGGCGAAAACAAATCCTCACACCCTCACCGGTAAAACAGCTCATTGAAAAAGAACCGGCGTCCCTCCGAGATAACTTGGAAATTTTCCAGCCGGGAACCAAAGAAGAATTATTGGCCGCAGCCGACGAACTCTCCAGCCTCCATCCGGATTTTTTTGTCGTCGCGGCATATCCCCGCATCATCCCGGAGTCTATCCTTAGGATACCCCGCCTCGGAACCATCGGTGTTCACCCCTCTCTCCTGCCCCGTCACCGAGGAGCCTCCCCGATTCAAACCTCGGTCCTCGAAGGAGACTCTACCGCGGGAACCTCTCTTTTCCTTATGGACGAAAAAGTTGACCACGGACCGCTTATCACGCAACAATCGTTGAAAAATTATGATCCCAATTTGGCAACTTACGAAAAACTTCAGAAAGAGCTGGCGGAACTAAGCGGCGATCTTCTGGTTCAAAATATTCCTCCCTTTTTCAACCAAGAAACAAAACCTCAAGCCCAGAATGAATCCCAGGCTACCTATACCAAAAAATTCTCCTCCGACGACGGCTACGTGTCCGGTGAGGATTTAGAAAGCGCACAGAACAGCGGAGGCGCTGCGGCGCGGGAGATCGATCGGAAAATCCGAGCTTTAAATCCCGAACCAGGTGTTTGGACTATGCAAAACGGATCCCGCATCAAATTATTGGACGCAAAAATTATCGATGGAAAACTAAAGCTTCTAAAGATTCAAAAAGAGGGCAAAACGCCAATTCAACTACCTGATTGAAGTCACACGGCGGGCATTTCTTTTTGAATTTGCTTTTTCCTTCTATTTTTTGTAGTCTATTTCCACGCCCCCAGGGCTTTTATTATTGCTTATGGAATTACGCAACATCGCTATTATTGCGCACGTTGACCATGGGAAAACCACCCTGGTCGATGCGCTTTTAAAACAATCCCAAAACTTCCGCCTTAAATCGGGAGCCGATGCGGATTTGATCATGGACTCGAACGAACTCGAACGCGAGCGAGGTATTACGATTTTTTCAAAAAACGCCGCTGTTTTTTATCCTTTGGCGGGTTCAACGAGCTCACCGCAAGCCGGCTCCGGACAAGTCAAAATCAATATCGTCGACACCCCCGGACACGCCGACTTCGGCGGTGAAGTGGAACGAATCATGCGGATGGTGGACGGAGCGCTTTTGGTTATCGATGCCAAAGAGGGCCCCATGCCGCAAACAAAATTCGTTTTAAAAAACGCTATCAAAGCGGGTCATAAGATCATCGTTGTTATTAATAAAATCGACAAGCCGGACGCGCGACCGGTCTGGGCGCTTGATCGAACTTTTGATCTCTTCGTCGAGCTCGGCGCGTCCAATGAACAAGCGGATTTTCCTATCCTCTACGCGTCGGGGATCGCGGGGAAAGCCGGCCATGAACATGATCTGAACTCCATGACGGATATTCGTCCCCTCTTTGATTCCATTATTAAACACATTCCAGCTCCGAAAATTAACCCCGACGCTCCGCTTCAAATGCTCGCGGTAAGTCTGGCCTACGACAATTATAAGGGCCGCGTAGCCATTGGCCGCCTCTACGCAGGAACGCTTAAAAAGGGCATGGACGTGGCTCATATTGATCGCAACGGAAACCTGGCAAAAGCCAAGCTTACCTCGGTCATGACCTTCGACGGACTGGGTCGCATTGACGCAGAGGAGGTCTCTGCCGGCGATATTGTAGCGATTGCCGGAATCTCCGATGTGACAATCGGAGAAACGATAACTGATCCTTTAAATCCGCAGCCGCTCCCCGTCATCGCCATCGAAGAACCAACTGTTAAAATGACTTTCTCCGTCAACACGTCGCCATTTTCGGGAACCGAGGGACAATATTCAACCTCGAACAATCTCCGGGATCGGCTGCTGCACGAATTAGAAACCGATGTCGCTTTGCGCGTCGAGCCGGCGGGCAGCGCGGCGGATGCCTGGGTCGTTTCCGGCCGCGGAGAACTCCACCTTTCCATCCTGATCGAAAAAATGCGCCGCGAGGGATATGAATTTCAGGTATCCCGCCCACAGGTCATTTTCAAGGAAGACTCTAAGCGGCGCCTCGAGCCTATCGAGCGCGTGGCCGTCGAAGTGCCAGAAGCGATGACCGGAATCGTGATCGAAGCGATGGGACCCCGAAAAGGAACCATGATCGATATGCGCGTTGATGGCGGTACAGCTTTTTTGGAATTTCTCGTTCCAACCCGGGGACTGATTGGTTTCCGCAACCAATTCCTTACAAATACAAAAGGCCAAGGAATCATGAACTCTTTATTTGAAGGATATGAAGAATACAAAGGCGATCTCGAATCAAATCCGCACGGTTCGATCATCGCTGGCGAATCGGGAACAACGCGAACCTACGGCCTCCTAAACGCCGAGGGGCGGGGCGTGCTTTTTATCGGCCCCGGCGTCAATGTCTATGAAGGGATGATCGTCGGCCAGCATGCCAAAGATCGCGACCTCCGAATGAATGTCTGCAAAGAAAAACAACTCTCCAACATGCGGGCCAAATCCGACGGAGCCATGGAGTTCCTTAAGGTTCCCCGGACGCTCACGCTCGAAGAAGCCATCGAATTCATCGGAGATGATGAGCTTGTGGAAATAACGCCCAAATCCATCCGGCTTCGGAAGTATTGGCTCAAAGAAGACGACGAAACCAAAGCCAGAAAAGGCCTTTAAAAGCTAAATTTTCTTTCCGACCAGACGGACGAGATTGGTTGTATCAACCGCGCGGTCTTTATACGTCTCCCCTTCTTCATCGCAGACCGTAATCTGAAATTTCCGGGCGAATTCGGATAACGATTCTTTGCTGAAAAAACGCTTGTTAAATTCACCTATTTTAAAATAATGATCCTCAATTTTTTCCCCGGTTCCGTACTCTGGATCGTGGATAGAATTGACCAAAACAGCAATGATCCCGCCGGGTTTCAAAACGCGATGAAGTTCACTAAAAATTTCTTCGGTTGTTCCATGGTCAAAGTAATGAATCGCTAAATGAGAGTACACAACATCAAATGATAAATCGGCAAAGAGCAACGGCGCAGCGATATTCGTCCGCTCAAAGTGTACGCGCGATTGAAGTTGCGGCGGCAACTTTTGCCGCGCCAATTGCAAACCCGTCTCCGATAGATCAATGCCGGTGACCGCATATCCCCGCTCCGCAAAAAAACGAGCGTCTTGCGCCTGTCCGCAGCCAACGTCCAGTATATTTCCCTCTAGCGGAAAATATTGAATTACCCACTGGGCAAAAAGCGTGGGCTGATTGATCCATTCAGCCTCTGAATATCGCTTATGCTTTTCGTCCCAGATGAAAGGAAAAGTATCCGACATGCGATTATCGGGTCACCGACAGACTCTCGCCTAATTCTGCTCCGGAGGCGCTTATGGTAATCCGCCCAGTGGTGGCATTCCGGAAAATCTGATATTTCGTATCCGCCGCATTTCCGGTCTGCGGATCAAACGGGACAGAGGAAAGATAGGCCGGAACCAAACAAGGATCCAAATTCACATAGCTCGTTCCGATAGTGGTCGTTGCCGAAGGAAGCGTGGTCGTGCTTGCGCCGCAAGTGGCATTCCAGGCGCCCCCGTTATCCGCGATTCTCGACCCGATTGCGTTTAAAAGATTCGTTATATCCCCGGCTCGTTCGGTATTTCGAGTTTTTGCAAATTGCTCCGTCGGATTAATGAAAAAAAGTATGGACCCGGTTACGATCGCCAAAACCCCCAGGGAAATCAAAATCTCAATAAGCGTAAAACCGCCTTGTCGTATTCCGGGAATCATAGTCTTTCTTATTATAGCGCGGAAGTTTCTTCCCAGGAAACCACGGCGGCATCGTCGGCGGTCACCGTCACTCGAAGATTGGTTGTCGATCGCTCCGTCGAGGCGGCTGCTTTTATGATTCTTTGCGCGCCAACCGGAGTTTCCAGGGGATAAATCGTGCACGTTCCCGTCCCTATTGCGATAATCTCATTGCCTGCATAGGAGCTCGATTGGATCAATTTTAGCCTCGCCGTTTCCACGCACGCTTCCGCCAACGCCGCCGACGATTCCTTGGTATACGACGCCAAAATGTTAAACCGGCTTAAAAAACCCGATAAGCTCACCGCAAACGTAACCGCAATGACAATTAGAGAAAGGACTAGAGCGGAGACAAGAGCGATATAACCGTCGTTTTTTTTCATAAGAAATTACTTCCTTAAATATATCGTCGTCCCGTACGACCGGTTTTTTATGGTTAGATCGACCGTAATCGCTTCGGGCTCCCCGCCGTTTGCGGGCTGATGCGTAAAGGTCATCGCGTCAACCGGAAAGCGCGCACTGCTCAACGGCACCTCCTCTCCCACGCCCCGCGAGAGACGAAGGCTTCCCGACTCCAGTTCAAAAACAATAGGATTGGCGGCGAACCCCGCCTTGGTAACCGATAACTCCGAACCGGAACTCCCGACAGACGGCGTATTGATCGCCGTCGCCCCGCTTGTCGCCCAGACAATCTTTCTCATCAAGAAATTAACTTCTTCCTCAACGGCAACCCGGTCCGACAAGAATGCATTTCCCTCGATAATTTTGGAAACCGTTCCGATTACAAAAACGCCGAACACTGCCACCAAACCGCCATAGACAATGATTTCGATTAGCGTAAAGGCCTGGCGAGAGGATGGAATTAAATTTCGCATAATGGTCTTAGTTACCCGAGGTAATGATCCGGAGCGCGTCATTGCTCCGCACAGACATATATACCAAATTGTTTTCGTAATCGATGCCGGTTCCGTTTTGCGGGAAATTAAAAAAACTCCATTGCGAAGGACTAGTGGGATTCGATAAATCCCATGCCTGGAACTCCTGATTCGAATTCGACGTTGCTAAAAACCCCAGATTATCGCGGACCACTAAATCGTTGACGTGGCCGCTCACATTTACCGATCCCAACTCCATCATCGCCGCGGGATTAGTGACATCGGCAATCGAGAGCTGGGCATTACTGCCGTCACTGCGCCCGATGTAGAGCCGCTTAGTCGTTGTGGCAACCAAAAAAACGGACAACCCGTCCTGGGTTCCGGCCAAATCCAGAAAGCCCAGCGGCGCAATACTTTGGGGATTATCTACGTCCAACGCTATGACTTCGGCATCATTCCGGTTGGTTGCGAGGTAAGCTATGCCGCTTCGCACATAAATGTTATTCACCGCCGCTCCCACCTCATAGCCGCCCAGGTCAACCGGATTTGCCGGATCCGCCACGTTAACAATCTTGAATTCGACCCCTGAGTTTTCCCCGGTTCCCACATAGGCCCGATCATCCGAGACAAATATGCTTTTTCCGGCCGCCCCCACGCCGCCCAAACTATGCGAAGCGGTAACCGAGGGATTTCGCACATCGTCGATGCGAATAATCTGAAGCTGTGTTGCCGCATTATTCTGAGCCACATAGGCATAGCTGCCCGATATTTTTACGGCATTTAACCCAGGACCCGTATCGAGGCTGAGCTTTAGGATCGGCTGCGTCGGCGTTGTGGCATCGATAACAAAGAAATCGGGCTTGTTCTGGCTTGCGGCAACTCCCGTCATATAAACCATTCTATTTCTTACGACCACGTCCGTTCCTTCATTTCCCGGTCCCAAATCCAGCGTCGAGAGCGTGCTGGGATTCCGCCAATCGCCAGAAACCCCCGATCCGCCGCTCCCGCCGCCGGAAAGCCCGCCGCTTAAAGCCGACTGCAAATCCGTAAACAGCGTCAGCAACTCCACCTTCTGCGGCCGGAAAGAAAAAAGATTCCAGTTAACCCGGCTCGTTACCCGCTTCGTATAACTGTCAACCGATTCGATAACCAATTCATTCTGATACGCCCCTTCCGCCGTCGAACTTGAAATAACGCTGCTGAAATTATCCCGTGATCTCGCTTTCGCGGCCTCGAGATTCCGCTTGGCGATATACAGAGCGCGATCACTCATCTGCGTGTCATTCGCCAGAGAATTATTTCCGATCGAAACCGTAAACATAACGCCGACAACCAGCGCAATAATGATAAGAGCAATAAGCGCTTCGAGCGCCATCTGACCCTGAGGATCGCGCAAGAGTCTCCGCATACTAGTATGAAATTCGCCCCTCCTGATTAATAGAAATGGTGGTAGGATTTTGGCCGGCGGAAATGTTTACTGTTCCAATCGTGGCGGTATCGCCGCTTAAAGGATTAAATACAACTTCGGCAAGACCCGTTGTCGCTATGCCGGGCGCCCGGGGAATAATCTCATCGTAAGCGCTTGCTCGCGCCGCATAACTTGTCCCCTCGAAAAGAATGTAATCCTCGCCGCCGAAATAAACACCATGCGAAGTGGTCCCCACGTTTGCCATCGCCTGGCTCCGCGCTTTCTCCAAGGCGGCAACAACCGTAATCTTCTCGGAAAAAACGATATAGCCCGCGTAAAGAGAATTCCCCAAGATGCCCACAACCCCCGCTATAATGGAAAAAATCGCAATCGCGATGAGAATTTCGATAAGCGAAAAACCGCTTCGGGAAGTAGTCATCTCATTACTGAATTCGGGTTTGGGTAATCGAATAGATCGGGGAGATGATAGCCAACGCCACAAAACCAACCAGAATCCCCATAAAGAGAATGAGAATCGGCTCCATGGCGCCCGAAAGGTTTTTAACGGATTCATCCACTTCGCCTTCATAAAATTCGCCGAGGTACAGCAAATTCGAGTTTAGGCTTCCGGTCTTCTCCCCTACCTCAATCATCCGGCTGACCGTATCGGGAAAAAGTTTCGGATGCGCTTCCAAATAGTGATGCAGCGTTCCCCCCTTGCGAAGATCATCCGCCATATCGAGAAGCGCTTTCTTGTAGACATCATTTCCCAAAACGCCGGCGGTAAGATTCATCACTTCGACAATCCGAAGGCCGCTTTGCAAAAGAAGCCCCGACGTTCGGGCGATCGTCGATACGTTGTAGCCAATAACAATATTCCGAACAATGGGAATATACAGCAGGCTGTAATGCGCTCCATATCGCAATCGGGGAATCCGCAAGGCGAAAACCCAAAATACGGCCAACAGTAAAACGCCCAGGATAATATACGGATATTGAGTATTGAAAAAACTCATCGTCACCAGCAGGATCTTGGTGGGAAGAGGGAGCGGAATCTTCGCGTTCGTGAAAATCGGAATAATACGCGGCATGACAAAAAACGCCATCAGGACGATAAGCCCCGTTGCCGCCACGAGAATGATGACCGGATAGATCATCGCGCTCTTGACCTTAGATCGGAGCCGCTTGCTCTTTTGGAGTTCGTCGGCCAAGTAGTTAAGATTGGTGCCAAGCGTTCCACTTACTTCTCCCAGGCGAATCAAACTGATGAAAAGAATTCCAAACGCCCGCTCGAACGGCGATAAAGCCTCGGCGAGAAATTGTCCATTCTGGACCGCGGCGATTACCTGATCGAGAATCCGCCCGAAAACGCGGCTTTTAATCTGATTCCGGATAACCAGAAGGCTCTCCACCTCGGTCATCCCGGCTTTAATCATCATGGCTAAATGCCGGGCAAACAGGATCTTTTCTGCCAAGGGAAGGGAGAAAATGAAATCAAGGCTAAACGATCGTTTGGATTTTGAAGGCATGCTTTTGATCTAAATAATCTTATCTTTGGGGGCGAAAGCTTTACTCATGCATCACGCGTAAGACCTCTTCAATCGAGGTAATTCCGGCCTGGGCTTTCTGCAATCCATCATCGAGCATTGTCGCCATACCTTCGTGAACCGCCAATTTTTTGATTTCCGCGGCGTTCATCTGAGAGACAATCGCCTCCCGAATCGCCTCCGACATCCCCAGGACTTCGTAGATGCCGACGCGGCCGACATAACCCGTCATATTGCACATTTTACAGCCTTCGCCAGTGTAAAAAACGCTATCCTCGCGAAAAAACTTATCCGGCAGCGCTGACCCGAAAGTATTTAAAATCGCCAGAGAAATCTTTTGCGGTTTTTTGCATTGCGGGCAAATCTTCCGAACTAGACGCTGGGCGATGACGATATTCACCGTCGACGCGATCAAAAACGTTTCGATGTTCATATCGATAAGCCGCGGGAGAGCGGTCGCCGCGTCGCTCGTATGAAGCGTCGATAACAACAAATGGCCTGTTAACGCCGCGTTAATGGAAATACCGGCCGTTTCCTCGTCGCGAATCTCCCCGACCATAATGATGTTCGGATCTTGGCGAAGAATAGATCGCAACCCGTTAGCAAACGTAAGACCCGTCGTCGCATTGACCTGGATCTGATCGATCCCTTCCAGGGAATACTCCACCGGATCTTCGATTGTAATAATCGAAACCTCCGGCGTGTGGAGCTGCTTTAATAAAGTATAAAGTGTCGTCGATTTTCCCGAGCCGGTTGGTCCGGTAACCAAAATCATTCCATACGTTCGAGCGATGGCCTTTTTCACTTTCTCGAGGTCCATCATGGAAAGCCCGATGTCGTTCAGAGAAAAACCCGCTCCCTGCTCTGCCAAAATGCGGAGAACCGCATTTTCTTCGTAATACGTCGGCGCAATGGAAACGCGGATATCGAATTTTACTTTTTCTTCCGGCAATTCAAACTTGAACCGGCCGTCTTGTGCCGCCTGGTGTTCGTCCGTCCGGAGACCGGAGAGCACTTTGATGCGGCTGATCACCTCCGACTGGATCTCCTTGGGAAGGGTAAAAATTTCGTGCATGACACCGTCGATGCGAAACCGGACTTTTACCTTCCCCTCGCCCGGATCGATATGGATATCCGAGGTACGCTCCCGATAGGCGTGTTCAATCAGATTATCCACCAGCTTGATGATCGAAATCTCATCGGCGGGGCGCGAAAGCTCCTTTTCGATGTCAGTCTTAAGAGACATTACCCTAATAATACCACAGAGAATTGCCGAATCGTAGCGTTACCGGGATACTTTTTCGAATTCAAACAAGGCCAACCCATAGCGATCAATTTGGTCTTCCCGTCCCCGAAAAAGCTGACGGGCGAGCGACGGAAGGTCTTCCTTAGGAACCCCCGGGGCTATTTTATTCAAATCTTCATGCCGCAGAATCGCGGCGATGGAATCATGAGCCCAAACCCGTTTAACCCGAACTTTCACATCTCCCTCCGGAGCAACGAATCGAAGCAGATCGCCTTCTTTTATGCCGCCCACTTGTCCGGTATTAACCCGCACATCAATCGTTTTATGGCCGGATAAAATACTCGGCAGAAACCGGTCCCAGACGGGAAGGTTCCGAATCCTCGACTCTTCGGGGGGAAAATTCGATGCTCCTTCGCGCTTCATATGTTACCGATGTTACCGAAATCGCCGGAAGGGGCGGCGCTGGGGGCGGCCTCCGAAACTTCTCCGCGGTTCTCCCGGACGCGGTTCTCCAGCCGGACGAGATCCTTCCCAACGGCGCTCCCGTGAGGGCCGCGCATGACCAAAGCCTGAAGCAATTGGACGGTGGCCTCGGTCGCTGGATAGCTGAGGACGATCCGGCGGCAAATCCGGAAGCTTGGCTACCGGCAATGTTTTCCGTATTAACCGCTCAATATTTCGCAATTCATTCCGCTGTTCCGGCATCACAAAGGTAATCGCCTTTCCTTCGGCGCCGGCGCGGGCCGTCCGTCCAATGCGGTGAACGTAATCTTCGGGGTTCGTCGGAACATCATAATTGACGACCAAACCGATTCCTTGAACATCGATGCCGCGCGCCGCAATATCAGTTGCCACCAAAATCCGGTATCGGCCGATTTTAAATCCCTCGAGCGCTTCTCGCCGTTGATTGAGCGACCGATTCGAATGGATTTCTGCGGCGGTGTGGCGCATATTCCGGATTACGCGCGTGAGGCGCTTAGCCGTATGTTTAGTCCGCGTAAAAACCAGCGTTGTCCCGGAATATTGTTCCAGCAATTTGTCGAGTAAACGATCTTTAGCGTTTCTCTGGATAAAAAAGATTTCCTGCGAAACATTCTGCGAGGTCGTTCCGGCCGGCGCCACTTCGATGCGGATCGGGAGCTTCATGTGTCCCGTCGCCATTTTCATGATTTCTTGCGGCATTGTCGCCGAAAAAAGCATCATCTGCTTTTCCCGCGGCAGCATGTGGAGGATTTTTCCAATCTGGGGCGCGAATCCCATGTCGAGCATCCGGTCTGCTTCGTCTAAAACCACAATACGAGCATTATCTAAATGCATCGTCCGATGATCCAAGTGGTCGAGCAGCCGCCCCGGGGTTGCCACAATAATCCTCGGGTTCCGCCGAAGCGCTTGCATCTGCATATTCATAGATGCGCCGCCGATCAAAACCGCCGTCGACATGCCGAAATCGCGGGTAAACTGCTGAAGAACTTCTTCCACCTGAAGAGCCAATTCCCGCGTTGGTAAAATAATCAGCCCCTTATCCCGCGTCTGCGCCAAACGCTGGACCATTGGGATGCCAAAGGCAAGAGTTTTCCCGGTACCGGTCTGGGCAATGCCCACCACATCCTTTCCCTCGATGGCGATGGGAATCGCCTGCTTTTGGATGGGCGTCGGGGTCGTATAGCGGAGCCGTCCTAAAATCTGCAGCAGCCGCGGAGCGATGCCAAGGCTTGAAAAACCAGTTATTGAGGGTTCGTTATAATTCACGATAAGTAGACAAATATCACTATTTTCTATATTATTTTAACGCATTTTGGAGTATTTTCCTAATCTTTTTGCCGGATCGTCTAGTGGTAGGACGTCGCTCTCTGGAAGCGAAAACTGGGGTTCGAATCCCTGTCCGGCAGCCATTCGACTCACTTCGTTCGCTCATGGCTATAGCCCGTGAGTCGAATGTCCTGAGCGACGAACATAGTGAGGAGTCGAAGGAAGTTATGAAGTATTTTGTTTATTTTCTAAAAGACTCGGATAATAATCTTTACATTGGCCGCCATGGCTTAAGTAACCCGACCACGACGGATCAACTTTCCTCTCCCGGCACGAGAGACTAGAGCGTTCTTTTATTTATATTGACAGTCGTAATACAAATGTAATACACTTTAGTTGTCGTATAATAAAAACAATTTTATGGACAACAAAGACTATATTATTAACCTCCGGGTTTCCCGGGCAACCTATGACAAGATTCGTCAAAAAGCCAGGGAAAATGAAGAGAGTATCTCGAACTTAATCCGCAAGGCTATCGACGATAGCGTGGAGATTTTTACCGATCTTTCCCATGACCTAATGGGAAAAAAAGATAAATTCAAAGATGTTATTGGCTATCATCGGTCGAAAGCCGCCCGGGATCTTAGCTGTTCTAAGTGTGATTCGACAATTGTGGCGGGGGAGATCGTTACGATCGGAGAGACAGAAGGTGCGAAAAAATATTTCTTCTGCCAGAATTGCCAGTAAAGATATGCGCTTCCTTCGCATTAGCTGGATATTCTCTAAATATCTTCTCTTTCATCGCCTGACTTCCTATCGGAAAGAGATATTCGGGCAACGGCTAAAACGCGCCTTGGGAGAATTGGGACTTGCCTTCGTTAAAATCGGCCAGGTTCTCTCCATGCGGTATGATTTGTTGTCCCGTAAAGACTGCGCCGCGCTCCAAGAGTTATTGGATAACGTTAATCCCATTCCTGCGGAAATCATTATCCGTATTATTGAGAAAGAATATAGCGGTCCGTGGAATACCGTTTTTAAATCGTTCGATGCGATCCCTCTGGGATCCGCATCAGTAAGCCAGGTCCATAGAGCGATTCTTCATGATGGGTCCGTCGTAGCGGTTAAAGTGAAACGCCCCGATGTGGATGCTCAATTTGCAAATGATATCCGACTTCTCAAAGTCTTGGCTCGTCTAGTTGCTCTTTTTTCTCGTCGGCTCCGCTATGTCCAAATCCAAGAATTAGTCCAATATTTCGAGGCGTGGATCAAGCAAGATTTAGACTTTACTGCGGAAGTCCAAAATATGAAGCGGATTCGTGAGCAATATAAATTCGGCAAAACCAATTTCCGCTCTGATTTAGGAAAGGGAGTTTTTATTGCTCCTTTTGAGGCGCTCTGCACACCGAATATTATCGTTATGGATTTTGTAGACGGCATCCCGATGAATAAAAAAGAAGCGATTCTTGCGGATAATAGGTACGACATCGAAAAAAGCATCAAGACGTATATTAACGCCGCTATCCGCAATTGGTTCCGCGAGGATATTTCTTCCTACATCTTCCAAGCGGACCCTCACCTATCGAATATTTTGGCCTTGCCGTATGGCGATGCCGCCAATATCGATTGCGGGTTGATATCCGAGCTTACCAGAAAGGAAGCGGAGCAATGCCGGAAGCTCATTATCGCCGTCTACATGAAAGACCTCGATGCCGTGATCCGTATCGCGACCCAGATGACAAAGGTTGATTATGAAACGTATGGACCTCGTTTGCGATCCGACCTGGAGATTTATCTTGAACAGACAAAAGACGAGGGATTGGGATTCTGGTTTCTAGAATTCGTAAAAATCATGATCAAACATCGGATGAAATTCCCGCTGTTTTTAACCACCTTTGGCAGGACCAATTTGATTCTCGACGGCCTGGCCTCGACCTACCTTCCCCAAAAAACTACTCTCGACATCGTTGGTGAGGAACTGCGGCGACAGGCTGTTAAGGAACTGGTTAATAACCTGATTTCAGCAGATTGGCTTCAGGTTGCCTATACGGTAAGCGAGAAAGTAAAAGAGAGTCCGAATCTTATTACTGGATTAATGGATCGTTATTTCGACAATCCCCTGCAGATGGTAAGAGATTTGCGCAATGCGATTCGAGTCTAAAAATAAGTTGCCTTGGTGCGAACAAGTGGATTTTTCCTGGTCAATTTGTTGGAATGGTAACTATCAGTAATTTAACCTTCCATTGGAAGAATTAATTATCTGGATGATTCTCTGCACGCCCGCGCTTCTGTCGTACTACGAATTCGTGGCCGATGACCTAAAGATGTAAATTCCAGCACCGGAGGTTTTTGGACGTCCAGGAGGCCTGCCATCTCTAGAATTAGAACTAGAAACTCATTTGAGCTATCATATTCTTGATGTGGTGGCCGAACGGCAAGGCATGCGTCCGTAAGACGTAGTTAGCAGGTTCAATTCCTGCCCACATCTCTATGAATGCAGCGGAATACATTCTTTCGCAGCTTGAGACCCTTAAGGAGTCGGCACTGCCTAATACAAATCCCAGGAGCGACCAAGAAATGGCCGACTCTATTTTTATGGCCCTCATGTCCAAGAAATTCAGAAAGTATTCGATCCCGGAAAAGAACCAAACGGTACTCCGTGCCGCTATCGAGAAAAACATAGCCAATGATGAGCCTATAAAAATATCGTGGCCTTTCGGGGGTTACAAGCTTTGGCGTCTTGAAGAAGCTCCAGAGGTTGATTGGGCAGAGTTATTTTCCATCATGTATTTTGTTCGCTGGCTTAAACCTGTCTGCAAATTCTATCCCCAAGGAGTCGCATTTACATTCTGGGTCGACGAGGTGGTCATAGCAAAGTTAAACAATATCTCTCAAGTCGATCTTGACGCATACCAAGAAAGTTTCACTAACTTGCTAAAATTTATTGAGCCATGGCTGCCCCCAAGTCTAAAGTTCGATGTCTTCTTGGAAAGATCCCAATATGAGAGCAGCGAGGCCTTTGAGGCAGGTCTCGCATCGGAGATGGAGAAGCTAAGCAAAGCTCGGGCAGTAAATCCACAACCTCTATCTGATGCTGCCATACGATCTATTGAGATGAACGTGAAACTGACACCCGAACAATCTCAAGATCCATTGTGGCGAGAGAAGGTGGATTTAATGCACTACGCCTACTACAACCTCCAAGAGCAGCAGAACCGCGTAAGACCATCCTATCCAACAGTAAATATAACTGCGTTTACAACTTTTTTTGAGCCGAATGTGATTCCCATCGGCACTACCAAGACATCCATTGTGAAATTCTGGGTAGGCGTCGGTGCCCTTCAGAAACGCGGGGGTAGCTTCATAGAGACTATCCTCTCCCCTTCACAGATCGGTAAAACACGCACTACCTGGGAACCAGTAAGAATTAATGGCTTAAACGGAAGGAATTTCTCAAAAATTAGGATCGTAGAAGATCGGTGATCCTCTACTTATTTCCTTTTTAGGATCTTTACAATTCCTTTATTCGCATCGACTTCGACCAAATCGCCGTCTTTTAATGTTTTCGTTCCATTTTTTGTCCCCACAAGGCATGGCTTATGCATCTCCCGAGCAATAATTGCTGCATGAGAAGTAATGCCGCCGCGATCCGTCACAAATGCTGCCGCTTTGTTCATGGCAAAGATAAAATCCGGCGTCGTCTCAGGGGCAACAAGGATCATTCCCTCTTTAACCTTATCTCCCTCGGTTGATTTCATAACCACGGCTACCTTTCCCCGAATTTTTCCCTTAAAGGCCGCTTTTCCAATAACCTGCGTAATGGTCGTTTTTGACCTAACCTGAATACCGAACCGTTTTTCAAGAGACTCGATAAAAGGACCACTCGCAATTACTACTCGGCCTTCGTTTGAAACAGCCATGGCGACTTTTTTTCCTACTCGGCTAAGAACTTTATTCTTATCAAATGGCGTCGATCTATCGATTGCGCTCACTATCTCTTCAAAAGTTGCATGCATGACCTCGTCATAATTCATCCCAAACTGGCTGGCAAAATTCGCAAGCAGCGGACGCGCAGCATACATCATCCGCGAGAATTGTTCTCCCATTTGAGTTCGCCAGTAGATGCATCTTTCGGCAACCATAAGCGCCGTCTTTAACGTTCTCGATATTTTAGTTGGCGTGGGAGTTACCACAAAAGCCGGTGGTGTATCAAAAATACTCGTTAGAAGTCGTTCCATCATGCGACCCTCGCCTTGGCAATTATGCGTGCCCAAATATTCAGTTTCCTTTTGATACCGTCGCAATTTAGCCGCTAATGCGGACCGCTTGGTTTCAATTTCCTCGAGAGTAACCCCAGCTGTAAAATTGTTTTCCAGTAATTCCTTTTGGAATTGGCGAAGCCGGTCAAGATCAAAATGGGTTGCCGTTTTCCGATCAGCGATATGAGAATACACCGCCGCCTGATCAAGGTTTTCTTTCTCAATTCGTTCTATAATAACTCGCTCCGTTGCTCCATCCATCATGTCGACCACCATAACAAGAAATGCTCCTTCCGCATGCAGCAGAAGCGCTTTTTTGAGTAGTTGTAAAGACTGCGATTTATTCCCCAACTTTTGGGCAATACCCACAATTTGACTTTCAATATTTTTAAGATATTTAAAAAGTTTTATCGCAGTTACAGCCCTCCCGCGGCTAAGCTCTGCATACGTTCGATCTCGGATTTCCTGCGACAAGCCGTCCCTTTCGTGAAAAGAACGGTGGTCAATCATCAGATACTGGGAATTATTTCTTTTAAACCCTAAATTTTTTGCTTTTTTCGCATAAGCCCAGGGTATCCAAAACGACCAAGCAAGCAGAGGGATAATCCATTGTCCCTGAACCTCGTAAGCATCTTTAATTTTAATGGGAGGGAAGTCTTCATCGGCAACCCTTCCATCTTTGACACTAAAATCCTTCTCCTCGTCCAAAAGCGTCGTAATCGGCCTCGATTGAGTAATATAGAATTTCTTTTTCTCAAGCGCCCATTCCACATCAACCGGAAAACCATAGTGCTTTTCAATTCTCGTCACGAGCTTTGCGAGTTCGGTTATTCCCTTGTCAGGTAATTTTTGCCTCTCACCGTGAGAACCCAATTCCTGCCAGATATTGTCATCAACGCTTCGAATAATCGCGCGGCTTTGATTGCTCACATTTTTATCCAAAATTTTCCACTTATTTTTTCCAACCACATAACTATCTGGTGTTATTTGGCCGGAGACAATCGCTTCGCCCAAGCCGTATCCCGCCTCTATTATTAATTGATTTCTGTCTTGAGTTACGGGATGAACCGAAAAGGCAACACCCGAGACCTCACTCTGCACCATTTTCTGAACCACTACCGCCACGGAGATTTTTTGTTTATGCAGCCCTTTCTCAAATCGATAAAAAATGGCGCGCGGCGTAAAAAGCGATGCCCAACATTTCTGGACGTTCTTTAACAAATCTTTCTCAGTTGTGTTTAAATAGCTTTCTAGCTGTCCGGCCCAGGCAGCCGTTGAACTATCTTCGGCAGTGGCGCTCGAGCGAACCGCGACAAACCTTGCCTTGAGCTTAACGAATGATTTCTTTATATCCATCGCGATATCTTTCGGCATTTTTGCCTCCAGAATTAACGCCTTTATCTCTTCCGAGGCATTTTCTACTGTGTGAATTTTTTTGTGATTCACCCTATGAAGAATCGATTCTATTTCGACATTCAAATCAGTCTCCTCCAAAAACCACTCAAAGGCGCCAGCAAGAATCACAAACCCCGGCGGCACAGGAATACCCGCCTGAGTCATTTCTCCCAACGACGCCCCTTTCCCACCGGCACTCGCGGCATCGTTTTTGGATATTTCCCTAAAGGATTTGATAAACATATTAAAAACCAATTTTAATTTCCCCCGTATCGGAATTCATCTCAATGGAATTTCCTGTCTTCAAAAATCGAGTCCCCGCTTCCGTTCCAATAATACAAGGCTTTTTTAATTCTCTAGCCACAATCGCCGCATGGCAAAGAATTCCACCCTGATCGGTAATAAGTGCCCTGGCTTTATAAATTGCCGGCATATAATCGGGATCCGTCATCGGACAAACAAGGATTTCGTCCTGCTCCATCTGATCAATCTCTCTTGCTGTATGCATTATTCGAACCCTTCCGCGAATAACTCCTCCCTTAAAAGCTGGGAATCCCTGAAGAGTCTCTATTTTTTTATTTTCAGCTTCCAATTTTAATTGGCTCCTAATTAGAAAAGCTTCCTTGCCCTCCCAAAGCAGCACGAATCGTCCTAGTTTCACAATAACCTGATTTTTTCTGCGGCGACGAATCAACTTTTTAAGCTTAGAAGATTTCGCCTCTTTTTTAAGATTTTCCTTTATTTCACGAAAGGTAAGATACCATACATCATCCAGGGCTACTCCCATCCGTCGCGCCGCTTCAGCCAATAATGGACGAGAACGGTACGCCGCAATACAACCTACATCCCAACGGTATAACTTCAACTCCAGGTGATCACGAACCAGTTCAATTGTTTTTCTAAGTTGTTGAGGAAACGCCTTTGTTAGCTGCTCATAATTTTTCTCGTTACGCCTCTCTTCGCTGATCCGATTTCTCAAGAGCGTTACGGGATTCTCTTTTCCTCTCAAATACTTCTGGATCCGCGAAATATAATAGGCAATACCGTACGGTTCCCCTATCCAGTTAAAAATCATTATCCAAGCATATTCGTCGCGGTGACGATCAATTTGATTAAATAATTCTGGTACCTGTCGACTAAGCCGGGCCGCTACGCTTTTTGGCGATCCTCTAAATATTTTTTTCAACTCTCGCCTCTTGTAAATCTTCGCAGCGAGACGAAGAAGTTCTTTTTCCTCCCGGGCAACATAAGATGTGCCTCTTGGAATAATAAGCTTCGGCAACAAATCACCAGGATCCTTATCCAGCCTGGAAAGCTCTTTTATTAAATATTTTTCAATTGCTTCATCGAAGGGAATATAAAGATACCCCGTCACAAAGAGGTTCTTTACATCTCCCTCGAATTGACTTATCTTTTCGATAATTTGCATACTAGAAAGAGAACGGGGGTTCAGGTAGCGAATCGACTCAGTATAAAAGTTTAGCTGCGCAGCAGATTGAAGAACCAGTTTTTTTATATGTACCAAAAACCTCGTTTTATTTACGAGTCGTCCTATATATTGAACCCATCCCGCAAGATCTTTCTTGGCAATATATTGATCCTCATTTACTGCAAGCATTTTTGAGAACCCAAAGGGCAATCCTTTTTCCTTAAAACGATAGTCTTCCTGCCCTTCCATTAAAACCAACCACGAGAGGGCATTAAATTGCCATTTTCCGATTTTTTTCCATTGGATTTGATTAATTACTTTTACTGTTTTTGCAATACTTAAATGCATAATTAGGAAAGAATTTTAATAACCCCTTTATTCGCATCCACTTCAACCATCTGACCACTTTTCAAGACTTTAGTCGCAATCTTAGTACCAATTACGCAGGGTTTTTTCATTTCTCTGGCGATAATTGCGGCATGGCAAAGCACCCCGCCTTCATCGGTAACAAATGCCGCTGCTTTTCTCATTCCTCGTATGAACTCGGGGGTTGTCATGCTCGAAACAAGAATTTCTCCGGTATTAACCTCGTCCGCTTCTTTCTGGAGAAACACGCGCCGAACTTTCCCAATCACTTTTCCAGGAAAGCCAACTTGACCCTTAATACTTTTATAAGCGCTCGATTTAATTTCCTCAAACTCATCAATCTTTTCACTTTTAATAATCTTTTCGACTTGCTCTTTCCCAAACCTTTCCTCTAGCTTCCCATCCCGAACAAGCAAGACATGATATCTAGCTCGGTTAACTAAATTCCCCCTAGGGATTCTTCCAATTTTCACCCATTGTAAGAATTCATTTTCGAAACATCCCATCACATCAGACTCTTTCCATCCCATGGCTTTTATAGTCTCTCGCAATGCCCACACCGGACGCACCGCTGCCGTCTTGCCTTCATCAAAAAGATATGCACAGCGTTGAGCCATATCAATAAGTCCACGCGCATCCTCATTGATATTGATAACCTTCGATGCAAATTTCCTCCTATCCTTTGCAACCCCCTCTCCGGAAGATCTTATCTCAGCAAGGTAATCCTCGACCTCCCAAGCGACTCCGGCGTATTCCGAATGAACAAATCCGAATTCCTTGGCAAGCTTTTTTGCCTGCATGCCTAAAGCTTGCTTATGGAGCTCCCCTCGCCGATATGTCCTTTTCAACACCTCAATGGCGTGATGCTCACGCGCGATGATAGGCGCCTTCGAAGGAAGGACGGCGTCGGGTTGAAGTATTTTAAATTTCTTTCCTCCGACGGATTCTTTGAGCCTATTCAGAACTGTTTGAGTGAAAAAATATCCGGCATACATCAAACTAATTCCCAGCTTATGATACTCGTAGAGATTACGAGCATCAATGCGATTTTTTCCAGGTTTTGCTTTCAAGCATTCTGCTAATGTCTTTTCCGCCATCCGCAAAATCCTCTCCAGTTCTCGCGGCTCATTCTCCAAAAGATCTTTGAAATTACTTACGAAGAGTTTCTCCTCGTAACCAAAGTCGGTTCCCAGGGGACCGCCATATCGAATACTAAGATAGTTCGGCAGGGAAAGTTTAAGTTTTCCAATGACCAACCCTTCTTGAGCCGCGTGACCAACCGCCGACCAACTTAGTGGATAAAGATTGCGATAGCCAAATTTTAACCACTTACTAGGAACTTTCTCCATAGCCGGGAGTAACAATTTTAAAAATCTATTTCCTCCCTAAGATGAAGTTGCTTGTAAAACTCTGCCGCCTCTTGCAGCTTGACTGCGTCAAGATACATTTCTGCTTGCGGACGTTGCGGATTATCCCAGGTAACTTTCAACGGGCCGGGGTTGCCTTTCTCGTCGATGACAATTTCGACATTAAAGGCTTCTGACGGATCAAAGTCTCCGCCGATTTCCTCTACGCGCTCGAAACCATGAATTTCACGACCGTCTTCCAAACGACGAACAAGCGTTCGCTGAAGAAACGGCTCAATCATGCCACCGTGCGTTCCAGACGGCATTAAAACTCTGGACCCAGCATTGATTCGCTTTGCCAATTCTTCGGTATGCAAAATAAATACTGCGAACGCGCCAGTAACTTCCTTCTTGTACGCTTCGGCTTCGGGCGTGCAAAGACTAGTTAAATGTTCGATTACGGCCATTTGCGCTCTTTTCGCCGCAATAGCTTTTTCTTCCAGGGGAAGATTTTCAAAATCAGAAGGAAGACTCCCATTATAAATGGCTAGATAATCAAACGGGACGGGATTCACAACTGACTCGTAGCTCAAAATAATTCGGGAACGAGTCTTTAACGCATCCTCACCGGCAATCTCCTGACCATAAATATGGGCTGTTTCAAGTGATCGCCCCATCTCTTGTTCCGATTTTGTTGACGTAAACCCTTCTACGGGAACTAAAACTTTCGGCCCTGCTTGTGAGCCAACAGCTTTTACGGCATCAAAATCTCCCCCTTCAATGCCACTGTCCCTAGCTCGCTGCTTTGTAATTTCGCGGCCATAATCGGTCAATTCACCGGTTTTTGTCCGCTCGCCATGGCGGATGAATTTCAAAACAATGCGGACGTTTTTACCTTTTTCTATTCCCCCTTCCCCGTAAGATCGCTCGTGGTTCATATTTCTCTTATTTACACTATTATCCAATAAAATTTATATAAAATCAATCTTAATTGATTTTACCCATTATCCCGATTTCGAAACTAAACAGTTGGATTTATTTACTCTCCGACGTAAAATAGGTGCATGAAACGATACCTGGCCATTTTGGCGGCCGCGATAATCGTGGCCGGAGGAGCCTATTATTGGAATATTCAAAGCGATACTCCTCCTCAGAATAACGAAGATAGTGTCGCCTGCACGCAAGAAGCTTTACTATGCCCCGATGGATCGTATGTCGGGCGGCAAGGTGCTGCTTGCGCATTTGCGAGCTGCCCGAATGCCGACCCGTTTACCGGACGGCTAGAGCAACGACAAGGAGAATTCCGCCTCATCATGGAATCACCGGAGAAAAACCAGCAAGAAGTAAGCTATGCTTTGCCTCTTGCGGTAAAAATCTCCAATGTCCTGGGGCAGCTTGTCGGGAAAAAAGTTAAGGCGTTTGGCGCTTTCGGCGAGGGGAATCTTTTTCAGGTAGACCGGCTCGAAGCCCATGGTGATATTACCCTGGGCGAACTTGCCGTCGGAGAAACTAAATTCATCAACGGCGTTCTGCTAACGCTTAAGAAAATCACGCAAGACAACCGCTGCCCGGTGGATGTCCAATGCGTTCACGCCGGATGGGTGGCAGCCGTTGTCGCCCTCAAAAGCGATACGGATGCCTCAACCGAAACCATCGAATCCAATCAACCTCCCATCTCACTGGATACTTTTTTGATTTCTATCGACGACGTTAAACCCGATAAAGTTTCTTTCCGGGAGATAAATTCCAAAGACTATCTTCTGACGTTTAAAGTGACTTCCCGCTAGATATATCCACGCGGCGGTGCTAGACCAAAAAGTATAGCTATGAAAATATTTTTATACTTAACTTTGAGCATAGTAGGATTATTCTTGCTGATTTTTACTGCAGGCTTCGCTATTGCCGCGCTGACAAACAAGAAAAGACTTCGTAATAATGCCAGTAGACTTCTCGCTCAGCTTTCTGATCATGAAAAAAGCGTAGTAGAAAAAATATGGTTCTCATTCCAAAAAGAGAATACAAATGACGCAAACATTACAGCCACGGAACTAAGTCGACTTGAGATCGATCATATTTCACTATTATTCGATCCGAATAATAGAAGAGGAGATCTTTCATCCGGAAAGGTGCTCGATAGTACGCTTTGGTTTGCATGGCTCAATCGTGCCAAAGAAAAAGGGTTTAATGATACGGCAGCTACGGTTGTGGCCGGTATGGGGTTGCACGGCCTTGAGAAAATCTTACAAATACCTCGATCCTTATCAATCAGCGCTAAAGTAGGTCAAAAAATTAGAGTTAAAAATTTAAACATCGAAGGGATACTGAGTAACGTTTCGGGAAATTCAATTACTCTTTCCGTTCAAGAATCTCTAGACAAAATCAACCAGTACACCCTCTCTGGGCTAACAGATGACCATATCGAAATAATCCAAGAAGAAATCGATATACTAAAAAATATAGATTACAAAGAGTTGGAACATCTCGTAGCGGAGTATAAAAAGAAATTTACCGTCTCTCAAGCTCTAGAAGAGAAGGATTTGACTACCGAGATGGAAAATAAACTCGACTCTTTAAGGGATATATCGCACGAAATTATCAAATTGCTTTCCGAACTATTTATGGGAAGCGGAGCATTACCTGATCAAAATGACACGATTACAATTGGTTCTCTCAAATTGAAGCTAAAACGAGCAGATCCCAATGTTCCGGTCAAACTCGAGAACGAAACAATCGTTTATAATCGAGATCAATCTAACAATCTTAGACCAAGACGGCTGATTGAAAAAGAGAAGAAATTAGAAAGATTAACCGAAGAATTCTATATAAAGGCAGATCGAATTACTCATATTACAGAAAGGCTCCCGGGTTTAGAGTCTTTTAAGAGTCCTTCAATTAGAATAATACGCAACCACCTAATCGAACATCCGGAAGGAAAAAATAGTCAGATTACTTACGATTCTTTCGGATATAGTCGACTTAATGGACCTTATATAAAAGGACTGCGGCGGGGTGATAAAATGAAACATATAGATAACGGATTCAGAAAAAATTGCGAAGAGTTTACGAAAAATTTGAAAGAGACGCTAAAAAAGGCTTTATCTCAAGATTAAAACTATGGTTGTGGTAAAAAATAAAAACTGCCCGGGAAATGGACAGTTTTTATCCAACCTAGACAGACCGACGAAGAAGAAATAATCCCCCTCCCGCCGTTAATGCCGATCCCAGAAGCAATGCGGCATTAAGCGCAACCTGGCCTCCGGCTCCGGTACTGGGCAATCCCGTTCCGGTTCCCGTGGCGGTTTCCCCTCGCGCCGCGGCAATGCGGGCATTATAAGCAGCAACGGTTTCCCCCGGATGAAGATAATAGTCGATCTGACCGTTTATCGTCGGCGTAATCACGTTCATGTCGGCTTTTGCGCTACCTACCAGTAGCATGGAAAATGCCGCCATCAAGAAGACGCCCGCGACAATAAAGCTAATACTTCGTAATGTCATATCGTTTTTTTCGACCTGTAGTAGCTAACGGATGAGGGTATTTTTTCTTAACATGGGTTATACTTAATCCAAACTTCTCCACGAAATGAACCGATCCCTGGAACTCCACCCTGAAGAAGAAAATAACCGCTGGCTTGCTGAACAAAAGGTACGGCATAGCCTGGAGAGCGAATTTTTTAAGCTACCGAGAAACGCCGCCACTCTCGTCGAAACGTTACTTCGGGCCGCTGATCCCCTGACTAAAGAGGAACTGAGCCGCCGATCCGGCATCAAAGACGCTGATTTTACTGCAGCCCTCAAGGAAGCCACGGAGAGTAACCTCATCGACTTGGAAATTCCGGCGCCCCCCGCTCCCTGGCACTATTCCATTCCCGAAGAATATCGGTTGCCTCTTGCGGAGATTATTGGCCACTGAGATCTATCGCCCGTTGTTGGATTACCTCCTCGCCGTGCGTAGTCCTAGGAGAAAAGCTTAATCTTCGTTATATAATGAATAAAGAATCCGTAATCTCCGGGTGGCTGCCCGGAATGCCAATCATGCCCGCCCAGGAACAGGAGCTTATCCGCGAATGCCAAGCCGGCCGCGTTGATGCGTTTGGCGGCCTTTACGACGCGTATATCGAAAAGATTTACCGCTATCTTTTCTATCGCCTCCGCGACCAATCTCAAGCCGAAGATCTGACGAGCATCGTTTTCATCAAGGCTCTCGAAAAAATAAATACTTTTAATCCCCAAAAGGGAAACTTTAGCGCCTGGATTTATCGAGTCGCCCGCAATACCCTTTTTGACCATCTTCGCGGGACTCCACCGACTCGTTCCTTGACGGATGCCGAGGAGATCCCGGCAGCGCACTCTATAGAAAAAGAAGCGGACTTCAATTACCAAAAAGAATTAATTCTTAAGGAATTAGATCAGCTCTCCGAGACAGAGCGCGACATTATCCTCTTGCGAGTGTGGGATGAGCTTCCCTATAAGGAGATTGCCGCCATTGTCGGCAAAACCGAAGCTAACTGCCAAATGATTTTTTCGCGAACGGTCCACAAGCTCCAACGAGTGTTGGGTCCAGGAGCTTTTATCGTATTACTGTTTAGTAAATACTAAAAACTAAGAAATTTTTATGACGCAAGAACAATTAAACAAAATTTGTGAAGAAATCTTCAGCATTGAACCGTCACTTCGCGAGAAGGAGGATGTGGTAAAAAAATTAATTCTCCGGTTAGCCGAGGCGCGGCCGGATGCCGCCCTGGATTCTGCATTTGTGGAGAATCTCCGCCGAGAAGTCCTCTCTCACTCCATAAGGCCCGGCCTTCGGCAGTCCATCGTCAACTTCATCCAAAACCCCTATGTGTTTATGCCGGCGGCTGGTCTGGTTGTTGCCGTAATCGTTGCACTAGGAGCATTCCGATCCGATACTGGACCGCAAATTCTAACCGAAACCGGATCCGATAATACTATTGTTGCCTTAGGTTCTCGCGCCTTCGGCGATCTCGCGATCACAAGCGATTTTGGCGCCGGCGGCAAAGGCGGCGGATCATCCCCGGCATCTGGCGAAGCCACTCGCGAAGCGGCGCGCGACGGCATGGCATCCGCCGCTATGCCGGCTCCGCTGGGAATGGGTATGAGAGGAGGGTCCTCTTCAATAGGTTCAGGAATCGCGTCGCCCCAGATGGTTCCCCCTTATTTTCCCACGCGCTTGGAATTCCGATACAACGGCGATGATTTTACGGCAGCCGAGACGGGCAGCGTCTATCGACGGATCGTTGCCGGCGCCGGATCGAATATCTCGAACCTTCTCAGCACCATCACATTCAACGGCCTCGACATCGGCAATTTCGCTAATTCCAAACTGCAATCATTCACCCTTGTTCAGGAAGAACCCTTTGGCTACATGATCTCCGGAAGCTTGGCAGATGGATCGATTTCGATAAACGAAAATTGGGAATACTGGGATCATCCGGGCAAAAACTGCACGAATACCGAGTGCATCGAGCGAGCTCAGCTTCGGCCCGAACAGATCCCATCGAACGATGCGATCATCGGAATCGCCAACGCCTTCCTAGAAAGCCATGGTCTTTCAAAAGACGGCTATGGTGATCCTGTCGTCAACGACGAATGGCAGCGCGCGATTTCCATAAAGGGCGGTGTCGCAACCTCCATGGAGTTCTACGCCCCCGAAGCAGTTTCGGTGGTTTATCCCGCCCTCATCGATGGAAAAACTCTTTACGATGAAGGCGGCCGGCCGATAGGATTAACCGTCAACGTGAATGTCCGCCACAAAAGAGTTTCGGGCGTTTGGGGCATCATGAGTTCCCGTTACGAAAAATCGGATTATCCGCTTATCACGGATACCGAATCGATTCTCCAAATGGCGAAAAATGGCGGCTGGTATGGCCAGCCAATGCCAGTGGATAGCATAGCGGGCGAGGAAAACGTAAAAGTGGTTTATGCGACGCTCGGCACCCCCTCATCGGGTCTCGTCCGAATCTGGAGCCAGAAAGGAACCCGGGGCGAAGAACTCTATATTCCGGCGCTCTACTTCCCGGTCATCGATAGCGGAGAAAATCCGGAGATCTATCAGAAAGCCGTTGTGATTCCGCTCGTTAAAGAACTTCTGGAACAAGCCCCGGTTTATCGGATATTAGAGAAAAATTAGGCAATTTATCGCGTGAGGCGATCACAAAAGCCGCGATATCCTCAAGGGATGCCGCGGCTTTTTATGGTATTATAAAAATATGGACGTATTCTATACTGCGAGCATTTTGGCGATTGCCCTTGCCGGCGCCATTCTCTGCGTTTATATCTTCTTTACCAAGCGCCTCAACGTTCCCCTGGTCTGCCCCATTCACGGATCGTGCGACGTCGTTATTCACAGCGAATATTCCAAATTCTTCGGCATTCCTTTGGAGCTTCTGGGGTTCTTTTACTACGCCGCTATAGCCGGAACTTATGCCTGGATGGGGATTACCGGATCGCCAACTTCCGCCCTTCCCCTGCTTTACGCCAGCGGGATTGCCTTTCTTTTTTCTCTCTACCTTACCGGCCTTCAAGCTTTCGTCATAAAACACTGGTGCACGTGGTGTCTTACTTCCGCCGCCTTTTGCGCGCTCATCCTTTCACTCTCGCTCGCCAAATACTTTTTATAGAAACTTTGCAATAGGTCGAGATCTCTATCGTTTTAACCGTCGATGAAAACAAGCTTTATTATTGCGGGCATCCTGGCATTGGTCGTTATCGGGTGGGCCGCATTTATTTTTATCTGGGAAGAAGACGCGCAGACGATCAATAATTTTGCGGAGTGCGCCGATCTCGGCTTTCCCGTTACGGAATCCTATCCGCGGCAATGTCGCGCCAACGGGCAGGTATTTACCGAAGAAATCACGGCCACGGAAAAAGACGACCTTATCCGCGTCAGTGCGCCGCAACCGAACGAAGAAATCGTAAGTCCCCTTACCGTGCGCGGTGAAGCGCGCGGCAACTGGTACTTTGAGGCTTCTTTCCCGGCGGAGATTATCGACGGCAACGGAAAACAATTGGGCATTATTCCAATCCAAGCCCAGGGGGAATGGATGACGACGGACTACGTTCCCTTTGAGACCTCGTTTTCTTTTGCCACGGCGACCACGCCGACCGGAACGCTGATCCTCCACAAAGATAATCCTTCAGGGCTTCCCGAAAACGATAATCAACTTCGTCTTCCCATCCGATTCAAAAATGTTGCCGCCGGTCCCGAACGAACGATTAAACTTTATTACTACAATGCCCTAAAGGATAAAGACGCCCAGGGAAACATCCAGTGCTCTTCTAAAGGACTTGTACCCGTAGAGCGAAAAATTCCCGTCACCCTGAGCCCCATTCAAGATGCAGTTAAACTGCTTTTAAAAGGAGAATTGACGGCCGCTGAGCGAGCGCAAGGCATCACAACGGAATATCCCCTGCCCGGGGTCGAACTTAAATCCGCCTCGCTCAACCAGGGAGCGCTCGCGCTCGCGTTTTCCGATCCGCAAAATAAAACCGGCGGCGGATCCTGCCGCGTGGCTATCCTTTGGGCGCAAATTGAAGCAACGGCCAAACAGTTTTCCAATGTCCAAACCGTTAGCTTTACGCCGGAAGAACTTTTTCAGCCCTAATTCTGCAACTCGGCGACTACCACCAGCCGTTTATCGTACGTATTTAGCTGCGGCATGAACGTACCGTAGCAGGTTATTAGATTCAACCGCGCCGTCTTAGCGGGTCCAAAAACGCTTCGAGTATCTTTTAGGTTATACGGATAAATATTTCGATCCATAATTTTAAACCGGAGCGTTTTATTATTCCTATCGGTCATCGTCACTTCATCGCCGATTTTTAAATCTTTAAGACGCTTAAAAAGCCCGTCGATACTCCCGCCGTTATCGACATGGGCCCCAATTACCGCGTTGCCAGTATTGCCCGGCCGCGCGCCCAAGTTGTACCAGCTCGCTTCCGTAAAATTGTCGGGAACCGCCATTTTACCATCGGGCGCCAACCCCATACCAAGAACGCCGGCGCGAACATTGATCGCCGGAATGCTTAACTCAAAATCATAACCTTTGTTTTGCTGCCAGGACGAAAGAAAAGGAATTCCGGATTCAATCGACGCCTCCGGCAGCCTTGGCAAACGTAATTCTTCCGATACAGCTATCGTCGTCGTTGAAACTTTCAGGAGGATCTGTCCGTCATAAGAGTTAATCGATAGAGGCGGCTCTTCGAGAGATAAAAGACCCCCTAAAAAAACGGCCACAAGGGCGGCCGCCGGCAACGCGGTTAGCTTTTTTTTCATAGAATGCCGCCTGCAAAAACAGACAACCGAGGCAGCATACCATTTTAAAAAACCTCGTCAATTTCTTTACGTTAAGCCCTTCAGATGCGATCCGCCATAACCACCAATCGTTTACTGTACGTTTTTTGAGATTGAATCCATGACCCGATACAAGTGATGAGCGCTAGTCGCGGCTTATTGACTCGGCCGAAAACCATTTCTCTTGCCGCTTTATCGGTATAGTCAACGGTCGTGATCTCACTAACTTTAAAATAAATTCGATTTCCGCTTTTTTCTTCCACGTATATCTCGTCGCCCAAATGAATCATTTCCAAATTTTTAAAAACACCCGGCAATCCTAACGCATTATCCAAATGGCCGGCCATCACGGCGACGCCCGGCTCCCCCGGCTTAGGACCATATTTATACCAGCCTACCGTGGTGAAACTCTTGGGCACCGCCATATTGCCGCTTGACGCAATGCCGACTTCTTCGATGGCGGCGTTTATGCTGAGCGCATCGATCACGAATCGAAACGGCTTATGAATCGGAGCTATATTTCTTTCCGTCGACGAAGCCGTCTCGACGGAGATCTCACTTTCCGGCGAAGAAACCGCTTGGTTAAATAAAAACACAAAAGCTACCGCTCCAAGAACGGTAGCTACTACGCCGACAATAATGGAGAAACGCCTTTTCATTACGTTACGGTTAGGCTAAATTCCGCCGCAGATGTATGAGTCCGCCGGAGACCAACCCTAGAGAACCAAGAAGCAAGAGCATATTGAGGAGGGCGCTGCCGCCCACCCCCGTTTCCGGCAAACCCGGAGTTCCTCCGCCGCCCGTTACTCCGGTATCGCTCGCTCCTGTTCCTCCCATCACTCCTCCCGTTCCCGTTGCGTTCGCCCCCGTTCCCGTATTGATGTTCGTATTGGTCGCAGCGTCATACGTTCCGTTCGTCGTACCCGTGCTCACTTGCCCCTGGGCAATTCCAAAAAGCATCGCGACAAGCGCAAAACTCACCAGAGCGCCAAACGCCAATAATCCAATGTTTTTCAAAAGCATGTTTTTTAAGATCTTTAACTCGACCTTATATAGGAGGACGAGAAAAGGTTTTTTTTCTTAGGTTGACCTAGGTAAAGACGTTTTTTTCTGCTAAACTTACTGCCATATGAATACTTTACATGCGGTTTTGCAGCGTTTGCATAATCCCGATTTAGGGATGCTTTTTATCCGCCTGGCCTTGGGCGCCGCCTTCATCCATGCCGGATGGCTTAAGCTTATGAACATGGACATGACGGTGGGATTTTTTGGAATTCTGGGCATCCCGGTTTGGCTTGCCTATGTCGTCGCCTATTCCGAATTCCTGGGAGGTATCGCCATGGTTTTAGGAATCTTTACTCGTTACGCCGGGATCGTTCTTGCGGCCATCATGATCGTGGCAACGCTTGTGGTTCATCTCCCCAAAGGATTTGGCCTTCAGGGTGGCGGGTACGAATATACTCTAGTCCTCCTTCTCGCGGCTCTCTCGGCCGTAACCCTCGGCAGCGGAAAATATTCCCTCGCTCAACTTATTAAACGATAAGCGATGATTATCGGCATTACCGGAATGCTGGGCGCCGGAAAAGGAGTATCCGCCGAGTATTTGGCCTCTAAGGGCCTTCTCCATTATTCTATTAGGAATTTTCTCGCCTCCGAGCTCAACCGGCGCGGCATCCCGGCAAGCCGAAGCGCTCTCATTGATCTCGGAAATGAACTGCGAGCCGTTTTTGGCCCTGGCTATATTGTCGGCAAATTGCAAAAAGGAATTCCGGATAATCGCGATGCCGTCATCGAATCCATTCGAGCCGTGGGAGAGATAGAATCACTCCGGCAAAATCCCGATTTTCAACTTGTTGCCGTCACCACGGATGCGCGAATCCGATACGAACGGCTCCGGCAGCGAAACCAGGAAATTGATCAAATTTCTTTCGAAGAGTTTCTCGGCTACCAGAAGCGAGAATCCGTTTCCGGCAATCCCGGAGAGCAAAATCTCTTGCGCTGCTTGGAGATGGCGGACTATACGATCACGAACAATGGCGATCTTTCGACTCTGCATCACGCCTGGGACGATTTGCTTTCCACCATCAAAAAAGCGAGCTAAGCTCGCTTTTTTCTCTGCTACTGCTGGGACGGATTGACATTCACGTCGATATTTTCCGGAACATCGACATTTATCCCCGATCTATCCGAATCCGCCGTTCCCCGCAACATCGGCAAACCATAAACGAAGAACAAGAGAGTTAAAACGAGCACTAAAATAACGCCGATAATCATTCCGGCGGGTCCGCCATTGTTATTTTGAGGCGGCGGATTATTAACGACCGTTGTCATAAGTTTTACAAACTTACTCATATACAACGGCGCGGGAGAAATAAAGTTAACCTTTGCTAAAAGCGAATGCCGCGGAACGTGTCCGTGGCAGCGGGGATGGGACCCGCGAGGATAGATCAGTGCACGGCCAGTCGGTACCGGTTCGCGTGGCGGCAGTTCGGCTGGTAGCGGCGCGGGTAGTGCGGCGGAAACTTGGGCTTACGCTCGTCAGCTCGGCGAATGAGTCGCACCAGAACCAGCGCCATACCGTTTACCAAAAACGGCAGGAATACCACGAAGTTGAACTCCCACCGTTCTCCATTGCTCCGAGGCAGCTTATACCGATCGTGAGCAAGGAAGATGACGCCTTTTCGAGTGTGGATCCACCTTCTTTCCCGCGTTTTCTCGTCGATCCGGCAGAAAAATCGACCGCTCATGACACCTCTCCTCGAGCCCGAATGTGCTTATGCCCTTACTGTAACAAAACATCAAAAAAACTCACGAAGAGTTATCAACATTTAAATTTCCCTGCATCAAAAAACCGCCAAAGGCGGTTTTCACTTCCTACGGCGTCACCGTCAGTGTTCCCTTCATCCCCATCGCGCGGTGGTTGCCCACCGAACAATAATATTCGAAAGCACCTGTCTTATCCGCGACAAACGTGATTGTTTCTTCCTCGCCGCCATTAAGCCGCTCGGTCTTCGCATTAAATTTATCGATTACTAGATCATGGAATCCGCTCTCGTTCTTAAAGAGAATTTTAACCGTATCCCCTTTTTTCACCGTTATTGCTGCCGGCAAAAAAGAATAATTCCGACCCGCAATCGTAAATTGTTTTACGGCGCCGGTCGTTATCTCCACACTCCCGCCCAAAGCGGGGGCATCGGGAGCCTCCGTCGATATTCCACTCGTCGGATTACTCCCGCCAAGGTTTTGAGAATTGATAGTTCCCGCATCGGAACTTTCTGCAGGGGATGCTTCTTGGTTCGCAAAATAGATCCAGCCTCCGACTATCGCTGCCAATAGCAGGACTACTATAATTCCTATTGTTACTGCATTCATCCCTTTAAAATGACTTTTCTTAAATATGTCGACCGTTAACCTAGTATAAAACGATAAAAAGCCCTTAACAATTACTAACCGGATATCATCTAATTTTCCACTTTTACAATCCGTCTTTTTTGATTATACTTAACCTAAGATGAAAATATCGACAAAATTCCTTTTAATTTCGATCCCTACAGCGCTCGTCGCTTTTTTTAGCGGCCAGGCTTTATGGCCCGATACGGCCGACAGCTTTACCGTTCCTCTCTATTATCTACCCTACTTCGTCCTCCTGGGAGAGGTTCAAGCCGCCCTTTTCGGAGTTGGAATCGCCTTCCTCGTTCTCGGATGGCCGTTGGTTCGCGGAGTAGACGACGGTAAACCGCTCGCCGTAGCCACCTTCATTTCTATCGCCTGGATGCTTATCGCTTGGTGGCCTCACGACAATCTATCACGTTCCGTTGGCGTCGCCGTGCCCAATCTTTTTTACTTTGAATCCGCGTTCCGATTGACGCTCATCCTTGCCGCCGCCACAGTGGCTTCTTACTTCTGGAAAACCGTTAAACGGTAATTTTTTTATCTCCCGAACTCACTGTACGCTAGAAACAAGCTATTTTTTATGATTGAAGTGGAAATTCGAGGGCAATTAAGCAGAGAAGGTTATGATTCCCTCAAGGAACACCTTCAGAAGGACGGTGCCTATCTAGGGAGAACCGAACGCGAAATGTTCTGCTTGCGGGATTTTCCGGGCTACTCTCACGACCCGGTTACCCGCCAGGCGGATATACGCCTGCGGAACACTAGCGGAGAGTGTGAGATTATGCTTAAAACCAGCGCCTCGGACACGAATCTGGCGCGGCGGGAAATTTCGCTTAAACTCAAAGATAAAAATCTAGAAAATGCCAAAGAAATAATAAAAGCTCTGGGATTTAAAACGGCAAACCGTATGTATCGCATTCGGGAGGAATACCAATGGAATAATATTCATTGGCTTCTCGCGCAAACATCGCCTAAACCGTATTTCTATTACGAAGCCGAGCTGGAAGTGAATGAAAAATCCGAGATTCCAGACGCTCACCAAAAACTTTTATCCGCTGCCCGGGAGCTTGGCCTCTCGGTTCTATCCCCGGAAGAAACGCGGGAATTCATCTATCTCCTGGATACGGAGGTCAACGAAGAGGTTCGACTCTGAGTAACGCGGCCATCGAGGTTGCCGTCTTCTTGGCTATTATGACTATTTATAAATGGACAGCGAATTTATGCCGGTCAAGAAAACCGTTGTTTTAACGATCATTCTTATTGCTCTCTTTATAAGCTATATCATCGCCTTTCACATGCTCCCCGACAGCCCCAATCCTATTCCCCTTCTCTAGTGGCAATGTGGATAACCGGATTCCTCCTTTTCCCCGGTCTGGTATACTTAGGTTAATCAAATGAAATCTGGCTGTATGTGCGCGCAAAGGTCGACCTCCTAACTCGCGGCTTATTCGAGATTCTAAATCGTGATTAACCCGCGAACTCACTTATGAAAGCTCTCCATATGGTTGCTTTTGTGCTACTTGTGATCGGCGGCTTAAACTGGGGCATCTACGCCGTTACCGGCGGAGCCTGGGAAGTCGGCCAACTCTTGGGTGGCATGACCTCGGCGGCGGCTATGGCCGTCTATGGTTTGGTCGGCTTAGCGGCTATTTATGAAGTCGTTACCCACGGCAAAACCTGCCGAGAATGCAAGCCTGCCGGTCAAATGTAAACTGGCAAAAGAATAATAACCAAAAAGCGGCTGTGAGGGCCGCTTTTTGGTTATCGGATTCTCAACCTACAGAATAGACTGAGAATCCGAGGCAATACCCGTAGAAACGAGATTGCCCGTTGCAAAGTGCTTCGCGGAGACGGCGTCACAAGCCCGTCTCCCCAGCGCAGAAAGCCGCTGCCTCTTACGGATCGAGCGATGTTTCGCCGGCACGAACGATCCGTTCGCTCACCCGGGCGACGAGGATCACGATTCCGATGAGGGCCAGGACGATCGTCCCGATTACGAACTCTCCCCAAACCATCGCGCCTCCCCTGCCTAGCTTCAGGCGATTATGACGGCAATCCCCACCGCCAAAACCGTAACGCCGGCCAGAAAGTCCGCCCAGGACATCTAACTGCCGATCCCGAGCGGCACGTCCGGTTCCGGCGATGACCTCCTGGCAAGAATTGTAAGTCCCGCCAGAGCTACGAGGATGATCGCGCCGCCCACGCTCCATCGACGCCACAACATGCGAAGTCTCCTCTGGGCTCAGGGAATGGGAGGCCACTCCGCGGCCGGCTCGGTCATCACTCCCACGGCGGCATACGCAACTGCCGCAGCCGCCACGACAAGAACCAAGACTGCGACCGCGCTCCATCGTCGCATCGAACCCCCCCCGCGGCCGGATGACAGGCCTCTAGGTTTTCCGCTATACTCAAAATACCATAACGACTATAACAAATCTTGCCAAGAATGCCAATATTATGGCCAAATTTTATCTTACGACACCGATCTATTACGCCTCGGGAGCGCCTCATATCGGGCATGCTTTTGCCACCATCTATGCGGATATCATCGCGCGCTACCACCGCCTCAAAGGCGACCCAACGTTTTTTTTAGTCGGCACGGATGAACACGGGTCTAAAATCGCCGAGAAGGCCCACGAGCTGGGGCAAACGCCGCAGGAGTTCGTCGATTCGATTGCCGCTCAATACCAGAAACTTTGGACAGCGCTAAATATTGAATCCGATATCTTCATACGAACGACTTCCGACAAACATAAAAGCGGCGTGAAAAAATTTTTCGAAAAACTCCGCGATACCGGCGCGCTTTACGAAGGATCTTATGAAGGTTTTTACTGCACCGGTTGTGAAGATTTTATAACCGAATCCAAATTGATAAACGGCCTTTGCCCCGACCATCAAAGAGCGCCGGAAAAAATTCGGGAAAAGAATTATTTTTTCAATCTAAAAAAATACCTTCTGGCAGTGCGAGAAAAAATCATCTCCGGAGAATTCCGAATCGCTCCGGAAACCCGCAAAAACGAAATTTTAAATATTATCGATTCCGGAATCCCTGATTTTTCGATTACCCGGGACCGACAGCGCGTGTCCTGGGGCATTCCTTATTTTTACGACGAATCCCAGACGATTTATGTATGGGGTGACGCCTTGATCAATTATGTAACCGCGCTTGATTTCCCCGATGGGGAGCTCTATAAAAAATTCTGGCCGGCGGATGTTCACATCGTCGGTTCGGAAATCAATAAATTCCATTCCATTTATTGGCCCGCAATGCTTTTGGCGGCCGGCGTTCCCCTGCCGCGCGGCGTTTTTGTCCATGGGCTTTTTACCATAAACGGCCAAAAAATGTCGAAAACAATCGGCAATATCATCGATCCTATGGCTCTTATTCCCACCTACGGCGTCGACGGCACGCGCTACCTGCTTGTTTCCCAATTCCCCGCCTCCGAACACGGCGATATTAGGGCAGAAGAATTTACGGCTAAATATAATTCCGACCTGGCGAATGGATTCGGAAATCTTCTTGCCCGCACCTATACGATGATCCGAAATTCCGGCCTTCGCGGGAGTGATACCCTGGGAGATATCGTTAATATCGATAAAGAAATCCAAGGTCTGCTTCGGAAAGGACAGGAGCAATATGACCGCCACTTTGCTAACTATGAACTTTTTGATGCTCTCCAGACGGTTTTTCACGCCATCAAACGCCTCGACCGCTATATAAACGAAACAGAACCATGGAAGCTCAATGCGGCGACCGATAAAGAAAAACTTTCGGAGATCCTGGAAACTCTCCGCATCGGAGCCGAGCAGGTGACGAAGTGGCTTTCCCCTTTTCTTCCGGAAAAATGCGCCGCGGCCCAACAATTCGCCGCTGGCCTTAAAACCGGCTCTCTTCCGCAGGACGCGAAGCTCAATTTATTCCCGCGAATCTAAAAAGTGATTTAAAAAATACCGGCTTCTAGTGTATACTGGATAATAATGTCTTCGCATATTTTTGATCTAGCCCTCATCATCGGCACGGCCGCCGCTTTCGGCATCGTAGGACGACTCCTTCGGCAGCCCCTTATTTTAACGTATATCATTACCGGCCTGGTCCTGGGTGTTTCCGGCCACTTCGCCCTTGCGGATCAAATCACTCTCCAAACATTCGCCGATATGGGGATCATGTTCCTTCTTTTCTTGATCGGCTTGGAAATCAACTACAGCTCTCTTCGCCTTGTGGGAAAAATCTCGGTTATCCTGGGGGTCCTTCAGATTATTTTCACTTCTTTTATCGGTTACCTTATCGCGCTGGCTTTCAATTTTCCCTCGCTGGAATCCGCCTATATCGCCGTGGCTCTCACTTTCTCCAGCACCATCATCGTTGTCAAGCTCCTTTTGGAAAAACGGGATATCGGCAGCCTCTATGGAAAAATCACCATCGGTTTTCTCCTGGTTCAAGATTTTATTGCAATCCTTATCTTGATTGCCCTCGCCGGAATTTCGACGACCGGAGGAGTATCCAGCCAAGAACTCGCGCTTACCATCCTCAAGGGCGTTATTCTTTTTACGCTGGTTCTTTGGATCGGACGGCAGCTCATACCCAAATTCATCCACTACATTTCGCCCTCCCAAGAACTCCTTTTTCTCGCCAGCTTAGCTTGGTGTTTCGCGGTCGCGGCTGCCGCGGCTAAAGCCGGCTTTTCGATTGAAATCGGGGGTTTTTTAGCTGGTATGGCGCTCGCCAACTCCTCCGAGCATTATGAGATCAGCGGCCGCGTTCGTTCCCTTCGGGATTTTTTTGTTCTTATCTTTTTCGTTATTCTCGGATTTTCCCTGGTCTCTTTTAATCTGAGTGGCCTGACTTTTCCCATCATCCTTTTTTCCTTATTCGTTTTAATCGGCCACCCCTTGATCATCCTCGTTATCCTCGGATTATGGGGGTATAAAAAACGGACAGCGTTCCTTTGCGGAGTTACGACAGCGCAAGTTTCGGAGTTCAGCTTTATTTTAGTCGCTCTCGGCGTAAAACTGGGACATGTATCCCCCCAAGGACTGTCTCTTATCACCGCCGTGGGGATCGTTACCATTGCGGCGTCGAGTTATCTCATTCTCCACAATGAAACCGTCTTCCGCTATCTTGCGTCCTACCTCCGCCTGTTTGAACGCCACCGAATGCACGAAGGCAAAGAAGCGCATTCTGGTTTGGAAAAATCTATCATCCTCATCGGCGGCCATCGCCTGGGACAGAATATTCTGCAGCATCTTCCGAAAGAAAAAGTTCTGGTGATCGATTTCGACCCCAATGTAACCGCGGATTTGAAACGCCAGGGTTATGCCACGCTCTTTGGCGACGTGGCCGACCTGGAAATCCTCGACTACCTCGATTTAGGAAAAATGGAGCTCGTTATCTCGACGAGTCCAGATTTTGATGACAACAATCATCTTCTCCAAAACGTCAAAAAATTAAAAAAGCGACCTCCGGTTATTGTTCGCGCAGAAGACAGGCGCGACGCCCTCCACCTCTACCGCGAGGGCGCGGATTATGTGATCATCCCTCATTTCACCTCGGGACAATTCCTGGGAAAGGCTCTCGCCTCCCACCCCATTGCGCAAACCCTTCGCGACCTCAAGGGGCACGATCAAAAGTTACTCGCCGCTCATTAGAAACTCGCTATATCCGCAGATATTTCCGAACCGCGATGAAAGAAGAGATAACCCCTAGGCCGACACCGAAAAGCAGCTGATATAAGAAAAGGCTTAGAAGATTGGATTTAAAGTATCCCCACAAATCCATACTCCGTATAAAAGCATTTACATACGGGGCAGAGAAATAGACGAGCGGAGCCATAACAAGAAGGCTCAAAACAGCCGCGATAACGCCATAGATTATTCCCTCCACCATATAAGGCCCCCGAATCAAAGCATTCGAGGCTCCGACAAGCCGCATAATCCCGATTTCCTCTCGGCTCGAATAGATGGCTAACCGTATCGTATTGAAAGTTACAATAACCGAAACCAAAGTAAGGAATACGATCACCGCCAAACCGCCCCGCTCGCTAATATCGATGATCCTGCCTAGCCGCTCGATCACAATGCGATCTTTTTCATTCTTATAAGAAATTTCGCGAATCAGATCCTTGAACGGCGCGTTATCCAAATACCCCACGATGGTTTCATATTGCTTGGTATTATACGCTCGAATTCCCAATTCCGGACCGAATGGGTTCTGCCCGATTTCATTTACTGCCTGCCCGATATCGTCGCCAAAGCGGTTTTTCGCTCTCTCCAAAACCGCATCCGCCGACGAATAATCAACCTGCTTTACCTCCGCCAGGCTCTCGATCGCTTTCCTGGCGCTCAAAACACCGTCTTCGGGAGCCTCTTGCTTGAAAAAGATAATGACATCCGCCTTGTCCTGCAGCTCTTGAAGCGCCGCGCTGGTTAAAATGCGAAAAAGAATCAAACCCTCAAAAACAATAAGCGCTATAACCAGTATGGAAGCCGTCGTCGTCGAAAGCCATCCATTCCGTTTGAATCCCAAAAAACCGTACGTAAGAATTCGCGTTAGCGTCGTAAACATAATTAAACCAAAATATATTTTCCTTTTACTTCATCACGAATAACCTTCCCGTCGTCCAAGCTGATTACCCGCTGATCCAGCGCATTAACGATTTCTTTGCTGTGAGTGGCAAGGATCACCGTCGTCCCTAAGCGGTTGATTTCCAAAAGCAATTTTATAATTTCCCAGGTATTTACCGGATCAAGGTTTCCCGTCGGCTCGTCGGCGATAATCACGTCCGGGTGATTGATCATTGCCCGAGCGATGGCTACCCGCTGGCGTTCACCACCGGAGAGTTCCCGGGGGAAATTATTCATTTTATTCTTCAATCCCACCATTTCCAAAACCTGCGGAACGAAATCGCGGATATCAGACTGCGGCCGTCCCGCCACCTCAAGAGCAAACGCCACATTTTCATAAGCATTTTTGTTCGGCAACAGGCGAAAATCCTGAAAAATGACGCCGATATGCCGGCGCAATTCTGGGAGCTCGTTATTCTTGAGCTTATTAATATCATAGGAACCCAAAATGATCCGGCCCTTAGTTGGCCGCTCTTCTGCCGTCAACAATCGAACGATCGTCGATTTTCCCGCCCCCGATTTACCGACAACGGAAACAAATTCCTTGGGATTTATAGTGAAACTTATGTCTTCGAGCGCCACCGATTCGTGCGAGTTATTCTTGTAGGCCTTCGAAACGTTCTGAAATATAATCATTGAAAATTGTCAAAATAATTTTCCTATTGCGGATTTGCCGCAATAGTTTGCAACTTTTTGATTATAACGCCGTTACCAGAAGAAAACAACCCTTTATTTCCCCTGAATCTCCGCCTCAATGAATAAATCGAGGTCTCCTTCTAAAACGTTATCCACTTGAGCCGTTTCTGCCTCGGTGCGGTGATCTTTCACCATTTTATAAGGATTTAGAACATAGGATCGTATCTGATTCCCCCATTCCGGCTTAACCTTGGTTCTTAAATCTCCGAGCTCCTTAACCCTGGTTTCTTCCATTAATTTAATAAGCTTCGCTGTGAGCAGCCGCAATGCTTTTTCTCGGTTACCAGATTGAGACCGCTCCACCTGCGAGGCAGCCACTAATCCTGTGGGAATGTGGTGCAGCCGAACCGCGGTTTCCACCTTGTTGACGTTTTGTCCGCCGGGGCCCGATGATCGGAAAAACTCGACTCGCAAATCCTCTTCGGGAATCTTGAAATCCTTCGTATCGAGGTCGTGAAGCTCCGGCAATACCTCAACCAGCGCAAAAGACGTATGCCGCTTTTTCTCCGGCGAGAAGGGCGATATCCGAACCAAGCGATGAACACCAGACTCTTTTTTCAAATACCCATAGGCATAATCGCCTTTTACCTCAACCGCAATATCTTTAACCGGATGGCGGCCGGTTTTCGATTGAAAATCACCGTAGCTTTCATGGATGATTTTTGTTTTCCATCCCCGACTCTGGGCAAACTTCGTGTACATCTCGTAGAGCATTCCCGCCCAATCCTCGGCGTCCTGTCCTCCGGCTCCCGCGAAAATGGAGATCACTGCGGATTGTTTATCGTACCGCCCCGTGAATAAATTTTCGATTTCCAACTGTCGAAGCTTTCGTTGCAGAGAAAAGAAAGTATCTTCTTTCAGATTTTCCTCTAATTTTTGAAATTCACTCTCGATCCCGTCAAAACGCTTGGTTAAATCACTGAGTTCTCCCAATTCTTTTATTTTCTGATCGGCGATATCCCGATTCTTCCAAAGATCGGGGTCAGCCATTTCGTATTCAAGCTCTTTAACGCGATTGCGCTTCTTCTCTATCTCAAAGCCAGTCCGAGAGCCGCGAAGCCTCGGATCTAAGTTCCGGAATCTTTTCTAAAACGTCTTTTCGCATAACCCCGTCATTTTATTATAGGAATAAAAAAGCAACAAGGGGCGCTCCGGCGCCCCTTCATGAAAGGAGTTTCACTCGTCGAGAGTGCCAAGTAATTCGCACTCGCGACTCCCCTTCGAGTTTTATAACCACCTCCTCCACTAACCCCAATGGGCGTCGAAGACGACGAGCTATGCCTTCAATCTTCAGGGCATAGCGATACGCTCCCAGGAGGGAAGCGATTTCCAACTCTAAGTCCCCCATGCTGTTTCTCCTCTAGAACGTCCTGTCTCGATATTACCGCTATAGAGTCTTTCTGGCAATTTTCATTGCAAATTCCGTAATCAAAACCCCGCCTCCGTCCGCCGGTTTCTTTTAGATTTCTAATTCCTTTAAATATTTCTTGAATTCGCCATTAACTTCGGGATGTTTTAGGGCAAAATCCACCGTTGCCTCTACATATCCCAATTTACTGCCGCAATCGTACCGGCGGCCTTCAAACTTGCAGCCATAAAGCGGCTGTCCATTCGCTAGATGTCCTGCAAACGCATCCGCCAGCCGCACTTCTCCATCTTTTCCCGGCTTCGTTTCCGCTAGCCGCTCCATAATCTCCGGCGTAATGATATAGCGACCCACCGCCGCTAGATTCGACGGCGCCTCTTCTTTCTTGGGTTTTTCAACGAAACGCTGCACTTCCCAGGTATTTTTTTCGATATTAGTTCCTTGAATCACGCCGTAGCGCGACACTTCATCTTCCGGAACTTCCTGAATGGCAACCACCGGATCATTATATTTGCGAAAGACATCCATCAGTTGGCCGATCGCCGGAATATCACTAGCGATAATATCGTCTCCAAAGAGGACCGCCACCGACTCATCATCCCCAATGAAAGGAGCCGCGGATAAAAGCGCGTGCCCGTCTCCCAATGGCTTTTGCTGCCGCACGAAAGCAAAATTCGCCAACTTACCGATTCGCTCCAGCGCCGCTAGCTCCTCTTTTTTCTGCTTCTGTTCTAGGCGATATTCCAGCTCAAAATTCCGATCAAAATGATCCTCAATCGCCCGCTTGCCGATTGCCGTAACGAAAATTATTTCTTTTATTCCCGCTGCCACCGCCTCTTCCACAATGTATTGAATCACCGGCTTATCGACGACGGGAAGCATTTCTTTGGGCTGCGCCTTGGTTGCCGGCAAGAAACGCGTTCCCAATCCCGCAACGGGAATAACCGCCTTGGTAACGGCGACTCGACGGTTGATAGAGGTCATCATAAGCGGCTTCGACTTTGAAATGCGGTCTGTTCGAAATCCGTCCATATATATTTTTTTTTCAGTGGAGCCGGAGAGAGGATTTGAACCTCCGACCTTCGCTTTACGAAAGCGCTGCTCTACCACTGAGCTACTCCGGCTTACCCAGTCAAGACAACTCGATTGAGCTTATTTAGAATAAGCCTTGCTCGAATTTTCGTCAAAGACCGGATATACCGGCTTTAATTCGACTTTAATAAAACAACTCGACTAGCTATCGAGTTGTCATACTGGGCTTATAGACGGCAAAAAGCTATTCCCTCTTACCGTCCTCCTATACTACGGAAATATGGGGTTTTCTGCAATATTCTTATTGAATTTCAATGAAAGCCCAGATCAGCCGGATTCATCGCTCCGGAGATAAGCTCCAACGTCCCGCCATTCTCCTCGAAATTTCTCCGCAGCGCCGCAACCTTCTTCGCCAATCGTATAGTTTCTGCCGCTCGCTCGTGCCGAATTATTCCCTTGGACCAAAAATTCAGAACCAAGGCGCTATCGCCGTAGATATTTTTTATCCCCAGTTTTCCGGCAATCTTTAAAGCATAAAAAAGAGCCCGCAGCTCCCCGTAGTTATTGGAAACCCCCTGCGGCAGAAGTTCCTTGCCGAACGCGTTGAGTTTCGACCGCCGCAGCACCAGCGGCAAAAGATTCTCCTTTTTTTCATTTACCACACTCACCTCAACCCCGTATCCCCGGCCAGTTCCCGCATCGAAATAAACTCCCGGCGGATAATCTTTAACTTTCGCGTAATCCGCCCCGGATCGGATCCAGGCTTCCGCATCCTCGCGATTGTTAAAACTCCGGTATCGGGCGCCAGGAACACCTTTTACTTTTCGCTCGCACTCAGCCCAATTTATCGTGACGCCGCTCTCTTCGTTTTTCGGGATAAAATATGCGTAAAATTTTTGCCTTGCCATTTATTTTATTGGTTTCCAGGGAAATCCTTTTTTAGCACTAAGCGCGAAGGCGGCCGCTCGGGGATGCCCGCCTCCCCCGTATTTCCGGGCAATCGCTGCCGCGTCAACGTATTTATCGGATCGGAGGGAGACATGAATCTCATCCGCAATACGCCGCCACGTTATCATAAGATGCGTTTTCAAACGGGTCAGGGCATAATGGCTTATCTCATTCCTCAAAAGAGACGAATTAAGCACCAGCGCGCGCTTTCCTTCGAATATCGCCGGATGCGCGTCTTTGGCCAATTTTTCGGCACGCGTTTCGATATACTTTAAAATTCCCTTACCGGCATCGATATGCCGTTTCCGCGCCGATCTTGATTCGAATTCCCGAGCCAAGACATCCCACCGAGAAAAGGAAAAGTCTTCCACTTCCAGCGCGGCGGTTAATTCCTGAGAATACGGCAGTGTAAATTGCCAAAGATCGTAACCCTCGACGTACCGGAGAAGAGTTGGCACGGATTTCTTCGGATGGAAATACTTCCACGCCAGGACCGCGCCGGAATTTTTAAGGTCAAAAAATGTTTCATGGTAGAAGCGCAGAGTGGTCTCGCGGCTCCGGTGGTGATCGATAAGGATGACTCGGTTGCCTTTTCGCTTGAGACGTTCGATTCGCTCTTTTTGATTAGGCCCGGCATCGAGAAAATAAAGGGATTTTCCGGAAATATTTCCCAACGACTCATCGTGAGGATCCGGCGCCACCGCAATATAGTCGGCTGTATTTCCTAACTTTTTCCACGCCGCCCATGCCGCGCTAAAACCATCCCGGCAATTCTCGTGATAAAAAACAATGATTCTTTTCATTGGATAAGCTTTTTAAATATTTCGTAGGTTGTTCGGGCGTCCGCCATAGCTCGGTGCGGATCATTTTGTTCAATTCCATAATACCGAGCAAGTTCTTTGAGCGAAATAATCTTTATCAAAGGATCGTGACGAAGCTTAAGCCAAGCGAGCGAAAAAGTGTCTAATCCTTTAAAAAAGAACGTGGGGGTAAGGTTATATTGCGCGATTGTTTTATTGATATAGAACCAATCGTTATTGAGCGCGTGGCCCACAAGCATCGCATTATTCGCTTTTTGAAGAAAGATTGTCATTGCCTCTTCGGGCTCCCGGGCTTCTCGCCACGCCTCCTCGCTGTATCCGCAAACCTTAAGAGACTCCGGATCGGCATTCTCGATATGCTGGGGTTTAATCTTGGTTTCCCAGGCATCGATAATCTCAAAATTGAAGCTATTCGCTCGCAAGGCGGCAATTTCAATAAGTTCGTGATGGGGTTCTCGGCCCGTCATCTCCGCATCGATGAAAACCAAATCGAATTCCTTAACGGGAGTGCGAAACATATTATTTTAAAGCCGTTAAGCCCGGCAGCTTTTCACCCGAAAGAAAAGCAAGCATGGCGCCTCCGCCCGTAGAAAGAAAAACGCGGCGCTTTTTACTATCGTCCTCCGCGGGATCATTTACCGCTTGGAAAACTGAAACCGTTTCTCCTCCGCCCACAACCGCGAAAGCCTGACTTTGTAAAATCGCTTTGGCGATCTCCACCGATCCCCGGCGGAATTTCGGCTCACCAATCAATCCCAGTGGGCCATTCCAAATAACAACTTTCGCCTTCTTAATCAGCGATTTGTACTCCTCCATAGTTTTCGGACCGATGTCTAAAATTTTTGTTTTCTCGCGGGCGAAATCGATGGGCAGAATGATCTTTCCGGATTTCAAAAGAAGTTTGGCTGCCGGAATCATATCCTTTTCGTAGAGCGAGTCCCCAACCGGAATGCCGATTGCGGCATTAAAGGTATTAGCCACTCCGCCGCCAACCAGCACATGCTGGGCTTGCGGAAGCATTTTTTGCATCAAACCAATCTTATCGGAAATTTTTGCTCCCCCTACAATAAGAATAAGGGGTCTGGCCTTCGACTGGCGCGCCTGCGATAGGTTTTTAATCTCCGATTCCAGCGATAATCCCCCATAGGACGGCAAAAATTTGGGCAGGTCTTCGACCGAAGCGCTACTTCGGTGATCCATGCTAAAAGCCTCATTCACGTAGACATTTCCCAGACTGGCAAGTTTCTTCCCGAAGCCGCGATTGCTCTGCGTTTCTTCTTTGAAAAATCTCAAGTTTTCGAGGAGAAAAATCGATCCGGGCGGCGCTTCTTCGATCGCCACATGGGCATGCGCAAAAAATTCGGCTAGCGGCATTCTAAAATCAATAAAACGGACTTTCCGCTTCAGAAGCCGATCCAGTATTCCAGCAACCGGCCGCATGGAAAATTCTTCCAGATTCTTTTGCTTTTCTTTCTCCGTCATCGGCGCCGGACGGCCTCGATGCGATAAGAGGACGACTTTCGAGCCCGCCGCGAGCAAGAATTGAAGAGTAGGAATCACGGCTGCAATTCGGAGGGGAATTTTATTTTCCAATACTTCAAAATCCTCATTCAATAAATCGAACCCGGTCCGCACCAAAACGGTTTTTCCCATTAAATCCTTTTTCTTCAACTTGGACAGGTATTTCATACTAATCCGATCTCCTCTAACGCTCGCTTAGCATACCACGCAACATCTTCTCGAATCCCCTCCTCATTACGATCGAGCTCTTCCCTGGTGAACCAACGACAGCTAGCTTTTTTGTTTTCTTCGGTTTCCGGAATTTGAAGTTCCCTTGTTTTCGATCTGCCAAAGTAGACAAATCCAATATGTTCGTGATTCTCCGTGATGCGATGTCGATTTAAAAACATCGGAGCGATTAATTCCTGATAGTCTTCTCGATCTTTCCTAAACTCCCGCCGATCAAGAAGCTCGACATCCATGCCTGATTCTTCTTTTGCCTCGCGAATTACCGCCTGATTGGGATCTTCATCGAGCTCAATATGCCCTCCAACCGGAAGCCAAATATTATATTTATCGTGCATCCGGAGAAGAACCTTATTCTCAAAGACGATATAGATATCCGCTATGAAATCGATTTTTTCATGGATATGAGGCATATAATTTATTTTAAATTCTGAGCGGGCGAAGGGAATCGAACCCTCGTCTATAGCTTGGCCCCGCGCAATTTGCAAACCTGAGCGAGAGACGGGAATCGAACCCGCGTTCTTAGCTTGGGAAGCTAATGTACTGCCACTGTACGACTCTCGCAAATCGAACGGGATTGCGATTTGTTTCTAAAAATTCTACGCTTGCTTAAATTTTTAGACAAATCGGGAAGAAGCTACCGTACTGCCAAGCCGACGACTAGTCGGCTCCCGCGTGCTTTTATCTTGCTCTTCCTTTGATAACCGGTCAATCCGGCACCGGAGTCACCCCCTTCCCATCCCATCGGAACCCCGAGAGCAAGATGGTGATGTTTCCTTTCGCCTTGGCTTCGGCCAACCAATCGGAAATCTTTTTATTTTCGAGAAGCAATCGTCCCTCCAGCGTTTCGCGCTCCGCCTGCGGCTTTAGAATGACATTCGAAAAATCGGCGAGATTAAGTCCGTAGAGCGTTTCCACTTCCTTTTTTAGATCCGCGCCGGCGGTCGCCGCTTGAATCTTCTTATCAATAATCTGATCAATCTCTTTCCGGGATGACCGTCGCTCAAGTTCCCCGTCGATCAACGTGTCTTCGATCAATTTTTCAAGCACAGTAGCTTTTATTTGCTTAACCATGCCTTCATTCTCCAAAAGCGGCTTCTGATCCCGGTCATAGGTCTCGAGAGCCTTTCCATAATAAGCGAGCGCCGCATCATGGCTGGCCTTAAAAGAATAGTACGGCACTATTCGCCAGTTAACCACCGCAACGGGATAGGATTTTGTCGTTGCCGCAGTAATCCCGCCCAAAAGCAGCATAGCGACAATAACCGTAAGAATCAGAACGCTCCGGCGCATAGACATATTAATCGGGAATAATTATCAATTTTTCTTCGGGCCGGCGGTAGTTCCATTTCTCCCGCAGTTCTTTCTCAAGATTATCAGGATTCGAAAAATACTGGATATCCGCTCGAAGCAAATCGTTTTCCGCCCGAAGGTCATTGAGCCGGGATTTCAGAGCTTCCACTTCCGATGCCAGCGTCCGGCGCTCCTGATTTAAGACATAGAGCTCGGCGCCCCCCACCCCCAGGAGAAGCAAACAGAGTAAGCCTATAACGATTTTCATTAAATTTATAATACCGCAGGGATACCCCCATGACAATCGGAACGGCTTCCTGTAGAATTCAAAATCATAGCGTAATTATTAGAATTTATTCTCCATGCTTCCGGATCCAATCCGAAAATTCATCGCTGTTTTTTCCGAACTGCCGTCAATCGGAACCCGACAAGCCACCCGACTGGCCTTCTCGCTCATCCGAAGCGGCAAGGCGTCGATCGACGATATTGCCCGCGCCGCATCGGATCTCCGGAAATTAAAAACCTGTTCCCGGTGTTTCTTTGTACACGCCAATGAAGGAAATCTCTGCGATATCTGCGCCAACCCCAAACGAAATCCCAAAGTCGTCCTTATTCTCGAGCGAGAAACAGATCTTATTTCCATCGAAAAAACCAGACGTTTCACCGGCCGGTATCTGGTCTTGGGAGAACTCACCAAAAGCGGAACGCTTGATCCAGATCAGAAGCTACGGCTTAAGGCTTTTGCTGCCGCAATCCGAAAAGAAATCGGAAAAGCCGATGAAATCATCATCGGTTTCAATCCCACTACCCACGGCGACGTAAGCGCCGCAACCGTCACCCGGGAATTTGACGAGTTATCGCAGAAAATCACCCGCTTAGGACGCGGTATTCCCACGGGAGGAGAAATTGAATTTGCGGATGAAGAAACCTTAGGGGCAGCGCTCGAGAGACGAATTTAAAACGCCGGGGTATATCAAAAATTTCGCTAAAAAAATCGGCCCGCCGAGAGATTCGGACGAGCCAGAGCCCTATAGGCTCAAAACAATGAGCATGCCGTGACTGTGCGGAGCGAGGTGGCAGTTCGCAACCACACAGTCACGACACGTGCGCGGCGAGGGGCGACGCCGCACATCAAGAAGGGAGCCGCGCGATGACGGGCACAAGGGAGGGCTACTACCCTGCGTACGTTCGTACGACCTCTCGATGAGGCCAATGCCCGCCATAACACGCGGTGTGGCCGCGATTCCCGGCACCACCCGAGCCGACCTCGGGGTCTCGGGCCGATCCTCGCGCCACGAATCAAGGTGCGTGATAAACGCAGTAATCTGCGCTTATCACGCCGCTCAATTCCTACTCTTTGATTCTTGTGATCTCCACTTCTGCAAAAGACTGCCGATGGCCTTTCATTTTCCGGTACCGAGTCTTTGAGTGATAGCGAAATACGATTTTTTTATCTGCCCGGCCCTCCTTTAAGAGTTTAGCCTCTACTGTAGCTCCCGCAACGACTGGCGTCCCCACCGTTACTCCCGAATCATTACCCACCAACAACACTTTATCGAAAATAACCGCATCCCCTTTTGAGGATACTTTCTCGATTTTAAGACGGTCACCCTCCTTTATTTTGTATTGTTTTCCCCCGGATTCAATAATGGCAAACATATTTAATTAACGGCAATAATAACCCCGGAGACAATAAAAAGCAAGATCGCCAACCCCAAGCTCACAAATCCGAAAAGGAATGATAAAAGCCGGTTCCGGCGATAACAGACATCGGCAATAACGATGTTGAGAAAAATTACAAGAAGCCCAGCCACCGGAACTCCGTAGATGCGCGCGCGCCCGCCCAAGTCGTCCACCCCCTCGTCGGCGGTAAAATGAATAATGAAAATTTGAGCCCCCGAGTCCAAACCAATAGCCAAAAGAAGGATGGCGCCAATGAGAATCGCCCCGCTTAATCCGAAGACGATCCGCAAATATTTATCGTGAAGAAGGTCGTAGGCCACGGTCAGTTTGAAAAAAAGAAAAGTTGAAATAATAGCCGCAATCATGATACTATAATTTTCACCAGATTGCCTAGCGGAGCCTTATGATCAAACTCTCTTTTAACCCGAAAGCGATTCCGACGATTATCATTTCCCCTAAAAAGGAAAACGTACTTATAGAACTTCAAAATGGATCGCGCCGGCTGGATGTAGGCATTGGCGAGCGGAAAAATATGACGCGCCGCAAGCTTATCCTCGTCGCCCGCCAAATCGTAGCGCTCGCGAGAACTCATCGGCTAAAAAGTATTACGGTTAATTTTGACGATTTTAACTTCCCTCATCTTCAGATTCCTGCCTCCGATCTCGCGGAGCTGTTGGCGACCAATTTTGAGATGGCTAATTTTCAATTTGTTAAATATAAAACTCCTCCGCCCGACGGATGGGCATTCGTTAAAGAAATTCAAATCACGGGCCGCGTTTCTCCGGAAGTAAAAAAGGCTTTTAAGAAAGGCCAGATAATCGGCGACGAGGTGAACCGTTGCCGCGAGCTATCCAATACCCCGGGCGGGGAAATGACACCGTCTATTCTGGCAAAAGACGCCCGGAGCGCCATCCGGGGAACTTCCCTGCGGATAAAAGTTTTCGATAAAAAGGCACTGCAACGGATGAATATGGGCGGCATTTTAGGCGTTGGGAAGGGTTCGAGCGAGCCTCCTTGCTTTATTGTCCTTGAGTACTTAAAGGGACCCCGCAATGAATCCCCTATTGTTTTAGTCGGTAAGGGGGTAACTTTTGATACCGGCGGACTGAATGTAAAACCGGAAAATTACATGAATGAAATGCATATGGATATGTCCGGCGGCGCGGCAGTTATCTCGGCGCTAGTTCTTGCTCACAAGCTCAATCTCAAAAAAAATATCATCGGTCTTATTCCTGCGGTTGAAAATATGCCATCGGGCTCCAGTTATCATCCCGGTGATGTCTTGAAAACGCATTCCGGAAAAACCATCGAAGTATTGAATACCGACGCCGAGGGGCGCATCATCCTTGCCGATGCGCTTTCCTACGCGGCCATTTATAAACCGCGACTTATCGTTGACGTCGCCACACTTACCGGCGCCGCCATGGCCGCGCTGGGCCAACGGGCTTCCGGTCTTTTTACAAAAGAAGAGAAGCTCGAAAAGCTTTTTCGGGACCTTGGAGAGGAAACCGGCGACTTCGTCTGGCCGCTGCCGTTATGGGATGAATATGAAGAGGAGGTCAAAGGAACCTTTGGCGACTGGGCGAATTTGGGGAAAGGGCGGTATGGCGGCGCCATTACTGGAGCCATTTTCCTTTATCAATTCGTTAAGAATAAAAATGGAAAACCCATTGCGCCTTGGGTCCATCTTGACATTGCTCCGCGAATGACGGCAATTGATGGCGAATATCTTTCGAAAGGCGCCGCTGGCGCCCCGGTTCGCCTTCTCACCAAGCTCCTGGAACGCTTCTGAGGCTTCTTACTGCAACGCTTTTCGCGTTAGCGGACCGACATATCCTGTTGTGGGAATGCCGTGATCCTTTTGGAAACTCCGAACCGCCGCCTGGGTCAGCTTGCCGAAATATCCCGTCGTATTATCGGCATCGAGAAAGCCAAGACTCACTAGAATTTCCTGCAATATCCGAACTTCGCTCCCCCGGGATCCGAGGCTCAAATCGCGATTGATAAAACCGGAACTCGTAGCGGCGGGCGCCGGCGAACCTCCCGCCCGTTCTTTCAATTTATTGAGCGTTCGCTGATCAAGGTTTCCGGTAAGCGGCAGGCTGTATTTCTTTTGAAAGGCGATCACCGCCTCGTGCGTGGGCGCGTCATAAATATCGGAAAGCGGGGCCGTTGATGATGCTACCCATTGAGCAAAAACGCCCTCCTTCTTGATAAGCTGCTTCAACGCCACCACATCAGGCCCTTTCTCGCCGAATTTAAGCGTTTTCGCCGGGACAAGAGGAATGGCCGGGGTCGACGAGGACGACAGCGTCGGTGTGTCCGCGGAACCGGTTTCGGGCGCCACGCCCCCCAACCGCTCCCGAATCTTTTTGATCGTTACATCATCCACTCGGCCGGTCGTCGGCAAGCTGTATCTTTTCTGGAAGGCAATCACGGCGGAATGCGTCATCGAATCAAAATAATCATTGGGCGTAATGAGAGTGGATGTCGAGAAAACACCTTCGGTCCGCAGGAAGTTTTTGAGCGAAATCACCTCGGCATCTTTCATGCCATAGATCAAGGCTTTTGTGGGAACCGAGAGAACAACCGGCGCCGGTACAACTTGGCCGCTTGTCGAGGAAGAAATAGCCCCCAAGGATCCCGCCACCGGGATTCCGCTTAGAACATTATTCATCGCGGATAATGTTGCGGCATCAATATTCCCGTTTAAGGGCAAACTATACTGTTTCTGGAAAGCGATCACCGCTTGATAGGTCGGGGCGTCATACAGGTCCGGAATCGAGGTGGAAATGAATGTTGGCTTAAGGAAACCTTTTTCCTTAAGGAAATTCTTCAAATAACCGACTTCCGGATCACGCATGCCGAACTTGAGGGTTTTGGCCGGCGCCCGCAATTCTCCGGTTGTGCTTACCGAAATCGCCGAGGATTTCAAGGAAACATTTCCCGCCGCATCGTAGGCCGAAACCGAATAGCTATAGGCGACAAACGGAACAACGCCGCTATCACTATGTGATGTTGATCCCGAGGTCGCGATTTCCACGCCGTTCCGATACACGCGATATCCCGCAACGCCAACATTATCGGTCGATGGATTCCAGGAAATATCGATTTGGCTGGGCGATATACCCACGCCGGCAAGCCCGGTCGGAATCGACGGCGCGCGGCTATCGGAGGCGGTAAGTGTTGTTACATTGATGGATATTCCCGATGAAATTTTTTGATTCCCGGCGGTGTCCCGCGCCACGGCCGTGAGCGTATGAAACCCCGAGGGAGTTCCCGCCGGATTCCAGGACAAGGAATATGGCGCTGTTGTGTCCTCCAGACCGAGATTTACGCCGTCTAGTTGAAACTGCACACCGGCAATACCACTGGTATCCGCGGCGGTAGCGGTTATGGTAATCGGGCCGAAAACTACCATGCCGGAAATCGGCGAAGTGATGCCGATGGTCGGCGGCAAGGCGTCCGTGGAACTCGCCATTGTGCTCGCGAGTGTTTGGGCCGGCACGGCCGGCGACAATGCCGACGTATTCCCCTGCGTATCATACGCGGCGATGGTGTAGGAATAAGTTGTCGCTGGAACCAGGCCGCTATCGCTGAAGCTCCGCTGCGATGTCACGCCGATTTGAACACCATTCCGGAAAACTTTGTACCCGGCAATCGTTTGTCCAGCCGCCGGAGAGGACGCAGCCCAGGAAAGGTTGATCTGCGAGGATGATATCGCTGTCGCCACAGGATTTCCAGGCGCGGTGGGTGGCGCTACTATCGATGAAAGAGTGGTTCCGTTAATCGGCGTGGATTGAGAGGAAATGTTGCCGGTCGCGTCGTAGGCCGAAACTGCATACGAATAAGTGGTCTGCGGCGTCAATCCAATATCCCGGTATGACAACCCGGTGGAAGTTGCCACGGGCGCGCCGTTCCGGAAAATCCGATAGCCGGAAACCGCGGTATTATCCGTCGCCGCGAGCCAAACCAAATCGAGAGTTGAAGAGCTGGCGCCGGTAATCGCCAACCCGGCGGGAATCGACGGTGCTGCGGAATCCGGAGATCCCAATGTTACCGCGGTCGCTGGAGCAGACGGCGACGAGGTGTTTCCCGCCCCATCGTAGGCCGCGACGGTAAAGCTGTACTGCGTCGTCGGCGCCAAACCCGTTACGACATACGTTGTCGTTGCGGTCGTCGTGGCAATTTGCAGAATAGCGTTGCGGAAGATTTTATAACCCGCAACTCCCACATTATCGGTTGATGCTATCCACGAAAGTTTTGCCGATGTCGAGTCGACATTGGAGGTTGAGAGACTACTGGGTACCGAGGGAGCTGTGGTATCCGGCAGGGCGGGAGTTGCCGCCGAAACGATCGCGCTCTTGACTGAAACATTTCCGGCCGCATCATAAGCTGCAACCTCATAAGAATAAGCCGTCTGAGCGGTTAAATTAAGATCTTGATACATGGTTCCGGAAGTGACCGCTCCCGCCAAAGATCCATTCCGGTAAACCCGATAGCCAACGACACCCGTATTATCCGTCGAAGTCGCCCAGGATACATTAACTTGTGTGGGTGATGCAGCCTGTGCGATTACGTTTTGTGGAACGGACGGCGCTGTCATATCCGGCAATCCCGGCGTCGTAACGGAAATTGGTGATGATGGCAAGGAAGAATTTCCGGCTCCGTCATAGGCGGTTATACTATAGGCGTAATTCGTCTGCGCCATCACACTCGTATCCGAATAGTTTGCTGTCGACGTTACCGTTACTATCTGAGAGCCGTTACGGAAAATTTTATACCCGACGACACCAGTATTATCCGTTGACGGAGACCAGGAAAGATTGATCTGCGTCGCTAATACCGCAGTCGCGGCAACATTCGATGGCGTTGAAGGCGGCACGGTATCGGGAAATGCCGGAGTCGCTGCCGTTACGGCGCTGCTTAAAGAAGAAAGATTCCCAGCCCCATCGTAAGCACGAACAGTATAGGAATACGAAGTTTGATCCGAGAGGCCAACATCTTGATAGGCAATTCCTGATGTTGTCGTGGCGATCTGAACGCCATTCCGGAATACCTGATATCCCCAAACGCCGACATTATCGGCCGATGCTGTCCAGGAAAGGTTAATTTGCGTTGCAGATTGCGCGATTGCCGATAATCCGGTGGGAACCGACGGCGGTGTTGTATCAGGAATTGCCGACGTTGTGGCGGAGGCACTCGCTGATTGCGCCGAGGTATTCCCCGCCGCGTCATAGGCGGCAACGGTATAACTATAAGTAGTTTGAGGAGTGAGACTGCCATCCTGATGGGTCATTCCAGAAGTGACGGTAGTAATCTGTGAGCCATTACGGAAAACCTTGTAGCCGATGACACCGATATTGTCCGTTGACGCGCTCCACGAGAGGTTGATTTGAGTAGCAGAAACAGCGAAAGCTGTTAATCCCGTCGGAACGGTAGGCATCGTCGTATCAGGAACAGCCGATGTCGTCGCCGTCACACTCGCCGATTGCGCCGAGGTATTCCCCGCCGCGTCATAGGCGGCAACGGTATAGGAATACATCACTTGCGAGGTTAATCCACTATCGTTAAAAGTCGTTCCAATCTGCCCACTGGTTATTTGAACTCCATTGCGCCATATCTTATATCCCGCTACCCCGACATTGTCGGCAGACGGATTCCAGGAAAGGTTGATCTGCGTCGCCGATACGGCTGTAGCAGTCAATCCGGCCGGAACCGACGGCGAGGTCGTATCGGGAATCAATCTCTGAAGATAATCTTCAACGCTCCAACCATCAACGCCGGTATCATAATTCACATTCCACCAGAAAAATCCGCTGCCGTAGGTCGGTCCTCCCACAATAGTTCCCAAAGCGCCCAGGGGCTGCGTTCCGAGCAATACTCCCGACGTGGAGGGCATAGAACGAACATTGAGCGAAGCGGTTGTTTCAACGCGATCATTGATGGAAAACTTCGAGCTTGCGGATGGTTCGGTGGTCGCCGTAGCGGCTGTAGATTGCGCTGAGACATTGCCCGTCGTGTCATAAGCAGAGACGGTATAAGAGTAAGTTGTATTGGCTGTTAGATTCGTATCCTGATGCGTGGTTCCGGATACTGTCATCAGCTGAGTCCCATTCCGGAAAATACGGTACCCAGCGACACCGGTATTATCCGTTGATGCGTTCCAGGAAAGATTGATTTGCGACGGGGAAACCGCCAACGCCGTTAGTCCCGTAGGGATCGATGGTGCCGAAGTATCGGGGAGTGCCGCCGTTGTGGCAGAAGCTGGACTCGATTGCGCCGAGGTATTACCGGCGGCATCGTAGGCGGCAACGGTATAGGAGTATGAGGTTTGCGGAGAAACAGATGAATCTTGATAAGTGGTTCCCGAAGTCACCGATGCAATCTGTAAACCGTTTCGGAATACCTTATAACCAACGACACCGGTATTATCGGTTGACGCGCCCCAGGAGAGGTTGACCTGCGTTGCCGATACGGCTGTAGCAGTCAATCCGGCCGGAACCGACGGCGAGATAGTATCGAGTGGCAAAGGCGTAGTGATTATCGCGGGAGCTGATTGCGCCGAAATATTACCAGCACCGTCATAAGCGGCAACTGTGTAGGAGTAAGCGGTTCCCGATGTTACGCTCGCATCTTGATAGTTTAGAGCCGTTATGCCGGTTGCGATCTGTAAGCCACCGCGATAAATTCGATAACCCGCAACTCCAACATTATCAGTTGAGGCTGACCAGGTAATCGTCACTTGGGTCGGTGTGTTAGGCACTGCAGTTACATTGGCCGGAACCGACGGCGAGGTCGTATCGGGAATCAATCTCTGAAGATAATCTTCAACGCTCCAACCATCAACGCCGGTATCATAATTCACATTCCACCAGAAAAATCCGCTGCCGTAGGTCGG